>Ga0208492_1000010_pt1:0-335000 | contig 397066 bp, 371 predicted proteins | sample Subbioar_CSW14AB_FD_184820 | JGI IMG/M metagenome (GOLD analysis project Ga0208492, IMG submission 184820) | Serpentinite rock and fluid subsurface biosphere microbial communities from McLaughlin Reserve, California, USA - CR12Mar_CSW14AB (SPAdes) | ecosystem: Environmental >...
TCAGACCCGCCTCCTCCAGCACGGCCAGATGCCGCATCACCGTGGGCAGACGCAGCCCCGTGGGACCCGCCAGATCGGTGACGCGCGTCGGCTCTTCAGCCAGCCGGGTCAGGATCGACCGGCGGGTGGGATCCGCCAGGGCGTGGAACAGCAGCGAAAGGTCAGGATCATACTTAGCCATACGGCTTACTATCGCCGGTTTGACGACGAAGGCAAGAGAAAACTTAGTCAGATAGCTAAGTTTTTATGGAGCCAGGGCCTGATCCACCGTCCTCCGGAGGACTGGCAGCGTCTCCTCGGCGAACCATGGCTGCTTTTTCTGCCAACCGAGATTGCGCCAACTGGGATGCGGCAGCGGGAAATACCCATCCGCCAGATAGTCGCGGAAGCGCTGCACGGTCTCGGTCATGGTCTTGCCATTGCGCTTGCCAAGATAATGCGTCTGCGCATATTGCCCGATCAGCAGCGTAAGCCGGATATCCGGCAGATGCGCCAGCAGGCGATCATGCCAGCGCGGCGCACATTCGGGCCGCGGCGGATTGTCGCCGCCTTTCGGATTTACGCCGGGATAGCAGAAACCCATCGGCATGATGGCGATACGGGTTTCGTCGTAGAAATCATCGCGCGACATCTGCAGCCAGTCGCGCAGCACGTCGCCACTGCGATCATTCCATGGCAGGCCGCTTTCATGCACTTTGGTGCCCGGCGCCTGGCCGATAATGAGAAGGCGCGCACTGCGCGTCATGCGCACGACGGGGCGCGGGCCGAGCGGCAGATGGGCGGCGCAGAAGCTGCAGCCGCGAACCTCTTTCAGCAGCGCATCGAAGCTGCCGGCCATCGAGGTCTCAAAGCGTCGCCTGGGCCAGGCGACCGCCCAGGCGCAGCGGTGCGATCTTCGTCGCCAGGCCGGTGCGGTCGTCGGTTTCGACATAGACGGCACAGAGCGTGCCTTCGCCATTGGCGGGCTCAAACCGCCCGCCGGGAATCTTGCGGGTGAAGCGATTCAGCGGCTCGGTCTTTTCCATGCCGATCACCGAATTGTAGTCGCCGCACATGCCGGCATCGGTCTGATAGGCCGTGCCATTGGGCAGGATCTGCGCATCGGCGGTCGGGATATGGCTGTGCGTGCCGCAGACCAGCGATGCGCGTCCATCGCAGAAATGGCCCATCGCCATCTTCTCCGAGGTCGCCTCGCCATGGATATCGACGATGATGGCATCGACACCGGCGCCAAGCCGGTACTTCGAAAGCTCAGCGTCCACAGCTGCGAAAGGATCATCCAGCGGGTCCATGAACACGCGGCCCATCACCTGCACGACCAGGATCTTCTTGCCGCTGTTCAGCGTGTAGACCGCAGCCCCCTTACCCGGCGTGCCCTTGGGATAGTTCAGCGGACGCAGCAGCTTCGGGTCGGAATTGATATAGGCCAGCGTCTCGCGCTGGTCCCAGGCATGGTTGCCCAGCACGATCACATCGACACCGGCGGCATAGAAGTCTTCGCAGATTTTTCCGGTGATGCCAAAGCCGGCCGCGGCATTCTCGCCATTGACCAGCACGAAATCGAGACCAAGCGACTTGCGCAGATCCGGAATGCGGGACACCACGGCGTCACGGCCCGACCGGCCAACAACATCGCCACAATAGAGAAGCTTCATTCGTCTCGTCTTTCGCTGGCAAACTCGACCGCGCCGCGCTCTGTAACGGCCCAGTCCAGTCGCTCATCATGTGCCGCATGCGGCAGCTCTGCCACCTGCTGTACCGCGAAGGCATAGCCCACGGCCAGTATCTTCTTGTCTGCAACCGTCCTGAGGCCCTGCAAGGTGGCGTCGTAATAGCCGCCGCCCATGCCGAGCCGATAGCCGGCCGCATCAAATCCCACCAGCGGCACCAGCAGGATATCGGGCACCAGCAGGGTGGCGGTGGGGGCCGGCGCCGGGATGCCATAGGCGCCGGCCGGTGGCAGCGCGGCCAGGTCGTCACACAGGCGGAACTGCAGCAGGCGTGATCCCTGCTGCACGGCGGGCAGCGCAATCAGCGCGCCCCTGCTTTGCAGTTGCGTCAGCAACGGCCGGGGATCGAGTTCATCTCCCATCGGCCAGTAGCCGGCCACGACCTGGCCGACTGCGACCGGGATCGCCGCCAGGAAGCGGTCCGCTGCGAGCGCCGCAATGGCGGGACCGTTGGCGCCGTCATTCGCCCGCGCGGCTTCGGCGCGACGCGCCTTCAGCTTGGCACGCAGGCTGGCCTTGCGGCGGTCGAGGTCGGGGTCAGCGGAAATCAAGATCGGATCGCAATGGGGGAGAAAGTGGACGGGCCCACCATGGGCCGTGAAGTATGTACAAACCTCTGTGGCCTGGCGTACCAGGTGGGCACCGTATGATCGAGACCAGGGTCTCGGCAGGGACAGCTCCCGTAGAGATGAGCATTGGCCCCAGGGTTATGAAAACCCACGCACCGGGCAGTACCCGTCCGGCTGTATATTTAGGTGCTCTCAAGCCGCGCGGCAATGTCTTCCAGACGTTTTGCCAGCCCAACCAGCGCATCTGCGCCATCCGCCGAGGTTTTTTGTTCGGTTTGCAGGGCCGAAACCTCCCGCCGCATCTCGGCCACGTCGCGCTGGGCCTGTTCCAGGTCGTCGGCCAGGGTCAGCGCCGTCATCAGCATCAGCCGCGCCTCACCCACCTGGCCGACCAAAGCGGCCAGTTCACGCACGCGCTTGTCGAGCACACCGGACAGGCGGCGGACCTGGTCTTCCTCGCCGTCGTCGCAGCCGATCTCGTAGAGCCGGTTGTTGACGGTGACATTCACCTGCGCCATGGCCAACTCCTTACTCTAAAACCAGAAGCGTCATGCCTGGGCCTGCGCATCGAGCGCCTGGCGCAGCCGCGCCATGGTCGCTTCCAGCCGCGCGGCAACCCCGGACTGGAAAGCCTGCATCTCGTCGCGGCTGGCACAGGCCGCCGCCAGCTCGGCCTTCAGTGCGGCCATGTCGCCGGCAAATTCGGCAACCGGCAGCGGCTTTGGCACATCGCGTGCCGCCGCCAGCTCGGCCCGCAGCGTATCGATCTCGGCTTTCAACACAGCAATCTCGTTGTCACGCGCCGCCAGCTCGGCAGACATGTCTTCCGCCGAAGCGGCATCGGTCGTATCGTTCTGGACCACCTCATTCTGGAACTGCGCCAACTCAGCCCGCAGCGCATCGACCAGCGCGGCGCGCTCGCGTAAAGAGTCGGCCTCCTCGCGCGCGGCCTGCAGTTCATCGCGCAGCACCTTCATGTCGCCGACCATCAGGCCATGCTGTTCCGACAGGCGCCGGAAGCTCTCGGCGCGCAAGGCCAGCGCGGCATCCAGGCGACGGATGGCCTGCTCCAGAATGGCTATGGCTGCGGGAATCCCGGTCTGCGTCAGAATGGGCCTATCTGCTGTTAAGGGTTGGCTGATGCTTGGGGTTGGGGAACGAAGTTGCTATGGAAGATAAGCTTCGCGCCCGCCGCACGCAACCGAACACGCCGCCATACTCATGCCCGAATCGTTTCCGATGATGACCGACCCGTGGTTTTACGCCGCGGCCTTTCCCGCCGTGCTGATCACCGGCATGAGCAAGGGCGGATTCGGCCCGGGCACCAGTTTGATCGCCCTGCCGCTGCTGGCTTTGGTGCTGCCGCCGATCCAGGCCGCCGCCATCATGCTGCCGGTGCTCTGCGCCATGGACCTGGCCGGGCTGTGGGGCTTCCGCGGCAAATGGGACCGCCGCAACATGAAGATCATCCTGGCCGGCGCGATGATCGGCATTGCCATCGGCACGGCGACGGCCGGCTATGTCAGCGACCGCGGCGTGCAGGTGATCGTCGGCGCCGTCGCCGTCGCCTTTGCATTGCAGAAATGGCTCAAGCGCGGACCCGAAGTGCCGACACAGCCCAATACCCTGAAAGGCCTGTTCTGGAGCGCCTGTTCCGGCTTCACCAGCTTCATCGCCCATGCCGGCGGCCCGCCGCTGCAGGTCTATCTGCTGCCGCAGCGGCTGGACAAGACCATCTTCGTCGGCACCACCGTGATCTTCTTCGCCGTGGTGAATTACGTGAAGCTGATCCCCTACTGGTGGCTCGGCCAGTTCGCGCCGGGCAACCTGGCGACGAGTGCGGTGCTGGTGCCGGTGGCCGTCGGCGGCGTCTATCTCGGCATGTGGCTGCACCACAAGATGAGCGACGTGCTGTTCTACCGCATCGTCTATGTCTTCGTGTTCATCGTCGGGCTGAAGCTGCTCTATGACGGTTTCGGCCTGAAACTCCTCTAAAAGACCGGATTTTCGACCCCCCGGTTGCCGTATGGGCATGGTTTGCTCTAGCTTGGCGCAAATACAGGGGAAAGCGCCAGATGACGACGATTTACGACCGCGATCTCGACCAGAACCGCGCCAATTATGAGGCGCTGTCGCCGCTCAGTTTCCTGCGCCGCACCGCCGAGGTGTTTCCCAACCACCTGGCCGTGATCCACGGCAGGCTGCGCTACAGCTATCGCGACCTTTACGAACGCTGCCGCCGGCTCGCCTCGGCGCTGGAACAGCGCGGCATCAAGCGCGGCGACACGGTGGCGATCATGGCGCCGAACACGCCGGCGCATCTGGAAGCGCATTTCGGCATCCCCGCCACGGGTGCCGTGATCAACGCGATCAACACCCGGCTGGATGCCGCCGCCATCGCCTTCATCCTGGAACATGGCGAGGCGAAAATCCTGTTCACCGACCGCGAATACAGCGCGGTGGTGAAACAGGCCGTGCATATCTCGAGCAACAAGCCGCTGGTGATCGATATCGACGATCACCTGTGCAGCACTGGCGAGCTGTTCGGCGAGATCGAATACGAAGCGTTTCTGCAGCAGGGCGACCCGCAATGGGAATGGCGTGGCGTGAATGACGAATGGGATGCCATCTCGCTTGGCTATACCTCGGGCACGACGGGCAATCCCAAGGGCGTGGTGACGCATCATCGCGGCGCGTATCTGAACACCGTCGGCAATGCCGTGACCTGGAACCTGCCCAAGCATCCGCGCTATCTGTGGACCCTGCCGATGTTCCATTGCGACGGCTGGTGCTTCCCCTGGACCATCACCATGCTGGCCGGCGTGCATGTCTGCCTGCGCAAGGTCGATCCGGCGCTGGTCTTCGACAGTTTCCTCAATCACGGCGTGACGCATTTCTGCGGCGCGCCCACCGTGCTGACCATGCTGATCAACGCGCCGGATGAGGTGAAGGCGAAGCTCAAGCCTGGCGTCAAATGCATGACGGCTGGCGCGGCGCCGCCGGCGGCGGTGCTGGCGGCGATGGAAAAGATGGGTTTCGACGTCACGCATGTCTACGGCCTGACCGAAGTCTACGGCCCGGCCGTGGTCTGCGACTGGCATGAGGAATGGGACAGCCTGCCGCTGCCCGAGAAGGCGGCCGTGAAGGCACGCCAGGGCGTGCGCTATCACGTCGAGGAAGATGTGACGGTGCTCGATCCCCAGACCATGCAGCGCGTGCCGGAAGATGGCGAGACCATGGGCGAGATCATGTTCCGCGGCAATGTGGTGATGAAGGGCTATCTGAAGAACCCGAAGGCGACGCAGGAGGCTTTTGCCGGCGGCTGGTTCCATTCCGGCGACCTGGCCGTGCTGCATCCCGGCGGCTATATGCAGATCAAGGACCGCTCGAAGGACATCATCATCTCGGGCGGCGAGAATATCTCCACCATCGAGGTCGAGGGCGTGCTGTACATGCATCCCGATATCGTCGAGGCCGCCGTCGTCGCGCGGCCGGACGAGCATTGGGGCGAGACGCCCTGCGCCTTCGTCACTTTGCGCAACGGCGCGACTGCGACGTCAGACGAGATCATCGCCTTCTGCAAGGAACGGCTTGCGAAGTTCAAGGTGCCCAAGACCATAGTGTTCAGCGAGTTGCCGAAAACCTCGACGGGCAAGATTCAGAAGTTTGAACTGCGCGAACGCGCGCGCGCCCTGAAGTGATCAGGACGCGCGGCGCGCGCGTCTATGCGCTGCGGGTTATTTCTTCTTTGAGTTTGAGCTTTTCGCGCTTGAGCTGGGTCACGCGGACCTGGTCGGGCAGGGGGCGGTGGCTCTCATCATCGATGGCCGCTTGCAGGGCATGATGTTTTTCGACGAGAGTATCCAGATGCGCCGGATTATTCATCGCAGGCTCCTCCTTCCGGTTTGGAGCGCGTCAACCAGTTCGACTGCGGTCGCCCTGACAAAGGCGCGACCGCATCGGTGCGCGCCAGTGAATGATCTAAGCACTGCCTTTTCGGTTTGTCAGCCCCAAAGAAAATAATTTCTCCAGCAAATGAGTCATCGTATGCGCCGCATACAGAAAACACCGTCGAAAACTGCCGCCAAACGCCCGGCCGCAAAAGCCGCGCTTCCCGCCACACGTGTCAGGAAACGCAGCCAAGCCGCAGCAAAACCGGGGCAATTCGCAACCGCAACGATGCGCGCACCTGCACAACGCCGCCTCGTGGTCGGCATCACCGGTGCGTCGGGCGTGATTTACGGCATACGACTCTTGGAAGCACTCAAAGGTAGCGGTATCGAGTCGCATCTGGTGCTGAGCCGCGCCGCTGAAATGACTGTGGCTTATGAAACATCGTATGCGATCAAGGATGTGAAGGCGCTGGCGCATACGATCTATCAGGTCGGCGATATCGGCGCGGCGGTGTCGTCGGGGTCGTTCCAGACGCTCGGTATGGTCATCCTGCCCTGCTCGATGAAGACGCTGGCCGAGATCGCCACCGGCGTGACCACCACCCTGCTGAGCCGCGCAGCGGATGTGACGCTGAAGGAGCGCCGCCGGCTGGTGCTGGTGCCGCGCGAAACGCCGCTGCATCTCGGTCATCTGCGCAACATGACCGCCGCCACCGAGATGGGCGCCATCATCGCGCCGCCGATGCCGGGCTTCTATGCGATGCCGCAGAGCCTGGACGATATGATCAACCACACGGTCGGCCGCGTGCTGGATCTGTTTGGCCTCGATGCCGGCCTGGTGAAACGCTGGACCGGCAGGCCGCCCAGAGAAGACTAGATCCGTGAAGACTAGGCCCGTGAAGACTAGCTGAAAGCGCTCTTCAGCAGGTCGGCGCCCAGCTGCACCGCCTGCTGGTTGCCGGGGGCAATTCTGTCGAGATAAGTCACGAGATGCGTCGCAGCCGCCTCGATCTCGTCGTCGCGATCCGGCGGGATTTTCGCACTGCGCTGCGCCGGGCCGATCCGGGCGGCGGCGGCCAGCCAGACCTGCGCCACCTGCTCCAGCTTCAGCTCCAGCGCCTTGATCTCGGCATAGAGACCCTCCGCGGCCGGCTCGATCTCGCGCAGCTCCTTCAGCGCCTGCCGCGCCGCGCGCAGGGGGGCCAGCACAGCATTGACCGGCCCGACCGCCGCCTCGACCCGCTCCAGCTCGGCATCGGCCCAGCCGGTATAGCCGCGCCGGGCCCGCCAGAAGCCGAGCAAAAGCAGGTTCACATCGGCCCCGAAGCGAGTCTGAAGCTCCAGGCACGCGGCTGCCGCGCCCGGCCTGTCATAAAGACTGAGGGAAAAGGCCCAGAATCCGGCCTGTCCGGCCTCGGCCGGTCCCGTCATCGTCCCTGTCCCAGATTCGGTCATCCATGCTATGCTAGCGGGGTTTCCGGGTTTTAGGGTAGGCCGCGAGCAGCAGAATGAATTTTCCGGGTCCAATCGACACCGAGGAATTGCAGGGCAAACTGGCCGACCTGCGCGCCGAGCACCGCGACCTCGACGATGCCATCTCGGCGCTGGCCGAGCAGCCGAGCCTGAACCTGATCCAGATCCAGCGCATGAAAAAACGCAAACTGGCGCTGAAGGATCAGATCACCCGGATCGAGAATCTTCTGATTCCCGACATCATCGCCTGACATTCGCATGAGCGAGAGCACGGCCGGCTATGCCTCCATCGCCGACCAGTTGGTCGTGCAATATGAAGGCATCCGTTTCGAGGAGGTGCATGGCCAGATCCTGCACCTGCTGCCGCCAGCCGGCCGCGCACTCGACATCGGTGCCGGCACCGGCCGCGATGCCGCCGCCCTTGCCCGCCGCGGCTTCAGGGTCACCGCCGCCGAGCCGACCGCTGAAATGTCGGCGCATGGCCAGCGCCTGCATGCCGGGCTCGACATCACCTGGAGCGACGACGCCCTGCCGCATCTGCCGCAGCTCGCTGCGCGCGGCGAGACCTACCACCTGATCATGCTGACGGCCGTATGGATGCATCTGGATGAAACCGAGCGCGCCATCGCCATGCCGGTGGTGGCCGCGCTGCTGGCCGACGGCGGTCGGTTGTCCATGACGCTTCGGCATGGCCCGGTGCCACGCGGTCGTCGCATGTTCGACCTTTCGGCCGATGAAGTGATCGCAGCAGCGCAGCCCCATGGCATCGACCTGCTGTATCGTGGCAGGCGCGGCGACATGCTGAGCCGCGACGCCGTGCATTGGGATGTGCTGATGCTGGAAAAGCACCGAACCTAACGCTTACCGTAGGCGCCGCGGATTTCCTCAGCCAGTGCCACCGCCGGCGCCGAGAGCTGCCGGCCCTTCAGCTGCAGGAAGCCAATCTGGCGGCTGATCGTCGGCCCGGTCAGTGGCCGCATGGTCAGCCGATCCGAGGCGAACATCGAAAAGGTCAGCGCCGGCAAAGCCGTGACGCCGAGCCCGGCCGAGACCAGCGCGATGCAGGAGGCGATCTGCTCGACCTCGAACCGCGGCTGCAGTGCGAAATCGGCCTGCAGCAGCACGGCATCGGCCAGCCGTCGCACGGAAGTCGAGCCCGCCATCGCCACGTAAGGATGCCCTTCCAGCGCGCGCCACGCCACCGGGCCCTTCCCTTTCGCCAGAGCATGGTCGTCGCGGCAGACCAGATGGATGCGGTCGGCGCCGATCTCGTCATAGGCCAGCGCGGCGGTCTCGGCGATCCGCGTGGTGACGGCGAAATCGGCCAGGCCATCGGCCACCATCGTCACCGCGCGTTCATGCATCACGTCGCGGATTGCGACATCAATGCCGGGATATTTGCGCTGCAACTGCATCAGGGCGCGCGGCAGGATCGAGGCCGCCACCGAGGGCAGCACGGCGATGGTGAGCCGGCCATGCAATCCGTCGGCGCGCTCGGCCACACCCTGCATCGCCACCTTGAAATCGCGCAGCAGGTCTTCCGCCACCGCAAACAGATGCCGGCCGTCCGGCGTCGGCTGCACGCTGCGGGTGGTGCGGTCGAACAAGGTCAGGCCCAGTTCGGCTTCGATCTTGCGGATCGCAGCACTCAAAGCCGGCTGCGAAATGCACAGTTTTTCGGCCGCCTGCGTGAAGCTGCCCTCGCGCATGGTGGCGGTGAAGAATTCGAGCTGGCGGAGCGTGAGATTGATAGTCATGAGTTATAAGTCCATATTTCTTATATATTGGACGTTATAAGTCAGTTTTCGCATCCTGTCCGCGAGGAAACGCAGGATGCCCATCAATACAGTCCATATCGGCGCAGGCGCCGGTTTTGCCGGTGACCGCCCGGGCGCCGCTCTCGCGGTGGCCGAAGCGCTGGCCGTGGCTGCGCAGCAGGGCACCCCTGCATTTCTGATTTTCGAGATGCTGGCCGAACGCACGCTGGCGCTGGCGCAGCTGGAGCGCCGTCGTGATCCAGACGCCGGCTACAGCGCCAACCTGGCCGCGCTGGTGCAGCCGGTGCTGAAACTCTGCCTGCAGCACAATATCCGCATCATCGGCAATTTCGGCGCCGCCCATCCGCAGGCCGCCGCCCGCCGTCTGCGCGCGATGGCGCAGGAATTGGGCTTCAAGGATGCCAAGATCGCAGTCGTCAGCGGCGACGACCTGAGCGCCCGACTGACACCCGCCGATCTCGCTGCACGCGAAACCGATGGCGCGCTGCTCAAGGATAGAAAAGACATCGTCGCCGCGAATGCCTATCTCGGCGCACAGCCGATAGCCGAAGCCCTGGCCGCCGGTGCGCAGATCGTGGTGACCGGCCGTGTTGCCGATCCCTCCCTTGTGCTGGGTCCGCTGGCACATGCCTTCGGCTGGGACTGGAGCGACTGGGACCGGCTGGCGGCCGGCACGCTGGTAGGTCATCTGCTGGAATGCGGTCCGCAGGTGAGCGGCGGCTATTTCGCCGATCCCGGCTGCAAGGACGCGCCCGATCTTGATCGCCTCGGCTATCCCATCGCCGAGGTGAGGCCTGACGGAAGCGCCGTGATCACCAAGCCGGAGGGCAGCGGCGGCGTGGTGGATCTGCGTACCGTGAAGGAGCAGATTCTTTATGAGATCCATGATCCCGCTGCCTATCTGACTCCCGATGTCGTGCTCGACCTGACCGGGGTGGAGCTGGCGCAGCAGGGACCAGACCGCGTGGCCGTTTCCGGCGCGCGCGGCCATGCCCGGCCAGACACACTGAAGGCCACCGTCTGTTTCGAGAGCGGCTGGTTCGCCGAGGCCGAGATTTCCTATGCCGGGCCCAATGCCACGGCGCGCGCACGGCTCGCCATCGACATCATCCGCAAACGCATGGCCGTGCTGCAGCCGGGTTTGAGCCTTCGTGCCGATATCATCGGGGTGGTCAGCAGCTTTGGCGACAGTGCTGGCAGCGACCTGGCGGCCGCCGTGACGGAAAGCGAGGACGTGCGCGTACGCTTCGCCACGCGCCATGCCGAGGCCGAGGTGGCAAAGCTGCTGCTGGCCGAGGTGGAGGCGCTGTATGTGGCTGGCCCTGCCGGCGGCGCCGGCGTGCGCCGGCATCTGGTGCCACAGCTGGCCAGCGCCTCCTGCCTGATCGAGCGCGACCTTGCCGCGCCGCGCATGGAGCTGCTGCCATGAGCGACGCGCTGCTGCCCACCGTTTCACTCCATCGCATCGCCCATGCCCGCTCGGGCGACAAGGGCAACCGGCTGAATATCGCGCTGATCTGTTACCGCCCGGAATTCTTCGACATTGTCGCCGAGCAGGTGACGCCAGAGCGCGTGGCGGCGCTTTTCGCCAGCCGTCACGTCGGCCGCGTGCAGCGCTATGAGCTGCCAAGACTCTGGGCCTTCAACTTCGTGCTCGACCGGGCGCTGGATGGTGGCGTGAATGCCAGCCTCGGCCTCGACGGCCATGGCAAGTCGCTGTCCTTCAAACTGCTGACACTCCCCGTCCGCCTGCCCGCGTCGCTGCTTCAGTCCCTGATTACCGATCAACCATAAACGGAGGAAACCATGCGCATCCTGTCATCTCTTGTCGTTGCAGCACTTGCCATTGCGGCACCCGCCGCACTCGCCCAGAGCAACTATCCCACCAAGCCGATCAAGTTCATCGTGCCGTTTGCTGCCGGCAGCGCCACCGACACGGTGGCCCGCGTGGTCGGCGACTATGTGTCGAAAGACCTCAAGCAGCCGGTGGTGGTGGAAAACGCCGCCGGCGGCAGCGGCGTGATCGCGGCGCAGAAAGTGGCGCAGGCCGAGCCGGACGGCTACACGCTGCTGATCTCGACCAACACCACCCATGCCGCCAACCAGAGCATGCTGAAGAAACTGCCCTATGATGCTGTGAAGGATTTCGAGACCGTCACGCTGCTGGGCACGATTCCGATGGCGCTGGTGGTGCATCCCTCGGTACCGGCGAAGAACGTGAAAGAGCTGATTGCCTATGCCAAGGCCAATCCGGGCAAGCTGAGCTTCGGCGCCGGGTCGAGTTCATCCCGCATCGGCGTCGAGATGTTCAAGGTGATGACCGGCACCGACATCGTGCATGTGCCCTATAAGAGCAACCCGCAGGCGGTGACCGACCTGCTGGGCGGCCAGGTGCAGCTGATGATCGCCGATGTCTCCACCACACTGCCGCAGGCCGCGGCCGGCAAGGTGAAGGCGCTGGGCGTTTCGACCAAGGGGCCCTCGCCGGTGGCACCGGGCCTGCCCACCATCGCCAGCGAAGGCGTGCCGGGCTATGAGATCACCGCCTGGTTCGCTGCCTGGCTGCCGGCCAAGACGAATGCGGCGATTGCCGACACGCTGCAGAAATCGATGGCGGCTGCGGTGGCCGACAAGGAGATCGTGGCCAAGCTGATGGCTGCCGGGATCGAGCCGAAATCGAGCAGCCGCAAGGAACTGGCCGATTTCGTCGCCAGCGAAACCGAGAAATGGGCCAAGGTGGTGAAGGCCGCCGGTATCGAGCCGGAATAAGGCAGGCAACATTCACCTGTGAACGAAGGCCGGTCAGCGATGAGCGGCCTTTTTTCTTTGTGCAGCAGGCACCCTCACCCCAACCCTCTCCCGCAAGCGGGAGAGGGAGGGCCCCGCCGCGAAAGCGGTGGGAGGGTGAGGGTCTTCCGCAACGGCATCATTGCACGCCATCTCCCGATACGGATTAAATGAGCCGGTGAGGGAGAAACCATGCGCGTTATCATCACCGGCGCCGCCGGATTCATTGGACGAAAGCTGACGGCAGCCATCATTCGCCAAGGGCAGCTGATGGGGCCGGGTCATGCCCACGCCCCGATTTCCGAACTCGTGCTGGCCGATCACGTCGACTTCACCGCGCCTTCGACAGGGACCGGCAGCGTTCCGATCCGTAAATTGATCGGCGACCTGCGCGACGCCAGCTATCGCCGGCAGCTGTTCGAAGGCGGAGTCGGCAGCCTGTTCCATCTTGCCGCCTCGCTGACCACCGAGGCCGAGCGCGACATCGCCGCAGGGATCGAGACCAATGTGCTGAGCCTGCTCGGCCTGCTGGAGCTTTGCCGCGCACAAAAAGCCGCGCCGCGTTTCGTCTTTGCCAGTTCGATTGCCACCTTCGGCGGCACGCTGCCTGAGCTGGTAGACGATACCACGGCGCAGACACCGCAAACCTCCTACGGCGCGCATAAGGTGATCGCCGAGCAGCTGATCAGCGACCATAGCCGCCATGGTGTGCTGGACGGGCGCTGCCTACGCCTGCCCATCGTGGTGATCCGGCCAAAAGCAGCGCGCTCGGTCTCCGACAGCGTGGCGGCGATCCTGCGCGAACCTCTCAATGGCAAGGATGTCGATTGCCCGTTCACGCCGCAGACTGTGCTGCCGATCATTTCGGTGCAGGCTGTCGTTCGCGCGCTGCTGAAGCTGCATGACCTGCCGGGCGAGGCCGTCGGTGCGTTCCGCGCCTTCAACCTGCCAGCCCTCAGCGTCACCGCCGCCGAGATGGCCGCTGCCGTGCGGGACTATCCCGGCCAGGTGAGCTGGCGACCGGATGCGCAGATGCAGGTCATCGTCGATGGCTGGCCGACGCGATTCGACTCCGCGCGGGCGCGCAGCCTTGGCATCCTGCCCGATGCCAGTCTCACCGAGATCATCGACGCATATCTGAAGGACATGCCATGACGAAACGCTATTGCATCATCGGGGCGGGTTCGTCAGGCATCGCAGTTGCCAAGGCGCTGAAGCAGAAGGGCCTCGATTTCGACTGTTTCGAGAAGGGTTCGGATATCGGCGGCAACTGGCGCTACAACAATGACAATGGCGTGTCGGCCGCCTATCGCAGCCTGCATATCGATACCAGCCGCAAGAATCTGCAGTATCCCGATTTCCCGACACCCGATGATCTGCCGGATTTTCCGTCGCACTGGCAGGTGATGCAGTATCTCGACTCTTACGCAGAAAAATTCCGCATCCGGCCGCAGATTCGCTTTCGCACCAGCGTCACGAAGGTGGTGCCGGCCGGAGACGAGTGGGCGGTGACGCTCGACAGCGGCGAGACGCTGACCTACAGCGCGGTGATCGTCGCCAACGGCCATCTGTGGGATACCCGCCTGCCGGATTTCCCGGGACAGTTCGACGGCACACAGATTCATTCCCATGCCTACAAGACCGCCACACCCTTCGATGACAAGCGCGTGCTGGTGGTCGGCATCGGCAATTCGGCGGTCGATATCGCGGTCGATCTCTGCCGCCGTGCCCGCAGCGTACATATCTCCACGCGGCGCGGCGCCTGGATCATGCCGAAATACATCATGGGCATTCCCACGGATCGCTGGGGGGCATTCTTCTCGCGCAAGCTGAAGCTGCCGACCGTGATCAGCCGCATGATCGTCAATAAGCTGATGTATCTCACCGTCGGCGACCAGCGCCGCTACGGCATGCCGACGCCGAAGCATCCCATGTGGCGCGAGCACGCGACGATCAGTCAGGAACTGCTGCCCTATATCGGCCATGGCTGGATCAAAGTGAAACCGAATGTGGCAAAGCTGGACGGCGACCGGGTCAGCTTCGCCGATGGCAGCAGCGAAGACTTCGATGCCATCATCTATGCCACCGGCTACAAGACCAGCTTCCCCTTCCTCGATCCGGCGATCTTCGAAGTCAAAGACAACGAGGCGCCGCAGCTGTATCGCCGCATGCTGGCGCTGGAGCGGCCGGGGCTGTATTTCGCCGGTCTGGTGCAGCCGATCGGCGCGACGATCCCGCTGGTGGAAATCCAGGCGCGCTGGCTCGCCGGCGTGCTGGCCGGCGAAATCACGCTGCCGTCAAAAGACGCTATGCGGGCGGAACTGCGCGAACACTGGCGCGGCGTGAAGCGACGCTATGTCGACAGCGCGCGCTATACGCTGGAAGTGGACTACCGCGACTATGCCACGCAGATGCGCGCGGATATGGCGAGCGGTAAGGCCGGGTATTAGGCCCTCACCCTCCCGCTTCGCGGGCCCCTCCCTCTCCCATTGCATGGGAGAGGGTAAAATTATGCTCCCTCTCCCGCTTGCGGGAGAGGGTTGGGGGGAGGGTCTTGCTTTGGTCAGACGCTGTACGGCACCGGATCGAGCAGCTTGTTCACCTCGGCCAGTTCATCGCCCGACAGTACGCGCGCGCCAGCCTGCACATTCTGCTCAAGCTGTTCCGGCTTCGTGGCGCCGGCGATCACGCTGGAGACCTGCGGCTTGGCCAGCAGCCAGGCGAAAGCCAGTTCGGTCATGCTCCAGCCGCTCTTGTCGCACCAGCCGCGCAGCCGCTCGACGGTCGCCATGTTGCCCGGCGTCATGTAGCGGTTGGCGAGGCGCTCCGTATTGGCAAGTCGCGAACCTTCGGCGGCCGCACCCGTCTTGTGCTTGCCGGTGAGAAGCCCCGAGGCGAGCGGGAAGAACGGCAGGAAGCCGAGCCCGAAGCGGTTGCAGGCATCGAGCTGCTCGATCTCGGCCTTGCGGAACACCATGCTGAGTTCGTCCTGCGCCGAGACGAAGCGATGGGTGCCGAGCTGCTTCGCCGTCCAGTCGGCATCGGCGAGCTGCCAGGCCGAGAAATTCGAGTTGCCGATATAGCGCACCTTGCCCTGGGTGATCAGGTCGTCGAGCGCACGCAGCGTCTCGTCGATCGGCGTGCGCGGATCGGGCTGGTGCTGCTGGTAGAGATCGATGTAATCGGTCTGCAGTCGGGTCAGGCTGTCTTCCACCGCCTGCATGATGTAGCGCCGCGAGGCGCCAACTTTCTTGCCGCTGTCGTCCATCGGCATGGCGAATTTGGTCGCCAGCACGATGTCCTTGCGGCGGGCGCCAAGGATCTTGCCCATCTGCGTCTCGGAGCCGCCCTTGTTGCCATAGATATCGGCCGTATCGAACAGGGTGATGCCGAGATCGAGAGCCTTGTGAATGACTTTCCGCGAGGCTTCGAGATCGAGCCGCATTTCGAAATTGTTGCAGCCGAGACCGACTTCGGAAACCAGAAGACCGGACGCGCCGAGATTGCGGAATTTCATGATGGGACTCTCTGCTGAAGCGTTGGGGCCGGAGTATCCCGCCGCTACAGGCGCCAGAGCAAGGCGAACCAATATGGTCCGGCGAAATTCACCCCAACACCCTGAGCGCTTCCGTCGCCGCCATCCGACCCGACAGCCACGCGCCGGCTGCTGAGCCGATCCAGTCGATGGGCGCAAAGGCCTCGCCGGCGAACAGCACGCGGGCGCGACCTGCCGCGCTGGTGAGCGCACGGCCGGCATTGCGCCGCGCTGTGGCGAAGCCGGGTTTTGCGGTGGCCACCGCGCCGCGGCTCCAGGGATCGCTGCCCCAGTGCGAGGCGACGCCCTTGACGAATTTGCGGTCGACCGCCTCACCCAGCATGGTGCGGACCTGGCTGCGCGCGGCGGCAATCATCGCCGCCTCGCCGCGCGCTTCGAGGTCACGCGCATAGTCGCCGCCGAGTTGCGCGACCGCTAGCGGCATGCCTTGCGCGTTCAGCCGTACACTCATGGCGCGACTGCCATGCGCGCGCAGCAAAGCCTGCGTGTTGGCCGGCGCATCGAATGTGCCGCCCTCGTATTGCAGGGCGATGCGGTCGATCACGCCCATGGTCATGCGGGTGAGTGCCTCGCGCTGCGGCTCGGGCAGTCCGGGCTGGAACACGATCCCGTCTTTCGCAGCGAGCAGACCGAGCGGCACGGTGACGATACAGGCTTCGGCGCGCACATGGCCTTCCGCCGTGGCGACCGTGACGCCGCCGGCGCCGGCGCCAGCCCAGTCGATGCGAACGACGGCGCGGTTGCGGAACACCGGCAGATCGGCGGCGAACTGGCTGACCCAGCTCCCGAAACCACCGGGCAGCCAGGCGTCGTTGCCGGTGCCGGCGAGGCGCGGCGCATCCAGCGCCGACAGCGCCGTAAACTCGACACCGACATGCAGCGGCGCCGCCAGTGCTTTGGCGAGATCGATCCAGCGCCCGGCGGGGCCGTTCGCATCCAGCTTGATGCGGCTGGCCAGCGGCACATCACTGCGCAGCGCGCGGGCGTCGAGCAGCGCATCGTCCATCCGGTCATAAGCGAAGCCGAGCGCGTCGTAATCCTGCGTACTGGCATCGCGGGCCGGTTCACCGCTGCTGTTCTGGTCGAACAGCCAGAAATCGCCTTCATCGGCCTGCAGGCGCATTTCGCGATTGCGCATTTCCAGCGCCAGCGGATTTATATCGGCGGATTTCAGCAGGGACGCACCGAGATCGACCGGGAAATCCAGCGCCGAGGTATTCGTCCAGATGCGACCGCCAATGCGGTCGCGCGCTTCCAGCACCACCACGTTGCGACCGCGATCCTGCAGCATGCGCGCCGCAGACAGGCCGGCCAGCCCGGCACCGACGATCACCACTTCGGTTTCCGATGGCAGCACGGCGGCATGTGTGCCCAGCGCGGGCAACAGGGTCGCTGCCGTCGTCATGACCATGAACTGTCGTCGCGTCGTTTCCGTCATGGCGGCATTATGCCGATACGGCCAGCAATTTTGGAAAAAATTAAGCCGGGTCGCCTCACGGCGGCCCGGCTTGGGGAAAACGTCGAAGTGTCAGCGTCGACGGAAGGTTACTGCTGGAAAGCCTGCTTCAACGCCGCGTTGCCCTGTGCGATCGCTGCACGCGTGGCCGGGCTGTTGGCCACGCCGTTCAGCATGACGAAGTCGTGGATGACACCGTTGTAACGCGTCGAGGTCACGGCGACACCGGCGGCGTCCAGCTTGCGGGCATAGGCTTCGCCCTCGTCGCGCAGCAGGTCATTCTCGGCCACGATCACGGTGGCGGACGGCAGACCCTTCAGCTGCTCGACCGACGCCTTCAGCGGGAAGGCCAAGACGTCGTTACGCACCGCCTTGGGATAATGCGCATCGAGGAAGAAGTGCATCGCATTCGTGGTCAGCCAGGGGCCGTTGCCATAGGACTGATACGAGGCGTTCTGCGAGATATCGTCGGTGACCGGATAGAACAGCAACTGGTGGCTGATCTTCGGGCCGTTGCGGTCCTTGGCCAGCAGCGTGACGGCGGCAGCCATGTTGCCACCGGCACTGTCACCCGCCACCGCGAGGCGCGAAGCATCGACATTCAGCGCCCGGGCATTGGCAACCACATACTGCGTGGCGGCATAGGCTTCTTCATTCGGCACCGGGTAGACCACATCGGGCGTGCGGCGGTAGTCGACGAAGACGACAGCAGCATTGGCGCCGACGGCGATCTCGCGGATCAGGCGGTCATGCGTGTCCTTGCCGCCGAGCATCCAGCCGCCGCCATGGAAATACATCACCACCGGCAACGGCGCGCTGACGCCCTGGGGACGGACGATGCGCACATTCACCGAGCCGAGCGGACCGGTCGGGAAGCTGGTGTCCTGGATATCGGCGTTCAGCTTGGCGACCGGGCCGCTCTGGACGCCCGACAGCACGTTGCGGGCGGCTTCAGGCGACAGCGTATAGATCGGCGCCCCGCCGGCCTGGGTCACGGCTTCGATGAAGCCGCGGTTGACAGTGTCCAGATTGGCAGGCTGGGCCTGCGCGGTGCCGGCGATCAGGCCGCTGGCCAGGGCAGCGGCGGCGATATAGCGGTTCAGGTTCGACATAGCGGTCACTCCTCTTTTTGGTTGCCAGGGCCGGCTCATCTCGGTGAGGGGGAGGCGCCTGGGTCCGTCGTCCGGACAGGAGTTATATATCGCGATAAATGTTATTCTGATAACTACTATTTCAGCATATCAGCCATGCATATTTTGCATGATAAATATTATTGCGATATGAATTCTGTGAGATGGGTTAACGCAGGATCATCGCCACCGAGGCGGCCAGCGCCAACCCCATGGCGATATTGAAGCCGCGCTGCCGGCGCGGGTCGCGCAGGAGCCGCTGGGCGACCGCACCGAAAGCGAGCCAGACCAGACTGCTCGGCAGGGCGGCACTGACGAAGACCAGCGTGAAAATTGCCGCGCGCAGCAGCGCGGACTCGGCCTCGCCGGGCAGATAGGTGGCGACCGCGCCGGCCGCGACCAGCCAGGCTTTCGGATTGACCCACTGCAGCAAAGCCGCGCCGACAAAGCCGGTCGGACGCGGAGCTTCGGCCTTGCCGTCGCTGACCGGTGCCGAGGCAATCTTCCAGGCGAGCCAGAGCAGGAAGGCCGCACCGAGCCAGCGCAGGATCTGCATCGCCTGGGGCTGCTGCAGCACCAGTGCGCCGAACCCGTAGGCTGCCAGGAACATCATCGACCCCATGCCGGCGCCGATGCCGAACAGGCAGGGCAGGCCGCGCAGAAATCCCACCTGCATGCCGGTGGCGGTCAGCAGTACATTGCTCGGCCCCGGCGTGATGGCGGCAACCAGCGCGAAGACGAAAAAGGCGGCGGCCTGTTCCAGACTCATGCCGCCATTACGGCATGCGGGCGCGCGGGAGTCTGGAAGGTTTGTGCAATGGCCCTTTGTCGTCGTTCCCGCGCCAGAATGTACTTCTTGGGGGAACCCAGTCCATCCGCTTGGCTGGATGCCCGCTTTCGCGGGCATGACGAGAATGGTTTTAATCCGCCGACCTGAACGGATGCGGGTTGAACACGCCCAGCACCTTCAGCGAGCGGCTGAAATATTCCAGTTCCTGCAGTGCCAGATCGACATTGCGATGCGCCGGATGGCCTTCGATCTCGGCATAGAATTCTGCCACCTTAAAACCGTCGGTGAGATAGCTTTCCAGCTTCACGACGTTCACGCCGTTGGTGGCGAAGCCGCCGAGCGCTTTGTACAGCGCGGCCGGCACGCTGCGCACCTTGAACATGATCGCGGTCATGCAGGGGGCGCTGTTCGGATCGGGATCGCGGCGCTGACGCTCCAGCCGGATGAAGCGCGTGGTGTTGGTGTGATTGTCTTCGATATCGGCGCGCAGAGTCTGCAGGCCGTAGAGTTCGCCCGCGATGCTGGAGGCAATCGCCGCCTCTTCGGGATTGTTGCGCTCGGCAACATCCTTGGCCGAGCCTGCAGTGTCGCTGGCAACGATGGGCTCGATGCCGAGATCCTTGGTGATGCGGCGGCACTGCGACAGCGCCTGCACATGGCTGTAGACCCGTTTCACTGTCTTCAGCGTGGCGCTCTTCGGCGCCAGCAACTGGTGCCGCACCCGCAGGAAATGCTCGGCAGTGATGTAGAGGCCACCTTCGGGCAGCAGATGATGGATATCCGCCACGCGGCCGGCAGTGGAGTTTTCAATCGGGATCAGGCCACAGGCCGCCTTGCCCTCGCGCACAGCGGCAAAGGCATCCTCGAAAGTCGCGCAGGGCAGCGGCACCATGTCGGGCAGCGCCTCGCGGCAGGCCAGATGCGAATAGGCGCCCGGCGCGCCCTGAAAGGCCACGACCTTTGCGGGATCGGTGGCATCCGTGGCGATGGTGGCGACAGGCGACATGGCTGGACTCGTTTGATGCTGAGTTTATCTGGGCTGCATGGCGGCGCGGATGCGCGCGAGATCGGCCGGAGTATCGACACCGAGCGGAAGCGTGTCAACGACGGCTGCCGCGATACTCATGCCGTTTTCCAGCGCGCGCAGCTGCTCCAGACTCTCGCGCTTTTCCAGCGGCGAGGGCTTGAGCGAGACGAAGCGTTCGAGGGCTGCACGGCGATAGGCATAGATGCCGATATGGTGCCAAAGCGGCCCCTCGCCGCCCGGCACGGGCCGGCGGCTAAAGTAGAGTGCGCGCCCGACGGTCTGGCCGGGCGCCAGGCTGAGCACGGCCTTCACCACATTACGGTCATCGACCTCATGCTGATCCACAATGGGCGTCGTCAGAGTAGCAATGTCGATGGCCGGATCGGCCAGCGGCAGCAGCACGGCCGAGATCACTTTCGGATCGATGGCGGGCAGGTCGCCCTGCAGGTTGATCACGGCGTCATGCTCAGCCCGGGGGTCGAGTTTCTGCAGCGCCTCGAAGATACGGTCGGAACCCGAGGGATGCGCCGGGTCGGTCAGCACAGCTTCCCCGCCATGGGCCTGGATGGCATCTGCGATTGCCTGATCGCCACAGGCCACCGCGACCCGGGCGAATCCAGCCTCATGGGCACGGCGCAGGCAATGCACGATCATCGGCAGGCCATGGATGTCGGCCAGCGGCTTGTCGGGCAGCCGGGTGGAGGCGAGCCGCGACGGGATCAGGACGATGGGGTTTTTCGGAGTCGCAGCGGACATTCAGATTTAAGCCTTGAAATAGCAGCAAGATCGGAGAGGCAGGGGGAACCGGCCTCGGCGTTGTCCCAGGCACCATCCCGGTGCGGCACTTCGCCGCAGCCGGAGCCGCCGCAGGCCCAACTGGTGCGGATATATACGGGTTGCGAACGGGTCGGGGAAGCCGGTAATCTCCCGGCGATTTTCCAGCCGTTTCACGGCCCTACCAGCATGCCGTTCCCGGGAGTCCGACCCAATGAATAGTTTCGAGCTCAACAAGATCGCCGGCGCAGTCCTGTTCTGCCTGCTGATCATCATGGGCGTCAGCCAGGTTGGCAACATGCTGATCGCGCCCAAGAAGCTCGCCGAGAATGCCTTCAAGATCGAAGTGGCCGAAGAGGCCCCCGCCGCGGGCGGCGCCGCCAAGGTCGAAGAGCAGGATCCGCCGGTCGCCACCGTTCTGGCCTCGGCCAATGTCGATGCCGGCAAGAAGGCCTTCGGCAAATGTGCCTCCTGCCACAGCGTGGACAAGGGCGGCCCGTCCAAGGTCGGTCCGAATCTTTATGAGATCGTGATGGCGCCGAAGGGCCACATGGCTGGCTTCGCCTATTCCGACGGCCTGAAGAAGACCGGCGGCGAATGGACCTATGACAGCCTCTACGCCTTCCTGAAGAACCCGAAGGCCTATGCCCCGGGCACCAAGATGGCCTATGCTGGTTCGAAGAGCGCCAAGGAGCGTGGCGACCTGATCGCCTATCTGCGCAGCCTGTCGGACAGCCCGAAGCCGCTGCCGAATTGATCGAGCATTCACTTTCAAAGGGCCGGGACCTGTCATGACCGACATCCCGGCCCTTTTTGCATCCAAAGCTGATGAACTGGTCGCCTTCGCGCACCATCTGGCCGAGCTGGCCCGCGCCGAGATCCGGCCGCATTTCCGCACCGGCTTCGATGTGATCAGCAAGGCCGATGCCTCGCCCGTCACCATCGCCGACCGCAATGCCGAAGCCGCCATGCGCCAGGCCATTGAGGCGCAATATCCCGATCATGGCATTTTCGGCGAGGAATTCGGCCAGGTCCGTGATGACTCGCCCTGGCGCTGGATCCTCGATCCGATCGACGGCACCAAGAGCTTTGTCTCCGGCCTGCCGATCTTCGGCACGCTGATCGCACTGACCTTCGAGAACCGCCCGGTGCTGGGCGTGATCGACCAGCCGATCATGAGCGACCGCTGGATCGGCGCCGCCGGCCGCCCGACCGAATTCAACGGCAAGCCCGCCCGCACCCATGCACAGCGCAGCCTCAAAGATGCCGTATTGATGACCACCTATGTCGACAGTTTCAGCGAGGCCGAGCTGGCCGCGTTCACGAAATTGCGAAAGGCCTGCCGCATCAATCGTATGTCCGGCGACTGCATTGCCTATGGTATGCTGACGTCAGGTTTCGCCGACATCGCGATGGATGGCCGGATGCAGCCTTACGATTATGCCGCGCTGACGCCGATTGTGGCCGGTGCCGGTGGCGTGATCACCGACTGGGAAGGCCAGCCGCTCGATATGCGGGGCCGTTCCCGCGTTCTGGCTGCGGCAAATCCGGCGCTGCACCAGGCGGCCATGGACTACCTGTCCGGAGTGTGACGCTGACTGGAGCAAACTGATGCGATCCGTACTGCTGCCCGCCGCCCTTCTCGCGCTCGCACTGTCCGCACCCATCTCCGCTCAAGCCCAGTCTGGAAAAGTCAGCCATGCCCTCACGCTGGGTGACGCGCCGAAATATCCAGCCGGCTTCACACAGCTCGATTATGTGAATGTGAACGCGCCCAAGGGCGGCGAACTCAAGCTGTCCACGCCGGCCGGCTTCGACAGCCTCAATCCCTTCATTCCGAAAGGCGACGAAGCACCGGGCCTTGGCATGGTCTACGAGACGCTGATGTCCTCGCCGCCGGATGACGACCTGTCGGAATACGGCCTGATCGCCGAGACGGTGGAAGTGCCCGACGACCTGAGCTGGATCGTCTTCAACCTGCGCGCCGAGGCGAAATGGGCCAATGGCAGACCGATCACCGCCGAGGACGTGGCCTGGAGCTTCGAACAGATCAAGCTGAACGGCGAGCCGATGCTGCAGCATTATTACGCCAATGTGCAGAAGGCCGAAGTGCTCTCGCCGCGCAAGGTGAAGTTCCATTTCAGCGGGCCTAAAAACCGCGAACTGCCGCAGATCATGGGCCAGTTGCCGGTGCTGCAGAAAGCCGACTGGGAAAAGCGCGGCTTCGACAAGGTGACGCTGGAAAAGTGGGAAGGCTCAGGCCCCTATCGCATCGAGAGCGTCGAGCCCAACCGCACCATCACCTATACGCGCCGCAACGACTGGTGGGCCAAGGACCTGCCGCTCAACAAGGGGCGCTATAATTTCGACCGCATCCGCTACGACGTCTATCGCGATCAGACGGTGGCGCGCGAAGCCTTCAAATCCGGCCAGTATGATTTCCGTGGCGAGAACAGCGCACGCGAATGGTCGGTCTTCTACGACTTCCCCGCCATGACGCAGGGCCTGGCGAAGAAGCAGGAATTCAAGCATGAACGCCCCGGCGGCATCGGCGGTTTCATCTTCAATACCCGGCGCGACAAGTTCCAGGATGCGCGCGTGCGCAAAGCGCTGGCGCTGGCCTGGGACTTCGAGTGGTACAACAAGAACATGGCCTATGGTGCCTATTACCACCCGAACAGCTATTTCGATAATTCCGAATTCGCCGCCCGCGACGAGCCTTCCGCGGACGAACTGAAGCTGCTGGAGCCGCTGCGCGACAAGCTGCCGAAAGAGGTCTTCGGTCCGGCCTGGAAGGCGCCGAGTTCGGATGGCTCGGGCCAGGATCGCAAAAACCTGCGCGAGGCGACCCAGCTGCTGAAAGCGGCCGGCTGGGAGGTCAAGAACGGCAAGCTGGTGAATGCCAAAGGCGAGCCTTTCGTGCTGGAGCTGCTGCTGCGCGACGCCACCTATGAACGCATGGGCGGCCCCTGGGCGCAGGCGCTGCAGCGTTTGGGGATTACGCTGAACATGCGTACGGTGGACAGCGCGCAGTATGTCAACCGCCTCCGCAGCTTCGACTTCGACGTGATCTATTCCGGCTGGGGCCAGTCGAATTCGCCGGGCAACGAGCAGCGCAGCTATTTCCATTCGACCGCCGCCGACAATCCGGGCGGTCGCAACTATGCCGGCATCAAGAATCCAGCAATCGACGCGCTGGTCGAGGCCGTGATTGCAGCCCCCTCGCGTGCCGCGCTGATCCCGGCGGTGCGTGCGCTGGATCGTGCGCTGACCTGGAACTGGTATATCGCGCCCACGCTGGGTCACAATGCGGACCGTATCGCCTATTGGGACAAGTTCGGCATGCCCGAGAAGAATCCCAAGAACGGCGTGGACTTTATGTCCTGGTGGATCGATCCCGCCAAGGCCGCCAAACTTTCCAACAGCAGGCAGTAAAGACGTCATGACCTGGTTGAAGCCCGTCACCCTGGAAGACAGCGGCGTCGCGTTAGTCCCACTGAGCCACGATCACCGTGAGGCGCTGGTGGAAGCCGTGCAGGACGGCGAGCTGTGGAACCTGTGGTACACGCTGATCCCGAAACCGGACGGCATGACCGCCGAGATCGACCGCCGGCTGGGCCTGGCCGAAAAAGGCTCCATGCTGCCTTTCACCGTGCTGGACAAGACGCAAGGCTCCAAGCCGGTCGGCATGACCACCTATATGAATATCGATGCCGCCAACCGTCGCGTCGAGATCGGTTCGACCTGGTATCGCAAGAGCGTGCAGCGTTCGCCGCTGAATACGCGCTGCAAGATTCTGCTGCTTGAATACGCATTCGAAAAGCTGGATTGCATCGCCGTCGAGTTCCGCACGCATTTCTTCAACCACCAGAGCCGCGAGGCCATCGCCCGGCTCGGCGCCAAGCAGGACGGCATCCTGCGCAACCACCAGCTCGGCGCCAACGGTTCGATGCGCGACACGGTCGTCTTCAGCATCCTGCCGAATGAATGGCCGGCAGTGAAAACGCATCTGCAGTCCCGGCTCGACCGGCTGGTGAAGGGACAATCGGCGTGAAGCTGCTCGGCGCGATCTGCCTGCTTTCCTGCCTGATCGCACCGGTCGCCACTCCTGTTGCCTGGGCCCAGCCTCGTCATGGTTTATCGGCCTTCGGCGACCTGAAACATCCGCCCGGCTTTAAGCATTTCGACTACGTCAATCCCGACGCGCCAAAGGGCGGCGAGCTGCGCAGCTGGCAGCTCGACTCCTACGACAATCTCAATCCGCTGATCCTGAAAGGCGTGATGGCGCGTAACCTGTCGCTGACCTTCCAGGGCCTGATGGCGCGCGGCATGGATGAGCCCGACGCGGTCTATGCCGATCTGGCCGAAAGCGCCGAACTGGCCGAGGATCGCAGCTGGGTCGCCTTCAACATCAACCCGAAGGCGAAGTTCAGCAACGGCATGCCGGTGACCGCCGAGGATGTGGTCTTTACTTTCGAGGCGGCCAAGAAGGACGGTCATCCGGTCTATCAGCTGGTGCTGCGTGACGTGGACAGCATCACTGCCGAAAGCCGGTTGCGCGTGGTGTTTCGCTTCGCCGAAACCGAAAGCCGCCGCGATCTGCCGCTGACCGTGGCGCAGTTGCCGATCCTGCCGAAAGCCTGGTTCGCCGGCCGCGACTTCGCCAGCCCCACCATCGAGCCGATCCCCGGTTCCGGACCGTATCGAATCAGCCGCGTTGATGCCGGCCGCAGCCTGACCTATGAGCGCGTGAAGGACTGGTGGGCGAAAGACCTGCCGGTCAATCGCGGTCGCTATAACTTCAACTGGTATCGCGACGATTATTACCGCGACCGCGATATCGCGGTCGAAGCCTTCTTCGCCGGCGAATACGACTTCCGCGAAGAGGTGATCGCCCGCGTCTGGGCTACCGGATATCAGGGCAAGCCGCCTTTCGATCAGGGCCGCGTCAAGCGCGAGGTGCTGAAGGACGAAACGCCATCGGGCGTGCAGGCCTGGTTCCTCAATAGCCGCAAGCCGCATCTGGCCGACGCCAGAGTGCGGCAGGCGATCAACCTGGCCTATGACTATGAATGGGCCAACAAGACGCTGTTCTACGGGCTGTACAAGCGTACGCGCTCGATGTTCGAGAATTCCGACCTTGCCGCCACCGGACTGCCTTCGGCGGCCGAGATCGAACTGCTCGCGCCTTATCGTGACCGCCTGCCGCCGGAACTGTTCACGCAGGAATTCCAGCCGCCGCAGACCGACGGCTCGGGCAACAACCGTGCCAACCTGAAGAAGGCGCAAGCCCTGCTGCTGGAGGCCGGCTGGAAGATCAGCAACGGCAAGCTGGTCGATGCCAGGGGCAATCCCTTCGTGCTGGAATTCATGCTCTACGAGCCGAGCTTCCAGCGCATCATCAATCCCTTCGCGCGCAACCTGGAGCGGATCGGGATCGACATCTCGATCCGCGTGGTCGATATCGCCACATTTGAAAACCGCATGCGCAGCTTTGACTATGATGTGATGTCGCGTCGCTTCGTGCAGCCGCTCACCCCCGGCATCGAGCAACGGAATTACTGGGCCTCGCGTTCGGCCGGCACGGTGGGCAGCTTCAATTTCTCCGGCGTCAACGATCCCGTCGCCGACGACCTGATCGAGCATATCGTTAAAGCCCGCAACCGCGATGAACTGCGCGCCGCCACCCGGGCGCTGGATCGCCTGCTGATGTGGGGCTGGTATGTGGTGCCGCACTGGTATAGCGGCACCTTCAAGCTGGGCCACTGGGACCGCTTCCATCGCCCGGCGAAGAAGCCGTTCTACGATGTCGGCCTGGTCGACACATGGTGGATCGATCCCGCCCGGGACAAGGCATTGAACTTGCCGCGCCAGAGATGACAGACTAGGGTCTGTATCCAATATGGCAGGGTCCGTGACGATGGATATTTTTAGTCTGGCTAGGAGAAAATCCGAAAGCGATGTGGGGCATCGGTGAGGATTTTCGACAACGCCAGACTAAAAATATCCATCGCCCGAAGGATCCGATCCGGTAAGGCCGCCTGCTGCGTCGGGAATTTTGGCCGTAGCCCCACTACGACCTGCAATTCCCTTCTTGCATTCGGCCTTACCGGATCGGATCCCGGGCCCTGCCATATTGGATACAGACCCTAGCCCGATGCTTGCCTATATCCTCCGCCGCCTGCTGCTGATCCTGCCGACCCTGCTCGGCATCATGGTGATCAATTTCGTCATCGTGCAGTTCGCGCCCGGCGGCCCGGTCGAACAGGTGATCGCCCAGGTCACCGGCACGGCGGCCGACAGCACCGCACGCATATCGGGCGGCACAGGCGGCGAAACCGGGGGTGCCGTCGGCGGCGGCGCCTTTGCCCAGGCGGCCGAGGGAGCTAGCGCGCGCTATCGTGGCGCCCAGGGCCTCGACCCGGAATTCATCAAGCGGATCGAAAAGCAGTTCGGTTTCGACAAGCCGGCGCATGAGCGCCTGTGGCTGATGCTCAAGCAGTATGTCCAGCTCGATTTCGGCGTCAGCTATTTCAAGGACCGGCCGGTGACCGAACTGATCCTCGAGAAACTGCCGGTCTCGATCTCGCTCGGCCTGTGGACCACGCTGATCGTCTACCTGATCTCCATCCCGCTCGGCATCGCCAAAGCGGTGCGCGACGGCAGCCGCTTCGATATCTGGACCTCGGGCGTCATCGTGGTCGGCTATGCCATCCCCGGTTTCCTGTTTGCCGTGCTGCTGGTGGTGCTGTTCGCCGGCGGCAGCTTCGTGCAGTGGTTCCCCTTGAGAGGCCTGACCTCGGACAACTGGGCGCAGCTCAGCCTGATGGGCAAGATCCTGGATTACTTCTGGCATCTCGTGCTGCCGGTGACCGCCATGGTGATCGGCGGCTTCGCCGGGCTGGTGATGCTGACGAAGAATTCCTTCATGGAAGAGATCAACAAACTTTACGTGCTCACCGCCCGGGCCAAGGGCCTGAGCGAGCGCCGCGTGCTCTATGGCCATATCTTCCGCAATGCCATGCTGATCGTGATCGCCGGCTTCCCCGGCGCCTTCATCGGCATCCTGTTCACCTCCTCGCTGCTGATCGAGGTGATCTTCTCGCTCGATGGACTGGGCCTGCTCGGCTTCGAGGCGGCACTGAAGCGCGACTATCCGATCATGTTCGGCTCGTTGTTCATCTTCACTTTGCTGGGCCTGATCGTGAACCTGATCTCCGACCTGATGTATGTGCTGGTCGATCCGCGCATCGACTTCGAGAGCCGCGACGCCTGATGCAGATGGCCCGGCTCAAACTCAGCCCGATCAACGCCCGTCGCTGGCGCAACTTCTGCGCCAACCGGCGCGGTTTCTGGTCGCTGTGGATTTTCCTCATCCTGTTCACGCTCAGCCTGTTTGCCGAATTCATCGCCAATGATGCACCGCTATTGGTGAAATACGATGGCGGCTATTACGTGCCGGTGCTGAAAGCCTATCCGGAAACCGCCTTTGGCGGCGATTTCGAAACAGAAGCCAAATACCGCGACCAGTTCGTGCAGGACCTGATCAAGGAGAAAGATGGCTGGATCCTGTGGACGCCGATCCGCTACAGCTATCGCACCATCAACTATGACCTCGGCCGCCCGGCACCCTCGCCGCCGACCAAAGAGAATCTGCTCGGCACCGACGACCAGGGCCGCGACGTGATGGCGCGGCTGATCTACGGCTTCCGCATCAGCGTGCTGTTCGGCCTGGTGCTGACCGTACTGAGTTCGGTGATCGGCGTGATCGCCGGCGCCGTCCAAGGTTACTTCGGCGGCAAGACCGACCTGATCTTCCAGCGCTTCATCGAAGTCTGGTCCGGCCTGCCGACGCTCTACCTGCTGATCATCCTGGCCAGCGTGGTGCAGCCGAATTTCTGGTGGCTGCTCGGCATCATGCTGCTGTTCAGCTGGATGGCGCTGGTCGGCGTGGTGCGTGCCGAATTCCTGCGCGCGCGCAATTTCGGTTATGTCCGCGCCGCCCGTGCGCTCGGCGTGTCCGACATCTCGATCATGTTCCGCCATCTGCTGCCCAATGCCATGGTGGCGACCTTGACCATGATGCCCTTCATCCTGAACGGCTCGATCACCACGCTGACGGCGCTGGACTTCCTCGGCTTCGGCCTGCCGCCGGGCTCGCCCTCGCTAGGTGAGCTGCTGGCGCAGGGCAAGACCAACATTCAGGCGCCCTGGCTCGGCATTACCGCTTTCGCGGTACTTGCCGTGATGCTGAGCCTGCTGATCTTCATCGGCGAAGCGGTGCGCGACGCCTTCGACCCACGCAAGATCTTCAAATGACCGATACAGCCCTTCTTTCGGTCAAAGACCTGAGCGTGCGCTTCGGCGACTTTGAGGCCGTCAAGCATGTCTCCTTCGAGATCGCGCGCGGCGAAACCCTGGCGCTGGTCGGCGAAAGCGGCTCGGGCAAATCGGTAACGGCACTGTCGGTGCTGCAGCTGCTGCCCTATCCGCTGGCGAGTCATCCGAACGGCTCGATCCGATTCCATGGCGACGAGATGGTGAATGTATCGCCGGACGCGCTGCAGCGCATCCGCGGCAACCGTATCGCCATGGTCTTCCAGGAACCGATGACCTCACTCAATCCGCTGCACACGATCGAGCGGCAGATCAACGAGGTGCTGTTCCTGCACAAACGGCTGAACAAGGCAGCGGCCCGTGCGCGCACGCTGGAACTGCTGCAGCTGGTCGGCCTGCCCGAAGCCGAGAAGCGCCTGGGCGCCTATCCGCACCAGCTGTCGGGCGGGCAGCGCCAGCGCGTGATGATTGCCATGGCGCTGGCCAACGAGCCCGACCTGCTGATCGCCGACGAACCGACCACCGCGCTGGATGTCACCATCCAGGCCCAGATCCTGAAACTGCTGAAAGACCTGCAGCAGAAGATGGGCATGGCGCTGCTGTTGATCACGCATGACCTGAATATCGTGCGTAAAGTCGTTGACCGCGTCTGCATCATGACCAACGGCGAGATCGTCGAGCAGGGTCCGGTCGCCCAGGTCTTCGGCCAGCCGCAGCATGCCTATACGAAAAAGCTGCTGGCTGCCGAACCCAAGGGTGTGGCAGCCGTGGCGCATGCCGATGCACCGGTGGTGATGGAAGCCCGGGATGTGAAAGTCTGGTTCCCGATCACCGCCGGCCTGCTGCGCCGCACGGTGGGTCACATCAAGGCAGTGGATGGCATTTCGCTCAGCGTCCGCGCCGGCGAGACGCTGGGTGTCGTGGGCGAGTCCGGCTCCGGCAAGTCCACTCTGGCCTATGCGCTGCTCCGCCTGCAGCGCAGCGAAGGCAGCATCCGCTTCCGCGGCGAAGAACTGCAGGGCCGCAGCTGGGGCGACATGCGCCCCCTGCGCAAGGACATGCAAATCGTCTTCCAGGACCCGTTCGACTCGCTTAGCCCACGCCTGTCGATCTTCCACATTGTCTCGGAAGGCCTGCAGGTGCATGACATCGGCGCCAACGAGGCCGAGCGCCGCGCCATGGTGGCCGAAGCCTTGCGTGAAGTCGGCCTCGATCCTGCCGCCATGGACCGCTATCCGCATGAATTCTCCGGCGGCCAGCGCCAGCGCATCGCCATTGCCCGCGCCATCGTGCTGAAGCCGAAATTCATCGTGCTGGACGAGCCGACTTCGGCGCTCGATATGAGCGTACAGGCCCAGATCGTCGACCTGTTGCGCGACCTGCAGAAAAAGAATGATCTGGCTTATCTGTTCATCAGCCACGACCTGCGCGTGGTGCGCGCACTGTCGGACCGCGTGATGGTGATGAAGGATGGCAAGGTGGTGGAAGAAAACAGCGCGAAGCAGATTTTCGAGGCGCCGCAGACCGACTACACCAAGGCGCTGATCGCTGCCGCCTTCGATATCGCGGTACGCCACGAAACAGCGGTTCGCGGCTGATATGGCGCTGCTAATCTATACCAAAGCCCATGATCCGCAGATCTGGGCCGCCGAGATCCAGGCGCTGGCGCCCGGTCTCGATATCCGGATTCACCCGAATACGGGTAATCCGAACGAGATCGAGGCCGCGCTGGTGGCCAAGCCGCCGCCGGGCCTGCTCAAGAGCTTCCCGAACCTGAAGCTGATCCATGCTTTCGGCGCCGGCGTCAATGCCATCCTGGCCGACCCGCATCTGCCCCGTGATGTGCCGCTGACCCGCGTAATCGACGACCGCCTGACCCTGGCGATGACGGAATATGTGCTGCTGCATGTGCTGCGCTTCCACCGTCAGGTCGATACCATGGCGGTCAACCAGCGCAACCGGGCCTGGAAATGGCTGCCACCGGTCGATGCCTCAGAGCGCGTGGTCGGCATCATGGGCATGGGCACGCTGGGCATGGCGGCGACGCAGAAACTGTCGCAGTTCGGTTTCCAGCTGGTGAGCTGGAGCCGCGGCCTGAAAGCGGTCGATGGCGTCACCAGCTTCCATGGCGACGAACATCTCGACAGTTTCCTGCGGCTTTGCAACATCCTGGTCTGCCTGCTGCCGCTGACGCCCGAGACGCGCGGCATCATCAACCGTCGCACATTGTCGCTGCTGCCGCGCGGCGGCTATATCATCAATGCCGCACGCGGCGGCCATGTGGTGGAAGCCGACCTGCTGCATGCGCTCGATTCAGAGTGGCTGTCGGGCGCGACGCTGGATGTGTTCGACGAAGAGCCGTTGCGCGACAACCATCCCTTCTGGACACATCCGAAGGTGACGGTGACACCGCATAATGCGGCCGACAGCATCCCGGCCCAGGTGGCGCCGCAGATCGTCGACAATATCCGACGGATGCAGCAGGGCCTGCCGCTGCTGCGGCTGGTGGATTACAAGCGGGGTTACTGAAATTCTTCGTCGCTCCCGCGGAGGCGGGAGCCCAGACTGCAAGGCTCAGGCTGTTCAGAAACTGGATCCCCGCTTTCGCGGGGATGACGAGGGCGGGGCTATTCCCACTTCTTGAAAACGTCGACGAACTTTTCCTCGCCGCAGGCGACGAAATAGCCGCGCAGCACGCAGTTCTCGGACTCGCCCAGCCGCTGGCGCACGGCCTTGAGCGCCGGCAGCATTTCCTTGGCGATCTGCTTGTCGCGGAAGCGCATCACTTCGCCCTGGGTGCGGGCGCCATCGTAGATCACGCCGATGCTTTCTTCCGAGTTGATCTCAGGGCGGCGCTTCTGAAATGTATTGAGGCTCTTCAGGCCGCCGGTCTTCTGAATGAACTGCTGGAAATTGCTGAGAGAGCTGTGGCGCTGATCCGGCGCCGTTTCCTTCGCTTCAAAGCAACCCGACAACAGGCCGAGGGCAAGCAGAGCCGCGCCGAGCGCCGGCAGACGTTGATACCGCATGGGCAGTTTCCCCTAAAGGCGGCCCATTCCACACCCGGCCGCACGCGGACACTTTAAAAACCCAAGCTCTAAAGAAAGCTATAAGGATCGATATCGACCGTGCGCTTTACACCCGACGGTAGTTTTGTTTTTGCCATCCATTCCCGTAGGGCGGCAGGCACGTCGATCTCGCGTTCGGCCTTGAGCAGCAGGCGTTCGCGGAAGCGGCCGCGCAGGTAATGCAGGGGCGCCGGTGCTGGCCCCAGCACCGATAACCCTGCGCCACGCGGTGCCGTCCGGGCCAGGGCCCGCGCCGCCTGCTCCACCTCGGCCTGATCCGCCCCGCTGACAATCACGGCGGCCAGGCGACCGAATGGCGGCATGCCGGCGCGCTGGCGCTCCGCCATCTCGGCGGCCAGGAAGCCGGCGGTGTCATACCGGCTCAGTGCTGCGATCACCGGATGGCTGGGATCGAAAGACTGCAGCAGCACGCGACCGGGATGCGCGGCGCGGCCGGCGCGGCCCGCCACCTGGGTCAGCAGCTGATAGGTGCGCTCGGCGGCGCGCGGATCGCCGCCGGCCAGCCCTAAGTCAGCGTCGATCACCCCCACCAGGGTCAGCAACGGAAAGTGATGGCCTTTCGCCACGATCTGCGTGCCGACCAGAATGTCGATCTCGCGCCGCTCCATGCGTTCCAGCATTTCGCTGATCTGCTTCGGCGAATTGGCGGTATCGGATGCCATCACAGCCAGCCGCGCATCGGGAAACAGCATGGCGGCTTCCTCGGCCAGCCGCTCGACGCCGGGACCGCAGGCCTTGAACTTGTCTTCCGCCTCGCAGGCCGGGCAGTGTTTCGGCAGGCGCTGCTGATGGCCGCAATGATGGCATTGCAGATTGCCATGCCGCTTATGCTCGACCAGCCAGGCTGCACAGTTCGGGCATTGCAGGCGATGGCCGCAGGCGCCGCAAAGCGTCAACGGCGCATAGCCACGCCGGTTCAGGAACAACATGCCCTGCTCGCCGGCGGCAATGGTCTGCGTCATCGCGGCGGCCAGCGATGCGGAGATGAAGCGCTGCGACGGCAGCTTCTCTTTTCGCATATCCACGATCCTGATGGCCGGCAGGCTGGCAGCATTGTGGCGTTCGGGCAGTACGGCATGGGCATAGCGCCGCCGCGCCACGTTATGCAGGCTTTCCAGCGATGGCGTGGCTGAGGCGAGCACCACCGGAATGCCCTCCAGCTTGGCGCGCACCACCGCCATATCGCGCGCGTTATAGATCACGCCTTCTTCCTGCTTGTAGGAGCCATCGTGTTCTTCATCGACCACCACAAGGCCAAGATCGGCATAGGGCAGGAACAGCGCCGAGCGCGCACCGATCACCACTTTGGCTTCGCCACGGCTGATCGCGCGCAAGGTGGCGGCGCGGCGCCCCTCGGCCATTTCGGAATGCCAGGCCCAGGCCGGCGCGCCGAAGCGCTGCTCGAAGCGGTCCAGCGATTGCTGGGTCAGCGCGATTTCCGGCAAAAGCACCAGAACCTGCCGGCCCATCTGCAGCGCCGCCGCCACGGCTTCGTAATACACCTCGGTCTTGCCTGCGCCCGTCACGCCTTCCAGCAGCGTGACCGAGAAATCCCGCGCTTCGGTGGCGCTGCGCAAGGCTGCCGCCGCTTCGCCCTGCAGTGTATTCAGCTTGCGCCCGGCACGCTGCCAGTCCGGCGGTGGGGGCGGACGAAAGGCCGGCACCTGATCGGCCTGCAATGCGCCGAGTTCGACCAGCTTGCGCACCACCGCCTGCGAGACTGCTGCAGCCTCGGCTAGTTCCGTCACCGTCATGCCCGGCTGTTCACGCACGATCTCTAGTACGCGCTCACGCTGCTCGCTCATCTTCACGCCAGCGGCGTCACCGATGCGCAACACGGCGCGTAACGGCGGCGGCTCGACCAGCGCGCGCGGCTCGGGCAGGCACATTTTCAACACCGCGCCGGTGGGGTTGAGCGTGTAGGACGCGACCCAGTCGACCAGCTTGCGCAACATGGGCTGGATCGGCGGCGCATCGCAGCGCCGGATCACATCCTTCAGTTTGGCCTTTTCCGGCAGCGGCGCGGGCGTGCCATCCCAGACCACGCCGAGCGAAATGCGGTTGCCGATCGGCACTTCCACGATATCGCCGGGCGCAAGCGGGCCTGCCGCGTCGCCGACCCGATAGGTAAAGGGCTCGGCCAGCGGCAAAGGCAGCAGCACATGGATCAGATCGGCAGGCGTCAACGTTGTACCAGCGAACCATCCGGCTTTGGCTGGCAGCACCAGCCTCGGTCGGGTATTGTTAACCATCCTGCTTATAGCATCGGCGGCTGATTCGGGCAGAGCCCGGGCCGCCCCAAGGAGTGATCAGGACATGAAATTTTTCGTCGATACAGCCGATATCGCCGAGATTGCCGAGCTGAACGAGACCGGCCTGCTGGATGGTGTGACCACCAATCCGTCGCTGGTGGCCAAGACCGGCAAGGACTTCGTCAGCACGATCAAGGAAATCTGCAAGATCGTGAAGGGCCCGGTCTCCGCCGAGGTGACCGCCACCGATCACGCCACCATGCTGGCCGAGGGCCGCAAGCTGGCCGCACTCGCCACCAACGTGGCGGTGAAGGTGCCGCTGACAGTGGACGGTCTGAAGACCTGCAAGGCGCTGTCCGATGACGGCATCATGGTCAATGTGACGCTCTGCTTCTCGGCGGCCCAGGCGATCCTCGCCGCCAAGGCCGGCGCGACCTTCATCTCGCCTTTCGTCGGCCGGCTCGACGATATCGGCCAGGATGGCATGCAGCTGATCGCCGACATCGTGCAGATCTACAATAACTACCCCGACTTCAAGACCGAGGTGCTGGTCGCCTCGATCCGGCATCCGATCCACCTGATCGAATCCGCCAAGATTGGCGCCGATGTCGCCACCCTGCCGCCGAATGTGCTGAAGGGCCTGGTGAAGCATCCGCTGACCGACAGGGGCCTGGAAGCCTTCCTCGCCGACTGGAAGAAGACCGGCCAGTCGATCCTGGACAAGTAGGAATATCCGATGGCCGACGGCATCACCGCACCTGTTTCCGATAACGCCGGCCAAGCCGCATCCTTGGCAGAGGCAGATGTGATCGAATGGCTGAAGCAGAATCCCGACCTGCTGACGCGCAATCCGGCCCTGTGCGAAATCCTGCTGCCACCGACCGCGCCGCGCGGCGGCGACAATGTCGTCGACCTGCAGCGTTTCATGGTGCAACGCCTGCAGGGCGAGTTGCATCGCGTGTCGCATGTCGGCAATGAACTGCTGGATGCCAGCCGCCAGAATCTGTCGCTGACCCAGCGCGTGCATGCCGCCGTGCTGATGCTGCTGGAAGCCGGCAGTTTCGAGCATATGATCCATATGGCGACGCAGGACTGGACCGACCTGCTGGAAGTCGATGTCATCAGCCTCTGCGTCGAAGGCGACCCGGACCGCATGAAGGAGATCGCCACCGGCGGCGTCTTCGTGCTGCCCAACGGCACCATCGATACGCTGCTGGGTGCCCTACCCGCCGTGGCGCGCGACAATGCCGAAGCCGCCAGCTGGCTCTATGGTCCGGCGGCCTCGCTGGTGCGCTCGGATGCGCTGGCGCGGCTCGATTTCGGCCCGAATTCGCCGGCGGCAATGCTGGCGCTCGGCTCGCGCGAGGCCGACAAGTTCCAGCCGCATCAGGGCACGGAGCTGCTGCAGTTCCTGTCCGGCGTGCTCGGCCGTTCGGTACAGGCATGGCTCGACCTGCCGCCCAAGTAAAAGAAACCGAAGACCGGCTGCCCTTCTTCCTCGCCGCCGAGGATGTGAAGGCCGCCGCCGAGGGCTGGTATCTCTGGCTTGCCAAGGAAAAACGCTACTCGCGCCACACCTTGCGCGCCTATGGCCAGGATCTTTCCGGCTACCTCAGCTTTTTGAGCGAGCATCTTGGCGAACCGGCTGCGATGCAGGATCTGCAATCGCTGCGGCTTGCCGATTTCCGCGCGTATTTAAGCCATCGCCGCAACGATGGCGTCGGCGCCACCTCGCTGGCCCGCAACCTCAGCGCCATCCGCAGCTTTTTCCGTCGCCTGCAGAAGGATGGCCGCATCGACAATGCCGCGGCCAATCTGGTGCGCACGCCGAAGCGACCGCACAGCGTGCCGAAGCCTTTGGCAGTACAGGCTGCGCGGCAGGTGATCGAGGCGGTGGATGAAGGCGACACGCTGCCCTGGCTGCAGGCACGCGATGCCGCCATTCTGACCTTGCTCTGGGGCGCCGGCCTGCGCCTGGGCGAAGCGCTCGGGCTGAATGGCCAGGATATTCCGAAAGGCGAGAGCCTGACGGTGACCGGCAAGGGCAACAAGCAGCGGCTGGTGCCGATCCTGCCCGTCGTGCGCGACGCCATCGCGGCTTATGTGAAACTCTGTCCCTATGCGATTTCCAGCGGCACGCCGCTATTTTATGGTGCGCGCGGCAAGCGGCTCGACCCCGCCATCGTTCAGAAAGTCATGCGCAACACGCGGCGCGCCCTGAACCTGCCGGAAACCGCCACGCCGCACGCCCTGCGGCATTCCTTCGCCACGCATCTTCTGGCCGGCGGTGGCGACCTGCGTACCATCCAGGAACTGCTGGGCCATGCGTCGCTGGCGACCACGCAGCGTTATACCGAGGTGGATGCCGAGGCCCTGCTGCGGGTTTACGACAGTGCCCATCCCAGGGCGCGGATTTAAAGAGAAACCGTCACCCTCGGCCTTGTGCCGAGGATGACGATCTTTGATGTATCCGCGATCACACCTCCGGGACCACAACAGTCCTGACTTTGCCATAATCACCGAACATCCTATGTTTGCACCTGAAGGCAGACATGACATTCCGCACCCGCCCCCTGATCCGCAATCTCCTGATCGCCGTCGGCGCGCTGATCGCGCTGCCGCTGATGGCCAGCGGTGCCTCCATCGCCACGGCCGAACGCAAGCACTGGTCGACCTCGCGGTGGGACAGCGCCGGCCTTGCCCCCGATCCGGTCACCGTGAAAGACGCGGTGATCCAGGTATATGCCGCCCGAGTCTGGGGCTGGCGCGGGGCTTTCGCGGTCCATACCTGGATCGTGGTCAAACCGGCCGGCGCGCCCAGCTACACCCGTTATGAGGTGGTCGGCTGGGGCGGCTCGCCGGTGCGGATCAGCAACCGCACGCCCGATGGCTACTGGGCCGGCAATGCGCCCGAACTGCTGCACGACCTGCGCGGCGACGCGGCGGCGGCTGCCATTCCGCTGCTGATCTCGGCCGCCGAGCGCTATCCCGGCCGGGAAGGTTACGTGATGTGGCCGGGGCCCAACTCGAACAGTTTCGTCGCCTACCTCGCTCGTGAAGTCCCAGAACTGGGCCTGGAACTGCCGCCCACCGCGGTGGGCAAGGACTGGCTCGGCGCCACCACCGTCTTTGCCCCCGCCCCGAGCGGCACCGGCTATCAGGTCAACCTGTTCGGCCTGGCCGGCGTGACGGCTGCCGCCCGCGAGGGTCTGGAGTTGAACCTGCTGGGCCTGACCATCGGCGTGGACATCCTGCGCCCGGCGCTCAAGCTGCCCGGCATCGGCCGGGTCGGCCTGCCGGCGACCTCAGCCGTCGCCGAGACCAAATCCCCCATAAGTAACCAGTAGTTGCGGATTCCGCCGCGATCACGCGGCGGGTATTTTTCCACCGGCAGTGCTACACTGGACGGACAGGCACGAGCTGGCAGGCCCGCGTCTCAACGCAGCAACTGACGAGCGTGCATCCGGTCGCCATGACGGAGCAAAAACCCATTGCCGCGCCCCCTGACCGGGCCGCCTTCCAGAGCCCGGCCGGCGTGCCGGCCCCGGAACGCGTCGGCATCGGCCTGCGCCCGCCACATCATGAAGACCTGCTCGAGACCCGGCCGCCACTCGGCTGGCTGGAAATCCCTGCCGAGACCTATATGGGTGGGGGCGCCAACCGCCATTACCTGGAACAGGTCCGCGCGCTCTGGCCAGTCGCCGTGCAGGGCACCGGACTGGGGCTGGGCGGCGAGGAGCTGCCAGATCCCGACCATCTGGACCGCCTGGCGCGCCTCGTCGACTGGCTGCAGCCGGCGCTGGTCTCGGAGCATCTTGCCTGGGTCGGTGTCGAGGGGCGCTATTACAACGATCTCCTGCCGCTGCCCTACACCCTGCAGACGCTGGAAAGCTGCCGCCGCAATGTCGATATCGTACAGGCGCGGCTGAACCGACCGATCCTGATGGCCAATCCGGCCAGCTACCTGCGGTTCCGCGAAAGCCAGATCGCCGAAGCCGAGTTCCTCAGCCGGCTCAGCGAGCAGAGCGGCTGTGGCATCCTCTGCGACGTCAACAATCTGTATGTCTCCAGCGTCAACCATGTCGGCCGCGAAGCTGCGCCGGCAGTGGCCGAGGCCTATCTCGACAGTTTGCCCGGCCCAGCGGTGCATCAGATCCGCATCGCCGGCCACAGCGAATGCGAAACCGACGGCAGGCCAATGCTGATCGACGACCATGGCGCGCTGGTGGCCGAACCGGTCTGGCGACTCTATGCCAGCGCCGTGCAGCGCTTCCCGCATGCCGCCACCTCGCTGGAATGGGATGCCAACCTGCCGCCGCTCGCCCATCTGGTGGCTGAAGCCCAGCATGCCGAACGCCAGCGTGCCGCCGCACTCAGGCCAAGCTCTCTCCCTAACGACCCAATCACTGAGGCTGATGGCGATGAGCGCGCTGCTTGAACGTCAGCGCGAATTCGCCGATGCGCTGACCGGCTCGCTCTATGGCATTGCCGAGAAGGTGATCGGCGATGCCATCCCCGCCGAAGGCCGTCTGCAGATCCATGCCAACCGTTTCCGCGCCAGCCTGCTGGAGGTTCTGGCCAATACCTTTCCGGTGACGCGCGGTCTGGTTGGCGAGGCTTTCTTCGCACAGACGGCGCGCGCGTTTCTCATTTTCGATCCGCCGCGCTCGCCGCTGCTCTGGCAATACGGCCACGGGTTCCCGACATTTCTCGCGGCGTTACCCGATCTCGCCGGCCACCAGTATCTGCCCGATATCGCAGCGTTTGAATGGGCGCTGAACCTGGCCGAGCATGCCGAGGATGTCGATCTGCTGCGGCCGGAAGACCTGCCTGATGCCATCGAAACACTGACGCTCACGCTGCATCCTTCAGCGCAGCGGCTCTCCACGCCCTTCCCGATCAGCGAAATCTGGCAGGTGCATCAGCCGGAAGCGCCCGCTGTGGAACGCATCCAGCTGGCCGGCGGCGGTGAACGCCTGCTGGTCTGGCGTCGCGGCATCAAGGTCTGCTGGCACAAGCTTAATCACGGCGAGGACCGCCTGCTGGCCGAACTGGCCAACGGCGTTCCGCTCGAGGCTGCCATGCAGGCGGCCAACGTGCATGAGGATTTCGATTTTCCCGCCAGCTTCAGCTGGATGCTGGATGGCGGGATTTTCGCACGGCCAGCGAATCCACCGGATTAATGTGTTTGGATATTTCCAAATTCGTCGCGGAATGTGAGCTTGCCCGGCCACTCTCTCTCGAATGCTGCAACTAGGTCAGCAATTACTTGGGTGTGGCCTGAATTCTCGCGCAATTCATACACCATGATTGGTATGCCATAACCCATAACCTATGGCACAGTCATCCTGCTCCATCTTTGACTATTGACGGAGATGTTTAGTCCCAAGTCATTGCAAAGACTGAGCGACGTGATGTCCACAATATCGGGTCTGACGTCACTTTTATTGCGCAACACCATGTGATGCGCCTGCCCTACAGTCTCAAAGACTTCAACCATCCTCGGGACATCTTCCGGGGCGATCTCAAGGTACATCCTGACGCGCGGTGAGACCGTAGATCGCCCATCGCGTAACATGTTGTGACAGGTCTTATCGATCTGTGTTTCCACAGTCGTCAGACCACCACCAGCCACCGAGAGGGCGAGAACAATCAATCCAAGTCCAGGCAGGTTGCGCATCCATTCGGATCGAACAGATTTTGCGAAGAGCTCAGCCGCACGGATTGTCAGCCAGAACGCAAATCCGCCGGCTACACCGAAGGCGGTCGGATAGAGTAAAAATTCGAAATAACCAATCCAACCGGCCAGGGTTGGAATGCCATCGACGACCATTGGAATACCATTGGTCGAGGAGCTTCCACCGAACGGACTCAATGGAAAGGTGATGAGACCGATCGGCAGGGCGCCAATGGCAGCGCCCGCGATCAGTGACGTGATCACATTGAATTTTCCCTTCCCCTCAATCTTGATGAAGACTGGAAGACCGAGAAGCAGCGCATGACCCGCGGCGATGAGAAAAGCCGTCGGCGCGAGCAAAAAGTCCCGCACCAGAATCGAATAAAGAGTTGCCGGCGCAAGTGCAGAAAAAATCAGCGCAGCGACACAATTTACCAGACGCGGCAGAAGCATATTCCCGTCGCTGTGCTGCCCGGGCTTTAATCCAGCCACGCATAAGACGCCGCCAGCATCGCCTCGACGCCGGTGCGCAAGGTCGGATGCAGCATCGGCGCATAGAAGGGCGAGTGGTTGACCGGCATCACGCTGGGGTCTTCGCCATTCTGCACACGGGCGAACAGTTCCGGGTCGGTGCCGCCGATCACCCAGAAGACCGACGGCACATTCCACGCCGTGCCAAACAGGCCGAAATCTTCGCTACCCGATGCGGCTTCCACCGTCACCACGCGCTCAGTGCCGAAGAAGGCGCTGATGCCTTCCATGGTGCGCTGGGTGGCGGCTTCATCATTCACGGTGAGTGGGAACTGGCTGATCACCGAATATTCCGGCGGCTTCGGCGCGCCCGAGGCCTGGGCTTCAGAGTCGATGATGCGCTTGACCGAGGCCAGCACGCGCTGGCGCACGTTTTCCTTGAAGGTGCGGATATTGAGGCGCAGCAGCGCTTCATCCGGGATCACGTTTTCATTGAAGCCGCTCTGCAGCGTGCCGACGGTGACCACGGCACTATCAGCCATCGCCACTTCACGCGAGACGACGGTCTGCAGCCGCATCACGGTGGAAGCGGCCATCACCACGGGATCGATGCTGTTCTGCGGCTTGGAGCCATGCGCGCCGCGGCCGAACAGTTTCACTTCCCAGCTGTCGGCGGCCGACATGGCAACGCCTGATTTGTAGCCGATGGTGCCGGCCGGCATCGGGATGACATGCTGGCCCAGCGACACTGTCGGCTTGGGGAAACGCTTCACCATGCCGTCTTCCAGCATGGCGCGCGCACCGGCGCCGATCTCTTCCGCGGGCTGGAACACCGCCATCACGGTACCCTTCCAGGTGCCACGGTTCTCCGACAGCAAACGACCAACAGCCATCAGCCAGGTGACGTGAAAATCGTGGCCGCAGGCATGCATGATCGAGACGGCCTGGCCGAAACGATCCGTGCCGGTCTGCGTGCTGGCATAATCGAGGCCGGTCTTTTCCTTCACCGGCAGGCCATCCATATCGGCGCGCAGCAGGATCACCGGGCCATCGCCATTCTTCAGCAACGCCACCACACCGGTCTTGCCGACCTGCTCATGCACCTCGAAGCCGTATGTCTTCATCCAGGCGGCAGCGATGCCAGCCGTGCGCACTTCCTGCATCGAGAGTTCGGGATTCTTGTGCAGGTCGAGATAGATCGTCTCGAGTTCCGGCATCAGCGCATCGATCTGCTTGAAGATCGCGGCCTTCTCGGGCGACAGGGTACGGTGCCGGGGTGCATGCATGATTTTGTCTCGATTCTAGATGGAAGACTTAAACATAGGACTGGAACTGCGGGACGCTGCCCGCTCGCAAACGAGGAAGACCGCATTTCGGGGCATCGGGATCGGCTTCGATCTCGCCAAGCAGGACGAGGATTTCCTGGCCGACGCGCATGGCGTCAGCCGGCGGCAAAGCTTCCGGATTCTCGACAAGGGCAAGAAGATCGAGGATACGCTGCTGGCGCTTGTAACGACGGCGGATCGCGGCGGCCTCATCCTCGGGCATCGCGATCAGGTCCACATCCGGTGGCAATTCGCAGCGGTCGCACATGCGGAGAAGTATAGACCCGGTTGGGCCATGAGGGTCAACGAGCCATTATGATTTTGGCTGTAGACCTTTGCCGGTGCGAACCAATGCCAGCGGACCAATCAGCGCACCCAGGCCCATCACCGCCAGACCAATACCCCAGGTCACGACGGTCTGTTCGCCGGCCACATATTGCGCCGCATCCAGGGCGAAACCGACGAAGAGCGGCCCCAGCACCGAAACGCCGAAGCCCAAGGATGAGTGCAGCGCCATGGTCGAGGCGCGGTGTTCGGGTTCAGCGGCCGCCATCATGCCCGAAGTGAGCGCGCCGGAATCGCCGCAGATGAAAACGAAATAGACGGCGCAGAACAACAGCACAGCCCAGACCGGCAGCCAGGCGGTGAAGCCGAACAGCAGCCCCATCACGGCCGAGATGGTCATGATCGCGACCAGCGCACGGCGGCGGCCGAATTTCAGCGCCAGTTCATTGCCCAGCAGGCTGGCCGGCAGGCCGATCAGGGTGACGATAGCCGCCAGCACCGTCGCGCTGGGCAGCAGGCTGGCCACCTGCGGGTCGCGCGCCAGCACGAAGACCAGAAACGCCGTGACCCAGGCACGCATGGCGGTGAGTTCGAAGCCATGCGCGGCATAGCCGATGATGTAGCCCATCGCATCGCGATTGCGCAGCACCGGCCGCAGCGCAAAGCCGCTGGCCGGCTTGCCGGCGGAGGATGGCCGATACGGCGTCAGTATGCGCCAGGCCAGAAGTCCGGCAGCGAGGCTGAGCAGCCCCACCACGGCAAAGCTCCAGCGCCAGCCATACCATTCAGCCAGCAGCCCGGTGACGCTGAAGCTGGCAGCGACAGCGATGGAATAACTCGCCGTGTAGAAGGTGACGGCGCGGCTCTGTTCGCCGCCCTGCAGCCGGTCGGTCAGCGCACGCAGGCCGGGCATATAGACCGCCGCCTGCCCGACACCGCCGATGGCGCGCAGGGCCAAACCCGACCAGAAGCCGTCGGCCAGGACCGCAAATCCCACCGTGCTGATCCCGGTGAGCACCGCACCGGCAGCAAATACCAGCCGGGCATCGAAGCGGTCGGTCAGCATCACCGCATGGGTGACCACCAGCATATAGCCAAGATAGTAGATGCCCGCGATCCAGCCGGCCTCGGTGTTGCTCAACCCCCAGAGGGCGATGAACTCCGGCATGAGGGCGGGGAAGCTGGCAATTGGCAGGATGGCCAGCACTTCGAGCGCGGCCAGCATAAAAATCAGGTTACGCGACGACATGGCGGGAAAATCTTGGTGATGACAAAGCGATGACGCAGTATTCACTCAACTTGCATCGACCGCCAGAGTATCGTCACATTTCCAGGCGATAAGTCTGCCGAGTCGTCCAGAAAAACTGGCCATCAGAACCAGGACCCGTCATGCCCATCAGAATCCAGCCCACCAAAATCCAGTCCGGCCTCAATCGCCGCCACTTCCTGGCCGGCACCGCCGCCCTCGGTCTCACGCCGCTGCTGGCCTGCGCGCCGCAGTCGCGCGACACCGCCACGCCGGTACCGCAGTTCGATGCCTATCCGCCCATCGTCTTTGTGCATGGCAACGGCGATACCGCCGCCTTGTGGCATACGACGATCTGGCGCTGGGAAAGCGCCGGCTTCCCCGACAAGCGGCTGTTCGCCATCGACTTCCCCTATCCGCTGGCCCGCAGCAACGATGCGGAATACCAGGCCGGACGGTCCTCGACGCAGGACCAGATGGAGCAGCTTTCCGAAGCCGTGCAGTTGGCGCTCAAGCAGAGCGGCGCCGGCCGGGTCGCGCTGGTGGGCTCATCCCGAGGCGGCAATGCGATCCGCAACTACCTCAAGCACGGCCCGGGCCCGGCCTTTGTCAGTCATGCCGTGCTGTGCGGTACGCCCAATCACGGCGTGATCATCTCGAACGACCGTCTGGTCGGCAGCGAGTTCAACGGTGCGAGTCCCTTCCTGCGCGGCCTGAATGCGGGGTCTGAGATCGTGCCGGGCGTGAACTGGCTGACCTTGCGCAGCGATGCGCTCGACAAATTCGCCCAGCCCGATGGCGCCGGCCTTGGCATGCCGGGCGTCGCCACTGGCGTGACGGCGGACGGCCCGGCGCTGGCGGGCGCCAAGAATCTTGTGCTGCCCGGCCTGGATCACCGCGAAGTCGCCTTCCATGAGAAGGCCTTTGCCGCCACCTGGGAGTTCATCATCGGCCAGCCGCCGGCGACCAGCAAAATCCTGCCGGAAACCCGTCCGGTGCTGAATGGCAAGGTCAACGGCATGGCGCGCGGCGTGCCGACCAACCTGCCGGTCGAAGGTGCGACCGTGGAAATCTGGGAGACCAATCCGCAGACCGGCGCTCGCCTGCATGCCCAGCCGGCGCATCGCAAGGTGACGGGGCCCGACGGCTACTGGGGTCCGTTCAATACCTCAGGTCCGACTGCGACCTATGAATTCGTGCTGACGGTGCCGAGCCAGACCAAGACCCATATCTACCGCTCGCCCTTCCCGCGCTCGTCGGCGCATGTGCATCTGCGCACCGCTGTGGTGGCGGATCGCGACCGCCAGGCCGGCTCCATTGTGACGATCAGCCGGCCGCGTGGCTATTTCGGGCCGGGCCGCGACATCGTCACCTTCGATGGCCAGCCGGCACCGGGCATTCCGGCCGGCGTGCCGACGAACTCCACCTCGACGCTGGCGCTGCCGCGCGGCACGGCGCAGCGCACCGTGGTCTGTCGCTGCAACGACGAGACCATCGCCGTACAGAGCTGGGATGCCAGCGATGACCGCGCGGTGATCGCGGAGTTGCATTACTAGGATTGTGTCAGGCTGGCGGTTTGCTGCGGATCAGCAGCAGGCCGCCGGCGACGATCAGCGCCGTGCCGAGCCAGGCGGTGAGGCCGGGCAGCGTGCCAAAGACGACCCAGCCGATCAGCGCGGCGAAAGCCACCGAAGCATAAGTGAAGGGCGCCAGCCAGGCCGCGTCCGCGATGCGATAGGCCATCACATTGCACATCTGGCCGGCTATCGCCATCGGGCCGATCAGGCAGAGCAAAGCCAGCGTCAGCGGCTCGACCGGTACCCAGAGAAACAGCATCGCGCCACTCAGCAACAGCGTGGCGAAGCCATTCACATGCAGCAGCATCGACAGCATGCTTTCATGCCGCGACAGCACCTTGATCAGGATCACCTCGCAGGCGGTGAGGAAGGCCCCGGCCAGCATGGCGAGCGGCGCCCAGGGATTGCTGAGCGCATCGGGATCGACCGGCGCACCGGTATTGCCGCGCACGATGATCAATGCACCCAGCACGCAGAAGCCGGCCGCCACACCCTGCAGCAGGACAATGCGTTCGCGCAGCAGCATGACTGCGAGCCCCATGGTGAACACGCCCTGCAGCAACGCCAGCGCCGAGGCATCAGCCAGCGGCATGTAGGTGGCGCCCCAGATCGAACAGGCGCCGCCGCCGACGCCACAGCAGGCGCGCAGCAGATGCAGGTGCCGCCGCCCGCCGGCCAGCAAGTCGCGCAATGGCTGGCGCCGCGTCAGCGCGATGCCGCTGACGGTTGCGAAGCCGCTGAAATAGCGGATGAAGACGATCTGGATCGCGGGCACCAGGCCGCCGGTCAGCTTGCCCGAGGCATAAAGCAGCGAGAAGGCGAAGGCCGCGCCCAGCACCCAGAAGGCGGCCATGGCTTTTGAATCGAGGCGGGAGATCATTGGTCCATCATGAATGAAAAAGGGCGGCCGTGAAGGCCGCCCTTTCGCACAAATATACCTGCAATCAGATCGTGATCGTGTGGCCGTCGACCGCCAGCGCAGCTTCCTTCACCGCTTCGGTCAGGGCCGGATGGGCATGGACGGTGCGGTAGATGTCCTCCGCCGAAGCGCCGAATTCAATCGCCATCACCAGTTCCTGGATCAGATGGCCGGCATCGGCACCGATGATATGCGCGCCGACGATCTTCTTGGTCTTCTCGTCTTCGAGGATCTTCACGAAGCCGTCGGTCATGGTCATGGCGCGAGCGCGGGCATTGGCCGTGAAGGGGAACTTGCCAACCTTGTAAGCAATGCTGGCGGCCTTGAGTTCTTCTTCGGTCTTGCCGACGCTGGCGACTTCCGGCCAGGTGTAGACCACACCCGGAATGGCGTCGTAGTTGATATGCGGCTTCTGGCCGGCCAGGATCTCGGCCAGCACCATACCTTCTTCATCCGCCTTATGCGCCAGCATCGGACCGATGATGGCATCGCCGATGGCATAGACGCCCTTGGCGGTGGTGTTGAAGTGACCATCGGTCTTGACGCGGCCGCGCTCGTCGAGTTGCACACCGGCAGCTTCCAGGCCGAGGCCGGTGGTGAACGGCCGGCGGCCGATCGAGACCAGCACAACATCGGCCGTGACCTCTTCCTTGTCACCGCCCGCAGCCGGCTCCATGGTCAGGGTCACGCCGTTCTTGCCCGGCTTGGCCGCGGTCACCTTGGTGCCCAGCTTGAACTTCATGCCCTGCTTGGCAAGGACGCGCTGCATCTGCTTCGAGACTTCGCCGTCATTGGTCGGCAGGATGCGGTCGAGGAATTCGACCACGGTCACTTCGGCGCCGAGACGCAGCCAGACCGAGCCGAGTTCGAGCCCGATCACGCCACCGCCGATCACGACCATGTTCTTTGGCACCGACGGCAGCTTCAGCGCGCCGGTGGACGACACCACCTGCTTCTCGTCGATTTCGATACCCTTGAGCGGCGTCACTTCGGAACCGGTGGCGATGACGATGTGCTTCGCCGAATAGGTGCCCTTGCTCTCGCCGTCCACTTCGACCTTGCCGCCACCCAGCAGTTTACCGAAGCCCTTCAGCCAGGTGATCTTGTTCTTCTTGAACAGGAATTCGATGCCTTTGTTCGAGGCGGTCACCACGCTCTGCTTCTGCGCCATCATGGCAGGCAGGTCGATGTCGATCTTGCCCGCGATCTTAATGCCATGCTGGGTAAAGCCGTGCGCGGCCGTGTGATAGAGCTCAGACGAATGCAGCAGCGCCTTGGACGGAATGCAGCCGACATTGGTGCAGGTGCCACCGAGGCCGGCATCTTTCTCGACCACCGCAACCGACATACCGAGCTGGGCGGCGCGGATCGCCATGGTGTAGCCGCCGGGGCCGGCGCCGATGATGATGACGTCGAAAGCCTGTTCACTCATGGATGATCCTCCGAAAACCTAAACCGGCCCAAATCTTCAAATTGGTAAGGGGCCATATATGCCGCCGCCGGCAAAATTCAGCTTTTTGACCCGCTGGTCGCCGAGCAATAGCCCGCTGGCGACCAGGTCGGTGAGAATGGCGCGATAGACGGTGGAGTCTTTCACCGCATCCACGGCCGCCGCATCGCGCCAGAAGGTGATGGTGCGCCATTCCTGTTCGTCATGGGTGAAGAAGCAGGCAAGGCAGCCATCCTGGTCGCGGAAGAAAGGCTGCAGGCGCTGGTCGGCGAAGGCGATGAAATCCGCGATCCGTCCCGGCGCGTAGCCTGTGCTCCAGACGCGGACGATCATCGCCCTGCCTCAGTGCCTCACATCTCAAACAGCAGGCGCTGGGGATCCTCGAGGCATTCCTTGACGCGCACGAGGAAGCTGACCGCCTCGCGGCCGTCGACGATGCGGTGATCGTAGGTCAGCGCGATATACATCATCGGGCGGATCACGACCTGGCCGTTGATGGCCATCGGACGGTCCTGGATCTTGTGCATGCCCAGGATGGCCGACTGCGGCGGATTGATGATCGGGGTCGACATCAGCGAGCCGAACACGCCGCCATTGGTGATGCTGAAGCTACCGCCCTGCAGCTCGTCGATGCCGAGCTTGCCGTCGCGGGCGCGCTTGCCGAGATCCGAGATGGTTTTCTCGATGCCAGCGAAGGACAGCTGGTCGGCATCACGGATCACCGGCACGACCAGGCCGGTCGGCGTGGAGACGGCGCAGCCGATGTTGAAATAGTTCTTGAAGACGATCTCATCGCCCTCGATCTCGGCATTCACGGCCGGGAATTCGCGCAATGCCTGTACGCAGGCCTTCACGAAGAAGGACATGAAGCCGAGGCGAACGCCGTGCTTCTTCTCGAACTGGTCGACATACTGCTTGCGCGCCGCCATCAGCGCGGTCATGTCGACCTCGTTGAAGGTGGTCAGCAGCGCTGCCGTGTTCTGGGCTTCCTTGAGGCGGCGTGCGATCACCTGGCGCAGCTTGGACATGCGCTGGCGTTCTTCGCGGTCGCCATTCGCGCGTGGGCCAGCCGGCACCGACGGACGCGCAGCAGGCGCAGCGCCGCCACCCGAGGCGAGCAGATCGGCGACATCACCCTTGGTGACACGACCGTCCTTGCCCGAACCGGTGACACCGGACAGGTTCACATTCTTTTCGGCAGCCATCTTGGCAGCGGCCGGCAACGCCTGACCGGCGGCAGGCGCCGGAGCGGCTGCGGGCTTCGCGGCGGGAGCCGGAGCAGCGGCGGCAGGCGCGGCAGCAGCGGGCTTGGCGGCGGCCGGCTTAGCGGCACCAGCACCCGGGGTCAGCGTCGCCAGCAGATCGCCGACCTGCACAGTGGCGCCTTCCGCGGCCAGCACTTCAGCCAGCGTGCCGGCTTCCTGCGCGTTGACCTCGACGGTCACCTTGTCGGTCTCGAGTTCGACCAGCAGCTGGTCGCGGGCGACCGCATCGCCGGCCTTCACCGACCACTTGCCGACGGTGGCTTCGGAGATCGATTCCGCCAGTTGCGGGACGCGAATTTCGACTGCCATGGTAACTTTCCTTCGTTTAAAAACGCCCCTCGAAACCTTCAGGCCCCGGCGGCGTCAGCCGCCAGAGCCAGCCCGACCGCTTATGCAGTGAGGGCTTCGTCCACCAGCTTGGCCTGCTGCTGGCTATGCTTGCTCATCAGGCCGGTGGCCGGCGACGCGGCCGCCAGACGGCCGACATAGAGCGGCCGCTTCATCTTCAGGCCCAGCTCGGTCATCACCGCCTCGACACAAGGCTCGACGAAGCTCCAGGCGCCCATATTCTTCGGCTCTTCCTGGCACCAGACGACCGTCTTGGCATTCTTGTAGCGGCTGAGTTCCGTCATCAGCGCCTTGTGCGGGAACGGATACAGCTGTTCGACGCGCAGGATCACAGTGTCCTTCAGTTCGCGCTTCTGGCGCTCCTCGAACAGGTCGTAATAGACCTTGCCCGAGCACAGGATCACGCGCTTGATCTTGGCATCGTCATGCGGCGCATCGTCCCACAGCACGCGATGGAAGGTCGTGCCAGACGCCATCTCTTCCAGCTTCGACACCGCCAGCTTGTGACGCAGCAGCGACTTCGGCGTCATCAGGATCAGCGGCTTGCGGAACTTGCGATGGATCTGCCGGCGCAGGATGTGGAAGTAGTTGGCCGGCGTGGAGCAGTTCGCCACCTGCATATTGTCTTCGGCGCAGAGCTGCAGATAGCGCTCGAGGCGGGCCGAGCTGTGCTCGGGGCCCTGGCCTTCATAGCCATGGGGCAGCAGCACGGTCAGACCCGACATGCGCATCCACTTGGCTTCGCCAGAGGAGATGAACTGGTCGAACACCACCTGGGCGCCGTTGGCGAAATCGCCGAACTGGCCTTCCCACATGACGAGCGTATTCGGCTCGGCCAGGCTGTAACCGTATTCGTAGCCGAGGACTGCTTCTTCCGAGAGCAGACTGTCGATCACTTCGTAATTGGCCTGACCTTCGGCGATATGGTTGAGCGGCACATAGCGCTCTTCCGTCTGCTGGTCATGCCAGACGCTGTGGCGCTGGCTGAATGTGCCGCGGCCGCAATCCTGGCCCGACAGACGCACGCCCTTGCCTTCCAGCTGCAGCGAGCCGAAGGCCAGCGCTTCCGCGGTGGCCCAGTCGATGCCCTCGCCGGCCTCGATGGCCGCGCGGCGGTTGGCGGTGTTGCGCGCCAGCGTCTTGTGGATGTTGAAGCCGTCCGGCACCGACGTGATCGCCAGACCGACCTTCTTCAGCGTCTCAAGCTCGACACCGGTGGTGCCGCGGCGCTCGTCGCCCGACGCCTCTTCCAGGCCGGCCCACTTGCCTTCCAGCCAGTCAGCCTTGTTCGGCTTGAACGACTTGGAGGCTTCCAGCTCGCCTTCAAGCTTGTTCTGGAACTCTGTCACCATCGCCTCGGCATCGGCCTCGGTGATCGTGCCTTCCTCGATCAGCCGCTTGGCATAGATCTGGCGCGTGGTCGGATGCGTGGCGATCGTGCGGTACATGATCGGCTGCGTGAACGACGGATCGTCGGTCTCGTTATGGCCATGGCGGCGATAACAGAACAGGTCGATCACCACGTCCTTCTTGAACTGCTGGCGGAATTCGGTGGCGATCTTTGCCACATGCGTCACGGCTTCCGGATCGTCGCCGTTGACGTGGAAGATCGGCGCCTGCACGACCTTGGCGCCATCCGACGGATAGGGCGAGGACCGCGAATAGGACGGATTGGTGGTGAAACCGATCTGGTTGTTCACGATGATGTGGATGGTGCCGCCGGTGCGGTAACCGCGCAGCTCGCTGAGTGCGAAGCATTCCGCCACCACGCCCTGGCCGGCAAAGGCCGCATCGCCATGCAGCAGCACGGTCATGACCTGGCCGCGCTCGGCATCGTGCATCTGCGTCTGCTTGGCGCGCGACTTGCCGAGGCAGACCGGATTGACGATCTCGAGATGCGACGGATTGGCGGCCATCGACAGATGCACCTTGTTGCCGTCGAATTCACGATCCGACGACACGCCGAGATGGTACTTCACGTCGCCCGAACCCTGGAAATCGTCCGGGTGATAGGCCATGCCCTTGAATTCGGAGAAGATGGCGCGATACGGCTTGGCCATCACGTTGGCCAGCATGTTGAGGCGGCCGCGATGCGGCATGCCCAGCTCGATATCCTGCAGGCCGAGCTGGCCGCCGCGCTTGATGATCGCTTCCATCGCCGGGATCAGCGCTTCGCCGCCTTCGAGGCCGAAGCGCTTGGTGCCGGTGAACTTCATGTGGCAGAAGCGCTCGAAGATCTCGCCTTCCACCAGCTTGTTCAGGATCGCCTTCTTGCCCTCGGGTGTGAAGTGGACTTCCTTGTCGCGGCCTTCGATGCGCGACTGGATCCAGGCCTTCTGCTCCGGGTGGTAGATGTGCATGAACTCGACGCCGATGGTCGAGCAGTAGGTGCGGCGCAGGATCGCGAGGATCTCGCGGAGCGTGGCCGTCTCCAGACCCAGCATGTTGTCGATGAAGATCGGGCGATCCATGTCGGCTTCGGTGAAGCCGTAGGATCCCGGCTCCAGCTCCGGATGCGCGCCCGGCGCCTGGATGCCGAGCGGGTCCAGGTTGGCCATCAGATGGCCGCGGATGCGGTAATTGCGGATCAGCATGGCGGCGCGGATCGTATCCAGCGCTGCATTGCGCGCGTCAGCGGGCGAGGCGCCACCCTTGGCGGCGCGATCGGCCGACTTGGCGGCCTTGCCCTGCGCGCCCAGCAGGCCTTCGTCCTCCATCGGCACCAGCGCGGTCGCCGGCGCCCAGGACGGACGACTCAGCGCCTGCTTCGGCTGGCTGAAGTCGTCGCCCAGAGCTTCGAAGAACTGCTTCCAGGAAGCATCGACGCTGTCGGGGTTCGCCACGTACTTGGCGTACAGCTCCTCGACGAAGGTGCTGTTGCCACCGTAGAGGAATTGCGTGCGTTCAAGCTGCGCCGTCATCGATGTCGTGGCGCCGCTTGTTGGCCGGCGCCGCCCCTCTGTGTTCCTGTTACTTGCCGTTCAACAGATCGACCAGGGTGGTGCCGAGCGCTGCCGGGCTTTCCGAAACTCGGATGCCGGCCGAACGCATGGCCTCCAGCTTGGTATTTGCATCGCCCTTGCCGCCCGAGATGATCGCGCCAGCATGACCCATGCGGCGGCCCGGAGGCGCGGTACGACCGGCGATGAAGCCGACGGTCGGCTTCTTCACCTTTGACTTCATCAGGAATTCGGCAGCTTCTTCTTCAGCCGAACCGCCGATTTCGCCGATCATGATGATGCACTCGGTTTCCTTGTCGCCAAGGAACAGGTCGAGCGCGTCGATGAAATTGGTGCCGTTGACCGGATCGCCACCGATGCCGATGCAGGTGGTCTGGCCCAGGCCAGCCGCGGTCGTCTGCGCGACGGCTTCATAGGTCAGCGTGCCGGAACGCGACACGATGCCGACCTTGCCGCGGCGGTGGATGTGGCCCGGCATGATGCCGATCTTGCATTCGCCCGGCGTGATGACGCCCGGGCAGTTCGGGCCGATCAGGCGGGTCTTGGAGCCGACGAGGCTGCGCTTGACCTTCACCATATCGAGCACCGGGATGCCCTCGGTGATGCAGACCACCAGCGGGATTTCTGCGTCGATGGCTTCCATGATCGAATCCGCGGCGAACGGCGGCGGCACGTAGATCACCGAGGCATTCGCGCCGGTGCGCTCGACGGCTTCGCCGACGGTGTTGAACACCGGCAGGCCGATATGCGTGGTGCCGCCCTTACCGGGCGTCACGCCGCCGACCATCTTGGTGCCGTAGGCAATCGCCTGTTCGGAGTGGAAGGTACCCTGGCTGCCGGTGAGACCCTGGCAGATGACCTTGGTGTCCTTGTTGACGAGAACAGCCATTTACTTGGCTCCCTTCACGGCCTTCACCACCTTCTCGGCGGCGTCGGCGAGATTGTCGGCAGAGATGATCGGCAGGCCGCTCTCGGCCATGATCTTCTTGCCCAGATCGACATTGGTGCCTTCGAGGCGAACCACCAGCGGAACCGCCAGCTTCACTTCGCGGGCCGCTGCCACCACGCCTTCGGCGATGATGTCGCAGCGCATGATGCCGCCGAAGATGTTGACCAGGATGCCCTTCACGTTCTTGTCGCCAAGAATGATCTTGAAGGCCGCCGTGACGCGCTCCTTGGTGGCACCGCCGCCGACATCGAGGAAGTTGGCCGGCTCGGAGCCGTACAGCTTGATGATGTCCATGGTCGCCATCGCGAGGCCCGCGCCGTTGACCATGCAGCCGATCTCGCCGTCCAGCTTGACGTAGTTCAGCGACCACTTGGCGGCTTCGAGTTCGGACGCGTCTTCCTCGTCCGGATCGCGCATGTCTTCCACATCCTTGTGGCGGTACAGCGCGTTGTCGTCGAAGTTCATCTTGGCATCCAGCGCGATCATCTCGCCGGCGCCGGTGACGACCAGCGGATTGATTTCAACAATGGAGGCGTCGAGCGCCGTGAAGGCCTCGTACATCGCCAGCATGAACTTGGTGGCCGAAGCGATCTGCTTGCCTTCCAGACCAAGGCCGAAGGCGATGCTGCGGGCGTGATGTGGCTGCATGCCGGTCGCCGGGTCGATGGCGACCTTCAGGATCTTTTCAGGATGCGAAGCGGCAACCTCTTCGATCTCCATGCCGCCCTCGGTCGAGGCCATCACGGTGATGCGCGAGGTGGCGCGGTCGACCAGGAAGCTCAGATAGAGCTCGCGCTTGATGTCGCAGCCTTCCTCGATATACAGGCGCTTGACCAGCTTGCCCTCGGGACCGGTCTGGTGCGTCACCAGGGTCATACCGAGGATCGCCTTGGACTGGGCAGCCACGTCGTCGACCGACTTGACCACCTTGACGCCGCCACCCTTGCCGCGGCCGCCGGCATGAATCTGGGCCTTCACCACCCAGACCGGACCACCGAGCTGCTTGGCGACAGTGACGGCCTCCTCGGCCGTGAAAGCGACGCCGCCACGCGGCACGGCGACACCGTATTTCGCGAGCAGGCTTTTCGCCTGGTATTCATGGATGTTCATGCTGACCTACGGGTTGTAAAACCTGGGGCGAAAAGCCCCGGTTTCTCTGATTGCCGTTCGGGGCCGAGGTTATAGCAGCCTTCCGAAAGGCCGCAACCTTTGCGGCATGGAAAATCAGGGTTTTGGACGAAAGTTCACAGACTTGCGAGCCCAGCTACCCAACTGGTTACCACGCCGGCAGGCGGTGGATTTCTGCCTCGGATGGCAGGCCGGCGCGGCCCGGATGCAAAGCTACCCCGCCGGGCAGGCCGTAGCGTCAGCGGCGCTGCTGCAGGGCCCGGCCGGCGGCCGTCCCGTCGCCATAGTTGTAGAGACGGGTACTGATCGCGGGTGACGGGTTGAAATCCATCTGCGACAGGGTGATGGCGGTATCCTTGCCCTGGGCGTCGGTGACGATCCAGCCGGCAAATTCCAGCGGCTTGTCGCCGAATACGATGGTGAGCGCGCCTTCCTTGGGGCGATCCGGCGCAAACAGCGTCACGCGCAGGATGGCAGCGCCGCGCTCGACCTTGGCGATGCCAACGTCCTTGTCGTCGAAGCTGACCTGGTCGCGCAGCAGCAGATCCAGCGGCGTGGCGCCCAGCGGCACACGCTCGACCGATCTCAGCTCCTTGTCTTCCATGATGATATAGGCGCCGTCCGACACGATCAGCATCGGCACCGGCGGATCGAATTCGAAGCGGAAGCGGCCCGGCCGCGTCATGTAGATCTTGCCTTCCGAGGCGCTGCCATCGGGCGCCACCTGCAGGAAGCGGCCACGCATGCTGCGCACGGTATTGAAGTAATCCGCGATGCGCTTGAGATCGGCCCGGTCGGCCGCGGTGAGTTTGGCCGCGCCGGCGGGCGCGGCGGCATAGGCGGCGGCGAGCGGCAGTTTCGCGGCGGTGGCCGCGACGGCCATGGCAAGCAGGAAGGCTCGACGGTTGGTCATGGCGCCAAGCGGTATCTCCGGCAGATGGCGAAATCAAGGCATCCTGCGTAAACTGTGGACATTGCCTGCACCGATCCGGAGTGGAAATCATGATCCTGACAACGACCGACAGCGTGGAAGGCCGCAAAATCGCCGGCTATCTTGGCATCGTGGCCGGCGAGGCCGTGATGGGCACCAATATCTTCCGTGATTTCTTCGCCGGCATCACCGACATCCTCGGCGGCCGTTCGGGCAGCTACGAAAAGGAACTGCGCAAGGCCAAGGCGCTGGCGCTGGAGTCGATGATCGAGGAGGCCCGGACGCTCGGCGCCGATGCCGTGGTCGGCATGGACCTCGACTACCAGCAGATCGGCGGCACGGATAAGCAAATGTTGATGGTCGCGGCAAGCGGAACTGCGGTAAAGTTGGCCTGAGGCCGGGAGCTGCGCCCCCGTCCATCGGGGGAATCAGACAATAGAATCGCGCTTTACCAGCTTCGTCGGCGGGCCGACGGGGCCGTGGAAGATTGTTTCGATCAAGGCCATCAGCGGCGACGGCATCACGCCCGCCAGCCATCTCGACCTATGCGAGGGGCTGAACGAGGTCGAGGACGCGGTCTGGCAACTGTGCGGCGTGGCCAGCAACCTGCGGTACACGAATGAGGGCGAGCGCAAGGCGCTGGCGTCCATACAGCCCGGCCTGGGCCGCGCGGAGGCCCGCTGCGCCGCACTGATCCCGATCCGCAAAACCGCCGCCTGGTGGCTGCTGGCACAGGATGAGCGCCGTGCGATCATCGAGGAGCAGTCGCGCCATATCGCCATCGGCATGGCCTATCTGCCTGCCGTAGCGCGCAAGCTGTTTCATGCCCGTGACCTGGGGGAGCCATTCGACTTTCTGACCTGGTTCGAGTTCGCCCCCGGCGACAGCGCGGGCTTCGACAGCCTGCTGACGGCACTGCGCGCCAGCCCGGAATGGGACTATGTCGACCGGGAAGTCGAAATCCGACTGGAACGGGTTCGTTGAACCAACAAAAATCCACACTTGAAAATCGAACGACCGTTCTTTATGGTGCGAATAATCCTCTGATCTGAAGGTGCGCCATGGCCCGGACGGCCAAAACTTCTTATGCTAAAAGTACGAATGTTCGTTCTATGATTAATGCATTGCTCCGCCGCGAAGCGATCCGTTTCGGCTTCCGGGTCGCGCCGGGCTGGGCCGCCGGTTATGCCGCGCGCCTGTTCCTGCAGCCCTGGCGACGCCCGGGTACCGACCGTTCTCTCTATGTTTCACGTGAAACGCCTTTCGCGGCCGAGAACGAGCTGGGCCCGGTCGCGGCCTGGAGTTTCGGTCCGACGCAACCTGGCACGCCCACGGTGCTGCTGGTACATGGCTGGGAGGACGATCACATCAGCTGGGCGGCGCTGATCGACCAACTGGTGGCGCGCGGTTACCGCGTGATCGCGCCCGACCTGCCGGGCCATGGCCGCACGCCGGCAAAGCTGACCTCGATCCCGGTGATGGCGGCCGGCGTCGCCGCCGTGGCGCGCGAAGCGGAAAAGATCGGCGCGGTTTCGGCCGCGCAGCCCTTCCATGCCGTGATCGCGCATTCGCTTGGCGGCACCGCCACCCTGATCGCAGCTGCAGAGATGGGACTGAAAGCCGAGCGCTTCGCCATCCTGGCGGCACCGAACCATCCGCGCCTGTTTGCCGGCGCGATGATGCAGATGCTCGGCCTGAATGTTGCCCAGACACGGCTGGTCTTCACTACGATCGAGCGCCTGATCGGCCGCAGCATGGACTCGCTCTACCTTCCGCCGAAGCTGCGACAGTTCACGACGCCGGGCCTGATCCTGCACAGCCGCGACGACCGCGTGGTGCCACTGCAGCACAGCCAGGAGAATGCCGCCGCCTGGCCGCGCGCCGAGTTCCGCATCCTCGACGGGCTGGGGCATCGTCGCCTGATCAGCGATGCGGGCGTGCAGGCCATGCTGCTGCATTTCGTCGCGAGCAAGGCGCCGAAGGATGCCTATGGCTTACGGACGGATGCAGCCGACTGATCAGCGCCGCAGCTGCTGCGCGTGATGAGCGATATGTTCGCCGATGAAGCTGGCGATGAAATAATAGCTGTGGTCGTAGCCGGCCTGCAGGCGAAGGGTCAGCGGAATGCCGGCCGCGGCGGCTGCATTGGCGAGCAGTTGCGGCTTGAGCTGCTTCTCCAGGAACTCATCCGCCATACCCTGGTCGATCAGCACCGGCTTGCGCCAGTCGGTCTGTGACGCGAGCACGGTGGCATCATAAGCCGCCCAGGTACTGCGATCCGTGCCGAGATAACCGGTGAAGGCTTTCTCGCCCCATGGCACCTGACTCGGCGCCACGATGGGCGCGAAGGCCGAGACCGACTTGTAACGCTGCGGATGGCGGAAGGCGCAGACCAGCGCGCCATGGCCGCCCATGGAATGGCCGAAGATGCCGCTGCGCGCCGTATCCGCGCCAGGGAAATGCTCGGCGATGAGCGCCGGCAGTTCCTCGGTGACGTAAGAATACATGCGGTAATGCCTGGCCCATGGCCGCTCGGTGGCATCGACATAGAAGCCGGCACCGGAACCGAAATCATACGCCTCATCTTCACCGGCGATATTCACGTCGCGCGGGCTGGTATCGGGCGCCACCAGGATCAGGCCATGTTCGGCGGCATAGCGCTGCGCGCCGGCCTTGCTGACCATATTCTCCCAGGTGCAGGTGAGGCCCGAGAGATAATACAGCACCGGCAGTTTTGCAGTCTCGCTGGCCTGCGGCGGCAGATAAACGGCGACTTCCATGCTGCAGCCCAGCGTGGACGAGCTGTGTTTCCAGACCTGCTGCTGGCCGCCGAAGCAGGCCCAGTTCTTGATGCGCTCCATGATCAGAACGTGACGACAGAACGGATCGACTCACCCTTATGCATCAGGTCGAAGGCGTCGTTGATCTTGTCCAGCGGCATCACATGGGTGATCAGGTCGTCGATATTGATCTTGCCATCCATATACCAGTCGACGATCTGCGGTACGTCGCTGCGCCCGCGCGCCCCACCGAAAGCCGAGCCCTTCCAGACGCGGCCGGTGACCAGCTGGAACGGACGTGTCGAGATTTCGGCACCCGACGGCGCGACGCCGATGATGATGCTTTCGCCCCAGCCCTTGTGGCAGCATTCCAGCGCCTGGCGCATCGTCTTGGGATTGCCGATGCATTCGAAGCTGAAATCGGCACCGCCCTTGGTCAGCTCGACCAGATGCGGCACCAGTTCCTCATCCTTCATGTCTTTCGGATTGACGAAATGCGTCATGCCGAATTTCTCGGCCATCGCCTTGCGGGCGGGATTGATATCGACGCCGATGATGCGGTCGGCACCCACCATGCGCGCGCCCTGGATCACGTTGAGCCCGATGCCGCCCAACCCGAAGACCACCACATTGGCGCCGGCCTGAACCTTGGCGGTATAGACCACCGCACCGATGCCGGTGGTGACGCCGCAGCCGATATAGCAGACCTTCTCAAAGGGCGCGTCGGGGCGGATCTTGGCCACCGCGATCTCGGGCAGCACGGTGTAGTTGGCAAAGGTGGAGGTGCCCATGTAGTGCCAGACTGTCTCACCGCGGCATTTGAAGCGGCTGGTGCCATCGGGCATCTGTCCGGCGCCCTGGGTGATGCGGATCGACTGGCAGAGATTGGTCTTGCGGCTGAGGCAGTAGTCGCACTGACGGCATTCCGGCGTGTAGAGCGGGATGACATGGTCGCCCTTCTTCACGCTGGTGACGCCGGGGCCGATATCGACCACCACACCGGCGCCTTCATGGCCGAGGATGCAGGGGAACTTGCCCTCAGAGTCGAGGCCCGACAGCGTATAGGCGTCGGTATGGCAGACGCCGGTGGCCCTGATTTCGACCAGCACTTCGCCGGCCTTGGGCCCTTCCAGCTTCACCGTCTCGATGCTGAGCGGTTTCTTGGCCTCGAAGGCAACGGCGGCGCGCACATCCATGACGGTTCTCCTGCGGAAAATGACTCCGCAGGAGAATAAAGGTCGGGACTGCCGCTGGCTAGGCTGCCAGCTCCACCGCGATGGCCGTGGCCTCGCCGCCACCGATGCAGAGCGAGGCGATGCCGCGTTTGCCGCCCGAACGCTGCAGCGCATTCAACAGCGTGACGATGATGCGTGCGCCGGTCGCGCCGATCGGATGACCCAGCGCGCAGGCGCCGCCCAGCAGATTCAGGCGGTCATGGCCGATATTGAGATCGCGCATCGCGGCCATCGGCACGGCGGCAAAAGCCTCGTTGATCTCGAACAGGTCGACATCGTTGATGGTCCAGCCGGTTTTCTCCAGCAGCTTGCGCATCGCCGGGATCGGTGCGGTGGTGAACCAGTCTGGCGCCTGGGCATGCACGCTGTGCCCGACAATGCGCGCCACGATGGGCAGGCCTTTGTCCTTCGCGGTGCTCTCCCGCGCCAGCACCAGGGCAGCGGCACCATCGGCATTGGCCGAGGAACTGGCCGGCGTGATCGTGCCATTTGCCTTGAAGGCGGCCTTCAGTGTCGGAATTTTTTCGGGATTCACTTTCAGCGGATTCTCGTCGCGGCTCAGCGTCTCGGTGCCCTTGGCCTGCGGCGTGACCGCGATGATCTCGGCATCGAACCAGCCGTTCTCGACCGCCTTGCGGGCACGGGTCAGCGTCTCGATGGCATAAGCGTCCTGCTCCTGACGCGTAAAACCGTACTTCTCGGCGCATTGCTCGCCGAAGGTGCCCATGGCGCGGTCGCGCTCATAGGCATCTTCCAGACCGTCCATCATCATATGGTCGATCACCTTGGTATGGCCGGCCTTGTGGCCGAAGCGCATCTGCGGCAGCAGATACGGCGCGCCCGACATGCTTTCCATGCCGCCGGCCACCATGATCGTCGCCGAACCGGCCAGCAGCATGTCATGCGCCATCATCGTGGCGCGCATGCCTGAGCCGCAGACCTTGTTGACCGTGACGGCGCCGACATGATCGGGCAGCCCGGCCTTGCGCGCCGCCTGACGCGCCGGCGCCTGGCCCTGTCCGGCCGGCAGCACGCAGCCCATCAGCACTTCATCCACCTGCTCGCCCTTCACGCCAGCGCGGCTCAGCGCCTCGCGGATCACCACGGCGCCGAGTTCGTTGCCGGCCACGCTGGCGAGCGCACCGCCGAAACGGCCGAGCGGGGTGCGGATGGCGGATGCGATGACGATGGGGTCTTTAGACATGGCGGCTCTCCTGATTTCTCTTGCCGCCTGAATTAGATGATTGCTATCATCTATCCGTCAAGCGCTATTTTGCAGCCGCGAAAGAGACCCATGCGCCGTTCGGCCGAGGAAAAAGCGGAAACCCGCCTCCAGATCGTCAGGGCTGCCGGCCGGATGATCCGCGATCGCGGCCTGGCTGAAACGGGCGTAGCCGATGTGATGGTCGAGGCCGGCCTGACGCATGGCGGCTTCTACCGACATTTCGACTCCAAAGAGGCGCTGGCTGCTGCAGCCGTCGAAGCCGCCTTCGCCCATATGCGGACGCGGCTGGAACAGATCACCGCCAAGGCAACGCCGAGCAGGAAGATGGTCGCGCTGATCGACACCTATCTGACCGAGGCGCATCGCGACCAGCCACAGCATGGCTGCGTGATGGCCAGCGTGGGCATGGAAGCCCAGCGCGCCGGCGGGCTGGTGCGAGAGGCTTACGAAGAGGGCATCGCCAGATTGCTGGCGCTGTTCGCGGCCCAGATCGACGCGCCAAACCGGCAGCAGCGCGACGACCGCGCGCAAGCCGTGTTGTCGATCATGGTGGGTGGCTTGTTGCTGGCGCGGGCACTGCGCGGCGATGCGACAGCCTCGAAACGCGCATTGAAGAATGCACGGAATGCCGCATTGAGACTTGCCCACGAATAGTGCCCGCCGTCATTCCCGCGAAAGCGGGGACGACAAAAGATGAAAAAAGCCCGGCATCGCTGCCGGGCTTTTTTACAATCCTGACTGGCGAAAACCTACTCCGCCGCCTCGATGTTCCGCGCCAGCACTTCGCGCTTGCCGACATGGTTGGCGGCGCCGACCACGCCTTCCTTTTCCATGCGCTCCATAATGCGGGCGGCGCGGTTGTAGCCGATCTGCAGGTGGCGCTGGATGAAGGAGGTCGAAGCCTTGCGTTCACGGCAGACCAGCGCGACCGCCTGGTCGTAGAGCGTGTCTTCCTCGCCGCCTTCGCCGCCGCCGGAGCCCGGTGCGCCGAATTTGCCGCCGTCGAGATCGGCAGTCACCGCTTCGACATAGACCGGCTCGGCCTGATCCTTCAGCATCTTGACCACGCGTTCAACTTCCTCGTCCGAAACAAACGGACCATGCACGCGGCTGATGCGGCCGGCACCCGGCATGAACAGCATGTCGCCCATGCCCAGCAGCTGCTCGGCACCCTGCTCGCCCAGGATGGTGCGGCTGTCGATCTTTGACGTCACCTGGAAGGAGATACGCGTCGGGAAATTCGCCTTGATCGTGCCGGTGATAACATCGACCGACGGACGCTGCGTCGCCATAATGAGATGAATACCGGCAGCGCGCGCCATCTGCGCCAGGCGCTGGATCGCAGCCTCGATATCCTTGCCGGCGACCAGCATCAGGTCGGCCAGCTCGTCGACGATCACGACAATGAAGGGCAGTGGATTGAGATCGATCGGGCGTTCTTCGTAGATTGGCTTGCCGGCCTCGTCGAAACCGGTCTGCACGGTGCGACCCAGCGTTTCATCCTTGGCGCGCGCCACCGCCAGGCGCTCGTTGTAGCTGGCGATATTGCGCACGCCGAGTTCCGACATCTTGCGATAGCGGTCTTCCATCTCGCGCACGGTCCATTTCAGCGCGACGACCGCCTTGCCCGGTTCGGTCACCACAGGCGCCAGCAGATGCGGGATACCGTCATAGACGGAGAGTTCCAGCATCTTGGGATCGACCATGATGAAACGGCACTGATCCGGCGTCAGTTTGTATAACAATGACAAGATCATTGTATTGATAGCGACCGACTTGCCCGAACCGGTGGTGCCGGCGACGAGCAGATGCGGCATCTTGGTCAGGTCAGCGATAATGGCCGAACCGCCGATATCCTTGCCCAGGGCCAGACCCAGCTTGGTCGACGGGCTCTCGAATTCGGCCGAAGCCAGCAGTTCGCGTAAGTAAACCGTTTCGCGCTTGGCATTCGGCAGTTCGATGCCGATGGCGTTGCGGCCGGGAATGACGGCGACGCGGGCCGACAGCGCACTCATCGAACGGGCGATATCATCCGACAGGCCGATCACGCGGCTCGATTTGGTGCCGGGCGCGGGTTCGAGTTCGTAGAGCGTGACGACCGGGCCGGGGCGCACCTTGGTGATCTCACCCTGCACGCCGAATTCGCTCAGCACCGATTCAAGCATGCGGGCATTCTGCTCCAGCGCATCCTCGTTGATCTTTTCACGGCCGGCATCGGCCGGCGGCGGCTTGAGCAGCGACAGTTCCGGCAGTTCGAAATCGCCAGCATCGCCGAGGTTGAGCGTGGTCTGCGCCTCGCGAATGGCGCGGCTACCGGTCTTGGGCTTTTCGATGCGGCGGGTGACACGACCTTCATCGACCTTTTTCGCGGTCGGAAGACGCGGCATGTCCTGCTCATCGTCCTCGTCGGCATCGACCTCATCGAGATCGTCCGGATCGACGTAATCCTGTTCACTCGCCGCCGCCTTGCTTTTGGCCTTGCCAAAGCTCGGTTCGGCCTTGCGGATCACCGGCTTCTCGTCTGCGTCGTCGCGGGTGAAGACAGATTTCAGGCGGGCGAAGAATCCTTGCGTTTCCTGGCCGGCGCGCATGGCAGCCTTGCCACCCTGATAGATGCCCTGTGCGGCCAAGCCGGCAGTGGCCGCCGCGCCGAAGCCGAGGCCGGCGCCCATGCTGCGCCATTCACCCATGCTGAGGCCCGAGGCGAAATAGAAGCTGAGCACGGCGAAACCGAAGCAGACCACGGCCGGCAGCACGGCCGAAATCGGCAGGCCGAACATGACGCCAAACGGCACCAACTGGTGATAGAGGATGAAATCACCGACCACGCCGCCGAGACCGGCACGCAGCGCCCAGGTGGTTGGTACCGGCAGGGCAGCGGCAAAGGCGGCGAACAGGATGAGTGTGAGCGGCACCAGCGCCACATTCAGCCACCAGCGCGGCAGGCCGCGATGCGACACGATGCGGAAACCCCAGGAGGCCAGCAGCAGCACGAACAGCCAGGCCGAGAGGCCCAGCGTCTGCAGCAGCACGTCGGAGGTATAGGCGCCCGGCAGGCCGAGCCAGTTATGCGGCGCCTTGGGCGTGGCATGATTGAAATTGGGATCGGCCGGATCGAAGCTCGCCAGCGCCAGGGCCAGCAGGAAACCCAGGCCAAGGATCAGGATGCCGCCGCCTTCGCGAGCGCGCAGGCGCAGGAAATCGTCGAAACCTTCAGGGAAGAAAGACCGCTTCTTCTTGGACCTGGCAGCCATGCCGTTCCTCACAGGATTAACCATACCGGCGCGCAAACACAGTCGCCGACCCGGGCCGATTCGCCCTAGCCTGCTTAGTTAAGCCCCGAGAACGTTACCAATGCGTTGAAGCGCAGCCTTCGTGGCCTCCAAATCTGCCACTAAAGCTATGCGGAGATAGGACTTTCCGGCCTTTTCGCCGCCATTTTCCGGCCGGGTCAGGTAATTGCCCGGTAGGGTGCGCAAGGCCGCCTCGCGCCACAGCTTGAGCGCCATGGCCTCCGGGTCGCCCACATCGAGCCAGAGATAGAAGCCGCCGGCCGGGCGGAAGAAGCCGAACCGGTTGCCCAGCACGTTCTGCGCCATGTCGAATTTCTGGCGGTACAGCGCGCGGTTCTCCTCGACATGCTTTTCATCGCGCCACAAGGCAGCCGAGGCCGCCGCCACCGGCATCATCATGCCGGTGCAGCCATAGTTGCGCAGTTTGATGAAGGCCTTGGTGATCTCGTGGTCGCCGGTGCAGAAGCCCGACCGCAGCCCCGGCGCGCTGGAGCGCTTGGACAGCGAATGGAACACCACGATGTTCTTCAGTGCACCCTGGCCCACCTTGGCCCCAGCCAGATGCAGCGCGGCGTCCAGCCCGCCTGGCGGCGGCACCTGATCGTAAATCTCGGCATAGCATTCGTCGAAAGCCACGACGAAGTCGTGCCTGCGCGCCAGTTCGATCAGATGCGCGAGATATTCCACGCTGGCCACCGCGCCCTGCGGATTGGCCGGCGAGCAGATATAGACCAGTGCCGTGCGGTCCAGCGTGTCCTTGTCGAGCGATTTAAAGTCAGGCAGGAAGCCGTTTTCGGCATAGGCCGGCAGGAAATAGGGATCGGCGCCGGCAGCGACGGCCGCGCCGACATAGGTCTGGTAGAAGGGATTGGGCATCAGCACCAGGGGGCGCTCGCCTTTCGTACCCTTCTTCTGCGGCACAATCACGTTGGCGATCATGTAGAGGCCTTCGCGCGTACCGGTCAGCGCCACGATCTGCGTCTCGGGCTCGATCAGGGTTTCCGGCAGCTTATAGCGGCGCGTGATCCAGGCGGCACATGCGGAACGGAATTCCGGCGTGCCGTTGATGGTCGGGTAGCGGTTCAGGATGCTCAGATCCGCGGTCATCTGTTCGATCACCATCGGCGGCAGCGGATGGTTCGGCTCGCCGATGGAAAGATTGATCATGGGCATGCCGGCCGGCAGCGGCTCGGAATCGAGCAGCGTGCGCAGACGGGCAAAGGGATAGTCGCTGAGTTCGTCGATACGGGGATTGAGCATGGCGGGTCACGGAATGGGCCCCGGCGCAAACCGCCGAATCGGGCAATGGATTGATGTTCGCAATCTACGGGGCGGCGAGTCCCTCGGCAAGACCGTCACGGGGTGGCGGCGAATCGGGATTTGGTTGACAGAACAGGCAGTTCGCCGGGCTGTTGGGCCAAAAACCGGTGGCGCGGACCCCTCAGGATTGCTAGACCCTCCTTATACGCTGCGTTTTATATGCAGGACGCAATCAGCGCAAAACGCTGATCATTGGGGGGCCATCGCGGCAGGCCAGGCCACGCGGCGGCGATTGGGGAATGAAAGACCAGAGCACGGGTTACCAGACGCGGCCCTGGCCGATTGTGCGCAACGCCCTGATCAGCGTGCTCAAGCAGCATCGGCCACATACCGTCTATGGCTTCGGAGAAGTCGATATCACCGAGGCCCTGGAGCGGATCAGCCGGTATCGGCGGGACCTGCGCATCGCCGTTTCGCTCCACGCCTTCGTCGCCTACTGCCTGGTGCAGGCCGTACAGAGGCATCCGGTGATGCATACGTATCGTCGCGGCAAGGACCTGATCTGCTTTGACGACATCGACCTCGGCACTGCCATAGACCGTCGCCTGCCCGGCGGGGTGCGACTGGCCGTCGGCTACACGATCCGGGCCGCCCAGCGCAAATCGCTGGCTGAAATCAATATGGAACTGCGTCATGCCACAAATATCGACCTGGGCAGCGACGACACCGTAAAGCTGCGCCGGCGCGTCGCAGCTCTTCCTGGCTTTATTCGCAACATGATCTCACGTCGCATCATGCGCGATCCCACCCTGCTCAAGCGCTTTCACGGCACACTCGGGCTGACCAACCTGCAAAGCCCCGGCGTACCGAATGCCTTCCATGCCCTGCCGCCGAACATTTTCACTTACACGGCGGCCATCGGCAGCATCGTCGATCGCGGCGGACGCAAGATTCTCTGCCTGTCAGGCGGCGCCGATCACGCGATCGTCGATGGACTGCCATTGTCCCGCTTTGCCGCCACCCTGACCCACCTTCTGCAATCCGCCGCGGGTCTGGATGACTCCTTCGTAACCGAGACGCGTCGCCTCCTGGTCGCCGAGAGCCAACCGGGCACCACGGCATGAGCACGACCATTCCCGCCTTTGCCGGCACTCACTGGCTGTTTGGCTCGGCCGCGCCTTTCATGGCGACACCGCATCTGTTGCCAGCCCAGGCGGGGTTGCAGCATGGCGGCCTCGCCTGGTTCCGCATCCTGCACAAGCGTTTCCTTGCCGTCACCGATGCCGACTTCACCCGGCAGGCGCTGGTCACGCGGCATGAGCGCTACGAGCGCAGCTTCCATTACCGGAACGGACAGGCGATCCTCGGTTTTGGCCTGCTGTCCACCGACGGTCCCTTCTGGCTCAAACGCCGCCGCCAGATCCTGCCCGGCTTCCGGACCGACAGCCTGCAGCGACTGGTGCCTGTCACGCGGGATGCGACCCATGCCATGCTGAAACACTGGGAACAGCAACGACGCACCGGTGCAGCCGTGCCGGTGCTGGCAGATACCCAGCACCTGACGCTCACGATTATCGGTCAGGCCCTGCTCTCCACCGATGTCGGACGCGACAACAGCGAGCGCTTCGGTACAGCGGTGCGCGAGAGCCTGCACCTGATGCGGGCGCGCAATACCTCGTGGTTCGCCGCCCCGCTCTGGCTGCCGACCCGGAAAAACCGTTACCTGCATGGCACACGGCGCATTCTCGACGACTACGTCAACGGGCATATCGCCGAACGCAAGGGATGCCCGGTGCAGCACGATATCCTGCAAACCATGCGACAGGCGCGTGATCCCGAGACGGGCGCCGGCATCGACGATGCGGGCTTGCGCGATGAGACCAAGACTCTGTTCCTGGCGGGCTTTGAAACGACCGCCACGGCGTTGGCCTGGGCGCTGTATGCCCTGGCGCAGCGGCCTGACCTGGCCGAGCGGATGCACGAGGAGCTGCAGACCGTGCTGCGCGGGGGCGCGCCGGATTTCGATAGCCTGAAACGTCTGCCGCTGACCTCGGCCGTGGTGAACGAAACCCTGCGCCTCTATCCGCCCGTCTACAATGTGGCACGCCAGGCGGTTGCCGATGACGAGTATAACGGTCACCGCATTCCACGCGGCACCATACTGCTGTTTTCGGTCTACGGCATGCAGCGTGATCCAGCTCTGTGGGGCGCGGACGCCAATGACTTCCGACCGGAGCGTTTCCTGGCGGCCGACTGGCCGAAACAGGCCTTCATGCCTTTTGCCATCGGCAAGCATGTCTGCATCGGCAACCATTTCGCCGTCACCGAGATGACTGTGGCGCTGGCGATGATCGTGCAGCGTTACCGCCTCGCCCTCCAGGACTCCCATCCTGTAGGCATGGTCGGACGCATCACACTGGCGCCTGACCGCGACATCAACCTGCAGCTGACTCCGCGATGACGCCTAACGCCTGCTTCGAATTGCTGGACGCGACAGACCCCGATGCCGTCGCTGCATACGAGCGCAGCTTCTACGATGCCTTTGCCGGCCTCACCACCAACCGGCTGATCCGCTGGCTCTGGCTCTGGGATGAAGACAAGCGCAGGCTGGCGACGCGCATTCCCTATGCCGACCAGTTAATCTATCTGCAGCGCACGGCTGACGGTCGCATTGCCGCCGCCCTGGCCGTCAATGTCGCCCTGCGCCAACTCCAGGCCGGCGCCTTCGGGTTCCGTCTGCCGCCAGGTGACGGACTATGCGAATTCCTCACCGTTTTCGTGAATGCGGACCACGATTTAAAAAGTCGCCATGCCTTCTGGTCGGATACCTTCGCCGACCTGCGCCGACGCGGCCTGCACTCGGCCTATGCCACCACGGCACGGCGCCCCCTCCTGCTCTACCGTCGCCTTGGCGGCATTGTCGCTGACAGCGCGACAATCGAGACTGAAGAACGCTTCCTGCTGCATTTCACCCTGACGCGCGACTATATCCGGCGTCGCGATTCCGCTGCCGCGGCTGCGGCAGCGGAATAAAGAAGCCTGGCCGGGCATACCCGGCCAGGCCGATCGGCGCCCGCTGGATTACTTCGCGGCCAGGAAATCCTTCACCTCGAGCAGCACGAATTCGTTGTCGTCGCTCCTGCCGAGCTGGCGACCGGACGAATACGGCAGGTTGTTGTCGTTGCCGACGATGATATGCGCGGCATCGACCACATCGACATTCTCGATGGTGAAGAAGGGGAAGGTCAGGCGCTGGCCGCCTTCGCCCGGCTCGCCGCCCTGCTTCGCCTTGCGGTTCGGGTCGGCCATGTCCATCAGATCGATATAGCCGATCTTCTTCGCATAGCCATCGGCATCGACCTGGCTGAGGTCGATCTTGTAGATGCGCTTGAACTTCGCCGGCACATTGAAGCAGTCAGGCTTGATCTCGCCCTTGCAGGCCTGCGCCGCATTGCCCTCGGTGTCGTCGCGCTCGATGATCAGGCCGGTATTGGCATCGATCATGTTGAAATCGCCGATGCTGTTGCCGTTGACCTCAAGGCGATATTTCCAGTTGCGCCCGCTCCAGTCGCTCTTCGCCAGATCGAATTCCAGGATGCGCAGATATTCTTTGCCATCCGCGCTCTTCTCGGTGGCATTGGCCGACGCATCCCACAGCGCGCCTTCCAGCAGCGGATAGAGGAATTTGCCGTCCTTGCTGGCGGCCATTCCTTCGAAACCCTTGCTGCGGCGGACATCGAAACTCATTGCCGCCGGCGCGCCAGGACTACGTACAGCGTAATGGTCTGGCGAACGCGCCAGCTTGCCATTCACCTTGGTCTCGACGACCTGCTTCACCTTGCCCTGGTGATCGGTGGCAATCAGATAGGGGCCGAATTCCTCGCCGAACCACAGCGTATCGCCAGCCACCTGCATGGACTCCAGATCGAAATCGCCGCCGGTGAGATAGCGCTTGTCGGTCGCCTCGTTGACGATCAGGAACGGCACCTTCCTGTCGGGATCATGCAGGAAGAGCGTTTCCTGACGCTGAATCTGATTGCTGGTGAAATCGATCTTCATGCGATGGAACATCAGCATGGCGTCGGGTGAATTGGCCTTGTTGCCAAAACCGTTGTCGGTGACGACAAGGAATTCGCCATTGCCCAGCGCCTTGATGCCCGAAAATCCCTGTACCGGCTGGCCGTCGAAGGGCAGGCTGATGCCGATCTTGCGCGGTGCGCTCTTGTCCGACAGCGCAGAGATGCCTTCCACGCTGCCCAGCTTGCCGTTGCGCGCAGCTCCGGTAAACTTACCCGAGGTCTTCAGCAAGGCCGGCGCATCAGCCGGTGCCGGCACGAAGCTTTCGGCCGGCAGCAGCACATGGCCAGCGACAGTGGCACGGAACGGCCTGGCATCCTGGGCCAAAGCAGTGCTAGCCATGAAAGTGGCGGAGATCAGTGCATAAGCGATCGGTTTCATATCCGATTCCCCCTGTTGGTTGTCCGGGAGGAGAGTCGGTAGCGAAGATCCGTGACAGCGCGATGCCGCCGCGGTGACAGCTGGGTGACGACAGGAATTCGTTTCCGCAGTAAACTATCGGGATGGACAAGCCGAACCCGCCGAGTTCGACCACCTGCAGCCTGGACGAAGCGCCGGATGCCTGGCGCGGTTATCTGTCCGCAGCCGAACTCGCCGCCGAACTCGACAAGCTGTTGCCGCGCATCCGCGACGATGCCCTGCATGCGAGACTGAAGGCGATTCGCGATAGTCTTCCGGATTGAAAGCTAGCTGGTTTTCGGCCCCGGCTTGTCTGCCGCCGGCTTGCCTGCTGGCGGTTTTTCCGCAGGCGGAGTGCCGTCCTTCGACTTCGCCGCCTCTTCCGCCTCCTGCTCAAGACGACGCTGCTTGCGCTCTGCGCGCTCGTCGTCTTCGTCATCATTACGCTCGATCAGCACTGTCTGCGCCATCGGGATGACAATGCCGCGCTCATCGAAGCAGACTTTCATGCGGCGGTAGAATTCGCGCTTCACGCTCCACTGCCCGCCAGCCACCGTCTTGAAGCGGACACGGATGACGACGCCAGCCGCGGCAATCTGCTCGACGCCGATCACTTCCAGCGGCTCGAGAATCTTGGCCTGCCATTCCGGCTCCTTGCGCATTGCTTCCGCCAGGCCCTGAAGAGTCTTGATGACGGTGTCGACATCTTCCTGATAGGCAACATTGGCGTCGATCACGGCATGGGCGAAGCCGCGGGTCATGTTCTTGACCTTGTTCACCGCGCTGAACGGAATGATGTGGACAGTGCCGTGCATGTCGCGCAGCCGTATGGTGCGGATCGAGATATCCTCCACCACGCCGGAATTGCCTTCCAGATCGATCACATCGCCGACCGAGATGGTTTCTTCGGCGAGGATGAAAATACCGGTGATCACGTCTTTCACCAGCGTCTGGGCACCGAAGCCAATCGCCAGGCCGATGACGCCGGCGCCGGCGAGCAGTGGCGCAATGTTGATGCCGAGTTCCGACAGCACAATGAGCGCGGCGATCAACCCCAGCACGATGGAGACGAAACGCCGGAGCAGCGGCAGCAAGGTGCGGACGCGGCCCGAACGCATGGGTGGCGTGCCATCGACGCCCGGCCGTGTGAGGTAGTATTCAATGGCGGCCCCGGTGGCTTCCCACAGCACCAGCGTGACCACGATGACCAGCACGATGGTGGTGACGCGGCCGGCGAGGTTGCGACCGGTCGAACTGCCGAGCCAGGTCAGTGTATCGATGCCCCAGGCCTGCAGAATGGCGAAGGCGGCCACGACATAGAGCAGCAGCCGCAGCGAGCCCAGCAGCAAAGGCAGGTAGCGGTTGGCGCGGGCTTCCAGACCCGGGAAGCGATGGCTGGCCTCCGGCCGCACGGCGAAAAGACTGCCCAGGCCATGTTCGATGGCGAACAGGATCACCCGCACCAGGATCAACACGCCGAGTGTGACCAGCGTACCACGCAGGATCAGCGCGAAACCGCCAGCAACGTCGAAGGCCCACACCGTGAAAGTGGCGCCGATGTAAAGCAGCGCCAGTACATGCCAGATATCGCCGGTGCGGTGGCGCAGCAGGCGGATCGCGTTGCTGCGCGGGGAGGTTGGCTCGGTGCCGGCCGATGATGTTTCGCTGCCACGGATTCGCGCCGCCACCGCCACGCGATTCTGCAACACCAGCACCGCCAGCAGAAGGGCAAAGATAAATCCGGCCAACGTGGCGATGGCATCCACACCGTCGGCTGGAATGCGGACACGCTGGGCGATGCGCACAACGGCATAGCCAAAAATTCCCACCGCGCTGAGTCGCCGCAGCCAGACATGGATATAGGCCGCGGTTTCACCATCCAGCCGTAACAGTCGAGATAGCGCAGCATCTGGCGCCAGCAGCAACTGGCCACCGATATCGACAGCACGGGTGGCAACGAAGGCGAGCACTATAATCTGTGCGATGTCGCGCGTGAGGTTATTGGGCGCCAGCACCGCCAGCGTGCCGTAGGCCGCAAGCGCAAAGACTGCCGTTGGGATGACGGCGACCATGATGCGCAGCAGCAGGAAGACGAAAGCGAGCCAGAGCGGATTCGACTTGCGGACCTCCAGAGCGGCGAGCGGCCGACGGATCAGCAGGAAAGCGATAGCCTGGAACGCAATACCCACAACGAGGGTGGCGCCCAGCTTGAGCAGGACGTCCGTCCACAGCGCGCGGCGCTTGGGATTCTCCCATTGCTGGATCAGCCATGTCTGCAGGGCCGGCAGATCGGAAAACACGGCGCCCAGTGCCGCCATACCCGAGCCGGCGCGCTGCACCTGTTCGACGACGGTATCGACAATAGCGGCGCCGGGATCATCCGCGGCTGGCGCCTCGGCCGGCTTGGTCGGTTCTGGCGCTTTGGCCGGCGTCGGCGCGGACTGAGCCGGCGCTGGTGCTGGCTGGCCGCTCCTTTGCGCCGCCGACAATGCACGCAGGGTTTCGATCAGCCTGCGGCGCTCGGTTTCGTTTTCCAGCTGGTCGGCCAGCGTATTCAGTTCGGCAGCAGTCATGCCGGCAGCGGGTGCGGGCGCCGGTGCGGGCTGCTGCGCCCCGGCCGGAGCGCTGGCGAATCCGGCGAACAGAAGAATGAGGATCAGGAGGGGGCGCAGGGACAGGCGGGTCATGCAACAGGTCGCAGTGAAGGTGTCGCCGACATGGCTGCCGACGCTGACACGTATTCAACATTTCTGGAAGGAAATGGTGCCCAGGGCCGGAATCGAACCAGCGACACGAGGATTTTCAGTCCTCTGCTCTACCAACTGAGCTACCTGGGCACACCCGTATCTACAGATCGTCCGTAAGATACCGCCGCTACGAGGTTAAATCCCGTAACGGCGGGCGGTTATAGACAGATTCCCCACCCCTGTCCAGCCCCGGGCCAGATGGCCGTGGCAAGGCCGGAAAGGGCCCGGATTTACATGAATTTGGCCACGATATCTGTGGTCGAGACCTTGCCGAGATCGTCGTAGTGGCTGGCCAGGAAGTCTTCAGCCTTGCCGCGGCCGAGATCGCGCAGATAGCACAGGAAATCCCAGTCCGGATTGAGCTTGGACGAGACGCTGAACTTGGCCAGCGTTTCCTCGGCATCGACGCTGTGGATGAAGACGCGCGGGTATTTCTCGCGGTTCAGTTCATTGGTATCGAGCAGATTGGTGACGAACTGGATCGCCCGCATCTCGCGCATCAGACTGGAATTCCAGCTCAGCGTGTTGATGCGGTCGAGGATCGCCGCGGCCGTGGTCGGCACCTCGGGCATATTCACCGGGTTGATCTGCACGATCAGGATATCGCTGGTGCCCTTTTCGTAAATCAGCGGGAAGATCGGCGGGTTGCCGCAATAGCCGCCATCCCAATAGTGGTTGCCGTCGATCTCCACCGCCTGGAACAGGAAAGGCAGACAGGCCGAGGCCATCACCGCATCGGGCGTCACTTCGTCGCGATTAAAGACGCGGATGCGGCCATTCTTCACATTGGTGGCGCAGATGAACAACTTCGCAGCGGCCTTGTTGGCACGCAGCGCTTCGAAATCCACCACCTCGGCGATGATGTCGCGCAACGGATTCATGTTGCTGGGATTCAGCTGGTAGGGCGACATCACCTGCGACAGCGAATTGAAGAAATGATACATCGGCGAGAAATCCATGTTGCCGATGCTGAACAGCTTGTCGATCGGGCTGGGCTGCAGCGGGCCCTTCTTGCCGGCCTCCGAGGATTTGCGCCAGAACAGTTCGAGCAATTCCTTCGCTTTGGCCGGACCGCCCTGACCCAGACCATAGGCGGCCACGGCAGCATTCATCGCACCTGCAGACGTGCCGACCAATGCCTCGATCTCGATGCGGTCATCTTCCAGCAGCCGGTCAAGGACGCCCCAGGTAAACGCGCCATGGGCACCGCCGCCCTGCAGAGCCAGCTTCAGACTCTTTTTCTTCTTCGTCATCGACTCATCCCCCAACACATAAACAATCAACCGCCCTGCAACGTTGCGGGCGGCTCCAGATGCACAAATGCTTCATTGCGGGGCAGATATGCCCCCAGATCGCCGCCACGCAGGGCCGTATAGATGGCCAGCAGCACCTGTGCCTTCATGACGACGATACGGGCGAAGTCGTCGGTGAAGAAATAGATGCGCCAGAGCATGGTGCCGGCGCGCAGCTCATGGAGGGTGACGATCGGCGCCGGATCAGCCAGCACCCCGTCGACAGTGACCGCTGCATTCTTCAAGAGCGGCAACAGCGCGGCTTCATCGACACCGTATTGCAGTATGACATCAACGAAATCCAGATGCCGCACTTGCGGCCGGCTGTGATTGAACAGCTTGGCGCGGCCGATCACCGCATTGGGCACCACCAGCAGGTCCATCGTGCGGGTGCGCAGATGGGTGGAACGCCAGTTGGTCATCAGCACCAGACCCTGGATGCCATCCATGGTGATCCAGTCGCCGGCCTTGAAGGGTCGTTCCAGATTGAGCGCCACACCAGCAAAGATATCGGCCAGCAGCTGCTGCAGCGCAAAGCCGAGAATAATGGCGACGACGCTGGAGGTAGCAAAGACGCCGGTCGGCTCCAGATCGAAGGTCTGGATGGCGATGAAGCCGGCAGCGGCCACATAAAGCGCCACATTGAACAGGTCGGTGAGCAATTTGCGCTGGCGCGGCACGCCAGCCAGACTCTGGCCATACATACGGCGCCAGACAAAAAGCTCGAAACCGGTGGCGATGACCCAGGCAACGCTGAACCAGGCAAGGATCGCCAGCGGCTTGTCCAGCCAGACCGGCAGATAGGGCGAGATCAGCCATGTCCACATGAACGGCACGTGGCGCGGTTCGAGCACCGCATAGACCAGGCAGATCGAGATCAGGAGCGCCAGAAGAAAGCGCCGAGTTTCGCGCGACATGGGCCGGACGTTAGCGTTTTGTCGCACAGGGAGCCAGCCTTTTCAGAGAGATGACAGCCATGCATCGTCACTAGCCAGGACTGGACAATCCCGCATGGTGCGCCTTATCTCTTCGCTTCACATGACTGAAACATTCATCCCCACTGTTCCAACCGCCATCGCCGTGGCTGGCCTCGCCAAAACCTATGGCGAAGCCGACAAGCCGGTCCATGCTGTGGCCGGAATCGATTTCAGCGTGCCAGCCGGGAGCGTGACGGCTTTGCTGGGCGGCAATGGCGCCGGCAAGACCACCACCATCGCCATGCTGCTCGGCCTGCTGAAACCCAGCGCGGGCAGTATCCACATTCTCGATACCGACATGCTGCGCGACCGGCATCACGTGCTGCCCCGACTGAACTTCTCTTCGCCCTATGTCGACCTGCCGCATCGCCTGACCGTGCGGCAGAATCTGATGGTCTTTGCCGGGCTCTATGCCGTGTCGCAGGCTTCCAGACGCATTGAGCAACTGGCGGAGGAGCTGAATTTCGCGACGCTGCTGGATCGTCCCGCCGGTGCGCTGTCGGCGGGCCAGAAAACCCGTGTGGCGCTGGCCAAGGCGCTGATCAATCAGCCGGATGTCCTGCTACTGGACGAGCCGACTGCGTCGCTCGATCCCGACACCGCCGACTGGGTGCGCAGCCTGCTGGAGAAATATCGCGCCGAGCGCGGCGCCACCATCCTGCTCGCTTCGCACAACATGAGCGAGGTCGAACGACTCTGCGACCAGGTGCTTATGATGAAACAGGGCCGTATTGTCGATCGCGGGACGGCGCCGGATCTGGTGGCGAAATATGGCCGGCAAAATCTGGAGCAGGTGTTTCTCGATATCGCGCGCGGCCAGGGCAAAGCTGCAGAGCTGGAAGGACTGTCGGCATGATGCGGGACATCAGCTGCAGCCTGCAGCGCATTTTCGCCATGCTGCGCCGCCACTGGTATCTGCTGTCGGGCTCGTGGACCCGCGTCGTCGAGCTGATCTACTGGCCGGCCGTGCAGATGATCATGTGGGGGTTCCTCACTCAGTTCCTTGCCGCCAAAACCTCGTATGTGGCGCAGGCCTTCGGCGTCTTCCTGGCCGGCATGATGCTGTGGGATTCGATGTTCCGCGTGCAGCTCGGCGTGGCGATCTCTTTCCTCGAGGAAATGTGGTCGCGCAACTTGGGAAATCTGTTCGTCAGCCCGCTGCGGCCGGGCGAATTTGCCGCCTCCGTGCTGCTGATGGGGCTGTTGCGCACCCTGGTCGGCATGGTGCCGGTCAGCTTCATGGCCTGGTGGTTCTTCGATTTCTCGGTTTATGCGATGGGTCTGGCGCTGGCCGGTTTCTTCTTCAGCCTGATCATGTTCGGCTGGGCCATCGGCATCTCGGTCTGCGGCCTGATCATGCGCCATGGCCTGGGCGCCGAAAGCGCCGCCTGGGGCGCCATGTTCCTGATCCTGCCCGTGGCGGCCGTCTATTACCCGGTCGCGGTGCTGCCGGGTTGGCTGCAGGTGATCGCCTGGTCGCTGCCGCCGGCTTATGTCTTCGAGGGCATGCGCGCCCTGCTGGTCGATGGCGTGTTCCGCCAGGACCTGCTGCTCGGCGCCTTCGCCCTGAACCTGCTGTATCTCGCGCTCGGCTTCTGGGCCTTCCAGGCCTTCTTCGAGGCGGCGCGCCGCCGCGGCCAGTTACTGGGCCAGGGAGAGTAAGGCTACGCCTTCCGTCATCAGCCGCCCCAGCAGGCGCATCGGCAGCAGCGTAAACAGTCCGGGAACCACCAGCGCGCCGAAAAACAGCCCGATCATGGCAGCGCGATGCCGCTTCACCTTGCCGCGCCGGATTGCCAGCACCGCGAGCGGCACCGAGATCAGCACCACCACGCTGAGGATATGAATCGGGCTGAAGCCGCCGCTCCCCAGCCCGGTGATCCAGAAGGAGCTGACCGCGGCCGTCAGCATCAACCCGACCCAGATCCAGCCCAGCAATCGGTGCGAGACCGTACCCTTGCGCCGAATCAGCATGAAAGCCCCCAGTGCCAATGCCAGAATTGTGGCGGCAAGATGGATATGGACGGCGGGACCGGCATTCAGGAGGGGCATATAATTCATGGGCGGAGCCTGCCCCGCCCCCTGCAAACCGGCCAGCGGCTTGCTATATTGCTGTGATCGTGATCACCGGTTTTCCGGCACTTTCACACAGCTCGGCCGTTAACACTGACCTTTCTACGATCCAAGGACCTCCCGTGAGCGCGACGATTGCCCTGGTCGATGACGACCGCAACATTCTCACCTCGGTTTCGATCGCCCTCGAAGCCGAGGGCTACAAGGTGCGCACCTATAACGACGGCGCCGAGGCGCTGCGCCACCTGACGCAGCAGATGCCCGACCTTGTCATCCTGGATATCAAGATGCCCCGGCTGGATGGCATGGAGACGCTGAGCCGGCTGCGCCGCGTCAGCCAGGTGCCGGTGATCTTCCTCACTTCGAAGGACGAGGAGATCGACGAGGTGCTCGGCCTGAAGATGGGTGCCGACGACTACATCACCAAGCCGTTCAGCCAGCGCCTGCTGATCGAACGCATCAAGGCCGTGCTGCGCCGCGCCGAAGCCAATCGCCCGGGCGCGGAGGAGACGTCCTCCGACAAGCTGGTGGTGCGCGGCGCCCTGACGCTGGATCCGGCCCGGCATCGCTGCACTTGGAACGGCCAGGAAGTCGTCCTCACCGTAACCGAATTCCTGCTGCTCGATGCGCTGGCGCAGCGTCCGGGTCATGTCAAAAACCGTGACCAGCTGATGGATGCGGCCTATGACGACAATGTCTATGTCGACGACCGCACCATCGACAGCCACATCAAGCGGCTGCGCAAGAAGTTCAAAATGGTGGACGACAACTTCGATTCCATCGAGACCCTGTATGGCGTCGGCTATCGCTTCAAGGAGCCGGCGGCCTAAGCAGCGTCGCGCCAGCAAGGGGATGTTTGGGATGGAGGGCAGACGTTGAACGATCTGTCTCCGCGTCGGCGGCTGATGTCGCCGCTGACGCGCCGCATCCTGCTGATCAATCTGGCAGCGCCCATCGCGCTGGTGCTGGCCTTCTTCTACCTCGACCAGTTCCGTCTCAGCCTGATCGACACGCGCCTCACCGCCCTGCGCTACGAGGCCGGACTGATTGCCGGCGCATTGGGTGAGTCGGCGATCAGCCCGTCGGAATTCAGCCCCACGCTGGAACCCGAACTGGCGCGCCAGCTGCTGCGCCGCCTGTCGGCCCAGTCGAGCGCACGCGCGCGGCTGTTCGATGCCGATGGCGAGATGATCGCCGACAGTCGCCTGCTGCTGGCGGCAGGACGCGGCGTGGTGACGCGTCAGCTGCCGCCGCCGAATATCGATACGCCTTGGGAACAGGCTCTGATCGGTCTTTACGACCGGATCAATGCCTTGTTCATGACCACGCTGAACCTGCCAAAGTATGTCGAGCTGCCGTTCACCCATGCCAACGATTACCCGGAAGCGCGCCGCGCCCTGAGCGGCGACGAGGGCAACCAGCTGCGCGACCTGTCCGACGGACGCATCATGCTCTCGGTCGCCGTGCCGGTGCAGGGCCTGCGCAAGGTGGTCGGCGCCCTGCTGCTGAATGTGGACAGCGCCGAACTGGATGCACGCGTGCGGGAAGAGCGTCTGGGCGTGCTGAAGGTATTCGCCGCCGTCCTCGGCTTTACCGTGCTGGCTTCGCTCTATCTGGCTGGCGCCATCGTCCGGCCGATCCATCGCCTGGCCGAGGCTGCCGAGCGTATCCGAGCTGCCAAGGGTCGCATCGCTCATCTGTCGTTGCCGGATTACTCACGCCGCGAAGACGAGATCGGCGATCTGTCCAGCGTACTGCGCGCCATGACTGCCGCACTGTCGCAGCGGCTCGACGCCATCGAACGTTTCGCTGCCGATGTGTCGCACGAGATCAAGAACCCCCTCACCTCGCTGCGCAGCGCCATGGAAACCTTCCTGCGGACAGAAAAGCCGGAGCTGCGCGAACGCCTGCTCGCCGTGATGCAGGATGATGTGCGCCGCATGGATCGCCTGATCACTGATATTTCCGGCGCCTCGCGGCTGGATGCCGAGCTGGCACGCAGCGAAGCCGCACCGCTTGATATTGCGGCCATGCTGCAATCGGTCGTGGGAACCTATACGGCGCGTTTGTCCGAGACCGGACCGAGGATCGAACTGGTCCGCGTCGAGCCCGGCCCATATATGGCTATCGGCTTCGAGGGCCAGTTGGGCCAGGTGGCCCGCAACCTGATCGACAACGCGATTTCCTTCAGCCCGCCGAATGGCACAATCGTCGTCGCGGTAAAGCGTGAGCCGCGGCATGTGACATTCAGCGTGACCGATGAAGGCCCCGGCATTCCGGCGGATAACCTGGAATCGATCTTCGAGCGCTTTTACAGCGAACGTCCGGCTGGCGAGGCTTTCGGCCTGCATTCCGGCCTTGGCCTGTCCATCGCGCGACAGGTCATACAGTCACTCGGTGGCGATATCCACGCCGAGAACCGCGACGATGGCAGGACGGGTGCCCGCTTCGTGGTGCGCCTGCCGCTTTAGGTGGCAGGCCGTTAGCCAAAGCAAGCCTAATCATGGAAGCCTGCACCGTCATCGAAGCGTGTATTGACTCTGGTGGGACGCCCCGGCAGGCTGCGCGGCCATGCTGACCATCCATGCAAGCTGTGTGTCGATTGAAGGCGTAGCACTTCTGTTGCGCGGCCCATCGGGCACTGGAAAATCCGATCTGGCGCTGCGCCTGCTGGACGCCGGCGCCGAGTTGATCGCCGACGATCAGACCTGCCTGCGACATGATAAGGGGCTGCTGATCGCAAGCGCGCCGGAGCGTCTGCGTGGCCTGCTGGAAGTTCGCGGCCTCGGTCCGGTGCGCGTCCTGGCGGCGGCACCCGCGCCCGTGGCATTGATTCTCGATCTCGTGGCCCTGCAGGACGTGCCGCGCCTGCCCGAACCACGTTACGAAGACATCCTCGATGTCACGCTGCCCTGCCTGTCGCTGCATGCCTTCGAGGTCAGTGCCGCGATCAAGGCGGTCTGGGCGTTGGCACGCGCCATCGAAGGTCGTGTGTTCGAGCCGGACGAAATCGCGGCGACGCCCAGCGCCACCATCACTGAACTCTTCAAGCGCAAGGCCTGAGTGGATGAGCGCTGCCGAACCGATCCGTTTTGTCGTGGTCAGTGGCCTGTCGGGCGCCGGCAAGACCACGGCGCTGAAACTGCTGGAAGACCACGGCTACGAGGCGGTCGACAATCTGCCGATGCCACTGCTGCGCCGACTGGCAATTGCCGACGATATAGAAACCAGTGGCGCCAAATCGCAGCCGCGTCGCGCCATCGCGGTAGGTATCGACAGCCGTACGCGTGATTTCCAGCCCGACCAGTTGATCGCACTGCTTGGCGAGTTGCGCCAGCGCGACGACCTGGCCGTGCAGCTGCTGTATTTCGACTGCGAGGATGAAGTGCTGCTGAAGCGCTTCACAGCCACACGCCGCCGACACCCGCTGGCCAGCGATCGCCCGATCGCCGATGGCATCGCAGCGGAACGGCGCCTGATGGCACCGCTGCGCGCGGCCGCCGACCTCGTGATCGACACGTCGATGGCGGCCTTGCCGGAATTCCGCCAGACCCTGGCGGCACAGTTCACGCTGGACGCCCAGCCCGGCCTCAGTATCATGGTGCTCTCGTTTTCCTATAAGCACGGCCTGCCGCGCGAGGCGGATCTGGTGTTCGATGTGCGCTTCCTGCGCAACCCCCATTATGACGACGCCCTGCGCCCGCAAACCGGCGACAACCCGGACGTCGCCGCCTATGTGCAGGCCGATCCAGGCTATGCCGATTTCTTCGGACGGCTGCGCGACATGATCGATGCCCTGCTGCCGCGATATGCCCAGGAAGGTAAGCGTTACCTCACCATCGCAATCGGTTGCACAGGCGGGCGTCACCGCTCCGTTGTGGTTGTCGAGGCCCTTGGCAAGCACTTGCGCGAAGCCGGGCAACGTGTCGATATCCGTCACCGCGACCGCGATCTGGCCCCAGCCTGACCCCTGACCGACCGTCGCCGCCGAGGAAGCTTCACTGCATGACCAGCCACAAGATCGATAGCCTCTCATGATCGGTATTGTTGTCGTCACCCACGGCCGTCTTGCCGAGGAATTCATCCATGCGACCGAGCATGTGGTGGGGCCGCAGAAGAATATGCGCGCCGTCTGCATCGGCCCGGACGACGACATGGAGCAGCGCCGCCAGGACATTCTGGCCGCCGTCGCCACCGTCGAGACCGGCAAGGGCGTGATTGTGCTGACTGACATGTTCGGCGGCACCCCGTCCAATCTGGCGATTTCGATCATGGACCAGGCCAGGGTGGAAGTGATCGCCGGCGTGAACCTGCCGATGCTGATCAAACTGGCCAGTGTGCGCGGCAAGGCCGAAATGGCCGCCGCTGTCAGCGCCGGTCAGGAAGCGGGCCGCAAATACATCAATGTGGCTTCAAAGCTGCTGGCCGGAGAGTCGGCCTGATGAACGAGACGGTGTCGAAGGACGCGCCGCTCCAGCGCAGCGTCACCATTCCGAACCAGCGCGGCCTGCATGCCCGCGCCGCGGCCAAGTTCGTCCAGGTGGTGGCCCGCTTCCCGCAGGCCAGGATCCAGGTGTCGAAGGACGGCCAGACCGTGAACGGCGAGTCGATCATGGGCCTGATGATGCTGGCTGGCACCCAGGGCAGCAGTATCGACATCACCGCCTCCGGCGCCGAGGCGGCAGCCGCTCTGGAGGCCCTGATCGCCCTGGTCGAGGGTAAATTCGGGGAATCCGAGTAGCCGACCTTAAAATCTATATACCTATATAAAGATTTCTTTATATAGAGCTGGACAGCCCGCCGGCTGCCCTGCTATATCGGCGCCCATTAAGCACAATGCTGTGTAGAATCTCGCCAACTGGAGCTGCCGACATGACCGCGGATTACATCGTTAAGGATATTGGTCTGGCCGACTGGGGCCGCAAGGAACTGGATATGGCCGAGACCGAAATGCCCGGTCTGATGGCCACCCGCGCCGAATTCGGCAAGGCGCAGCCGCTGAAGGGCGCCCGTATTGCCGGCTCCCTGCACATGACCATTCAGACCGGCGTGCTGATCGAGACCCTGAAGGCGCTCGGCGCCGACATCCGCTGGGCCTCGTGCAACATCTATTCGACCCAGGACCATGCCGCCGCCGCCATTGCCGCCGCCGGCATCCCGGTCTTCGCGGTCAAGGGCGAGACCCTGGAAGAATACTGGGACTACACCCACAAGATCTTCGAATGGGCCGATGGCGGCACGCCGAACATGATCCTGGACGATGGCGGCGACGCCACGCTGCTGATCCATCTGGGCATGCAGGCCGAGAAGGACCCGTCCGTCATCTCCAAGCCGACCAATGAGGAAGAAACCGTCCTCTATGCGGCAATCGCCAAGAAGCTGAAGTCTTCGCCGGGCTGGTATTCCAAGATGGGCGCCGCCATCAAGGGCGTGACCGAGGAAACCACCACGGGCGTGCATCGCCTGTATGTCATGGCCAAGGAAGGCCGTCTGCTCTTCCCCGCCATCAACGTCAACGACAGCGTCACCAAGTCGAAGTTCGACAATCTCTATGGCTGCCGTGAAAGCCTGGTCGACGGCATCCGCCGCGGCACCGACGTGATGATGGCCGGCAAGATCGCCGTCATTGCCGGCTATGGCGACGTGGGCAAGGGCTCCGCCGCCTCGCTGCGTAACGCCGGCTGCCGCGTGATGGTCACCGAGATCGACCCGATCTGTGCCCTGCAGGCCGCCATGGAAGGCTACGAGGTCGTGACCATGGAAGACGCCGCCCCGAAGGGCGACATCTTCGTCACCGCCACCGGCAACCTGGACGTCATCACCATCGACCACATGCGCGCGATGAAGCATCGCGCCATCGTCTGCAACATCGGCCACTTCGACAGCGAGATCCAGATCGGCGCGCTGAAGAACATGAAGTGGCACAATGTGAAGCCGCAGGTGGACGAAGTGGAATTCCCCGACAAGAAGCGGATTATCGTGCTGTCGGAAGGTCGCCTTGTGAACCTTGGTAATGCCACCGGCCACCCCAGCTTCGTGATGAGCGCCTCCTTCACCAACCAGGTGCTGGCGCAGATCGAACTCTGGACCAACCCGGGCAAATACGAGAAGCAGGTCTACACGCTGCCGAAGCATCTGGACGAGAAGGTCGCCAGCCTGCATCTGGAAAAGGTCGGCGCCAAGTTGACCAAGCTGACCCCGGTGCAGTCGAAGTATCTCGGCATCGGCGAAAAGGGCCCGTTCAAGCCGGACCATTACCGCTACTGATCGGAACGAATCGTTCCACAATGCAAAGGCCGGGTTCAGACCCGGCCTTTGTCGTTTTAAACGTCCCCTCTTCGGCCCCTAAAACCTTGTTTTGACCCGCCGGGCTGGCCGATAGTGGCGCCATGTCTGGGGAAATCGCGTGAACGATGTCTGGGGGTTCGCGGCACTAGCGGCAGCTGCCGGCCTCGCCGGCTGGCAGGCCCTGCGCGCGCAGGGGCTGGCCGAACGGCTGCGCCGCGCCGAGGCCGAAATGGCGGCAATTGCCATTGCACGCGACGGGGAACGCAAGGCGGCCGGCGCGCTGCAGCAACGCATCGACAGCCTGACGGCCGAGAACGAACAGCTGCGCCGGGCCGAGGCGCAGTCCAGCGCGCTGCTGGATGCCGCCCCCTTCCCGATCTGGCGACGTGACGCCGATGGCCGCCTGCTCTGGGTCAATGCCCGTTATGCCCTCATGGCCGAAACCACGGCGCGCGATGCCGTCGAACGCGGCCTCGAACTCGCCTCGGCGCACGATCTCGATCAGCCGCGCGACCTCGCGCTGGCCGCACAGGCCGCCGCCACGCTGAAGTCGCAGGAACGACGCTTCGTTGCCGAAGGCGACCGACGCAATTACCGCATCTTCGAACTGCCCGTCGGCGACGGCACGCTCGGCTTCGGCCAGGACATCACGCCCGAAGCCGATGCGCGCGGCCAACTGCGCCGCCATATGGAAGCCCATATGGAAGTGCTGCGCACCATCTCCACTGCGACTGCCATTTACGGACCTGACAAGAAGCTGCTGATCTGGAACCGCGCCTATGCGCGACTTTGGCAGCTCGACGAAGCCTGGCTCGAATCCCGGCCCTCGTTTGGCGAAGTGCTGGAGCAATTGCGCGTGGAGCGCCGGCTGCCCGAGCAGATCGACTGGCAGACTTATAAACGCGGACAGCTTTCGCTGTTCACCACGGTGATCGAGCGGCAGGAAGAACTGATGCACCTGCCGGATGGTTCGACGCTACGGCTGGTGATCAGTGCCTATCCCTCGGGCGGCCTGCTGTTTGCCTATGACGACGTGACGCGGCAGCTGACACTGGAACGCGCCACCAACACCATGATCGCGGTGCAGCGCGCCACGCTGGATAATCTTTACGAAGCCGTCGTGGTCTACGGCTCAGATGGGCGGCTGTCGCTCTATAACCGCGCCTTCGCCCAGCTGTGGGAAATCGACGTCAACCTATTGAACCGCCAGCCGCATATCACCGAAGTGGTGGAAGCCGTACGCCCGTTGATGCAACGCAGCCCCGACTGGGGCCAGCAACGCCAGCGCCTGATCGATAGCTTCTCCAGCCGCAAGGGCACGCGCGGCCGGTTGGAACGCGGCGATGGCACCGTGATCGACTATGCCTCCGTACCGCTGCCCGATGGCGCGGTGCTCTATACCTATCTGGATGTCAGCGCCAATATCCGCATCGAGCGGGCGCTGCGCGAACGCAACGAAGCGCTGGAACGCACCGACCGCATGAACGCGGCCTTCATCAGCAACATCACGCACGATCTGCGCTCGCCACTCGGCACCCTGATCAGCATGACCGAAGTGCTGTCGCAGGGCATTCTCGGCCCGATGAATCCGCGCCAGGAAGAATACTGCGCCGACATTATGACGACGTCGCGCGATCTGCTGAAGCTGCTCGACGACATCATCGCCATTGCCACGATCGAAGTCGGCCAGATGGCGCTGGACCCAAAAGAGCTGTCGCTCGATATTTTGTGGAATGACGAGGCGGCGCAGTGGCGCGAGCTCGCCGATCGTCGTGCCATCGGCCTCGACCTGCCTGCCCATGCCGGCAGCGGCACCGTGATCGGTGACGGCCAGCGGCTGCGCCAGGCGCTGGACAGCGTGATGACCGCTGCACTGGACGGCACGCCCCAAGGTGGTCGCGTTGTCCTGTCGCTGTCCGTAGATAACGAGTCCTATCTGGGCCTGCGGGTGGAATGCCACAATGGCGGCCTGAGCCCGGTGCAGCCACGCCAGTTCTTCGCCGACCTGATTGATACGCCCGACCAGCGGCGGATGGATGCAGATCTGTCTCTGATCGTGGCGCGCGGCCTGTTCGATTTGCACGGCGTGCGCTTGAAGCTGGACAACGACGACGGCATGCAGGCCGTCGAGATTCTCCTGCCCCGCTATCCGCTGCCCGAACCGGGCCCGATTGCGGCGCTGCTGGCGCGCCAGTGAGGGCCTGCGCCATGCCGATCATTCGCCGCTATCAGCTACCTGATGAGGCAGCGACCGCTGCCTTGGCCATCCTGCTGGCCGACCAGCTACAACCCGGCGATGCAATCCTGCTCGATGGCGCGCTGGGCGTCGGCAAGACCTGCTTCGCCCGCGCGCTGATTCGGCGTCTGAGCGGTAGCGACACTGAAGTGCCGAGCCCGAGTTTCAACCTGGTTCTGACTTACGATATCCCGCCCGATCGCTTTAAGGGGGGAATGCTCTGGCATTTCGACCTCTATCGCGTCAGTCATCCGCGTGAACTCGATGAGCTGGGTCTGGATGACGCCCTGCGCGAGGGTGTAACCCTGATCGAATGGCCTGATCGGCTTGGACCTCAGACGCCGGCACATGCGTTAAAGGTGTCGCTCTCCCTGCTGACCGATGCCGCAGGGCCTCGTCAGGCCGAGTTGCAGGGCGATGCCGCCTGGGCCTCGCGCCTTTCCGATTTACCCGAAAGTTTTGCCCACGATGCCAATGACTGACCGCGCCAGCCTCTCTCATGCCTTTCTGCAGCGCGCCGGCTGGGACGATGCCGTGCGGTCGAAACTCGCAGGCGACGCCTCGTTCCGCAAATACGAACGCCTGAATCGCAATGGTGAACCAGCCGTTCTGATGGATGCGCCGCCACCCCAGGAGGATGTGCGACCTTTCCTCCGCATTGCCCGCCATCTGGAAACGCTGGGCTACAGCGCACCACGCATCCTGGCCGAGGATACCGAACACGGTTTCCTGCTGCTGGAAGACCTCGGCGACGATCTCTTTGCCCGCCTGCTGCAGCAGGGCGGCAACGAGACAAAGCTCTATGAAGCCACCATCGACTTCCTGCTCGATCTGCACCGGCATCCTGCGCCCGCCGATCTGGCGCCCTATGATGAAGACCGCCTGATCGATGAGGCGGAGCTTTTCATCGACTGGTATCTGCCGGCCCTCACCGGGCGCGAAACGCCGAGCAACATCCGTCAGGCTTTCCGCTTCCTGTGGGGCATCCTCGCGCCTGAAGTCGGTATGGACAGTACGCCGGAGCGGCGCGTTCTGGTGCTGCGTGACTTCCATGCCGAGAACCTCATATGGCTGCCTGAACGTTCCGGCGCCGCGCGGCTGGGTCTGCTCGATTTCCAGGATGCCGTCGCCGGTCATCCGGCCTACGATCTGGTCTCCTTGCTGGAAGATGCGCGCCGCGATGTCGATCCCGATCTCGCCGAGGCAATGCTGCAGCGTTATATCGCCGGCAGCGGCGTCGATGATGCCGAATTCAGACGCAGCTATGCAATCCTGGGCGCGCAACGCAACATCCGCATCCTCGGCGTCTTCACACGGTTGTGGAAGCGCGACGGCAAGCCACACTATCAGGCCTTCATGCCACGCATGTGGGGTCTGGTGGAACACGACCTGGCGCATCCGGCACTGAACGATCTGCGTGGCTGGTTCGATGCCATGGTGCCGCAGGAACTGCGGCGCCAACCCTTGCCCGGCCTGTGATGCAGTCTGTGCCGCAAACCGCCATGGTTCTGGCTGCCGGCTTCGGCACGCGGCTCAAACCCATTACGGATCACACACCCAAGCCGCTCATCCCGGTCGCCGGCCGTACGCTACTGGATCGCTGTCTCGACCGACTGGCGGAAGCCGGCGTGCTGCGCGCCATTGTCAACATCCACTGGCTCGGCAGCCAGATCCGCGAGCATCTGAACAGCCGCCACGACATGGAGATCGTCATCTCCGACGAAACCGACCTGTTGCTGGAAACCGGCGGCGGTATCGCCAAGGCCCTGCCGCTGCTCGGCGACGCACCATTCGTCGCGGTAAATGCCGATCTGATCTGGCGCGATGACGGCAACCAGACGGCGATACAGCGGCTCGCCGCCAGTTTCGATCCCGCCAGCATGGACGGCATTCTGCTGCTGCAACCGCGCGAAAGCGCCGATGGTCATGGTGGCCCCGGCGATTTCTTCCGCGAAGCCGATGGAAAGCTGCGCCGGCGCGACACCCACGCCACGGCACCATATGTCTATACCGGCGTACAGATCCTGCAGCCGTCTATGTTCCGCGATGCGCCGGCCGGCGCATTCTCGCTCAACATTCTTTATGACCGCGCGATTGCCGCTGGCCGCCTGCATGGCGTCGTGCATCGCGGCAGCTGGATGGATGTCGGAACGCATAACGGGCTGAAGCACGCCGAGGCAATGCTGCATGGCGCGCGCGGCTAGTCCCTCCGTTTATACGATCGCGCCGGGTCGGCCGTTTCTCGACCTGCTGGCGGCTGGGATCCTGCAGCAACATGGCTCCGATCCGCTTAACCTGTCGCGTGTCACCATTCTGCTGCCGACACGGCGCGCCTGCCGCGCGCTGGCCGAGGCATTTCTACGCCAGAGCGAGGGCGTAGCCCTGCTGCTGCCTGTCATCCGCCCGCTTGGCGATGTCGATGAGGACGAACTCGATCTGCGCGGCATTGGCGATGCGCGCGACGACGCCCTGCCCTTCAGTACGCTGGAACGCAGCCTGCTGCTGGCCCGGCTGGTGCAGGCTTCACCGCTGGCTGGCGGCGACAGCGCCAATGCGCTGCGACTGGCGCGCGAACTGGGCCATCTGCTCGATGCAGCCGCCACCGAGGAAGTCGGCCTCAACCGCCTGCCCGATCTGGTGCCGGCCGAACTAGCCGGACACTGGCAGCAGACACTGGATTTCCTCAAGATCGTTCGCGAGGCCTGGCCAGCGATCAAGGCCGAGCAGGGCCGCAGCGACAGCGCCGAGCATCGCCAGCGCGCCACCCAGCGCTGGATCGACCACTGGCAGGCCGCACCACCCGAACATCCGGTGATTGCCGCGGGCTCCACCGGCACGATCCCGGCCACGGCGCGACTGCTGAAACTGATCTCGCGCCTGCCGCAGGGCAGCATCATCCTGCCGGGCCTCGACCGTGAACTAGATGAAGCCGCGTGGAAAGCTGTGCATGACGAGCCGACCCATCCACAGCATGCACTGGCGCGCCTGCTCGACACACTGGGCGTTCTGCGCAGCGAAGTCGTCGACTGGGCCGATGAGGGTCAAGCAGACCAGGACCGCGCTGGACTACTGACAGCTGCGCTCCTGCCACCGGCAGAAAGCCACCGCTGGCGCGACCTGCGCGGCAAGATCGCCAGCGATGCACTGGCCGGCCTGCAGCGTATCGACGCCCCGGGCCCGCGCGAGGAAGCCCTCAGCATCGCGCTGGCCATGCGAGAGACGCTGGAAACGCCCGGACGGACGGCCGCACTCATCACACCCGACCGCATGCTGGCGCGCCGCGTCAGCCTGGAACTGGCACGTTATGGCATTGCAGTGGATGACTCGGCCGGTATTCCGCTGATCCAGACCGCGCCTGCCGTGTTCCTGCGCCTGCTGGCCGCCGCCGTGGCCGAGGATTTTGCAGCCGTTCCGCTGCTGGCATTGCTCAAACACCCCTTCTGCCGGCTTGGTATGGCGCGCGGCGATCTGCTGCGCTGGACGCGTCGCATTGAACGCAAGCTGCTGCGCAAAAGCCGGCCGACCGTCGGCCTGAAGACACTTGCTGCCGATCTGGCGACCGAGCCCGATCTGCTGCCACCGCTGGCCCGCCTCGCCACCATCGCCGAGACGATGCGAAGCGAGGACGGCCAGACAACGACGCTCAAAACGCTGGTGGAGGTGCAAACACTCGCCGCCGAAATGTTGACGGTCGCTCCCGATCAGCCGCCGCCGCTCTGGCAGCATGAGGCCGGTGAGGTCCTGCATAAGCTGGTGGTGGATTTACTGGATGCGTCAGACCAGTTCGGTGCAGTGACACCGGCCGAATGGCCGCGCCTGCTCGATGCGCTGCTGGAAGGCCAGGTGGTGCGGCCACGCCGACCCTCGCATAGCCGGCTGGCGATCTGGGGTCTGCTCGAAGCGCGCCTGCAGCAGGCCGACCGCATCATCCTCGGCGGCCTGAACGAAGGGACCTGGCCGCCGCAGGCCAAGGAAGATCCCTGGCTCAGCCGGCCGATGCGTGTAGCTTTGGGTCTCAGCAGCCCGGAATTCCGGCTGGGCCAGACCGCACATGATTTCGTGCAGGCCGCCAGCGGCCAGGACGTGATCCTGACGCGGGCCGCCAAAGTCGATGGCACGCCGACCGTGCCAGCGCGCTGGCTGCTGCGACTGGAAGCACTGCTTGAGGACAAGGACCCGCGCTGGACCGGCAGTCTGGCACCACAGTATCTCGCCTGGGCCGAGCAACTCGATACGCCGGCGCAGAGCCTGAAAGTCGATCCGCCGCGACCGATGCCGCCGGTGACAGCGCGGCCGCGCACGCTTTACGTCACCGCTATCGAGACCTGGATCCGCGATCCATACGCGCTTTACGCCCGGCGCATCCTGAACCTGCGCCACCTTGATCCGCCGGACCAGCCGCCCGATGCGCGGCTGCGTGGCGACGTGATCCACAGGGTACTGGAGATTTTCCAGCAGCGTCATGCCGAGACCCTGCCCGAAGATACTGTGGCACTCGGCGAACTGCTCACGCTCGGCCGCAGCGAATTTGGCGCCTGGCTGGAACAGCCCGAGATCGCCGCCTTGTGGTGGCCACGTTTCGAACGCGCCATGCGCTGGTTCCTGGCATACGAGCGCAAGCGCCGTGCCGGAGGTGTCCGCCCTGCTTTGCTGGAGCAGGAAGGACAGCTTGAGATCGCAGCACCGGCTGGTCCTTTCACGCTGAAAGCCAAAGCTGACCGCATCGACCGGCATGAGGTGGACGGCCGCCTGGCGATTCTGGATTACAAGACCGGCAATCCGCCGACACCGAAACAGGTGAACAGCGGATTGTCGCCGCAACTGGCACTGGAAGCCGCCATTGCACAGGCCGGTGGTTTTGCCGGCCTGTCGCCGGCTGACATCGCCGAACTGGTCTACATCCGCCTCGGCGGCGGTGCCGAGCCCGGAGAGGAAAAGCGCATTGAAGGCACAAGCCGCACCGAAATTCCGCCAGCCGATGAACTGGCGCGCGAGGCATTGGCTCGCTTGAGCGGCTGGGTGGCGCGCTTCGACGATGCGGCAATCCCCTATCTGTCGCGCCCGCGACCGCAATTCGTCGATTACCCCGGCGACTATGATCATCTCGCCCGCGTGGCCGAACGCGCCGAAGGCACCGGAGAAGGCCAGTGAAGCCGGATTCCGAACTCGAGGCGCATCAGACCAATCAGCGCGTTGCCGCCGATCCAACATTATCAGCCTGGGTGGCGGCGAATGCCGGCTCGGGCAAGACCCGCGTGCTGGTGGATCGCGTCACACGCCTGCTGCTGATGGGCACACGACCCAGCGGCATCCTCTGCCTCACCTTCACCAAGGCCGCTGCCGCCGAAATGCAGCTGCGCCTGACCGACCGGCTGGGCAAATGGACCACGCTGGCGGACGCCGCATTGAAGGCCGAACTGTTCGAACTGCTCGGCCGGCCGGTGACGGATGCGGATATGGACGCGGCGCGGCGGCTGTTTGCCCGTACGCTGGAATCGCCGGGCGGCTTGCGGCTGCAGACCGTGCATGCCTTCTGCGAGGCGCTTCTGAAACGCTTCCCGGTCGAAGCCGAAGTCCCGCCGGGCTTTGCCGTCGCCGATGAGGGCGTCACAGCCGATCTGTTCGAGAAAGCCCGCCGGCAGGTGCTGGGCGATGGCCTGAACGACGCGGCTTTCAAACCGGTAATCGATTTCTTCGCGGCACGTGTGGACGACGGCCGTTTCGCTGATCTGCTAAAGGCATTGCTGGGGCGCCGCCGCGACCTGGCCCTGCTGCTGGACGCGCATGACGGCGCGGCAGGTGCCATCGGCGCGCTCTATGCGCAACTCGAACTGCCGCCCGACGCCACGCGCGACCTCTGCATCCAGCTTCATATTCAGTCCATGCGCATCGACGAACTGCGCCGGGCGGCGGCAGCGTTGTGCGGTGGCAGCGCGACGGACCAGAAGATTGGTCAGCCGCTGGCCGACTGGCTGGCGGCGGATCTGCCGCTGCACAATTTCGAGACCAACTGGTCGGCCGGTTTCTTCACCGCCGAAGGTAAACCGCGCGCCAAAATGGCGACAAAGAAAATCCCTGCCGATTGCGCCGATATTCTGGCCGAAGAACAGAGCCGCCTGATCGCTCTGCAGCAGGAGCTGAACAAACTGACCGTGGCCGAAGCCACCGCCATGCTGCTGCGGCTCGGCGAGCGACTGCTGACCGCCTATGCGGCACTCAAAACTGCTTATGGCCTGCTGGACTACGACGACCTGATCCTGCGCACGCGCGACCTGCTGGTGGAACCGAGCCAGGTGCCTTGGGTGATGTTCAAGCTGGATCGCGGCATCGACCATATCCTGGTGGACGAAGCGCAGGATACCAGCCCGGACCAGTGGTCGGTGGTGGTGGCGATAGCCGAGGAGTTCTTTAGTGGCTTTGGCGCCGGCGAAAACCGCCGCACTGTATTCGCGGTCGGCGATGTGAAGCAGTCGATTTACAGCTTCCAGGGCGCCAAGCCGCAGGCATTTCTGGATACATACCAGTATGTAAGACGCCTGGCCGAAGGCGCTGGTGAGCGCCTGGCTCGCATTCCGCTGGAAATGTCATTCCGCTCGGCCCCCGCCGTGCTGCAGTTGGTCGATGCCGTCTTTGCCGAAGACGCCGCCAAGCCCGGGGTGGTGGAGCCTGGGCAGGAACTGCAGCACAAGGCCAAGCGTCGCGATGAGGCCGGTCGTATCGAACTCTGGCCGCCCTTCAAGCCCGATCCGAAGGCGCAGAGCGAGCCCTGGGAAGCACCGCTGGACTATGTCGGTCAGAAAGACCCGCGCAAACGCCTGGCCGAAGAGATCGCCGCACAGATCAAGCGCTGGATGGACAGCGAAGAATTGCTGCCCAGCCTGGGCCGCCCCATGCAGCCGGGCGATGTGATGATCCTGGTGCGCCGTCGCAATGTGTTCTTCGAGGCGATGGTGCAGGCACTCAAAACCGCCGGCGTGCCGGTGGCCGGCGCCGACCGTATGAAACTGGCCGAACAGATCGCCGTACTCGACCTGCTGGCGCTCGGCGCCTTCTGTTTGCTGCCGGAAGACGACCTGACACTGGCCACGGTGCTGAAAGGCCCACTGTTCAATTTCAGCGAAGAGGAGTTGTTCGAACTGTGCTGGAACCGCCAGCAGCCGCGCGTCTGGCACGAACTGCAGCGCCGCGCAGATGAGCGCCCGCTATGGCGCGCGGCGAATGACGAACTGCACAAGTGGCTCGGCCGCGCCGACCTGGTCACGCCTTTCGCGCTCTATGCCGAACTGCTGGGTGCCGGTGGCGGACGGCAGCGGCTGGTGGCCCGGCTGGGGCCGCAGGCCAACGAACCGATTGATGAATTCATTGCCGCGACACTGTCCTATGAGCGTGAAAACGCGCCCAGCCTGCAGGGCTTTCTGAGCTGGTTCCCGCGGCATGCCGGCGAGGTGAAACGCGACCTCGATCAGGGCCGCAACGAGGTGCGCGTGCTGACCGTGCATGGCGCCAAGGGACTGGAAGCACCGATCGTGATCCTGCCCGATACCTGCGACCTGCCGCAGGAGCAGGGCGGCAGCGGCCTGCTGTGGGGTGAAGCGCCCACGCCGGAAGTGCGCGCAGCAGGCCCGGCGGCGGCCCGCGTCGTGCCGCAGCTCTACTGGCCGATGCGCAAGGACAACGACACGGCGGTGACAGCCGGTTTGCGTGACAAACGCCAGGCCGAGCAGCTGGAGGAATATCGCCGCCTGCTGTATGTCGCGCTGACACGCGCGCGCGACCGGCTTTATGTCTGCGGTTATCTCGGTATCCGCAATGCCGATAAGGGTCCGCCGCAGGGCAGCTGGTACGACCTGGTCGCGTCCGGTTTCGACCACCTCCCTTCCGTTCAGAGTATTATCCTGCCCTGGGGCGATGAAGCGCGACGCTTCGAGACAAATCCCGACAGCCACAGCGAGGCCAAACCGGCCGAAGCCGTGATAGAAGCCCATGCCGCGCCGGACTGGCTGCGGCAGCCGGCACCGCCCGAGCCGATCCCGCCACGCCCGTTGAGCCCGTCACAGCCGAGCCGTCCTGATCCGGCACCCTTGAGCCCGACCACAGCCAGGAATCAGGATGGTCTGAAGCGTGGCCGCCTGATCCATCGCATGCTGCAGACCCTGCCCGATCTGCCCGAGGCCGAACGTGTGCCGGCAGCGATACGCTTTCTTGCCCATCCGGGTCACGCGCTGGACCCCGCCAGTCAATCGGCACTGCTAAAGGAAGTGACCGCACTTCTGAATGACCCGCAATTTGCCGCGATCTTCCGCCCGGAGGCGCGCACCGAAGCGCCGCTGGCTGGCCGGATCGGCACCAGGATGGTGGTCGGCCAGGTCGACCGGCTATTGATCACCGAGGAGACGGTGCTGGTGGTTGATTACAAGACCAACCGACCGCCACCTTCGCTGGTGAGTGAGGTCGACGCCGCCTATCTTGACCAAATGGCGCTGTATCGTGGCCTGCTGGCCCAGGTTTTCCCCAGCCACCGGATCGAGGCGGCGCTGGTCTGGACCCATGTCGCCCGCCTGATGCCGTTGCCGAATGATCTGCTGGATCAGCGCCTTGCCGCTTTCACCGCAACGTGAGTAGTCGTAGGCTGTTGGCATGCCTAGCTTGACCCCCATGATTGGATCAGCCCCAAATCTTCGTTCTGCGCTCCGTCGGGCCGCGCTTGCCATGCTTTTGGTGCTGGCTGGCACGGCATCGGGCCATGCGCAGCCACAAACGACGCCTGTCGTGCTGGAGCTGTTCACCAGCCAGGGCTGCAACTCCTGCCCGCCGGCCGACGCACTGATGCAGGACTGGCTCAAGCAGCCGAATGTCATCGCGATTTCGCTGCATGTCGATTACTGGGATTATCTCGGCTGGAAGGACACGCTGAGCCGCAAAGGCCATGGCGTGCGTCAACAGGATTACGCCCGTAATTCAGGCAAGCGCGACATCTATACACCGCAGGTGGTGGTGAACGGCAAATTCATGGTCGTCGGCTCCGACCGCACAGCGGTCGAGAAGGCACTCGAAAAAGGCCGTCGCATGCCGTCAGTCGCCATTCAGGCCGAGAAAAGCAAGACCGGCAACTGGCAGATCAAGGTGCCGGCGATGGCCGGTTTCGAGGGTGAGGCGAAACTGGTGCTCTGCCGTTATGACATGCAGCATGAAGTTGCCATCGAGCGCGGCGAGAATTCCGGCAAGACGCTCAATTATCTCAATGTCGCACGCAGCTGGGGCGATCTTGGCCGCTGGAAAGGCCAGAGCGCCAGTTACGATGTGCCGGACCTGACCGGCACCGACTGGACCCGCCAGGGCGCTATGGTGATGCTGCAGATCGTCACCAGCGAAGGCGTCGGGCCGGTGCTGGGCGCCATTGACATCAAAGGCGGCGATATCAAAGCCGGCAAATAGCCGGACCTGCAAAGGTTACACCCTCTGCGGTTGACAGGCTGGCCGGTGCGCCCGATGGTTTCCCCATGACATCCGTTTCAGGCAACCGGCCCGCCAACAGAATCCAACATCGCCTGCGCCCGGCTGATCGCAATGACCTGTATCGCCTGCAGGAAATTGCCCGCACCACCCTGCCCGATAGCACCAGCCTCGACCTTGCCGCGCTGGAGCGCGATGGCAGCCTGTTCGTTGCCGAATGGCGCACCGCCATCGATGCCTTCATCGTATTGCTCCCGCTGCAGAGCAGCCTGCTGATCAGCCGGCTGACAGTGGCCGAAGAGGCGCGCGGCCAGGGCCTGGGTGCATGGCTGCTCGACTGCGCCGCCATGCATGCCCGCGGGCTCGGCCTTATCGCCATCGAAATCCAGCGGCCGGAACATGATACGCCGGGCATCGCCTGGCTCGCCAAGCGCGGCTTCGCGCGCCTGCCGCATGGCGGCAACAGGGTCTATCTCACGCGCGACGTCTAATTCAGAAAAGAAGTGGGGAAACACCGATGAGTGAAGCAAAGAACGCGCTGCGCCCTTCCAGCACCGTGCTGATGGTGCGCGACGGCGCCGCCGGGCTGGAAGTCTTCATGGTCAAGCGCAATCACGCCATCGACTTTGCCTCCGGCGCCCTGGTATTTCCCGGCGGCAAGCTGGCCGATGGCGACAGTGATCCGGTGCTGATGGGTCGCCATGCCCGCCCCGGCGCTTTCGATCCTGCGCTGACATCCTTTGCCTTTGGTGCGATCCGCGAGGCGTTCGAGGAATCCGGTCTGCTTCTGGCACGGGCGAAAGGCAACGGCGCATTACTGTCGGCCGCGCGCGTCGAAACCCTTGGCCACTGGCGCGAACCGCTCAATCGCGGCGAGAAGACCTTGCGTGACATGGCCGAAGCCGAAGGCCTGGACTATGCACTCGATACGCTGGTGCCGTTTGCACACTGGATCACGCCTGAGGTGATGCCCAAGCGTTTCGACACCTGGTTTTTCCTGGCCCCGGCGCCGGCCGACCAGATCGGTGTGCATGACGGTTCGGAATCGGTGGAATCCGAATGGGTTGGGGCACAGGCGGCGCTCGACGACTGGGAAGCCAAGACCCGCACCATCGTGTTCGCCACCCGCATGCAGCTGGTGAAACTGGCGCGCTCCCGCAACGTGGTCGAGGCCCTGGCCGCCACGAAACGCGATCCCATCGTCGATGTGATGCCCGTGCTGGACAAGACCAGCTTCTCCGAGCCGCATCTGCGCATTCCCGCCGAAGCCGGCTACGGCGTCACCGAAGTGCCGCTGAGTCGCGTGGGAATGTAAAGGCTAGATTGCCTTTTCCATCAGCTTGGCCAGCCGCTGCGCGAATTGTAGCGGGTCGGCCGGCGGTTCGCCCTCCACGAGGCGGGCCTGATCCAGCAGCAGATGTGCGGCATCTTCCAGCGCATCCACGGCACCGGACTGCTGGGCCCGCGCCGACAATGCCCGGATCAGCGGATGGCCGGGATTGATCTCGAGAATGCGCGTCGTGGCCTTGTCGAGCTGTTTGTGCTGGCGCAGCAGGCGCTCCAGATGCATGTCCATATCGCCTTCGGCCGCACTGAGGCAAACCGCGCTGTCGGTCAGACGCTTGGATTCCCGCACATCCTTCACCGAATCGCCCAGGATCTGCTTCAGTGCTGCAATCAGCGTTCCCAGCGCAGCGTCGTCCGGGCGCTCTTCGGATTTTTTCTCCTCCGCTGAACCGGCGATGCCGTCGAGGTCAGCGCCAGCGCGGCTGGCCGATTTGATCGGCTTGCCGGCATAGTCGCGCACCACCGAGAGCCAGAAATCGTCGACCGGATCGGTCAGCAGCAGAACTTCCACACCCTTGGCGCGGAAACCCTCCAGCTGCGGACTGTGCTTCAGCTGGTCCGCCTGCTCGCCGTTAATCACATAGATGGCGCTCTGGCCCTCTTTCATGGCGGCAATGTAGTCATCCAGCGAGACCCAGCCATCGCGCTGCGACGAGCGGAAACGCGCCAGCTTCAGGATCGCCTCGCGATGCTCGGGGTCTTCGTAAAGACCCTCCTTGAGCACCGGGCCGAAAGCCTCCCAGAATTTTTCATACTCGGCCGCATCCTTGCCGGCCTTCTTTTCCAGCTCGGTCAGCACGCGCCGGCTGATCGCCTGCTTGATCCGCGCCAGCACCGGATTGTGCTGCAGCATCTCGCGGCTGACATTCAGCGGCAGGTCGGCGGAATCGACCACGCCACGCAGGAAACGCAGCCACGGCGGCACCAGTTCGTCGCAGCGATCCGTGATGAAGACGCGACGTACATACAGCCGCAGCGCCGATTTGCGCGCTGGATCGAACAGGTCATGCGGTCGCGACGACGGCACGAACAGCAGCAGGCTGTAATCCAGCTTGCCCTCGGCCCTGGCATGCAGCGTCAGCCAGGGATCGTCGAAGGCATGCGACACATGATGGTAGAAGCTTTGATATTGCTCTTCCGTCACTTCGGATTTCGGCCGCGCCCAGAGCGCGCTGGCACTGTTCAGCGTCTCGGTTTTACCCTCCGCCTCCAGCACCACCGGCAGGGCGATATGGTCCGAATAGGTGCGGACGATATGACTGAGCCGCAGAGCTTCGAGGAATTCCTCTTCGCCCTTGCGCAAATGCAGGATGATCGTGGTGCCGCGGGCGGCGCGCTCCGCCTCGCCGATGGTGAACTGGCCGGAGCCGTCGGAGGTCCAGCGCCAGGCCTGGGTTTCGGCGGCCTTGCGCGAGATCACTTCCACCTTCTCTGCGACCATGAAGGCGGAGTAGAAACCAACGCCGAACTGGCCGATCAGCGCCATGTCCCTGGCGGCATCGCCGGTCATCTTGGCCGCAAATTCACCAGTGCCGGACCGCGCGATGGTGCCGAGATTACCGACCAGCTCATCCCGGCTCATGCCGATACCGTTATCGGAGATGGTTAGCGTGCCTGCTGCCTTGTCAGGCGTGAGCACGACTTTGAGATCACTGTCGCCGGCCCAGAGATCAGCCTCGGTCTGGGCTGCGAAGCGCAGCTTGTCGCAGGCATCGGAAGCGTTGGAGATCAGCTCGCGAAGGAAGATTTCCTTCTGGCTGTAGAGCGCGTGGGTAACGATATGCAGCAGCCGGGTAACTTCGGCCTGAAACTGCATGGTCTGGTCGGTCATGACGGCACCTCCAGTAAATAATCAGCCTTTCTTTTCGTCGTCTTTCTTTTCCGGCTCGATCAGGTCTTTCAGCCGGCGGGTCAGGTCGCGCGCGGCATAGTCGTTGACCAGATAGGCCCAGCCATCCATGCGCGCCATCGCTTCCTTCACCTGCTTCTCGGCCTCTTCAGGCTTCAGCAGATCCTTGTTGGCATCGCTGGGCTTGGCCAATGCCGCATCGTAACTGGCCGAGATCACGATCCAGAATTTCTTGTCCTCTTCGGCCGGAATCGTGCGCACCACGGCCTTCACGCCATCCAGAGTGACGATCTCGGTCACGGTTGCCTTCGAGAAGTCGTGCTCGCTGGCCTTGCCGACATCTTCGAAGCCAAGATAGGCGAGACCACCGGCGACCGCATTTACATCGAAGGGCGAGCCGGCCTTCATGCCCTTGGGCATGTCGGGCAGCACGAAATCGACCGGCGTATTGTCGGGCTTCTCGGGGCCGCGATGGACCTTGAGCACTTCGCCATCGGGATGCGTCACGGTGGCGAAGGCCACACGGCTTTTGTCGATCTTGATCAGGTCCTTCACGAGCCACTGCACCGGATCGGCCGGCAGTTCCAGCGTGCCCTGAGCCAGCCAAGCCCGCGCTTCATCCGGCTTGCGCACCTGTAGCTGGCCGGGCTTGCCGCCGGTGGGATAGCTGCGCGTCTTGCCGACGATCACGGCCGCCATCGACTTGGCATCTTTGTCGACCAGTCGGATCAGGATCGGACCGGGATCTGACTTCGCCGCATCATCGACGGGCTTGTACTGGTCCGGCTCCGAGACCTGCAGCAGGTTGTAATTCTCCGGCTTGTCGCTGCGCGGCTCGATAGTTTCAAGGCCCGCAACACCCAGCACATTCTTGCGCACCAGATCGGCGCGCACCGGATAGTCATGCCGGCTCGGCAGGGTCCACTGGTCGGCCGTTGCGCCGCGTTCAATGCGGAACAGCGACTTCACCGTGGCGATCTCCAGCGAGGCGACGTCATTCACCTTCGAGGTCAGGCCGGGGAACATCGGCTTCGGCGTGAAATCCGCCTGCGCCGCCTTATCGCGCGAAACAGCCACCCACCAGCCAGCGCCGCCCAGGACGACGGCAGCGGCGACCAGAATTGCCCAGCTCTTGTTGCGCAGCTTCATGACCCTACTCCGGTAGTATGCTTTAGCCTTCCAGCGCGCGGCGGATACGCCGCTGACGCCAGACGATGGCCAGACCGACCGCCACCAGCGCGGCGAGGAGCGGCATCAGGCCGATATTGATGAACTTCACCAGCACCTGCAGGCTTTCGATGTCGCGGTTCAGCTCGCGCTGCACGCCGCGCAGCTCACGCCGGGTGGAGAGCAGATCGTCGCGGAAGGTGGTCATCGCCGCTTCCTGTTCGGCACTCAGCAGGGCATTGGACTGGTCCTGCGCCTTGCTCTGCAGGTCGGCCAGCTGCTTCTGCGTGGTTTCCAGCTTCTGCTCCAGCGCCTTCTGCCGGGCGAGGAACTGCTGCTCGGCCTGCCGGCGCATATTGTCGATCACCTCGAACGGACGCTGCGAGCGGCCGCGGCTGCGCAGGCCGATCAGGTCGCCCGAGCCCGACATGTTGTCGATCGCATTGACCAGCAGATCGGCATTGGCGGCGATCGGCACATACATATTCTGGCCCATCATCTGCTGGCTGCGCACCCAAAAGCGGTCATCCAGCAAATCGGCATCAGCCACCAGCAGGACGTTGATCGGCTTGGCGCTCTCGACCACATGCGGGGCAGCAGCCTTCGGCGCTTCGCCATCCTTCCTCTCGGCAGGCGGCGCACCATTCGGGAAGGCCGATTTGACCGTACCGCTGATGCGGGCGGCCAGCATGTAAGTCTCCCCGGTCGGCTTGAACTTCTCGGCCAGCGCCTGCGGATTCGGATCGCCGTCGAGATCCTTCACGTCCATCAGCATCGCCTGGTTCGACGAGGTGATCAGCGGCGTGACGGTCGTGGTGGCGCCATCCAGCTTGCGGATCGAGCCCATCGAGGCAGCATTAATCTGTGTCAGTTCGGCGGTCACGACATCGTCGCGGCTGAGCCGCTCACCCGGGATCGCCAGCCAGGGCACGTAGTCGACCACGGCAGCCGCGCCACTGCGGCCGGTCTGCACACGCTGCGCCAGCGCCAGGTCGGCGACGAACTGGTTCGGCGCGACCTCGATGCCCCAGGCCTTGAACAGCTCGGGCAGCAGCGAGGACTGGTCGCCGCCCGGCATCGGCCGGCCGGTCATCGGGTTGGGCATCGCCGCCATGGTTTCCGAATAGGGATCGGCAAAGACGATCAGTCGGCCACCCTTCAGCACATACTGGTCGATGGCATACTGCGCCTGCGGGCTCAGGTCCTTCGGATGCGCCAGGATCAGCGTCGAGATTTTCTCGTCGATCTCTTCCGGCTTGACGGGATCCAGCATCTTCACCTGGAAGAATTGCTTGATCTGCTCAAGGATCAGATAGGGCTGCGCCTGGTTACGCATCGCCGCCATCATGCCGCCCGGGCCGTATTCCAGGGGCAGGGCGCCAAGGATGCCGACCGTCGGCTTGGTCGGGTTGCTCAGGCTGTAGACCAGCTTGGTCAGGTCATATTCGAGGAACTGTTCCTTGTCGGCCTGGAAGAAGGCAATGGTCTGCTGCTGGTCCAGTGCATTGGTACCGACCAGGCCGAAATACAGCGATCCGCCGGGCAGCTGCGCGCCCTGCAGGCCGGCCTGCACCGCGCGGTCTTCCGCTTCAGTGAAGGGCTCGGGGTCGATCACTTCGAGGCGAATCTTACCGTCCGCGAGCGAGGCATAGCGCTCGAGCAGTTCGCGCACACGATTGCCATACTGCTTCAGCTGCGGCGCATTGCCGGCCAGCTTATCCGAGAAGAAGAAGCGCAGCGTGATCGGCTCGGGGATCGTCTTCAGCACGTTGCGCGTGCCATCCGACAAGGTATAGAGCCGCGCCTCGGTCAGATCGATCCGCGCATCGCGCAGGCCGTTATTGACCAGGACATTGAAGCCAAAGAACAGGGCAAACGCGGCGACCAGGCCGGTGCCGGTGAGAAGGGCTTTGCTGCCGGTTTTCATGACTTAGCCAGCCTTCTTGAGGTCGACGATGACCGCGTTGGCATAGAGCCAGACCGCGATGAGCGAGAGGAAGAAGACGAGGTCGCGGATATCGATCACGCCCTCGGTGATGGCGTTGAAATGCGCCAGGAAGCTGAACGAGGCGATGGTGTCGACGATCAGCGCCGGCGCCCAGCCCTGGAAGAAGCTGAGCACCATCGGCGCGCCCGAGACGGTAAAGATGAAGCAGACCAGCACGCTGAGCACGAAGGCGATCACCTGATTCTTGGTCACCGCCGACATGCAGCTGCCGATGGCAAGGTAGGCGCCCGCCATCAGCAGGCTGCCGATATAACCGGCGAGGATCACGCCGTTATCGGGATTGCCGAGCCAGTTGACGGTGAGCCAGAGCGGGAAGGTCAGCGCCAGCGCGATGCCGGCAAAGGCCCAGGCGGCGAGGAACTTGCCAAGTACTGCAGCCCACAACGGAATGGGAAGAGTGAGCAGCAGCTCAATGGTGCCGGCCTTGCGCTCTTCGGCCCATAGCCGCATGGCGATGGCGGGCAGGAAGAACAGGTAAAGCCAGGGATGGAACAGGAAGAAGGCCTTCAGGTCGGCCTGGCCGCGTTCGAAGAACTGACCGAGATAGAAGGTGAAGATTCCCGCGGTGAACAGGAACACCACGATGAAGACATAAGCCACCGGAGTGGAGAAATAGCCGCTGAATTCGCGGCGCAGAACGGCAAGCATCGGTTTCATGGTCTGGTAATTCCTGCTTAGGCGGCGCGCGCTTGCGTGATTTCGCGGAAGGCGGCATCGAGTTTGCCGGGCCCGGCGAGCATTTCGCCGATGCGCCAGCCAGCAGAGCCTTCGGGCTTGCCTTCGGCCAGGATGCGGCCACGGGCGATGATGATGGCGCGGCTGCACACCGCTTCCACTTCCTCAAGGATATGCGTCGAGATGATGATCGCCTTGTCGCGCGACATGGCCTGGATCAGGCCGCGCACCTCATGCTTCTGGTTGGGATCGAGGCCGTCGGTCGGCTCGTCGAGTACCAGCACCGGCGGATCGTGCAGGATCGCCTGGGCCAGGCCGACGCGGCGCTTGTAGCCCTTGGACAGCGTATCGATCGGCTGGTCCAGCACATCCTTGATGTTGACCTGGTCAACCACCTTGTCGAGGCGCCACTGGCGGTCCTTGCCGGCCAGTCCGCGTACATCGGCGATGAAATCGAGAAAGCCGCGCGCCGTCATGTCGGCATAGGTCGGTGCGCCTTCCGGCAGGTAGCCGATGGCGCGGCGGGCGGCCAGCGGCTCGGCCTCGACGTCATGGCCGCAGACCGAAATGCTGCCCGAGGTGGGGTTCAGGAAACCGCAGAGCATCTTCATGGTGGTGGATTTGCCGGCGCCGTTCGGCCCCAGAAAGCCCAGCACCTCGCCCTTGGCGACGCTGAAACTGATATTATCGACGGCGGTGAATGGCCCGAACTGCTTGACCAGATTCTTGATGTCGATCATCGTTTTAGTTGATCCCTGCCCCACATGGCGGCCCCTGCCGCTTCAGCGCCCGCTAGATAAGAGTGTCCCCCACCATGGTTCAAGTCCCCGGCCAAGATTTGCGGTGCTTCACCGCGCCGGGAATGCCACATTTTAGCCATGATTGACGCGCGCCCCCCCACTTCAGACCCGGCGCTGGCTGACGAGCCGCCGCCGTCGCCCTGTAACAAGGTCTGCACCATCGACCGCAAGACCGGCTGGTGCCTGGGCTGCTGGCGCACGGGCGAGGAAATCGGCGCCTGGCCAACCATGACTGCGCCGGCCAGGCATGCCCTGCTGGCGCAACTGCCCGCCCGGCAGCGGGCCGCAGAAAGCGGCAGGCAGTAAATGACCGCCTTCCTGCTCAAGCGCCTGGTCACCCTGCTCGCCACCCTGCTGGTGACCTCGGTGATCGTATTCCTGGTGCTGGAAATCCTGCCCGGCGATCCGGCTTTGCTGGTGCTGGGCATCGATGCCACCGACGAGCAGCTGAATGTTTTCCGCGAGGAATACGGCCTGAACAAGCCGGTCCTCGACCGCTACCTGCTGTGGATCGGCAATTTGCTGGTGGGCGATTTCGGCATTTCCTATGCCTACAAAACGCCGGTCTGGCCGCTGATCGCCGAACGCCTTGCGCTGACCTATCCGCTATCGCTCGGCGCCATGCTGCTGACCGTGATCCTTGCGCTGGGCCTCGGCGTCTACGCCGCCGCGCAACACAACAAGCCGGGCGATCTCGTGATCATGGGAATCAGCCAGCTTGGCATCTCGATTCCGAATTTCTGGTTCGGCCTGCTGCTGATCCTGCTCTTCGCCGTCAATCTCGGCTGGTTCTCGGCCGGCGGCTTTGCCGGCTGGGCTGATGGCCCTGCCGGCGCGATGAAAAGCCTGATCCTGCCCAGCATCTCGCTCGCTGTGGTGCAGGCCGCGATCCTGGCCCGCATCACGCGCTCTTCGGTGCTGGAAGTGCTGCGCGAGGATTTCGTACGTACCGCGCGCGCCAAGGGCCTCAGCCGCCAGGCCGTGCTGTGGCGCCACGTCCTGCGCAACGCGCTGATCCCGGTGATCACCGTGATCGGGCTGCAGTTCGGCAACCTGCTGACCGGCACGATTGTGGTGGAGCAGGTCTTCTCGCTGCCCGGCCTGGGCCGCCTGATCTTCCAGGCGATCAGCAATCGCGACATCGAGGTGGTGAAAGCCGCCGTGATCCTGCTCGCCTTTACCGTGGTGGCCGTGAACTTCATCGTCGATGTGCTTTACGCGGTGATCGATCCGCGACTGAAGGCGCATGATGTCTAGCTTCCTGAAGCGCGCCCTCCGCCATCGCAGCTTCGTGGTCGGTGCGGCGCTGACCGGCCTTGTCGTCGGCATGGCTTTGCTGTCGCTGGTCTGGACGCCGTATTCGCCGACCGCCATCAATATCCGTCGCCGTATGCAGATGCCCTCGGCCGATTACTGGCTTGGCACCGACCCCTTCGGCCGCGACGTGCTGTCGCTGATCCTGGCCGGCGCGCAGAATTCGCTTACCGTCGGGTTGCTCGCTGTTGGCGGCGGCCTCGTGATGGGCTGCACGCTCGGGCTTCTAGCTGCCGCCCGGCGTGGCTGGATCGAAGAACTGGTGATGCGTTTCGCCGATTTCACTTTCGCTTTCCCGGCAATTCTCTCGGCGATCATGCTGGCCGCCATCTTCGGCCCCAGCACGATGAATTCCATCGTCGCCATCGCCATTTTCAACATTCCCGTTTTCGCCCGCGTGGTGCGCGGCTCGGCCAATGCGATCTGGGCGCGCGACTATATCCTGGCCGCCCGCAGCGCAGGCAAGGGCGCCTTCCGCATCACCATCGAACATGTCCTGCCCAATATCCTCGCCGTGATCGTGGTGCAGGCCACCATCCAGTTCGCGCTCGCCATCCTGGCCGAAGCCGCGCTGTCTTATCTCGGTCTCGGCACCCAGCCGCCGACGCCCAGTTGGGGCCGCATGCTGAACGAAGCGCAGGCCATGGTCTTCCGCGCGCCGTTCTTAGCTGTCTTTCCCGGCATCGCCATCGCCATTGCCGTGCTCGGTTTCAACCTGCTGGGCGACGGCTTGCGCGATCTGACCGATCCGCGCCTGTCGAGGCAGCGCTGATGCCAGAGACACAAACAGGTGGGCCTCTCCTTTCTGTGAAAGACCTCCGAGTCGCGCTGCAGACCGCACGCGGCCCGGCCGAAGCGGTACGCGGTATCGGCTTCGGGCTTGGCAAAGGCGAGACGCTTGGCATTGTCGGTGAATCCGGCAGCGGCAAATCGCTCACCGCACTGGCCCTGATGGGCCTGCTGCCCGATGGCGCCCGCACCACCGGCCAGGTGACCTATGCCGGCCGCAACCTGCTGACCGCCAGCGAGCAAGACCTCTGCGGCCTGCGCGGCAATCGGCTGGCGATGATCTTCCAGGAACCGATGACCTCGCTCAATCCGCTGTACCGGATCGGCGACCAGATCGCCGAACCGCTGCGGCTGCATCTGGGATTGCGCGGGGCACAGGCGCGCGAGCGAACTGTTGAACTGCTGGATCGCGTCGGCATTCCCAATCCGCGCAGCCGGCTCGATGCCTATCCGCATCAGCTGTCGGGCGGGCAACGCCAGCGCGTGATGATCGCCATGGCGCTGGCCTGCGACCCCGACATCCTGATCGCCGACGAGCCGACCACCGCGCTGGACGTCACCATCCAGGGCCAGATCCTCGACCTGATCCGGCGCCTCGTGGATGAGACCGGCATGGGGTTGGTGCTGATCAGCCACGATCTCGGCGTGATCGCCGAAACGGTGGATCGCGTACTGGTGATGTATGCCGGCCGGGCAGTGGAGTCCGGCCCGGTGCGCGAGGTGTTTGCCCGCATGGCGCACCCTTATGCGCGCGGGCTGTTCTCGGCCATGCCGCGCATCGCACCGGGACTTTCGCATCCGCGCCCGCAGCTGCCGACGATTCCCGGCATCGTGCCTGACCTGCACGATCTGCCGGCGGCCTGCGCCTTTGCCGACCGCTGCAGCTTGGTCGAGCCGCGCTGCCGCGCCGAATTCCCGCCCAACGCCGCCATCGGCCCGACGCATCAGGCCGAATGCTGGCGCACCGATATCGCGGTTGGGGCCGCGCCATGACCGCGCTGGTCGAGCTGACAGACATCCATAAGACCTACACGCTGAAACGGGCGACGCCATTTTCGGCTGCACAGCTGGTCTTCGCCGTGAATGGCGTGTCGCTGACCGTACAGGCCGGCGAAAGCCTCGGCATCGTCGGTGAGTCCGGCTGCGGCAAGTCCACGCTGGCGCGGCTGGTGATGGCGCTGGAGAAGCCGAGCCAGGGCCGCATGCAGTTTGCCGGCCGCGATCTGAATGCGCTGTCGACCGAGGAGCTGCGGGCGGCACGGCGCGATTTCCAGATGGTGTTCCAGGACCCTTACGGTTCGCTCGATCCGCGCCTGACGGTGGAGCGTATCGTGGCCGAGCCGCTGGATGTGCTGGAGAAACTGTCGAAGGCCGAACGCAAACAGCGCGTGGCGGAAACGCTGGCGACCGTGGGGCTGCGCGCCGGCGACATGGAAAAATATCCGCACGAGTTTTCCGGCGGCCAGCGTCAGCGCATCGCCATCGCCCGCGCCCTGATCACACGGCCGAAGCTGATCGTGGCCGACGAAGCCGTGTCGGCGCTGGATGTCTCGGTGCAGGCCCAGGTGTTGAACCTGATGGCCGAGCTGCAGCAGCGCTATGGCATCACCTATCTGTTCATCAGCCACAATCTGGCGGTGATCGATCATCTCTGCAGCCATGTGGCGGTGATGTATCTCGGCCGCATCGTCGAGCAGGGCAGCACGGCGACGATCTTCGCCAAGCCTGCGCATCCCTATACCCGCGCATTGCTGGCAGCATTACCGCAACCGGTGCCGCCGCCACCAGGTCAGGCGCGCCGCCGCAGCCTGCTGCAGGGCAATCCGCCAAGCCAGACCGCGCTCAGGCCTGGCTGCGCCTTGGCTGACCGCTGTGTTTATGCTGATGAGCATTGCCGGAGTACGAACCCTGACCTGCGTGAATTGCCGGATGGCCGCAAGGTGGCCTGCCACAAGGCCGAAAGCGTTCTGGAAGAACCGCTAACGCGGTGAGGCCACGGCCTGCAGGCGATAGCCGCGCTCGCGCATGCAGTAATCGGTGAACTCCGCCTCACGCGGGCCTCGGTCGAAATAGGACGGCGTGCGCGGTTCGCGCCAGGGTGCGCCAAAGCTGTTGAAGCCGGTGCCAGTCCAGGGCGGATACAGCGGCCGCGTCGATGAGCTTTCATCAAGCGCCTGTTTCCAGGCGATGTTGCGACAGTCCTTGTAGTCGCTGTCGCGCTGTACGATGCCGGTATCGCTGCGCACCCATTCGGTTGGCGTCGTCGCGCAGGCTGCCAGTAACAGCAGGAGCGAAATGCCTGCAAAACGCTTCATGGCTTTTTTGCTATGGGCTGCAGATGATAGCCACGCTGTTCCATGCAGTAGATCGACAGCTCATACATGCGCGGCCCCCGGCGACTGTAGGATGTGGTGCCGGCGCTGCCATCCTCGCCGCCCGATTCCAGGAACTGCGTGTCGCGATACGGCGGATAAATCGGCCGCGACTTGTCGCTTTCATCCAGTGCCTGCCAGCTGGCGATATCGTGGCATTCCTTCTCGTCCGTCTGGCGCTGCTCGGGCGATGTGCCGTGCCGCGCCCATTCCGTGCTGGGCGAACAGGCAACGACACCGAGAAACAGTAAGGCCGCGGCGGGTCGCATCACGAGCCCTGTCCCGGCACCGGCACCGGCACCGGCGCCAGGTGATAGCCGCGGGCGCGCAGGCAGAAATTCTGCAAATCGCCCTCGCGCTGCTGGCGCCACATGAAGGAATCATGCCGGTAACCATAGGGTCCCGGATAAGGCCCGAACCGCGAGGGCCAGCTGCCGTAGCCATAGTAGCCCGGATAGCCATAGGGCCCGCCAAAGAAGCTTTCGCGGAAGGCCTGGTCGCGCGCCAGATGACTGCAGTCGCGACTGTCGGCCTGGGCCTCGGCCATGGTCACACCGGGCTTCTGCCAGGCCATCGGCGGCCCGCAGGCAACCAGCAGACCGGCGATGCCCAGCATCAGAAACGATGGGCGGGCTAGAATGGCAAAGGGTGTGTTTCTGCCCATATCGGCGCGACCTCCGGGGCCATGATAACTGCGCAGCCTATCCGCGAGTTGCGGCGGAAATACGGCCAGCGGTCACACTGGTGTTATTCCTGGCAGGGGAAGGCATCCGTCATGGCCAGCCGCACGGCCTGGATCGCCTCCTGCCCCATCTGGTCGCCGTTTTCCTTGGCCCATTCGACGAATTGCTGGCGCAGCAGCACAGCCGGCGCCTCGCGCGGCGCGCAGAACCAGGTGAGTTCCTTCTCCGCCACCGCCAGCTCATACATCGCCACCGAGGCCTGCAGATAACGCAGGCAGCCGGCCAGGCGCGCACTGCCTTCGGCGCCATCGCATAGCGCCTGCAGATCGCGCGCGAGGAATTTCGGCGGCGGCGCCAGGCTGCCGCCCGGATTCTGCTGCGCAACAGCCGCGGACGCGAAAAGACCGGCGACTAGGCCGGCAAGCAAGAACTGACGCATCAGACGATCTCGTTCTCGAAAGGCTCGCCGCCCATGCGGCGGAAAATGGCATACATCGCGTCGGCGGCGGCATCCAGCATGCTGCGATCCGTGGAGCGCATCACGATGGCGGTTGAGGCGCGACCGCCGCGGAAGGCCGGATAGGAACCCATATCCACATCGGGATACTGCTTCTGCAGCGCGCCGAGATCCTCGGCCACCGCGCCCTCGGGTACCAGCGCCAGTATGGTGCGCGACAGCAGCTTGTCGCCGCCGGTCAGCGTCGGCGCCACGCTGGCCACCATCGCCTCGAAAATCTTCGGCACACCGGCCATCACCATGACATTGCCGATGCGGAAGCCCGGCGCGGCCGACACCGGATTGTCGATCAGCGTGGCGGTGTCGGGAATACGTGCCATGCGCAGGCGCGCCGCATTCAGCATGCCGGCCTCGTAATGCGCTTCCAGCCGGCGACGCGCCTCAGGCTGGACATCAATATTCACGCCAAAGGCTTTGGCGATACAGTCGGCGGTGATGTCGTCATGCGTCGGGCCGATACCGCCGGATGTGAAGACATAGTCATAGCGCGCGCGCAGGTCGTTCACGGCGGCAATGATGGTGTCTTCGATATCGGGCACCACGCGCGCCTCGCGCAGGCGGATGCCAAGCTCGGTCAGTTTGCCGGCGAGGAAATGCATGTTGGCGTCGCGGGTGCGGCCCGAGAGTATCTCGTTGCCGATCACCAGCATGGCAGCCGTAACGATTTTGGGTGCGTCTGTCATGCGACAGGAAATAGCACGCGCTGGACGTGCAGACCAGCCGCCGTTATAGGCGGGGGATGCAGTTTCCCGAGCCCCTGACGCCGGCCACCCTGGTCCGCCGCTACAAGCGGTTCCTTGCCGACATGCAGTTCGACGATGGCCGCATCGAGACCGTGCATTGCCCCAATCCGGGACAGATGCTGGGTCTGACCGAGCCGGGCAGCCGGGCCTGGCTCAAGCGCGGCAAGGGTAAGCTGAACTGGGGCTGGGTGATCGGCACGGCCGATAACGGCAGTCTGGTCGGCATCGACACCGGTCTGGCCAACCGGCTGGCCGCCGAGGCGCTGCAAGTGGGCATGATTCCGGAGCTTGCCGGCTACAGCCTGCACAAGCCGGAAGTGAAATATGGCGCCAGCAGTCGTGTCGACTTCCTGCTCACGGCCGATGACAGGCCGCCCTGCTATCTCGAAATCAAGAATGTGCATCTAAGCCGCCAGCCGCCGCTGGCGGAATTTCCCGACTGCGTCACCGAACGCGGTGCCAAGCATCTGCGCGAGCTTTCCGCCATGGTGGCGGCCGGTCGCCGGGCCGTGATGCTGTATGTGGTCCAGCGCGACGATTGCAGCCATTTCCGCATCGCCGCCGACTGCGCCCCCGGCTATGCCGCCGGCTTCATCGAGGCTAGGAATGTCGGGGTAGAGGCATTATGTTACGCCTGCAGCGTGACGGAGGCCGGCATCGCGATTGCCCGCCGGCTCCCGATTTACCCGTAACGCACTGAAATAACAGGAAATTTACAGCTCGTGAACCAGACCCAGGCCCGCGTAATCGAGACCGACGAAGACGATGATCTCCAGCAGGGTGCCGTACGCCTCCACCGGCCGGAGGATTTCGTCGGCATGCGTGCGGCCGGCAGGCTGGCCGCCGAAACGCTGGATTTCATCACGTCCCATGTTGTGCCCGGCGTCACCACCGGCAAGCTGGACGAACTGTGCCACAACTACATCGTCGAGCGCAGCGCCGTGCCCGCGCCGCTCGGCTATCGCGGCTTCCCGAAATCGATCTGCACGTCTGTGAACCATGTTGTCTGCCACGGCATCCCGGGCGACAAGGTCCTGGAAGATGGCGACGCGCTCAACATCGACGTCACCGTGATCCTCGATGGCTGGCATGGCGATACCAGCCGCATGTTCTATGTCGGCGATGTCGGCGTGAAGGCACGCCGACTCAGCGACATCACCTATGAAGCCATGATGCGCGGCATCGAAGTGGTGAAGCCCGGCGCGACGACGGGCGATATCGGCCATGCGATCCAGAGCTTCGTCGAGAAGGAACGCTTCTCGGTGGTGCGCGATTTCTGCGGCCATGGCCTGGGCCGGATTTTCCACGAGCCGCCGAATATCCTGCATTACGGCGAGCCGGGCACCGGCGTCCCGCTGCAGACCGGCATGTTCTTCACCATCGAGCCGATGGTGAATGCCGGCAAGTGGCAGGTGAAGCTGCTGTCGGATGGCTGGACCGCGGTGACCAAGGACCGTTCGCTCTCGGCGCAGTTCGAGCATTCGATCGGCGTCACCGAGACCGGCTACGAGATTTTCACGCTGTCGCCCAAGGGCTGGCACAAGCCGCCATACGCATAGACCGCCAGAGACAGGAACTGATTGGCAGAAGCGGGCGAAACCGAAAAGCCCCATTTCCACGGCCATCGCGCAAGGTTGCGGGCCCGCTTCCTTGAGAGTGCCGGCGCCGGCATACCGGATTATGAAATCCTCGAACTGATCCTGTTCGGTGTCTTCCGCAACGGAGATACCAAACCGCTGGCGAAAGCATTGGTCAGCGAATTCGGCTCGCTCGCCGCCGTGCTGGCCGCACCGTCCGAACGTTTGGGCAAGGTGCCGGGTTGCGGCGAGGCGGTGATCGCGGCGCTCAAAGTCACGCGCGAGGCCGGCCTGCGCATGCTGAAAGCAGATGCGATGCAGCGACCGGCGCTGTCGAACTGGCAGGCATTGCTGGACTACTGCCGCGCCCAGTTGCAGCACGAGCCAATCGAGCAGTTTCGCATTCTTTTCCTGGACAGGAAAAATCAGGTCATTGCAGATGAGCAGCAGCAGCGCGGCACGGTGGACCACACACCGGTCTATCCACGCGAGGTGGTCAAACGCGCGCTGGAACTGAATGCCGCGGCCCTGATCCTGGTTCACAACCACCCCTCGGGTGATCCGACGCCGAGCCGCGCCGATATCGAAATGACGAAACAGGTCGCTTCCGCCGCCGCCACGATGGGCATTGCGGTACACGATCACCTGATCATCGGCCGCAGGGGCCATACCAGCTTCCGCGAGAAGGGGCTGCTGTGATCAGCGTGGCAGGAATGGCGCGATTGAAGACAGTAGCGCAGCGGCATACCGCCGATGCCCTTCTTCATTAAGATGGCCACGCCCAATCTGGAGGCCGAAGCCGTACAGGTGACGCAGGTCGGCGGTTGAAGCCTCACCACCACCTGCAATAAGGCGGCTTTCTAGATCAATAAAAATTATGCCGCGCCTACCGAGCAGTAGCTCGATAGCCGCAATCAATTCTTTGCGTTGCTTCCTTGCAGCGTAGCATTCCGCAGGGGGCATCGGTATTTCACGCAGGGCATAAAGCAGCTGCACCGGGCGTCCCGATCTGCTAGCGGCCAACTCATCAAAAAACTTGTTTAAAACCTGCCAGTCCGCTTCCGGGCGGCCAAACTGCCAGAGCTGCTGAAGCCGATCGAGATTGGCCGTATGACAAACATCTGGAGCCACCGACGAAGGAGCAGCGGGGCGTGCCGCCGCCTGAATACCGAACAGTAGAGGAAGCGGCTCACGGCTGCGGAGGTAGAGCAGGCGTGTCACATCCACCTGCTGCAATGTCCCGACAAACAGCCTGCCCGCGGGAGTATCGGCATTGCGCACCGAGAAGCGGTTACGGAAGGCGTAACCACGCGTCCACCCCCCATCTCCATCCGGTACATAGCCTGGATTGATACTATCGGTACGCATTTCGCCGGTAAGGAAATCAAATGGACCCGTCACCGACAGAACAATATCCGGATCAAAACTGTAACCGCGCTGTTCGAGCCGCACCAGTTGGCGGAGCGGGCCGTTACCGGCCATAGCAAAATTGATCACATCGATGCCGCGCCCGGTACGGTCGAAATGATCCTGCATCTTGGCGCTGAAGGTCTCGGCGTAATCAACCTGAAGTCCCTCGGCAATCGAATCACCGAGCAAGGCGATGCGTTGCCTGTCCGCAGGTTTTTCGACGGTAATTTCGGCGGGACCGCGGAGTCCAAGATCAGTGATCTTCAGTGCGGCGCGATTTTCCCGCGTCCAGATACCGCTGACGCCCGGAGTGAACACGTAGCCGGTATCCCAATCCGGCCGACCCAGGATTGGCTCGATCACCGGCAATACGCGCCAGAGCGGCGTTGCTGCGATTGACTTGAGTCCTGCCTCCATCGTCAACGCTGCACAGATAACCCCGGCGAGGAACAGTGCGATGGAAGTGATGCGCCCGCTCATCGTTCCACCTCAGAAGCGGAAATAGATGAAAGGATTGGCATTGGTACTGGGCAGCAGAACCAGCAGCACCGACAGACCGACGCATAATCCCCACAGGAATGGACCATTCCAGCGACGCAGCAGATACAGCGTTTCACGCCGATTGATCCGGTATTCCGTCGCATGCAGCACAAACAGACTGGCCACACCAAAGCCAGTCAGCCACGGTGAGACAGCGCCCGTCGGCACTTGCCAGGATGAAAAGTCCAGCATCGTAGCGAGATACTGCAACGCAAAGTCAAAGCTTGGCGAACGGAAAAGCACCCAGAGCAGGATCACGATCGCCATATGCAATGGCCAGCGCAGCAATAGCGGAAGGGTGATGCGACCACGCATCGATCGGCAGATAAGAATGTACAGCCCCCAGCCCGCACCCCAGACCACAAAAGTGCCGTTGGCGCCGTGCCACAGACCGGCCAGGGCCATGCTGCCTACCAACACGGCGGCAGCACGCAACCAACTGCCACGGGCGCCGCCGAGCGGAATATAAAGATAATCGCGAATCCACGTCGACAGGCTAATGTGCCAGGACTGCCAGAATTCGCGCGGACCGGTACTCATATAAGGCGTCCGGAAATTAATTGGCAGGCGCAGACCAAGCAAATAGGCCGCACCGATGGCAATATCGGAATAGCCGGAAAAATCGAAATAAATCTGGAAGGCAAACAGCACTGCACCGAGCCACGCCAAATAGGCCGATGACGGCGGGGCCGCGAAGATCTCGTCGACGATTGGCGCAATGCTGTCGGCTAAGACCACCTTCTTGAATAGACCGAGCAGACAGAGGGACAGACCATAGGCGATGAGCCGCATACGCCGCTTCTGGCCGGAGAACAGTCGCTCGATCTGTGGCAAAAACTGCGGTGCGCGCACAATCGGCCCAGCGACCAATTGCGGGAAGAAGCTCTTGAAGAGGAAGAAGGACGCCAGGCTTCGCGCCGGCGGCGTTTCACGGCGCACAACATCAATATGGTAGGCGAGCGCCTGGAAACAGTAGAAGGAAATACCAAGTGGCAGGCCAGTATCGGTGTAGCTGCCGGCCATGCCACCGCCGAAGATGAGGTTCTTGTATTTGAAAGCGACGATAAGACCTATGTTCAGCACCACGGCAGCCGTTATGCGCCAACGTGGTGTTACGACAAACCGCTGAATCAGCCAGTTCAACAGAACGGTCACCAGGAAAACCGTAGTATCGAGAGGTCCCGCAAACAGATAGAAGACCATGCTGGCTGCGATCAACGCATAAGCCGGGTTCCGCAGCCGGACAACCAGAAGCCAGCTGACAAAAAGCAGGATCAGAAATGCGAGGGAGTTGAACGGCATGACGACTCTATGGCCGAAGCGGCCGCGAGCTAGCCTATAGCACGCCGGGCCCGGTGCCCGGAAGCGTCACCGTCAGGGTGCATTTTTGCCCTAGTGCGCCGCGCCGCCAACCTGCACCCGGCGCAGCATCACCATGGCCAGTACCGCGCCCACGGCGGCGATCGCCGCGCAGGCCAGCACGCTTAAGAAGAAACCTTGCGAGAACGCCAGTCGCGCAGCCTCCAGCAATGCGGCGCCTATCGCGGCCGGCAGATCGGCGGCCACCGTCACCGCGCCGCCCAAGGTGCTGCGTGCCGCCTCCTCCGCTTCCGGAGAAAGCCCGTGCGGCAGCACCTTGCCAATGGTGCTGCGATAGGCCGCCGCCGCCAGGCTGCCGAGCACGGCGATGCCCATCGCACCGCCGAATTCGGCGGCGGTTTCCGACAGGGCCGAGGCGGCACCGGCGCGTTCCGGCGGCGCCGTGCTGACCACCAGATCGGTCGTCAGCGTGAAGACCGGCGAGAGCCCCGCGCAGAAAATGATGGAGCCCGCCATCAGGAAGAGGAAGCCATGCGGCCCGCCGGCGCGCGCGATCATCACATAGCCCAAGGCTGCCAGCGCCAGGCCGAGTGCCAGAACCGTGCCCGGCCGCAGGCGGCGGATGGCCATCGGCGCCACCATCGATCCGATGATGAAGGTGATGCCCATCGGCGCCATCCACAGGCCCGCCTCCAGCGCGCCCATGCCCAGCACCAGCTGGAAATACTGCGCCAGGAACAGGAACATGCCGAAGGCGATGAACACGCCGATGATGTTGATCGCCAGCGCCGTGCTGAACGCAGCCGAGCGGAACAGCGTCATGTCGATCATCGGATCGGCCAGTCGCAACTGGCGGCGCACGAAGATCGCGCCCATCACGAGGCCGAACAGGATCAGCGCGGCCGACGGCCAGTTCAGGCCGTTCTCGGCCAGCCGCTTGATGCCGTAGATTGCCGGCAGCACAGTGGCGAGCGACAGCACCGCGCTGAGGATATCGAGCCGGCCGGCCTTGGGATCCTTGTATTCAGGCAACAGAACCGGGCCGAGGATCAGCAGCAACGCCATCACCGGCAGGGCGACGAGAAAGACCGAACCCCACCAGAAATATTCCAGCAGCACGCCGCCGATGACGGGCCCGATGGCGCCGCCGGCCGAGAAGCTGGCGACCCAGATGCCGATGGCAACGGTGCGCTGCTGCGGGTCGTGGAACATGTTGCGGATCAGCGACAGCGTCGACGGCGCCAGCGTCGCTGCCGCAATCCCGAGCAGCGCACGCGCCAGGATCAGCATGTCTGCCGTGGTGACGAAGGCGGCGAAGACAGATGTGAGGCCGAAGGCCACGGCCCCGATCAGCAGCACGCGACGGCGGCCGATGCGGTCGCCCAGCGTGCCCATGGTGACCAGCGAACCGGCCACCATGAAACCGTAGATATCGACGATCCAGAGCAATTGAATACTGCTCGGCTTCAGATCGGCGCTGAGTTGCGGCACGGCCAGGTTCAGCACCGTGAGGTCCATCGAATACAGCAGGCAGGGCAAGGCCAGCACAGCCAGGCCGATCCATTCGCGCCGGCCGGCCTTGGCTGCAGGCACAACATCCATCGTTTGCTCATGCGCAGACATGGGGAGACTTTCTTACTTTTGGCGAGACGCGTCTTGCAAAAACGTAACCTGGGCCGATGACAATGAGCGGCAGCAGTTGACCAGCTTCCCTGCCTGCGCCACCATTGCCCTTACCGAGGGGGGCGCCGCTAGGGCGCTGAGATTCGGCCGGCAGACCTGAACAACCTGCAACGCCGTGACCCTAAGAACCTGATCCGGGTCATGCCGGCGGAGGGAACGGTCGTTCAGTCGCCCAGAATGCAGACCCCGTGTCTCGTGATTCTCCGCGCCTGTATTCCGCGAACATCCACCACATCCCGGATCTCCTGATGCATTCGCTATGGAGATCCTTATGGACAAGATTACCGACGCCCCCAATTTCACGATCACTACAGGCCCGCTGCCCGCCTCGCGCAAGGTTTATCAGCCCGGCGCATTGCACCCTGACATTCGCGTGCCGCATCGCGAGATCGCGACACATCCCTCCGCCAATGAGCCGCCGCTGCCGGTCTACGATACCTCGGGGCCCTATACCGATCCCGATGCCGAGATCGACATCAACCACGGACTGCCGCGCTGGCGCACGAAACTGATCGAAGCGCGCGGCGATGTGGAAGCCTATGACGGCCGTATCGTGAAGCCGGAAGATAATGGCGGTGCCAGCACCGTGCCTGCTTTCCCGCAGCATCCGCGCCCGCTGCGGGCCAAGAGGGGCGTGGCGGTGACGCAGTATGAATATGCCCAGCGCGGCGTCATCACGCCGGAGATGGAATATGTCGCGATCCGCGAGAACGAGGCGCGCAAGGAACTTGCCAAACGGGACGGTGAAGATTTCGGCGCGGAGATTCCCGATTTCGTGACGCCGGAATTCGTGCGTGATGAAATCGCCCGCGGCCGCGCCATTATCCCCTGCAACATCAACCACCCTGAACTGGAACCGATGATCATCGGCCGCAATTTCCTGGTGAAGGTGAATGCCAATATCGGCAATTCCGCCGTCACGTCGTCGGTGGCCGAGGAAGTCGACAAGATGGTCTGGGCGATCCGCTGGGGCGCCGATACGGTGATGGACCTCTCGACGGGCCGCAACATCCACAATATCCGCGACTGGATCATCAGAAACTCACCGGTTCCCATCGGCACGGTGCCGATCTACCAGGCGCTGGAGAAAGTGAATGGCAAGGCCGAGGACCTGACCTGGGAGGTTTATCGCGACACGCTGATCGAGCAGGCCGAGCAGGGCGTGGATTACTTCACCATCCATGCCGGCGTGCGGCTGGCCTATATCCCGCTGACCGCCAATCGCGTCACCGGCATCGTCTCGCGCGGCGGTTCGATCCTGGCGAAATGGTGCCTGGCGCATCACCAGGAGAATTTCCTCTACACCCATTTCGAGGAAATCTGCGACATCATGCGCGCCTATGACATCAGCTTCTCGCTCGGCGACGGCTTGCGTCCGGGCTCGACGGCGGATGCCAACGATGCCGCGCAGTTCGCCGAACTGGAAACCCTGGGCGAACTGACCAAAATCGCCTGGGCCAAGGGCGTGCAGGTGATGATCGAAGGGCCGGGCCATGTCGCCATGCACAAGATCAAGGCCAATATGCTCAAGCAGCTACGCACCTGCGGCGAGGCGCCGTTCTATACGTTAGGGCCGCTCACGACAGATATCGCGCCGGGCTACGACCACATCACCAGCGGCATCGGGGCTGCGATGATCGGCTGGTATGGCTGCGCCATGCTCTGCTATGTCACGCCGAAGGAGCATCTCGGCCTGCCGGATCGCAACGATGTGAAGACCGGCGTGATCACCTACCGCATCGCCGCCCATGCCGCCGATCTCGCCAAGGGCCATCCGGGTGCGGCGCGACGCGACGATGCCTTGAGCCGGGCGCGGTTTGAATTCCGCTGGGAGGACCAGTTCAATCTCGGCCTCGATCCGGAGACCGCCGCGCAGTTCCACGACCAGACGCTGCCGAAGGAAGCACACAAGACCGCGCATTTCTGCTCGATGTGCGGCCCGAAATTCTGCTCGATGAAAATCAGCCAGGAGGTGCGCGACGCCGCCCGGATGCAGAATGATGTTGCCCAGAAGGATATCTCGGCCGGCATGAACGACATGGCCGAGCGTTTCCGGCAGCAGGGTGGTGAAATTTATCGGTAATACCGCCCAAAATACTGCAATGCAAAAGCGGCAGCCGGGACTTGCGACTCCGGCTGCCGCTGCTTACATCTGAAGGCATAAATTCGGCATAAAAATCCGAAACCGCTTTTACAGGGGCAGGCAAACCATGAAACGCAAACCGACCTCCATTCTCGTTACCATTCTGGCCGCCGGCCTTGTGCTGCTGCCGGCTCTGGTCGAGGCCAAGGCCGGTCGCGGCGGCAGCGTGGGCAGCCGCGGCACCCGCACCTACGACGCCGCCCCCGCCACGCCGACCGCGCCCTCAGCCGCACCGGTCCAGCGCAGCGCCACGCCGCCCACCCAGCAGGCTGCGCCGTCCACCGCGGCCCGTCCGGCCACCGCCGGCGCGCCTGCCGCCGCGCAGCCGGCAGGCTTCTTCAACCGCCCCTTCATGCCGGCCCTGATGGGCGGCCTGATCGGCATGGGCATCGGCGGTCTGCTGTTCGGCGGCGGCCTGTTCGGTGAAGGCGGCCTTGGCGCCATGGGCTTCGGCGGCATCGTCGGCCTGCTGCTGCAACTGGCGCTCGTCTTCTTCATCGTCCGTCTTGCCATGAACTTCTTCCGTCGTCGGCAGCAGCCGGCCATGGCGGGTGGCCCGCAGGACTATCAGCAGCAGTATGACCGCGCGCCGGTGACCGACATTCCGTCGGCCGAACCCCAGGCACGTACTGGCGCCATGCTGGGTGGCGGCGCGGCGCCGATGCTGCAGATCAGCGACGCCGATTTCGAAGCCTTCCAGCAGTCGCTGGGCGAGATCCAGACCGCCTGGTCGAAGGGTGATCTCGAGGCTTTGCGCAGCCATGTCACGCCCGAGATGCTGGGCTATTTTGGTCGCGAACTGTCGCTGCTGGCCAGCCAGGGCCTGACCAACCATGTCGCCGAGGTCAATCTCGAGCAGGGCGACCTGGCCGAAGCCTGGAGCGAAGACGGCATCGACTACGCGACTGTCGCGATGCGCTGGAGCGCGCTGGATTACACCACCGATGCCAGCGGCGCGGTCGTGGAAGGCAGCAAGACCGAGCGCGGCGAGAGCGTCGAGACCTGGACCTTCCTGCGCGCCGGCAATGGTGGTCGCTGGATCCTGAGCGCCATCCAGCAGATCTAAGGCGTGACGACGCCGCCGGTCTTCGACGCGGCCTTCCGGGCCAAGCTGACCGAGCTGATGGTGTGGCGGCGCGACGTGCGCCGCTTCATCGCCCATAAACCCGTATCGCCCGACCTGGTCGCCGAGCTGCTGGAAACCGCAGCCCTGGCGCCCAGTGTCGGCAACAGCCAGCCCTGGCGCTTTGTGCTGGTGGAAGACGCGGCGCGCCGCGCCAAAGTCATCGCCAATTTTGAGCGCGCCAACAAGGACGCGCTCTCAGACTACAGCGGCGAGAAGGCAAGGCTATATGCAGGCCTGAAACTCGCCGGGCTGAAAGAAGCGCCGGTGCATCTCGCCGTCTTCGCCGATGAAGGCACCGGCCAGGGCCATGGGCTCGGCCGCCGCACCATGCCCGAGATGCTGGATTACTCGGCTGTCATGGCGGTCTACGGTTTCTGGCTGGCGGCCCGCGCCGTGGGCCTGGGTGCCGGCTGGGTCTCGATCTTCGAGCCGGAAGCGCTCACGCGCGACCTCGATGTGCCGGCCGACTGGAAGCTGGTGGCCTATCTCTGCGTCGGCTGGCCCGAAGAGGAGCAGGCGACGCCGGAACTGGAACGCGCCGGCTGGGAACACCGGCGCAGCGTAGATCAGCAGATCCTCAAGCGGTAAAGTAGCCCTCAACCCAACTTTGTCATGGTCGGGCTTGACCCGACCATCTCAGGCAGAACTGCGCGAGATCCTCGGGTCGAGCCCGAGGATGACGGCATTTTTCTTATTCACGATGACCAACAGCGATCAAGAACAAAAAAGGTACACTGAAATCAAAAATCAAGGCCGGTTTTGACACCGACCTTGAGACGTGGATGGCCGGAACAAGTCCGGCCATGACACTTAAAAACGCTGGCGGCCGGGCCGCCCTTACGCCGCCGCCTCGAGCATGGCGGTGTATTTCTCGACCCGCGCATTGGCGCGGGCCTTGGCGTGGTCGTCCTTGGCGTCCTCGAAATCCTCGCGGGCGTCCTTGAGCGCGGCTTCCACCTTCGCACGATCCAGCTTCGACACCGGGGTGGCCTCTTCGGCCAGAACGGTCAGCTTGTCGTTGGCCACTTCGGCGAAGCCGCCGGCCACGAAGATGCGCTCGGTGACGGCACCATTCACCGTCACTTCGATGACGCCGTTGCGGATGGTGGAGATCAGCGGGCTGTGACCCGGCAGAACGCCGAAGTCGCCGGCCTCACCGGGCACCACCACCATTTCGGCATCGACCGCGAGAAGCAGCTTCTCGGGCGAGACCAGTTCGAACCTGACGCTGTCAGCGGCCATGGTCTAACTCCTGTGCGCGAGGACCTTAGGCCGCTTCGGCGGCCAGCTTCTTCGCCTTGGCAATCGCCTCGTCGATGGTACCGACCATGTAGAAGGCCGATTCCGGCAGATGGTCGTGCTTGCCGTCGACGATCTCGCGGAAGCCGCGGATGGTCTCGGCCAGCGGCACCTGCACGCCCGGCGAACCGGTAAAGACCTGCGCCACGTCGAAGGGCTGCGACAGGAAGCGCTGGATCTTGCGGGCGCGGGCCACGGTCAGCTTGTCTTCTTCCGACAGTTCATCCATGCCCAGGATGGCGATGATGTCCTGCAGCGACTTATAGCTCTGCAGGATATTCTGCACCTTGCGGGCGATCTCGTAATGCTCTTCGCCGACGATGCGCGGATCGAGAATGCGCGAGGTCGAGTCGAGCGGATCCACCGCCGGGTAGATGCCCAGCTCGGCGATCTGGCGCGACAGCACGGTGGTGGCGTCCAAGTGCGCAAACGAGGTGGCCGGCGCCGGATCGGTCAAGTCGTCGGCGGGCACGTAAATCGCCTGCACCGAGGTGATCGAACCCTTGTTGGTCGAGGTGATGCGTTCCTGCAGCTGGCCCATGTCGGTGGCCAGCGTCGGCTGGTAACCCACCGCCGAAGGAATACGGCCGAGCAGCGCCGACATTTCCGAACCCGCCTGGGTGAAACGGAAGATGTTGTCGACGAAGAACAGCACGTCCTGGCCTTCCTGGTCGCGGAAATATTCCGCCAGCGTCAGGCCGGTCAGCGCGACGCGGGCACGGGCGCCCGGCGGCTCGTTCATCTGACCGTACACCAGGGCCACCTTCGAGCCCGGGCCGTCGGTCTTGATGACGCCCGATTCCATCATTTCGTGATAGAGATCGTTGCCTTCGCGGGTACGCTCGCCGACGCCGGCGAACACCGAATAGCCGCCGTGGGTCTTTGCGATGTTGTTGATCAGCTCCATGATCAGCACGGTCTTGCCGACGCCGGCGCCGCCGAACAGGCCGATCTTGCCGCCCTTCGAGTAGGGCGCGAGCAGGTCGACGACCTTGATGCCGGTGACCAGCACCTTCTGCTCGGTCGACTGGTCAACGTAGTCCGGGGCCGGCGCATGGATCGGGGCGGCGCTCTTGGCGTTGATCGGGCCGCGCTCGTCGATCGGCTGGCCGATCACGTTGATGATGCGGCCCAGCGTCTCCTGGCCGACCGGCACCGAGATCGGGCTGCCGGTGTCGGTGACTTCCATGCCGCGGACCAGACCGTCGGTCGAGTCCATCGCGATGGTGCGAACCGTCTGCTCGCCCAGATGCTGCGCCACTTCGAGCACCAGATGGTTGCCCTGGTTGGTGCAATGCAGGGCGTTCAGGATCGCCGGCAGGTAACCGTCGAACTGCACGTCGACGACCGCGCCGATGACCTGGGTAATGCGACCCGTCTTGTTCGTAGCCATGATGCTGCTCCGCTCTCTCTTTTCCGTCTCGTCCAGCGCGCGGTCTTAGACCGCCTCGGCGCCGGAGATGATTTCGATAAGTTCTTTGGTGATCTGGGCCTGACGCGACCGGTTGTAGACGGTCGTGAGCTTCTTGATCATCTCGCCGGCATTGCGCGTCGCATTGTCCATCGCGGACATGCGGGCGCCCTGTTCGGAGGCCGCATTCTCCAGCAGCGCACGATAAATCTGCATCGACAGATTACGCGGCAGCAGCTGGTCGAGAATGGTCTCTTCGTCCGGCTCGAATTCGTAGATCGCGCCATTCAAGTCCGGGCCCGCAACAGCGGTATCGCCGCCAGCCACCATGGCCGGGATGATCTGCTGCACGGTCGGGACCTGGCTGATCACCGACTTGAAGTTGTTGTAGAAGACATGGGCGACGTCGAATTCGCCGGCCTCGAACATCGCCAGCGCACGGTCGGCGATTTCCTGGGCCTCGGCAAAGCCGACGCGCTTGGCCTTCGACAGATCGACGGTGTCGATGATCTTCGAAGCATGGTCGCGACGCAGCTGGTCGCGGCCCTTCTTGCCGACGCAGAGGATTTTCACCGTCTTGCCGGCAGCCGTCAGCTCTTCCACCTTGCGGCGCGCGAGCTTGACGATCGAGGAGTTGAAAGCGCCGCAGAGGCCGCGTTCGGCGGTGGCAACGATCAGGAGATGAACCTGATCCTTGCCGGTGCCGATCATCAGCTTGGGCGCGGTGTCGGAGCCCGTCTGGGCCGCCGACAGCGAAGCCATGATGCTGGCCATACGCTCAGCGTAAGGACGCGCCGCTTCGGCGGCCTCCTGGGCGCGGCGCAGCTTGCTGGCTGCCACCATCTTCATCGCCTTCGTGATCTTCTGGGTCGACTTGACCGAGTTGATCCGAACGCGCAGTGACTTGAGGCTAGGCATGAAGCTCTACCCTTGGTTCAAGCGGTTCAGGCGAAGGTCTTGGCCAGCTCTTCGAGCACGGCCTTCAGCTTGGCTTCCAGATCCGGGGTCAGGGCCTGCTGTTCGCGGATGCCCGACAGGATGTCAGCGTTCTTCGACTTGATCGTGCTCAGCAGGGTCTGCTCGAAGCGACCGACCTGGGCGACTGGCAGCTTGTCGAGATAACCCTTCACGCCAGCATAGATCGAGACGACCTGCTCTTCGACCGGCAGCGGCTGGTACTGCGGCTGCTTCAGCAGCTCGGTCAGACGCGCGCCGCGGTTCAGCAGGCGCTGGGTCGCCGGATCGAGATCCGAACCGAACTGGGCGAAGGCGGCCATTTCGCGATACTGCGCGAGTTCCAGCTTGATCGAGCCGGCAACCTGCTTCATCGCCTTGATCTGGGCGGCCGAACCGACGCGCGACACCGACAGGCCGACGTTGATCGCCGGGCGGATGCCCTTATAGAAGAGTTCGGTTTCCAGGAAGATCTGGCCGTCGGTGATCGAGATGACGTTGGTCGGGATGTAAGCCGACACGTCGCCCGCCTGGGTTTCGATGACCGGCAGGGCGGTCAGCGAACCTGCGCCCATCTTGTCGTTCATCTTGGCGGCGCGCTCGAGCAGGCGCGAATGGATGTAGAAGACGTCGCCCGGATAGGCTTCGCGGCCCGGCGGACGGCGCAGCAGCAGCGACATCTGGCGGTAGGCGACGGCCTGCTTGGACAGATCGTCATACACGATCACGGCATGCATGCCGTTGTCGCGGAAATACTCGCCCATGGCGCAGCCCGTGTAGGGCGCCAGGAACTGCAGCGGCGCCGGCTCGGAAGCCGTCGCGGCGACAACGATCGAGTATTCCATCGCGCCGGCTTCTTCCAGGGTCTTCACGACCTGGGCCACCGTCGAACGCTTCTGGCCGATGGCGACGTAGATGCAGAACAGCTTCTTCTTGTCGTCGCCGGCGTTGGTGGCCTTCTGGTTCAGGATCGCGTCGATCGCGACGGCGGTCTTGCCGGTCTGGCGATCGCCGATGATCAGTTCGCGCTGGCCGCGGCCGACGGGCACCAGGGCGTCGAGCGCCTTCAGGCCGGTCTGCATCGGCTCATGCACCGACTTGCGCGGGATGATGCCCGGGGCCTTCACTTCCACGCGGGCGCGGGTGACGTCCTTGAGCGGGCCCTTGCCGTCGATCGGGTTGCCGAGCGCGTCGACAACGCGGCCGAGCAGGCCCTTGCCGACCGGCACGTCAACGATGGCGCCGGTACGCTTGACGGTGTCGCCTTCCTTGATGCCGCGATCTTCACCGAAGATCACGACGCCGACATTGTCGGTTTCCAGGTTCAGGGCCATGCCCTTCACGCCACCCGGGAACTCGACCATCTCACCGGCCTGGACCTTGTCGAGGCCATGGACGCGGGCGATGCCGTCGCCGATGGACAGAACCTGACCCACTTCCGAAACTTCGGCTTCGGCGCCGAAATTCTTGATCTGGCTCTTCAGGATTTCAGAAATCTCTGCGGCGCGGATATCCATCACGCAACACCTTTCATGGCGGTCTTCAGATTATTGAGCTTGGTTTGGACCGACGCATCGATCATGCGCGATCCGAATTTGACGATCAGGCCGCCGATCAGCGAGGGATCGACCTTGGCGTTGATCACGACATTGCCGGCGGTGGCCGACGACAACGAAGACTTGATCTGGGCGAGCTGGGCATCGTTCAGCGCCACGGCCGAGACGACTTCGGCCAGCGCTTCGCCGCGATGATGGCTGAGCAGCTTCTTGAAGCCGGCGATCACATCGGCCAGCACGAAGAGGCGGCGGTTGGCAGCAGCGACGCCGAGGAAACGGCGCACCAGATCGCTCATGCCGGCCTTTTCGGCGACGGCGGCGATCGCCCGGGCCTGGTCTTCGCGGCTGAAGACCGGCGAGCGGACCAGACGGACGAGATCGGCCGAGTCGGCCAGCATGGCCGAGAGCTGATCGAGATCCTTGGCGACAGAGTCGAGCTGACCGGCGTCACGCGCCAGATCGAACAGCGCTGTCGCGTAACGGCCGGCAATGCCGGTAACGAGCGAGGATTCCTGAGCCACGAAAGCCCCTTCTTCTTCATGGACCGGAGCGTCGGGACCGGACTCGCCGCATGCAGTTGCGGCCAGCCCTCCGGCGCTCCTCTTAAGACATTGACCGACTTAAGGAATTTTCGGGGAGACTATAGCTTTTTTACGGCCCCCCCGGCGCGAAAGCCGCGTTTAGTTAGCATACGGGTATTAGCGGCGCAACGGGCAGCGCCGCACTGCAAACCGTGCGATTTGCCGCAGCTACCCGCGGGGTCATAAAGCGTGCGCTCCGCGCACGGATTTCGCGCTGGCAATGGCCTGCCCGATGCGGACAGAGGTCCGTTTCATGCGGACTCAGGTCCATTTGGTGCTGACTCAGGTCTATTCGGTACCGAGTCAGGTCTATCCGGGTTCGACTCAGGTCTAATCCGGACGCCGGATGACCGGCGGCTGCCAGAAATCGGCAGCGGCCAGCATATTATCACAAGTACGAGAACATTTATAGTACTTGTCAGCGCGTCAGGACGCGCTGCACAGCCTTTTGCCAGCCGGCATAAAGCTGCGCGCGGGTCGCCGCATTCATGCGCGGCTCGAAGCGTCGTTCACAATGCCAGCCATAGGCGACCGCATCGAGCCCGGCATAGACGCCGGTGGCCAGGCCGGCGAGATAGGCGGCACCCAGCGCGGTGGTCTCGATCACGCGCGGGCGTTCGACCGCAACATCCAGCATGTCGGCGAGGAACTGGCAGAGCCAGTCATTCGCCACCATGCCACCATCGACGCGGATCGCGGCCGGCGAAGGCGCGCCATCGGCCTTCATCGCCGCCGTGAGGTCGCGCGTCTGGTAGCCGACCGATTCCAGCGTGGCGCGTGCGATATGCGCCCGCCCGGCATCGAGCGTGAGGCCAAGGATGGCGCCACGCGCATCCGGGTCCCAGTAGGGCGCGCCGAGGCCGACAAAGGCCGGCACCAGATAGACGCCGTGATTCTCTGGCACCTGGGCTGCCAGCGTGGCGGTCTCGGCCGCGCCCTCGACGATCTGCAATCCGTCGCGCAGCCATTTCACGGCGGCACCGGCAACGAAGATCGAGCCTTCCAGCGCGTAAGTCGTCTTGCCGTTCAGACGATAGGCCACCGTGGTGAGCAGGCGGTTGTTCGACTGCACCGGCCTGTCGCCGATATTGACCAGCGCGAAACAGCCGGTGCCGTAGGTGGATTTCACCATGCCGGGCTGGAAACAGGCCTGACCGAAAGTGGCAGCCTGCTGGTCGCCGGCAATGCCGGTCACAGGAACCGCATGGCCGAGGATATCGGCAGACGCGACACCGAATTCGCCGCTGCAATCCAGCACTCTGGGCAGCATCGCCGCCGGCACGTTGAAAATCTTCAGCAGCAGCTCATCCCAGTCCTGTGCCACGATATCGAACAGCATGGTGCGCGAAGCATTGGTGGCATCCGTCGCATGGACTTTTCCACCCGTGAGGCGGAACAGCAGGTAGCTGTCGATGGTGCCGAAGCAGAGGTCGCCCTTCTCGGCCCGCGCGCGCGCGCCGGGCACATGATCGAGCAGCCAGGCGATTTTGGTGGCGGAGAAATAACTGTCGATCAGCAGGCCGGTTTTCTGCTGCACGACATTACCGAGGCCATCCGCGACCTTCTGGCGGCAGAGTTCCGCCGTACGGCGATCCTGCCAGACGATGGCGCGATGGATCGGGCGACCGCCGTCGCGCTCCCACACCACGGTGGTTTCGCGCTGATTGGTAATCCCGATACCGGCAATGTCGCTGCCGCGCAAACCGGCCTTGGCGACCGCCTCGCGCATCAGGCTCTGCACATCGCGCCAGATTTCCTCGGCATCATGCTCGACCCAGCCGTCAGAAGGATAATGCTGCGTCAGTTCCTTCTGCGCGGTGGCGACCGGCAGACCGGACGCATTGAAAACGATGGCGCGGCTGGAGGTCGTGCCCTGGTCGATGGCAAGGATGTATTTTGCCATGTCGCTATTTACTCAGCTGCCATTCTACTCAGCAGCCTGGGCGCAGCCTTCGGCCTTGAACACGCGTTTGCTGCTGGCAGGGAATTTCACCAGCTTCGACGCCGGGCGGATCGGTCGCGCCACCAGATTGCCGGTGCAGTTCGGGCAGCGGCCGTTCAGAATATTGTCGGCACAGTCGGCGCAGAAGGTGCATTCAAAGGTGCAGATCCGCGCCAGGTCTGACTCCGGCGGCAGGTCGCGGTTGCAGCATTCGCAGTTCGGGCGCAGCTCGAGCATGGCTATTGTCCTTTCGCGATCTGGACGGCTTTTTTCGCAATCGCCGTAATCCCGGCCCAGTCGCCCTTTTGCAGCAGCTCCTTCGGCGCCAGCCAGGAACCGCCGGCGGCGAACACATTGGGCAAGGACGTGTAGCTGCGCAGGTTGGCTTCGGTGATGCCGCCGGTCGGGCAGAATTTCATCTCCGGGAAGGGTCCGCCGAAACCTTTCAGCGCACCGATGCCGCCCGAGGATTCAGCCGGGAAGAATTTGGCGCGCAGGAAGCCCTGCTCCATGGCGCGCATCACTTCGGATGCTGTGGCGACCGCCGGCAGATAGGGCAGGCCGGTATCCTTGGCGGTGTAATACAGCGCCTCGGTGGCGCCGGGCGAGATGACGAATTTCGCCCCGGCCAGCTGGGCGGCGGCGAACTGCGCCGGATTGAGCACGGTGCCGGCGCCGACCACGGCGTCGGGCACCTCGGCGGCGATGCGCTGGATGGCGTCCAGGGCCGCCGCCGAGCGCAGGGTGATTTCCAGCACCGGAATGCCGCCGGCGATCAGCGCCCGGGCCAGCGGCACGGCCTGCGCGGCGTCTTCCACCACCAGCACCGGGATGACCGGGCTGCGGGTCAGGATGGCGTCCAGCGCAGCGGTGCGCTCGGTCAGCTTTTCGATGGCCTTGTCCGGCATGTGTCCTCCCTTGTTTGCGGGAAGGATACGCGCGGGATGCGGCCGGCTTCAAGCCGTCCGAATTGCGGAGGCAGCAGGTTGGGTCGCGTTCAGACCTGCTCCGTCAGCTTGCCGCGGTGATAGCGCCGGATCACGGTGTCATCCGGCGGGAAGTGCTCCGGCTGCAGCGCGGTCAGCTGCGCCTGGATGCACAGCCAGCGCTCGTCTTCCAGAATGTAGGTATCAGTATAGAAGGTCATGCCGGATTTGGCGCTGTCGCCGTTGCGCCGCGTGTAGCAGGTGGTGGCGCTGACCAGGGCGACGGAGTCGAAAATCTCGATCCGCTCATCGCGATAATCCCAGTAGGTGATCACCTCGGGATCGAACCCGGTCGCCCAGAAGGCGAGATAATCGGCGCGATACATGCGGCTGCCATCCGGCATGATGCAGAGAAAGCGCGGATGGATGATCGCCGAATGCGACATCACATCGTTGGTGACGAAATTATGGATGAATGTGGCATTTAGCCGGCGCAGCGCGACCAGCCTGGTATCCTGCAGCATGAGACCTCTCCCCTTCTCCGGTGCCGATGTCTCTGTATCGGCGATGGGAGGGAAGCGGCGCAATTACGCGCGGCGTCAATCCAGCAGCGAAAACTCAGGCTCTGCGGCCAGTTTGCGCGCCAGCTGCGCGGTGGCGTCATCGGCCGGGAAGAAGCCTTCGATCTTGATCTGCTGCAGAGTGACATCGCGCGGCATCGCAAATGTCGTCAGCGTGACGAAGAAGCTCAGGTCATGTTTGCCGATGCGCAGCTGCATCGGCACGACGGGATTGTCCATCTGCGGACTGGCGAAGGCCGCCGGCATGTCGGGATAGCGCAGCAGCTCTTCGCGCAGTCTTGCGGCGGCATGGCTCAGGCCCTGTGTCGCCTCGCGATGCAGCACCTGCAGATAGGCGGCGGTGAACTCCTGCCAGTTCGGCATGAAGCGCCGCATGCCGCCGGGATGACACATCACATGCATCACATTCTGCGCCAGTTCGGCCGGCACGGTGTAGAACGGCCGCAGCGCGCCGAGGATGCGGGTGGCGGCCGTATTCCTGTGGCGCAGGTTCCAGGCCTCGTCGACGACCAGCGCCGGGAAAGGTTCCTGCTGCGCCAGCATGAAGTCCAGCGCCTGCTGCACCGCGGAAAGCTCCGGCGCATCGAGCCGGGCTTCGGTGAACAGCGGCGCGAAACCGGCGGCGATCAGCAGGGCATTCTGCGCCGCCAGCGGGATATCCAGCACGCTCGCCAGCAGCACGACCATCTCGCGGCTCGGCTGCGAGCGGCCCTTTTCGAGGAAGCAGAGATGCCGCGTGGAAATGCCGGCCTCGGTGGCGAGCGCCAGCTGGCTCATGCGGCGTTCCATGCGCCACTGCCGCAGCAGGTCGGGGAAAGCGGCGCGCGCGGTCCGCGCCGGTGCAGACACCAGCATCTCGTTCATGCCGGGCAGCCTAGACCCGACAGGTAAAGCCGACAATTACCTTTGAGGTTAATGGGCGGCCGGGACTGGCTCCGGCCCCAGTGGATCGGGGCCATAACGATTCGGGCCCAGCGTGCCGGGAATGAAAATAATTGCCAGTCCGAAGATCGCGCCGACGATGGGTATCAGCGCGATCAGCACCGCCCAGCCGGTCCAACCAAAATCCCGACAGCGCTGCGCCGCCACGATAGCGAAAGGAATTGCGAGCATAAAATGCGCCAGCAGAACCACGCCGACAAGAACGTCCGATGCGCTGACAACGCCCCCGATTACGGTTAGGCCCACTTGAACGGCGACCACCGCGATCAGGAACATAAAATAGGATTTCCGATTACGGCGGCCCGAGAGTCGGAAGAGATCAGAAAATACCGGCTTCGACATCGGCTACTCCCTCAACCCACCGCTTTTCAGGATGAAGTCGGCGATCTCGGCGACGCCTTTTTCCGCCTTGAGATTGGCGAAGATGAACGGCCGCGTGCCGCGCATCTTTTTGGAGTCGCGATCCATCACCTCGAGCGAAGCTCCCACAAGCGGAGCAAGGTCGATCTTGTTGATCACCAGCAAGTCCGAGCGTGTGATGCCGGGGCCGCCCTTGCGTGGAATCTTGTCGCCGGCCGAGACGTCGATCACGTAGATGGTGATGTCGGCCAGTTCGGGCGAGAAGGTCGCGGCCAGGTTGTCGCCGCCGCTTTCGACAAAGATCACGTCGAGGCCGGGAAATTTCTTCTGCATGTCGGCGACGGCGGCGAGGTTGATCGACGCGTCTTCGCGAATGGCCGTGTGCGGGCAGCCGCCGGTCTCGACGCCGGCGATGCGCTCCGGCGCCAGCGCATTGGCGCGCGTCAGGAATTCGGCATCTTCCTTGGTGTAGATATCATTGGTGACGACGGCGATGTTCCAGTCGTCGCGCAAATATCGGCAGAGCCGTTCGACCAGAGCGGTCTTGCCCGACCCGACCGGGCCACCGATGCCAACGCGGAGTGGATTGGAACTCATGAGCGGAACAGCCTCGTATACTGGGTTTCGTGCATCATAGAGGTGAGATCGACCATCGGCGAGGCCGTGCCGCAGTCTTCCACGGCACAGGCGAGCGCACAGGGCACGATGCTCTCGACCACCGGCATCAGGGCAGCCAGCGTGCGCTGGCCATCGGTCTGGCCGAGCGGGATCAGGCGCACGGCGGCCGAGACCAGGTTGGCGGCAAAGGCATGCAGGTAAGCACCCAGCACGGTTTCGACACTGAGCCCGTGCGCGCCAGCCGCTACGCCGACGGCGATGCAGAGCGGCACCGGTTTGTCTTCGCGGAGCGCGGCAAAGGCGTCGAGTTGCGAAGTTTGGCCCCAGGCGGCGCGGGTGACGCTCAAATACGAGCCGCCCTGCTGCGTGCTTTCCAGCGCCATTTCCGCCGCGCCGCGCCAGGCAGCGGCGAGATCGGCCAGTTCATCGAGCCTTGCTAGGTCGTCGGCGGCGGCGCGCGCTTCCTTCAGCAGCACGGCATCGACCCAGCCGGCACCATGACGCAGGATATGCGCGATCCATTGGGTGAGCGTGGCGACATTGGTCACCCGGCCAGTCTCGACGGCATATTCGACGCCATGGCTGTAGGAAAAGGCACCGATCGGATAGCTCGGCGAGAACCAGGCCAGCAGCCGATACAGTTCAGTGCTTGTGGTCATGGTCGTGCCCGTGACCCACGATGTGGTCGTGCTCATGGCCGGGATCGTCGGCATGAGAATGCACATGGGTATGGCCACCATGGCTATGTTCCTGCTTGCCGTAGCGCGAGCCGAGCCCGTAGGGATGCGAGGGATCGTGATTGTGTTGGCCGTAGGCGCCGCCTTCGGGATCGAAGGGCGCATTTACCGCCTGCACCTGCGCGCCGAGACCTTTCAGCATGTCGACAATCACATGGTCGTCGCGGATCAGGATGCGGTCGCCGCGGATTTCGGCCGGCAGATGCCGGTTGCCGAGATGCCAGGCGAGCCGCGCCAGCAGTTCGGGCGTCGGCGCCGAGACTTCGATCAGCTGTTCCGGCGCCGCCTGCACTTCGATATAGCCGCCGCTCTCGAGTTTCAGTCCGTCGCCGTGGCGCAGCACGGTGGCTTCCGCCAGATCGAGCAGGAAGCTGGTGCCGTCATCAGCGGTGAGGCGGATGCGGCGGCGATGCCGGTCGTGATGCGCCAGGGTGACGGTGGCGCGGCGCTCGGGTGTGGGCCAGCGGCCGGACGAGACGACTTCAGTTGCTTTCAGCATGGGCACTCGCAATACAGATCGTCATCCTCGGGCCCAGGAACGATTCTTGGCCGAGGACCTTTCGCAGTCCTGCCCGAGATGGTCGGGTCAAGCCCGACCATGACGTTCTCTGTGTAGATGACGGGCATCCTCAAAACAGGAAATACCGCTGCGCCATCGGCAGCACCTTGGCGGGCTCGCAGGTCAGCAGCTGGCCGTCGGCGCGCACCACGTAAGTCTCCGGATCGACCTCGATCTTCGGCATGTAGCTGTTATGCACCATGTCCTTCTTGGTCACGCTGCGAGTGCCCCTGACGCCGACCAGCGGGCGCTGCAGGCCGAAGGCATGTGCAATGCCTTCCTCGATACCGGCCTGACTGACGAAGGTGAGACTGGACTGCACCATGTTGCGGCCGAAGCTGGCGAACATCGGGCGGTAATGCACCGGCTGCGGCGTCGGGATCGAGGCATTGGGATCGCCCATCGGCGCCGCCGCGATGCTGCCGCCTTTCAGGATCATGTCCGGCTTCACACCGAAAAAGGCCGGCGACCAGATCACCAGATCGGCGAATTTGCCGACCTCGACCGAGCCGACCTCATGCGCCACACCCTGGCTGAGCGCCGGATTGATGGTGTATTTGGCGATGTAGCGCTTGGCGCGGACATTGTCGTTGTCGCCTTTTTCTTCCGGCAGGCGGCCGCGCTGCTTCTTCATCTTGTCGGCGGTCTGCCAGGTGCGGATGATCACCTCGCCAACACGGCCCATCGCCTGGCTGTCGGACGACATCATCGAGAAGGCGCCGAGATCGTGCAGGATGTCTTCGGCGGCAATCGTCTCGCGGCGGATGCGGCTGTCGGCAAAGGCGACGTCCTCGGGGATGCGGGCATCGAGATGATGGCAGACCATCAGCATGTCGAGATGCTCGTCCACGGTATTCACCGTATAGGGCATGGTCGGATTGGTGGAGCTGGGCAGCACATTGGCCAGCCCGGCCACCTTGATGATATCCGGCGCATGACCGCCGCCGGCGCCCTCGGTGTGGAAGGCATGGATGGTGCGGTGTTTGAAGGCCGCAATCGTGTCTTCGACAAAGCCGCTTTCATTCAGCGTGTCGGTATGGATTGCCACCTGGATGTCATGCGCGTCCGCCACGTTCAGGCAGTTGTCGATCGCAGCCGGAGTCGTGCCCCAGTCCTCATGCAGCTTGAGGCCGCAGACGCCGGCCTTGATCTGCTCGACCAGGCCCTCGGGCCGGGCGGCATTGCCCTTGCCGAGGAAACCGATATTCATCGGGAAGGCTTCGGCGGCCTGCAGCATGCGCATGATGTGGAAGGGCCCCGGTGTGCAGGTGGTGGCGCTGGTGCCGGCCGCCGGCCCGGTGCCGCCGCCCATCATGGTGGTGACGCCGGAATAGAGCGCTTCCTCGATCTGCTGCGGGCAGATGAAATGGATATGCGCATCGAAGCCGCCGGCGGTGACGATCTTGCCCTCGCCCGCGATGGCTTCCGTGCCCGGGCCGATGATGATGTCGATGCCGGACTGGATATCGGGATTGCCGGCCTTGCCGATGGCGTGGATGCGACCGTTCTTCAGGCCGATATCGGCCTTCACGATGCCCCAGTGATCCAGGATCAGCGCATTGGTGATCACGGTGTCGACCGCGCCGGCGGCATTGGTCACCTGGCTCTGGCCCATGCCGTCGCGGATCACCTTGCCGCCGCCGAATTTCACTTCCTCGCCATAGAGCGGCGTGTTGGCGGAATAGCCGCCCTCGCCGGCTTTCGCGGTCGGCGGCATCGAGGTGAAGTCTTTCTCGACCTCGATGATGAGATCGGTATCGGCCAGCCGCACCTTGTCGCCCACTGTGGGGCCATACATGCCGGCATAGGCCTTGCGGGGAATGCGGTTTGCCATCTCTACATCCCTCTTACAGCTTGCCCATGATGTCGGCGCGGAAGCCGTAGACTTCGCGCTTGCCGGCGAACGACACCAGATTGACGGTTCGTGTTTGTCCCGGCTCGAAGCGGACAGCCGTGCCGGCCGGAATATCCAGCCGCATGCCGCGCGCCTTGGCGCGGTCGAATGTCAGCGCCGGATTGGTCTCGAAGAAATGATAATGGCTGCCGACCTGGATCGGCCGGTCGCCGGTATTGGCGATCTCCAGCGTCACGGTCGGCCGGCCAGCATTCAGTTCGATCTCGCCGTCGGGGGTGATGATTTCACCGGGGATCATAGCACACCTCTTCCACCCTCATTGTCATGGCCGGGCTTGACCCGGCCATACACGTGCGAGGGTTCTGCAGAACGGTTCCGGTCCGGGACAAACAGTAAGGCGTGGATGGCCGGGTCAAGCCCGGCCATGACACAGGGAGAGTGTGTAATGACAGCATCGCCATCACCGGATCGGATTATGGACGGTCACCAGCTTGGTGCCGTCCGGGAAGGTGGCTTCGACCTGGATCTCGTGGATCATCTCGGCGATGCCGTCCATCACCTGCGCCTTGGAGATCACAGTCGCACCGGCCTGCATCAGGTCGGCCACAGAGCGGCCGTCGCGCGCGCCCTCGACGACAAAATCGGTGATCAGGGCGATGGCTTCCGGGTGGTTCAGCTTCACGCCGCGTTCCAGCCGGCGGCGCGCCACCGTGGCGGCCATGGCGACCAGCAATTTGTCTTTTTCGCGGGGCGTCAGATTCATGGCGCCACCCTCCCCAGCTTAAACAGAATGGATGTCAGACGGTAAGATAGCGGCGGACGTCGTCGGCATCCAGCCGGGAAGCGTCGCCTTCGACCACCACCTCGCCACGCTGCAGCAGGATGAACTGGTCGGCGAGCGCCCGGGCGAAGTCGAAATACTGTTCGACCAGCACGATGGCCATGGTGCCGCGGTTGGCCAGGTCGCGGATCACCCGGCCGATATCCTTGATGATCGAGGGCTGGATCCCCTCGGTCGGCTCGTCCAGCAGCAGCAGCCTGGGGCGCGTGACCAGGGCCCGCGCAATCGCCAGCTGCTGCTGCTGTCCCCCCGAGAGATCGCCGCCGCGCCGGTTGCGCATCTCGTGCAGCACCGGGAACAGGGCAAAAATTTCGTCCTCGATCTTGCGCTCGCCCCTGGGCAGCGGCGCCAAGCCGGTTTCGAGATTTTCGTAGACGGTCAGGCGCGGGAAAATCTCGCGGCCCTGCGGCACCATGGCGATGCCGCGTTTCGCGCGTTCATGCGGCTTCAGCGCGGTGATATCCTGGCCTTCCCACATGATGCTGCCCGACCGCACCGTCTGCAGCCCGACCAGCGCCCGCATCAGCGAGGTCTTGCCCACACCGTTGCGGCCCAGGATGCAGGTGATTTTTCCCACTTCGGCGGTGACGCCGACATCGCGCAAGGCATGGCTGGCGCCGTAATAGAGATTGAGATTCGCGGCCTGCAGCATGCGATTCTTACCTGCCCAGATAAACTTCGATGACGCGCGGATCGTTCTGCACATGATCCACCGTGCCTTCCGACAGCACGCTGCCTTCATGCAGCACGGTCACTTTCGCGCCAAGATCGCGCACGAATTCCATGTCGTGCTCCACCACCACCAGCGTGCGCTCGCCCTTGAGCGTCAGAATCAGTTCGGCGGTCTGCTTCGTCTCGGCATCGGTCATGCCGGCGACGGGTTCATCCAGCAGAATGAGCTGTGTGTCCTGCACCAGCAGCATGCCGATCTCGAGCCACTGTTTCTGGCCATGGCTGAGCGAGCCGGCGATGTCTTCCACCTTCGTATCCAGACCGACGGTATCGAGCGCCCAGGCAATACGGTCGAGCGCTTCGGAATTGAGGCGGCCGAGCAGGGTTTTCCAAGCGCCGCGCGCCGATTTCAGCGCCAGTTCGAAATTCTCGAATACCGTGAGATTCTCGAACACGGTCGGTTTCTGGAATTTCCGCCCGATGCCGAGATTGGCAATCGCCACCTCGTCCAGCTTGGTCAGGTCGACGCGGCCGGCAAACAGCACCTCGCCGGCATCCGGCTTGGTCTTGCCGGTGATGATATCCATCATCGTGGTCTTGCCGGCGCCGTTCGGTCCGATAATGGTGCGCAACTCGCCCGGCGCGACCATGAGCGCGAGATTGTTGATCGCCCTGAAGCCGTCGAAAGATACGCTGACGCCATCGAGATAAAGCTGCGTATCGGAGACACGCACCTTGCCAACCACTTCGGGCGCAAGACCCGCAGTGGCATTCTCGACCAGCACGGACGGCAATGGCATGGCGGGGCGCATCACTCGGCTCCCTTCTGGGCTGCAGCCTTGTCATCCAGCGCATAGGCCTTTTTCTGGTCGCGCCAGGCTTTCCACTGGCCGACCATGCCGACGATGCCCTTGGGGAACAGCAAAGTAGAGGCGATGAACAGGCCACCGAGCACAAACAGCCAGAGTTCGGGCGCCGCACCGGTCAGCCAGGTTTTCACCAGGTTGATCACCACGCCGCCGAGGATCGCGCCGTACAGCGTGCCGCGACCGCCGACCGCGACCCAGATGGCGATCTCGATGGAATTGGCCGGTGAGAATTCGCCGGGATTGATGATGCCGACCTGCGGCACATAGAGCGCGCCGGCAATACCCGCGAGCAGCGCCGACAGCACGAAGGCGAACAGCTTGGCGGCGGTGGGCGAATAGCCGAGGAAGCGCACGCGGCTTTCGGCGTCACGCACCGCGAGCAGCACGCGGCCGAGTTTCGACTGCGTGACGAAGCGGCAGAGCAGGAAACACAGGCCGAGCACGATCACCGAGACGACATAGAGTCCGATGCGGGTGCTGGGCGCCTGGATCGGGAAGCCGAGGATGTCCTTGAAGTCGGTCAGGCCATTATTGCCGCCAAAGCCCATATCGTTGCGGAAGAAGGCGAGCAGCAGCGCGAAGGTCATCGCCTGGGTGACGATGGAGATATAGACGCCGGTGACGCGGCTGCGGAAGGCGAACCAGCCCAGCACCAGCGCAAGTATGCCCGGCGCCAGCAGCACCATCAGCATGGCAAACGGGAAGCTGTCGAAGCCCTGCCAGTACCACGGCAGTTCCTTCCAGTTCAGGAAGACCATGAAATCGGGCAACTCGGGATGGCCGTAGACGCCGCGCGTGCCGATCTGGCGCATCAGATACATGCCCATGGCATAGCCGCCGAGCGCGAAGAAGGCACCATGGCCGAGGCTGAGGATGCCGGCATAGCCCCAGACCAGATCGAGGCTGAGCGCCAGGATGGCGTAGCAGGCATATTTGCCGAGCAGCGGGATCAGGTAATCCGACAGATGCAGCGCGCTGCCGCGACCGGGCAGGATATTGAGCAGCGGCACCAGCACGATCAGCACGAAACCGATGGCGAGGAACGCGGCCCAGCCCTTGCGATCCAGCAGCGGACGCGGCTTGGCGAGAGTCTCCAATTGGTTACGCATCGGCGGAGCGCCCCTTGGCCGCGAACAGCCCGCGCGGGCGTTTCTGGATGAACAGGATGATGCAGACCAGCACCACCACCTTGCCCAGCACCGCGCCGGCCACCGGTTCAAGGATCTTGTTGACCACGCCCAGCGTGAGCGCACCCACGAGAGTCCCCATCAGACTGCCGACACCACCGAAGACCACGACGAGGAAGCTATCGACGATGTAGATGGTGCCCAGATTGGGCGAGACATTGCCGATCTGGCTGAGCGCCACGCCGGCCATGCCGGCGATGCCGGAGCCGAGCGCGAAGGTCATGGCATCGACGCGCGCGGTGGGAATGCCCATCACGGCGGCCATCTGCCGGTTCTGCGTCACCGCGCGCATATGCAGGCCAAAGGCCGTGCGCTTGAGGATCAGCGCGATCAGGCCCAGCACCAGGAAGCAGAAGATGATGATGTAGACGCGGTTCCAGGTGACAGCTAAACCGCCCGCCACGTCGATGGCGCCGGTCATCCAGCTCGGATTGGCGACTTCCTTGTTGGTGGCGCCGAAGATGCTGCGCACCGCCTGCTGCAGGCAGAGGCTGACGCCCCAGGTGGCCAACATGGTCTCCAGCGGCCGGCCGTAGAGGAAGCGGATCACGCCGCGCTCGATGGCGACACCCACGGCGGCGGCGATCAGGAAGGCGACCGGCAGCGCCACGATCAGATAGGCGCCGATCCAGGATGGCGGGAAGAAGGCGCGGAAGATTTCCTGTGTCAGATAGGCCGAATAAGCGCCCAGCATGATCATCTCGCCATGCGCCATGTTGATCACGCCCATCACGCCAAAGGTAATGGCGAGGCCGACGGCAGCGAGCAGCAGCACCGAGCCGAGCGAGATACCCTGGATGAAATTCTCCAGATAAGAATAGAGCGTGATCTTGGTCTGCATCCGGTCGAAAGCCTTGACCAGCGCCGCCTTCACGTCCGGATCCTGCTCCTGATTCAGGCGCGCCTGCAGCATTGCGCGCACGCGCAGGTCGGACGCCGCGCCCAGCACGGCGATGGCTTCCTGCCGCTTCACCTTATCCGGATGTGCGATTTCGGCGGCGGCCAGGCTGAGGGCCATCACACTTTTCACGCCATCCACGGTTTCGCGACCATATGCCTCACGCAGCAGGGCAACGGTTTCCGGCGTCGCGTTATCGAGCAACGCATTGGCGGCCATGCGACGCGCCGCAGGATCGGCACTGCCGAGACCAAGGCGTCCGACCGCCTCGCGCAGCACGTTGCGCAGGTTGTTGTTGACGAACAGCGGATCGAGCGTGCTCGACGGCGCGATCCCCAAAGCTGCACCATCCAGCGGCGAGGTCAGCGCGATCTCGTTGCCGCTCGGCGCACCTATCACCATCATTCCGTCGGATTTGCGCAGGAACAGTCGTCCATCGGCCAGCGCGCGAAACACAGGAATGGCGCGCACATCGCCCAGCGCGGTCAGCGCGTCGATGGCCTTGCCCTTGTCGGCGAAACTGTCGCTCTTGAGGCCAGCCAGGGCGGTGGCGAAATCGACCGGGCCGCTGCTGGCGGCCGGAGCGGCGCCGGCCAGCAGCGCCTTGGCCTCCTCTGGCACCGCAATGGCCTGCAGGTCTTCCGGCCTGGCCATGTCCTCGATATCGCCGGTGGCGGCGTTGGTGACGACGATCATCTCGCCGTCTTTCTCGCCGATTACCACCGCATTGTCGGCGGTGCGAATATAGAGATTGCCGGCGGCGAGCGCAGCCAGTGCCGCCTTGGCCTTGTCGTCGCTGCTTTGCGTCAGCGACTCAATGGCGGGCTTTGGATCGCTGTCGGTCAGGCCGCTCAGCGTGGCGGCCAGATCCTGGGCGCCGGCGGGGCGCACGCTGGCGACCAGCGCCAGCATCAGGACGACCAGCAGAAGGGGCAGATAACGTTGCATGGGTTCGAGGACCGCTGCGATTTTTATGGCGATGACAGACGAGAATTTTTGTTGGGCGCTCCAAGCCCCTTCCTGCGCAGCAGAGCCACGAAGGAAGGGGCCGGACGCCATCTACGCTTACGCTTTTAGTTGGCGAGGGCCGCGTATTTCGGCTTCTCGCAGTTGCCGCAGACCCACGGGAAGGTCCAGTCGGCGGTCAGCTTGGCGCTTTCCGGGATGTACTTCGACCAGGCATCGGCCTTCACCGGGCCCTTGGTCTGCCACACGGTATTGAACTGGCCGTCCGGGCGGATTTCGCCGATCAGCACCGGCTTGGACAGGTGGTGATTGGTGTTCATCACCGAGGTGAAGCCCGAGGGCGCCTTCACCTTCTGGCCATACATCGCCTGACGCACGGCATCCACGTTGGTGGTGCCGGCCTGCGAAACCGCCTGGGCCCACATCTTGAAGCCGATATAGGTGGCTTCCATCGGATCGTTGGTCACGCGCTTGTCGTTCTTGATGAAGGTCTTCCACTGCTTGATGAAGGCATCGTTGGTGGGGTTCTTCACCGACTGGAAGTAGTTCCAGGCCGCCAGATGGCCGACCAGGTCCTTGGTGTCGATGCCGGCGAGTTCTTCCTCACCGACCGAGAAGGCCACGACCGGAATGTCGGAGGCCTTGATGCCCGCATTGGCCAGTTCCTTATAGAACGGCACGTTGGCGTCGCCGTTGATGGTCGAGACCACGGCGGTCTTCTTGCCCGCCGAGCCGAACTTCTTGATGTCGGCCACGATAGTCTGCCAGTCGGAATGACCGAACGGCGTGTAGTTGATCATGATGTCTTCCTGCTTCACGCCTTTGGCTTTCAGGAAGGATTCCAGGATCTTGTTGGTGGTGCGCGGATAGACGTAGTCGGTGCCGGCCAGGACCCAGCGCTTCACTTCGCCGCCTTCCTTGCTCATCAGGTATTCCACCGCCGGGATCGCCTGCTGGTTCGGCGCGGCGCCGGTGTAGAACACGTTCTTCGAGCTTTCCTCGCCCTCATACTGGACGGGGTAGAACAGCATGCTGTTGAGTTCTTCGAAGACCGGCAGCACCGACTTGCGGCTCACCGAGGTCCAGCAGCCGAACACGACCGAGACCTTTTCCTTCGAGATCAGTTCGCGCGCCTTTTCGGCGAAGAGCGGCCAGTTGGAGGCCGGGTCGACCACGACCGCCTCAACCTTCTTGCCCAGCAGACCGCCCTTCTTGTTGATGTCGTCGACCATCATCAGGACGGTGTCCTTCAGGGTCGTCTCCGAGATCGCCATGGTGCCCGACAGCGAATGCAGGACGCCGACCTTGATCGTGTCCTGGGCCAGGGCCGGCGCACTGCCGACGGCGACTGCGCCCAGCATGGCGCCTGCCGCGGCCATCGTCCGCATAAACTTGGTCATTGAGACTTCCTCTCCTGCTTGGGCCGAGCCCCCCCGGGCTGGCCTGACAGGAAAGGAATGGCAAGGAGCGTGCCAAGCGGACCATGTCGTCGCCGCATGGCTCCATACCCTGAGTAATTTGCTGATTCCGCACCGCAATATGACAGGAAGGCGTGTTTACCACCGATACGACTCAAACTTTAGTCGACACACCAGCATGGCGGGCTGCTGCGCCTTAATTAAGCAGCCCTATCTCAAAAAACGAGCAGAGCTTAAATAATGAGCAGACACTCTCGGCGCGGAAGGAATCAGATGACTCAAATTGAGTCAGAACTTCCAGAGCCGCGGCATGGTGGGGCGCAGGCCAAGAGCCGGTCGCAATGCCGACCACAGGCGGGCGAACTGGCGGCGCAGCCGCGCGGCGTCGGTATCCAGCAGCCGCACCAGCAGCAGGCCGTCGATCACGGTGGCGCCCCAATGGCAGCCCGCTTCGTGGCCGGAAAGTTCGCGCAGGCGGTCGCGCGCAGCCGCCGCCTCCGGCGCCTGACAGAGGATCAGCGCCTGCGCCGTCGCGCCGGCAAAGCCAGCCGGATGATCGACACTGGCGAGGGTGTCGCCCTCCAGCCGCGTCGCATCGGTCCAGAGCAGGCGGCCATCGCGGCGCACCTGCCAGCGGTCGAACAGGCTGCCGGTGGCAAAGCGCTCGCCGCGCGCCACGCGGCCGAACACCGTGATATCGCCGGCCAGCAGCCGGCTGTCGGCGGTGAGCGAGACTGCAATACGACGATGCAAGCGCGCACCATCGAACAGGATCATTTCCTGCGGCAGCCATTCCAGCGCCGCATTCGCCGCAATCTCGAGCGACAGATCGAGTGCGGCGACACTGTCATCAGGCGAACGATAGATTTTCTCAGCAGCCTGCGGCGTGCAGAGCGCGGCAGCATGGGCATCGACGCTGACAGAAAGCTTCAGCCGGTCGCCGCCAGTCAGGCCGCCGGCGGTGGTGATCAGCACGGCGGTGATCGGCTCACCCGGATCGGGCGACGGCAGCAGGGCGCGGCAGGGATCGGACTGGTAGAGGTCGGCCAGACGCGTGGCGCCGCCGCCATTCTCGTCGGCGGCAAAACGCAGGGTGAGCGCGCCATTGGCGCGCTGCAGGCGCGGTGCTGGTGCCGCTGTCACCCTGTACTCCTCTCAATACGAAACGGGGCCCCATCATGGATGGAGCCCCGGATTCAAATCAAGCAGTTACCCCTTTTTCGTCATTCCCGCGAAAGCGGGAATCCCATTTTGCCTGCCGCCACAAGAAAAATGGGATCCCGGGTCAGGCCCGGGATGACAACTCACTATTTGCTACACCACGGTAGCATGCCGCTCGATGCAGGTCTTCAGCACCGCATCGGCATCCTGCTTCCACCAGTTGTTGGCCGACATGATCTCGACCTCGCAGAAGCCGTCATAGCCGACGCCTTCGACCATGGCGCGGATCGCAGGAATGTCGATCACGCCGTCGCCCATCATGCCGCGGTCGAGCAACAGATCCGTGGTCGGCACCAGCCAGTCGCAGACATGGAAGGCCAGCACGCGCTTATTCGCCCGCCTGATCTGCGCCGCGAGATTGGGGTCCCACCAGACATGGTAGACATCAACGGCGACGCCGAGATGGCGATCATTCGCACCGGACCCGAGCGCATCGCAGATATCCAGCGCCTGCGCCACGGTGTTCACGCAGGCGCGGTCGGCGGCATACATCGGATGCAGCGGCTCAATCGCCAGCGGCACATTGGCGGCGCGGGCATGTTCCAGCACGGCGGCGATGCCGTCCTGCACCTGCTGCCTGGCCCCCGCGAGGTCACGAGAACCAGAGGGCATACCGCCGACCACCAGCACCAGGCACTGCGCGTTCAGGGCCGCGGCGTCGTCGATGGCACGCTTGTTGTCCTCGATCGCCGCTTGCCGCCCAGCCGCATCTGCGGCGGGGAACATGCCGCCACGGCACAGGCCGGTGACGGTCAGCCCGACCTCGCGGATATGTTTTGCGGCTTTGGCGGTAGTGTACTCCGCCAGCTTGTCGCGCCAGGGCGAAATGCCGGTGATGCCATGGCGTGCGCAGCCCTCGATACATTGCTGCAACGACCACTGCTCTTTCACAGTCGCCGTGTTGAGCGAGAGCGGACCGGGTTTTGTCATGCGGCAATCCCGTGCGTCGCCATCACCGCTTTCATGCGGCTGGCGGCGCGGTCGGGATCACTGAGCAGCCCGGCCGCATCGGCCAGGCGGAACAGTTCAGCCAGATGCTGGGCCGAGCGCGTGCTCTGCTGGCCACCGACCATGACGAAGTGATCCTGATGGCCGTTGAGATAAGCCATGAAGACCACGCCGGTCTTGTAGAAGCGCGTCGGCGCCTTGAAGATATGGCGCGACAGCGGCACGGTCGGTGCGAGCAGCTCGTGGAAGGTCTTTTCGTCGCCGCGTGTCAGCGCACCCAAAGCTGCCGAAGCGGCTGGCGCGATAGCATCAAAGATGCCGAGCAGCGCGTCAGAATAGCCTTCCGCATCGCCGGCGATCAGTTCGGCATAATTGAAGTCGTCGCCGGTATACATGCGCACAGCTTTCGGCAGCTTGCGGCGCATGAGGATTTCCTTGTCCTTGTCCAGGAGTGAAATCTTGATGCCGTCGACCTTGGCCGCATTGGCCCTGATCACATCGAGGCAGGTGTCCATCGCCTTGAGATGGTCGCCATTACCCCAGTAACCGGTCAGCGCGGGATCGAACATCTCGCCGAGCCAGTGCAGGATCACCGGCTGCTTCACCTGGCTCAGAATCCGGTTGTAGACCTTGGCATAGTCATCGGGCGACTTCGCAGCAGCCGTGAGCGCGCGGCTCGCCATCAGGATGATGCGACCGCCGAGCTTCTCTATTGCCGAGCACTGTTCCTCATAGGCCGCGATCACCCTGTCGATGGTGACATCCGGTCCCGGCGCCAGATGGTCGGTGCCGGCACCCGAAGCCACTATCGCGCCCGGCACGTCCTTGGCTGCATCGAGCGAACGGCGCACCAGTTCCAGTGCATCCTTCCAGTCCAGACCCATGCCGCGCTGGGCGGTATCCATGGCTTCGGCGACGCCGAAGCCGAGCGACCAGAGATGTTTCCTGAAAGCAATCGTGCGCTCCCAGTCGATCGCCGGTGTCAGCCAGGGATCATGCTCGGCCAGCGGATCAGCCACCACATGCGCCGCCGCATAGGCCACGCGGCTGAAGGGAGGCTTCGCTGCCGGAAAGGCCTTCGGCGTTTTCAGCGTATAGGGCGCCAGCTTGCCGGCGCCGGCAGGCAGGTTGAGCGTCGTCATGATTACGCCTTCAACTCGGGCAGGTCGATCCAGCGGCGTTCCTTCCAGCTCTTCAGGCCGGCTTCGGCGAGCTGCACGCCCTTGGCGCCTTCGAGCAGCGTCCACTTGAACGGCTCGTTGTCGACCAGATGGCGGATGAACATTTCCCACTGGGCGCGGAAGCCGTTCATGTAAACCTGATTGTCCGGCACTTCCTGCCAGGTGTCGAAGAAGTCGATGGTCTGCGGCACGTCAGGGTTCCACACTGGCTTCGGCGTGTTGACGCGGGCCTGCGTGCGACAGCTGGTCAGGCCGGCCACCGCCGAGCCCAAGGTGCCATCAACATGGAAGGTGACGAGGTCGTCGCGGCGCACGCGCGTGGTCCAGGAGGAATTGATCTGCGCGATCACCCCGCTCTTGAGCTGGAAGGTGGCATAGGCCGCGTCGTCGGCATCGGCCTTGTAGGGCTTGCCGTTCTCGTCCCAGCGCTTCTTGATATGCGTCGCGCCAAGGCAGGACACGCTCTCGACCTCGCCGAACAGGTTGTCGAGCACGTAGCGCCAGTGGCAGAGCATGTCGAGGATGATGCCGCCGCCATCCTTGTAGCGGTAGTTCCAGCTCGGGCGCTGCGCCTGCTGCCAATCGCCTTCGAAGACCCAGTAGCCGAACTCGCCGCGCACCGACAGGATCTCGCCGAAGAAGCCGCTGTCGATCAGCATCTTGATTTTCTGCAGGCCGGGCAGGAACAGCTTGTCCTGCACCACGCCGTGCTTGATCTTGTATTTCTTCGCTGCCTTCACCAGATCCAGGGCAACGCTGAGCTTCTCGGCGGTCGGCTTTTCGCAGTAGACATCCTTGCCGGCGGCCATCGCTTTCTTCAGCAGGCCGGCACGCGCCTGCGTGGTGGCAGCATCGAAGAACAGCGTGTCGTCCTTGTTCTTCAGCGCGGCATCCAGATCGTCGGTATAGCGTTCGATGCCATGCGCCTTGGCCAGACGCGCTACCTTGTCGAGATTGCGGCCGACCAGGATCGGATCCGGCATCACGCGGCGACCATTCTTCAGCACGACGCCGCCATCCTTGCGGATCGCGCAGATCGAACGGATCAGATGCTGGTTCATGCCCATGCGTCCGGTGACGCCGTTCATGATGATGCCGAGACGGATATCCTTGCTCATGGTGTCTTGTCCTTCTTCGAGTCTTAAGCGTTCATGGGGGCGAGATTGCCCCAATCGGGTTCAGCCTCCGACCCGAAGGCCGTGGCATCCATGGTGCTGCGCAGATCGAGATTGCCGTTGCGGATATTGAGCCGCACGCGGCCGCTCTTTGTGTCGCGGTGATACAAATCGGGATGGGCGGCGAGGAAGGCATCCTGCTCTGACTGCGGTGCCGTGCCGAAGCCATCGACGTAATGATGGCCATTGCGCTCGACATCGCTGAGGCCCAGCGCCGCCACCAGCGCGAGATCCTGCTGCACGGCGAGGCCGGCCTGGCAGGTCAGGTCCTCGCCGGTGATGAAATATCCCGAGTTATTATTTTGCTGGCCCCAGTGAGAACACCGCGCCGCATTGAGGATGGCGCGATAGACGCCCTTGCAGGTCTTTGACGAGATGCCGCGATAGCCGAGCGCGCGCGCTTGCGGGAAGACGTCGTAATCGGCATCGGATTCATCGACGATCAGTGGAATCTCGGCGGCGAGTTTCGCCACCGGCTGGGCCAGCGCGGCGGCGCGCTTGATCGGCTGCTCGATATAGAGGATCGAGGAGATCAGCCGGCGCAGCATGCGATCGTCTTTCATCGCCGCCCAGAGCGCGGCAATGCCGGTCACATCGTCATATTGTTCGTTACCGTCGAGACTGGCGCGATAGGGCTCACTCGACTCATCCAGCACGGCGGCAATCCCCTGCAGCCGCGCCAGATCGCTGTCGACATTGCCGCCGACCTTCAGCTTGAACCAGCGATGGCCATACTGCGCCACGGCACCTTCCAGGCTTTCCGGCAGGCCATCGTTCAGGCGCGGTGCCGCCACCTCGCTGTCGCGCAGCGGATCAATCAGGCCCACGGTGTGCCGGGCCGCGATCAGGCGGCTGGCCTTCAGTCCGCCGAGCCAGTTCCCCAGATCGAAACCGGCGAGATCCGGCGTGAGCGTCGCCGCCTCGATGCCGAACTGGTTCTTGCCCAGCAAAGCCACGAAAGGCACGCCGCGCAGACGGCAGAGCGCGTCGATCACGGCGCGATCCAGCAGCGCCGGACCATAGGAGACCACCAGGGCATTCAGGCCCTCGCCGGCACCCTGCTGTACCAGTGCCGTATGATGCGCGGCGGAATGGCCGAAGGCGGTGCGCGACGTGGGATCGGCGGAATAGGCATTCACCGCATTGAGCAGGCTCCGGCGCAACTGATCGAAATTCTGCTCGTTGCTGAGCGCCGGAGTCTTGTCGAACCATTTCGGTGCCATCAGTTCGGCGGCCGCGCCCCAGGCGCTGCGGCCATCGGGCAGCGTGATGCGCAGACGCGCATAGGCCTGCGGCGCCGCGGTCAGCGTCACCACACCGAAGCGGAAGGGCAGCCGCAGCGTGACCGGCCGTTCGAACAGCTGGATATCGCCGATGGTGAAGCTGGGTGCCTCGGGTTTCATGCCGCCTCCAGCAGCTTTCGCAGGAAACGGATCGAGTGGGCGGCCACGCCGGGGCCATCGGGTTCGTAGATGAAGGGCTCGACGCCAAGATCGCCGGTATAGCCATACTGTTTCAGCGCGGCGATGATCGGCACGAAATCCATCTCGCCCTGGCCGGGGCCTTTTCTGTTCGGGTCATTCACCTGGATGTGGGCGATCAGCCCGCTGGGCATCCAGCGTGCGATCAGCTCGGCGACGCTGTCTTCTTCGGCCAGACCGGCGGCACTGCAGTCGATCATGGTGCGGAAGCTGTTGCTGCCGATGCCCTCGACCACGCCGATGGCCTCGGCCACCGTGTTGATGAAATTGGTCTCGCGGCGCGACAGCGGCTCGACGCAGTAGATCACGCCGGCCTTCTCGGCGGCACGGGCGGCATAGCGGAAAGCCTCGAGTGCATAGCCCTTGGCGGCATGGATGTCGCGCTCGGGCAACTGGCGCTGTGCCGGTGAGCCATGCACCAGATACTTGCCGCCCAGATCGGCGCAGAGCTCGCACAGGCCCTGCATCATGTCGCGGGTACGGCGGCGCACCGCCGGATCGGTATTGGTAATGGAAAGCCCCTTGGGCGTGACCAGCAGCCAGTGCAGTCCGGTCACCGCCAGCCCGGCTTCCTCGACGGCACGGCGGATCACCCTGCGCTCGGCAGCCGTCAGCGACAGCGGATCGTCGCTCAGCGTGAACGGCGCGATTTCCAGCCCGTCATAGCCGAGTTCCGCCGCGAGCGCGCATTGCGCGGCAAACGGCAGATCGGCGAGAACTTCATTGCAGAGCGAGATGCGCATCGTCAGCTAGTCCATAAAGTAACCGGTCAGTTACTTGTAGCGTGAAACGGCGGGTGTCGTCAATTCGGCTGTCATTGATTTCAGGTCCGCTGGAACGGACGCAGCAGCAGCGCCGTGCCCTGCCCCATCACCCGGCGGGCGACCGGGATATTCATCAGCAGGGTGAACAGAACCAGCAGGAACAGCACGAAGGCAATCGGCCGGGTCAGGAAGGGCGTGAGATCGCCATCCGACAGGTTCAGGCCCCGGCGCAGGCTCTTGTCGAGCAGGTCGCCCAGCACGATGCCGAGCACCAGCGGCGCCATCGGGTAGTTCAGGCTGCGCAGCGCGAGGCCGACGATCCCGAAGACCAGCATCACCAGGATGTCGAAGGGCCGCGAGGCGATGGCATAGGAGCCGACGGCGCAGAGCACGAAAATCACCGGCATGACCAGGGCGCGCGGCACCAGCAGGATCTTGACCAGCAGCCTGGTCAGCGTCAGGCCGTAGATCAGGATGCCGATCGAGGCAAAGAACATCATGGCCACGACGTCGTAAACGAAGGTCGGATTCTCGACCATGATCATCGGGCCGGGACGCACGCCATGGATCAGCATGGCGGCGAGCAGCACGGCGGCCGGCGCCGAGCCGGGCACGGCCAGGGTGAGCACCGGAATCACCGCGCCAGGCACGCAGGCATTGTCGCCGGTTTCGGCCGCCATCAGGCCCTCCACCGAACCCTTGCCGAACTTTTCCTTTTCCTTGCTGGCGCGGCGCGCGGCGGCATAGGAACTCCAGGCCGCGACATCCTCGCCCACGCCCGGCACAATGCCGATGAAGGTGCCGATCAGGCCCGACCGGATCACGGTGCGCCAGTATTGCAGCACGTCTTTGATCTTCGGGATCACCGTGTCGTAGGTGTTGATGATGAATTTCTGCGGCTTGTCCTTCATCACGTTCAGCACCTCGGCGAAGCCGAAGACGCCGACCAGCGCGGGGATCAGCGCGATGCCGCCGGACAGGTCATGCACGCCGAAGGTGAAGCGGTCATAGGCATACATGCCTTCCTGACCGATGGCGGCGATGAACAGCCCGATGAAGCCGGCGATCCAGCCTTTCAGCGGATCGGTGCCGGTGAGATTGCCCGAGATCACCACGCCGAACACGGCAAGCCAGAAAAATTCATAGGCGCCGAATTTCAGCGCCATCTCGCCCAGGATCGGCGTGAACAGCGCCAGGAAGAACATGCCGATCCAGGTGCCGAGGATTGAGCCCGAAGTGGCGATTCCCATGGCGCGGCCCGCCAGGCCCTGCTTGGCCAGCGCATGGCCGTCGAGGCAGGAGGCGGCCGAGGCCGGCGTGCCCGGAATGTTGAGCAGGATGGCGCTGCGGCTGCCGCCGTAGATCGCGCCAACGTAAGTGCAGATCAGGATCAGCAGCGCCTGATCGGAGGGTAGCTTGAGCGTCAGCGTGGTCATCAGCGCCACGCCCATCGTGGCAGTCAGGCCAGGCAGCGCACCGATGATCAGACCAACCAGCGAAGCGCCAAGCGCATAGAGTATCACCGTCGGACTGGCGAAATTTCCGATCGAATGGGCGAAACCGAGCAGGCCATCAAACATGGGGGAATGCCTTTACTGACTTACGGCAGGCGGACGAGGAAAAGTTCTTCGAAAACGTACTGGATCAGCCAGCCGGCCAGCAGGCCATGCACCACGGCGACCGCGATGCCGCGCGGCACCTGGCCCGCGGCGCGGCGCTCGGCATACTGGAAGACGATGACAAAAACCGCGACATAGATCGCCGTGACCAGCCAGAAGGGCAGCGCGCTGGCGACGATCACCAGGGCATAGACCAACGACAGACCGAGACTGAAAATCAGGCGCCAGTGGTCGCGCAGCACCAGCGGCGCGCGCGCGCGGCTCTGCAGCGCGCCGCCGCGCACCGCGCGCAGAAGCAGGATCGCGCCCATGATGGCGATGGCGATGCCGAGCAGGCCCGGCACCAGACCTGGTGCGGTATAAATGCTGGCCTGGAAGCGCTCCAGGCGATCCATCTTCAGGCTGATGACGAGAATGGCGAGACCCAGCGCGATCCAGATGAAGGACGACCAGAAATCGGCGCGTGGCGAGACCGGGGTCTCCTCGGCGACGGCGGGCTGGGCGGGGGGCTGATCCATCGATACCACTCCTGAAATGCAAATCGGCCGCCCGGCTCGATCAAGCCAGGCGGCCGTCTTGGTCACACCGGATTACGGCTTCGGAATGCCGATGGTTTCCGGGTTGATCTTGGCCTTGCCGCCTTCCTGCAGGATCCAGGCAGCGCCCTGGATCGCCGGGAAAGAGGCTTTCTTGGCCGTATCGCCATATTGCGGGTCGAAGATCGCGCCCTTGTCGGCCGCATATTTCTTCAGCGCTTCGGACTTCATGATCTTCTCTTCCCACACCTTGTTCAGCGTGGCGGTGACTTCAGCCGGCACGCCCTTCGGCACGAAGATGCCGAAGTAGTTGCTCTCGGTGCGGAAGTTCGGCAGCGTTTTGGTGATCGGCTCGATCGGCGGAACGCCGTCGACCACCAGCGGCTTGTCGGACAGCACGGCCAGCGCGCGCAGGCGCTTGCCACGGATCATCTCGATCTGTTCGACGCCCAACTGGCTGGTCACTTCGGTTTCACCGGCGACGACGGAGATCACCGCGGGGTTGCCACCATCATACGAGACATGCTTGTAGGTGGCACCGGCGGCGCGGGCCAGCGCTTCCGAACCGTAATGGCCCGACGAATTCACGCCGGCGGTGGCGAAGGAGACTGCACCCGGCTTGGCCTTCATGGCAGCGAGCAGTTCGCCCACGGTCTTGTAAGGGGTGTTCGGATTGACGCTGATCACCGACTGGTTCGCGACGGTCAGATAGAAATCCCAGTCCTTCGCCTGGGTGTCGAGCAGGCCAGACACGGCATAGGAGCCAATGTCTTTCGCCGCGCCAGATGCCCAGGTGTAACCGTCCTTCGGGCCTTCCAGCACGCTCTTGGTGCCGATCGAGCCCGAGGCGCCCGGCTGATTGACCACAACCACCTTCTGATCGAACGCCTTTTCCAGTTCCGCGGCGGTCACGCGGATCACCTGGTCGGTGGAGCCGCCGGCCGCCCAGGGCACGATGATGGTGATCGGCTTGGTCGGCTTCCAGGTCTGCGCGTCGGCCGGCTGGGCGACGAGGCCCAGGGTGCCGACCGCAAATGCGGCCACAGCGATACGAATAGCAAGCTTGCCTTGCATGGCGGTCTCCTCCGTTATGGATCGTGGCGATCCTTGTTATCCGTCCAGCATTTCCGATGCCGGGCGGGCTTGTCAACGGGGAAGTAACCGGTCAGTTACGAAATTCGACTTTGGGCGAGACGCCCTGCTACGGCCGCAGATATCCCAGGATCACGTCGCTGGAATGTTCCATGCGGGCTTTCTGCTCCTTCTGGCTGAGCAGATTGCGGCCGAAAATGGTCGACAGCGTATGGACGTTGGAGAAGTAGAAGAAACCGAGCGCAGCAATCGTGGTGTAAAGATCGACCGGATCGACATTTTTGCGGAATACACCGGATTTCTGACCGCGCTGCAGCAAATCGGTGATCACCACCAGCAGCGGCGTGTAAAGTTCGCGGATCTTCTTGGAATCCTTCAGATAGCTGGCTTTGTGCAGGTTTTCCGCGTTCAGCAGCGCGATGAATTCCGGATTGCGGGAGCAGAATTTGAAATTGAATTCCATCAGGTAGCGCATGCCCTCTTCCGGCTTCATGCGCGCCACGTCGATGGCATGTTCCTCTTCGCGCATCCGCGCATAGGCGTTTTCCAGCACGGTGAGCCAGAGGCCCTCCTTGTTGCCGAAATATTCGTAGATCATGCGCTTGTTGGAGCCGGATCGCGCGGCGATCTCGTCGACCCGCGCGCCGGCCAGGCCTTTCGCGGCGAATTCATACAGCGCCGCATCCAGGATGTTGCGCCGCGTCACATCCGGCTGACGGCTTTTCTTCGCGGCGGGCTTGGACTTGGTCATGGAGGCGCTCTCCCCTTCGCCCAGTCTTGCCGGGCGGTGGGGGGCGCCGTCAAGTCGGAGCCGCAGTGCTTACGGGCAAGTGGTTCCGTTGGTAAAGCCGATGCTGCCGCTGGCCGGAGTGCCGTTACAGACACCGCTGCCGCGGATATTGCCGGTCGAGCCGGCACTGATGGTAGTGTTGACATCCAGATTGGCAATCCGGTTGGTGGTACCGCCGGATGCGCTCATGCTGTTGCCGGACACCGCGATCGTGGTGCTGGCCGCAGATGCCGCGCTGAGTGCGGTCATCGTGGTCGCGGTGCCACTACCGGTGGCCGTAAGGGTGTTGCCCCGCACCGTGGTGGTGCTCTCACCAATGTTCAAGGCGACAGCACCGTTTGCGCCGCTCTGCGTTACCGTAATAATGCTGTTCTCGACCACCACGTTATTGGACCCATCGGCAACCAACACCGCCGCGCCGCCGACGCCACTATAGGCATTGGTCACCGTCAGGCCGCTCAAGCGGCCGCCCGCATTGAGCTGTACGGTCGAGCCGACCACGCTGGTACCGCTGATCGACGCGCCTGTATTGATGACAGCCGTGCGGCCTGAAGCGCTGCGCACGGTGGCAAGCCCGGTCAGGGTCTGGCCAGTGGCCAGGCTGACCGTATTGCCCGTTGTGGTCTGGAAGCTGCCGGCGAGCAGCACCGTGGAATTGTTGCCGGCCGCCGTGACGGCGGCATCGAGGTCGTTGCCGGCCGTGCTGGCGCTGTTGATCACCGTGAAACTGCTGCCGTTGGCAAGCTGCGTCACCGTTTCCGGCGCGCTGAATTGTCCTGCCTGAGATACGACGTCGATATCGCGGACGACCGGATCCGCCATGCGGCGCTCCATCGGCGTCAGCGTCGAGGCCGGCTTGCCGTAGACTTGGAGCGGGATGCGCAAACGTGCGGTGAGGAAACCCTGGCCGCCGCGCGGATCGTCGCGCTGCCATTCCGCGCCGAGGCTGAAGCGCGAACCGTCCCACAGATACGGCACGCTGTCGAAAGTCAGTTCGGCGCGGACGCGCGGGCCGCTGACATCCGGCACACCGCTTTCGCTGAAATGATAACCGCCGCCATAGATGCGGAACTGCCGGTCGGCGCTGGTATCGAACAGCGGCACGCGCCAGCCGATCTCGGCATCAAAGCCGCCCATGCTGCGCTCCTCGCCACCGCGGAAGATCACGGAAGTGCCGGAAACTTCTGCCGTGTTCAGGCTGTCGACATTGTGGCTCCGCCGGCCCACCGGTGCATAATAATTCGCGCGCAGATCCCAGTCCTGCGACAGGGCTTCGACGCCCAGCGTGACCTGGTTGAAGTGATTGTCGAACTCGGTGCGACGACGGTCGAAATAACCGTAGCCGCCGATGTTCCAGCCGCTGTCCAGCATGTGCCGCACACCGAGGCCGTAATTGCCTTCATTGCTGTCGTTGTCGTCCATGCGCAGACGCAGGCTGGCGAACAGCAGGGTATCGGCGCTTTGCGCCACCGGGATGAAAAGGTCAGCCTCGCCCAGCGAGCGTTTGGTGCCCGGCTTGGCCTCGAGGTCGATATGCGGACCCCATTTCGGCTGCGCATCCTGCGCCCTCACCGAAGCGACTTGCGAAAGCCCCATGACTGCAGCGAGCAGGCTGGCGGAATACACGACGCTGCGTGTCACCACAGATAATCCCCCCGGATTAATTTGCTTCCGAGAGTTAGGCCGCAAGCCTTTGCCTGTCAACGGATTTTTGACCGCGGAACCGGTCAGCCCACCATCTCCGGCAGGGTCACCAGTTTCACGCCCGCCTGCTCCAGACCGGCACGGATGTGGCGCGCCATCGACACCGCGCCGGCGCTGTCGCCATGCACGCAGATCGAGTCGACATTGCAGGGAATACGCTTGCCGCTGACCGAGACGATGGCGCGTTCCTGCACCATGCGCAGCACGTTCTGCAGCGCCTCGTCATTGTCATGCACCATGGCATTGGGCTGGCCACGCGGCACCAGGTTGCCGTCGTCGTCATAGTTGCGGTCGGCGAAGACTTCCTGCGCCACCGGCAGGTTCATCTTGGCCGCCGCCGTCACCATGGCCGAGCCGGCCGGCGCCAGGAAGATCAGGTCCTTCGACACGCCGGCAATGCCGCGCGCCAGCGCCATGGCGAGGTCCATGTCGGTGGCGGCCTTGTTGTTGATGGCGCCATGCGGCTTCACATGCGTGACCTTGCCGCCCTTGGTGGCCGCCACGCCCATCAGCGCGCCGATCTGATAGGCCATCAGCGCTTCGACTTCCTTGTTGCTCATGGTCATCGGCCGGCGGCCGAAACCCTGCAGGTCGGGATAGGAGGGATGCGCGCCGATGGAGACGCCGTTCTTCACAGCTTCAGCCACGGTGGCCTGCATCACACTCCAGTCGCCGGCATGGAAGCCGCAGGCGACATTGGCGGTGCCCACCACAGCCAGCATCGCCGCGTCGTCGCCCATGGTCCAGGCGCCGTAACTTTCGCCGAGATCGCTGTTCAGGTTGGTCTTGGTCATCGCCAGTCTCCGCCCAATTAATATCCGCTGGGCGCGTCCACCGCGCCGCTGATCAGGTTCTGCGTATATAGCGCGTTCAGGTCGAGAGTGACATCGGGCATTGCCGTACGGATGCCGTCGATAAGGCGGCGCACCTGCTTTTCCTGCGCGCGACGCAGCGCTTCGGCCTCGGCCACCTCGACCTTGGCGAAGCTCAGCGTGTCGCCCGGCGTCATGCGGCCGACGCGCGCGAGATCGGCGGAAATCACCGTGGCGATCTTGGTATAGCCGCCGGTGGTCTGGCGGTCGGCCATCAGGATGATCGGCTTGCCGTTGCCCGGCACCTGGATCGAGCCGGTGACGACGCCTTCCGAGGCGATATCAGCGCCGCGGGTATGTTCGACACTGTCGCCCTCCAGCCGGATACCCATGCGGTCGGCTTCCTTGGTGACGGTATACGTCGCCGACAGAAACGTCTCGATGCCCTTGGCGGTGAAGCGGTCGTCCTGCGGACCGAGCACGACGCGGATCGCGCCGCTGCCGTAATCGATCTGGTCCGCCAGTTCGCGCTCATCGCCCTCTACGGCAACGGCATTCAGCGGCAGCCTGTCGCCGGCTTTCAGCGCGCGGCCTTCGAAACCGCCGAGCCCTGAGCGCATATAAGTGGAAAGACTGCCCATGAAAACGGGGATGGCGAAACCGCCGGCCACCGCCAGATAGGCCACGCCGCCCTCTTCCACCGCACCGATGGTGAGTTTGTCGCCGCGTTTAAGCAGCAATGACCGCCAGGGTTTGACTGCGCGCGCATCACCGCCACCGGCCGGCTGCAGGGTCAGCTTGGCCTTGCCACCGAGCACGACGCGCACGCCATCGCTCGCTGCCGTCAGCGTCGGGCCGAGATAACCGATTTCCAGCGCCGCAGTATTTTCCGGATTGCCGACCACCGCATTGGCGATGCGCAGAGCCATCGCATCCGTCGCACCGGCCACCGGCATGCCGAGCGCCTGCGATCCGAGGCGGCCAAGATCCTGCACCGAGGTCATCAGGCCGGGCGCGACAATCTCAAGAAAGCCCGCCGTCATGGCGTCACCTTGAGCGCGGCGTAGTCAAAACTGCCAGCCTCGACCTGACGCAGCATGGCGGCATAGTCATCAGTGGAGACAGAGACGTAGGTCACTTCATCTCCCGCCGCGAGCAGGATGGGCTCCGCGCGCGCCGCATCGAACAGCCTGAGCGGCGTGCGGCCCAGCAGATGCCAGCCGCCCGGACTTTCCCAGGGATAGATCGTGGTCATCGATTCGGCGATGGCGACCGAACCCTGCGGCACCTTGGTGCGCGGCGAAGAACGGCGCGGCAGATGCAGCGCGGCATCCAGCCCGCCCATATAGGCAAGGCCCGGCATGAAGCCGAGCATGTAGACGAAATAGCGACCGCCGGTATGGATCTCGATCACCTGCTCCGGCGTCAGCTTGCAGTTCTGCGCGACTTCCTGCAGGTCCAGCGCAAATTCCTCGGCATAGCAGACCGGCAGGCGCCAGAGCCGGCCGGCACGCTGCTGCGGCTTCAGACCATCGAGCAGCCCGCGCACATGGCTTTCGAGATCGGCGCGGCTGGTGACGAGCGGATCGTATTGCACCAGCAAGGCGCGGAAGGACGGAATGGTCTCGACCAGACCGGCCGGGCGCGTGTCGGTCAATGCCGCATGCAAAGCCATCACCATGGCATTGATGCCGCGGTCGATGCCCTCGCCGAATTCGACGCTGAAGCCGGTATCGCCGAAGGACCGGATCTGGGGATAGGCGCTCATGTCCGAGTCATAGAACGGCGCCGCTCACGCGACAACAGGAAGCGCCTCGATATCGTAGGCGTGGTTGAGCTTGCGCTGCAGCACCGGGTCTTCCAGCTCCATCTCGAACCGTGTGCCGGGACGGATGCCACCGATGGCGCCGATGGTGCCGCCGAACATCAGGCTACCCGGTGGGAGCGTGGCCGAATTGCTGTAGCGCTGCATCAGGTCGGCCGGGCTGCGCAGGCCGGAGACCGCGCCTTCCTGGTAGAGGGTGCGGTTACCATCAATAGTCGCCCAGGCACGCAGGATCAGGCTGTCCCAGTGCGGCGCGACTTCGTCATAGCGCCACAGGCCGGTGCCGACCACTTTCGAGCAGAGCTGCTTGGAGAGCGCCACGCCGGCGGATTCCGCCTTGCGGTCGGTGTGATCCGAACCGACCGTAACCCAGAGGCCATCAGCCAGCGACAGCACCACCGGCTCGACTTCACCCGAGGTATCCGGACCGAGCACCTGCAGCTGCGTGGTCTGACTCAGCTGGCCGGTGCCGATGCGGTAGAACAGCGGCACCGTGGAGGGCCGCGGCACGCCGATGGCAGCCAGTTCCTCGATATGATGTTCGATGGCATGCGCATCGCGACCGGCCCAGCCGGCCACGATGAGCGTGTCGATCTGCACGGCGACGCGGTCGCGCTTGTCCTGCCAGAGGCGGTCGAAGGTGAGCATGAGACAATCCTAACCGAAAGTGTTGGGTAACCAGAGGGCCAGGCCCGGGAAAATCGTGAGCAGGAGAATCAGCAGGACCATGATGCCGACGAAAGGCACCGAGCCCACGATCACATCATTCAGCGTGCCGTGTGTACGCAGCGACTGCACGACGAAGAGGTTGAGGCCGACCGGCGGGGTGATCAGCGCCATTTCGATCAGGATGATGATGATGATGCCGAACCAGATCGGATCGAAGCCCAGACCGAACATCACCGGCGCCACGATGGGAATGGTGGTGATCATCATGGACAGCGTTTCCATGAAGCAGCCAAGGATCAGATAGAAGATCACCAGCGCGATCAGCATCTCGAATTTCGACAGACCGAGCCCGGCGATAAAGTCGGTCAGCATGGTGGTGAGGCCGATGGCCGAGATGACGAAGTTGAGGAAATAGGCCGCGACGATGATCATCATCACCATCGCTGTGGTGCGCATGGTGTTTTCCATCACCTCCTTCATCATGGCGATGGACAGCTTTTTGTAGAAAGCCGCCAGACCCAGTGCCGCAACCACGCCAAGCGAGGCGGCTTCGGTGGGCGTCGCCAGACCGGCATAGATCGAACCGACCACGACGAGGAAAATGCCGAGCGGCGGCAGCAGGTCGACCAGGCTGGCGACACGCTCGCTCCAGCTGACCGATTCCGTCCGGCCGCCCCAGGCTGGCTTCACCATGCAGCAAATGCCGACGAAGGCCATGAACAACAGTGCCAGGCCGAGGCCGGGAATAATGCCGGCGAGATAGAGCTTCGGAATCGAGGTATCGGTCAGCACCGCATAGATGATCATGTTGATCGATGGCGGGATCAGGATGCCGAGCGTGCCGCCGGCGGCCAGCGTGCCGAGGAACAGGCGTTCGTTATAGCCGTGCTTTTTCACCAGCGGCAGCGCCACCGTGCCGACCGTGGCCGCCGTGGCCACCGACGAACCCGAGGTGGCAGCGAAGATCGCGCAGGCGCCGATATTGGAATGCATCAGGCCGCCGGGAATCCAGGCCAGCCACTTTACCATGGCGGCATACATGCGTTCGGCCACACCGGCACGCAGCAGGATCTCGCCCAACAGGATGAACATCGGAATCGAGACGAGCAGGAAGTCCTTGGAGGACGACCACGCCACCTCGCCCAGCGCCAGACTGAGCGGCATCTTGGAATAGATCTTGTCGAGCAGCAGGCCGAGAGTGCCGAGCGCGCCGGCAACAGGAATGGCAGCCGCCAGCAGGGCGAGCAGGAGAACGAGCGTTGTACCAAGCATCGGATCAATCCTGCGGCTTGAGTTTAGCGGTATGGGCGGCTTCGTCGGCAGCGTCTTCCTCGATGGTGCGCGCACCGGCCAGGCTACGCACCTTGGCGAGGTCGCCGCCCAGCAGCGCGAACAGGCTGCGCAGCAGCAGCGGCAGCATGGTGAAAAGGAAGAAGACCAGGCCGATCAGCCAGAGCGACTGCGGAATCCACAAAGGCGTCGCCAGCGGGGTGGTGGCGCGCGCCTGGAAGGCCAGCGAGGTGTCGAGCACATCCCAGGCCTGCCAGGTCAGCAGCGCGAGGAAGCCGCCGAAGGCGATCAGTGCGACGATGTCGAGAATGGCGCAGATGGTCTGCGGCAGATGAATATAGAGCGCGTCCACCCGCACATTGGCGCGGCGCAGCAGTGTGAAGGCCAGCGCCCAGGTGGTGCCGATGGCGAAGGCATAGCCGGACAGTTCGTCGGCGCCGCCGAGCGACACCAGGAATAACTTGCGCAGCAGGACGTCGACGGAAACCAGGATGGCCGAAGCCAGGACCATGGTGCCGCCGGCCCAGATGGCATAATGCGAAATGCGGTCGGCAAAGCCGAGCCAGCGATCGAGCAGCGCGGTCATGGTATCCCCCGATATCGTAGAAAGGCAGACGGGGCCGCAATCCTGCGGCCCCGCCCGTTACAGAGACTTTAGTTCGCCTTGGCGGTGATGCCGACGATCTTGCCGATGCTGTCGTTCCAGGCCGGAACGCAGTCGCCGGCGCAACGGGCAGCCCATTTCGGCACGACAGTTTCGGTCATCGCCTTTTTCAGCAGTGCCTTGTCGGCCTCGGTGACCGGGACGACGGTCATCTTGGCCTTGGTGCCGAGCTTGCAATTGTCCTTGCCGGCATTGCAGTCGTAACCCTGCTGGGTTTCTTCCGCGGCGGCCTTCCAGATGCGGTCTTCCAGGCCCTTGATCTCGGCGGTCAGGAAGGACTTCACCTTCGGGTCCAGCTTGTCCCAGGTCTTCACGTTCACGCCGTGCATGACATGGCTCCAGCCCAGCGGCAGGGCGTAGATATGCGTCGCCACTTCATGCCACTTGGCCGAGTTGCCCGACAGCGTGCCGGTGATGGCGCAATCGACCACCTTGTTCTGCAGCGCCGGCACCACTTCGTTGAAGGCCAGCGTCACGCCAGTGCCGCCGAAAGCCTCGACGAATTCGGCCAGCGTGCGGTTGCCGGTACGAACCTTCTTGCCCTTCAGATCGGCCAGACCCTTGATCTCGCCGTTGCAGAACAGCACCTGGGCCGAATACGGCCAGATGCCGAGCACCTGCACGCCGAAACGCTCACGGTAGAACTTGTCATAGACCGGCTTGTAGGCATCCGAGACCTTGCGGGCGGTTTCGACATCCGGCGACAGGCCGGCGAGATCGACCGCTTCGTTGCGGGCGTCGTCGGCGGCGACATAGCCGAGCACGGTGGAGCCGAAATCGATCACGCCCAGGCGCATCAGGCGGAAGATTTCCGCGCCCTTCAGGCCCATTTCATTGAACGGGGTGATCTCGGCGGTGATGGCGCCTTTGGACTTCTCGGTGATTTCCTTGGTCCAGAACGGCTGCTCGTATTCCTTGTACTGGGTCAGGTTGCCCCAGGCGCCGACCACTTTCAGCGGCGTCTTCGGCAGGTCTTGCGCCAGAGCCGCACCGCTCAGGCCGACTGCCATGGCGCCCGCGAGCGCCAGCGTCTTGATCATCGATGTCATGTCTTCGTTCCCCTCCGTTGTGAATGCAGAAACTACAGAATCGCCAGGCGACTGTTCTTCAGGTCGGTCACCAGCATGTGCCCCGGCGCATGGGTGATGCAGAAGTCGGGTTTCACGGTAGCGATCACAGATTGCGGTGTGACGCCGCAGGCCCAGAAGACCGGCAGTTCATCGGCCTTCACCTCGACCGGATCGCCATAATCGGGTTTCGCGAGATCCTTGATGCCGATCATCTCCGGCTTGCCCAGATGCACCGGCGCGCCATGCACGGCCGGGAAACGCGAGGTGATCTGCACGGCGCGGATCGCATCGGCGGGTTTGAGCGGGCGCATCGACACCACCAGCGGGCCATGGAACGGACCGGCCGGCGTGGTTTCGATATTGGTGCGATACATCGGCACATTGGTGCCGGCGCTGATATGGCGCAGTTCAATGCCGTCCTCGACCAGCGCCTCCTCGAATGAAAACGAGCAGCCGAGCAGGAAAGCCACGAGGTCGTCGCGCCACACGGCCTTCAGGTCCGGTACTTCCTCGACCAGCTTGCCGTCGCGCCAGACGCGATACAGCGGAATGTCGGTGCGGATATCGAGGTCGTCGCCCAGCACCGGGATGCGCGGATCGCCCGGATCTGAGGCGCCGATCAGCGGGCAGGGCTTGGGGTTGAACTGGCAGAAGCGGAAGAAATCATCGGCCAGGGCCTTGGGCAGGATGGCGAGGTTGCCCTGCACGAAACCGGGGGCGATGCCTGCGGTCTGGCCGCGATGTTCGCCGCGGCGGATGGCCAGCCGGGCCTCGCGGCCGCTGGCATAAATCTTGGTCGACGCCACTGCGTTCATTCAGTCCTCCACTCTGCGGCCATGGCATCATGACGGAAGGATGACTGTCCAATCGCGAGTTCGCATGCCCGCCCATAAGAATTTCTTATGGGCTATATGTCAGACACGCACGGTTTATTTTTGCCTCTTTTCGCGCCTGCGTGCCTCGGCCTGCGCCATTTCGCGCGCGATCTCAGTCACTGCTTCGGCCAGGTAGCTGTCGGGTTTGACCGGATAACAGGCATGGAAGTTCAGATCGGGCAAATTCTGTTCCGCCTTTACAACTCTCAGGCGTTTTTCTGTCAGCTCGCGTCGGATGATCAGCGGCGGAATCGCCGAGATGCCGATGCCGTCCAGTGTCATGCGTACGATGGTGGACAGCGATGCGTTGCCATACATCCGCAGCGCCGGCATATCATGCCGCGTCATCATCTCGCGGATCGCGATATAGGGCCGGGTGTTGCGCGGATAGGTGATGATCGGCCAGCGCGCCAAGGTCGACAGCGGCACCGGATCGGCGCCGAGATCGAGCGACGGGCTGGCCACCCAGGCGAGCGGATAGCTCGATAAAGCCACGTTTTTCATGCGTGGTTCGCTGATCGGACCCAGCACAAACGCGATATCGAGCTGATGCGCCAGCAGGCGTTCGCGCAACAGCGGCGAGACATCGACCTCGATTTCCAGTGTCAATGCCGGATAGACCGCATGCATGCGCTCGATCAGTTTTGATAGCCAGGTATGCACGATGGTCTCGGCGACACCGAGTCGCACGATGCCGCGCATCGCTTTCTTCTCGCGTGCCGCATGCAGCAGATCGGCATGCAGCTGCAGCATGCGTTCGGCATAGGGTAACAGCTCGTTGCCCTTCGAGGTCAACGCGATGCCGCGTGGTTCGCGGTCGAAGAGTTTGACGGCGAGTTCGGATTCGAGCTGCGCAATGCGCTGCGAGACGGCGGGCTGCGTGGTGTTGAGCTTGTCGGCCGCAGCGCGGAAGCCGCCGAGATGAGCGACCCAGACAAAAGTTTCGAGATTGCGCAGATCGGCCATGACCGGAAGCCCCATATTCAGCCGCCACACTATAAGCCGTTCTTATCGGCCCAGGACAAGGCCCCCGGCCATATCCTCATCGTCTGGCGATTGAAACATTCGTATCATTATAAATTTAAATAGAATCAATTGTTGCAAACCGCCCTGCCCTGCGGTTCAATCGCGTCATGCCGCAGCCGAGACCTACCGTCGATCCGTCGCTGAGCGACCGCATCGCCCAGGCTTTCCCTGGCCTGCCGCCGCAGCTGCAGGCGGCGGCCCGCTTCGTGCTCGACAACCCCGATGATGTGGCCCTGCTGTCGATGCGCGAACAGGCCCGCCGCGCCGGGGTGCCGCCGGTGACCATGACGCGGCTGGCTCGCCAGCTCGGCTTCGCCGATTACGCCGCCTTCCGCGACCTGCAGGCCACGGCCTTGCGCCGCCCGAGCCACACCGCCGAATTCAGCCATCGCGCCGGCCAGCTGCAACGTCAGAAAGCCCAGAGCGGCGATGGCGCACTGGCGGCCCAGATCGGCTGGGCCATGGCCGACCATATCGCCGGCAGCCATGACGAGGCCGGCGCGGACAGCCTGATCGCCGCCACGACACTGATCGAAAAAGCGCGCAAGGTGTATTTCCTCGGCCTGCGCTCCTGTCATGCCGTCGCCTTCCACGCGCAGTATGTGCATGGCCTGTTTCGCGACAACGGTGTGCTGCTGGAGGGCGCCGGCGATACCGGTTTCGATGCGCTGCGCCATGCCGGTCCGGGCGATGCGCTGGTCGTCGTCAGCGTCGCGCCCTACACCACTGCGGCCGTTGAGCGCACGGCTTACGCTGCCAGACTCGGCATGGATATCGTGGCGATCACCGACAGCCGCGTCTCACCGGTGGCAGCACTCGCGCAGGCCAGCATCCTGGTGCCGACCGACACGCCGTCCTTCTTCCATGCCATTACGCCGGCCTTTGCCGCCGCCGAAACGCTGATCGCCCTGGTGGCTGCGCGCAGCGGCGAGCAGGCACTGAACGCCATCCGCAATGCCGAGCACCAGCTCGACGCCTTTTCCACCTACTGGTCCCGCCGACCCCAGCGCAGAAAGCCGAAAGCATGACAAGCCGCATCCTGCACCGTTCGATCAATCACGCCTATCCGGTTGCCGTCGGCGGCGAAGGCATCCGCATCATCGATTCCACCGGCAAGCAGTATATCGACGCTTCGGGCGGTGCTGCGGTGAGTTGCCTCGGCCATGGCCACCCGGACATCACCCGCGCCATGCATGAGCAGGCCGACAAGCTGGCTTTTGCCCATACCAGCTTCTTCACCACCGAGCCGGCGGAACGTCTCGCCGACGAACTGATCGCCCATGCCCCCAAGGGCATCAGCCATGTCTATTACGTCTCGGGCGGTTCGGAAGCCATCGAAGCCGCATTGAAGATGGCGCGGCAGTATCACGTCGAGCGCGGCGAGCCGCAGCGCCGGCATTTCATCGCCCGCCGCCAGAGCTATCACGGCAATACGGTCGGCGCGCTTTCCGTGGGCGGCAATGCCTGGCGGCGCCAGCAATTCGCCCCGATGCTGATCGAGGCGCATCACATCGCGCCGTGTTTCGAATATCGCGACCGCCAGCCGGACGAGACGCCCGAAGCCTATGGCCTGCGCGTTGCCAACGAACTGGAAACCAAGATCCTCGAACTCGGCACCGACAGCGTGATCGCCTTCGTCGCCGAGCCTGTCGTGGGCGCCACGCTGGGCGCGGTGACCGCTGCGCCGGGCTATTTCAGGCGCATCCGCGACATCTGCGACAAATATGGCGTGCTGCTGATCCTGGATGAAGTGATGTGCGGCATGGGCCGCACCGGCACGCTGCACGCCATCGAGCAGGAAGGCATCTCGCCCGACATCATGACCATCGCCAAGGGTCTCGGCGGCGGCTACCAGCCGATCGGCGCGACGCTGCTGTCTCAGAAGGTATTCGATGCCTTCAAGAACGGTTCGGGCTTCTTCCAGCATGGCCATACCTATCTCGGCCATCCGATGGCCTGCGCCGCCGCGCTGGCCGTGCAGGAGGTGATCAAGCGCGACCATCTGCTGGAGAATGTGCAGGCGATGGGCGCGCATCTGATGGAGCAGCTGCAGGATCGCTTCGGCAATCACCGGCATGTCGGCGACATCCGCGGCCGCGGCCTGTTCCAGGCCATCGAACTGGTGCAGGACCGCGCCAGCAAGGCGACCTTCGACCCGGCGAAAAAGCTGAATGTCCGCATCAAGCAGGAAGCCATGACTCTCGGCCTGATGTGCTATCCGATGGGCGGCACCATCGACGGCCGGCATGGCGACCATGTCTTGCTGGCGCCGCCCTTCATCTGTACGAAGGATGACATCAATCTGATCGTCGAAAAGCTCGGCGATGCCGTCGATACCGCCCTGAAGAGTGTTGCCTGATGACTCCTGCAATTATCGCCGTCGCGCCGAACGGCGCCCGCAAGCTGAAGCCCGACCATCCCGCCGTGCCGCTGAGCGCCGACGAACTCGGCCTCTGCGCCGCGCAATGCCTGGAGGCTGGCGCGGCGATGATTCATCTGCATGTGCGCGAGCCCGGCAGCGGCCGGCATTCGCTGGATGCCGATCTCTATCGCGACGCCATCAAGGCGGTGCGGCGCGAGGCCGGCGACGACCTGATCATCCAGGCCACCTCGGAAGCCGCCGGCGTCTATGACCGCCACCAGCAGATGGCGGCCATGCGCGCCCTGATGCCAGAAGCCTGCAGCCTCGCCGTGCGGGAAATCCTGCCCGATGCTGAGGCGGAAAAGGAAGGCAGTGCCTTCCTCGCCGAACTCTACAAGGCCGGCGTGATGATGCAGTACATCCTTTACGCTGCCGAGGATGTGCAGCGCTTTCACGAGCTGAAAGCGCGCGGCATCATTCCGGGCGAGCGGCATTTCGTGCTGTTCGTGCTGGGCCGCTACACGGCGGGCCAGAAATCGGAACCCGCCGACCTGCTGCCCTTCCTGCATGACTGGAGCAGCACCGATGGCGATTTCGCCGTCTGCGCCTTCGGCCCGAAGGAATCGGCCTGCGCGCTGACCGCACTGGGCCTGAACGGGCATGCGCGGCTCGGCTTCGAGAACAACACGCTGCTAAGCGACGGCAGCACGGCGCCCGACAATGCCGCACTGATCCGCCAGACCGTGCAGGCCGCCGGCGTGATGGGCCGCAGCATCGCCGATGTGAAAGCGGCGCGGGCGTATCTGCAAAACCTGAGATAACCGCTCCACCCTCACCCCAACCCTCTCCCGCAAGCGGGAAAGGGAGCACAACCTTGCCCTCTCCCATGCAATGGGAGAGGGAGGGCCCCGCCGCGCAGCGGTGGGAGGGTGAGGGACTTTAAGCCGCGCTGAGCGCGAAATCGTTTTCCGGCACCGGCGCCGGCCGGCCCGACACGGCAGCGGCGATCACTTCGGCCGAGCCGAATGCCAGGGTGAAGCCGAGCGCGCCATGACCGACATTGAGCAGCAGGTTGTCGATGCCGCTGGTATTGAGGATCGGCAGGCCTTTCGGTGTCGCGGGGCGCAGACCGGTCCAGGGCTCCATCTGCTGCCAGGTCGTGGCCTGCGGGAAGGTCTCGCGCGCCTGCGCCACCAACTGTCCCAGCCGGCGCGGATCGATGCTGTCATCGATACCGACGATATCGGCCATGCCGGCCACGCGCAGCTTCTCGCCCAGACGGGCATAGACGATCTTGTAATCGGTGTCCGTGATCGACACACGCGGCGTGGCCGCGTCATTGGCGATCGGCAGCGACAGGCTGTAGCCCTTGATCGGATAGATCGGCAGATCGAGGCCTGCGGTCAGGCCGAGCCGCCGGCTGGCAACACCGGCCGCCAGCACATAGGCATCGGCTTCCAGCACATCGCCGCTCGCGGTCTCCACGCCGAGCAAACGCCGACCGCTGCGCAGCAGGCGCCGCACTTTGGCGCCGTAAACGAATTTGACGCCACTATTGTCGCCCGACAGCAGGCCTTCGATGCCCTGGCACAACCGATAGGGATCGGCTGCTTCTTCATCGGGCGTATACACGCCGCCGACGATGCGATGCGCGATGCTTTTCAGTGCCGGTTCCACTTTCAGGCAGGATTCGCGATCCAGCACCTGCTGCACGCTGCCGCGCTGGCTCTGGTACTCGACCTGCGCCCGCGCCGCATCAAGGCCGGCCGCACTGCCCTGCACGACCAGCTTGCCGGCCTTGCTCCAGGTGAAATCGAGACCGCGGATATCGGCGGCGCCATGCAGCACGTCGCGACTTAAGTAAGCCAGACGCAGCAGGCGGTCGGTGGTGGCAAGCGCCTGTTCGCGCGTGCAGGCAGCCATGAATTTCAGCAGCCAGCGATACTGGAACAGGTCGAAGGTGGGGCGGAACCGCATCGGTGTGTTGCGCCCGAACAGGTATTTCGGCAGATCGAACCACACGCCGGGATTGGCCAGCGGCGCCACGTAAGAGTAGCTCAGCTGCGCGCCATTGGCATGACTGGCACCCTGCGCCGTGGTGGGTGCGCGGTCGACAACCGTGACGCTGTGACCGTCGCGTGCCAGACGCCAGGCCGTCGTCATTCCCACCACGCCAGACCCGATCACCACGATATTCATGCCACGCACTCCTTGCGCCGCGAGGCAGATGGCTTCGCAGCGGTCGCTTCAAGCTAGGTGGAGCCGATCCATGCCGCCACTGCCGATCAGGCGGTTGCCCATTACATTGCGTTATGCCATGTCTTGGCCATATCGCCCTTCTCAGCCGGTCCGCCATGCAACTGCGCCACCTCGAAGTCTTCCACGCCATCATGCTGACCGGCACGATCACGGCGGCGGCCAAACTGCTCAATATCTCGCAACCGGCGGCGACGCGCCTGCTGCTGCGCGCCGAAGACCAGCTCGGCTACAAGCTGTTTGATCGCGTGCGCGGCCGACTGCTGCCGACGCGCGAAGGCCAGGTGCTGCATGCCGAAAGCGAGCGCATCATCAGCGGTCTGGACAACCTGCGCAAACTCTCGCGCAACCTGGGCGCCGCCACCAGCGGCCATCTGCGGATCGCTGCCGCGCCCGCGCTCTGCGTCGACCTGATCCCGCTGGCGATCACGCGCTTCCGGCAAAAACATGCCGATGTCAGTTTCGAAGTCGAAAGCCGGCAATATGCCGACCTGGTGCGCGTGGTGCTGAATCACGAAGTCGACCTCGGCCTCGGCTTCGACGTGCAGACGCATCCCGGCCTCGATATCCAGACCCTGGCGCCGGCACAGTTCTACGGTATCTTTCCCCGATCGATGGAAAACCATCTGCCGGCCGCAGTGAAACTCGAATGGTTCCGCAAACATCCCTTCATCGGTCTGCGCAGCGACGATCCGCTCGGCGCCGCATTCAGTGCTGCGGTGAAGCTGTCGGGTGTCGACCTGCAGCCGATCGTCGAGGTCAAGACCAACCAGATCGCCCTGTCGCTGGTGTCGCGCGGCGCCGGTGTGGCGATCGTGGATCAGTATACCGCGGCGGCACATGACCCTGATCTGGTGGTGGCGCGACCGCTGTCGCCGCGAATCGATTTTTCCGTGCAAACCCTGCGCGCCAAGCACCAGCCAGCCTCGGTTTTGGCGCGGAAATTCAGCGCAACTTTGGCACTGACCGAAAAAACCATTTCCGGCGTGCTGGGCCCGTCCGAAAAAGCCTATCGGGCTTGACGGAACGCGCCTAAATTGCCTCCATACCACCAGGTTATGGACAGGGCACCGATACGCATGGCAGAAAAGCCGTACGGTCAGCTATCACAGGGTTAAGGAACCGGCCGGCAGCCGCATCGGGGGGCGGCACCGGCACTGCAGGCGAAGACGCTTCGGACATCGATCCGGAGACAGCCGGCACGGATCCTTGCCTGTCCCGATACCGCCGCCCCGGGTTTCCATGATCCTGGACGGCATCTGAAGCAACGCATGGCCGGCCAATCACGGCGGCGGCCATTCACGGAGGAGAAGTCAACATGCTGTTTGGAACCAAGCACCTTGCGATCGGTGCGTTCGGCGCGGCCATCCTGGCTGCCCTGCCCGGCGCCAGCATGGCGCAGCAGAAATTCGTCACCATCGGCACCGGCGGCGTGACCGGCGTGTACTACGCGGCTGGCGGCGCGATCTGCCGCCTGCTGAACAAGGACCGCAAGACCCATGGCATCCGCTGCTCGGTCGAGTCGACTGGCGGTTCGGGCTATAACATCAACACGATCAAGGCCGGCGAACTCGACTTCGGCGCCGCCCAGTCGGACGTGCATTACCAGGCCTTCAAGGGCGTCGGCCCGTTCAAGGATGCCGGCGAGTTCAAGGAACTGCGCTCGGTCTTCTCGATCCATCCGGAGCCGTTCACCGTGCTGGCCCGCAAGGAAGCCAACATCACCAAGTTTGAAGACTTCAAGGGCAAGCGCTTCAACGTCGGCAATCCCGGCTCGGGCACGCGTGGCTCGATGGAACAGCTGCTTGCCACGATGGGCTGGAAGCTCAGCGACTTCGCGCTTGCCTCCGAGCTGAAGGCCGACGAGCATGGCCCGGCGCTGTGCGACAACAAGATCGACGGCTTCTTCTACGGCGTCGGCCATCCTTCGGCCAACATCCAGGATCCGACCACCACCTGCGGCGCCAAGCTGGTCTCGTTGACCGGCCCGGCCGTCGACAAGCTGGTGGCGGAAAACTCCTACTTCGCCAAGGCGACCATTCCGGCCGGCCTGTATAACAACAACCCGCAGGCGACGCAGACCTATGGTGTGCTGGCCACGCTGGTCAGCTCGACCAAGGTTGACACCGAGACGGTCTATCAGCTGGTGAAGGCGGTTTACGAGAACTTCGACGAGTTCAAGAAGCTGCATCCGGCCTTCGCCAACCTCGACCAGAAGGCGATGATCAAGGATGGCAACTCAGCGCCGCTGCATGACGGCGCCGTGAAGTACTACAAGGAAAAGGGCCTGATGTAAGGCCTCTGCTGCGATGCGAAGCCGGCCCGTTTGCAAAAACGGGCCGGCTTTTTTTTAAGTAGAAGACACGTCAGAAATTCCGGGGATACCCATGACCGCCAGCACCACCAATCGGCCCGCCACCGAGCAGGAACTGCAGGATCTCGTGAAGGAAGCCGATCTCGGCGGCCGCGATCCGCAGGGCCTCGTCGCCAGGATCATTCTGGTCGTTGCCGTGGCCTGGTCGGCCTTCCAGGTCTGGTATGCCTCCCCGCTGCCCTTCCTGTTCGGCATCTTCATCCTGAACGACACCGAAGCGCGCGCCATCCATCTGGGCTTCTCGGTTTTCCTGGCCTTCACCTGCTATCCGGCCTTCAAGCGCTCGCCGCGCAGCTATATCCCCGTCACGGACTGGGTCTTCGCGCTCGCCGGCGCCTTTGCAGCTTCCTACCTCTTCCTGTTCTACCGCGAACTGTCGACCCGGCCGGGCCAGCCCATCATGTTCGATCTGGTCGCCTCCGGCATCGGCCTGCTGCTGCTGCTCGAAGCCACCCGCCGCTCGCTCGGCCCGCCGATGGTGGTGGTCGCCGCGGTGTTCATCGCCTTCACCTTCGCCGGCCCCTGGATGCCGGATGTGATCCAGCATAAGGGCGCCTCGCTGACCAAATTCCTGCAGCACCAGTGGCTGACCACCGAAGGCGTGTTCGGCGTGGCGCTCGGTGTCTCGGCCGGCTTTGTCTTCCTCTTCGTGCTGTTCGGCTCGCTGCTGGAAAAGGCCGGCGGCGGCAACTGGATGATGCAGATCTCCGTCGCCCTGCTGGGCCATCTGCGCGGCGGACCCGCCAAGGTGGCCGTGGTGTCGTCGGCGCTGAACGGTGTCGTTTCGGGCTCGTCGGTCTCCAACGTCGTCTCGGGCGGCATCTTCACCATCCCGATGATGAAACGCACGGGCCTCTCCGGCGTGAAGGCCGGCGCCATCGAAACCGCGTCTTCGGTCAATGGCCAGATCATGCCGCCGGTGATGGGTGCCGCCGCCTTCCTGATGACGGAATATGTCGGCCTGCCCTATGCCGACATCGTCAAGCATGCCTTCCTGCCAGCGGTGATTTCCTACATCGCGCTGTTCTACATCGTCGATATCGAAGCGCAGAAGATCAATTCCAGGCCGCTGGAGCGCGCCGTCAAGCGCCCGCGCGGCGAATTCTGGCTGCGCCAGTTGCTCGGCTGGAGCGGCACTGTGGCCTTCATTTGCGCCCTGTACTACGCCGTACTCGGCATCCAGGCGGTGTTCGGCGCAGCAGCTCCCTGGCTGTTGGCGATTGGCGGCATCGGTCTTTATCTGGTCTCGCTGTGGTATGCCGCGCGCTACCCCGATCTCGAACTCGACGACGCCAGCAATCCCGACATCAAGGTGCCTGAGGCCTGGGCGGTCGCCCGTACCGGCCTGCATTTCACGCTGCCGATCATCGTGCTGCTGTGGTGCCTGATGGTTGAGGAAATGTCGCCCGGCCTCTCGGCCTTCTGGGCCACCGCCGCGGTGATGGCCATCGTGGTGACGCAGCGTCCGATCATCGCCTTCTTCCGCGGCGGCCGCGATTTCGCTGCCACCACGAAGCAGGGCCTGCTCGATCTGGTCGACGGCTTCAATCTCGGCGCCCGCAACATGATCGGCATCGGCATCGCCACGGCCACCGCAGGCATTATCGTCGGCACCGTGACGCTGACCGGCATGGGCCTGATGATGACCGACTTCGTCGAATTCCTGTCGGGCGGCAATGTCATGTTGATGCTGTTCCTGACGGCCTTCATCTGCCTGATCCTCGGCATGGGCATCCCGACCACCGCCAACTACATCCTGGTTGCCACGCTGATGGCGCCGGTGATCGTGGAACTCGGCGCGCAGGCGGGCCTCGCCATTCCGCTGATCGCCGTGCATATGTTCGTGTTCTATTTCGGCATCATGGCCGATGTGACGCCGCCGGTGGGCCTGGCCTCGTTTGCCGCCGCCGCGATTTCGGGCGAGGACCCGATCAAGACCGGCCTGCAGGGCACCGTCTATTCGATGCGCACCGCCGTGCTGCCCTTCGTGTTCATCTTCAATCCGCAGCTGCTGCTGATCGATATCGGCAACACGGGCGAAGCGATTCTGGTTGTGGTGATCTCGACGATGGCGATCCTGCTGTTCGCCGCCGGCACGATGGGTTGGTTCCTGACCCGCAGCAAACTCTGGGAATCGGCCTTGCTGCTGCTGATCTGTTTTGCGATGTTCCGGCCGGGTTTCTTCATGGACAAGTTCTATGAGCCCTACGTGCAGGCGCCCGCGGCGCAGATCTACGACATCGCCGGCCGCCTGCCGGATGACGGCCGCATTCTGATGGTGGTGGCTGGCACCACGCTGGAAGGCGAGGATGTCACCAAGACGATCAGCCTGCCGGTGGGCGCGCCCGCCGAGGGCCGCAAGCGTCTGGCCGATGCCGGCCTGACGCTGGTGCCGCTGGGCGACCGCATGCAGGTCGGCGCGATCAAGTTCGGCTCCGGTGCCAAGCGTGTCGGCCTTGAGAGCGGCTTCACCATCGAGCATGTGCTGCTGCCGGCCGACCGGCCCAGCAAGCATCTGATCTATCTCCCCGCCTTCGCCCTGCTGGCGATTGTGGTGATGACGCAGTTGCGCCGCCGCAAAGCGAAACCGGCGGTCGCATGATCCCGACCGTCGTTCTCTGTTCGGGTGGCATCGACTCTGCCACCCTCGCCTACAAGGTGGCGGCCGAGCGCAAGCTCGACCGCCTCATTTCTTTCGATTACGGCCAGCGCCATCGCCGCGAGATCGAGCATGCGGCGCGCATTGCGACCGCGCTGGGCGTGCGCCATGACGTGGTCGATATCACCGCGCTCGGCAAATTCCTGACCTCGTCCTCGCTGATCACTGGCGGCGATGCGGTGCCGGACGGGCATTACGCGCAGGACAATATGAAGTCCACCGTGGTGCCGAACCGCAACGCCATCATGCTGACCATCGCTTTCGGCATCGCCGCCGGCGCAAAAGCCGGTGCGGTCGGCATCGCCGTGCATGGCGGCGACCATTTCATCTACCCCGACTGTCGCCCGGGTTTCATCGCTGCATTTGCGGCCATGCAGGATCGCGCGCTGGAAGACATGTGGCAGGTCGAGCTGTATTCGCCGTTTCTTACCACCGACAAGGCCGGCATCGTCGCCGAAGGCGCCCGACTCGGCGTGCCCTTCGAGTTGACCTGGAGCTGCTACAAGGGCGGCGACCGGCATTGCGGTCGCTGCGGCACCTGCGTGGAGCGCCGCGAGGCTTTCCATCTCTCGAGCCTGCCCGATCCGACGCAATATGAAGATGCCGACTACTGGCTGCAGGCGATCGCAGCGATGAAAGCGAAATCCTAATTCGTCATGGTCGGGCTTGACCCGACCATCTCAGGCCGAACGACGCGAGGTCCTCGGGTCAAGCCCGAGGACGACGTAATGGATCATGCGACGGCGATGCCGAGCCGCTGGTCGCGGTCGCGCAGCAGCCGGATCACCGGAATGCTGAGCAGCACCATCCAGGCCTTGCCGATGATCTGGCCGCCCAGATAATCGAGGCTGCCGAAAGCGAGATAGAGGAAGGCTACCGAGTCGACGCAAAGCCCGACCAGGCTGGAGAGGACCACAGCGCGGATCAGGCCGCGCTTCTGCAGCGGCGTATAGACGGCGAAGTCGGCCAGTTCCGACAGCAGGAAGGCAGCGACAGACGCCACCACCAAAGCCGGCGGCGCCACGAAGCCGGACAGCGCTGCACCGACGATGATCGCAGCCAAGGCCCAACCCTTGCCGAGCCGGCGCTGCACCAGGTCGCGCAGCACCAGGGCCAGGCCGATCATCAGCACGCCGCTCGGCGCGGTGATGCCGAAAGGTGCGACCGGAATCAGGCACGGGCCCCGCGGAATGCACACGGTGCCGACATTGCCGATCAGCCAGTTGGCAGCCGGCACGCAGGCGATGAAGCCGGCGAGATAGAGAAAGCCTTCCAGGCGCTGACGATCCATGCGAAATGCGCTCCTTCGGGGCGGGGATATACGGCGGGAGCCGTTTTCAGGCAACCCCGCCGAATTTACCATTTCAGAACAGTACCTTAAGCCGCAGAGACGCTGGCCCAGGGCTGCGCGATCTCGACCATGCCGGTGCAATCGCCATCGGCGCCGAACATCACGGCACTGGGGCAGGCATAGTTCAGCGGCAGCGGATCGCGACGCTTGGCCAGCGCGCCAGGGAAACGCGCCGTGATCGCCGCCTGCACGGCCGGCTCATGCAGCGGGTCGAACCAGGGCTGTCCCATGATGCTGGCATCGATGCGCGGCTGGTGGAAGGCGGCCTCCAGCGGCAGCTTGTAGTCGATCAGGAAGGACAGGATCTGCATGACCGCCGGCATGATGCGGCGGCCGCCCGAGGCGCCGGCGGCGAGCCAGGGGCGGTCGCCGTCCAGCACCAGCGTCGGCAGCATGTTGCAGAGCGGGCGCTTGCCGGCGCCGATCGAGTTCGGCTGACCGGGCCGCGTGTCGAACCACATGATGCCGTTATTCATGGTGATGCCGCTGCCGGGCAGCATGGTGCAGCTGCCGAAGGCGGCCAGCAGCGTCTGCGTCACCGCCACCATGTTGCCGTCGCCGTCGACGACGCAGAAATGGCTGGTGCAGCTCTTGCCGTTGTCGGTATCGCCCATGCCGGCCAGCCGCTTTTCATAGGCCGCGGTCAGTCCCTCGATATAGGCAACATAGCTCTGGGCCGAGAGCGTGGCGCCGATCTTCGGACCGGCCACCTCGAAAGCGTCGCGCAGGCTCGGCCCCGCCGTCAGGTTCGGCGGCAGCAGCAGGGTCTTGCCGTGATAGTCGTAACGCAGCGGTTCGACCAGCTGCGCCTTGTAAGTCTTCAGATCATCGGCGGAGATTTTTGAGCCGCCCCTGGCGAGATCGGCCGCAATGCTCTTCGCCAGTTCGCCCTCGTAATAGTCGCGACCGCCGGCCTTGGCGATCTGCCGCAGGCTGGCCAGCAGCGCGTCGTTTTTCAGATAGCCACCGGCTTCTGCGGTGGGCGGGTAGCCATCGGCCAGGAACACGGCTTTCGCCGCCGGAGATTTCGCCAGATGGCGCGCGGCATTGGTGACCTGCAGGCTGAGGAACCAGTCGACCTCCATGCCGCGCTCGGCCAGACCGATGGCCGGTGCCAGCAATTCGGCCCAGCTGCGCGTGCCGAAAGTCTCATGCGCCAGACGCACGCCCTCTACCGCACCGGGCACCGCCATCGAGCTGTAGCCATAGATATTGCGATCCTCGACCACAGTGGGCCAGCCGAACATGCTGTCGTCCGTGCCGCCCTGCAGCGGATAATCGGCCGGATCGAGTTTCGCCGCGCTGACGGCGCTGAAATTGATCACATGCGCCTTTTTCTTCTTCGCATCCCAGATCTGCATATAGCCGATGCCACCGATGCCACTCATCCATGGCTCCAGCACGCCGAGCGCAAAGGAGGTGGCGACGGCGGCGTCGATGGCATTGCCGCCGCTGCGCAGCACCTCGGCGCCGATATCGGCCGCCTTCTGGTTTTGCGCAGCAACGACGCCGCGCCGGCTACTGGCGGCGGACTTCTTGAATTGCAGCGTGCGGTTCAGATTCGAGGACATGGACACTCTCTGGGTTTATTCGGCTGCGAAAGGATCGGCGACGCGCGGCCAGTAGGGCCCGCGCACCTTCTGGAACGGAATCTCGGCGAAGTCGGAGCGCATCGCGCCCGGCGCCTGCACATGCAGGATCTCGCCCGCCATCGGCGCAAAGCCGGCATGGAAATGCTGCGTCGACTTCACCACCACGATGGCCTTCGATGTCAGGTCGATGCCGAACTGCGTGAAAGCGCCGGGATGGAAGGTCTGCGTGCGGGTCGAGATCAGCACGAGATCGACATCTCCATTCACCTGTACCCAGACGGCATCGCCGATGGGCACGTCGCCACTCAGCGCCGGCTGCATGGCATCCTTCAGGATGCGCTTCACCGTGACATTCAGATCGAGCGGATCGCCCGAGGTGACGCCGCATTTGCCGCCGACACGCAGCTCGAGCGTCGCGCCCTCGCCGGCATCGCAGCAGAACCGCACCGCCATCGGATCCCAGTACAGGCCGCTGGCGACATTCTTGATTCCACGCTCAATGATACGACGCAGAATGAACGTGGCATCGCCGGGCGCGCCGCCGCCGGGATTGTCGGTCACATCGGCCAGCACCACCGGGCGTTTCGCCGCAGATGACGTGGCGCGATCCAATGCGGCATCGATGCTCAGATTCTGCGTGGCGGTCTGCTCGCGCATGCTCCAGATTTTTTTGCCGAAGCGTTCGGCCACTGCAGACGCCTTTGCCGCATCGCCATCGGCGATCACGATCATCTTGGCGGTGGCATCCGGCACATCCTGCATCGGGAAACCATGCGCGAAGGACACGGAGAGAATCCCGTCCTTGCCTTCCTGCGCCTGCATCTCCTTGACGAAGCCGGTCATCGGTTCGACCGGCGTACGCCAGAGATTGATCATGCGGGTATCGAACACCGCCATCACCGGCTTTGCCGCGCCCTGATACTTGGCGAGCAGGATATCGTAAAGCTCCTGCGCGCGCTCCTTGCTGTCGGTATGCGGGTATTCCTTGAAGGTGATCAGCGCATCGGCACTGGTCAGCATTTTCTCGGTGATCGAGCAATGCAGGTCGAGTTCGGCGCCCACGGCCGCCTTCGGGCCGACGATGGCGCGAATCTTTTCCAGCAGGTCGCCTTCGCAATCATCATAGCCATCCGCCACCATCGCGCCATGCAGGCTGAGCAGCACGAGATCGACCGGCATGGCCGCTTTCAGGTCGCTGAGGATTTCGTCACGGAAGCCTTCATAGACCTTGCGTACCGTCACGCCGGCCGGCTGCGCGAAAGCCGACAGGCTTTCTGCCACTTCTGCCTGTTGCGATTCGGCGGCGCGGCGCCAGACATGCAACGGCGCCGAGAACAAATTCTCCGGCCGCCGGGTTGCATCACCGCGATACAGCATCCACTCCCGGAAGCCGGCTTCTGCCGTCGGCAGCGGCGAGAAGGTGTTGGTTTCCGTGCCAAGACAGGCAATGAATACTTTCATTGAACCAATTCCCCTCGCTAAGGTTCACGAACCATCGACATGGATCAATGTCTCCGGGTTATGCCGCCGACGCCATGGCAACAGGCATGCTGCACAGCGAAACGGCAAAGACGCAACTGCCCGACAGAAAGGCAAACTTCCCTTGACCGCGACCCATCGACCATGATCAGCTTTCATTAGCGATCAAACAATGACAAGGGGGAGTGCTATGCGTTCGCGTCGATTCCAAATGTTCGTATCCGCCATTGGCCTGAGTATCGGCCTTGGCCTTCTGGCCGGCGCCGCCGCTGATGCCGTTGCCCAGGACAAGAAAACCCTGCGCTTCATCCCGCATGCCGGCCTGCGCGTCACCGATCCGATCCTGACCACCGCCTTCATGTCGCGTAATCATGGCTACATGATCTACGACACGCTGTTCAGCGTGGACGACAAGATGCAGGTCAAGCCGCAGATGGTGGAGAAGCACGAGGTCAGCGGCGACAAGCTGACCTACACCTTCACGCTGCGCGACGGCCTGAAATTCCATGACGGCGCGCCGGTCACCTCGGCCGACGTGATTGCCTCGCTGGCGCGCTGGGGCAAGAACGACACGATGGGCCAGAAGCTCTTCACCTACACCAAGGAATGGAAGGAAGTCGACGCCAAGACCTTCCAGCTGGTGCTGAAGGAGCCCTACGGCCTGGTGCTCGATTCGCTCGGCAAGCCCAGTTCGAACGTGCCCTTCATCATGCCGGCCCGCATTGCCGCGACTCCGGCCAGCCAGAATGTGCCGGAAGAAATCGGTTCGGGCCCGTTCCGCTTCATCAAGGGTGAATTCCAGCCCGGCGTGAAGGTGGTTTACGAGAAGAACCCGGACTACAAGCCGCGCAGCGAGCCTGCCAGCAACACCAGCGGCGGCAAGGTTGCCAAGGTGGATCGCGTCGAATGGCTGACCATCGCCGATCCGCAGACGGCGATGAACGCCCTGCTCAAGGGCGAAGTCGATATCTGGGAGCAGCCGGCCTTCGACCTGCTGCCGGAACTGAAGAAGAGCAAGGACGTCGATATCCGCAATCTGCAGCCGCTCGGCATGAACTACATGCTGCGCATGAACTGGCTGCAGCCGCCGCTGGATAACGTGAAGGTGCGTCAGGCCATCCTGCATGCCATCCAGCAGGAAGACTATCTGGCCGCCCAGGTCGGCGATCCGGAATACTACAAGGTCTGCGGCGCGATCTTCGGCTGCTCCAGCCCGCTGGCGACCGATGCCGGCGCGGTGGGTGTGAAGAAGGCCAATGTCGCCCAGGCCAAGAAGATGCTGGCGGAAAGCGGCTACAAGGGCGAGAAGATCGTCATCATGGCGCCGACCGACCTGAACAGCATCAACCAGCTGCCGCTGGTGACGGCGCCGCTGATCCGCGCGATCGGCGTCAATGTCGAGGTGCAGTCGATGGACTGGCAGACGCTGGTCGGCCGCCGCGCCAAGATGGATCCGATCGATCAGGGTGGCTGGCATATCTTCCACACCGCCTGGGGCACGGCCGATATGATGAACCCGATTGCCAATGCCGGCACCAAGGGCCTGGGCAAGCAGGGCGGCTTCTTCGGCTGGACCGAAGACCCGGTCATCGAGAAGCTGCGTGACGACTACGCCCGCGAGCCGGATGCCGCCAAGCAGAAGGCCATTGCCGAAGCCGTGCAGAAGCGCGTCTACGAGCTGGTGCATTACATCCCGCTCGGCGAATACTTCCAGCCGTCGGCAATCCGCAAGAACGTGGTCGGCAATCTTCCGAGCGCCGCCTATGTTCTGTGGAACATCGAAAAGAAGTAAGAAGTCAGGATATGGAGCGTGACGCTGGCATGATTGTTGCGTAGTTATAACCCATGTTGCGTCTCGTTCTTTCCCGTCTGCTGGCCGCCATCCCCGTCATGGGGGTGGTGGCCATTTTCGTTTTCCTGCTGCTGCGCCTGAGCCCGGGCGATCCGGCTGCGATCCTGGCCGGCGACACCGCCACGCCGGAGATCATCGCCGAGATCCGTGCCGATCTTGGCCTCGATCGCCCGATTCCCGAGCAGTTCGTCACCTGGATCGGCCAGCTGGCCCAGGGCGATCTCGGCAAATCGGTGCTGTCCAAGCAGCCCGTCACCATGATGATCAGCCAGCGCGTTGAGCCGACCATGTCGCTCGCGCTGACCACGCTGATCTTCGCCATCGTCGTTGCCGTGCCAATGGGCATTCTGGCTGCCTGGAAACAGGGCAGTTGGTTCGACCGCGGCATCATGGCGCTGTCGGTGGCCGGCTTTTCGATCCCGGTTTTCGTGCTGGGCTACATCATGGTCTATGTCTTCTCGATGAAGCTTGACCTATTCCCGGCCCAAGGCTTCGCCTCGATCCGCGACGGCCTGCCAGGCTTCCTCGAGCGCATCGCGCTGCCGACAGTAACACTCAGCTTCATCTATATCGCGCTGTTCGCCCGCATCACGCGCACCGCCATGCTAGAAGTGCTGAACGAGGACTATATCCGCACCGCCCATGCCAAAGGCCTGAAGGAGCGCGTCGTGCTGGTGAAGCATGCCCTGCGCAACGCCGCCATCCCGATCGTCTCGGTGATCGGCATCGGCTTCGCCCTGCTGATCGGCGGCGTGGTGATCACCGAAACGGTGTTCAATATCCCCGGCATCGGCCGTCTGGTGGTGGATGCCGTGCTCGGCCGCGACTATCCGATCATCCAGGGTGTGATCCTGGTCTTCTCGGGTGTCTATGTGCTGATCAATCTGGCGATCGACATCGCCTATGTCTTGCTCGATCCCAGGATTCGGTACTGATCATGCGGCAGGTTTTCCGTCATGCGGCTTTCCGCAATCCCTCCGTATTGATCGGCGGCGGCATCCTGCTGGTGCTGCTGATCGTCGCGCTGGTCGCGCCGCTGCTGACCGAGCATGATCCTGGCACCATCGCGCCGCGCTTCCGCCTGCGCGGTCCGTCCGACCAGTTCCTCATGGGCACCGACATGCTCGGCCGCGATGTCTGGACCCGCGTGGTGCATGGCGCGCGTATCTCGCTGCTGGTCAGCACCGTGGTGGCCAGCATTTCCATCTCCATCGGCCTGCTGATCGGCCTGGTGGCCGGCTATATCCGCTGGCTCGACGGCCCGATGATGCGCGCCATGGACGGCATCATGGCTATCCCCGGCATCCTGCTGGCGATTGCGCTGGTTTCCCTGAGCGGCGCCTCGCTGCTGACCGTGATCGTCGCCATCGTGATCCCGGAAATCCCGCGTGTCGCCAGGCTGGTGCGCGGCGTGGTGCTGTCGATCCGCGAGGAGCCCTATGTGGAGGCCGCCGTGGGCCTCGGCACGCCGACCCCGAAAATTCTGATCCAGCACATCCTGCCCAATACCATTGCGCCGCTGATCGTGCAGGGCACGTATATCTGCGCCTCGGCCATCCTGGTGGAGGCCATCCTGAGCTTCCTGGGCGCCGGCCTGCCGCCGGAAATCCCCACCTGGGGCAACATCATCGCCGAGGGCCGCGCGGTGTTTCAGCGCGCACCCTGGATCATCCTGTTCCCCGGCGGCTTCCTCGCCGTCACCATCCTGGCCGTCAACATCCTGGGCGACGGCCTGCGCGACACGCTCGATCCGCGCATGAAAAAGCGGCTGGGGGCCTGAGCCATGACCACTGCGGTTCTCAGCGTGAAAGACCTGTCGGTCGCCCTGCCCAGGGGCGGCGACCGCAATCTGGCCGTCCAGAAGGTCAGCTTCGAGGTGATGCCGGGCGAGATCGTCTGCCTGGTCGGCGAGTCCGGTTCGGGTAAATCAGTCACCGCCAGCACCGTGATGGGACTGGGCAGCCTGCCCATCGTCAGCGGCGATGTGCGGCTGGAAGGCGAAGACCTGCGCAAGGCCTCGAAGGCGCGACTGCGCGACCTGCGCGGCAGCCGCATGTCAATGATCTTCCAGGAGCCGATGACCGCGCTCAATCCGGTGCATCGCGTCGGCGATCAGGTGATCGAACTTCTGAAAGCCCACAACTGGAAGGGCAAGGGCGTCAGCGCTGAAGAGCGCGTGCAGCAGCTGTTTGCCGACGTTCACCTGCCCGATCCGGCCCGGCTGATGAATGCCTATCCGCACCAGTTGTCGGGCGGGCAGCGCCAGCGCGTCATGATCGCCATGGCGCTGGCGCTCGAACCGGCACTGCTGATCGCCGACGAACCGACCACGGCCCTGGACGTCACGACGCAGGCGCAGATCCTGCTGCTGTTGCGCGAATTGCAGCAGAAGCGCGGCACCGGCGTGCTGTTCATCACCCATGATTTCGGCGTCGTGGCCGACATTGCCGACCGCGTGGTGGTGATGCGCTACGGCGAAGTGGTGGAAAGCGGCAAGACCGAGGATGTGCTGTACCGCCCCCAGCACGACTATACCAAGATGCTGATCAATGCCGTGCCGCGCCTGAAGCCGCGCCACGCCACCGCGATCACCTCGGAACCGGTGCTGAAGGCACAGGACCTGAGCAAGCTTTACGTCACCCGCAGCATGTTCAAGGGCACCCGCGAGGTGCGCGCCGTCGACGGTATCGACCTCAAACTCTACAAGGGCCAGACGCTCGGCATCGTCGGTGAGTCGGGTTCGGGCAAATCGACGGCAGCGCGTTGCGTCGCCCGCCTGATCGATCCGACCGGCGGCCAGGTGCTGCTCGACGATACCGATATTGCGCATCTGAACGTGCGCCAGCTGCATCCCTTCCGCCGCCGCATCCAGGTGGTGTTCCAGGATCCGTATCGCTCGCTCAATCCGCGCCGCACCGTGGCGCAGTCGATCATCGAAGGCCCGCTGAATTACGGCATTCCGCACGCCGAGGCGATCGAGCGCGCCCGCAAGCTGCTCAACATCGTCGGCATCGACGTCAATGCGCTCGACCGCTATCCGCACCAGTTCTCCGGCGGCCAGCGCCAACGCCTGGCGATTGCACGCGCATTGGCCATGGAACCGGAAATCCTGGTGGCCGACGAAGCCGTTTCGGCGCTCGATGTCTCGGTGCAGGCGCAAGTGCTCGACCTGCTGGAAAGCATCCGCGACCAGTTCGGCATCGCCATCCTGTTCATCACCCACGACCTGCGCGTGGCCGCCCGGCTGTGCGACCGCATTGCCGTGATGCAGCGTGGCAAGATCGTCGAATTCGCCGAAACGGCGCAGCTGTTCGCGGCGCCGCAGCACGATTACACCAAGCAGCTGTTTGCGGCCCTGCCCGGCCGCCACTGGCTCGAAGCCGAACGGGCGCAATAACCCGGCTTTTTTTACTGCTGCACGGAGGGTGCGATGGCGGCGCTTCTCGACCAGGTCGATCTGACGGATATCAGGGACGCGGTCGGAAGCCTGCGCGACGACGCCGTGGCGCTGCTGTCCGACATGGTGCGGTGCCCCTCGCTGCTGGGCGATGAGAAAAGCGCCCAGGATCTGGTGCGCGGCGTCTTCGAGAATATGGGCCTGCAGGTCGATGAGTTCGCCATCGACGAAGAGAAGCTCAAAAGCCATCCGGGCTATTCGCCCTCCATCGTCTCCTATGATGGCCGGCACAATATCGTCGGCCTGCACCGGCCGCGCCATGGCACGCGCGGCAAATCGCTGATCTTCAACGGCCATATCGATGTCGTGCCGGTCGGCGCCGAAGCGCTGTGGACCAGGCCGCCATTCGAGCCGTGGATCGACGGCGACAAGCTGTATGGCCGCGGTGCCGGCGACATGAAGGCCGGCATCGTCAGCTATATCATTGCCATGCAGGCGCTGCGCAAACTGGGTCTGGAGCCGGCGGCCGAGGTGATCCTGCAGTCGGTGGTGGAAGAGGAATGCACCGGCAATGGCGCACTGGCTTGCCTGGTGCAGGGCTATCGCGCCGAGGCCGCCATCATCCCCGAGCCGCTGCCCGGCCTGATGGTGGCACAGATGGGCGTGATGTGGCTGGCGCTGGAGGTCGAAGGCAAACCGGTGCATGCCTCGGTGGCGCATACCGGCGTCGCCGCCATCGATTTCGCCCTCTACATGTTCAGCGAGCTGAAGAAGCTGGAGCATCAGTGGAATGCCCCGGACGGCCGGCACGAGCATTATCGCGGCCACGAGCATCCGGTGAATTTCAACCTCGGCAAGATCCAGGGCGGCGAATGGGCTTCCTCGGTGCCGACGGCCTGTCGCGCCGATATCCGCCTCGGTTTCTATCCCGGCATCAGCCCGACCGAAGTGCGCGAGACCGTGGAAAAACTGTTCGCCGAGGCGCATCGCCGCCATCCGCAGAATAACAGCCTGGATTACCGGATCGTCTATGAAGGCTTCCAGGCCGAGGGGTTCGTGCTCGACATGAATGCGCCGGTGGTGACCGCGCTGACCGACTGCCACCGCAGCGTGACCGGCAGCGACATCGAAAAGCGCGCCTTCACCGGCACTACCGATGCACGCTTCTTCAATCTCTATGGCAACACACCCGCCACCTGCTATGGCCCCGTCGCCGCCAATATCCATGGCATCGACGAATGGGTCTCGATCGACAGCATGATGCAGGTGGCCACCGTGCTGGCGCTGTTCACCGCGCGCTGGTGCGGCGTCAATCGTCTGGCATAACCATAAAAAACCGTCCGCAACGAGAGGCAGCATGACCGACCTGCATGACCTGAGCGCCCACCAGCTCTGGATGGGATACCGCACCGGCGCGATTTCGCCGGTCGAAGCCACCAGGGCCGCGCTGAAGCGCATTGAGGCCTGGGAGCCGAAGATCAACGCCATGTATGTCGTCGATGCCGAGGGCGCGCTGGCACAGGCCAAGGCCTCGGAGCAGCGCTGGCGCAAGGGCCGGCAGCTCAGCCCGCTGGACGGCGTGCCGATCACGCTGAAGGAGAATATCGCCAGCAAGGGCGTGCCGACGCCGGTCGGCACGGCTGCCGCCATCCTGACGCCGAGTGCCGTGGACGCGCCGCCAGCGGCGCGGGTGCGCGAAGCCGGCTGCGTATTTCTGGGCAAGACCACGATGCCGGATTTCGGCATGCTGGCCTCGGGCGTGTCGAGCCTGCACGGCACCACGCGCAATCCCTGGAACCTCAAGCGCAACACCGCCGGCTCGTCGTCCGGCGCCGGCGCCGCCATCGCCGCCGGCTATGGCCCGCTGGCGCTCGGCACCGATATCGGCGGCTCGGTGCGCCTGCCGGCAGCCTATAACGGCATCTTCGCGCTCAAGCCCAGCCTCGGCCGCATCCCGATCAATCCGCCCTTCCTCGGCCGCGTGACCGGGCCGATGACCCGCACGGTGATGGACAGCGCGATGCTGATGAACCACCTGACCCTGCCCGATGGCCGCGATTACATGTCGCTACCGTTCGACGAGCGCGACTACCCCAAATTGCTGGATGGCGAAGTGAAGGGCCTGAAGATCGGCCTGCTGCTGGATGCCGGTCTCGGCCTGGCAGTCCAGCCGGCGGTGCGCAAGGCGGTGGAACAGGCGGCCAAACTGTTTGAAGCGGCCGGCGCGAAGATCGAACCGGTCAAGCCCTTCATGACCCAGGCGATGGCCGATGGTCTGAACACCTTCTTCCAGTCCCGTGCCTATACCGACTTCGCCGCGATGCCGCCGGAACGGCAGGCGAAGGTGCTGCCCTATATCGCCACCTGGTGCGGCATGGCGGCGAACTACACCGCGGTCGACGCGATGCGCGCGCTGGGCCAGGTCTTCGCCCTGCGCGAGGCGACCGTGGCCGCCACCCTGCCCTTCGATTACGTGATCAGCCCGACCTCGCCGATCACCGCCTATGATGCCGAGGAGGCCGCGCCGGGCAACGACCCGCAGTTCAAGTCGGAGCACATCCGCTTCACCGCGCCGTTCAACCAGTCGGAACAGCCGGCGGCTTCGATCTGCGCCGGTTACGACGAGGACGGCCTGCCGATCGGGCTGCAGATCGTCGGCCGCCGGTTCGATGATGCCGGCGTGCTGCGGATGTCGCATATCTACGAGCAGATGCGCCCAGCGCTCCGTGCCTGGCCGGAGCCCTGATCAGCGCTTCCCAGCTTCCGGAAAACCGGCTAAGCATCCGCCATGACCATCGTGGTATCCGGCGGCACCGGCTTCATTGGCCGGCATCTGGTGCGACAGCTGGCGGAGGCCGGCGAGACCGTGCATGTGCTGGCCCGCCCGGACTCCGATGCCGCGGCGCTGGCGGGCGCCGCCACGGTGCATCGCATCACAGACGGGCAGACCCTGGGGCCGCTGCTGCAGGATCTGCGACCGCAGACCTGTTTCCATCTCGCCACGCGCTATGCGCATGACACGGCGAGCGATGCCATCCCGGCACTGATCGCCGCCAATCTCGGCTTCGCCGCGCAGTTCGCCGATGCGGCGGCTCGTAGCGGCTGCAGGGCCTTCGTCAATACCGGCACGGCGTCGCAGCTAAATAGCCGCGGCGCCTATCTGCCGGCCTCGCTCTATGCCGCCAGCAAGCAGGCCTTCGAGGACCTGCTGGTCTATTTCGACCGCCGCGCCGGACTCCCCGCGGCCAGCGTGCTGCTCTACGACACCTACGGACCGGGCGACACCCGCAACAAGCTGCTGGCGCAACTGATCCAGGCGGCGAAAACCGGCACGCCGATCGATCTCAGCCCCGGCGAGCAGGAAATCGACCTGCTGCATATCGACGATGCCGTGTCGGGTCTTGCAGCGGCGGCGCGCGCCCTGCATGGCGGCGCCGCCCATCCGGCGCATTACGTGCTGTCCTCGCGCCGGCCGCTGAGCATCCGCGCGCTGGCCGACCTGATCATCGCGAATGGCGGCGAAAAGCTGCAAGCCAACTGGGGCGCACGCGCCTATCGTGACGGCGAGGTCATGCAGACCTGGAAAGGCGGTACGCCGCCGCCGGGCTGGCAGCCGCAATGCAAGCTGGAAGATTTCCTGCGCGAAAGTCTGGGCGCCTAGCTACGCGCCTTGGCAATGAAGGCCTCGATCGGGCCATAGAATTCGGCCTCGCAGGCGCGGATTTTGTCCTCCGGCCAGTCCCACCAGCGGATCTCCAGCAGCGCCGTCACGATGTCCGGCGCAAAACGATGCTTGATCAACTTTGCCGGATTGCCCGCGACGATGCCGTAGGCAGGCACATCGCGGGCCACCACCGCACCAGCCGCAACGATGGCACCGTCACCAATCGTGACGCCGGAGAGAATGATGGCGCGCGCCCCGATCCACACGTCATGACCGATCCGCACCGGACCTTTTGTCACAGCGTCGGCATTGCCGGCTTCGGGATGCAGCAGCTTGGTGCGGAAGGGGTAGGTCGAGACCAGCTGGGTCGGATGATCGGCGCGGCCGAAAATCATCACCTCCGGCCCGATGGAGCAGAAGGCGCCGACGGAGATCGCCGCCGAGGCATGCGGCTGCACGAAATTGCGCTTCGACAGGCCATAGGTATGGCGCCCGACACTGACATGTGCAGGCCAGCTCTCCCCGGCTTTGCGCAGGCCCAGCTTTTCCCGCAGTCGACGCCAGCCACTCATGATGTGAAATCCGGCCAGGCCGCGTCGCGGTCATTGATCACGAGAGGCGCAAACGGCCAGGCAATGCCGAGCGCCGGATCGTTCCAGCGCAATCCGCCGGCGCAGCCCGGCTGCTCGCCTTCGCTCAGCTCGTAGAGCACATCCGTTTCGTCGCTCAGGGTCAGGAAGCCATGCGCGAAACCGTCGGGCACAAAGAGCGCGCGATGATTGTCGGCGCTCAGCTCGACAGAGATCCAGCGCCCGCGCGTGGCCGAGCCTGGCCGGATATCGACGACGACATCGAAGATCGCGCCGCGCAGGCAGCGTACCAGCTTGGCCTGGCGCACCGGCGCCATCTGGAAATGCAGGCCGCGCAGGGTGCCGCGTTTCACATTATGACTCAGCCCGCCCTGGCGCGGCACGAAATCGATGCCGACCGCTTTGAAAAGCTCGGTATCGTGCAGGCGATGGAAATAGCCGCGCGCGTCACGGCTTGGCGCGGTCTCGACCGTGAACACTCCCGCGATGCCGGTCGCCGCGATCTGCATGGTCAGAAAATCTGCAACTGCGGAATGGCGATCACGAAATGCCCGTTCCAGCCCCTGATCTGCGCCTGTTCGGCTGCCACTTCGGCCTTCAGATTCCACGGCAGGATCAGCAGATAATCCGGGCGATCTTCGGCAATGGCGTCCGGCGCACGGACCGGAATCTGCGAACCCGGCAGCAGATGCTGCTGCTTGTGCGGATTCTTGTCGTAGACCGCGACGATATCCTGCGCCGTGATGCCGCAGTAGTTCAGCAGCGTATTGCCCTTGGCGGCGGCGCCATAGGCGCAGACCGTCTTGCCGTCGGTTTTGGCGGCTGCCAGGAAGCCGCGCAGTTCATCGCGTACCGCGGCCACGCGCGGCGCGAAATCGCCATAGGCCGCCAGCCTGTCGAGCCCGGCCGCCGCTTCCTTCTTGCGCAGCCGCGCCAGCCCGACAGTGTCGGTGTGATCAGCGCCGCGATGGCAGACATAGAGCCGCAGCGAACCGCCATGGGTCGGCAGTTCTTCGACATCGAAGACACGCAGGCCATGGGCGGCAAAAATCTTCTCGGCCGCCAGCAGCGACAGGTAGGAATAATGCTCGTGATAGATCGTATCGAACTGCACCTGTTCGATCAGGTTCAGCAGATGCGGGAATTCCACCGTCAGCACGCCCTGCGGTTTCAGCAGCACGGCAAAGCCGGAAACGAACTGGTTCAGCTCCGGCACATGCGCCATCACATTGTTGGCTGCCATCAGATCAGCGGCCTTGCCGGCGGCCAGGAGCCGCTGTGCCGTCTCGCGGTTGAAGAACGCCACTTCGGAAGGGATGCCCTTCTGCTCGGCGACGGCCGCGACATTGGCGGCGGGCTCGACGCCCAGCACACCGATGCCGGCTGTTTTGAAATGCTGCAGCAGATAGCCATCATTGCTGGCGACTTCGACCACCAGCGACTGCGGTCCGAGTCCGAACCGCTCGGTCATCGCGCCCGCATAGCGCCTGGCATGCTCGACCCAGCTGGTGGCATAGGACGAGAAATACGCATAGTCGGAAAAGATCGCTTCCGCCGGCACGTCATGATCCACCTGCACCAGCAGGCAACTGTCGCAGACGCGGGCATGCAGCGGATAGCGCGGTTCCGGCTGGCCGGCCTTTGCCATCGGCACATAGGAATTGGCCAGCGGCTGCAGGCCGAGATCGACAAAACTGCGCGTCAGCGGCTTATGACAAAAGCGGCAGTCACTCATAACCCATCCTCGAAATCGGCAATCTGCCGGTCGGTCAGCACGGCGGCATCCGCGCCCGCCATCCAGTCACGATACCATGCCACGGTGACATCCAGCGCGACCTGCGTGGTGAAGCGCGGCTGCCAGCTTAAGCTCTGCGCCGCGAGACGCGCATCCAGCGCCAGCACGCCTTTCTCGCCGATCCCCTGCTGCGGCTCATGCCGCCAGGCCGGCGCACCGAAGGCCTTTGTGAGGTCGGTGGCGATGGTGCCGACCGTGATACGCTGATCCTCCAGCGGACCGAAATTCAGGCTGGTCGGCAGGCCGGGTTTCTGCACGTGCAGTGCCTCGGCATAGCGCAGATAGCCGTGAACGGGGTCGAGCACATGCTGCCAGGGTCGCGTTGCCTCCGGCCGGCGCAGGACCACGCTGTCCTGCTGCTGCGCGGCACGCACGATATCAGGGATGAGCCGGTCGGCCGACCAGTCGCCGCCGCCGATCACATTGCCGGCCCGCGCGGTGCCGACCCGGTGGCGGCCGGCGAAGAAGCTCTTCACCCAGCTGTGGACGGCAATCTCGGTAGCCGCCTTCGACGCCGAATAGGGATCATCACCGCCAAGCGGCGCACTTTCCGGGAAAGCCGCGCCGCTTTCGTTATTGGCATAGACCTTATCGGTGGTGACGATCACGGCCGTCAGCGACTGGGAGTGACGGCGCATCGCTTCCAGCAGATGGATGGTGCCCAGCACATTGCTGGTCCAGGTGCCGACCGGATCACGATAGCTGGCCGGCACCAGGGCCTGGGCGGCGAAATGCAGGATGATCTCCGGCTTTGCCGCGGCCAGCGTCGCGCTCACCGCATCGGCGTCACGCAGATCGGCCAGCGTCTCGCCCGCCAGCGTGGTTTTCAGCAGGGCATGCAGGCTGGGCGCGTTGTCCGGCGGCAACGCGAAACCATGCACCTCGGCGCCAAGGCGATGCAGCCAGCGCGCGGCCCAGGCGCCCTTGAAACCGGTATGGCCGGTCAGCAGAACGCGACGGCCACGCCAGAAGTCACGCCAAGAATCAATGCCGACGCCCATGTCTCAGGCCCAGACCTTCCAGGGTGCCTTACCGCCGTTCCACAGAGATTCCAGCACCATGCGTTCGCGCACTGTATCCATCGGCTGCCAGAAGCCATCATGCCGGAAGGCCTCCAGCTGGCCTTCGGTCGCCAGCTTTTCCAGCGGCGCCCGTTCCCAGACGGTCTTGTCGTCGGTCACATAGTCCAGCACCTGGCGCGACAGGACGAAGAAACCGCCATTGATCAGCCCGCCGTCGCCGCGCGGTTTTTCCCGGAAGCCGGTCACGCTATCGCCTTCCATGGTCAGCGCGCCGAAACGGCCCGGTGGTGTGACGGCGGCCATGGTGGCGAGCTTGCCGTGCTTGCGGTGGAAGGCCAGCGAAGCAGTGATGTCGATATCGGACACGCCATCGCCATAGGTCATGCAGAAGGTGTCGTCGTCCTGCAGCCAGCGCGCCACCCGCTTCAGCCGGCCGCCGGTTTCGGTCGCTTCGCCGGTTTCCACCAGCGTCACCTTCCAGGGTTCGGGGGCGCCGCTCAGATATTCCAGCCTGTTCTGCGCCAGATCGATGGTGACATCGGCGGCATGCAGCACGTAATTGGCGAAATATTCCTTGATCACATAACCCTTGTAGCCGAGGCAGACGATGAAATCGGTGATGCCATGGGCGGCATAGATTTTCATGATATGCCACAGGATCGGCCGGCCGCCGATTTCCACCATCGGCTTGGGCCGCAGCACGCTTTCCTCTGTGATGCGAGTGCCGTATCCGCCCGCCAAGATGACAGCCTTCATCGCGATTTCATCCCCACCAGATAAGCCAGCGTGCCGCAGAACCGGCCGGCATCGCGCAGACCCTTATTGCGAAAGTCGGTTAGCAGATAGAGCGGCGCTTTCACGCCGAACCGCAGCAGCGCCGGCAGGGCGATGCGCCACATGGCTGCCCGCCCCTTATATTTCTGCTCGATATAAAGCCGCGACCAGGCCATATGCCAGAACTTTTCCCAGTGCTTGTCCCAGCTGCGCCGGATCGAGCCGCCGCCGACATGATCGGTGACGGCATCGGCCACACGGATCAGCTGCCAGCCGGCACGCCGCATGCGGATGCAGAAATCATCATCCTCATAATACAGGAAGATCGCCGGATCGAAGCCTTGCACGGCCTCCAGCGCAGCACGGCGCACCAGCATGGCGGCACCGGACACATAACCGGCACAGATATCGCCTTCCGGCTCCGGATCTGCGCGCCGCGAGGCCATCTCGGCGCGGCGGAACATGTCGACGTCATGCGACACTTCCCACGTGCCGGCCGGGGTCCGCAGAACGGGTGCCAGCACACCGGCCTCAGGGTAGCGTTCGGCCGCGGCCAGCAGCCGGTCCAGGCAGTCCGACCGCAGTTTGGCATCCGGGTTGACCAGCAGCACGAAATCGCAGTCGTCCGTCAGCGCGCGCTGGAGTCCCTGATTTGCCGCATTGCCGAAACCGCGGCCGATATCGTTGCCGATCAGCGTGGTCTGCGGGCTCGCTTCGATGATGGCGCGGGTCCTGTCACGGCTCGCATTGTCCGTCACGATGACGGGCAAGCCAGGCGGCAGATGGGCAAGACACTCGCCAATCACCCCCTCGCTGAAATGCGTCACGGTCACCACGACGACCCGACTGCCGCCCCGCGCGACACCGGGCGTCACATCGCCTGCTGCGACACTCACGATTGCCCCATGTTCCCCAACGCGCCACCCCGCGCAGGCGCGGTTTTACACGGTTTCGCCTGGGCAGGCGAGAACTGTACCCCAAGGTGCCTGCATATATTTCCCATAACCGCAGGACGGCGGCGCCAACTGGACTTGTATATACAATTAAACCTATACTGACCGGCGGAAGAGACAGGGCCAGACAACAGGGAAAACCGATGCCCGGGCCAGCCGCCGCCTCGCAGAATGGACCTACGCCGCGCTATCGCCGCGTCAAGGAATTCATCGTCAAGCATATCGAGGCGGGTGACTGGCGCGCTGGCGATCAGGTGCCGTCGGAAAGCGCCCTGGTCAAACAGCTCAAAGTCAGCCGCATGACCGTGAACCGGGCGCTGCGCGAACTGACCCATGAAGGCCTGGTCGTCCGCGTGCAGGGCACCGGCACCTTCGTGGCCGAGAAACGCCCGATCTTCAATCTGGTCGAACTGCGCAATATCGCCGAGGAAATCGCCGAGCGCGGCCAGCGCCACACCGCCCGCGTCGAGCTACTGCAGGCCGAGCGCGCCACCGTCGATCTGGCTCGCGAACTCGGTCTCAATCCGCAGGCCGGCATCTATCATTCCGTGCTGGTGCATATGGCCGATGGCATCCCGCTGCAGGTGGAAGACCGTTACGTCAATCCGGCCACCGCACCCGGCTATCTGGAGGCCGATTTTACCGCGCAGACGCCGAACGAATTCCTGATGAAATCCGCTCCCGCCACGGAAGTGGAGCATATCGTCGAGGCCGCGATGGCGGATGCGCGCATCCGCAAACTGCTGAAGATCACCGCCAGCGAACCCTGCCTGCGCCTGCGGCGCCGCACCTGGGCCGGCAGCCAGACCGTGTCGGCAGCCGTGCTCTGGTATCCCGGCCATGCCCACCGCTTCACCACCCGTTTTTCCTACCGCGCCGACGGCACGTCGAAGCGCAGCTATCTCTGAACGAGGCCCACCATGTCAAACAACCGCCGCGACAATACCCGCGTCATTCGCAGCCCGCATGGCAGCGACCTGCATACCGGCAACTGGCAGATCGAGGCGGCCTACCGGATGATGCGCAACAACCTAGATCCCGATGTGGCCGAGAAGCCGGAAGAACTGGTGGTCTATGGCGGCATCGGCCGGGCGGCGCGCAACTGGCAGAGTTTCGACCAGATCCAGAAGACGCTGACGACGCTGAAACCCGACGAAACCCTGCTGGTGCAGTCGGGCAAGCCGGTAGGCGTGTTTCGCACCCATGAGGATGCGCCGCGCGTGCTGATCGCCAATTCCAACCTGGTGCCGGAATGGGCGACCTGGGACCATTTTCATGAACTCGACCGCAAGGGCCTGATGATGTACGGCCAAATGACGGCCGGCTCGTGGATCTATATCGGCAGCCAGGGCATCGTGCAGGGCACCTACGAAACCTTCGTCGAAATGGGCCGCCAGCATTACGGCGGCAACCTGAAGGGCCGCTGGATTCTCACCGCCGGCCTCGGCGGCATGGGTGGCGCGCAGGCACTGGCCGCCACCATGGCCGGCGCGTCGATGATCGCCATCGAATGCCAGCCGTCGCGCATCGAGATGCGGCTGCGCACCGGATATGTCGATATGAAGGCCGATACGCTCGACCAGGCGCTGGCGATGCTGGAAGACGCGAAGAAAGTCGGCAAGGCGATCTCGGTCGGTTTGCTGGGCAATGCCGCCGAAATCCTGCCCGAGATGGTGAAGCGCGGTATCCGCCCCGATGCCGTCACCGACCAGACCAGCGCGCATGACCCGCTCAACGGTTATCTGCCGGCCGGCTGGACGCTGGAGAAATGGGAGAAGGCGCGCGAGGCTGATCCGCAGGGCGTGGTCAGGGCCGCCAAGGAGTCGATGGCGGCGCATGTGCGCGCGATGCTGGCCTTCCAGAAGATGGGCATCCCCACCTTCGACTACGGCAACAATATCCGCCAGATGGCCAAGGAAGTCGGTGTCACCGAGGCCTTCGATTTCCCCGGCTTCGTACCGGCCTATATCCGGCCGCTGTTCTGCCGCGGCGTCGGGCCGTTCCGCTGGGTGGCGCTGTCCGGAGATCCCGAGGATATCTACAAGACCGATGCCAAGGTGAAGGAGCTGATCCCCGACGATCCGCATCTGCACACCTGGCTCGACATGGCGCGTGAGCGCATCAAGTTCCAGGGCCTGCCGGCGCGTATCTGCTGGGTCGGCCTGGGGCAACGCCATCGCCTCGGCCTCGCCTTCAACGAGATGGTGGCGAAGGGCGAGCTGAAGGCCCCTATTGTGATCGGTCGCGATCATCTCGATTCAGGTTCCGTCGCCAGCCCCAATCGCGAAACCGAGGCGATGAAGGACGGCTCAGATGCCGTCTCCGACTGGCCGCTGCTGAACGCGCTGCTGAACACCGCTTCAGGCGCCACCTGGGTGTCGCTGCATCATGGCGGCGGCGTCGGCATGGGCTTCTCCCAGCATGCCGGCGTGGTGATCGTCGCCGACGGCACGCCGGCCGCAGCCAAGCGGCTGGAGCGCGTGCTGTGGAACGATCCCGGCACCGGCGTGATGCGTCATGCCGATGCGGGTTATGACATCGCCGTCAAATGCGCCCAGGAGCAGGGACTCAACCTACCGTTCCTCGGCAGATGATCCCTTGCCTTTACGGCACCCGCTTCCCAGATGGTAAGCGAGTGCCGTGATGTTTCACGGGCGATGTTTCACGGAATAAGCATGCTATAAGCCCTGAATAAGGGCGTTATAAGCCGATACAACTGCCTCATAAGACGGCACAAGCCCGATCCTGGTCGCGACAACGGCATTCTGAACCGCGATAAGCGCGCTGCAAGTTTTGGTAAACCGCGCTTTTCCGCGATGTTCCTGATTCTTTACCTGCGGAAACCGCATTTTGCGGTATTCTGCGGCTCTCTGACCCGAAGCCACAGCTTTCGCCATGCCAACGCTCCTGCGCCGCATCGACCGTCGCCTGCTGATCAGCGGCATCGGCGCGGCTATCATCCTTTCGATCCTGGCCGTCGTGGGTTACGCCTTGCGCCCCACGTCGCGCGAGTCGGAAGCGACCTTCTACACGCCGGGCGTCACGCCGAAACGCGAAGACTGCGTGATGGCCAAGATGAAGACCTACAACAAGATCGACAAACAGATCCTGCAGAGCATCGCTTTCGAGTGCGAACTGACCGTGCAGAGTATCGAAGGGCACGAGAAGCTGCGCCATGCCTGGCAGGAACGGCAGGCGGTGCGCGAGACTGCACCCAAACCTGCAGCGGAGGAAACCGCTACGCCAGCCGAAGCCGATCGCACGCGGCGCGTCTGGCGCTAGACCAGGATTTCAATCGATCCCGTGCTCGCGCAGTATTTTTGAATACACCATGACATAATTATCAACGCAGGCATCCAGCGAGAAATTCTGATGCACGCGCCGATGCGCTGCCGCGCCAAACCGACGGCGCAATTCCGGGTCGCCGGCCAAACGCAAAATCGCTTCGGCCAAAGCGGCGGGGTCGCGCGCCGGCACCACCAGTCCGGTCTCCTCGTGCAATACCGCCTCCGGATTGCCGCCAACGTCAGTCACGACTGAAGGAAGACCCGTCGCCATATACTCAATGATCGCATTGGAGAATCCCTCTTCATGCGAGGTCAGCAATGCGACATCAGCGGCGGCGAGCAGCGAAGGCACGTCCTTGACCGAGCCGAGCCAGTGAACACGCTGCGTCAGCCCCAGTTGCTCTACCTGATCCTGAAGTGCGGAACCGATACCGTCATCACGGCCAGCGCATAGCAGGACCCAGTTTTGCGGCAATTGATCTTTGATATGAGCAAACGCCTGTAGCAAATCCTTATGCCCCTTGTAAGGAAGCAGATTGGCAACGATCACGAAGACCAAGGCAGAGTCGCTTAGGCCAAGACTATCCCGCGCCGCGTTCCGCGGCATCTGCGCGCCAAAGACCGGGAGGTCTGCGCCATTATAGAGAAGATGGAGTTTCGAATCGGGAACCCCCTCTTCCGACAACTGCTGCACCACGCTTCGCGAATTTCCTATCACCGCGCTCATACGGCGATGCCACAGCCTTTCAATGAGCTTGGTTCCGAAAAGATAGCTGTGATACCGGTTCTGGCTGCGTCTGCTCATGAGCCGGATGCGGCAACGTGAAAGCACTGCGGCAGGCGCTCCGAAGATATATGCCGCTGGCAGGAAGAAGTGAACGATATCCGGCCGGTTCCGCATCAAATGCAACAGCAGAGCGCCCGATTTTAAAATGAGATGGAGCGCCCGCAAGAACAGGTTCGAGGAGAGCACATCCGTACCGATGACTCGAACGCCCCGGCGCTCCATTTCGCCTGCCAGCTCGCCGCGGTGATGCAAGCAAAAGACCTCGACGTCGAAATTGCGGTCACGCAACCGCGGCAGGACCTGCAGCAAGTGCCATTCTGCACCACCGCGATCCAGTGCTTCGATCACAATCGTAATACGGTGGGACATTCGCCAGTCTCGTCGAGATTATTATTCTTTTTGCTCGCTGGAAGCGCTGCAACCAGGCGAGAAATTGATCTTCAGATAGTCAGCGGACATTCTGAAATTGCGTACGCACCAATTCACTGAACAATCCGTTCGCAGCAACAAGCTCGTCAAAACTGCCACGCTCAATCACCTTGCCGTCCTGCAGTACCAGAATCAGGTCGGCGCAACGTACTGTAGCAAGCCGGTGCGCGATAATGAAAGTGGTCCGGCCTTTCATTAGTGTATCAAGTGCCTTCTGTATACGCGCCTCGGTCGCAGCGTCCAGCGCCGAGGTCGCCTCATCCAGAATCAGGATGGGCGGATTCTTCAGCAGGGCGCGGGCGATCGCCAGGCGTTGACGCTCGCCGCCGCTGAGATTGACGCCACGCTCGCCCACGATGGTCGCATAGCCGTCGCTCTGGCGCAGGATGAAGTCGTGCGCCTCGGCCAGGCGCGCTGCCCTTTCCACTTCGGCATCAGTGGCTTCCGGACGCCCGATGCGAATGTTGTCGGCGATCGAGCGATGGAACACGGCGCTATCCTGGAATACCACGCCGATATTGCGCCGCAGGCTTTCCAACTTGTAATCACGGATGTCGCTGCCATCGATCAACACCCGTCCGGACTGCGGGTCCCAGAGCCGACTGAGCAGCGCCATGGTCGACGTCTTGCCCGATCCAGTCGGGCCGACAAGAGCGACGGTTTTGCCAGCTTCCACGTCGAAGCTGACATCGATCACGGCGGGGCGGCGATCGTCGTAAGACAGCGTGACATGCTCGAAAGCCACCGCACCTTTCACCTTCTCGACCGGACGGGCACCTGGGCGATCCCGCACAGCGGCCTCGGTGTCCAGCACCTGGAAGAATTCGCCAAGCGAATGCATCTGGAAGAACATCCGGCTGATGAAGCCCATGGCGGCTTCCAGCCGGCCTATCAGCAGCGTGGCAAAGCCCATAAAGCTGACAATCTCACCCACACTGGTCTGGCCATGCAGATGCAGCCAGCTGCCCAGCATGAAAATACTGATGATCGTGATGGTGGATGCCATGCGACTCAGCACCGTCATCAGTGCCCACAGATTGAGAACCGGGAACTGCGCCTTGAGCAGTCGTTCCATGACCATGGCGAGTTCACGCGATTCGAGCGCCAGACGTACGAAGCTTTGTACCAGTGCAACATTGCCGAGCGCATCACCGGCCCGTGCAGCCAGCTGCGAATGATACCCCTCGACCTTACCCTGCGCCTTTTCCGTGCGGCTCACCACCACGGCACTGACCAGCGCGAAGACAACGATCAATCCGATCAGCAGCAGGCCAAGCCGCCAGTTCAGATACAGCGACAGCGGCAGGAGCGCGAGCACGGCCACGAAAGTTGACAGATGCTCGCGGAAGAAGGCCAGCCACAAGCCGAACAGATTGTCGGTGCCGGTCAGCATGATCTTGAGCAGCGTGCCCGAATGTGTGGCCGAGTGGAATGCTGCCGGCAGGCTCAGCACATGCTCGAAATAGAGCGCCATCGCCGCGAGGCGGCGACGATGCGCCAGCCGGTCAGCATGCAGAGCGACAAGGATGCCAGCAAGGATGCCAGCCAGACCTGCACCGCACCACAGGCCGAGCAGTTCGATGGTGCGCGACCAGTTCTCATCCGGCGTCGCGCCGCCCGGATTCGAGAGTACATCGATGATGCGGCCAAACAGAATTGGTTCGATGAAACCGACCCCGGCCAGGCCGATATTGGCCAGAGCCAGAATGATCGCGAGGCGTTTCTCAGGCTTCAGAAGAGCGAGAACGCGAGCATAAATAGCAACGAAGCTCATGGCATTACTATGCGCCGCACCGCCAGATCGCGCCAGCCCTTGTCAGCATGGGGAAAGCGCGATAGTTCGGAACTTATTTCCTGGAGATTGATATGAACCGCCCCGCCAGCACTCGTTCGAGCCGCGACCGCCTGGAAGCCTGTCTGGCGCGGATCGAAGATCCGGCTGGCGAGGGCCGTCGCGCCTTTACCAAGATCTATGCGGACCAGGCGCGCGCCGCCGCAGATTCGGCCGACCGGCGGGCGGAGCTGGGCCTGGGCCTGGGCGCGCTGGATGGTCGCATCGTCTCGATCAAGGACCTCTTCGACGTCGCCGGCGAGACCACCACAGCAGGCTCCAAGCTGCGCCGCGATGCGGCACCGGCCAGCAGTGAGGCGCCGGCGATCGCCCGGCTGCGCGCCGCGGGCGTCGTCATCGTCGGCAAGACCAACATGACCGAGTTTGCCTTTTCCGGCGTCGGCATCAATCCGCATTATGGCACGCCGGGCAATCCCGTCGACCGCAGCCGTATTCCCGGCGGTTCCAGCTCCGGCGGTGCGGTTTCAGTGGCCGACGGAATGGCGGAGATCACCATCGGCTCCGATACCGGCGGTTCGACACGCATCCCGGCAGCGCTCTGCGGCATCGTCGGCTGGAAACCGAGCCAGTATCGCGTGCCGACTGCCGGTGCCTTCCCGCTTTCCTATGCCCTCGACAGTATCGGCCCGATGGCCGGCAGCGTAGCCGACTGCGCACTGGCCGATGCCGTGATGGCCGGCGACGCCATTGCCCCATTGACGCCGGCCCCGCTGGCTGGACTGCGCCTTGGTATTCCGCAGGGGTTGCTGCTGGAAGGCATGGACCCGGCCGTCGCCGGCGCTTTTGACGCTGCCTGCAAGGGGCTCGGCACCGCCGGAGCCATGCTGCGCGATCATCCCCTGCCGCTGCTGCAGGAGATGCTGTCCGTGAACGCCAGGGGTGGGTTCGCCGCCACCGAGGCTTTTTTCATTCACCGCGAGGCGATGGACCAGCGCCCGGACGATTTCGATCCCATGGTGCGCGGTCGCATCGAACGCGGTCGCACCGTGTTGGCTGCCGATTACATCTTCATGCAGCGCCGACGTGCCGAACTGATTGCCGCCATGGACCAGCATCTGGCTGACCTGGATGCCCTGATCCTGCCGACCGCGCCGATCGTGGCACCCAAAATCGCCGATCTGGCCGGAGATGAGGCGGCTTTCACCGCCGCCAACGGGCTGCTGTTGCGGAATACCTCGGTGGCGAATTTCTTCGATCTCTGTGCGATTTCACTGCCGCTGCTGGTTTCCGGCCTGCCGGTGGGGCTGATGCTGATAGGCCGTAAGGGTCAGGACCAGCGCCTCCTCCGGATGGCCACAGCTTTAGAAAGCGCCATAAGGATTTGATTTATAACGAAAAATAACGCGAAAAATGGATTGACCCTAACGAGGGCGGCAGTTATCGTTCACAGCATGAACGAGAAAGCGGAGAAATCTGCCGAACCAGCCCAGGATGCCGCCACGATGGTAGCGCTGCTGTCAGCCGTCGCGGATTCAGACCAGCATACCCAGCGCAGCCTCGCGAGCCGCCTGGATGTAGCCCTTGGACTGGCCAATGCACTGCTAAAACGCTGCGTCGCCAAGGGCCTTATCAAAATTCAGAACGCTCCCGCTCGGCGTTACGCCTATTACCTCACTCCGCATGGCTTTGCCGAGAAAAGTCGCTTGGTGGCAGAGTATTTAGAGACGTCGCTGAATTTCTTTCGGCGCGCCCGCAGTCAGTATGAGGATCTGTTCACCACCTTAGCCAACCGCGGCATCTCACGCGTTGCCATCGCTGGCAGTGGAGAAATGGCCGAGATCGCCTTGCTCTCCGCTTCGGCGGCCGGCGTGGTCATAACCGCCGTCATCGCACCTGGCCGCAATGAAAAACTGTTCCATGGCCATCCCGTCGTGGGGGACCTTCCCTCCGCGATGGCGCAGGGCGCGCTGGCCGTGATCATTGCTGACAATGTCGCGCCGCAGGCCGTCTATGATCGCCTTGCGCGTGAGGTAGCGGCAGACCATCTCTATGCGCCAAGACTGCTGCATATTGCGACGGCGTTGAAACCTGACAAGAACCAGGCCGCCTGAGGGATGCGGCGCGGCCATCTGCCGGCCATGCCCCGCCTGATGCCGGCCCCGCAACAAACTAGCCAGCCAGCCCATTCAGGCTTATAAGCCGCGCCATGACCCGTCCCGCACCCGCCGCCAACCCGCCCAAAGTGGGCATCGTCAGCCTTGGCTGCCCCAAGGCCCTTGTCGATTCCGAGCGCATCATCACCAAGCTGCGCGCCGAGGGCTATGCGATTTCAGGCTCCTACGACGCCGCCGATGTCGTGCTGGTGAATACCTGCGGTTTTCTCGACAGTGCCAAGCAGGAATCACTGGAAGCGATCGGTGAGGCCATGCGCGAGAATGGTCGCGTGATCGTGACCGGCTGCATGGGCGTGGAAGCCGAGAAGATCCGCGGCATGTTCCCCGATGTGCTGTCCGTGAGCGGGCCGCAGCAGTATGAGACCGTGGTCAATGCCGTTCATGAGGCAGCGCCGCCGCTGCACGATCCCTTCCTTGATCTGGTGCCGCCGCAGGGTATCAAGCTGACACCGCGGCATTATGCCTATCTGAAGATTTCTGAAGGCTGCAATCACAGCTGCAGCTTCTGCATTATCCCGTCCATGCGCGGCAAGCTGAAGAGCCGTCAGGCCAATGACGTGCTGTTCGAGGCCGAGCGACTGGTGAAAGCCGGCGTCAAGGAACTGCTGGTGATCTCGCAGGACACCTCAGCCTATGGCGTTGACATCAAGCATGCCGAAAGCCAGTGGCGCGAACGCAAGGTGAAGGCCCGCCTGACCGAACTGGCTGATGCCATGGGAAGCCTCGGCGCCTGGGTGCGGCTGCATTACGTCTATCCCTATCCGCATGTGGACGAGATCATTCCGCTCATGGCGGAGGGGAAGATTCTCCCCTATCTGGACATCCCCTTCCAGCATGCCGAGCCGCGCGTGCTCAAGAGCATGCGTCGGCCAGGCAACCAGGAAAAGGTGCTGCAGCGCATTCGCAGCTGGCGCGAGATTTGCCCGGACCTTGCCATACGCTCCACCTTCATCGTCGGCTTCCCCGGCGAGACCGAGGCGGATTTCGAGTTCCTGCTCCAGTGGCTCGAGGAAGCGCAGCTCGATCGCGTCGGCTGTTTCAAATACGAGAATGTCGAAGGCGCCACGGCCAACGGTCTCGCCGACCACGTGCCCGGTGACGTCAAACAGGATCGTTGGGAACGATTCATGGCGACGCAACAGGCCATTAGCACAAGGCGGCTAAAGCGCTTTGTCGGCCGCACACTGGATGTCCTGGTTGATGAAACCAAGCGGAGCACCGCTGTTGGCCGGTCCTTTGCCGACGCGCCCGAGATTGATGGCATCGTGAAAATCGCAAAAGCTACCAACATAAAGGTAGGCGACATCGTCAAGGTAAAGATCGAAAAGGCCGGTCACTACGATCTCAGTGGGAAGCTGGTGAGCGGATAAATACACGCGGATGCCAGATTTCGATCCCGCATCAAGACGGCTTTTCCGCGACCAGCACAATGCCCGCAATCGCCAGATCCTGATCAGCCATTCCACGGAACGGCGCGGCAAGCCTGGGGCGAATTTCCTTCACCACGGCGAGCGACTGGCGACGCGCATCGTCGGGCAACTGCTCCCAGGCCAGGGCGGGAAAATCGCCGGCGACACCGGCAAGTCGGGTGATGCCGATCCGCGCCGGCCAACCACGCGCCTTGACGAAGGCGCGATAAGGCGGCAGCAGAAGACGGTTTGGCAACCCGATTTCTTTTGTCATCGCCCGATAAAGCCATCCGCTCAGCGTCAAGAACGAGAGCGGATGCGCACCAGCAAACATGCCGTGGTCGCGAAGGTCGATGCGATGCAGGAGCAATCCGCCCGGGCGCAATCCGGCCCACATGGCGTCGAGCGCAGCGAGCGGATCGTCGAGATGTTCCAGAACCGCTCGGGAGATCACTGCGTCGAACGGCGGCGGGGCGTTACCGAAATATCGCTCCGCTGACATCCCCGGCAGATAGACGAGATTCTTGATGGCATCCTCCGACGGAGCGCCATCAAACAGCTGATAGAGGTTATGCCGGCTGTTCAGAGCCTGATAGACCGCTGCCTGTCGCGTCGGATCCCGTTCGGGTGCGAACTTGTCGATCGCCACGACGTTAGACACGCCATTGGCCAGGAAAAGGAGTGCGACGCCGAAATTATCGCCCGGGCCTATCTCCACGAGCCGTCCAGAAAGAGCGGGCCGCCCCGACCAGGCGAGATAGTCGCGCCAGACAGATTCTATATAGGCGACAGATTCATCAATGTTGAGTTTTGCATGCCGCATTCCCGACTTCGTACTGACCACGCCACGGCGTAACTGGTGCCGACGCTTCCAACCAGTGATTAGGTAATAAGCGCATGCTAGGGGGATGGTACGTTTTATATAATGAGATAGCGACATAGGAACCAATCAGTCGAGGCTGCACAGCCTACCGCGCCGGGGCTACAGAATCGAGCAAAACCTTGCCGTCAGATGCGGGGTGTCTTGACGGATAGCCTTTTATAGGCTCAGCGTTCAAGCGACATCAACGCACTCTCAGTTGCCGCCGCCAAGGCCTCGGCGCTGTAGTGTGTCTGGATATGCGCGCGCAGTTTCTCGCGCAGGATCGAAGCCATGTGCAGGTTTGATGCGACAGCCGAGATAGCGCCGGCCAACTCAGTCGCATTGGAAGGCGGCACGATCGGAAGATAACCATTAACAATCCTGCGGGCATCGCCGGTGTCGGTTGCCACCATCGGCAGGCCGCAGGCCATGCCTTCGACAAGGATATTCGGAAAACCCTCGCCAAAAATCGACGGCAGCACGCCGATATCGCTGGCACTAAATACGGCCCGCACATCTTTCTGCGCGGGCAGCCATATTACGCGATCGGATATGTCTAGCTCCGACGCCAGCCTCATTAAATCCGCGAGATACTCTTCCGTGCCATTACCGACGCAGGCAAACACCATATTTGTATATTCGCGGGCCAGTTGCGCCGCGGCGTGCAGGAAAACCGGATGCCCCTTCATCACGTCCAGCCGGGCCACCACGGTTACGAGCACAGCATCTACAGCGAGGCCCAGATTTTCGCGCAGCCGGCGCCTCGCAGCGTCGTCAAAGCGAAATTTATCGGTCTCGACCCCATTCGGAATGGTGAGAAGCTTTCCCTTCGGAAACCCACGCTCTTCGCACCAAAGCTCACCTGCGGCTGAGTTGGAGATCACCAGATCGGCACGGCGCGCAAACCATGGTTCAAGACGATAACTCAGTCCGGCAAGCCAGTCGTATCTCTGCAAGTCCAGGCCTGCAGCCCGCACGCCGATGACAAGTTTCGCCTGCGGATAGAACAGAGAAAGCAAGACCGCCGCCAGATTTTGCGCAGGCAGGAATGAGTAAACCACGTCGGCAGGCCATGAGCGGGCGAGTTGAACCAGCTTCCTATGTGGTGCGAACAGGTCGAACCGGCCCAACTTGCCCAGCGGGTCATGCTTGATGCCAGCGGCAGTCAAGTCATCCGCAAAGGCGTGACCGCCATACAGCGTGACGATCCTTACCTCGTGGCCGCGCGCCTTAAGGCCGCGCGCCAGCACGATCACCTGCCGTTCTGTGCCGCCATGCAGGAGCGACCTGAGAAAAAGCAGAATCCGCATCCTGACCGTCCCCGTCCCAGTAAGATGATAGCGCGGGGCCGCCTCTGACCGCCCCCCCTGCCCCGCCCGCTTCCTTACAAGCGGCTGAGCGATTGACGTTCATAGCATGAACGCGATAATGTCGATCTTTGTCCAGCGCTTGTTGAGATTCAATGTCCGTAGAGCCAACATCGCCCAGCGCATTGCGCGATGTGGGAATTTAACCATGCTTGGAAAATTTCTATATATATTCCAACATATTATGGGGAAGCTGGACCTCAGGCCGCTTGAATGCCGCCATGGGGCCCGACATAGAATCGTCATTGCTGCTTCCGCCGCCTCATGAGCGCCATTGCCCTCCTTCGCCGCTGGCGGCACGGCCCGCTGAGAGCCTTCGGCCCGGTCTGGGTCGCCCTCGGAAATTGTTATCGGATGTTTTGTCGTCTTGGCTTAGGCAAAGCCGTCCGACAGAAAATTGGTCCCTACGGTCCCTTCCTGCTGCAGCCTGAATTTGCTTTCAGCAATTTTGAAAACTGGGGCGGCGCCCATAACGGCGGGTTCAATCACTGCATCGAAACTTGCCGCAACCGCACATGCGTACTTGATATCGGAGCCCATATCGGGCTTGTCACCCTGCCGGCCAGCAAGGTGATCGGTGCAGGCGGCCGGATTTATGCCTTCGAACCATCGACGGCAAACCTGCGCTATCTGCGCCGCCACATCGAGAACAACGACATCCGCAATGCAGAAGTGATTGCTTGCCTAGTTGGCGCCGAGGACAAGGAGAGCGTCTCCTTCTTCGAACAGCGTTGGGTCAGCGGCATGAATGGTCTCGCGGTCAAGCGCGAGCATGACAAGTTCATCGAGACCTCCCGCCCGCAAATCTCAATCGACCGCTTCTGCATCGAACGCGGTCTCTCGCCCGACCTTGTCAAGATCGACGTCGAAGGCGCCGAGTACGGCGTGCTTCAGGGCGCCGCGGCGACCCTGCGACGTTGCCAGCCCCCGATTTTCCTGAGCGTCCACCCGACCCAACTGCGCATGCTCGGCAGCGATGTCGAAGCCTTACAGCAATTGATCCATGATCTTGGCTATCGCTGCCACGAAATTGATGGTTCTGTGGCACGTCAGCTGAGAATGAACGAATATCTGTTATTGCCCAATCTGTGAGGATGCTATGCTGAGCGGCGCTTTGGTGACTTTGAAGACACGCGGGCCGGTTACGCTGGCTAGCGCTGTGATGAATGTTGTTCGCGCCACCGTGCAAAAGCACATTCTTGGTCAGCGGTTTATTGAAAAGCGCATTCATGACTATCGCATGCTGCTCGACCTCGAAGATAAGGGCATTAGCCGGTCCCTGCTGCTGTTCGGCACCCGTGAAATCGATCACAAGATCATCCTTGAGAAAGTGCTGAAGCCTGGCATGGCCGTCCTCGATATCGGCGCCAACCTCGGCTACTACGTGTTGATGGAGATGAGCCTAATCGGGCCGAAGGGCCGCATGATTGCGGTTGAGCCCTCGCCCTCAAACATCGAGTTGCTCAAGCGCAACCTCGCTCTCAACGGCCATGCGCATATAACTGTGGTTCCCGGCGCAGTCTCCGACGAGGCAGGCGAAAAGGAATTCTTCCTGGCGCATCAGTCCAACCTGAACACATTCCACGCTACCGGCACTGGCGCAAAGTTCCTGTCCGGCAAAGTTGAAGTCGTGCGCACTTATACCGTTCCGGAACTCGCGCGCATGCATGGCAAGCCCGATCTGATTCGTATGGATGTGGAAGGGCACGAAGTCGAAGTGTTCAACGGCATGATTGATGCCGTTGCCAATGGCGAACTCGCGCCAATGATAATCTTTGAAACGCATCTGTCGCGTTACAGCGCTGACCACGACATGGAAGCTCCGCTGCGCAAGCTATTCTCGCTCGGATACCACGTGCGATATCTCGCCTCGTCGTCGCAACGCGGCACAACACTGGTCGATGCCCGCGGCTACCAAGGCATCACGCGGGTTCGGACCGACGATGTCGAACGCGTCATTTATGAGAACATCCGCGACGATGATGCTGTCGACTTCATCTGCAAGATCGGCGGAGCGCGCACGGTTCTCCTGCAAAAGCGCCAGTGACACCGGCCTCTGTCGCATTGTTCCACCTTTCCGCCCGCTTCTCGTTCGATGCGCGGGCGGCGGGGCGGAGCACCGGATTTCTGGTCGACGACGCTCACCTGAGGGTGGAAGCGCTCAATCTGCATCCTGCGGCATCTTGCACGCATGTCGACGACAAGACGTTTGTTATCTGGGGCAATCCAATCGTCGATGGCAAAGTCAGCTACAAGGCTGTCATCGAGCGGTTTGCCCGGCACCGCGAAATCGACAGCTTTGCCCGCGACCTCAACGGCTCGTTCCTAATCTTGATCTACGACCGCACCGCGAAGACCCTGTCCATCATAAATGACCGCTTCGCATCGCTTGCCATTTATTATCGGCGCGATAGTCACGGGTTGAGTATTTCGACCTCTTTCAAATCCCTGTTGGACGAAGTGCTGCGCAACGGTGACGCCGCCATTGCACCCGAAGTTGCGTTTGAATTTCTGTATTTTCGTCGCCTGTTTGGCACCCATACTTATGATCGCAATATCCAGTATTTGGATTCGGCCTCCATACTGACCGTCGCCGCGCAGGACAGCACGCTGCGGATTGAGAAATACTGGCTGCCGTCCTTCGACCAGAACCATCCGTCCACGGCAAGCGCCGCCAGAGAACTCGCAGAGGCACTGCAGGCCAGCATGACTGCACATATGTCTGATGACAGGCAGTTCGGACTGATGCTGAGCGGTGGCCTCGACAGCCGCGCCTTGCTGGCGGCCGCCCCTCGCGCACCAGTTTGTTTTACCAGCGGCCTGACCCGGAACAACGAATTCAACGTCGCCGCCGAACTGGCCGCAGTCTGCAAGGCCGAGCATATCTTCATGCAGCGGCCGGAAGACATGCTCAACACTGTGGTTGACGATTCCGTTTGGCTGGCGGGGATGCAGATATATCCCGAATTCCAGTTCGCGCCGTTTCGCGATACGGTGACCCCCAAAGCCAACACCATTTTTCTTGGCTTGGCGCTCGATGTATTTTTCGCCGGCCTCTATCAACCCAAGAAGCCGTTGCGCCTGGCGGGCCGCGACACCCTGATGTACCGGCTGCAGCCGCTTGGCGGCGATCTCACCGGAGCGTTCATGAATGGCGTGAGCTATCGGCTCAAGACCTCGAATCCCTGGGACATTGTGAAGGCCGGGCACCGGCCTCGCCTGACCGACGCGATCCGCGCCTCAGTCGCCACCATTCTAGATCGGGCAAAAGATCTTGGCGCGGATCGCTACGACCAGTGGGAATACATGCACCTGCATAACTTCTCGCGCCACTATTCTTTCCCGATGGCGGCCTCGATCCGTGGCTGGGCGGATTGCCGCATTCCCGCTCTGGAAAATCGACTGTTCGATCTGGCCTTCGCCATAAGCCCTCGCGATAAAGCGAACTGGGCAGTCTTGATGCGCGGCATCGAGCTTTGCAACCCGGCGACGATGCGCATCCGCAATGCAAATACCAATATTTCCGCACGGCGATCCCTGGCGACACAGACGGCGATCAACTGGTCGCGAGGGGCATTAAACCGTGTGATGCGCGGTCATTTCCGCGCTCTGCCGCCGTGGTGGGAACGCTCTTGGCCGCCAGCCCACCACGCCTTCGAGCATAATCCGCGTATCCGTGAGCTTGCGGCCGGCTTGCCAGACTCACCCGCTCTGCATCGTCTGGACTTTCTCGACACTGATCGCATTCGCAGTCTTGTTGCCGAACAGCTTGATGGACGCCGCGATCATTCCATTCTGATCAATCTTCTGATCACACTGGATCGCTGCCTGACGCCCCGGACATGACATGCGAATACAGCTTGTAGGCAGCAAGTTTCCTCCGGAATACGCGGGTGCCGGCCTGCGAATTCACCGGACCTATGCCCGCCTCATGCGACTTGGCTGGGGCATCGAGCGCCACGTCCTGACCGGATCGATCGAGTTTCCCGGCAACGCAAAATATGTCTACGACGATGTCTACGTCGAGCGGCTCGCTGCGAATTTCTGGGGCGATACAAGCAACAGGACCGATCTAGCCGGCAAACTGCTGCATCTTGTAAAAGGATGGTGGGAAGCGGTGTGCACGATACACCGACTCTCGCGCCGAAAACAGCAGCTCCTGCATATCTTCGGCACATCGAACGTAACCGCCGCGGCGATTGCCCTCGGAGCCATCGCCCGACGCCCCATGATCATCGAATTGGTGACGGCGCATGCGAGTGCGCTGCAGACCCTACCGGGCCTGCGTTATCGGACATGGCTGCAGCGGAGGTTGCGCCAGCGGACCGTCGTGATTGCCATTTCAGACATGATCGGCCGCCGCTGCGCAGAAGAGGGGCTGACTAAAAACGTATGGATACGGCCCAATCCCGTCGACACCACGCAATTCTTCCCTGAACCGGGACGGCGCAATGAGTACCGACTGCAATACACGCCATTTAAGCCGGAGGATCGCATCCTCACCATGGTGGCGAAATTTATGCCAATGAAGAACCAGATTTTTCTTCTGGATGTCCTTGCTCAGCTACCCCACGAATTCAAACTCGTTGTCGCTGGTCCCATGGTCACCACCGGGCCACTGCAGAGGCGCGATGCTGATTACCTGTCCGAATTCCAGCGCCGAGTCACCGCCTTGAATCTTGGGGAGCGCGTTCTGGTGGTCCCTGATTTCGTTCCTGCGGCGCCTTATATCAAGCTCGCAGACGTCTACATGCTGCCAAACTACAACGAGGGTTTGGCCACGCCTATGCTCGAGAGCTTGGCCTGCGGCATTCCCGTTGTCGCCAACAAAGGCGAAGCAGCATTCCGTCAATGGGTCGTCGACGGTGAGTCCGGCTACTTGTGCCGATTCGACCCCGCCGCCTGGAAAGTCGCCGTCGAAGCCGCATTCGCAATTCCGCAGGAGACCCGGCTCTCAGTTGCCCGGCGGATTGCCGAGCAGGCCTCGGCCGACCAGATCGATCGTGATTTCAGGCGGCTTGCCGAAGCTGTGGCGGAGGCAGCCGAAGATGACGAGATTGATGTAGCTGCAGTGCTGCGGAGGCCGTCATGAGCCGACCGCTGCGCATCGCCCTGCCGACATCGACATTCCTACCAGCGCTTGGCGGCGTCGAGGTCGGACTCCACAACATCGCCCTTCGTTTGCAGAGTCGCGGACATCACCCGGTCGTCATGGTGCCAGCGCCGCATCATGCAAAATTGCAACGCGACTGGTCACTGCCGTATGATGTCGTCCCTTTCCCGCCGAAAATCTGGGGTATACTTCGCCGCTATCCGCTCTTCGGTTTTGCCATCCTAGATTGGTGGTTTGAGCGGATGCGCCGGAAATATAGTTTTGACATTTGGCACTGCACCATGGGTTGGCCGACGGGCGTTGCGCTGGTGCATTATGCAAGAATGCGCCGAGATGTCCCTCATCTCGTCCGGTGCGCCGGCGAAGATATTCAGCGGCAACCGGAGATCAATTACGGCGCGCGGCTCGATCCGGTGGTCGATGCTCTGGTGCGGCAATGGCTACCGCAGGCCGATTGCCTGGTGGCAATGACTGATACAGTCGCCGATGAATATCATCGGCTCGGCATTCCAGAAGCGCAGATCGCGCGTATCACTAACGGCGTCGATCTTCAGCGGCTGGGACATCGGGCAAACAGGATCGCCGCTCGGCAACGCTTTGGCCTAGCCGAGGATGAAACGGTCTTCCTGTCGGTCGGGCGCAATCATCCGAAAAAGAATTTCTCCATGCTGCTGGAGGCAGCCGCGCTGGTGAAGCAGCGCTGCAGGACACCAATCCGCGTCGTCATCGCGGGCCGCGGAGTCTCCGAGTTGCAGGGCAGAGCCGATGCTCTTGGCCTGACGCGGGAGGCATTGCTGCTCGAACAAATCGGCGATGAGGCGGCCGGCAGCGCCGCCCTCGCCCTCCCTTCCGAGACACTGGTTGCCCTCTACCACAGCGCCGATGTTTTCGTGCTGCCCTCGATCACCGAAACCTTCGGCATCGTCCTGGTCGAGGCGATGGCAGCGGGCCTGCCGGTGGTGACCACCGACGCTCCAGGTTGCCGCGATATCATTCGGGGCGGTGAGGATGGCCTGATGGTGCCGACGAATGACCCAGATGCCATGGCTGAAGCAATGCTTAACGCTCTCGTCGAACCAACCCGCACTCGTCTGTCCGCCCTATCCGTGGCTCGGTCGCAAGCATTTTCATGGGACGATGTTGTTGATAACTATCTAAAGCTGTATAATATAATTATATATGCTCGCTTAAGTAAATAATATTGTTGCCCGGCAAGAACCGCTGACTTGACGTTCATCATCTGAACGATATAAGCTGCGCTCCATAAATTTCCTTGTTCGATCAAAGGTTTTTGTGCCTGTAGTGCAGCGCCTGAGATCGACCGACCGTCCCCGTGATCGGGCTGGAAATGCGGCGCAAAAAGTTAGTCCGAAACCCATTGTTCACACTGCGAACGCGGCTCATCGACAAAGCCGCGCGCATGGTACCCGTCGCCGTCTATCGGCGACTGATGGAATCCCGTTTCATCAATTTCGGCGTCGAAACCACCAACATCTGCAATGCGGACTGTACCTTCTGCGGCTATCGCTTCATGGAGCGGCGCAAGACCGTGATGGAGTGGGAGTTGTACGAGAAGGCGATCCGTGAGTTTGCCGACAATGGCGGCGGCTCGATCAATTTCACCCCCACTGTCGGCGATCCGCTGGTCGACAAGCATATCATTCGCAAAATTCGCCATGCCCGGGCCCAGCCATCGATCACATCGGCAATGCTTTACACGAACGGCATCCTTCTGCATCGCTTCGGCTTGGACGAGTTGCTGACCTCTGGCCTCACGCGTCTGGCAATCTCGACCTATATTGGCAGCCGTGAAGGCTACAAGCACTATTACGGCAAGGACAAGTACGAAACTGTTGTTCGCAACATTGATGCGATCGGCCGGCGTAACAAGGAACTGGGATCGCCAGTCCTAATCACATTGCACTTGCGGATTGCGCGTGATGAGGCCGACTGGAAACAAACCGAAGAATATCGGCGGTTCGAAGACCTGTTTGGCGGCAGCAATATCTCATTTCTGGAGAGCTATGATGCCTGGTCAGGCCGCATCCAGGAAGAGGACCTTCCCACCGGCTGTGAGATTTCTGAATGCCTGCCGGTTTCAGTCAAAAAGAAATCGCCCTGCTTCGAACTGTATCGCCGGTTGCACGTGCTAGCCGATGGCAATGTCGGTGCCTGCATCTGCACCGATCTCGAAAGCGAAATCAAAATCGGCAACATCAAGGAGCAGTCGCTGCAGGAAATATGGCAGGGCGAGCGCCTAGCAAAATATCGTAGCGATTGGTTGAATGGCGATCTGCCCGAGGTCTGCAAGACCTGTACCCGCTACACGCCGGTCGAGCAATTTATAGCTGAAAACCCGAAGCGTATTCTGGTTGACTACCTGAGACGTGTCGCGCCCTGGTTATTCGCCGCCCGCCGCCGCATGCAGATCAACGATAATGACTATTGAATCCCCGCCCCTTACGCCGCGCGCCAGCTTTATCGCAGCCTTGAAGCGGCGCCTGCCCCTGCGCGACCTGGGGCGGGTCATGCAGTTCTTTTTCAATCGCTATCCGTATGCTTCGGCGACAGTGATCGGCAGCCTGCTGATTGCAAATATTCTTGAAGGCATCGGCATCCTGACATTACTGCCATTGCTGAATATTGCGACGGGACAGAGCGGCGCAGGAAATCACATTGTCACGACATTTACCGGCTTCCTGACCAGTATCGGCCTTTCCCCGAGTCTGGGGGGGCTGCTCGTCTTCATGGTGCTGACCGTACTGCTTAAGTCGGCTTTAACATGGCTCGGCATGAAGTATGTCGGCTACACCATGGCCCGCGTACAAACGGACTTACGGCGCGATTTCATTCACAGCATGCTGACGGCCCGATGGAGCTACTTCACCAGTCATCCTCCCGGGCAACTGGCCAATACAATTGGCAATGAACCGGAGCGTGCCGCGAATGCGATTTTCTATGGCGTGACACTACTCGTCACACTGATCCAGGTTATTGTTTACGTCGGCGCGGCATTCCTGGTCTTACCGCTGGTCGCTCTGGCTGCGATCACCACCGGCCTGATCATGAGTGTTGCGCTGAGTTGGGGCACCCGAATGGCGCGCAGTGGCGGGGCGGCCCAGACAGAATCCCTTAAGTTGCTCCTGAGTCGTTTCATAGATGCGCTTCAGGGTATCAAGGCCATCAAGGCGATGGCTTTTGAGAAGCGCTTTCTGCCCCTGCTGGAGCAAGAGACCTCCGGCCTCAATCGCGCTCTTGAACGGCAGGTGGTGGCCAACACGGCAGTTCGCGCTCTCCAAGAGCCGATCGCCACTATCGCAATGGCCGCAGGCCTGTATGTCACCCTGACATTTTTCAATATTCCGCTGGTCGAGGTCATGGTTCTTGCCCTGCTCTTCTGGCGAGCAGTCCAAGCCATCGGCGGCGTTCAGAAGATTGCCCAGTCCATGGTGGCTGGTGAAAGCGCCTTATGGTCGCTGCTCGACGCCACCGGCCGCGCAAAGGCCGCTACCGAACAAACCAAGGGCCAAAATCCCCCGCGCCTGAAGACCGCGATTACCCTCGCAGGCGTCACCTTTGCCCATGGTGACCGGCCGATTCTGACAAACCTGTCCCTGTCCATTCCAGCCAACCGCATCACTGCTATCGTCGGCCCGTCAGGCACCGGCAAGACGACAATTGCCGATCTGGTCATCGGTTTGTATCGACCCCAGCACGGCACAATTTGCATTGATGATGTTTCCCTCGGGGATATAGATTTACACGCTTGGCGCGAGATGATCGGCTACGTGCCACAGGAAACCACGCTGTTCGCCGGCTCGATCCTGCTCAATGTAACGCTGGGCGACTCGAATCTGGGCGCGGAAGAAGCCGAAGTTGCCCTGCGGGCCGCGGGAGCCTGGGATTTCGTCAGTAGTCTGCCCGATGGCATTCATACCGTTGCGGGCGATCGCGCCCAGCATCTATCTGGTGGACAGCGCCAACGAATTGCCATCGCCCGGGCCTTGGTGCGCCAGCCGCGACTGTTGGTGCTAGATGAGGCGACCACCGCCCTGGATCCAGCCACCGAAGACGAAATCTGTCAGACGCTGCGCCAACTGTCGCAGGAAATTACCATCCTGGCGATATCACATCAGACTGCGATTGTTCGTAGTGCTCACCAGGTCTATGAACTTGAGAACGGCCGAGCCAGACTGCAGACGGTCGGGGTGCTGGCATGATGATCCGTCGTCTCCGGTCCCTCGACATCCAGAGCCTCGATGTCAGTGCCGACGGTCTCAAGGATTTCACCTGGCCCATTTCCTGGAAAGAGCAGGCTAAGTTCCGGGATCACCTGATCGGCTCCTACGCGGCTGTCGTGCGCGAAAGGATTGACCGTCACGACGAAGAAGGCGACTTGCTCGCCATACTGGCCATGGAATTCGTCCAGGAGGCAATGCGCGGCTGGTATGCCGCCATTTTGATGCGGCGGTTCGCGCAAAGGGGGGAGCAGGTCGTTGCGCCCTGGCTGAACGGAGCCGCTTACGACGATCCAGCGATCTGGCAACCTAAGCGCGACCGAATCGATTTCCTTCGCAATCGCTTTCCAGCCTCGACGTGGCGCGCCCTGCTTCGTCCTCTTATCGGCCTGATGCAGGACGACGGCATGTCCTGGACCTGGCCGCAGGTGGTTGATTTCCGTAACCGCATCATCACCACCAATGCTTCACATCTCATCCGCCAACATGCCGATTCTGTCGGCGAAAAGCCCGCCCTTGTGTCTTTGAGGCATTGGTTCGGGGATGCCAGTGATGCGCTACCAAACAGCCTTGCAGACCATGCGCTGCATGCAGACACAGTGGCGCAGACCACACAGATTCTTGTCGATGCGGCTGCGCTCAACGGCGATGAGCTTCCTGCGACCTTGCTACGCCACCTGGAAAACTGGCTGAATGCCGCAGCCCCGATCTGCCGCTGGTACCTGCGGTGGCTGCTGCGGCACCCGAAATTGCTACCCGCGCGGCTATGGACAGGTTCCGGCGGTTATATCTTCCGACGTATCCTCCACATGGCGACGCGACGCACTGGCGGCCAGGTCTGGAGCCATGATCACGGCTCCGGACTGGGACTGTTCGGCCTCCCGGACACCAATCTTACCGAATTCACCACGCCCGACACATTCGTGACTTTCAGCCCGAAGCAGGCGGAGGGATACAAGCTGCAACGGCGCGACGACTTCCGTCTATGCACGACCTGGCCCGAAGTCACTTCGGTAAAAATTTCTACCAACGCCCCCCTGCAATGCCCTCGGGCCGGAACGACCGCGCGTCAGAGAATAGTATTCATCGCCAACCAGTATCGTGGCGAAAAGCTTCCAATCACGCCCATTGAGTTTGACGTGGTCGCGGCCGACTGGCAGGCGCGCCTTTTCGCCCAATGCCAATCCCTCGGTCATGATGTGCAGATGCGGGCGCATCCGGACTCGACCTCTCCGCCACCGGAAAATTTCCAACGTGTCCTAGGTGTCGCACCCGCCACCGGATCTTTTACGGAAGCACTGGGCAACGCCGACATCATAATTCTCGACTACTTGCACACCACGGTCCTGCAAGAGGTCCTGCTGTCTGGGAAGCCGGTTCTCACCTTCGAATTCGGACACTGCCCGCCGAATCCAGTAGCAGGAAATCTGTTGGCACGTCGTATCCGCTTCATCCCGGGCTGGTATGACGCGAACAATCGGGCCCAGACCGACTGGCATCAACTTGCCGGCCATATCGAAGCCGCGTGCGATATGGCTGGCGATAATGCTTTTCTCGAGCTGTTCTAGGGGGCGAGGGTGGCCAAAGGCAAGATATTGGTGACGGGTGCCGATGGCTTCATCGGTTCGCATCTGGTCGAAACCCTGGTTCGTCAGAACTACGACGTACGCGCCTTCGTCTATTATAATTCCTTCGACAGCTGGGGCTGGCTGGACCATTCGGCGCCGGAGATCAAAGCCGCGCTGGAAGTGCGCGCTGGTGATATCCGCGATGCGGCCTTTGTCCGCGAGGCCATGCAGGGTTGTGATGCCGTGCTCCATCTCGCCGCCCTGATCGCCATTCCCTTCTCTTACCGCGCACCCGATGCCTATGTCGGGACAAATATCACCGGCACGTTGAATGTGCTGCAGGCGGCACGCGACCTCGGCCTGGGCAAGGTGATCCACACATCGACCAGTGAGGTCTATGGCACGGCGCGCTTCGTGCCGATCACCGAAGAGCACCCTCTCCAAGGACAGTCTCCCTATTCCGCCACGAAAATAGGCGCCGATCAGCTGGCCCTCTCCTTCCATAGCTCGTTCGATCTGCCAGTCTCGGTAATTCGGCCGTTCAATACCTATGGTCCCCGACAATCCGCACGCGCTGTGATCCCGACCATCATCTCGCAAATTGCCGCAGGGCAGCGACGCATCCGCCTCGGTGCAGTCTCGCCGACCCGGGATTTCAACTACGTCAGCGATACCGTTGCCGGCTTCATCGCTGCCCTAAAGTCGGAGATGGCGACAGGTACTGTCATCAATATCGGTAGCAATTATGAGGTTTCGATTGGTGAAACTGCAAAGCTTATCGCCGATGTGATGAATGCCGAGATCGAAATCGTCTGCGATGAGGAACGCCTGCGCCCAGCCAAGAGCGAAGTCGAACGGCTCTGGGCCGACAATACGAAGGCTGCCGAACTGCTGGGATGGCGCCCCGGCTACGGCGACCGCGAAGGCCTGCGCCGCGGGCTGAAGGAAACCGCAGACTGGTTCTGTAAAGGCGAGAACCTGGCGCGTTACAGGGTGGGGCAGTATGTCATCTGATACTTCTGACATCGGCCTCATCGTCTCCGAGCTGCGGAAGGTTCTTCCGGACGGCGGGCCGCCTGCCGCCTTGCACGAACCTGAGTTCGACGCTCGCGAACGCGAAATGCTGCTGGCTTGCCTCGACAGCGGTTGGGTTTCCTATGCTGGTCCACAGGTTCGCGAGTTCGAGGACAGGCTTGCCGCTACTTGCAGCCGCAAACACGCGATCGCCACGGTGTCGGGAACAGCGGCCCTGCATGCCGCCCTGCTCGTTGCCGGCGTCCGCGCCAATGACGAAGTCCTGATCCCGACTCTTACCTTTGCCGCGACAGCAAATGCCGTTTCATATTGTTCCGCCACGCCTCATCTGGTGGACTCTGACAGCGATACACTGGGCATGGATCCAGAGGCGCTGCGACAGCATCTGAGCCAGATTGCCGAGTCTCGCGCCAACGGCATATATAACCGCAAGACAGGTGGCCGCATCGCCGCCATCCTCCCGGTCCACGTACTGGGACATCCCACACGGGATGATCGTCTTTCCGATGTCGCTGCAGAATATGGCCTGCCGCTGATCGTCGATTCCACGGAGTCCCTGGGCAGCTTGCGCGATAACCGACCCGCAGCAGCCTTTGGCCAGTTGTCTGTACTCAGCTTCAATGGCAACAAGATCGTCACGACAGGCGGCGGCGGCGCAATACTGACCGACGATGATGACATGGCCGACCGCCTTCGCCACATCACGACGACGGCAAAGAAGCCACACCGCTGGGCGTTCCAGCATGATGAAGTGGGTTACAACTACCGAATGCCGAATCTGAATGCGGCACTCGGGATTGCACAGCTGGATAAGCTGCACTCCTTTGTGGACCGCAAGCGCCGGCTGGCCGAAGCTTACCAGGCGGCCTGCCAGAAGCTGCCTGGCATCTCCTTCGTTTCTGAGCCGGCAGGAACGCGCAGCAACTACTGGCTCAATGCCATTCGTCTCCCCAGTCCCGATCTGCGGGATAGGCTGCTTGAATCGCTGCACGCCGCCGGAATCATGGCGCGCCCGCTCTGGGATCTGATGCATCAGCTGCCGATGTTTGCCGATGCTCCGCGCAGCTCGTCTCTTGCGGTGTCGGAAAATCTTCAGGCATGCGTGGTCTGCCTGCCCAGCAGTCCGAGGCTTGCCGCCTCATGACGCAGTCGCGCCGGATATGCGTGGTGACCGGTTCGAGGGCCGAGTATGGCCTGCTATCGGGGCTTTTGCGCCGCCTAAAGGCAGACCCAGCAATCGAACTGCAAGTCCTGGCGACTGCGATGCACCTAAACCCCGATTTCGGCCTGACCTATCGGGAAATTGAAAACGACGGATTCATTCCGATCAAAGTGGCGCTGCCTGTTGACGGCGGCGACCACCTGCAGACCGCCCAGGCACTGGGGGAGGGCACCAGCGCCATTGCCGAAGCCCTGAATAGGCTCAAGCCGCAGCTTGTCGTGGTTCTCGGCGACCGGGTCGAGCTTTTGGCTGTCTCATCGGCTTGCCTGCTACTTAGGATTCCGATTGCGCATATCCATGGGGGGGAGATCACGGAAGGGGCAGTGGACGATGCGATACGCCATGCGGTGACCAAGATGGCACATCTGCATTTCCCTGCAGCGGAGAGCTATCGCCGTCGCATTGTGCAGATGGGTGAGCCCGAGGATCATGTTTTCGCCACGGGCGCGCTGGGCATCGATAATATTAACGACATGCAACCTATCGAGCAGCACCGACTGAAGGATGAACTGGACTTCGCCTGGCAACATCCGCTCATCCTTGCCACCTACCACCCGGAGACCGCTACTGCGGTGTCCTCCGAGGCGGGCTGCGCCGCACTCCTGACTGCGCTGGATGCTTTCCCAGAGGCCTTCATCGCCCTGACCAAGGCCAATGCGGATCCCGGTGGGCGGACTATAAACCTGATGATCGAAGATTGGGTCAGCAGGAACGGCAAGCGCGCGAAACTGTTCGCCTCGCTGGGGGCGCACCGCTATCTTTCATTATTGCGCCATGCGGATGTCATGGTCGGGAATTCGTCGTCCGGCATTATCGAAGCACCGGCCCTCGGCGTCCCCGCCGTAAACATCGGCGATCGTCAGACAGGCCGATTGAAGGCTACGTCGATCATCGATTGCGCGACGGATGGGGATGCCATCGCCGACGCGATCCGCCTTGCCATGTCGACTGACTTCCGCAACCGCGCAAAAGAGGCGATCCCTCCTTACGGCAAGGGTGGAGCAGCAGAAAAAATACATGCCGTGCTGAAGAGCTGGTCGCTGGAGGAATTGAGTCGCAAGCGTTTCGTCGATCTGCAAAACTGGGGGCCTGACCATGTGGCATCTCCCTGAGCATGTCTTCGTCATCGCCGAGGCTGGCGTCAACCATAACGGCAGCCTTGAAGCGGCTTTGGCGCTGGTTGATGCCGCCGCCACGGCCGGAGCCGACGCCGTCAAATTCCAGACTTTCCGCGCCGATGCGCTTGTTACCGGCAACGCCCCGAAGGCCGCCTATCAGGTCGCCCGGACCGGGGAAAGCGAGACTCAGCACGAGATGCTGCGCCGGCTCGAGTTGGATCGGTCCGCACATCATGCGCTGATGCGCCGTTGCCATGAGTGCGGCGTGATATTCCTTTCCACGCCCTTCGATGCAGCGAGCCTGGATTTCCTGGCTGCCGACCTGAAACTTCCGGTTTTGAAGATCGGCTCGGGCGACCTGACGAACGCCCCCATTCTGCTGCAGGCCGCACGCCACGACCTGCCGGTGATCCTCTCCACTGGGATGAGCAGTATCGAAGATATCGAAGAAGCCCTTGATGTTCTGGCTTTCGGCTATGGAGAATCCAAGGATGCCAATCCCGGCAATACTGGATTCAGCCATGCCAGACGGCACCATGCCGCTCTTCTGAAGTCCCGGGTCACCCTGCTCCATTGCACCACGGAATACCCCGCCCCCATGTCTCACACCAATTTGCGGGCGATTGGCCAACTTGCTGAACATTTCGGCCTGCCGACAGGATTCTCAGACCATACAGCTGGAATCAACGCCGCGATTGCAGCCGTCGCCTGCGGCGCACGCGTCGTTGAAAAACACTTCACGCTCGACCGCAATCTGCCCGGCCCGGATCATAAAGCATCGCTCGAGCCGGAAGAGCTGACCCGCATGATCCAGGGCATCCGCGAAATTGAGCTGGCACTTGGCGATGGCGAAAAGCGACCGCAGCCATCCGAACTGGACAACCGCTCCATTGCGCGGCGCAGCATCGTTGCAGCAAAGCATATCGCGGCTGGCACCCGCTTTGAGATAGACCATTTCGACGTGAAACGCCCCGGAACCGGCCTCGCCCCCATCCGCCTGTGGGATTTGGTCGGGCGAGCAAGTAATCGCGACTATGCAAAAGACGAGCAGATCGACCCATGCCTGTTGACCTGATCATACTCGGAGCAGGCGGGCATGCCCGCGTCGTGATCGATGCGCTACAGAGCATGGATGCTCGTATTGTCGGCATCTGCGATCCTGCCCTGCCTGCCGGCAGCCGAGGCCCTTTTGGTATACGCGGCTTAGGTGGCGATGAGGTCCTTGAGCGTTTCGACCCTGCCCGCGTGCAACTGGTCAATGGCATTGGCTCGATCGGCAACCCGAAACTACGGATTGCGGTATATGAACGGCTTTCTAGCAAGGGGTGGATGTTCGCCCCGGTGATTCATCCTTCCGCCGTGATTGGCGCCGAATGCGAGATCGGCGCCGGAAGCCAGATCATGGCCGGCGCTGTCCTGCAGGTTGGAACCCGGATCGGCGCAAATGCGATCGTGAATACCCGCGTCTCGATCGACCATGATTGCATGATCGGCGACCACGCCCATATTGCGCCTGGTGCCGTGCTTTGCGGCGACGTCATGGTCGGAACGGCTACTCATATCGGCAGCGGCGCCGTGGTCATCCAGGGCCTCTCCATAGGCGCAGGCGCGCTGGTCGGGGCCGGCATGCTGGTGACGAGCAACATGGGCGACAACAGCCGGGTGACAGCGTCGCTTGCACCGTCGCGCGTCGCCGCGCGCACTCCTATCGTGGAGAAGCTGCATGATAGATAACCCCTTCTCGCTCTCTGGCCGAACAATCGCCATCACAGGCGGTAACGGACTTATCGGCCGCACCGTGGCGGACGCCATTTTGCGTAGCGGCGCGACCACGCTGGTCCTCGATATTGCGGCCGGTAAGGCGAGCGGCGACAACTTCCGATACGAAGCGTTCGACATCACCGATCTCGATAAACGCGGTGAACGCCTCTCCGCGCTGGAGGCGGCGCATGGCGAGATCAGCGGATGGGTCAATTGCGCCTATCCCAGGACGTCAGACTGGGGCACGGCGCTAGAGCAGATTTCCAATGAAAGCTGGCAGGCCAATATTGACCGCCATCTGAACGCTTATTGTCTCTGGTCCTCCACGGTCGCAGAGCGGATGGCGGGTCGCAACACGGGCAGCATTGTCAATCTTGCTTCGATCTACGGCATGGTCGGACCTGATTTCACCATTTACGAACAGACAACAATGACAATGCCCGCTGCCTATGCGGCGATCAAAGGTGGGGTGATTGCCTACAGCCGCTACTTGGCGAGCTACTTCGGTCATAAGGGCGTAAGGGTTAATTGCGTCAGCCCGGGTGGAGTATTCGACTCCCAGCCGGAGCAGTTTGTTGAACGCTATAATAAGCGCCTACCGCTCGGCCGCATGGCGCGGGTTGACGAGGTCTGCTGGCCAGTCGTCTTCCTGCTCTCCCAAGCAAGCTCCTACATCACCGGCGAGAATATTGCCGTTGATGGCGGCTGGACAGCGATCTGAGGGGATCATGCGCGCGCTGATTGTCGGGTGGGGAAGCATTGGGCGGCGGCATGCAGAATGCCTGCGCACCATCGCGCCTGACTGCGAAATCGTCGTTTGGCGCCAGCAGGCCGCCGACACTGCCATCAGCCGTGCCGCCGTCGATATTGCCGACCGCGTGGTTTTCTCCGCCGGTGATGCCGTTGCTTCCATACCGGATTTTGCTGTGATCGCCAATCCTGCGCCACTCCACGTCTCGACAGCATGCACCCTACTGCAACATGGAATTCCCTTGCTGATTGAGAAGCCGCTAGCCAGCGACCCGCGCGACGTAGCCGCGCTGCGCGACATGCTGCAACATGCAAAGGCCCCTCTAATGGTGGGCTATGTGCTGCGTTTTCATCCCGCAAACATCGGCATCAAATCGATACTCGAGGACGGTGCAATCGGCCGGCCACTGCATGCCCGACTGCTGGTAGGCCAGCATCTGGCCGACTGGCGCATCTCAGGGGATTGGAAGACCGGTGTTTCCGCACGACGGGAAACCGGCGGCGGCGCATTGCTCGAACTGTCGCACGAGATCGACCTTGCCATGTGGTTCTTCGGCATGCCAACAGGTGTAACTGCGCGTATCGCGCCGACATCTCTGCCTGAAATCGAAGTCGAGGATAATGCAGACCTGCTTCTTGATTTCCCCTCCGGCCTGATCGTAAACATCCACCTCGACATGGTCAGCCGCCCCGCCCGGCGCGCTATCGAGATCATGGGAACAGACGGCGCTGTCACGGTAGACCTTGTTTCCGGAACATCGGCGCTATGGCAGAATGCATTGGGAGAAGTCAACACATCGGTCTTCACACCTCCGAGCGAACGCAACCATATTTACAAGCAGCAGCTTCAGCACTTCCTCGACTGCCTGGACAGCGGCAGCCCCCCTTCCATCGATCTCGACGCCGGAGCAGCAGTACTGGCCGCAGTCGACGCCGCCAGACGATCGGCTGCCGATGGCCGAAGGATGCTGGTATGAGCGTGATCGCTTTCATTTTTGCCCGCGGCGGCTCGAAGGGTATACCAAGGAAGAATCTTTGCCTTCTTGGCGATAAGCCGCTGTTGGCCTGGTCAATCGATGCGGCGGTGGCCTGCCCAGGCGTCACCCGGGTCGTTGTATCGACCGATGATACTGAGATTGCAGCAGTTGCGCGTCAGTACGGCGCCGAAACACCCTTTATCCGCCCGGCCGAGCTTTCCGGCGACCGCAGTCCAGAATGGCTAGCATGGCGGCATGCCGCCGACTTCATCATGAGCCGTGACGGCGGGTTCGACACCTTCCTATCGGTGCCCACAACATCGCCGCTGCGGGCGATCGAAGATCTGTCGAACTGTCTTGCGGCACTCGACACGACGTGCGATGCCGTCATTTCGGTGACGCCAGCCGCTCGCAACCCTTACTTCAACATAGTCAGGCAGAAGGACGACGGAACGGTAGAAATTGCCGTTCGTAGTGAAGAAAGCTTTTCTACTCGGCAATCGACGCCGAAAATGTACGATATCACCACCGTCGCCTACGCCACCCGCCCCTCATATATCCAGTCGGCCCAGTCGCTTTTTGAGGGGCGTGTCAAAGCAGTAGTGGTGCCGAAAGAACGCAGTCTTGATATTGATGATGTTCTGGATCTTGAGTTCGCCCGGTTCATGATCCAATCCCGTGGCAAGCCCCATGAATGACAAATGGAAAAAAGCCCTGATCCATCCGGCCATGTCGGTGCTGGAGGCGATTCAGACCATCAATGCGACCAGCCTGCAGATCGCATTGGTAGTTGATGACGAACAACGACTGCTGGGAACAATTACCGATGGTGACGTCCGGCGCGGAATACTTCGCGGCGTCCCGCTCACCGCCGAGGTAAGCCATGTATTGAACCCCCAACCGGCCACAGCCACGGCCAGCACGACGCGTGATGCACGCCTCGCCTTGATGCGGCGCCATCAGTTCCACCAGCTACCCATCATTGATTCTTCCGGGCGGGTGGTTGAGCTGGAAACCATAGACGAGCTGATCCAGCCGGAGACGCATCAAAACCCGGTTCTGCTCATGGCAGGAGGGCTGGGCAAGCGACTGCGGCCGCTCACGGAAACCAGGCCGAAACCTCTGCTGGAAGTGGGCGGCCGCCCTATATTGGAAACTACTGTCCGACGCTTCGTTGAGCAGGGTTTTTCCAGGTTCTTCATGTCCGTTTGCTACAAGGCTGGCATGATCCGGGACCATTTCGGCGATGGCAGCCGGTTCGGCGCGCAGATTGAATATTTGCAAGAAGAAGAGCCGCTCGGAACTGCCGGCGCCCTCTCCCTGCTGCCGCATCCGTTGGAAAAGCCCCTCATCGTGATGAATGGCGACATTCTGACCAACATAAATCTGCAGCGGATCGTCACCTTCTTTGAAGCTCAGAAGGCTTCTGCGCTCATGTGTGTGCGGGATTTCGAACTGCAGATTCCCTATGGGGTGGTCAAGACGGAGAATGGGCAATTCACGGCCATTGAGGAGAAGCCGATGCAGCGCTTCTTCGTCAATGCCGGCCTTTATGTTGTGACGCCGGACGTCGCCCGGCTGGTACAGCCCGGCGAACAGATCGACATGCCGGATCTGTTCCATCGCGCGCGCACCAAGGACAGCAACGTTGTGGTTTTCCCCATAAGTGAATACTGGCTCGATATCGGCCGAAGCGAGGACTACATCCGCGCCAACGCTGAATTCACCGGGCATTTCAGCTAAACAAGAACTGGACCGCATTATGGCTTCTCAGCTTCGTTCCTTCCAGCCCAGAGACATCAATCTGTCGGGAGCTGACATCCTGATTACCGGTGGCACTGGTTCGTTCGGACAGGCCTTCGTTGCGCATGTACTGGATCATTACAGCCCGAATCGCCTGATCGTCTTTTCCCGGGATGAAACCAAGCAGTTCGAGATGTCGGAGCGTTTTCGAAACCATCCGAAATTTGATTGCCTGCGCTTCTTCATTGGTGATGTCCGCGATGCTGAGCGGCTTGAGATGGCAATGCGCGGCGTCAAATATGTCGTGCATGCCGCAGCGATGAAGCAGGTGCCAACCGCCGAATACAATCCGTTCGAGTGCATACGCACCAACGTTCATGGAGCAGAAAATGTCGTGATGGCTACCATCAAGACACCGACGGTAAAAAAGGTCCTGGCCCTGTCGACGGACAAAGCTGCAAATCCCATCAACCTGTATGGTGCGAGCAAACTCGCCTCGGACAAGATTTTCATCGCCGCCAACAATCTGAGTGGAGCCAATGGCCCACGCTTCTCCGTTGTGCGTTACGGGAATGTCGTCGGATCTCGCGGCAGCGTGGTTCCTTATTTTCGCGGACTGATTGCACGCGGCGCGATCGAATTGCCGATCACCGATTCACGGATGACCCGTTTTTGGATCACGCTCGAACAGGGCGTGGCCTTCGTTCTATCCAGCCTGGAAATGATGAAGGGCGGAGAAATCTACGTCCCTAAAATTCCAAGTATGAAGATCGTCGAACTGGCAAAGACAATTGCACCGAAAATGCCTCACGTGGTCGTCGGCATTCGACCCGGCGAAAAACTGCATGAGATCATGATTACGGCCGACGACGCACGGAGCACCGTCGAGCTCGGCGATCGCTACATCATCGAGCCCGCCTTGCCATTCTGGGAAACCACGAGAGACCGCGCGCCCGGTGCCAAGCTGGTGGAAGCCGACTTTTCCTATGCCAGCGACAATAATACCGAATGGCTGAGCAACGATGACCTAGCTGGCATCCTTGAGGGTGGAAAGGCCAAGCCATGACCGTCACACTGCCCTACGGCCGGCAGCTTATCGAAGACGATGATATCGCGGCGGTCGTCGGCGCACTAAAAGGTGACTTCCTGACGACTGGCCCTATCGTGGCAGAGTTCGAAACCGCATTGGCGCGCAAGGTGAACGCCGCCCGGGCCAGCGCCTGCTCCTCCGGAACCGCGGCGCTTCATCTGGCCATGATGGCGCTGGATGTTGTAACCGGCGATACCGTCATCGTTCCCAGTATCACCTTTGTAGCCACCGCCAATATGGTGCGTGCCACCGGCGCGGAAGTCGTGTTCGCCGATGTTGATGCCGAAACAGGCCTGCTCGGTGCCGTCCAACTCGAAGACGCCATCCGCCGCGCCAAGCAGCAATTCCCCGACCACCGCCTTCGGGCAGCCATTCCCGTGCATCTCACGGGGCAGACCTGCGCGATGGAAGAAATCCACGAGGTTGCGTCCAGACACGGACTCGCACTTGTCGAAGATGCCTGCCATGCTCTCGGCACGTCGAACAGCACGACCGACGGCGAAGTCATGGTCGGCTCCTGCCGTTGGAGCGACATTGCCTGCTTCTCCTTCCACCCCGTAAAGGCAATTGCGATGGGCGAAGGCGGCGCCATCACCAGCGCCAATCCCGCCTATATCGAGGCAGCGAACCGGCACCGCAACCATGGCCTCATTCGCCGGCCGGATGCATTCGAATATAATGAGGACGGCTTCTCTCCCGACGGCAAGCCCAACCCTTGGTATTACGAAATGCCGGAATTTGGCTACAATTACCGGGTCAGCGACATTCTCTGCGCTCTCGGCATCAGCCAGATCAGGAAGCTTGATCGCTTCGTCGCCCGGCGCCAGACGCTCGTCGATCGGTACAGGAAGCTGCTGCCGCCCCTTTCGAACCGCGTGCTGCCCGTACCCCAGATGCCGAACTGCAATTCAGCTTGGCACTTGTTCTGCGTTCGAATCGACTTCGCCGAACTCGGCCTGCAGCGCGGTGAAGTCATACGGCGCCTGCTTGCGCGCGGGATTGGCAGCCAAGTCCATTATATCCCGGTACATCGTCAGCCTTACTACCGGCGCCGCTACGGCGATCAATCCTTGCCCGGCAGCGTTGCCTATTACGACCGCACTCTGAGCCTACCGCTTTTTGTCGGAATGAGCGACACCGACGTCGATCATGTCGTCAATACGCTCTCCGACATACTTCCAACTGCCTGATCGGAATCATAGCAATGCTGAGATACTGCAAGTCCTGCCTTTATCCGGAAACCAAACCCGATCTTGGCCTTAATGCCGAAGGTGTCTGCAGCGCCTGCGTCAGTTTCAAACGGCGCAAGGAAATCGATTGGGAACAGAGACAGCAGGAATTCCATCAGGTCATCAACCGCTATCGCAGCAGCGGATCGAACTACGACTGCATCGTCGGCGTATCCGGCGGCAAGGACAGCACCTACCAGGTGCTGCGTCTTCTAGAAGCGGGACTCAATCCTCTTTGCGTAACCTCGACCACGGACTCGCTTTCAGATATCGGGCGTTACAACCTGGACAACATCGGCCGGCTGGGTGTCGACCATATCGAGGTCAAGACCAATCCGAATCTGCGGCGGCGGATCAATCGCATGGCACTGACCGAGATCGGCGACATCTCCTGGCCGGAGCACGTGACGATCTTCACCATTCCGGTCCGTATCGCGACGCAGATGAATATTCCCCTGATCGTTTGGGGCGAGAATTCCCAGAATGAATATGGCGGTCCGGCAGCCGCGGCGGACAATCACGTTCTGGACCGCCGTTGGTTGGAGGAATTCGGCGGGTTGCTCGGTTTCCGAGTTAGTGACCTGATCGGTCAGCATGGCATCAGCGAGCGGGATCTCATCCAGTATACCTACCCGACGAATGAAGACCTGCAGCGTGTCGGGGTTACCGGCATTTTCCTTGGCCACTACTTCCCTTGGGATGGGTACCAGAATGCGCTTTATGCACAAGCGCATGGTTTCCGCACCTTCCACAGCACAGTGGAAGGCTCTTTGGTGAATTACGAGAATCTGGATAACTACCAGACCGGCATTCACGATTACTTCAAATTCCTCAAATACGGCTTCGGCCGCGCGACCGATTTAGCCTGCAACCACATTCGCCGAGGCCGCCTCTCCCGTGAAGATGGCCTGCGGATGATCAAACTGCACGATGGAAAATTTCCCTGGACTTATCTGGATCGGAAGATCGAGGACATCCTCGCCGAGATCGACATGACGGTGGACGAGTTCATCAAGGTCTGCGACCGCTTCACCAACAAGAAGCTGTTTGTCTGCGACAACGCCGGTAAACTGGTCAAAGACAAGAACGGCAACCTGATCAAGCAGCACTACGACAACGAATGACGACGGTCACCATCATAGACTACGGCATGGGGAATCTTGATTCTCTGTCACGCGCCATCGAGCAGTGCGGCGGCGCTCCGCTGCTCACCACAGATGCCGCGACCATTACCACGGCGACAAAAATCATTCTGCCCGGTGTCGGGGCCTTCCCCAAAGCCATGCAGAATTTGCGCGACCTTGGCCTGATCGATGCGATCCACGAGGCTGCGAAGACACGCCCCATCCTGGGAATCTGCCTGGGCATGCAACTGCTGGCCGATAGCAGTTGTGAGATCGAGCAAACGTCGGGGCTTGGCCTAATTCCTGGCAACATCGAGCGGCTGGTGCCGCAGCAAATGGAACGCGTCCCGCATGTCGGTTGGAATGAAGTTGTTCACGATGGACATGACGCCCTGATGTCCAACATCCCTTCAGGTGTCGACTTCTATTTTGTTCACAGCTATCGCTTTGCCTGCGCAAATGTGGCGGATGCCGTTGCGACAACGCCGTATTGCGGTACTACCACCTGCATCGTCAGCCGAAACAATGTCCGCGGCGTGCAGTTTCATCCTGAGAAAAGCCTGCCATGGGGTTTTCAATTGCTGCGCAACTTCCTGGCGATGTAGGCGAATATGCTGAAGATCAGGGTCATGCCAACGCTGCTATACAAGGATGTCAGCCTTGTGAAGGGGACGGCGTTTGATTCACAGCGACGCGTCGGCGCTGCGCTGCAAGCAATCAAGGTCTACAGCATGCGCGACGTCGATGAGCTGATCTTTCTTGACATCGCGGCGACGCCCAACGGACATTCGCCGGCATTTTCTGATATCGATGACCTGGCTGACAGCTGCTTTATGCCCATGACCGTGGGTGGCGGAGTACGTAAACTAGAGGATATCCGCCGCATGCTGGCCGTGGGAGCCGATAAGGTCTCCATGAACACCGCAGCTATCGAGACGCCAGAGCTCATCCGCGACGGCGCCCACCATTTCGGTGCGCAATGCATTGTGGCTTCAATCGATGTGAAGCGGCGGAGCGATGGTACCGCCGAGGTCTACAGCCATTGCGGCGAGCAGGCGACTGGCCGGGATCCTGTGAAATGGGCGCAGGAACTGGAGCAGCTCGGCGCTGGCGAAATTCTGCTGACCTCGATCGAGCGCGACGGCACCATGACGGGCTATGACGTCGAGTTGATCCGCTCTGTCAGCAACGCCGTGCGAATTCCTGTTATCGCTTCGGGCGGTGCCGGCAGTTACAGCCACATGGCAGATGCGCTTCGCGATGGTCAGGCTTCTGCCGTAGCCGCGGCCGCCATGTTCCACTTCACCGAACAGACGCCAAAAGCGGCCAAGCAGTACTTGGCGCAGCACGGCTTTCCGACCAGACGCTGATATGGCAGATACGGCAGTCATCATTCAGGCGCGCATGGCATCTACGCGGTTGCCGGGAAAGATTCTGCTCGACCTTGGCGGCCGCACCATTCTGCACTGGGTCATTGCCCGCTGTCAGGCGATAAAGGCCGCCGATGCCGTGTGCTGCGCCATACCCGATAGTCCCGCCTGCGATCCGATCGAAGCCGAAGCCCGTCGCTTGGGCGCCGTAGTCTTTCGCGGCAGCGAAAACGACGTGCTCGCACGCTATGCCGGCGCGGCGCGCATGTTGCAAGCCGATACGATTCTGCGAGTAACTAGCGACTGTCCGCTGATCGATCCGGCCATCTGCGACGCGGTGCTACAACTGCGTCAGGCGGAAAATGCAGATTATGCCTGCAACAACATGCCGGCCGCGTTTCCGCATGGACTCGACTGCGAAGCTTTCACCTACCATATTCTTGCAGAGGCTGAAAAGCAGGCCCGCCTTCCCAGCGAGCGGGAACACGTGACGCCCTGGATGCGCAACACACCGGACCTGCGCCGCGTATCGCTGCAGGGCCCAGCCGGTGACAGCGTCGATCATCGCTGGACATTGGACTATCCCGAGGACCTCGCCTTCCTGCGTGAATTACATCGCCGGGCACCCATAATTGAAGCGGCCGGGATGAATGACATCCTCCACATTCTGGCCGCGCATCCGGATCTTTCGCAACTGAACAGCCAACACCGGCACGCGAGCCGCCCAACCCATCTTACGACACCGTAGGGATATCCAATGACTGATAAAAACAAAGACACCGAACAGCTGCAGTTCTGGCGCGGAGAATTCGGAAACGTATACATCGGGCGAAACTCTGCGAACGCGGAAAACCTGCGGGCGCGCGTGGCTATGTGGGCCGACATCATGCGAACGGTATCAGGCGCGATGCCGAAGAGCATCCTTGAGGTCGGCTCCAATATCGGCAACAACCTGCGCGCCCTGCACACCATGTCGGCCGCAAAGATGTTTGCACTGGAACCCAATGCACAGGCGCGAGATATTCTGCTGCAGGACAAGGTGGTCGAGCCGGAATGCGCACTGGAGGGCACTGCCGCCGGCATCCCGCTAGCCGACAAGTCGGTGGAAATGGCCTTCACCTGCGGCGTGCTGATTCACATTCACCCAGATAATCTCCTGCCGTCCTGCCACGAAATCCATCGCGTGAGCAGTAAATACATCGCCTGCGTCGAGTATTTCTCGGATAAGCCGGAAATGATTCCGTATCGCGGTTATAATGATCGGCTGTTCAAGCGTGACTTCGGTGGCTTCTGGATGGACAATTTCCCCGACCTGCGCGTGCTGGGCACCGGCTTCCTGTGGAAGCGGGCGACCGGCCTCGACAATCTGACATGGTGGATGTTTGAGAAGCGTTGATTTCCACAGGCGGAAAGCCGTGATCCGCGCCGATGCGTCTCCCCGCATCGGCGGCGGGCACGTCTCGCGCTGCATGGCCCTTGCACACCGGCTCGGTGACGCGGGATGGGACTGCTCGCTCGCTACACATGCGGAAACCTTCAGCATTTTCTCCCGCGACACTCTGCCATTGCCCGCCACAGTCCTAGACGCGAGCGACGAGCCAGCACAGTTGCGCAAGGTATTCCCGGATGGCTGCGACCTCCTGATCACCGATCATTACCGTCTCGATTCCACCTTTGAATCCGCCTGCCGCGACTGGGCAACCCATATCCTCGCCATCGACGATCTTGCCGACAGGCCACATGACGCAGATTGGTTGCTGGACCAGACCCCGGGCCGGGATGACATCGATTACGCCCCGCTGGTCCCGCCACAATCCCGCATGCTTCTGGGCGCCGATTACGCGCTGCTGAGACCCGAATTCGCCAGGATGCGCGCTGCCGCCCAGCGGCCCAAAGACAAACTCGCGCATATCCTCATCACCTTCGGCGCTTCCGATCCCCATGACATGACCGGCCTCGCCCTGAATGCGTTGCGTGACGCCAGGATTGGCGGAACGGTCGATATTGTGATGGGAGCGGATGACTGCCGGCGCGAGCGACTGGAAAATATACTCGGGCCGCAGTCGTCGTTGAAAGCGCGATACCATCAGGCTACCAAGCGGATGGCCGAACTGATGCGGAATGCCGACGTCTGCATTGGCGCTGGCGGCGTCACCGCGCTGGAGCGATGCTGCCTTGGCCTGCCCAGCCTGATCATCCAGACAGCCGACAATCAGGCTGCGATAGTTTCCTATTTGCATGCGGCCGGCGCGGCCCGGCATCTCGGCTCCGCATCAGATGCGCGTCACAGCCTAGCGGAAAAACTCACCGCTGAAATCAGGCAGCTCGCCACAGATATGACTGCGCTGAATGTCATGTCTCAAACTGGCATGTCGATATGTGACGGGCGAGGGACATGGCGCGTACTTCTCGCGCTGCTTGCATCTTCCAACGAGCAACCTTGCCTACGGCTTGCCGAAGATAAGGACACCGACAGGCTTTATGCGTGGCAAACCGCACCGGGCATGCGGCAGCATTTCCGCAATCCGCAGCATCCGTCACGACCTGAGCATAATGCGTGGATGCGGCGGAGCCTGCTCGACCCGGATCGCCTGCTTCTGATCATCGAAACTGCAACCGGACCCAGCGGTATGATCCGCTTGGATGGATTGTCCGCCCAGGATCCCTGTGAGGTTTCGATCCTGGTGGCGCCTGAATGTCAGGGCCGTGGCATTGGCCACACCGGTCTGCGCCTAGCCAGCCAACTCCTGCCCGGCCGTGATTATCGCGCCGAAGTCCATGTCGACAATCTCGCCTCGCAACGCCTCTTCCGTGCCGCCGGCTACCAGCAAACCTCTCCCGACACCTATCTTTTACCGGCGAGGCTCTCATGACAGAAACCCGCTATCTGCTCTGCGCCACACACGACTGGAACCGGCGGCTCTTTGAACAACGGGTTGCGACCCTGCCCGGCAGCTGGCACTTCGTCAGCAGCCGCGAGGAACTGACGCCGGCACTGATCGCGCAGATGAACCCGCGCTATGCCTTTTTCCTGCATTGGTCATGGCTGGTGCCGGCCGAGATACTGTCAGCCGTTGAGGCTGTCTGCTTCCATATGACCGATCTGCCTTATGGCCGTGGCGGCAGCCCGCTGCAGAATTTGATCCAGAGAGGCCATAAGACGACCATGCTGTCCGCATTGCGAATGACGGCTTCGGTGGATGCAGGTCCGATCTACCTCAAGCAGCAACTAGATCTCTCCGGTCGCGCGCAGGATATCTACGAGCGTGCCTCCCGCCTCGCCTTCAATATGATCGAGACTATCATATTGACGGAGCCCGCGCCCCGGGAGCAGCAGGGCGAGCCGACGCTGTTCCGCCGCCGTACGCCGTCGGAAAGTACGCTTCCCACTGATGGAGATCTAGAGACGCTATTTGACCATATCAGAATGCTCGATGCGGCGGATTACCCGCATGCCTTCATCGAACATGGCAAATATCGCATTGAATTCACCAATGCCGACCTCTTGGCCGACGGGCTCGTCGCGCAGGTCAGAGTCACAACAGGAAGAAGCAAATGACTGAAACCATTCTGGTCATTGCAGCCCACCCCGATGATGAAGTCCTCGGAGTGGGCGCCACCGTGGCCCGCCATGCCGCCGCCGGCGATGCCGTTCACACCATCATCGTTGCGGAAGGCGCGACGTCACGGGATGCACAACGCAACAACGCTGCCAGGGTCGACGAACTGATCGCGCTGCGGCAATCTGCGGCAGAAGCGGCGGCAATTCTCGGCACCAGCCAACCGATCCTGCTTGGACTGCCAGACAATCGCCTCGATTCCTGTGACCTGCTGGATATCGTCAAGAAGATCGAAGCGGTGGTCGATAGGGTAAAGCCCTCCGTCATCTACACCCATCATGCAGGCGATCTGAATGTCGACCACCAGATCGTGCATGAAGCGGTCCTGGTGGCCTGCAGACCGCTGCCGGCCTCGCCCATCCGCGCGATATATGCTTTTGAAACGGTGTCGGCAACGGAGTGGTCGCCACAGCAGACATTCCTGCCCAATCACTTCGTGGATGCCGGCCCTACTTGGCAAAAAAAGATGGCGGCGCTGTCCATCTACGAAAGTGAAATGCGCCCATTCCCACATGCCAGATCCCTCGAAGCTGTCGAAGCTCTGGCGAAGTGGCGCGGCAGCAGCGTCGGCCTAAACAAGGCCGAAGCATTCCAGATCATAAGGCAACTGCAATGCTGACAAACAACACGATCACCATCGGTGGCCGCGAAGTCGGACCCCATGCGCCGCCCTATCTGATTGCAGAAATTTCCGCCAATCATAACGGCGATATTGGCCGTGCGCTGGCGCTGATCGATGCCGCGAAGGCAGCCGGCGCCGATGCAGTCAAACTGCAGACTTACACAAAGGACACCATGACCATCGATCACGATGGTCCCGGCTTTGTGATCCACGGCGGGTTGTGGGACGGCAAGAAGCTGTATGATCTTTACGAATGGGCCCATACGCCCTGGGACTGGCATGAGCGCCTGTTCCAGCATGCCGACGATGTGGGAATCCAGATATTCAGCACGCCTTTCGACCTGACGGCCGTGGACTTCCTCCGTCAGTTCGATCCGCCGGCCTACAAGATTGCCTCTTTCGAGGTGGTGGATATTCCGTTGCTGCGTGCCGTCGCTGCGCAGAACAAACCGGTCATCGTTTCGACTGGCATGACGACGCGGGCGGAAGTCGCCGATGCAGTCCGCACGTTGCGGGAACATGGCTGCCCGCAGATCATTCTTTTGCATTGCGTGTCCGGCTATCCCACTGATCCGAAGGATAGCCACCTGCGCACGATTCCGGATTTACAGCAGAGTTTCGACTGCGCCATCGGCCTCTCGGACCACACGCTCGGCACTGCCGTTTCTGTCGGCAGCATCGCGCTGGGCGCCGTGATGATTGAGAAGCATTTTATCCAGCGTCGCGCTGATGGCGGACCAGACTCTGCCTTTTCGCTGGAACCTGAGGAGTTCGCCGCTCTCGTGCGCGACTGCCGCACGGCCTGGAATGCGCTTGGCTATCCGCGCCAGACACCTTTACCCGAGGAAATGGCAATGCGCGAACTGCGCCGCTCTCTCTATGTGGTCGAGGATATCGCCGCTGGCGAAGTACTCACGGCGCAGAATGTCCGCGCCATCCGCCCCGGCTACGGCCTGCCACCGAAGGAACTGGACAATGTCCTCGGCAGACGTGCCGCCCGCGCCATCGCCCGTGGCACGCCGCTCTCGCACGAGCTTCTGGCATGAAGGAACGGGTCTACTGGACAGAGCGCCTGGGTGTCGCATCGGTTCTGGCGATCCTTGCCCTCCAGGCAAGGCACAGACGGCGCGCACGTGTTGCGCATTATGACCAGGCCCCACCATCCGGTTGGGCCAGAGCCCTGCTGCGCCTTGCCGCAATCGACGATATCCGTGTGGCGGCCGTCGCCCTCGGGGACTTGGTCAACGATCAGGGCGTGAATCTGTATTGGCATAATGACAGTCTAATGCTGGCGGCGAGCCGAGAGGCACTTACCGGGCTGCCGACATCGCAGCTCTCAGCCGAATTCGATATTCCCGCCGTCACGCTGTCCGCATTTCTCGATCGTGCCGCCTTCGCCGATCTGCACCGATCGAGTCTGCGCAGTACCGCACTATGGGGGAATGCCCGGCTTGATAACGATCGTAAGCATATTCTGTTGCTGAAGAAATCTATTTTTGCCGAAGGCATGGCCGCGCAATACAGGCAGGCCAATATCGGCATCGCCTTTATTCCAGCGCCGGATGCGCTGCTGTGGTTCGCCCGTGAACTCTTGGCAACCTGTAACCAATGGCTCGTTGGCCAGCGCAACGCGGCGCCGGAAGCCTCGCCTGCGCCACGCCTGCTGCTGCAGTATGTTGCGGGCTTCGACCGTTCACGCGTCAGCGATATTCCATGGCTTGACGGTTCGGGGCTGCGCCGCGACCAGATTCTGGTCTATGCTGTCCCGCCGGAAGATGGGGAACCGGCTGCCGAAGCACGTGAAAACGGCTTTGGTTTCACGCCGATTGTCCATGCACGGCCACCGTTTTCATCGCCGGCCTATCTAAGTAGCCTGATGGCGGCTATTCGTAACGGTCTGCGCCTGCCATGCCGGGGCGACATTTCAGGCGCCATGCGCCGTATCTGGCTGGCCGGCTGGCTGCTGCATTTCCTGCGCGCCCGCGCATCCTGGGAAATCATCTTCCGCGCTCATGGCGTTAAAATCCACATGCATGTGGGCGATGCAAGCGCCCAATCCCTCGCAATCACAGACGCGCTGCGTCGTGCAGGGGGGATCGACATCGCGCTCCAGCTCGGTGGTAGTTGTATTGAACTTGACTTCGAACATCGCTCTCTTGCCGGACGGGTTCTGTTCTGCTGGGGCAATCTCTTCCGGCGCATGTATGAAACGCGCAACCGGCTCCTGCCCGGTAAATTTCCCCTCCGCCTGATCGTGGGCGGCCATCAGCATGATCATCTTATTGCCCAGCATCGCAACAAGGCTGAGGCCTTCAAAGACAGTCTGCATGCGCGCGGATTGCGTCAGGTCATCGTCGCATTTGACAACGTTGCCCGACGCGACTTCCTGATCACGCCCCGTCAGCTCGTGGAATTCCATAGCGCATTGCTCGAAATAGCGGCCGCAGACCCCACAGTTGCGATGGTCGTCAAATCGAAACCTGGCGCGACAGTCTCTTTGCAAGCAGACGATCAAGCGCTGCGGATGCGTCTGATAGCTGAAGGCCGCTGGATCGAACTGCCGAAAGCGACATCGATATTCGAAGCCGCCTTGCAGGGCGACGTCGTAGTCGCCCTGCATATCAATACCGCTGCCATGGAAGCCGCCATCGCAGGCGTACCTCATATCTACTACGACACTACCGCCTGGAAGGCGCATCCGTTCTATGCCCAGGCCGGGCAGCTGATCGCGACCAACCGGTCCCGACTGCGGGAGTTGCTGACTTGGCACGCCACCCATGAGGCGTCCTTCTGGAGCCCTGTCGAACTGCAGACTTACCGGGACGATCTATCGCCATACCGCGACAGCGCCAGCGGCCACCGGCTCGGGAAACTCATTGGGCGCTGCTTTGCGGCCCTGGCGGCGGGCGCTTCACCAGATGAAGCCATTAAGTTATTGGAAGATTTAGATTTTTTGAAAGTCAAAGCGACGCCGCGCCCCGCTTAGGGCATGGCGAACCCAACCCCGGTATGCTAAACGTCGCAACCACTTTCGACCTCCCGGAACCCCACAGAGTCGCTGACGGAAATACATAGGCCATGAACGCAAATCTTAGCATTTACGACCAGTTTCTGGCGGGCACCGGCCCCGACCGGCTGCAGAAAATTCTCGCGCGCTATGAGTTGTTCCGCATGGTCATGGACGTGCCGGGCGATATCGCCGAATGCGGCGTCTTCAAGGGATCTGGTTTCTACACCTGGGCAAAGCTGCTGCGGCTGTTCAAGCCGCATAACGAAATCCGCCTGATCGGGTTCGACTTTTTCGACACCGACCGGTCAATGCATTTCGAATTCCAGCAGGACAAGGATTGCCTCGACGAGCATGCCCAAAACTGGTCTTCGCAGGATGTGATCCGCGCGAACTGCGCGGCATGGGGCCTGAACAATGTCGACCTGATCGCTGGCAATGTCGTAGAAACGACTCAGAAGTTCGCCGCCGAGAATCTCGGGACGCGCCTGTCGCTCCTCTATATCGATGTCGACAATTACGAAGGCGCCCTGGGTTGTCTTCGCAATCTTTACCCTCTCCTGTCGGTCGGCGGCATTGTCGCACTGGATGAATACGCTCTTCGCGGTTACGGCGAGTCCAACGCTGTCGATGAGTATTTCAAGGGCCAGAAAATTAAGATCCGCTCGCTTCCCTGGGCAAACACGCCAACCGCGTATATCGTCAAGGAACACTACTGATGCAGGCCGGGCAATCCTCCTCCTCATACGAAGCTGCAATGAAAGCGCAGCTTTGGACCGATCGAGGTGCCTATGAGGATTTGACCTACATGCCGGTATTCAGGGCATCCGGTATATTTTACGCAGTTGCCAACAAGACGATCACCACCCGTATTGCTTTCCTGCATTACTGGCGGGAGAAGAACGGCGTCGCCGATCTCGCCCTCCTGCTGACGCTTCGCGACACGCAGGGCCAAAAGGTGGCCCGGCGCTACATGAAGCTTACCGGTAATACTTACGACTTCGACATCCGTAGCTTTGTGGAACCCAGCCAGGATTTCTCTGGCTCCATCGAACTGGAGATTTTCGCAACCGAAGACCTGAAATTCCAGTTCCCCGGCTTCACGGTTTTTTATGAGACCGCGCATGGCACCAGCTACGTCCACACCAACCAGCGCGTCTATAATTCGGCGGAGGATCGCGGCCGCAGCGCGAGTCTGAACGCCTGGCAGGGTGGGTTCGACATCGACACGGCGCGATATGATCCCTTTATCTTTCTGGTGAACGGCCCGAACGACATTGCCGACTGCAAAGCCGCGCTGGTGGTCACCAATGCGCAAGCAGAGGAGATGCGCTGCGAGGTTAAACTGGGTGACATTCCGGCCTATGGCACGCGCGACCTTCGGCTGCGCAGCATCGATGGCGTCGTCTCATTCCTGGGTAATGATCCCGGAACCTGCAAGATCGACCTGCCGCTGCAAGACATCCACCTCAGGCTGGCAGTGGGCAATGCCCTGCCGGACCAGTCATGGCTTTCGGTGACGCACAGTTATTTTGACGCTGTCGATCACCGCGACTACTACGATTCCTCCACTCTGCCGCCGGACGTCCATCCCGCTTTCGTTCCCCTTTGCCTGATTGATGGCGTCGATGTCGACTTGGCGCTCTATCCGATCCTCGCGCGCTGCACACTGTCGCTGCAGCTGCAGTGCTTCGACCAGGGCGGCCGCCAGCGTGCGCTACTCGACCTGGGTTCATACAGCTCGCCGAGAGACGGCCTGCGCCACCTGGATATTCGTAAGCTTCTTGCCCAGCATAAGGTCGCGGCCACCCAGGGACTCTATGTCCTGCAGATTACTGCGCCGAACGGTCAAATTCCCACCCGCATTACTTACGGCCTGAATTATCGCATCGGCAGCAATCTGGGCACCAACATCAGCTCCTCGGCATATATGGCGAAATCCTGGGGCGCGCGCGGCCGCGCCTGGCGCTGGGGCCCAGTTGCCGTTCTTGAGGAAGGGCGGAACCTGATTTCCGTCATCGGTTTCCGCAAGGAAAAAGATGCAGGCGGCAATGTGGAGTTCTCCATCACGTTGCATGACAGCAACGGCCCGATCACGACTATCACGCACACCATGCCGGCAAACGGCGCGACCGTCATCCACGCCGAAGAGGTGCTGCAAGCGGCGGGCTACTTGGCCAAGCCGGGCGATATTCTCTGGTATGTCCTGAAGTCGACAAGTTCGTCGCTCGACGCCACCCAGATCTGCCAATCTGCCCAAGGGCTCGTTGGCGGCGATCACTGCTTCTGACGCGCTCAGGACAAACACACCGATGAAGTTCGACCCGTTCCTGCATCCTGATTTCTACCCGGACTTCCGGCGCGCGCCTTTTACTATTTATGATGCCGGCGCTGCGGGTGGAATCTATCCCCTGTTCCCTTCTGCAGGCACCGATCTCTGGCGCGCTCATGGTTTCGAGCCCATGCCAACCAGCTACACCAAGCTCGCACAGCAATATCGCAACAGCGGACATGTGAGCGTTCACGAGATTGCCCTGTCAGATCGGCAGGGTGAAACGCCGTTCCGTGTCTTCCGCGGTATTGCGACCGGCTCCAGCCTGAACGCCAACCACCTGATATATGAAGACGGCACTGCCGACTACGACGAGATTCAGGTTCGCTGCGAGTTGCTCGACGCCTTCTGCGCGCAACCGGGCATGAGCGCACCTGATTTCCTCAAACTCGATACAGAAGGCAGCGAACTGCCGGTTCTGAAGGGTGGTAGCAGCGTCCTGGCCACATCCTGTCTGGGCGTGGTATCGGAGATCAAGTTCCTGCCGTTTTCGCCGAACACCACGGTGTTTGCCGATCTGGACAGCTTCCTGCGCCAGTCCGGCTTTGTCCTCTTCGACATCCAGACTGCCCGCACCACCCGAGCCGTGGGCCGCCGCTTCGGCGGCAAGAAAGGCGCAATCGACTCCGCCTATGTCCTGTATTTCCGTGACTTCTACGCGCTTTACGCAGCACATCTGGCGACGAATCCCGACCTGGCCAGAAGCAAGCTACTCAAGCTGCTCGCCTTGATGTCGCGCTTCTTGTATCTCGACTACGCGGCGGAACTTGTCGATTTCGGTCGGGAAAAGGACCTGCTCGACAAGGCCGAGGCTCGCCAACTGCTGAAGATTTTCTGCGGCGTCGCGGATGTATCTTGGCGCATTCCGGATTTCCCCGGCAAGTCCAAGCTTGCCCTGCTGTTCGACTACATCTCGTATATCTTGCAGCCCGAGATGAAGCTTGCGATACCCCCAATGTTCAACAATCTGGGCAATCGCCGGTCCGCACTGATGAGGCAGCCCGTCCCGCAGGATGCGCGCCTGCTTTATCCGATGCGCTGCTTTACCGCCCCTGATAAAACGGACTTGAAATTTACCACCGATTAAGGGTGCCCGTAGCACCTGACGACATCATCATACTAGTAGATTTGGCAGGGAACTGCCGGCAGAGGAACCATGCAGCCTTACAAAATCCGCGTTGAGATAGACGAAACCTTATTTGCCCCGTCTCAGAATGATCCGCCGGTCAAATATGGCCTGCCGTCCACCGTGCACTATTGCCGCAAATGCGTGATTTCGAATCAGCGTCCGAACTCGGCCATTGAATTTGCCCATACCGCCCAGAGCAAGAAAGACACGATCCACTTCGATGCCGACGGTATCTGCGATGCCTGCAAGGTCGCTGAACAAAAGCAGCAGCGCATTGATTGGGATGAGCGCGAGAAGCAGCTCAGGCAGCTGTGCGATCGCCATCGCCGGTCGGATGGCCACTACGATTGCCTCGTTCCTGGTTCGGGCGGTAAGGACAGCTTCTATGCCGCGCATCGGCTGAAATATGACTACGGTATGCATCCGCTGACGGTGACATGGGCACCGCATCTGTATACCGATTGGGGCCGTAAGAACCAGCAGGCGTGGATCGATGCAGGCTTCGACAATATCCTGGTGACACCCAATCCGCGCGTGCACCGCCTAATTACACGGCTTGCGGTGGAGAATCTGTTCCACCCGTTCCAGCCCTTCATCCTCGGCCAGAAGGGCTTGGCGCCGAAGATGGCGATTCGCTTCAACATCCCGCTTATCTTCTACGGGGAGAATGAAGCGGAATACGGAAACCCTCAGGCCGACATGGGCAGCGCAAAGCGCAGTTGGGATTATTTTTCCGTAGCTGACAAATCCAAGATTTATCTCGGCGGCACCTCGATGCAGGACCTCCAGGATCACTTCGGCATGGAAAAGGTCGATCTTGAACCTTATATGCCGGCCGATCCCAAGGAGCTGGAACGCGTTGGCGTCGAGGTACATTACCTTGGATATTACCTGAAGTGGCACCCGCAGGCTGCCTATTACTATGCCGTTGAACATGGCGGCTTCCAGGCTTCTCCCGAACGCACCCCAGGGACTTACAGCAAGTACAACAGCATCGACGACAAGATCGACGACCTGCACTATTGGTGCACGCATATCAAGTTCGGCATCGGCAGAGCTACTTATGACGCCGCGCAGGAAATCCGCTCCGGCGAGATCACGCGCGAGGAAGGCGTCGCTCTGGTGCAACGATATGATGGAGAATTCCCCGCCCGCTTCGAGAAGGAACTCTGGGAGTATCTGTCGATACCGTCAGAACAGTATCCGGTGGCATCGAAAATGTTCGAGCAACCGATCATGACCAAGGAATATTTCCTGCGACTAGCAGATCGCTTCCGCTCACCTCATCTGTGGGTGAAGAAGGATGGCAACTGGCAACTGCGTCAGCACCCCGTGCAGAATATCGACTGAGCGACGCCTGATGTTTAATCTTCGACTGATCGCGCGCATGGATATCAAGGGGCCGCACCTGATCAAGGGTGTGCACTTGGAAGGCCTGCGTAAGATCGGCGACCCTCAAGAATACGCACAAAAGTATTATCGCGCCGGCGCTGACGAACTGCTGTACATGGATGTCGTTGCCAGTCTTTATGGCCGCAACAATCTCACCGACATCGTGCGACGCACGGCTGAGAATGTCTTCATCCCGCTGACGGTTGGTGGAGGCATTCGCTGCATCGAGGATGTCGACCTGCTGCTGAGGTCCGGTGCTGACAAGGTTGCCGTCAATACGGCTGCACATGCCCGGCCGGAGTTACTCAGTGAGATCGCCAACCGCTTTGGCTCGCAGTGCCTGGTGCTGTCAATCGAGGCCAAGCGCGACGATAAGGGGTCGTGGGAGGCTTACACCGACAACGGCCGCGAACATACCGGACGGGACGCTGTTGCCTGGGCCAAGCAGGGCGCCAAACTTGGCATCGGCGAGATACTGGTCACCTCTGTCGACCAGGAAGGCACACGAAAGGGCTTTGACATCGAACTTGTCAGGCAGATCACTCAGGCCGTGGCAATCCCTGTAATAGCGAGCGGCGGAATGGGTAGCATGGAACACCTATACAAGGTGGTCGAACAGGGTGGCGCCGATGCCGTTGCGATGGCCGACATTCTTCACTACGGCCGCCTAGCCCTGCCGAATATTCGCGCCGCAAGTCGCCAGCATGGTCTGCCAGTGCGTGAGGTGACGTAAAATGGCCAAGGTGGTCGTAATTGATTACGGCATCGGCAACCTGCTCAGCGTCACCCGGGCCTTTTCCGCCGTTGGCGCAGATGTCGAACTTTCGAATGCCCATAACGCAATCCGCGACGCCGACCGCCTTGTCCTGCCTGGGGTCGGCGCTTTTGGTGACGGAATGCGCGGATTGCAGCAGCGTGGACTGGTCGAGCCTATTCGCGACTTCGCAACGCGTTCTCGTCCGTTTCTCGGCATCTGCCTGGGCATGCAGTTGATGTTGGATGAAAGCGAGGAATTCGGCCATCACGAGGGGCTTGGCCTTGTCGCCGGCAAGGTGGCGAAGGTGCCGGCGACCGGTATCGACGGGCAGCCGGTCAAGATTCCCCATATCGGCTGGAATGCGCTGCACACTGCAGGCCGTAACAACTGGGACGCTCCAATATTGAAAGATGTGCCCGAGGGTTCGGCCTGCTACTTTGTCCATTCCTATATGGCCGTGCCTTCGGAACCTCAGTCGCTCCTTGCTTGCTGCGATTATGCCGGCCTGCAGATTACGGCCACATTAGGCCAGGGTATGCTGTATGGCTGCCAGTTCCATCCTGAGAAAAGCGGCAAGGTCGGCCTGAAGATTCTCGAAAACTTCACCCGGTTATGATGCAGTTGGGTAAGGCAATGCAATTCGTCGCGGCAGCGGTCATGGTCCTGCTGTCACGTCTGCTGCGCCCGTTTCTCTTGATCCGCTTCGGCAATCTCCGCAACCATACGATCGGCACCCTTTCGTTGCAGGCCGAGGGCTATGTTGCAGATCGCGATCTTGGTTTGCTGCCGAAAAGCCTGGATCTGTTTTTCCATACCGACCCGCGCGCCAACCGCGTTCTCGACCGGCTGCTTGAGCGACAGCTTCATGTCACGCCCTTGGCCCGATACGCGCAAGCGATCAACGGCAGGCTGCCAGGCAGCAGAGATCATATTGTTGAACTCGGAAACGCGGAACGCGACCGCGCACGCGATCACTACCGCGCCTTCACGGAAACGCAGCAACATTTCGCTTTAAACACGGCGGAGATATCCGAGGCAAGACGTCAGTTGCGTGCGGCCTGCGGCATCCCGGACGATGCCCGCTTCATCTGCTTCTTCTCGCGCACCAGCAGCTACTTGAAACACCTTCATGCCGGTGGAGAAATCCGGCGCCCTGAGGAAATTCCAACCAGCAATATTCGGGATTCCTCGATTCTCGACTATCTGCCTGCTGCCGAGGAACTGGCGAAACGCGGATACTGGTGTTTCCGCATGGGCGCGGTGGTCGACGAGACCATTCCCCTGCGCCATGAGCGCATCATCGACTACGCCAACAGCTTCCGTTCCGAGCTGCTCGACATCTATCTGATCTCGCATTGTGATCTGATCCTGTCGGACACAACCGGCCTGCGGGATCTAGCCTTCATGTTCCGCCGTCCGACCGCCACCGCCAACTGCTTCAATCTGCTGCTCTTGCACAGCTGGGCAGGGCTTTTCATGCCGAAAAAGTACATCTTGGAGCGGGAAAACCGACTCTTCACTCTTAAAGAACTTATTGCGAACGACGGTGGCCCTACCAGCCCTGCGCAGTGGCCATCCTATGCCGCCAGGCTCGGCCTGCGGATAGAAGACAACTCGCCTGAGGAAATTCTCGAAATGGCGATAGAAGCCATTGAAAGACATAGTGGAAATTGGATTGATACCGCGGAAGATCAGGCCCGCCAAGCCCGCGTGCAAAAGCTTTATGCCGGTCAGTCGCTCGAACTGGGCGGCCCAATGAATGCAGTCCTATCCAGCAGCTTTCTTCGTCGTCATCCCCATTATCTAGCGTAAGCCTGGCCGGCTTTATGTTCACGCGGTGAACTTCCCTTCTGGAGCGGCTTAAGCTATAAAGCGAACTCACTTTTTGCTGGGGAAGAGTCTCGTGGTTAATGTGCTCGTGACCGGGGGGAGCGGCTTTATCGGCAGTCACTTGGTTGACCAGCTGCTGACAGAGGGCCACACCGTGACAGCGGTGGACAATCTCGCCTGCGGATCGGACACAAACCTGGCAGCCGCGCGGAAGAATCCGAACTTCCGGCTTGAGATTGCCGATGTTGCCGATCTGGCAACAATTGCCCCGCTGTTCAAAGGGGTAGATTGGGTGTTCCATCTGGCTGCCCTGGCCGACATCGTGCCATCAATCCAGCAGCCCCTGCCCTATCATCGCGCCAACGTCGATGGCACCATCGCCGTGCTGGAAGCCAGCCGCGCCGCCGGCGTGAAGCGCTTCGTCTACGCCGCCTCATCCTCCTGCTACGGCATTCCGGACGCTTATCCGACGCCCGAAGCCGCCGACAAGCGTCCGATGTACCCTTACGCGCTGACGAAATATGTCGGCGAGCAGTATGTGATGCACTGGGCGCAGACCTATCAGATGCCCGCGCTCTCGCTGCGGTTCTTCAATGTGTATGGCCCGCGCGCGCGCACCAATGGCACTTATGGTGCTGTTTTCGGCGTCTTCCTGGCCCAGAAACTTGCCGGCAAACCTTATACCGTCGTCGGCGATGGCACGCAGACGCGCGACTTCACTTATGTCACCGATGTCGTTCAGGCTGTTATCGCAGCGGCAAAATCCGACGCCGTCGGCCTGTGCATGAACGTCGGCTCCGGCAATACCTACAGCGTCAACCGCCTGGTCGAACTGCTTGGCGGACCAGTCACCTATATTCCGAAACGCCCCGGCGAGCCGGACTGCACCTTCGCCGACACCAGCCTGATCCGCAAAGTGCTGGACTGGGCGCCCAAGATTCCGCTGGAAGATGGCGTTACCGCCATGCTGCGCGATTTGGATTACTGGAAAGCCGCACCGGTCTGGACCCCTGACACTATCCGCGAAGCCACCGCCGACTGGTTCCAGTATCTCGGAGCATCACGTTGACCATCGCCCTTACGACCCCGTCCTCGGCTCTGGCAAAACTGAAGCCACTCGACGAGCTTCATGAGATCGCCGCACGCCATCGCGCTGCCGGGGAAACCGTTGTGCTCGCCCACGGCACATTCGACCTCCTCCATATCGGTCACTTGCGGCATCTACGCCAGGCGAAGCGGCACGGCCGCATTCTGGTCGTCACCATCACCGCCGATGCTTTCGTGAACAAGGGCCCTGGGCGGCCGGTCTTTTCCGAGCATATGCGGGCTGAGATGCTCGGTGCGCTGGAATTCGTCGACTACGTCGGCATCGTCAATGAAGGCACCGCGATCCCGGCCATCAACGCCGTCCAGCCGAGCGTCTATGTCAAAGGCCAAGATTATCGCGATTCTAAAGATGATATCACCGGCGGCATCATCAAAGAACGCAATGCGGTCGAAAGCCATGGTGGCGAGATCGCCTTCACTGATGAAATCACTTACAGCTCGTCGTCGCTGATTAACAGGCATCTTTCGGTCTTCGATCCTTCGCTGGATGAGTTTCTTGAGGCGCAGCGGGAAAAGCGGACGCTGGATGACCTTGTCGGCCTGCTGGATCGGATCAAGGATTACCGCGTTCTGTTCATCGGCGACGCGATCATCGACGACTACAATTATGTCTCGGCGATGGGCAAGTCGCCGAAGGAACATATGATCGCCACATTGTTCGGCGACCGTGAAATCTTCGCCGGCGGCGTATTCGCCGCCGCGAATCACGTCGCCGATTTTTGCCGTGAAGTCGAAATAGTCACCACGATCGGCGAAGGCTGCGAATTCGAGCCGCTGATCCGCTCGTCCCTCAAGCCGAATGTAAAGCTCCATCCGGTCCGGCGGCCGGGCGCGCCGACCACTCGCAAGGCGCGCTATATCGACAAGAGCTACCTGCGTAAGCTCTTTGAAGTCTACTACATGGATGACTCCCCTCTTTCTGGCAATCAGGAGAGCGAGATCGACAAGATCATCGCGGATCACGCAGACCAATTTGACCTCGTGGTGATCACCGATTTTGGCCATGGTCTGCTGACGCCATCAATGATCGAGACCCTGCAGCGACATTCGAGGTTCCTGGCCGTCAATGCCCAGTCGAACAGCGCCAATATGGGCTATAACCTGATCACCAAGTATGCTCGCGCTGACTATATCTGCATCGACGCACCTGAAGCCCGGTTGGCTGTTTCCGACCGCTACAGCGACATCGAGCAGGTCGCCAGCGAAATTCTCCCTGGCCGCATTGACTGCCCGCGCATCGTCGTGACGCATGGCAAGAATGGCTGCGTCGGCTATGAGGCCGACCGCGGCGTCGTCCACGCCCCGGCCTTCACCAAGACGGTTGTCGATACCGTCGGCGCCGGCGATGCCTTCTTCGCCGTGACGGCGCCGCTGGCCGCTGCCGGTGCAGGCATGGACCAGATTACCTTCGTCGGCAATGCCGCGGGCGCCATGAAAGTCGGCATCGTCGGCCACCGCCGCTCGGTGGAGAAGGTGCCTCTTATCAAGTTCCTCACAACGCTTCTGAAGTGATCCGCATGGCCATACGCTTTGACGCATATATGGAAGTGCTGCAGCGTGCCGCCACCAGTACGGAGGCGACGAAGCTGGATGGCGCGACCGTCGCCCTCGACGAAGGGCTCGACTGGGTGGTCCAGCAGGGCCAGACGGCGCATCGCGCGGGCAAGAAGGTCATGCTGGTCGGCAACGGCGGGTCAGCCGGGATCACGAGCCATGTCGCCATCGACATGACCAAGAATGGCGGCGTGCGCGCGATAGCCTGTAATGACGGTGCCGCACTGACATGCCTGGGCAACGATTTCGGCTACGAATATACCTTCGCCAAGCAGATCAATTTTCATGGCCAGCCGGGCGACATCCTCATTGCCATCAGCAGCTCGGGAAAGTCGAAGAATATTCTGCTGGCCACCGAGGCTGCGCGTGAAGCAGGCATGGCGGTTATCACGCTGTCCGGCTTTGGCGCCGACAATCCGCTTCGCCGCTGCGGCGACGTAAATTTCTATGTCCCGTCGCCGGAATACGGCTTTGTGGAGCTCAGCCACGTCACGCTCCTGCACAGCATCGTCGATGCCATGACCGAAACGAGGAGCCAATAGATTATGGGTATGCACGAAAGCACGCTGGCCTTCATTGCGCAGATGCGGCGAGCCGGCCCGTTCAAGGACGTGCAGCGTATCTGCGACCTGGGCGACCAGCAGATGGGTCTGAGCAACAATCCGCTTGTCGTTCGAGAGCTTTTCGAGGCCTTCGGCAAGCCAGCGCCCACGGCAGAGGAATGCGTGCGGTATCACGACACGCTGAGCCGGGACTTATATACCCGGATTGGGCTCACCTATATGAGCATCGACGTCAATGCCGAAGGCGGAGCGATCCCGCTCGATCTCAACTTCGAGCCAGCTCCCGACAATCAGAAAAACGCATGGGACCTAGTTTGCAATCAGGGCACGACTGAACACCTGATTAATCAGGCCAATGCTTTCCAGGTGATCCATGACCTGACGCGTAAGGGCGGCTACATGCTGCACCATCTGCCGTTTCTGCGTTACGTCGATCACGGCTACTTTAACTACCAGCCAAACTTCTTCGAGGATCTCGCGATCCATAACGACTATGAAATTATCGGCATCTGGATCAACCTGGATCGCGGCCGCTGCCACCTCATTCCCTGGCACAGGACGCTGCTTGAAAAGCTCCGGCTCGACAATCTGGACATGAATATCTTCGTCCTGTTCCGAAAAACCTCCGATGCTCCCTTCGCGCTTCCGGTGCAAGGCACCTATGCTGGATCGCTACCCGAACCCTCCCTGCGTCGCTATGAATATCTCGTCGATGGGCGACTGATTAAAGGCCGCGAAGGTCTGGTCAGAGCGCGTGCCGCCAGTCAGCCAGATCTCGGACTGAGCAGCCACCCGGTTAAAGACCTCCAACGCGAAGTGATCCGTCGCTACGTTCGCGCCATCAAACGGCGCCTTGGATTGAAATAAGGACCTGCATCGATGAAACAGTGGAATGTCCTCGTTACTGGCGGCGCTGGCTATGTCGGCTCTGTCCTCGTTCCCAAGCTGCTGGCTGCCGGTCATCGCGTCACGGTTTTGGACCTGTACCTGTATGGGGATGACATATTCGCTCAGTATCGCTCCAACCCGAACCTCATTGAAGTTAAGGGCGATATGCGCGATCCCACCGTGGTGGCCCAGTCGCTCAAGGGCTGCAACGCGGTCATCCATCTCGCCTGCATCTCGAACGATCCATCCTTCGAGCTAAATCCGAATCTCGGCAAGTCGATCAATTTCGACGCGTTCCGCCCGCTCGTAAAAGCTTCAAAGGCCGCCGGCGTCACTCGTTTTATCTATGCATCCTCGTCCAGTGTTTATGGTGTCAAGAAGGAATCGAATGTCACCGAGGACCTCTCCCTCGAACCGCTCACCGATTACTCTAAGTTCAAGGCGATGTGCGAGCAGGTTCTGGAGGAAGAGCGCGAGCCCGGCTTTGTCACCCTGACCCTGCGCCCCGCAACTGTGTGCGGATACGGACCACGCCAGCGGCTCGACGTGATTGTCAACATCCTGACCAATCACGCCATCAATGCCGGCCGCATCAAGGTTTTCGGCGGCAGCCAGTTGCGCCCAAACCTGCACATTGAGGACATGACAGACCTCTACTTGCTAACCTTGCAACTGCCCGACGAGCAGATAGACGGCGGCATTTACAACGCGGGCTATGAAAATCACTCGCTGATGGACATTGCCGATATCGTGCGTAGCGTCATCGGCAAAGTTGATGTCGACGTATTGCCGACGGACGACCTGCGCTCCTACCAAGTGTCGTCGACCAAAATTCAGCGCGAGCTAGGATTTACACCGAAATACACAATCGAGAATGCGGTACAGGGTTTGAAGGCGGCCATTGAGACAGGTAAGCTGACCGATCCGATGAATAACCCGATGTACTTCAACATCAAGCGGATGCAGCAGGTCAACCTCGCATGATCACCATGACGAATGAGCACCCGCAACTGGGGTTGTTCCGCTCGATGCTGCGTATTCGGATGATCGAGGAGGCGATTGCTGATCGCTATGCCGAGCAGGAAATGCGCTGCCCTGTCCACCTCTCTATCGGCCAGGAAGCTGCCGTTGTGGGCGCCTGCTCTGCTTTGCGCAAAACCGATAAGGTCGTGACCACACATCGCTGCCACGGCCATTACCTCGCTAAAGGCGGCGACCTCCGACGCATGATGGCCGAAATTTACGGCCGAGATGCCGGTTGTTGCGGCGGCCGCGGCGGATCGATGCATCTGTTCGATGACGATGCGGGAGTTGTGGTAAGCCAGCCCATCGTCGGCAGTTCGATCCCGGTCGGCGTTGGCATCGCGCTCGCCTTTCAGCAGGCGCAGAAGGATGACGTCGCCATGATTTGCCTGGGCGATGCAGCGACGGAGGAAGGCGTTTTCCACGAAAGCCTTAATTTTGCCGCTCTCAAGAAATTGCCGGCGCTGTTCTTCGTCGAGAATAATTACTTCTCCGTCTATACCCACCTCTCCAACCGTCAGCCAGTCCGGCCCATCTCCAACATGGCGCTCGGCCACGGGATGGCCTCCGCTCAGGTGGACGGCAATGATGTACTGGCCGTGCAGGAGGCCGTGGCGGCAGCGGTAACCCGCGCCCGCGCCGGCGAGGGTCCGTCGCTGATCGTCGCCGACACCTATCGTTTCCGCGAACATTGTGGGCCATTGTTTGACGATGACCTTGGTTATCGCAGTCCGGAAGAAGTTGACCACTGGAAGCTTCGCGAGCCGCTAGAACGTTTCCGCCAAGACCTGCAATCGCGCAATATTATCGACGCCGCACTTGAAGCAAAACTGAAAGCGACGATCCAGGGTGAGATCCAGGATGCTTTCGACTTCGCTATCAACGCGCCTGCGCCTTCCCCTGCTTCTCTCGGAGAGTATGTTTATGCCCAAAACGCGTAAGCTGCAGGCCGCTCAAGCGCTGCGCGAGGCCTTCGAACAGGCGATGGCCGCCGATCCGCGCGTCTTCATGGTTGGGCTTGGTGCGTCCGACCCCAAAGGCATCTTCGGAACCACTTCCGGCCTGCAGGAAAAGTTCGGCGCAGCGCGCGTGATCGATCCGCCATGCTCTGAAAGCGCCCTGACCGGCATTGCCATCGGCGCGGCCCTGATGGGCCAGCGCCCTATTCTGTCGCACCAGCGGGTGGAGTTCTCGCTGCTGGCACTGGAACAGATCATCGATAACGCCGCGAAGATGCATTACGTCTCGCGCGGCCAGCATCGCGTGCCAGTGGTCATCCGCATGATCATCGGACGGGGCTGGGGGCAAGGTGCGCAACATGCGCAGAGTCTTGAAGTGCTTTATTCGCACATTCCAGGTCTGAAGGTTGTTATGCCAGTCACACCGGCCGACCACAAGGGCATGATGCTGGCGGCGATTGCCGATGACAGCCCCGTCATCTTCCTTGAACATCGCTGGTGCCACTATACGGAAGGCGAGGTTCCGGTTGATCCGGTTCCGGCGTCACTGGATGGCCCGGAAAAACTGGCTGACGGCGAAGACATCACTGTGGTGGCGACATCCTTCATGGTTCTGGAAGCCATGCAAGCAGTCTCGGCGGCCGCAAAATACGGCGTCAAGGCCGACTTCTTTGACCTGCGCGTTCTGCGACCGCTGAACCTCGCCGCCATCCTTGCCTCAGTGAAACGCACCGGCCGACTGCTATTCATCGATACCGGCTGGACCACCTATGGCATCGGTGCCGAAGTGGTCGCACAGGCGACCGAGCAGGCTTTCGACTCGCTACGCGCAGCACCGCGCCGCCTCGGACTGCCGGAAATGCCGGTGCCGGCGTCGCCCGTTCTTGCCAAGAGCTACTACGTCACCGCTGCCGACATTGTCGATACGATGCTGCAGATGGCGAATCCCACCGCGGATCGGCAGACAGCTCGTGCCGAACTTGAAGCCATCCGTGACAGACTTCCCTTCGATGTGCCGCACCCGGCCTTCAAAGGGCCATTCTAACCGCCGCTTTGACCACGGGCATGTCCTTGAGCACGAAGAGTTCAGATATCCTCAACTACAACGATCTCGTCGCGCGCTACGAAACCGACCTGATTGAGAATCTGCGTGGTTTCGGCTTCCAGACCGATTATCTGGATCTGTGGGTGCCGGACGAGGATCTCAGCCGCAGCTTGCTGAACCTACTGGATGCCGCCGCCACCGCGGGCCGCGATACGCTGACGGTCCGGCTCCCGGCCAGCCATGCCGCGCAGTTGCGCCAGAGTGACTTCCTGTCTCAAGCGCAGACCCGCTGTACCTGCCGGCAAAACGAAGATGGCGCCGACATCATCCTGCAATTCACTAACGTCAGACTGCCTGATGCGGGTCACCATGTTGCGGTCAGTGCCACCACCAGCGCCTCTACGATACAGGCCGAGGAAAGCCGCCGTACCAAGACCGTACGGGCCCCTTTGCAGCAGCCTAAAGAGATCGCCCGCCTCTATGCCCAGGCACTCTATGTCCTGCCCGGCGCGTCTGCATCGCCAGCACTGGATACGGCACAGGCAGGCGTGGCGGTGAAGGCCACCTGTGATGGATTAACCCTGGAAGCGGCTATCTCGCCGGATCATGTCGTGACAGCTATGGCCTATTCCGGGGCCCGCACCCCGGTCAGCCAGAGGCTGGCCCAAACCATGCTCCGTCTGTTCATCGGCCTGCCGATTCTAGAAATCGCCGGTCATGGTGCCATCCGGGTAGAATACCACCTTCGCGATCATGGCACGCCGCCTGTGCCCGGGATCGCTATTCCTGAGGCAACTGAGCCAGCCTTTGCGTTGGTGATTCATCTCGCTCGGGAATTATTGTCAGATTATCGTCAAAAAACCGGCTATTCTGAGCATCGCAATCTGTTTGACACCCCGCCGGGCCCGACTTGGATGAAAGCCAGCGAAGCGGAGCGTCGGCAGATGCTGAGCGACGCCTTCGCCAAGGATGGCATTCCGCCGCAGGTCGTCAGCATTATTGCCATTGAATACGATGTCCGGGTGGTCATATCACTGGACGGAGATTTGGCCCGGAACCCTGCCGACCACATGCTGAGGCTGGAGCGCAGCATCAAACGGCATGTCGATAGTCGCCTGGAGTTGTTCCTGGCGGAGGTAAAGGACCATAACAAGATTCGCCGCCTTAGCGAATCAGGAGCATGACATCGTGACCGGCATGGTTGAGCATACTGACCTGATCCTCGACGGCACCAAGATCGCTTGGCATGCCGAGCGCGTGCGCGCTTGGGAGCGTGGCGAGCGCATCGCCCCAATCACCATCGACATGGCGCTGACCCGTGCCTGCAACTACGCCTGCGGCTACTGCTATGCCATGTTGCAGGAAAATGACCGCAAAGTGATCAACCAGAAAATCATCTACGATTTCCTTGAGGACTGCGCTGAGATCGGCGTCAAGGGCATCAGCTTGGTGTCGGATGGCGAAAGCACGATCTCGCCGGTTTTCGTCGACACCATCCGGCGCGGCTCCGAGCTTGGCCTGTCCATGGCAGTTGGTACCAACGGCTTCGTGCTGACCCGCCCGAAGCTGGAGCAGATTCTGCCGCACATGACCTACCTGCGTGTCAATATCTCAGCCGGTGAACGCAAGCGCTATGCCGAGATCATGGGGGTGAAGGAGAACTGGTTCGACCGCGTCTGCCAGAATATCCGCGACATGGTCGACATCAAGAAGCGCAACAACCTTCCGGTTACCATCGGCCTGCAGATGGTACTGATGCCGGAGTTTGAAGACCAGATCATGCCACTTGCTGAGCTCGGCAAGGAACTGCGCCCCGACTACCTTGTCATCAAACACTGCTCGGACAACGAGGACGGTGATCTCGGCGTGGACTACAGCGGTTATGCGCGCCTGTACGATACCTTGCGTGCCGCTGAGGCTCTATCCGACGACGAATACAAGGTCGTCGTCAAATGGTCGAAAATCGAGGCCAAAAATGAGCGCAGCTACCAGCGCTGCTACGGCGCGCCCTTTATGATCCAGATGTCGGGTTCGGGCTTGGTTGCGCCCTGCGGCATGCTCTTCAACGAGCGTTACAAGAAATTCCATATCGGCAATATCTGCGAGCAGCGATTCAAAGATATCTGGGCCAGCGACCACTACTGGGAAGTAATGAACTATCTAGCTTCGCCGGAATTTAATGCCCAGAAGATGTGCGGTTCGCTCTGCCTCCAGCATAAAGTCAATGAAGCGCTCGATGCTCACCGGAAGGGCATGATCGAGCTGGATCGCCCGAGCGGCGCCGAACCGCAGCACTTGAACTTCATCTGATCTGACTGACGTGACCTGCGTCCATATCCTGTCGGACGGCTTTGAGTCGCCGAACGGGCAGGCTCTGCTCTATCCTGTCATCCTCCATCGCCGACTGCTCCGCGATGCAGGTATGGTCATCCGCATCTTTGCCTCGATCGAGCCAAGCCTGATCGACTGCGACGTCCTGATCGTCGACAGCAAAGCCCTGCGCGATGTCTGGGGTACAGCGCGCGAAGACGAGGCGCTGAACATGCTACGGCACTGGGCCGAGCGGACCGCACTGCTGTTCTTCGACACTACCGACAGCACCGGCTGGATCAACGCCGCGGTTCTGCCGATTGTGCGGCGATATTACAAAAATCAGGTTCTGCGCGACCGTGCGCATTATACCCAGCCGCTCTACGGCGGGCGCCTGCATACCGACTACTGCCACCGCGCACTCGGTATCACTGATGATGTGCCCGAACCGCATTGGACGGTGCTCGACCGGGCCGCGGCCGATGCCATCCGCGTCTCGTGGAACTCCGGCCTTGCGAATTACGGCTTCAGCGGCCTGTACCGCGCCCAGTTCTATCGGCGACTGCGACTTCCTATGCTGCTTGGCCCGCCGCGCCATTTCGTGTCGCCTGCCGCCGCCCGGCCGCTACCGGTCTCTTGCCGGATCAGCACTAGCTATGCCCGCGCCACCGTTGCCTGGCAACGGCAGGAGACGCAGAGACGTCTGGGCGCCTTTGTGACCACGGATCGCCTGTCACGGCGCAACTATTTCGCCGAACTTGCCCGTAGCCAGGTCATTGTCTCACCCTTCGGCTTCGGCGAAATCAACTACCGTGACTACGAGACGTTCATTAGTGGCGGTCTTCTGCTGAAGCCCCATATGAGTCACATGGAAACTTGGCCAGATTTCTTCCGCGATGGCGAAACTATCGCAAGCCACGACTGGGACTTGTCAGATCTCGTCAGCCGTCAGAACGAATTTCTAGCCAACCCCGCACACCGCATCGCCATCGCCGCACAAGGCCAAGACACCTACAGACATTTTGTGTCAAGCCGGGCCGGCCATGAAGCCTTCGTAGGGCGCTTACGTGGTATCGTGGATGACGCACTGATCGATAGCACTGCGGGTCACGCGCGAACCTGAATAGCAATCTTCGGAAGCGTTAATCGACTCAACTGCAACTTTGTATCGGCACAGACTATTTTGCATTCATTCGCCTGCCGAGCAAAACTAGAATGCGGAGAAGCACGACCGATCAACGGACAGGGGGGTATGCACGCATATGTGAGCTTCATATCCGATGTTCCAGGACATGCACGGCCTGCGAACCGAGTTCGTAGAACATGTGCTTCATGAGCCTATACGAAGCCTGTTCTATCGGTGCCACTGGCAACGGCAATTCAGTGTCAGAAATTTCACCTGTCACATATGAAGCCAGAACGCGTCCGAATGTCGTGCCCGGCGCAATGCCCCGGCCGTTATACCCGCTGAAGCCGATCATCTGAGGAGCATATTTATGGAAGCGCGGCAGATTGTCGGATGTCATTCCGATGGTTCCGTACCACTCTGCCTCGAATTCCACGTCGCCAATGCCGGGGAAGGCTTTTTTCAGGCTGCGCCTGGCCCAGGCACGGTGAACATCGAGGCCGGTGCCTCTCAGGGCGCCGATGCTGCCATAGATCAGACGCCCGGCCTGGTCCATGCGAAATGACGTCATGACCAGTTGCGTATCCCAGGCACCCTGTCCTTCCGGCAGAATACGTGTCCGCATGTCAGGCGACAGAGGCCTGGTCGCGATGTTGAAATATGGCAGTGGAACCTGTTCCTGTCGCGCGCGGTCGCCTGGCCCTGTGCCGTAGGCATCCATGGACAGGATCACCCAGTCGGCCTCGATCATGCCGCCCGCGGTGCGCAGTTGCCACCTATCGCCTTTCCGCTCTATCGACTGTACTGGCGAATCCGTAAATATACGCGCACCAGCTTTCTGCGCAGCGCGTGCCAATCCGCGGACATAGGCCAGAGGCTGAATTGTACCGGCACGTCGATCCAGCAGCGCGCCCTTGTATCTTCGGGTACCCAGCAATGCCGCAGCCCGCGATGCATCAAGTATCTCGACATCAGCGCCGCGGGCCTGCCACTGAGCCTCTCGCGCCTTGATTTCGTTCAGGCCGGCATCACCTGCGGCGCAATGGAGCGTGCCTACGGGCATGGCCTCACAGGCAATGTCATGCCTCCGGACGATATCAAACACCAGTTTTGGCGCCGTTCCCAGCAGATCCAGCAGACGATCGCCGTAGGGTGACCGCAGGGTTTTGAGTAGAACCTCCGGCATCACCCACATGCCGGCATTGACGAGACCCACATTGCGACCGGCCCCTCCGAAGCCGACCTCCACGGCTTCGATCACCGCTACCTGTTTCCCCGCCTCCGCGAGATGGAGGGCCGCCGAACTGCCAGTAAAACCGCCGCCCACAACAGCGACATCGACGGTATGGTTGCCGACCAGCTGTTGTGCGGCAGGGGCAGCCGGAGCGGTTAGCTCCCAAAGGCCATGAGATCGTGGATCACTGAGCATGCGAAATTCACCTTAAGCGCATATCCGGAGACGTCGCGAAATTAACGATAGAATCGGCAACGAATCCATTTCTGCAACCTAAACCACGCACCCTCCCGTCCGCCAGAATTCTCTTATCTGCCAAGATCCATCCAGCTATTTTTGAGAAAAAGAGGTTTTGATGCTGATCAAAGCATCAAGGGGCGTGTCGGGCGAAGATGAGCGAAAGGAGAAAGACATGAGCCTTTCATTAATCCGACTGGAACTGGCCCGCGAAAAGGACCATCCGAACGGAAGCCCTTTGCATGGCTACGAAATCATTGCCCCACTCGACGAGAGCGGACATCTCGATAGTATCGCGTGGAAGAAACAGCATACCCGCTGCACAGTCAGGCGATTCTGGGATGGAGAAGAAGATCGCCATGGCGAGCTCGTGCATACCGCCCGGGGCAAATGGGCAATCTCATATGATCCCAATACCGACCTGGACGATGAACCGATCTTCCGGTTGGATCGTCACCTGCTGGGTCTGGGCAACTATGTATCAATAACCGAGGCGGACAATGCGCAGCACACGTATCGCGTCGCGTCAGTAAAGGCCGCCGACTGACTTTCAGTGTCACGGCAAGGAATACAGAAAGTAAATAATATTACTGCGTTCAGCCCGTTGTGATTTGAGCAGCGTGATAGTAGAGCGCCGCTACATCGGCGTTCATGTAATCCTTATCAGACTGACCTGCGATAATCTGCTCCAGCTGAGGACTGAACTGTTGGCGAAGGCTGCCCAACATATGGGGCGGCGCTATCACGACCAGCTTCCGAAAGCGATGTTCCTTGAAGGCTTCATTGAGATCGCTGGCAATCTGCCGCGCAAATTCGTCTTTCTCATGCGTGTGCGGATCGGTTTTTGGTTCTATGGCGGATCGCTCCGTGCCGGCACTTGCAAATGATCGGCCCGGGCGATCGCTCTTCATGTCGCGGGAAAATTTGCTTGCATTCTCGACCCGCCGGACAAAGTCCGGAACGAGTGCCAGTGGCTGCTCTCTGCTTTTCCACTCCCAGACGCGAGCGTGGCGACCATCTGCTGTAAGAATCCAGGTCAGCGGATGAATCCTGTGCGGCATGATCGAGTCCCCGAAACATCAATGCCGCATCGTTACGGAAAAGAGCCCCGGCAACCTTGATGCACATCAACAGGCATGCGGACCGTCCGACGGCCTCTTTCAAGAAAAAAGGCAATGCCGTAGGCGGACTTGCTCCCCCGATGCCCGGCCGTCGCCTAGGTAATTCTCCTTAGGTATAACACCCCAATTTCCCTAGCCTGCAGGGCCGGGTATCCCTTGCCTATGGTTCACAGGGGAGAGAAGACATGGCCCACGCCCAGACCGTCACCCACCAGGCCGCGAACTACCGTTCGCTGAATGCCTCGGTGGCACTGGCCAAAACTACCCCCGAGGATCGCGAATTCAAGGGTATCGTTGTTCCGATGCCTGGCGCGGCAGACTGCCTGCAACGCATTGGCCGGACGGTCCAGATCGACCGCGGCCAGACGGTGGTGACGGCCGGTGACACCAATACGCAGGTCTTCAAAGTGCAGGATGGCGTCCTCCGCGTTGTACGGATCCTGCCGGACGGGCGACGCCATATCGCCAAATTTCTGAATGCCGGCGACTTTTTCGGCCTTTCCGATGCCACGGAATGCGACAGCAATGTCGAAGCGATCACGCCCTGCACGCTGACCCGCTACCAGCGTCGCGATTTCGACAATCTCATCAATGCCGACGCTGCTGCCGGCGCCCAGTTGCTACGGCTGGTTTTTCGCCAGTTGGATCTGAACAACCGTTTACTTTTGTCTCTGGGGCGCAAAACCGCTTCGGAGCGACTGGCCAGTTTCCTGCTGTCGTTTGTGCCGCGCAATGCAGCCACTGGCCGGGAAACGACGATTGACCTGCCGATGTGCCGCAGTGATATCGCCGACCACCTGGGGCTGACCATCGAAACCGTCAGCCGGCTGATCACCAAATTCCGCCAACGGCGCTGGATCAATCTGATCGACAGTCAAACCGTGAGAATTCTGTCGCTGGAAGCGCTGGAAGAACTGGCGGCGGACTAATCCGCCCCACCGAAGCTGCTGGTTGGCAGCCACAAGGCCGGCGAAATGCCGGCCTTTTTTGCTATCGGCCGACAGCAATCATACGTTTCAGCATGCTGAACAAGGCGTCGTGGGCGACCGGCTTGTCGAGCAACTCGACATTGTCGAGCGTCGCGGCCTGAACCTCGATCAAAGCATCCCGGCGGCCGGTGATCAGGATTGCCGGGGTAACTTCCCTGCGTTGACGCAGCACTGCGAGCAGGTCCAGCCCGGTCATTCCCGGCATGTGAACATCGACAATCAGGCAACTTCCGCTCAAATCTGCGTGCGACGTCAGGAATTGGTCGCCGGATTCGAACTCCACGACGTCATAACCGCGAATCTCCAGGAGTGCTTTCAGGGAGTCGCGGACGACATCGTCGTCGTCGATGACGAATACTTTTCCATTGCTGCTCATGGACGAGTCATGCTCTGACAGCGATCGAGTGGCAAGTAAGGGGTTTCCCTTAAACAGTCACGCCGCCGCGATCACCGGTATCGACTGCCAGGGCCATCCTTACGAGATGGGAGAGATTCTCCGCCGCCATCTTCTTCATCACATTGGCGCGATGTATTTCCACCGTCCTTGGACTTATCTGCAGATGAAACGCGATGATTTTGTTAGGATTTCCGATCACCAGCTGGCGCAGGACATCGCGTTCCCGCATTGTCAGAGACTCCAGCCGCGCGCGAACATCAGAAAGATCGACCCGGACCGGATTGCCGGCCCGGGCGGTGTCCAGCCCGCGGCGCACGGCATCCAGCAAAGCGGTGCTCGAATAGGGCTTCTCAATGAAATCCAGCGCACCAGCCTTCATCGCGCGCACCGCCAGCGGCACATCGCCATGGCCGGTCACGACCACCACGGGCAGTTGCAGGCCTTTCGCCCGCATATGCTCCAGAAGGGTCAGGCCATCCATGCCGGGCATCCTGAGGTCAATGACCGCGCAACCGACCGGTACCGGCACGTAGCCAAGCAGAAATGCCTCAGCAGATGCGAAGGCGACCGCTGAGAATCCCTGCGCGTCCAATATGGCTGCCAGCGACTCTCTGACTGCCTCGTCATCGTCCACAACGAATACCGTATCCCGGCTCATGCGCCAGCCTCCCTCGCCCCGCCGGACGGCAGGCGAAAGCGGAATATGGTACCCCCGCCCGGATTCGGCTCGGCCCAGAGGCGCCCTTCATGCGACTCAATAATCGACTGGCTGATCGACAGGCCGATACCCATGCCGTCTTTTTTGGTTGTCAGGAAGGGAGTGAAAAGCTTCTCGGCCACCGATGGATGGATGCCATGTCCGGTATCGCGAATCACGACTTCCTGGGCCCCGGATGCCGCGATAGTCTGCACGACAAGCTCGCGCCGCTTTGCATCGCGCAGGGCCTCTATCGCGTTACGAACAAGGTTCACGATCACCTGCTGGATCTGGATTTTGTCCATGCTGATCGCGGGCAATGCCTCGGCTAGGTCGAACTCGACGCGAATTCCATCCACTCTGGCACCTATGGTCGCCAGATTGGTTGCCTCGGTGACGATTCTATTGAGTTCTTCCGGATGCCGCTCGGTCGAGCCTTTTTCCACGAAGCTGCGGAGCCTGCGGATAATTTGGCCGGCACGATCGGCCTGCTCCACGGTCTTGCCAAGAAACTCCCTTAGCTTTGGGCTGTTGCCATCACCCATTGCTGCAATCTGCCGCGCAACTTCCGCATAATTCGCGATGGCTGTCAGCGGCTGGTTGAGCTCATGGGCAAGCGACGACGCAAGCTGCCCCATCGCACTCAGACGTGAGATATGCACCAATTCCGCAGTCAGTTCCCGCACCCTGCGTTCGGACTGATGTCGCTCTGTGGTATCCCGGATCACGCCAATAAAGCCGCGACTGTTGCCGCTTTGCATCTCTCCGATCGAAAGATCGATCGGGAAGATGGTGCCATCTTTATGCTGCGCCTCGACTTCTCTGCCGGTGCCAATGATCTTAGCGGTTCCAGTCGTAATGTAGTTTTTGATGTAGCCATCATGTTCATCATGATAGGGCGCGGGCATAAGCATATTGACATTCTGTCCCACGACTTCCGCCGCCTGGAAGCCGAATATTCGTTCAGCCGCGCGATTGAACATTTCAACCCTGCCCAGACTGTCGATTGCAATGATCGCATCATGGGCATTGTCGATCACGGCGCGAAACCGTTCTGCAGCCTGTCGCTCTGCACGCACCGTTTCACGGAAGGAAAGCCCGAAGGCGACGAGCAGAATTGCAGTGACCCCCAGTCCGATACCGGCCCAGACCCAGGATCGGGAAGCTTCGTAGGCGGCAAACGAGAGCCCGACGCCGATTGCCAGGATCGCGAGAAGCGTTAATAATTTGGGCCATTGCCAGGCTATACGGTCTTTTTTGATGCCGACCAGCCCAGTCAGAAAATCTCTCACCACTTACCCCTTAAATCCTTTTGATCCCGGTCAAATCCCCGGTGACGTTCTGCCACTACAAGTTTATCAGGGGCACGACCCCAACACACCGGAATTTTCAGGCATCCAGCCACATGCTTAAGCTCAAACGAATCGCCATCGACACCCATCGGGAGAGCATCGCTTATCTGAGCCGGCACTGTTCGCAGTTCAAGGCTGAAGAATTCCAGGCACTGGAAAGAATCGAGGTATGCGGAGCCGCACGCCGTATGCCGGCAACGCTCAATATTGTCGATGACCCCCAGATACTTGACGCCGATGAACTCGGCCTGTCGGAAGCTGCGTTCGATGCATTCGGGCAAGCCGCCGGGATTTTGGTATCGATTCAGCATCCCAGACCAGTGGAGAGCCTCGAAGCCGTGCGGGCGAAGATTCAGGGCTACGAACTGAGCCCAGAGCAATACGCGTCGATTATCCGCGACATCGCCGGGCTGCACTACAGCAAGATGGAAGTCGCCGCTTTCCTGGTTGGCTGCGCCGGTTTCATGACCAGCAATGAGGTGCTCAGTCTGACCAGGGCCATGGCGGATGTCGGCCGCCGTCTGGAGTGGGGCCATCGTCTGGTTGTCGACAAGCATTGCATCGGCGGCATACCCGGAAATCGCACATCCATGATTGTCGTTCCCATTGTCGTCGCGCATGGATTAACGATACCGAAGACGTCGTCACGCGCCATCACATCGCCCGCCGGCACCGCAGATACAATGGAAATCTTGGCGCGCGTCGATATCGGCATCGATGAGATGCGGGGTATCGTCGACAAGGTGGGCGGATGTCTTGTCTGGGGTGGACGCGTAAACCTGTCGCCGGCCGACGATGTGATGATCACCGTTGAGCGCCCGCTCCGAATCGATACGCGCGAACAGATGGTGGCTTCGATCCTTTCCAAGAAGCTTACGGCTGGCGCCAGTCATCTGGTTCTGGACATTCCGGTCGGGCCCACGGCAAAAGTGCGCAATACAGCCGAGGCCGCCCGGTTACGGAAGTTGTTCGAGCATGTCGGCGGGCAGCTCGGCCTGAGCCTGGATATTCGCATTACCGACGGGCGACAGCCCATTGGGCGCGGCGTCGGGCCTGTACTTGAGGCACGCGACGTCATGGCCGTTCTGCGCAACGATGCGGCCGCGCCGGACGATCTGCGAGACCGCTCCCTGCTTCTCGCTGGCGCCCTGATTGAAAGCGATATATCGGTGAAGGGCGGCCACGGCATACACAGGGCGCGCGAACTGCTCGTCAGCGGGGCCGCCATGAAAGCCATGGAACAGATCATTCAGGCACAGGGGCCCAGCAACCTGACTTTGGAACCCAGCTCTTCCGGGCGAGAAGTGGTTGCGGCGAATGACGGCGTGGTCCATGAAATCGACTGCTTGCGTATCGCCCAAATTGCGCGCGTTGCAGGGGCCCCTATGTTTAAGGGGGCCGGAGTCGATCTTATTTGCAAAACCGGCGACACCGTCCATCGCGGCGATCCGCTATACCGGATTCACGCCACGCTAGAATCAGATCTCGGCTTCGCCGCCGATCTGGCTGCCGAAGATCCGGGTTATGGCATAAGGTGAAGATATGATTCCTGTCACCCTGACGTTTCATGGCGCGGCCGGCACGGTGACCGGCTCCTGCTACCGGCTGGATATCGGCAATCGAAAGGTGCTGATCGATTGTGGCATGTTTCAGGGTGATAAAACCATCAAACAGCTGAATTACCAGCCCTGGCCCTTCAATCCGCGCGATATCGAAGCCGTCATTCTGACGCATGCGCATATCGATCACAGCGGTCTTCTGCCCAAGCTCTCAAAGGCCGGCTATACCGGCCCGGTCTATGCCACATCCGAAACTGCGGACCTGCTGCAGTTCATGCTGCCGGACTCCGGCAGCATCCAGGAAATGGAGGTGGAACGCCTGAACAGACGCAACCAGCGGCGTGGCGGCGCGATAGTCCAGCCGATCTACGATGAACAGGATGCACAGGACAGCCTGCGTCTGATCACACCCCGCGATTTCGGCGCCTGGTTCGATGTGACCGCCGGTTTACGAGCGAAGTTCTGGAATGCCGGGCATATTCTGGGTTCTGCATCCATCGAACTCGAATTCACCGGCGAAGATGGCAAAACCCTGCGGCTGCTCTTTTCCGGCGATATCGGCCCGGAGCATAAGGTCTTGCAGCAGGAAGCTACATCGCCGAGTGATCTCGACGTCGTTGTCATGGAATCGACTTATGGCGGTCGCCCGCGGCCCAAACTCAACGATCAACAAAGGCGGGCAGTGCTTGCCGAAGAGGTGACAACGGCCCTGGCGGCTGGTGGAAACCTCGTTATCCCGGCCTTCGCCGTCGAGAGGACGCAGGAGTTACTTGCCGACCTGACCAAACTGATCGCCGATGGCACCATCAAGCGAGTTCCGATATTTGTGGACTCGCCGCTGGCGACGCGAATCACGACTGTTTTCGCCAAATACCTTCGTCATGACGGAAACGGAAGCAGTCCCGATAATCCTACTTTTGAGGGCGGGACGCTTCGCTTTTCGCGAACGGTCCAGGAAAGCATGCAGATAGAGCAGATCTCCGGCGGGGCGATCATCATCGCCGCATCCGGAATGTGCGAGGCAGGCCGCATCCGCCACCACCTCAAAAACAACCTTTGGCGCTCGAATGCCACAATCCTGCTGATCGGATACCAGGCGCCCGGTACGTTGGGAGCACTGCTGGAGCGTGGCGAACGCGCCGTGCGCATCCAGGGCGACGAAATCGCGGTGCGTGCCCAGATACGTAAACTGGAGATATATTCCGGCCACGCGGACCACGACGAGCTACTGGACTGGCTGAACCAGCGTTTGCCAGTTCGAGGCAGCGTTATGCTGACCCATGGCGATCCTGACGCGATCGGCGCACTGCATGCGGCCATTTCGCTCTGGGGTGACCGCGCACCGTCTGTGCTGACACCGAAACTGGACGAGACCTACAGCCTGGCGCATGGCAAGCCGCGTCTGCTAAAACGCGCGCAACAGACACGGCGCCTTGACCGCTTCGCCGAGGCGGAAGCCCTGTCCGGGCGAGACTGGCATAACGACTATGCGCGTCTGATGTTGCAGGTGCAGCAACAACTCCGCACCGCAAAGAGCGATGTCGAGCGCAGACGCCTGCTTAGAAAGATGCAGCGCGTGGTCGGGGATAAATAGGCCGAAGCCTTTTGTAGGCCTCCATCACAACCGTCAATGCCACTGCCGACACGGCCATCAGGGCAACCTGGTCTATTTGTACCGCGTCAAGGCGAAGCAGGCTATTTATGCCGGGTATAAAGGCGACCGCTGCCTGCAGAAGCTGCGTGGCCACAACGCCGCCCATCAGCATCCAGTTCGCCGATGGCGCGATTGCAAATACCGATCGGGTTTCCGACCTGCAGTTCAAAACATGTGCATTTTCGAACCACAGCATCAGCCAAAGCATCAGGCCTTGCGCTGCAACAACACTTCCGTCGGAGACTTGTAAAATATAATAGTACACACCGAAAGAGAGAAATCCTATGGCGCCGCCCGACAGGAGAATCTCCTCCACCATGCGGCGATCGAAGATAGCTGAGTCAGCGGCGCGCGGCGGCTGCAGCATCAGTCCATCTTCGGGCCTTTCGAACCCCAACGATACATCCTGGATGCCGTTGGATACGAGGTTGAGCCAAAGGATCTGCACTGCTGTCAAAGGCAGGGGCAATCCGGCCAATGTGGACAGCAGCATGAGTAGAAGGCCAGCCATGCCGGTCGCGACACAATGCAGGATGACCTTTCGCAGATTCGCATAGGCTGCCCGCCCTTCTTCAATGCCCGCAACAATAGATGCAAAATTATCATCAACGAGTATCAGGTCCGCCGCTTCGCGCGCGACATCGGTGCCACCCCGCCCCATGGCGACCCCAATATCGGCCGCGTGCAGTGCGGCTGCGTCGTTTATGCCATCACCTGTCACCGCAACTATGTGGCCCTGGCGCTGAAGGCTTTGAACGATCTCCAGCTTTTGTAGCGGCTCCGTCCGGGCGAAGACCTTGGCGCCCGCGACAGCAAGATCGAACGCTGCCCTATTTCCGTCGAGCACGCGCAACTGCGTTCCGGTGATGACGTCGTCGTCGTTGCCTTCGTCCAGAATGCCCACCTGCCGTGCAATGGCACGCGACGTCGCTGGATGGTCGCCCGTCACCATGACCACTCGCAGACCGGCTCGCTGGGCCGCTTTGACCGCATCTCGCGCTTCCGGGCGCAGTGGGTCTATCAGCCCAGCAAAGCCCAGCAGGCTGAGATTCTGCAGCGATTTCGGGTCAGCAGACTCTACGGCGCCCGCCGCAACCGCTATGACACGGAAGCCTGACGCGGCCAGATCATGGATCGCTCGCTCAGCTTCCTGCTTGCTTTCAAGCGGCCACTGATCGTCGCCGCACAATGCCATCACGGTTTCAGGAGCACCCTTGACATAACCCATCAGCACACCGCCGTCGGTATGAAACGATGCCGCATAACGGCGCTCCGGTTCATAGGCGATGCGGCCGCGATGACTGAGAGCGTCCATCACGGCATCGTAATTGGCGGAAGCCGCAAGTCGCAGGAAGGCAAGATCGACGGAATCTCCTATCTCCTCACCCAGGTGGTTGATGTCAGCGCCATGCGACTCCGAACAGCGGGCGGCAGCGAATGAAAATGCCCGTACCCTGCTGTCGGTTGGACTGACCCGGCTGGCCGGATTGCCCCCGGTTTCCGGCAGCCATATGGTATCAACCGTGAGGCGGTTCACTGTCAGGGTACCTGTTTTGTCCGTCGCCACCACCGTACAGGCGCCGAGCCCTTCGACGGCCGGCATATGGCGCACCACGACATTTCTCTGGCCCATGCGCCGAACGCTGATCGACAGCACAATGGTCGTCGCAATCGGAAGGGCCTCAGGCACAGCCGAGACGGCTAGCGCCACGGCGATCAACAGAATTCCCGACATCTCACCCCCGCGCAGGAATTCAACCATTGCGATGATGAGAATGAGGGCCAGGACCACCGCACCCAGCTGGCGGCTGAATCGCTCCATACGGCGCATTAAAGGCGTCGGGGTCGGGGGTTCGTGCAAGGATTTGGACATGCGGCCCATCTCGCTGCTCACGCCCGTTGCAACAACCAGACCGCGGCCACGACCTCGGAAGATGGTGGTTCCAGCGAACAGCATATTGGGTCGCTCGGCCAGCAGCGACTGCGCCGCCACCGACTGGTCGGCACGCTTCTCGACAGGAACCGATTCACCCGTCAGCCGACTTTCATCGACAAGCAGAGCTTTGGCATCGAGCAGCCGCATGTCTGCCGGAACCTTAAGGCCGCTTTCGAGCTGGACGATATCGCCCGGCACCAGATGTTCAATATCGACAGAGATAAGGCGCCCTTCGCGCCAGACTGGCAGGAAGCCACGCAGCAGCACCTTGAGGCCCCGGACACGCCGGTCGGCCTGCCATTCCTGCCAGCCACCGATGATGGCATTCACAACCAGGACAGCCAGGACAAGCGCCGCCTCCATATGCTGGCCGATGATCAGGCTCAGCACCGCTGCCGCCAGCAGTACGTATATAAACGGCGACTGAAACTGGTGCAGAGCGATCAGGAAGACCGACGTTCCCATCCCTTCAGGGAGACGGTTCGGCCCGAACTCCAGAAGTCGCCGTGCAGCCTCCTCCTTGCCGAGGCCCTCTCTGGCGGAATCCAGCAGGACCAAAGCTTGTTCGGCGGGAATGGCATGGACGGGACTGTCGCTCGATGGGCGCATTGTTAGTGCGCCATGAAAACGGGAATATGGTGATGCCCCAAAATGCGGCTTGTTACACCGCCGAAAACGACTTCGCGCAAACGCGAATGACCGTACCCGCCCATGACAATCAGATCAGCTCCGATCTCTGTTGCCTGCGCAAGAATAGCCGCGCCGTCACTGGAATGCCTTTCGTTCACGGACGCCGCGGTGATGTTCACCCCGTGACGAGCAAGATGCTTGGCAATCTCCGCGCCAACAAGTCTGCGATGGCCGGCCTCCATTTCCGGATTTGCCTCCAGGATCGTGACCGATCGCGCCTGTTTCAGCAGTGGAAGCGCATCATGCACCGCCCTGACCGCTTCAGCGCATGGCTTCCAGGCAATAAGAACATTGTTGCCTACCTGAAATTCACCGGCGCGGTTCGGAACCACCAGAACCGGCCGACCGGACGATAAGACAAGCATGCCCGGGGATGGATCGATAGGCCGCTCCAAATCTAACGGATTTCCGGCTTGGCTCACAACGACCAGATCTGCATAGGCCGCTTGCGACACAATGACATCGTTGATGCTTCCCTCCTGCCGACGCCATTCGATATTGATGCCGTGACGCGCACCAATATCGTCGACGATCTTCCGGACTTTCTCGGCCCTCTCCTTCTGGACGGTCTTTTGCCATTGGCGAATCTGCGGGGCAACTCCGGTACTCATCAGGTCGACCTGCACATACGGCGCCGGATCAATATGGAGAGCCGTCAGATGTGCGCCATGTGACAGCGCCAGACGAGCTGCCGTATCGAGTCTGATGGCCGCGTATTCTGTACTATCGGCATAAACCAGAATGTCTTTGTATCCCATGGCATCGCTCCTGATTCGGGTGAAAGCTCCACGGCGGTTATTGCCGGCACCTCATCGTTGTACGGGCGGGTGCGCCAGTCCTTGACCCGGGTCAATTCTCTGGGCCTGGCACAAATCCGGAATATTGATCTAGTTCAATGAGACGCCGCCCTTCCGATGCTTGGCTTCCTCCGACAATTCCGTGGAGGACGACATGCGCTATAGCGACATCCTGCTGCACCTCACCAACGACCACAGAACCGTCGAGAAAATCGACGCCGCGTTCACTCTGGCCAAGCGGTTCAAGGCGAGCGTTACCGCACTTTACACGATGCCCGTCCCTATGCCGCCATACTATATGGGCGAGTATGTTCCGGCCGAATTCTACCAACAAATACATGAAGAGATGAAAATCTCTGCCGCGCGGGCAAAAGCCGCATTCGAAGACTCCGTCGCAAAAGCAGACCTCGCCGCCAGATGGGTAGAAGCAGAGCAGCAACCCGAGACCGCAATCCGCATGATGGGGCGCACCTATGACCTGGTCGTCGTGGGGCAGCCGGATCCGGATATGTCCGCGCCGGAGGGTGGCCTGGAGGTCGAACCTGGAGACCTCGCGATCAGCCTTGGCCGCCCGGTCCTGACCATTCCCTACATTGGCAGGTTTGCCACGGTAGGCAGGAAAGTTGCCGTAGCATGGAATGGAAGCCGCGAGGCGTCTCGCGCCGTGCATGACGCTCTTCCACTGCTCAAGGATGCAAGCTCCGTCGAAATCCTCACAGTCAATCCTGAGCCGGAAGTTTCGGCGTCGGCAGCGGCCCTGACCCAACACCTGCTCAACTACGGGATTGCCGCGCGATCAAATCGCGTGACGACAACGGATATCGGCGACGGCGATGCCATGCTGTCGACCCTCGCCGACACCGGCGCGGATTTGCTGGTAATGGGTGTTTATGGCCATAGCCGACTTCAGGAACTGGTGCTGGGTGGCGTGTCAAGAACCATTATCGACAGCATGACCCTGCCGGTTCTGATGTCGAACTAGCGGGCAGGCAGACAAGGATTTGCTAAGCCTGGCAGGTCTTGAAGCCGTTCATTGCGATTGATCAAAGCACTGGGCGACGGGCCGCAATATGTAAGAAGCAGCCATACAGGATTCACCCATGCTGCCATCCGCTCCCATCGATATCGGAACGCTCTCCAGACTGATTGACCGTTTCGGCGAGGTGCCACGATACACCTCCTACCCGACGGCACCGCATTTTCGCGTGGTGGAAAACGACATAATCTGGAAAGGCTGGCTTGGCGACATCCCCGACAGGCAGTCACTATCGCTTTACCTGCACGTCCCTTTCTGCCGCAGCATGTGCTGGTACTGCGGCTGTGCCACGCAGGTGGTGAAAGGCGATGATGCACTCACAGACTATGTCGATGCCCTGCTGACGGAGATCGCCCTGACGGCACAGTACCTGCCGTCGCGGGCCCGTATCGCTCATATTCACTGGGGTGGCGGCACGCCTACCATTCTGGGTACGGCTGGCCTGCAACGTGTCATGGAGCGGCTGTCGGGACTGTTTTCCTTCGACCCGCAGATCGAAATCGCCGTTGAAGTCGATCCACGCAGGTTCGACGCCGAGCTTGCACGAAGCCTTGTCGATTGCGGGGTCAATCGCGCCAGCCTCGGTGTACAGAGTTTCGACCCTGACGTACAGCGCGCGATTCACCGTATTCAACCGCTGGAATCGGTTGTCAGGACAGCGGACCTGCTGCGAGATGTCGGGATTACGTCGCTGAATTTCGATATCCTGTATGGCTTGCCGCACCAAACTGCGGATAGCCTGGCGCGAACCATTGCGCATACCATTCAGCTTCGTCCCGAGAGGGTAGCCTTGTTTGGCTACGCCCATGTTCCCTGGATGCGACCGCACCAGAAACGCATCGATAATACTGCGCTGCCGGATCGCGACCAGAGGCTCGAGCAGTTTCTGCTATCGGAGGCGCTGCTCAACGATGCGGGCTATGCCAGTATCGGCCTCGATCATTTTGCACTACCGACCGACGCCCTGGCCATAGCCGCGCATCATGGCAATCTGCACCGCAACTTCCAGGGTTACACCACCGACAGGTCGGATATGCTGGTCGGCTTTGGCACCTCTGCAATCAGCCAACTGCCGCAGGGCTATGCCTCCAACATGCGCGGCGCCGCATCCTGGCGGCGGAAAATCGCCACCGGTCAGCTGCCCGTGGAGCGTATCCTTCCTCTTTCTCAGGAAGATCGCATGCGCGCCGCTGTTATCGAGCAATTGATGTGCAATCTTCAGGTCGATCTGGATGCACAGGCGGCAATCTTTGGATTGCCTTCGCAACCGCTGCACAGCGGACTCGCCGCACTGCAGCCGGTTATCGATGCCGGCCTGCTGCATATCCAGGGCGGGACGCTGTCAGTCCGGCCGCAAGGCCGCGTGCTGCTGCGGCAGATCTGCAGCGCCTTCGACGCCTATCTGCATGCCACATCCGGGGCCCGGCACGCCGCTGCTTAAAGTTCCATTGAAGACTCAGCGATGGGTCCGGTGGATCGCGAAGTAGCTGAAGAATACCGCAAAGGCGGCCAGCACCAGCCCAAAAACCTCCATGGCGGTATCGGTTGCCTTCGCGGACACCAGAATGCCGACGCAACCCAGTAGGATCAAAAGCCCTACAATCACCCAGTAGCCCAGCAGATCGTTTTTCATCGTTCGGTTCCTTCTCGCAATTTGGCATCTGCATCGTCGAACAGGATGCGTCGGGCCGCAGTATCAAGGTCTTCGAACTGCGCACTGTTCACTGCCCAGACGAAACACCATATACCCAGTCCCCCTAACAACAGGGCAACGGGAATCAGAAAAAGCAGCACAGTCATATCGCGTTCTCCTCTTTACTGAGATCGAGACGCAAAGCATTGGCAACGACGATCAGTGACGAGCTAGACATCGCGATCGCGGCAATCAGTGGCGTCACCAGACCGGCAATGGCCAGCGGCACCGCAATAAGATTGTAGCCCAGCGCAAGGGCCAGATTCTGGATGGCAAGACGACGATTCTGCTTCGCTACGGCGAGGAAGTCGAGCACGGCGCCCAGCGTTTCACCCTGGAACACCGCGTCGGCGGCATTCTGCGCGATCTCCAGACCCGAGGCCGGCGAGAGCGACGCGTCGGCAGAGGCCAGCGCCACCGCGTCGTTGAGCCCGTCGCCGACCATCAGCACATGGCGGCCTTCCGCCTTCAGGGCGGCGATCACGGCAGCTTTACCGCGCGGGTCGATGCCGGCCTGCCAGTCCGCAACGCCCAGCACATCGGCGACGCGTCGCACCGCGCCAGCATGGTCGCCCGACAGGATCAGCAGCCGCTTGCCGCCGGCGCGCAACCGGGCCAGCACGGCCGCGGCATCGCTGCGGAGGTCGTCGGCAAAGCTGAAGCAGACCGGGGCATGCCCTGGCCGTGCCAGCCACAGGACACTGTAGTCCTGCATATCTTGGGCCTGCAGGCCGATGAAGTGCGCATTGCCAAGCCGGATCTCGCCGTCGGGCGTCTCGCAGACCAGGCCCTGTCCCGGGATCTCGCGCACGCCGTCGCGGGCAACATGCTCCGCTGCGCTGGCGACCAGCGCGCGGCAAAGCGGATGCCGGCTGCGCGCGGCAAGGCTGGCGGCGAGCGGCAGCGCTGCGGCGGCCTCTGCCGTCGGCGGCACCAGACGCGGCCGGCCGAGAGTCAGCGTGCCGGTCTTGTCGAACACCACCGTGTCGATGACGGCGGCGCGTTCCAGCGCGGTGGCGGATTTCATCAGAATGCCGGCGCGCATCAGCCGGCTGCTCGCCACCACCTGCACCACCGGCACGGCCAGCGCCAGCGCGCAGGGGCAGGTGATGATCAGCACGGCGGCGGCGATCAGCAGGGCACTACGCCAGTCGGCGCCACCCAACGTGACCCAGCCGAAGAAGCTCACCAGCGCCGTGACATGCACGACGGGCGCGTACCAGCGCGACACTTTCTCGGCCAGACGCACAAAGCGGCTGCGGCCCTGTTCGGCGGCCTCCATCAGGCGGGTCATCTCGCCGACCAGCGTGGCATCACCGACTGCCGTGACGCGCAGGGTGAGCGGGGCATCGATATTGACGGCGCCGGCATGCACCATGCTGCCGGCCGCGACCGGCTGCGGCAGGCTTTCACCGGTCAGCAGGCTGGCATCAACCGCGGACTGGCCTTCGAGAACCGTGCCGTCGACGCCAATGCGTTCACCGGCGGCGACCAGCACGCATTCGCCGACGGCGACGCGATGCGCCGGCCGATGCACCAGACCGGCCGCTGTTCTGACGGCAACTGGCCGCGTGGTCCAGGCCAGCAACTGCTGTGCCGTGCGCCGGGCAAAGCCGCGCGCCCGCAGGTCGAGATACCGGCCGACCAGCAGGAAAAACAGTAGCGTGACGGCGGCATCGAAATAGGCATGCGGGCCCGACTGCACCATCTCGGCGATGCTGACCAGCACGGCGAGCGTCACGCCGATGGAAATCGGTACGTCCATGTTGCTGCGGCTATGGCGCAGGGCATTGACGGCGGAGCGGAAGAAGGGTCGGCCGGCATAGGCGATGGCCGGAATGGCGATGAGCGCAGAAATGCCATGGAACAGGTCGCGCGTGGCCGGGTCCATGTCGTTGACATGGCCGGACCAGACCGAGACGGAGAAGAGCATGATGTTAGCGGCGGCGAAGCCCGCCACCGCCATGGCGCGCAGCAGGCCGCGTTCTTCCGCCAGGCTGTCGGCCGCGAGATCCGCACCGGCCGGCAGGCAGCGATAGCCGAGCCGCGTGACGGTGGCGACCAGCTTGTCCGCCTCCGTCACGGCGCCCGACCATTCGACGGTCAGCCGGCGCGTGGCACCGGAGAGCTGGACCCGCGACACCGCCGGCTGCGCCCGCAGCGCATGTTCGATCAGCCACAGGCAGGCGGCGCATTGCAGATCGCCGACCATGACGGCGAGGCGATGGCGTCCGTCCGGCAGGGTCTCGGTGAATTCGCTCCAGTCGACCGCGCCCTCGTCGCTGGTCGCGACTGGCGCGGCCTTGCCGCGCAGGCGGTAATACTGGTCCAGGCCAAGGCCGGTGATCAGCGCATAGGCACCGGCACAGCCGGTGCAGCAGAAACGTTCGCCGCCCCGCGCCGGCTCGCCGCAATGCGCGCACAGTCTCTGTGTCGCTGCGTCATACGCCAGAGGGAGCGCGGTCGGGATGGCCATCACTGCACGCGGATACGTTCGGCAGCCACGAAGCGGCGCTGACCCTGGCTGGCGGCAATGCGCAGATCCCACAGGCCGTCACGCGGCAGTTCGAGCAGGGCTTCATAACGTCCGCCGCCACGCGATTGCAGATCGACTGTCAGCGGCGCGATATTTTCGACCGGCCGGCTCGCCTCCAATGTCACGACAAGGTCCGACAGCGCCAGCGCGGCGCCATCTTTCCACTGCATGATCAGCCGGACCTGGCCATCGGCCTGCGGCAAGGCCTGCAGGCCATACTGCCAGCCCAGTTCCTTCTGTTCGAGCAGCGCCTGATGCAGACGGCTGTATTCGGCGCCCTTCTTGTAGGGATGCGCCACCACCAGACCGCTGAAAGTGCCTGTGGCCGTGACGATCAGCACGGCATTGACCGCGACCACCACCAGGAAGCCCAGCACGAACAGCGACGGGATCCAGCGCTGGCGGATCATATGTTTCACTTGCTGCATGGCGATCATCCTTGGCATCCCGGTCTATTTCGGCATCGCGAATTGCGTGCGCAGCCGTTCGACTTCGCGGCCACCGTCGTCGCGCAGCACAAAATCCATGCTCGCCATGCTGTCGCCGGCGCGACGCGGCGCCCGAACGAAGACGTGGTATTCGGCGATCTCGTCGGGCTCGATGACGAGCTCCAGAGCGGCATGGCGGCCCTGTTCACCGGCCAGATACAGATCGGTCCCGGCCAGCCCCTCGGCTCCGAGTCGCAGATGCATGGACTCGCGGGTCTTGTTGGACACCTTGACGACATAGCCGTTGCGGATGGCGCCATCGGACAGCACGACATACAGCGGACTGCGATCCTGTTGTACCGACAGCCCGACATCGCTGCGCAGCATCAGCGCCACCAGCATCACCGCCGCGACGAGGACGAGCAGGAAGCTGTACAGCAGGGTACGCGCGCGCAGCAGCTTGAGCACGGTCGGCTGCTTCTGCGCGCGACGCTCCAGGTTGGCCAGCGAAATGAAATCGATCAGCCGCTGCGGCCGGCCGACCTTGTCCATCATCTCGTCGCAGGCATCGATGCAGAGCGCACAGCCGATGCATTCCAGCTGGGGGCCGTTGCGGATATCGATTCCGGTGGGGCAGACATGCACGCAGGCGCGACAGTCGATGCAGTCGCCGCGACCTTCCCAGCTGTCGCCGGCCTTGTGCTTGCCGCGCGTCTCGCCGCGCCAGCCCTGATAGGTGACGATCAGCGAATGCTCATCCTGCATCGCGGCCTGAAAACGCGGCCAAGGGCACATATAGGTGCAGACCTGTTCGCGCGCCCAGCCGGCGAGCACATAAGTCGTCAGCGTGAAGAGCCCAAAGAAGAAATACGTTGCCATGGAGGCACCGCCAGTCAGCATTTCGCGCGTCACCGTCGGTGCATCGACGAAATACATGATCCAGGCGCCGCCTGTGGCCGCCGCGATCAGCAGCCAGAGCGCGTGCTTGGCCGATTTGCGCAGGATCTTGTTGGCGCTGACGGGCTGAGAATCCAGCTTCATGCGGGCATTGCGGTCGCCCTCAATCCAGCGTTCCACCAGCAGAAACAGGTAGGTCCAGACTGTCTGCGGACAGGTATAGCCGCACCAGATGCGGCCGAACAATGCGGTGGCCAGAAACAGCGCCAGCGCGCCGAGGATCAGCAGGCCGGTGATGTAATAGACTTCCTGCGGCCAGATTTCGATATTGAAGAAATAGCCGCGCGGCCCCGACATATCGAGCAGCAGCGCCTGGTCCGGCGCATCGGGCCCGCGATCCCAGCGCAGCCAGGGCAACCCGTAATAGACCGCCAGGCAGAGGGTCAGCACCGCCCATTTGACGGTGCGGAACGGGCCCTGCACCGCGCGCGGATAGACCTTTATGTGATCGGCATACAGCGATGGCGCCAGCACGCCGAGCAGCGCCTCGTCACGGGCGGGCTGGTGTTCGGTCGCGGCGGGCTTGGGTGCCATCGCATTCACCAAAGGCCCCTACTCGCCGCCGCCCAGCGCATGGACATAGACCGCGAGCATCTTGATCGTGGCGTCGTCCAGACGGCCGGCCCAGGCCGGCATCACGCCATTGCGCGACTGCGCGACGGTCTGGATGACCGACTTGCGATCGCTGCCATAGAGCCAGACCTTATCGGTGAGGTTCGGCGCGCCCAGTTCGCGATTGCCCTTGCCGGTTTCGCCATGGCAGGCCACGCAGTTGTCGGCATAGATTTTTGCACCGAGCTTCGGATCCTGACCCTTGGCCGGCGCCTGGCCGGCCATGACCAGGACATGGTCGCTCACCGCTTCCACTTCCTTGGCCGACAGCATGCCGTCGAGCTGGAAGCGCGGCATCTGCGAGATGCGGGTTTCGTCATGGCCCGCGCGGATACCGTAGCGGATGGTCTGCTCGATCTCGGTCAGGCTGCCGCCCCAGAGCCAGTCGTCGTCCGCCAGGCTGGGATAACCCTTGGTACCGACGCCGCCCGACTGGTGACAGCCGGCGCAATTCTCGGCGAACAGCACGCGGCCGCCGGCGGTGGCGAAGCGGCGCAGTTCCTCGTCGGCACGCACCGCGATCACGTCGAGATTCTGGATGCGGTCGCGATAGACAGCCTGGCTGCCGGCGGCCTCGCGCAGGTTCTGGGCCACTTCCTCGCGCTGGGTGTAGCCGAGCAGGCCGGCGAAATGGCTGCGAAAGTACGGCACGCTGGGATACAGCACCGACCAGACGATCGCGAATAGGATCGACGCGTAGAAGAGATAGAGCCACCATTTCGGCAGCGGATTGTTCAGTTCCTGGATGCCGTCCCACTCATGGCCGGTAGTCTCTTGGGTACCTGCAGTCTTGTTCTTGTCAGCCATGATCTTCAATCCTTCAGCCGCATCCGGTCGGCATCGTCACGCATCGGTATCTGTCCCAGTTCAGTCCAGCGGGCGCGGCGCGACGGCCACATGGTCCAGACGATCAGGCCGACGAACAGCAGGCAGAACCACAGGGTCCACAGCGATTTCAGCCAGGGGTAATGGGTGAGCAGTTCAGTCATGATCGCCTCCCGCCATCACTGCCGCAGTCCGCCGGGCTGCGTGCGGTCGAATTCGACCAGCCGGCCCAGCATCTGCAGGTAGGCCACCACCGCATCCATTTCGGTCAGCTTGGACGGGTCGCCATCGAGATCGCCAACCGCCGCCTTGGGGTAGCGCGCCAGCAGGCCTTCGGTATCGCCGTCGGCTTCAGCCTGCACCTTCATGTCGGCCCGGGCCTGCGCCACCATCTCGTCGCTATAGGGAACGCCCACCACGCGCAGGGCCTTGAGGTGCTCTGCGATGTCTTTGGTGTCGATCGGCTTCTGCGCCAGGAAGGCATAGGACGGCATGATCGACTGCGGCACCACGGCGCGCGGATCGACCATATGCGCGACATGCCATTCATTCGAATACTTGCCGCCGACGCGGGCAAGGTCCGGTCCGGTGCGCTTGGAGCCCCATTGAAACGGGTGATCGTACATGCTCTCCGCCGCTAGGCTGTAATGGCCATAGCGTTCAACCTCGTCACGCAGCGGGCGAATCTGCTGGCTATGGCAGACATAGCAGCCTTCGCGGATATAGATGTTGCGTCCGGTCAGCTCAAGCGGCGAATAGGGACGCATCCCCTCCACGCGCTCGATAGTGGTCTGAATGGTGAAGAGCGGCACGATCTCGACAAGGCCACCAATGGCCACCGTCAGCAGGGTAAGCACGGCCAGCAGGATCGTGTTGCGTTCGATAGTTGCATGCTTGATGAACATGGAAATCGTCCCTTACACAGCGGCGGCGGGCTTGAGATCGGCACCGCTTTCTGCACGCACATCGCCGCGCGCGGTGCGCCACAGGTTGTATGTCATGATCAGCGCACCTGTGAGGAACAGGATGCCGCCAAGCGCACGGATCACATAAAAGGGATGCATCGCCTCAACTGTTTCGACAAAGGAATACTGCAGGAAGCCGAGGTGATCGTAGGCGCGCCACATCAGGCCCTGCATGATGCCCGAGACCCACATCGCGGTGATGTAGAGCAGGATGCCAAGCGTCGCGATCCAGAAGTGGACCGTGGCGAGCTTGTCGGAATAGAGCCGCTCGCGTTTCCACAGCACCGGCACGATGTAGTAAAGCATGCCGAAGGTGATGAATGCGTTCCAGCCCAGCGCGCCGGAATGCACATGGCCGATGGTCCAGTCGGTGTAATGACTCAGCGCATTGACCTGCCGGATCGACATCACCGGACCTTCGAAGGTCGCCATGCCGTAGAAAGCCACCGCGGTGACGGAGAAGCGCAGGCCCGGATCGGTGCGCAGCTTGTCCCAGGCACCCGACAGCGTCATCAGGCCGTTGATCATGCCGCCCCAAGACGGCATCCACAGCATGATCGAGAAGACCATGCCCAGTGTCGCCGCCCAATCAGGCAACGAGGTATAATGCAGGTGATGTGGACCGGCCCAGATGTAGAGGAAGATCAGTGACCAGAAATGCACGATCGACAGGCGATATGAATAGACGGGCCGATTCGCCTGCTTGGGAATGAAATAGTACATCATGGCCAGGAAGCCGGCAGTGAGGAAGAAGCCGACCGCGTTATGGCCATACCACCACTGGGTCAGCGCATCCTGCACGCCGGAGAAGACCGAGTAGCTCTTGGCACCGAAGAAGGAGACCGGGATGGCCAGGTTGTTGACGATATGCAGCATCGCCACGGTGATGATGAAGGCGAGATAGAACCAGTTGGCCACATAGATATGCGGCTCCTCGCGCTTGATCAGCGTGCCGGCGAAGGCGATCAGGTAGACCACCCAGACCAGGGTCAGCCAAAGATCGACATACCATTCCGGCTCGGCATATTCCTTCGACTGGGTCACGCCAAAGACATAGCCGAGCGCCGCCAGGACGATGAAAAGCTGGTAACCGAAGAACAGGAACCAGCCAGTTGCCTCGCCGCCGAACAGCCGCGCGCGGCAGGTCCGCTGAACCACATAGATCGAAGATCCCAGCAGTGCGTTGCCACCGAAGGCGAAGATTGCCGCGGAGGTATGCAGCGGGCGCAGCCGCCCGAAGGTTGTCCATTCGAGCCCGAGATTGAGCACCGGGAAAGCAAGCTGCAGCGCGATATAGACGCCGGCGGCGAAAGCCGCGATGCCCCAGAAGATTGTCGCGATCATGAAAGCGCGGACGACATCCTCGATATAGGGTTCGAGCTTGCGATCTGCGTAAGTGGGAAGGGCTGCGACAGCCGTCATGATTACCTCTGGTCCTATGCGGCTGCTGCGCCGCGGGGCAATCATGGTTTTCGGGCAGGATGATCACATTGACTCAGGTCAATGGCGCGGGCCGGCCGGCGTGCATGATCTCGGGATCGATGCGGCGTATCGCCACAGGGAGGATGCCATGGAAGCCACCGGTACCGGCCGGCCGGCCGATCCGACGGTGAAGACAATTGCAGCGGACCAGCCCTGGTTGTGGCTGCAGCGCGGCTGGGGCGACCTGGTTGCCATGCCGGGCGTCAGCCTGAGCTACGGCGCCGCCATCGTCTGCCTCAGTTGGATACTGGCCTACGCCTTATGGATTTCGGACTCGACCTGGATGGTCCTGCCGATGGCGGGCGGTTTCCTGCTGATCGCGCCCTTTATCGCGCTCGGTCTGTACGAGGCCAGCAGCGCTCGCGCCGCAGGGCTGCCGATCAGTATGCGGGCAACATTGCGGTCTGCCCTGCGCCGGCCGCATATTGCCGCCTTCGGCGTGGTGCTGCTGCTGCTACACCTGGCCTGGATGCGCGGCGCGATGTTGTGGTTCCTGCTCTATTTCCATGCCGGAACGCCGCCCCTCGACCAGCTTCCAGTCTATCTGCTGCAGGCACAGAATCTGCCGTTCCTGATCGTCGGCACGGCCATGGGCGGCCTGTTTGCGCTCGCTACTTTTGCGATTTCAGTGGTCACCCTGCCGATCATGCTGGACCGACGCATCGACGTGGTGTCGGCCATGTTTGCCAGCCTGCGCTGCGTATTCGCCAATCCGAAGGCCATGGCGCTCTGGGCCGGGCTGATCGCGGTTTTCACCTGCATGGGCATCGCGACCCTGTTCCTCGGCCTCGGCCTGCTATTCCCGCTGGTCGCTCATGCCAGCTGGCATGCCTATCGGGACCTGATCGATTAGGCCGCCGGCAGCCAGCGCAAGGCCAGTACCAACAGAATCAGCACGTTCAGCGCGAAAACCGGCAGCAGCAGCCGGCGCATGGCGTTCCGCCAGCGCTGGCCGGCTGCCGCGCCAAACATGCCGACTACCAGCAGGGCCGGCATGGTGCCGATCGAAAACAGCAACATCCCGGTCATGCCCGCCTGCCAGCTACCGGCCGCACCGGCCAGAAGCAGCGCCGAATAGAGCAGGCCGCAGGGCAGAAAACCCAGAGCGATACCAAGCATATATCCACCCAGGCCGGTGGCCTGGCCGAAGATCGGTGCAAGCCGGCTCGTCCAGCCGGCGGCGAAAACCTGCGAGCGGGTTGCCGCTGCAGGCTGGTATTGCCGCAGGGCCAGGACCGCCATGAGCAAAGCGGCGAGACCGAGGGCTGCAGCGGGCAGGTAGCCCGACAGGCTGATGCTCTGCAAGCCGCCAGCAATGCCCGCTGCCGCGCCCCCCAGCAGGGAATAGGTCGTGGCCCGTCCGGCATGGTAGGGCAGCAGCGCGGCGCCGGACAGGCGACGCATCATCGTGCCCTGTGCAACCGGAAGGGTCGCCAGGCGATTGCCCACCTGGACCAGCACGAACGGACCGCACATGCCGGAGCAATGGACGGCCCCGCCGACCAGCCCCAGTAACAGCATCCCGAGAGGGTGGGAAACCGGGAGCCATTCACTGAGCGCGCCGCCATGCAGCGCGGACGCGCAGGCCGCCAGAATTTCAGTCCATCGGTCCGACATGGCGGGAAGCTATCATCTCAGCCCGGCCAGCCCTTGATCAGGATCAATAGGGCCGTCGGCCGGATCGCAGGGCAAAGGCCCCACACCGGAAAACCTGCATGATTTTCAATATCTTGTAAGCTTGCCGCTACGCATTGATGCGATAGAATCGGCAGGCATTGTCCCGGTAAACCGCGTCCATTTCGTCGGCAGTCAGGCCTGCAAGAGCACGGTCACATAGATCGACCCAGTCCTGATAGCCGCCGGCCAGGGTCATCACCGGCCAATCGCTACCCCAGATGAGGCGCGAGGGGCCGAATACCTCAAGCAGCGCCTGTATTGCCGTCAGAACCGCAGTCCGTGAATTTTCTCCCGCTTCCGTCAGCAACCCTGAAAGCTTGCACAAAACCTGTGGGTGCTGCGCGACACGCTCCATGTCTTTGCGCCAGGTCTTCAGCGCATCCGGATCTTTGCTCCAGGTCGCAATCTTTGGCTTGGCACCATGGTCGATCACAACCGGCAGATCGGGATAGCGCCGCAGCAGACTATCCAAAGCTGCGAGATGATGCGGATGCACCAGCGCGTCGAATGTCAGACCGGTTGCGATCATCGAACGGAAAACCGGCGCAAAGGCCGGCTGCAGAATCCAGTCCGAATCCGGGATGAATTCCAGCATCGGCCGCAAGCCGCGGATCGGCGCCTGGGCGGCGCGGCGCTCCACCTGCGCCACCGCATCAGGGGCAGTGAAATCAATCCAGCCCACCACGCCGAGCACACTCGGCGTTACCGCGGCGATCTCAAGCATGAAATCGGTTTCGCGGTCGGTGGCGTCTGCCTGAATCAGCATCGTGCCAGTTACCCCTGCGGCGGCACAGAGCGGTGCCATATCTTTGGGCAGGAAATCGCGGCTGATTGCGGCATGTTGCGGCTGCATCCATGCATAATCGCTGCGGCCGAGTTGCCAATAATGCTGATGGGCGTCAATGCGCGCAGTCATGTCGGCACAGGCGCATCTGCAGGCAGCAGCTTTTCCGCTTTCAGCTCCGCCCAGAAGTCGACCGGAATGGCTTGCTCGAACAGCGCGAGATTGGCTTCGATTTCGGTTTCGCTGCGGGCCCCCGGGACCACCGAGACAACAGCGGCATGGAAGGACGGGAATTGCAGTGCTGCTGCCGCGAGCCGTACGTCATGCCTGCGGCAGATCGCCTCCAGCCGCGCCGTGCGCACCAGGATTTCAGCCGGCGCAGGGCGGTAATCGTAACGCGCATTCGTCACCGCACCTGTCGCCAGGATGCCGGAATTGAAGGCGCCGCCGATGATCACACCAACGCTGCGGCGCACGCAATCGGGCAGAAAGCTCTCCAGTGAAGATTGGTCGAGCAGCGAATAGCGTCCGGCGAGCAGAAAGCAGTCCGGATCGGCATCGCTCAGCGCGCGCGCGCAGACCTGCCACTCATTCACCCCGAAACCAATTGCACCGACCACACCCTGCTCGCGCAGATCAGCCAGCGCGGGATAAGCCCCCTTCATCGCCTCCGCATAGCGCTCGTCCAGCGCATCGCCATGGCAGGTGGTGTCAAGATCGTGGATATACACAATATCGATTCGATCTGTGCCCAGCCGTTCAAGGCTGGCTTCCAGCGAGCGTAGCGTACCATCGCGGCTGTAGTCGCAACGCCGGCGAGTACCATCAAGACCGACATAGGGACCATCCTGCTGAATGCCGGCATTCGGCTCCAGCAGCCAGCCCACCTTGCTCGACAGCACATAGTCGCGCCGGTTTCGTCCTGCCAGGGCGACACCCATTCGCCGCTCGCTCAGGCCACTGCCATAAAGGGGAGCCGTATCAAAATAGCGGATGCCGCCATCCCACGCGGCATTGACCGTGGCTGCGGCCTCACTCTCGTTCACCGTGGCGTAAAGATTGCCAAGCGGCGCACCGCCGAGACCCAGCGCACTCAGCGTGAGATTACCGCGACCGAGGATGCGGCGGCGGGACGCGCGAGACGCGGTTTGCAGATCAGGCGACATAGCCCGTGCCACCCTGGGCGATCACACCCTTGCGCAGGATCACATTGGCATAGGGGCGCGCATCAGATGTTGCGACAATGACAAAGGCCTGCGCTGCGCGCTCGTAGAAGGCATTGCGCTCGATCTGCTCGACCTTGCCGAAGCCGGCCAGCGCCGCAGAAAGATCCGCCAGCGCTGGTGCATTCTGGTCCTGGGGCCTGGCGGCCTGCATCAGTGCCAGCGGCGCAACAACAAATTCGTCCAGTGGCAGCAGCATGAGCATGGCCCGAGCAAGACGGGTCGTGCTTTCAGACGTCGTCTGTACCAGCCGGCGCGCCAGTTTCGCTGCCGGGAAATTCGCATCGGCGATCACCAGTTCGTCGCCATGCCCCATGCTGGCCAGTGCATGCAGCAATTCGGGCGACAGCTGGGCAGAAATTCCGATCAACATCAGTCGGCTGCTTTCATCATCGAGAAAATCCCGGGCCGCATGTCGCGGCCCGGGATGGAACGCAACTCAGTTACCCTTCTTGATGTTCCAGTAGACCGGAATGGCGGCCTTCGGAATATCGGTCAGGCTGGTGGAGACACCGCGCACCAGATGCAACTGGCCCAGCGGCACATAGGGCACCACTTCATTGGCGCGCAGCTGCAGTTGCTTGGCGATCTCCTGCCGCTTGGCCAGATCGGGCGTCACGGCGAATTCGGCGCGCAGCTTCTCGATCTGCTCGTCGCAGGGCCAGCCGAACCAGGCTGCATCGCAATTCGACCGCAGCCCGAGGTGGCCGAGTGGATCCATCATGTCGGCGCCTGTGGGCGCCGAGATGAACAGCGACCAACCACCTTCGCTGTTCGGCTTCTTGCTGGTGCGGCGCGCAGTAAGCGTGCCCCAGTCCATCGACTGCGGCTCGACCTTGAGGCCGATCTCGCGCATCAGCTGCTCTGCCACAGAGGAGAAGGTGTTGGTGATGCCGGCTTCGGTACCGTGCAGCACAACGACCGGCGTGCCGTCATAGCCCGACTCCTTGATCATCTGCTTCGCCTTGGCCAGATCCTGCTTCACCCAGCCGGCATCCGTGTAATACGGCGACGAGCACATGAAGTAGGATGGGCAGTCCTTGTAGAGCGCCGGAATGTCCACATAAGCGCGCATGAAGACATTCTGGTCCACCATGTAGCGGATCGCCTGACGCACCTTCGGATTGTTGAACGGCGGCTGGATGCTGTTCATGCGGAACACCACCTGCACGCCGAGCGAATCCTGCGGCGCCACCTTCACCTTGCGGTTCTTCGACAGCAGGGTGAGCATATCCGGCGGCACTTCCTCGAAGATATCGATTTCGCCAGCCTGCAGCGCGTTCAGCGCGGTCTGCGCATCCGGTATGTAGAGCCACTCGACGCGATCGACATTGGCCTGCTTGGCGCCGGCCATACCCGAAGCCGCATCGCTGCGCGGCTTGTAATCCGGGTTCTTCACATACACGACCTTGGAACCCGGCACCCATTCATCCTTCTTCATGATGAAAGGACCGGAACCGACCGGATCGGTGAGCGATTCCGTCGCCGGCAGCTTGGCGATACGTTCCGGCATGATGAAGGGCACGCCGGAGCTGGGCTTGCCCAGCGCATCCAGCACCAGACCCCATTTCTGTTTCAGCACCAGCTTGGTGGTCTTGGCATCCACCGCTTCCAGGCTGGCCGTATTCGCAAACAACTGCTGACCCAGGCCATCGCGCTGGCCCCAGCGCTTCAGCGAGGCTACCACGTCGGCGGATGTCACCGGCGTCTTGTCATGGAAGGCAAGGCCATCGCGCAGCGTGAAGGTCCATGTCAGGCCATCGGCGCTGGTTTCGTATTTCTCCAGCATCTGCGGCTTGATCTGCAGCTTGTCGTCCATGGCGAACAGCGTGTCGTAGATCATGTAGCCATGATTACGCGCCATGTAATCCGAATTGGTGACCGGATCGATGCCTTTCAGATCGCCAAAGGGACGGATACGCAGCACATTGCTCTGCGCGGCGGCGATGCCGGTTTGCAGCAGCAGCGCGGCGATGGCGGTAACCGCCAGAAGTTTTAAGCTCTTTGTCCTACGCATGATTTCCTCCGTTGTTTTTTGATAACTCGTTACGCGTTCTCGATGTGATGACAGGCGATGAAATGCTGCGGGACGATCTCGCGCATCGCCGGTGCGGCCTGGGCGCAGAGATCCGTGGCCTTCGGGCAGCGCGTGCGGAACCGACAACCGCTGGGCAGCGCACTGGCGCTCGGCACCTCACCCTGCAACAGACTGCGGTGTTTGCGACGGGTGGGATCCGGCGATGGCACGGCTTCCAACAGGGCGCGCGAATAGGGATGCGAGGCTGCGCTGAAGAAGCGTTGGCGCGGTGCGACCTCGACAATGGCGCCGAGATACATCACGGCCACCGTGGTGCTGACATATTCGACGACGCCGAGATCGTGGCTGATGAAGAGATAGGACAGACCGAGATCACGCTGAAGGTCGGCCAGCAGATTGAGGATCTGCGCCTGCACCGAGACATCCAGTGCCGAGACCGGCTCGTCGGCCACCACGACGGAGGGGTTGAGGGCCAGCGCCCGGGCGATACCGAGCCGCTGCCGCTGACCGCCGGAGAACTGGTGCGGATACCGGTCGCGCTGGTAGCGCGCGAGGCCGACGCGGTCGAATAGGGCATCGACCTTGGCACTGCGCGCCGCGGCATCGCCATGGCCGAAGTTGACCAGCGGCTCGCCCACAATATCCGCTGCACTGAGCCGGGGATTGAGTGAGGCGAACGGGTCCTGGAAGACCATCTGTATGCGCTGGCGCGCCTGACGCAACGCCTCGCCCCGCATGTCGGCCAGATCCTGGCCATCCAGCAGCACGGTGCCGGCCGTGGGTTCGATCAGACGCAGGATCAGCTTGGCAATGGTGGATTTGCCACAGCCGCTTTCACCCACCAACGCCAGCGTTTCACCGCGCGGTAGGGCAAAGGACACGCCATCCACCGCATGTACAGCCCCCGAGCCACCCCGCCCGAACAGGCCACGGCGGAACGGGTAGTGCTTGACCAGATCACGAACTTCCAGTGCCGGCGTCATCTTGCACCTGCCTTTAGCAGTTGCGGCTCAGCCGGATGCCAGCAGGCCACGGCATGACCGGCTCCCTGCAGAGATGGCACCGCAAGGCAGGCCTCGTCGGCCAAGGCACATCGCGGCGCGAAGGCGCAGCCGGGCGGCATGTCGAAGGGCGACGGCACCGTGCCCTTGATTTCCTGCAGTCGCGTTACCTGCTGTCCGCCGCGATGCAGCGCCATATGTGGCACAGACTCCATCAAGCCCCGCGTATAGGGATGGCGCGGATCGGCGAACAACTCGCCGACGCCAGCCTGTTCCACGCTGCGGCCGGCATAGAGCACCACCACGCGGTCGGCCACTTCAGCCACCACGCCCAGGTCGTGCGTGATCATGACGACAGCGGCGCCGGTCTCGCTGCGGATTTCATCCAGCAGGGCGAGAATCTGTGCCTGGATGGTGACATCCAGTGCGGTGGTGGGTTCGTCGGCAATCAGCAACTGCGGACTGCAGGCCAGTGCCATGGCAATCATCACGCGCTGGCGCATGCCACCTGACAGTTGGTGTGGGTACTGGCCCAGGCGGCGCTTTGCATCTGGAATTCGCACACGTTCCAGCAGGCGGATGGTCTTCTGATCGGATTCATGCCGGGTCAGGCCCTGATGCAGGCGCAGCACCTCGCCGATCTGGCGTCCGATGGTGAGCACCGGATTGAGCGAGGTCATCGGCTCCTGGAAGATCATGGCAATGCGGTTGCCGCGAATCCGGCGCATGGCCGGCTCGTCCAGCGTGGCCAGATCGGTGCCATCGAACAGGATGCGGCCCGCGGCAATCCGCCCAATGCGCTTGGGCAGCAGGCGCAGCAGCGCCAACGCCGTGATGCTCTTGCCGCACCCGCTCTCGCCCACCAGCGCCAGCGTCTCACCGCGATGGACGGTGAAGGACAGGTCGCGCAGCACCTGCATGTCGCCATGCGGCAGCGCCAGGCTGACGCTCAGATTCTCAACACTTAGCAAGGGGGCACTCATTTCTGCCTCCCCGCCAGGCGCGGATCGATAGCATCGCGCAATGCATCGCCCACCACGTTCACGGTCAGCACCAGGAAGGCGAGCAGCACCCCGGGGAAAGCCGTCATCCAGGGCGCGCGCTGCAGATACTGGCGGCCCTCGGCCATCATGTTGCCCCAGCTGGCCACTTCAGGCGGCGTGCCCGCACCGAGGAAGGACAGAACCGCCTCCAGGATCATGGCGGAGGCAAACACATACGTCGCCTGCACCAGAACCGGCGCCACCGTATTCGGCAGCACATGGCGCCATAACAGTCGCGGCAGTCTGGTGCCATTCGTGATGGCGGCGTCGATATACGGCTGTTCGCGGATACTCAGCACGGCGCTGCGTACCAGCCGGGCCATGCGCGGGATTTCCGGAATGCTGATGGCGATCACGACATTCTGCAGGCTGGAACCGAACAGCGACATCAGCGCGATGGCCAGCAACACGCCGGGAATGGCCATGATGCCATCCATCACCCGCATTACGATGCTGTCGAGCCGCCGCAGGAAACCGGACAAGAGCCCGATGGTGACGCCAGCCAGCGTGACCACCACGGCCACCAGGATGCCGACCGCGAGCGAGACCCGCGTGCCATTCAGGCTGCGCGACAGGATCGAACGGCCCAGATGATCCGTGCCGAAGAAGAAGTCTGCGCCCGGCGGGCGCAGGCGGTAAATCGGATTGATCGCCTTGGAGTCAGGCAGCAGATAGGGCGAGACCAGCGCAACAAGAATGGCGACGAGCAACACTGCAAGTCCGAACAGGATGGTCGGATGGCGGCGCAGGAAGCCCACGAAGGCGACCGTGCGGCGCAGCGGCAGGACCAGACCGGCATTTTCGGAGATCGCCATGGCACTACAGCCGAATCCGCGGATCGAACAGCACGTAACTGAGATCGACCAGCAGGTTGACGACAACATAGACGGCGGCAAACAGCAGGATCAGCCCCTGCACCACCGGATAATCACGTCGCATGATGGCATCGGCGGTCAGTCTGCCGAGGCCAGGGATGTTGAACACGGTTTCCGTTACCACCACGCCGCCCAGCAGGGCAGCAATACCGACACCGACGACGGTGACAATCGGCACAGCGGCGTTCTTCAGCGCATGGCCAACCAGTACCGGCTGTGGTGCCAATCCCTTGGCATGGGCGGTGCGGACATAATCTTCGGCCAGTACTTCCAGCATGCTGGCGCGGGTGACGCGGGCGAGCAAAGCCGCATAGAGCAGCGCCAGCGTGATCGCCGGCAGCGTTAGGCTGCGCAGGGAGGCAAAGACCCCATCCGACAGCGGCGCGTAGCCCTGTGTCGGGAACCACTCGAGGCTGAGCGCAAAGACATAGACCAGCAGGAAGCCGACCACGAAGACCGGCGTGGAGAAGCCGGCAACAGCGAAGCCCATCACGGCCCGGTCGATCCAGCTGCCGGCGCGATAGGCCGCCAGCACGCCGAGCGGCACGGCAAAGGCCAGCGACAGCACCACCGTATACAGCGTCAGCACCAGGGTCGGTTCGATCCGTTGGGCAATCAGACTGGTGACCGGCAGCCGCGAGAAAATCGACGTGCCGAGATCGCCCTGGGCCAGGCGGCCGAACCAGGCGAAAAGCTGCTCCAGCATCGGACGGTTCAGGCCGAGCTGCTCGCGGATGGCCTCAATCTGCTGGGTGGTGGCGTAATCACCGGCAATCACCACCGCGGGATCGCCGGGCGTCAGCTGCAGCAGGAAGAAGACGAAAACAGCGACCAGGCCGAGCACCGGGATGGTGGCCAGGATTCGCCGTGCGACATAACCGATCAAACCACCATCCCCCGTGCTTCCGGAATGCCAGCCCCTCGACCGGCATCCCGTTCCTCCTTTGTAAAACGTTTCAAAGACCAGTGCCAGAAATCGATCCATCTGGCAAGTGGCGACAAAGGCCGCGCAGATGGCCATTTATACCGCACTTGCGAAGGAATAACGCGACTGCAGCATGGCAGCATTCGCTTGATCGGGGCGTCACTCTCTGGCATATCAGGGCTGAAATTTTAAACGTTTTTTACCAATTGGGGCGTATGGTTACCATCCGCGATGTCGCCAAACTGGCCGGGGTTTCGGTCGCGACGGTGTCGAATACCGTCAACGATCCGAAGCGGGTGAGCGATGAACTGCGCGAGCGTGTACTCAAGGCGATCGAGACGCTGAATTACGCACCCCGCGCTGCCGCCCGCTCTTTACGCAAACAGTCCAGTGGCCTGATCGGTCTGATCGTGGCCGATATCACCAACCCGTTTTTCACCGAGCTGGTGCAGGCCGTGGAGGCGATTGCCGGCCAGCACGGCTATTCGGTTCTGCTCTGCAACAGCGACGAAGATCCTGTGCGTGAGGCAAAGCACCTTCAGGTGCTGCGTTCGCAATGGGTGGACGGCATCATCCTGGCCACCACCGGCGAGGTCTCGCTCAGCCGCACATCCCTGCTCTCGCAGAGCCGTGTGCCCGTCGTACTGGTCGACCGCGCCTTCGACGGACTCGGGCTGGATGCGGTGGTTCTCAACAACCGCCTCGCCGCCCAGCAGGCGACGCAACATCTGATCCGGCGCGGCCATAGACGCATCGGGTTGCTGTCAGGCCCGACCAGCGTCACCACCGGCGCCGACCGCCTGACCGGCTATCGCGAGGCCCTGCTCGGCAGCCAGTTGCCGTTCGAGCCGGACCTGGTGCGCGAAGCCGGTTTCCGCGAGCAACAAGCCTATGACGCAACCGTGGAACTGATGCGCCTGTCACAGCCGCCGACAGCCGTGTTTGCCGCCAACAACTTGATGGCGATCGGCATGATGCGGGCACTCAGTGATCTGGGCCTGCGCTGCCCCGACGATGTCTCGGTCATCAGCATCGACGATTTCGCCTGGGCCAATGTCTTCCGCCCCAGACTCACCACCATCGCGCAGCCGGTCCGCGAGATGGGCGAGATGGCCGTCCGCCTTCTAACCGACCGCATCAGCGGCAGCCGCAGCGGCACCGGCAGCACGCATATGCTGGAATCGCGCCTGGTGGTGCGCGAATCCTGTGCAGCCCCGATGGGCGTGGCCGTTCCGCTTTCCGTCACCACGCCGTAGCGTCATGTCCACCGATCTGATCGCCCTGTCAGCCCGCAAGGTGCAGGATCTTCTGTCCCGCCGGGAGATTACGCCATCCGATCTTGTTGAAGCCTCCATCGCACGAATGGAGGAGGTCGATGACGCGGTGAATGCCGTGCCGATCCGCTGCTTCGATCGCGCGCGTGAACAGGCGCGCGATCCGGCCCTGACCCGTTCGAAGCTCGGCGGCATTCCGTTTGTGGTCAAGGATAATGCCGCTGTCGGCGATGTGCGCTGGACCGGCGGCACCCCCATCTTCGCCGACCGCATCGCGCCAGAATCCGACCGCACCATCGCACTGATCGAACGCAATGGCGGCATACCGCTGGGCAAGGCCAATTTGTCCGAACTCGGCGGCGCCAACACCACGAATGCCGTGCTGGGCGCCACGCGCAACCCGTGGAACACCACACTCACCTGCGGGGGATCATCTGGCGGATCCGCCGTGGCACTGGCGACCGGCCAGGTCTGGCTGGCACATGGCAACGATGTCGGCGGCAGCCTGCGTATCCCGGCTAGCTTCTGCGGCGTCACCGGCCTGCGCCCCACGCCCGGCCGCGTGCCGCGACGCAGCATCCTCAATCCTTTCGATACCATCTTCGTCGATGGCCCTATGGCGCGCGACGTAACCGATCTCGCCTTTTTCTTCGATGCGATGATCGGCTTTGACTCCGCCGATCCGCTGTCATCGCCCTCGCCCGACGCCCCCTTCCTGCCGGCTGCGCTCGACCCGGCCCGGCCATTGCGCGCGGCCTGGTCGCCCGACCTCGGTATCCTGCCGGTCGATGACGATGTGCGTTCCCTCGGCGAGACTGCGATGGCGTCGCTGCGCGCCGACGGCGCGAGCATTGAGCCAGCCACCCCGGATTTTACCGGCGCGCTGGAGGCATTGCTGGCCCTGCGCGGCGTACATTATGTCACCAACTGGGATCCGTTCCTGGATAAACACCGGCACCAGTTCACCCCCGAGGTAATGGGCGATATCGAGCACGGTTTGCGGCAGACGCCATCCTCCATCGCCGCGGCCGAACGCTATCGCGCCGAGATGTACCGCCGTGTGATCGCCTTCCTGCAGGATTACGATGTGCTGATCACGCCCACGGCGCCGATCCTGCCGTTTCCGGTCGAGACGCGCTGGCCGAAGCACATCGCCGGCAGGCCGCAGCAGACCTATATCGACTGGATCGCAATCACCGCGATCACGTCTTTGCTGGCCTGCCCGATCCTGGCCTTGCCGGTCGGTTTCTCGAAAGACGGCCTGCCATATGGTATACAACTGATCGGGCGGCCGCGCTCGGAAGCACGGCTGTTCCAGATTGCAGCCTGGATCGAGCGGCTTTTCGACCTGCCACCCAGCATACTCGACCCGCGGGATCGCACGACTATCCGGAGTTCATCTGATGCTTGAGAGTCTCATCGCCCATACCCTGCCGCAGGACCACGAGCGCGCCACGCTGGTCGGACGCGCCTGGATTGCCGGTAATCCGGCCGGCCCGGCGGTGGTGGCGCTGCGCGGCGAGGATCTGGTCGATCTCAGCGCACTGGCCGCCACGATGAGCGAATTGCTCGACCGGCAGGATGTGGCAGCTGCCGTACAATCTGCTCTCGCCAAAGCACCGCTCATTGGCCGACTGCAGGATGTGCTGGCCAATACACTGAAGCAGCAGGTGCCGTATCTGCTGCCGCCCTGCGACCTGCAGGCAGTCAAAGCCGCCGGCGTCACCTTCGCCGACAGTCTGATCGAGCGCGTGATCGAGGAGCAGATCCGCGGCGATGCCAGCCGCGCCGAAGCCGTGCGCGCCGAAATCGCGGCAGCACTGGGCGGCGAGATTTCCCGCATCAAGCCCGGATCGCCCGAAGCGATGCGCCTGCGCGAGACGCTGATGAAGCGCGGCGCCTGGTCGCAATATCTGGAGGTCGGCATCGGTCCGGATGCCGAGGTCTTCACCAAATGTCAGCCGATGGCCTCAGTCGGCACCGGCATGGGCGTCGGCATCCATGCCGACTCGACCTGGAACAACCCCGAGCCTGAAGTGGTGCTGGCGCTGGACAGCCGCGGCCAGATCGTCGGCGCCACGCTGGGCAATGACGTCAATCTGCGCGACGTGGAAGGCCGCAGCGCGCTGCTGCTGGGCCGTGCCAAGGATAACAATGCCTCCAGTGCCATCGGCCCGTTCATCCGGCTGTTCGACGCACATTTCACGCTGGACGACCTGCGTAAGGCTGAGGTCAGCCTGACCATCGCCGGGCAGGATAACTTCCGTCTTGAGGCCGCTTCGCATCTTTCGAAGATCAGTCGCGACCCGCTGGAACTCGCCGCCCAGACATTTGGGTCCTCGCACCAGTATCCCGACGGCGCCATGCTTTATACCGGCACCATGTTCGCGCCGATCCAGGATCGCGACGCGCCGGGTATGGGGTTCACCCACAAACCAGGCGACGTGGTGACCATCCGCTCGCCGAAACTGGGCGCCCTGATCAACCGGGTGGATTTCTGCGACCGCCTGCCGCCCTGGAAATTCGGTACTGTTGCGCTCATGCGCAACCTCGCCCAGCGAGGATTGCTGCGCTAGACTTAGGCCCAATCGAGGGAGGCCCCAATGCTCGACCGGGTTTCGGCGGTGATCCGCCTGAACGAGAATGACAATGTGGTGGTGGCGCGCGCAGAATTGCTGCCCGGCGCCAGCATCGAAGGCGGCAATGTCACCGCCCGCAGCACAATCCCCGCCGGCCATAAGGTGGCGACAGCCCCCATTGCGCAAGGCCAACCGGTGCGCAAATACAACCAGATCATCGGCTTCGCCTCGCAGCCGATCGAACCGGGCCAGCATGTGCATAGCCACAACATGGCGATCGGCGATTTCGAGCGCGACTATGCCTTCGGCGCCGACATGCGCCCCACGCTGTTTATCCCGGAGGCTGAGCGCGCGACCTTCCAGGGCTATATGCGCGAGAATGGTAAGGCCGGCACGCGCAACTATCTGGGCGTGATCACCAGCGTGAACTGCTCGGCCACCGTGGCACGCTATATCGCCGATGCCTTCAAGGGCGATGCGCTGAAGGATTATCCCAATATCGATGGCGTGGTCGCCATCGTGCATGGCACCGGCTGCGGCATGGCCGATACCGGTGAAGGCTTTGGCAACCTGCAGCGCACGCTGTGGGGCTATGCCCAGCATGTGAATTTCGCCGGCGTGATGATGCTCGGCCTAGGCTGCGAAGTGGCGCAGATCGATTTCATGATGGAGGCGCAGGGCCTGAAGCATAGCCCGCGCCTGCAGAGCATGACCATCCAGGACAGCGGCGGTACGCGCAAAACTGTCGAGCGCGGCATTGCGCAGCTCGAGGAAATGCTGCCGGCGGCCAATGCGATGCAGCGCACCACGGTACCGGCCTCGCATCTGACGCTTTGCCTGCAATGCGGCGGCTCGGACGGCTATTCCGGTATCACCGCCAATCCGGCCTTGGGCGCCGCCGCCGACCTGCTGGTGCGCCATGGCGGCACGGCGATCCTGAGCGAGACACCGGAAATCTACGGTGCCGAGCATCTGCTGACACGCCGCGCCGAAAGCCGCGAGATTGGCGAAAAGCTGATCGAACGCATCCGCTGGTGGGAAGGCTATTGCGAGCGCAATGGCGGCTCGATGGATAATAACCCCTCACCTGGCAACAAGAAGGGCGGCCTGACCACCATTCTGGAAAAGTCGCTGGGTGCTGCAGCTAAGGGCGGCACCACCAACCTGCGCGGCGTCTATAAATATGCCGAGCCGGTCGACACCAAGGGCTTCGTCTTCATGGATACGCCCGGTTACGATCCCTGCTCTGCCACCGGGCAGATCGCCGGCGGCGGCAACATCATCTGCTTCACCACCGGCCGCGGTTCGGTCTTCGGTGCCAAGCCGGTGCCGTCGATCAAGCTGGCGACCAACTCAGCCATGTATCGCCGCATGGAAGAGGACATGGATATCAATTGCGGTGCTGTGCTCGACGAAGGCGTCAGCGTCCCCGAGATGGGCCAGCGCATCTTCGACAAGATCCTCGATGTGGCCTCGGGGAATCCGTCGAAGAGTGAGGAACTCGGCTTCGGCGATGCCGAATTCGTGCCATGGCAGATCGGCGCCACGATGTAACGCGACGATTTCAGCACGCCCGGCGGCCGAACGAAGCGTCGATCACAAACAAAAAAACCCCGCACAGGCGAACCTGGCGGGGTTTTTGATTTGGTTGCGGGAGCCAGGGTGATTCTCGGTCTTCTCTAAGCGGGAAGATCGAACAACAACCCCCCGCTGCCGTCTAGGTAGAACATGATTCGCGCTTTCCGGTCAATCGTTTATCGGGGGACCGGTCATGAGCAGTCTGTCTTGGGGGAGGGCAAAGCGCGAGATTCTTGCGCTTAAGCCAGAGATTGCCACCCTCATCAAAAGTGGGGCCACGCTTGTCGAGGCCTACAAGATTCTCAGTGGTGCCGGCCGCCTCACGGTAGGCGAGAGCACCTTCTTCCGCCACGCGGCGGTTATTCGGGATGAGACTCTGGCCGAGCCTAAGCAGGCAAAACCGCCAGTCGAACTCACAGCCGAAGTCCTTGCCTGGCTCGCTGCGGCCCCGAAGCCGGCCCAGGCAGCACCCTCACAACAATCGAACGCCGATGAACCCGCTGCTGCCCCCCAGGCTGCGGCGCGCATCGATTCGCCCTCAAAGCCGGCCAGGCCGGCTGGAGCTGCCCCGGCAAGCCCAACACGGTTGCCGGTAGGGGCAGGCACGGAACCCGAGGTTCTGAAGTTCAAGGGCCTCAAGTCAGGTGGGGACCACTGGTGACGAAAAACAACAAACGCCAACCAAGGAGACGACAGGTTATGAAGCAAGTTCATCTGATCCTGCAGGGGAAGGGCGGCGTCGGCAAAAGCCTTGTCGCCTCCCTGATCACTCAGCACTTCCTGGCTAAGGGCCTGGCTCCGATCTGCTACGACACGGATCCGGTAAATCAGACCTATGCCGGCTACAAAGATTTCGGAGCCATCCGCCTTGAGCTGATGCGAGACGGCAACATCGATCAGCGCCTATTTGACCAGCTGATCGAAGCGATCATCAACGCCAAGGACGATGCCACTTTCATCGTTGACAACGGCGCTGCGACCTTCGTTCCGCTCTGCGCCTATATGTTCGAGAACGACGTTGCTGGCTTCTTTAAAGAGCATGGCCTGCAGCTGGTCATCCATTCGGTTCTCACTGGTGGACAGGCCCAGGCCGACACCATGGATGGCCTTGCCTCCCTACTGGATCACTTCAAGTCCGCCCCTGTCGTTGTTTGGCTGAACGAATTCTTCGGCCGCGTCGAGCGCGACGGCAAGAAGTTCGAGGACAGCAAACTTTTCCGCGACAACCAGGAACAGATCCAAGCCCTGATCCGCATTCCCGAGGTCCGGAAGGAAACCTTCGGCGCTGATATGGACCAGATGCTGCGCCAAAAACTGACGTTCAAGGAAGTCAAAGAGGCGGCTGGCTTCACTGTGATGGCCAAGCAGCGGCTCGCGATGACCTGGCGGACTATCGACGGCCAGATCGCCGCCGCGAACCTCTCGTGACAGGAAAGCCAGCAATGAGCGATCCCTCCAAGTTCAAGGATCTCTCCCTGACGGCTTTGAGCCCGGCCAGCAGGAGGGCAATCGATCAACAGCTCTCGATGTATAGCCTCTCGACGACAATGGAAGCCGTCGGCCTGCTCCGCAAAGTCCAGGTCGCCTATGGCAAGGGCTCATGGCCGAACATCGATGACTTCCTGTCGCGCCTAAACGCGCAAGGCACAACTGTCGGGGTGGAGCCATGACGGACCAAGCTGCCTTTGAACCGATATCCAAGCAGGAAGTTCGCACCATGCTTCTCGCAGAGCATGGCGTGGCAGTCGGTGAGGACGATCCCATTCTCATGTCTGTGACGCTGCACGCCGCATTCATGGGTGATCTGGCGCGGTCTCTGGAAGCTCATCGCAAGGCTCAGAATGAAAGCTTCCAGCAGGCCGTGGTTGGTGTGGTGGAGTCCGTAACGCAGTCCGCCAACAAACTGCGCGATGCCTTGCTCGATGGTGCAGTCCGCAGCGTGCTGAATGGTGTGGCTCAACAGTCGGAAGCACTTGGCACGCTGCAAAGCAAAACCAAGTCCCAACTGATCGCTCAAGCAGTCCTCACCGGTCTGAATTGGGCCGCCGTCATCACCTTCTTCTTCATCCTGAAATAACAACCACAACCGGGGGAACCCATAATGCGTAAACCCACAGAATACCTGCCGTCGTTGATCGTTTTGGTCGCGGTGGCTTTCGTCACATTCGTAGCTCCGCAGCTCGCTCTTGCTGCTGATGACTCCTGGGTCGAACCAGGTGTGGAAGCGGCCAGTAATATCGAAGCGGGCCTTGTCACCCTGGGTGCGGTCCTGGTTGGCATCGGCGTAATCGTTGCCGGCATCATCGCGACATTGAAGGGGCAGATGGATTGGCAGCGTCTCGCCATGTGTATCGTCGGCGGGATTTGCATCATGGCCGGTCCGGCGATCATTCGCGGCCTGATCAACCTCAGCAAGAGCATGGGCACATGAAGGCCAGTAGCTTCGTGTTCACGGGCGTTCAGAAGCCGCTGACGCTCTTTGGGCTGCCGCCCAAGGTGATGATCCTGGTGATCGCCGGCATGGGCTGCACCTTCGGCCTAATGGTGGGTGTCGGCTTCGCTCCGCTGGCCATACCCACCTCCCTTGCGGTCGTGATCTGTCTTTGGACGTGGTTGTGGCGCAAGAACAACCAAGATTGCCACTTCGGCAATTACCTGTTCTCGACCCCGCGTTTTTGGGCTTCTCGGGGCAAGACGGCGTTCTTCCTTGCCGGCCGTGCCACTCAGCTCGACAGGTTGCCGTAATGTGGGGTGAAGTCATCATGACCAGCCTTGCGGCTCTGTCGGTTGGTGCGCTTGTAGAGCCGTCGACGCGCAAGCTGTTTCTGGGCGATGTGTCCCAGGACTGGATCGCGAACGAGCTGGAGATCGATGGTATCGATCCAGATCTGCAGTCCGTCCGAGTCAAAAGCGGCGGACTGTTTAGAGTTTTCCAGATTCGCGGCACTAGTTATGACGCCAAAGTAATGCCGCAGCAGGAGCAAATGCTGCTCGGTCGGGCAGCACTGCATCATGCCTTAGGTAAACTTGGTATCCACCACTGGATATTCGGTATCAAGCGCCAGCGCGACATCGGCTTTCAAGCCGAGTGGCCTAGCAGCACCCTCAAAGAAATAGGCAACGCTGAGCGCGCCGTATTTCAGTCGGCCTATTACGTCAACTGGTATGTAGTAATCGGAGGGAGGACTAAAACCGCGATATTAGAGGGCTGCGACAAAGTCACGTCGATGATGGAGCAGTATAAGCCAGCGCTCCTATCCTCTCCTGATTCGTCTGAAGCACCATGCCCCCTGACTTGCTTCGTCAATTACCTTGTCTCGGGTGAATTCCGCGATGATCTGACACGACGTTCAGGCAGTATGTCGGGAAGCATTCCGGCAGCTGATCTGATTGTTACGACAGATGGGACGATTTCTACACGCGTTCCATATCTGAAGATCCACCGGACGATTGCGATCCGCGACTGGCCCGAAAGTCTCACGGGTCAAATATTGGCCGATATTCTGGCGATCCAAGGCGATCTTGAGATTGCACAGATCTGCGAGCCCTGGGATCGCGACGAAGCGATTGCACTCTACAGCCGCCGCAAAAAGGAGCTGGAATCATCATTCATCAAGAGCGATGAGCTGCTGGCCCAGGTCGTCGCCACCCTAGCGCTGCTCGCTGCCGGCAACACCACCGTTTTCTCCACCCAACTCCAGATAACGGCGCGAGGCTCAACTGAACCGGAGCTGGATCGCCTAATCGGTGATATCTGCAAAACACTTGGTAGCCGCCGAATAGAATATTCTGTTGAGACCAAAGGTGCTGGACTTTGCTGGTTTGCTCGAATTCCGTCGTTAAAACAGCGGCGCGTTTCCAGCTCAACTAGTCTGCTCAGGCCGCTGATACTGCGCGAGCAGAATATCGCAGCCATCTGGCCTTACCATCACTCATATACAGGCCAGCCGACTAGCCCGCTCGGTGATAGGCCCGTCCGGTATTTCAGGACGCCATCAGGCCAAGCCTATGCGCTTCAATTCCATGTTTCTCAGAAGCGCCAGTCTAAGGGCCATTTTCTCTGCTTTGGCCCGACAGGTGGAGGCAAGACCACGCTGATTATCCACTTGCTGGGCGGCTTAGCCAAATTCAATGGCGTCCGCTCTTACGTCTTCGATTCTAAAGAGGGCGCGCGCTTCATGATCGAGGCCATGGGCGGCCTTTATCAGGGTTACGATGAACTTCAGCTCAACCCGCTCGATGTTGGCGACGACACAGCTAAAAACCGGCAGCGGATCTACACAATCCTAAAGGCCCTCGCTGGTCATTATGAACGCGGTGAGAAGGATGACGAGATCCTCGCCCATGCAGTGGAGCTGGTATTTAAAACAGAAGTACCTAACCGCACCCTCAATACGATTTTTGAATTTGCGTTCCCACGTGGAACTCACTTGCGGCGGGCTATTGCGCCGTGGGTGGTAGACGGAAAGGGCAGCAAGGGCATTCGCTCCCACCTGATGAATGCCCCCCACGATAGCCTGGGAAGCTTCCTGGCAGCCTCGCACCTGGTCGGCATCAATATGAACGAGGCCCTGGATGACCCTGCAACAGGACCGGGCGTCGTCACTCACATTTCGTCAGCTATTGGAATTTCGGCATCCAGCAACACCAAGGGTTTCGGGATCTACATCGATGAGGCCGCGAAGCTTCTACAGAACGACGGCTTCAAGTCCCTGGCTATCGAGATGTTCCGTGAATACCGCAAGCTAGATGGGTTTGTCGGCCTTGGTTTCCAGGATCCGAAGGCACTTTTCGATTCTGGTGTCAGTGATGCAATTCTCGACAATACCGCGACGCTGATCTTCCTGCCGAACAGCCAGGCACGTCGCGATAGCCTGGAACGCTTCAATCTGAACGAAGAGCAGATTGGCTTCATCCTCGGCGCAGGCAACACAAAAGAGGGCCAGCGGCAGGCCCTAGTAGTCCAGCGCGATGCAACTACCGGGCTGGATGAAAGCGCGATCATCGATGTGAACCTGGCCATCCTAGGCGATGCCCTTCGTTTCTATCGCTCCGGACCGGAAGCAAACCGCGTTATCGCTGATCTTAAAACCCAATGGGGGGCCGAATGGCTAAACCATCTGTGAAGTCCTTCGCTGCAGCACTGCTGCTTTCTGCATTCGTGTCGACGGCAACGCCAGCACATGCCCTGGACCAGGTTATCGACCAGGCGGCGATAGCGAAGCTGGCCGAGCAGCTCACCAAAATGCAACAGCAGATCGATGCGCTAACCGCCATCATGAATGCGACGCGACAACAGGCAAATGCCATCGGCAAGATGGGGCAAATCTCGATCCCTATGCTGAACCTGGCGCGAGTGGCAAGCAGGCTTAGACAGGATTCCGAATGCCTTATGCCCAACTTCGACAAGCTGATGCCAGGCGTCGATATGGACGATGTGTCGTGGGGCTCTATCTGCCACGCCCAGAGTGGATACCGGTCGGCGCTCTGGCTCGACCCCAAAAAGATGAAGGGTCAGCCTTTCGCTAAGCAGGAGCAGATGCGCCGCGATGTAGAGACACGGCGTATCAACGTTGGCGTAGATGCCGCCTCAAAAGCTAGCGGCCAAGCCGACATGGCTATCCGTGGCGGCGAGGACATGAACAAAGCCGCGAGCGATCTGGAAACAGCTGTCCTGGCTGCCAAGGAAAGCAACGAGTGGCTTTTGTCCATTGCCCAAGGGCAGGTCGTGATCGCGAGAGCGCTGATACAGCAGACACAAATCCAGGCACAGCTTCTGAAGGTGCAAGCCACTCATATGACGCTTACAGCGCTACCGCCTCAGAGTGTTCTGGCGGCCGAGGAAGAAGGCGCACAGTGATGACGCCGACATTCTTCGCATTGCAGGTGTTACCGCTCCAACCACCTAGACCAGTCGGGAAGGTCGTTGCATTGGCCCGTAAATACGTTCTGACGGCGGATAGAAGCACATGCCTTGCTCGCTTCATCTACCTTGTCCGGGCTTTTCCTGGTTCTGCCGCCACGCCACAAACCGGCGATTGCACTCCACTTATGGCCTGCAAGGTGGAGGTCGTAACAGAACTTAATCTCCGCTGCGTTGTCGTGGGATTTCAGGCTTTCAAGGACAATTTTCTTCGGCGCGGTGTCGGGCTTATCCCAATAAAACTCCTTACGCCATTTGTAGTAAGGGCCATTAGCTGGGCACTTCGCATTACGAACAGCCCGGAACTGTTCGGGGGTCCTCAGCTCCGTCCACCACCTCTTTGCCTCACCGAAATTGAAGAAGTCTTCGTCGGTTATCAAAAACCCGGCGTCAGTCTGCGCGAACGCATGACCGCTACCCGCAAACACCAGGAGAATTCCGATGAACAGTGACTGCTTCACCTGCGCGATTGTCGCTGAATACGTCGATCTCGCCAATGGATACACCCAGGAACTGAGTACGGCCTTGGTGGGTGCCATGCAGACTGCCTTTCTTGCTTACATTGGAATCTGGGTGATCGTTCACGGTTACCGCATGATTCTACTCAAGGCAACCGTATCGGATATGGGCAAGGAAAGCATCTTTGTCTTCATATCTGGCCTGATGTTGTTCGGCTCTGGCCCCGGCCTGGTGAATGCAGTGTTCATCGCCAGCTTGAAAATGATGGGCGCTGCCGCTGCCACCGCTCTGCTGGTCTCAAACAAGGACATCGTTGGTCCCGAGCCTTCTGTTGAAACGCTAGGTGCGGGCATGACCGAACTCGTCCGCGTTGCAGAGGAAGGCGTCATATCGGTTATTCGCTTGGCGTATCAGATCGCGAAATCTGTAGGCTGGACAAATTGGCTTCCCGTACTATTCGCGATTGTTTTGATCGTGCCTTATTTTATCGTTCTAATCGTCTACTTCGCCCAAGTCGTTGTTTCGATCTTCCGCCTCACAATGCTGGCGACACTTAGCCCGTTCATGATGCTGGGCTTTGGGTTTGGTTGGGGCAGAGAGATCGCCACCAAGGGCATTAGGACCGTCATCTCGTCCTTCATGGTGCTCTTTGGCAGCACACTTGCTCTCGGCATAATGCTCTATGGCGTAACAAGTCTTGGCCTGAGAGATATGGCCGAGGCAGATGCTAGCGAGTTTGCGAACCTATCAAACGCAAAATTCCTTGTTGCCATCGCAATGGGCTGGCTCGGCACCGCATTCATGACGGAAGCCACTAGCATCGCCAACTCCCTTACAGGCTCTCAGCTGTCAAATCAGGCGGCTGCAATCATCACGGCCGGTACTGCTGCTACCGGCGCGGCTTTGTTCAAGTACGGCCGTCAGGGACTGTCGATGATTCCGAACATCGGAATGAACTCGCAAACCGGTGAACTCAAGTTCAACGGTCAGAGCATCGGCGATCACGTCCAGGCGCTGCTGCAGAAGGCCACCAAGCAACCCCCTAAGCCGTAAGCCAGGAGAACTCCGTTGAACACATTATCCCTTATCCACGCCGCGCCACGTAAGGCCGGGATCCTTCGGAAGGCAGTCACGGCATTGTCTGGCGGGTTCGCTGTCGGCCTGATCCTGCTCCTCCTGGTCGGCTGCACCGTTTCGGGCAAGAGCGTCGAAATGCCTGCCAATGACGGCAGCGGCAGCGATCTCATGCGGAAAAGCCCCTGCGCTTGTTCCGAGGTCGATTTTAACAGCAGGGGCTTCGTATGGGCCTCTTGAAGTTCAAGCTGCCACTACTCCGGAAGCGGGCGCTCGGCACAGCTGCTGTTGCCGGCACTGCCGTACCCACTGATCAGCATCAGTCAGTGAATGAAGCTGATCCTTATAGCTTTCAGGTTGCCCATCGCCGTTTAGCATGGCTGCTCAGGATCTCGGCCGGCACAAATATCGCGCTGCTGTTTACGATTGTCGTTCTGGCCAATGCCATCGCGACCATGCTTCCGCTGAAAACAACGGAAGTGGCGTTGGTTCGTTCCTACGACGCCAACGACAAAATCTATCGTATCGAGCCCATCGCGAAAAACGTGTACGGCTTCGATGTGGCCATGGAAGGCATTGCAAAGCGGTACGTCCGCGAATGCCTGGAAATTGACTCGGTTACTCAAGTCGAGCGCATGCGGTTCTGTTCGCGCGTGGCAGATGGCAAGCACTTCGAGCGATTTACCAAGGACCGTAAGGCCGAGGTCGAGAAAGAGATCAAGGGCGGTCTGACGCGCTCGATCATGATCGAAACTGCCGAGCGCATCGAGGCAGTCGGCAATACCTATAAGTATTCCGTCGAGCTTCTGCAGATCGATAAGCGCAATGGCGTCTTGGTCGAGCAAAGGAAGCTGCGCGCATACCTCAACATCACCACCCGACCGCATCGGGTCCATCCCGTCGACAAGTACGAAAACCCGCATGGTTTCACTGTGCTGGATATGTCTCTCAAGGAGAGGGCTAACGCATGACATTACTCAAATACTACCTGATGGCTCTCATGCTTTGCCTCTGCCTCTTTGCAGTGGCGGCATTCGGGCAGACTGCGGTTGGCGGTCCGCGTGTGCTCGGCGGATCCTCGTCAGGAGTTCCGACGCCGGCACCGCTCGGTCCGGTCACGGCCGTTCCGGTCCCGGATTCCATGGTGCGCCAGGCGACCGACCAGGCTGAGGGCAAGTTTACAGCAATGAAGCGTGGCGCGGTTGGCGGTCAGGTCCAGGAAGCCTGGGACAGCGACAAAGCCAAGGGCACCTTCAAAGCGCAGATGTGTAACGACTGCGAATATAAGGTCCGCCTGCGCGAATACATGGTCTCCCTGATCGAACTGCCGACAGGTGAGCAGATCGAGAATTGGGACAACGGCGATACTGAGAACTTCGAAGTCGTAAAGCGTGGTGATCGTCGGATCGCCGTTCGGCCACAGGGCTTCGGCATCGATACCAACCTTATCGTTTACGGCAAATCCGGGCAGACCTATCCGATCTACCTTCGCACGGAGAGCATCAACAGTAGGAACGTCCCGGACCTGCGATTCGTGATCGAGGGGCATGTTCGCATCGTCAAACCGGCACCGCTGGCGAGCGAAGCCGAGCCCACGAAGGACACTATCGACCAGGATACGACAGAGCCTGCAGGAACCGGGACCAGCAAACCACGCAATCAGAGCAGTTCCAAAACACCATCGCCGGCCGCACTGGCGGAAGCGGCCAAGGCCGTCAGCAGCTCGCAAAAGAAGCCGGACTTTGTTCAAACGGCTGCCTTTAGCCCCGACAAGCTGCGGGGTTGGGGCAATTACACCTTGCGCGGTAGCAATGAGCTGAAACCGGAGACCGTCTTTAGGGATGATTATTTCACCTACATCCGGTTTGGCGATAAGTGGAAGGATATCGAGCTTCCAACCGCCTATATCGTCGTTGACGGCATCGATGAGACCGTCAACACCCGTGTTAACGGCACGACTCTGGTCGTTGAAAGCACGCAGCGCCTCATCACGCTGAAATCCGGACTGAGCTTCATCTGCATCGAATACAGGGGCGTCTGATGGCCCTCTGTGACGTTCTAGTGGCCCTTGGCTTGACGTTCGGTGGCATGTGTGGACCGCAAGCGCCGGATCGGCAACCGGCGCTGCCGGCCGACGACCAGGCAGCGTGGAATTTTAAGCCCGCGCCGCCCGCGCCGCCGCCGCCTCCCCCAACGCCGGCAATGCCGCCTGTCGTGATCGAGCGCACTGTGCCGGCACCTCAGCCCCCCGCGCCTGCCCCGGTCGTGACACCTCCGCCAAATCCTTATCGCCTGGCCTTGGCGGCAACGCTCGCCAGGCGTGCCTCCGGCGGCTTCCAGCTGGCTCCGCACAGCGCCGCTGAATCGATCCTCACGTCCGGCATGCCCAATGCCGGCATTCAGAATGTCAACCTGTCGCCGCCACCGCCCCAGGTCCAGGAGAAGTACCATCACGACGGCAGGATCTCAGGCCTTCCTGTCGACAGCTCGCGGATCCTCACGACCGACCGCTATATCAGCGTCATTTTCGAGACCGGCGTTAATAGCCAAATCGAGAGCAAGAACGGTGGCCAGGTCATCCTTCACGTGAGCCGGGACGTGTTCGGCTATCACGGCCGCAATCTGCTGGTACCGAAAGGCTCGCGCATGGTCTGCGACTACAGCAGCCCACGCCGGCAGGGTGATTCCAGGCTGTCATTCAACTGCGCCCGGATCCTCATGGCCGAATACCGCTCGGAGATCCTGCAGCTCGCAGCGCCAGTGGCTGACGTACAGGGCCGAGGCGGCGTTACCGGCGATGTAGATAACCGCTTTTGGGAGCGTTATGGCACGGCGTTCATTCTCGCCGGCCTCTCTGCCAGCGTGCGCCTGGCCACTGCAGTCGGAACGCAAACCACCACCACCACGACTGCCACCACGACATCTGGAAGCACCACCTCGGCCATTGCCGATAAGGGCTCCCAGGAGCTGAGCCAAAAGCTGGGCGAGATCGCCGCCTCCGATCTGGAGCGCAACATCAACCTCATGCCGATCATCACAATTTCGCAGGGTACACGGGCGCAGATCCGGCCTGCCCAGGACTGGTACATCCGCCGAATCGAGGATGGCCCTGCTCCGCCACCAGCCGACCTGGCTAGCTCGGCCGCCAAACCTTCAAGCAAGTAAGCAAGGGGAAGACCATGACTAGAATTGTTATCAACTGCATTGCCGCCATCGTTCTGACGATCAGTGGAACAATGGCGATCGGGGCGCATGCCCAAACCAAGCCTGTTTCCGCTCTGCCGGAGGCACCCTCTCTGGCTGAAAAGGTGGAGATCCAGACCAAGGCCAGGACCGCCATCGATGTTCCGCTTAACGAACCGCGCGCCATCGATCTGTCCCTGCTGAACGTGCCAGGGATCGAGCGGACATTGACTGATGGTGTTACTGCCAAGGGCTACACCCGATATGTCGACGTGAACAGCAAGAAAATCGGCCAGGTCGTCCTGGTCGGTGTGGAGAAAAACGGCCGCCAGGAAGCTCTGAACTCGACAGATTTCACCGCCCAATTCGATATGGCAAAGCCGCAGCTGGATCCTGCGGCCGATGTGCTGGTGAAAGGTGATCGCGCTCAGCTCCGGGCTGCCCTGGAGAAACTTGCTGCCGCCAAGCAAGAGGAGAAAAAGGAAGAGCCGGCCAAGGCAACTCAGCAGGCCGCCGCTCCGCAGTCGAATAGCGGCCAGCGCCAGAACGACCTTGCCGGCAACTATCAGACGCCTTCTGCAGTGTCAGTGGCACCAGCGCCGGAGGAATCCGTGCGCGTTTCATCGGATGGCTGCCCGATCCGCGTCGACCTGGCGCAGCTGAGGGCTGTCCAACAGAACAAGTCGATTACCTCAAAGGGCGGCACGGTCCAGTCTGAGACCGAATGCAGTGATTCAAGCAAGGGGTTCCCGCTGCTGCGCAGCTACAGCGTCTGCAGCGATCAAATCGATCTGGACGCCCGGAACTCCCAGGCACAATTCAAGCTCTATTATGTTGATGAGGGTGGCGCGACCAAAGAAGTCACCGACTGCACTCCGGATTCCGACAAGATTTTTCCTATTGTCGAGAAGTACGACTCCTGCACTGTCTCGCTTGACTATGTAGGCAAGCTGGCGACGCCTAGAGCGACGCTGGTTTACATGGATGCCAGCAACCGCGAGGTTCAGGTTCGTGGTTGTGAGGCTTCTGAGGCAAAACCAGCCGTTCAGCTGGTGGCGACAACGAACGGCTGCTCGATCCGCCACGATTTCGCCAACTCGAAAAGCTTTCAGCAAGGAACGCATCATTACACACTGGAAGGCGTCACCTATCAGGCCGGCGCTTGCGCGGACAATGGCACTGAGTATCCGCAAACCAAAGTCTACACGGATGCCGGTGGGGCCTATATCTGCCAACCCGTCATCGATCAGAACGCCAGCACCGTTGCCTTACAGAGCAGGCTGCGAATCACCGTCGGCTCTCTCAGCCAGTTCATCACTGATTGCACGCCAGACACATCGACTCTGGCTGTCCAGTCTACGATAGACGGTTGCACAGACCCGTCACTGTGGCAGCACGACATGACGGCAGCGCGGTCCTATGGGCAAGAGCGGTTCTTCTTCCTCGACAATGGCAGCCGGAAGTATCTCGGCCAGTGCCAGAACTCGCAGTCCGTTTACGTCCATAAGGTTCAGATCACCGGTTATCAGAACCATGATGGCCAGCTCTATAGTTATGCACAAACGACTGTTTACATCGAACCTGCTTCTGGCCGGTTTGATATCAAGGTGAGCGAGGTTCTGCCCGGCGCTGTGCAGCTTCCCTATGAGCTGCAGGGCACCAGTACCGTTCCGACCGGAACCTCGACATACCAAGGATGCGATGCACTTCGCGAGACCAATAAGGTTGAGCAATGGAAGCGCCCGGACAACACGATTTACAACAAGGTTATCGGCGCTGGCACGCCGGCCGGCCCAGTCGATGTTTGCGTTACCACGCTCATAGATAATCGGCGGCTCACGACCGGATATTACTACCAACTGTTTCACACCGTTGGGGACAGCAACCAACAAGACTACTGGTACCAGCGAATGTGGGTGACTGGATTAATTCAGAAACACCAACTCAAAAACACTGAGACTGGCCAGATTGTAGGTAACACCTGCTCGTTCGATTCTGGCGGCTGGTACTCTGGCAACGGCGGGATAATGGATAGCCAGGTGCTCAACTGGCATTGGACAAACATTGGCCCTCCCGGACCTCCGGTGCAGCAGATGTTCCTGCCGCCCTGCCCGTATTGAGCCTGGTCAGCACCATGAATGCTCCCGTTCATGGATCTGACCTGATGCTGCGCCGGCTGCTTGAGCCGCTGGCGCAGCATTACTCAGATCCCAGCACTATTGAGATTCGGATGGTCCGGCAGGAAGTCGTAACGACCGACCGGCGCGGCGATGGTAAGCGTCAGATTGAATGCCCTGAGCTATCGCTGTCGGTGATCGAAACGATCTGCAAGGCTCTCGGCAACTGGCATGGCCTGGTATTCGATCCAGATACCAAGCCGAAGCTGTCAACTGTCCTGCCTGGCGGTCACCGCTTCGAGTGTTTGGTTGGTCCTTCTGTCCAAACCGGCCTTTCCCTGGCTATCCGCTGTAAGCATCCGTTTAGCCCCAGCTGGCAACAGCTGGGGGTGAACGATGCTGTGAGGAATTATCTCATCGGCGCTGTCAGCGCCGAAAAGAACATCATCGTTTCGGGTGCCACAAATACTGGCAAAACGACCCTTCTGAATAAGCTGCTGGAATGCATTCCGGAGGATCGGCGCGTTATCGGCGTCGAAGATACGCCTGAGCTGCATCTGGGCAGGTTCTGGGATGGGGTTGGTTTGATCGCCGCCCGTGAGGAAGGCACTGGTGCCGGGATGATTACCTGGCGGCAGATCTACGACCATCTGATGCGCGCCACACCCGATCACCCCATCCTGGGCGAGATCTCCACCCAGAATGCATTTGTCGCGCTAGCCATCCTCAACAGCGGCATGACGGGCTTCATGTGCTCGATCCATGCCGAAAGCACGCACCAGGCGATCAATCGGAAATTCGAGCAGAACATCGCCTGGTCAGGCAATCACATGCCGAAAGTACCTGAGTTTTTGCGCGAACTGGTCGACGTAGTTGTGCAGATCAAGCGCAGCAGCGACGGCTGGCGTCGCATTACTGACATTTACGAGCCTCGGAACGACAGGTTCATCCTGCAAGACGGTAATTTCCTGCTGGCGGCGGCATAACTTTCGAGAGAAACAATGATTGCGGTTCGAATTTCATTCGTCGTCGTGTTCCTCCTGACTCTGGTCGCCATCGGGATTCAGTGGCATTGGGCGGTAGGCTTTAATTCGCTGGATCCGAGGTGGTGGGTCTGGCTTCTCAAGACCATCATGGTGACCGGCGGCCTGCCGTCAAATCTCCTGTACCCCGTGTGGTGGACAGGCGCTGCCGGCGTCGTCGTCATGGGCGCGGCGGCGATGCTGATCGCACGAGCCGACACGACCACTCTCCATGGCGGCCGTGATGCCCGGAATACCCATGGCTCCGCAAGGTGGGCGAACATGGGCGATGCCAGGCGAGCCGCCCTGCTTGGCTCAGTTGGAGCCGTGGTAGGTGGCTGGAAGGGCAATCTGCGGGTCCGCCCCCTGCATCATAACGGTCCTGAGCATATTCTGGCTTATGCGCCGACCAGGTCGGGCAAAGGCGTCGGCCTGGTCGTGCCCACCCTGCTCTCCTGGCTCGAAAGCGCCCTGGTGCTGGATATCAAGGGCGAGAACTACGCCCTGACAGCCGGTTGGCGAAACGCTATCGGCCACCGCGTCCTGCGCTTTGACCCCGCCGCCCTGTGCGGCTCAGCCAGGTACAACCCGCTTGCAGAGGTCCGCATCGGATCGCCGTACCAGGTGGCTGACGCCCAGAACATCGCCAGCATGATCGTGGATCCCGAGGGCAAAGGCCTAAAAGACTTCTGGATGAAGGAGGGTTGGGGCTGGCTCACGGCCGCCATCCTCCATGTGCTGTATGTCGTTCATCGCGATAGCGGCGGTGAGAAAATCGCCACGCTCGCAGATGTCCATGAATTTATGTCGGTTGGCGGTGACGAAATTGAAGTCGCCGGCAGCGATGGCGATGCCAGCTTTAAAGCGCTTCTTGACGACATGACGCAGTATGAGCACGGCGACGCCGTCGCAGACAGGGTCGTGAGAGCTGCGGCAAGCGGCATGAAAAAGCGCGCACCGAATGAACGCAGCGGCGTGCATTCGTCAGCAAAGGTAGACCTGTCGCTCTACGCCGATCCGATTGTTGCCCGGAATACCTCGATCTGTGACTTCCGCATCGCGGATCTGATGAACAGCGACAAGCCTGTTTCGCTCTACCTCGTGATCCCGCCGAAAGACATTAAGCGCCTGCGGCCGCTTTACCGGCTTATGCTGAACCAGATCCTCAACCGGCTCATGCCGGAATTAACGTTTAGTGCTGGCCAGCCAACTAAACATTATCGGTACCGCCTGCTCCTCATGCTCGATGAGTTCACGTCGCTTGGGAAACTAGACATTTTCCAGGAAGCGCTGGCGTACATGGCCGGCTATGGCCTCAAGGCATTCATCATCGTCCAGGATATTGCCCAGCTGCAGAGCCAGGACGCATACGGAAAAGATGAAGCGATCACCAGCAACTGCCATATCCGTGTGGCCTATGCGCCCAACAAGTACGACACAGCCAAGGCCCTGTCGGAATTGACGGGTAAAACCACGCTGGTACAGCGAAAGCGGTCCAGATCCTCAAAGGCTGGCGAGCTGACCGGCAATATCTCGGAAAGCATCTCTGAGGTCGGACGCAATCTGATGACGCCCGATGAGTGCATGAGTCTGCCCGGCCTTCGCAAAGGCCGGTTTGGCCGTGTTGTGCCCGGCGACATGCTGATTTTCGTAGCTGGCCAACCAGCCATCTATGGCCGGCAGTTTCTATTTTTCAAGAACCGCACGTTAAGGCAGCGGTCATCGATTCCCGCACCGTCCAATGCAACCAACGAAGGAGAAAATGCATGTCAGGTGGCAGCGTGACCAACCCTCTTACTCCCAAAGAGCTGCGGAATGTAGAAGCAGCTATGGTCGCCCAGGCAGCTTCCCAGGGCTTCGTCGTGGCCGTCGATCCCGAACTGGCCATGGTCATGGGCGCTTTCCGTGATGAAGCGCTCGATGACCAAGCGGCGGATGACAGCCGCCTGGCAGCCGTCGCCGGCGACGACCAGGGTGGCGGCGAATGAGCAAGGATAAATCCACTCAGCGGCCGTCCTGGCGCGACGAAGTCGCAGACGAAATCTACAAGCAGATTGAGGCAGGCACCGCACCCTGGCAGAAGCCCTGGAATCCGGGGATCGTCGCGGACCGAGCATTCAATCCGGCGACTAATAAGCCATACCAGGGCATCAACCGACTCTGGCTGGAAATGAAGGGTTATTCAGATCCTCGCTGGTTGACCCACAATCAAGCCGAGGCTCTTGGTGCCCAGGTTCGCAAGGGCGAGCGCGCCACCACCATCGAATACTGGAAATGGTCGGAGCGTGAGGCCGTTCGTGACGACGCCGGCAACCCGGTTCTGGATGCCCGAGGCGAACAGTTCTACCGCGAAGTACAGCTCACCAGGCCATCGGTATTTTACGCCAAGGTGTTCAACGCCGAACAGGTCGAGGGAATGCCGCCTTACGTGGCAAACCAGCTATTCTTCGACCCGATTGTTTCAGCTGACGGCATCCTGCAGGAATCTGGCGTCAAGCTTCTCAATGATCAAAGCGATAGGGCGTTCTACAGCCCTATGTCAGATCAGATGCATTTGCCGCCCATGTCGGCTTTCGATACAGCCTATGACTACTACGCCACGGCCCTCCACGAGTTGGGCCACGCGACTGGTCACCGCTCCCGGATGGATCGCGAATTTGGACCATTCGGATCGGAAGTCTATGCGCGCGAGGAATTAAGGGCGGAGATCTCCAGCTACATGGTGGCTCGTCAGCTCGCAATCGGCCATTTCCCCGAGCGGCACGCCTCCTATGCCGCCCCTTGGCTTAAAGTGCTCAAAGACGACCGGAATGCTCTTTTCCAGGCTGCCCGTGACGCGGATCGTATTGCGACCTGGATCCTCGATCCCAGCAAACGCCAGGAAATCGAGCAAGAAATGCAGGCGCAGAGAAAGGCGACGAAGATGGAAGAACAGCAGCTCGAAGCGCCTGAGCCGGCGCGAATCCTGCAGCGGCAGCCGAAGATCTGGCTGCAGGTGCCGTTCAAAGAAAAAGAAGCCGCCAAGTCGGCCGGGGCGAGGTGGGATGGTTCCCATAAAAGCTGGTACGTCCATGAAGGCCATGACCTGGAAGCGGTCAAACAATGGCGGACAAGCAATGTGCCGGCGCGCATTACAGCGCCCTCGCCTGCTGAACAATTCGCGGCATTCCTGAGAGAACATCGCGTAGTGCTCAAAGAGGCACCCGTAATGGACGGCTCGTGGCATCGCGCCCCGCTCGATGACGACAAGCCGGGAGTCTTGACCGCATCATACCGGGCCTTCCCAGACGGCCGCGCCAACGGTCAGCTCAAGAACTTCAAGACCAACGAGCTGCACAAATGGGTGTCCGATATCGACGTTCCAGGTCCGGCCGAAAGACAGGCCCTGCAGGTTGAAGCAAAAACCCGCAGCGAGCAGCGGAATCAACAGCTGGCATCTAAGCAAGAGCTGGCTGCATACACCGCATCCGATATTTGGGAACGCGCCTTCCCCGTCGAAAGGGCTTCTCAGATCATCTCCAACCTCCCAGCCAATAGCCACACCTATTTGGAAGCCAAGGGCGTCAAGAGCTATGGACTCAAGGTGAATGAGCGCGGCGCGCTTTTAGTCCCCTGCAATGATATCGACGGTGAGATGCATTCATTGCAGAAGATTGATCGAGATGGGGCCAAGCTGTTCCTAAAGAACGGACGGCAGAAGGGGGTGATGTTTGTAATTGATCCCCACAATAAGCTCGGCCGAGAAACCGCTATCGTCTGCGAAGGATATGCGACTGGTGCGACTCTGTTTGAACAGACGGGCAAGCCGGTCGTTATCGCGTTCAATGCTGGCAATCTCCTTCCGGTTAGCCAGGCTCTACGCGACCGATATCCCGACGGCAAATTTGCCATTGCAGCTGACAATGACCACAAGCTGGAAAGTCGGCCTATGGGCAACGTCGGCATTCTTAAGGCCCAGGAAGCCGCTCAGGCCATCGGTGCCCAAGTTCTAATTCCGCCCCTTTCCCCACATGAAAAGGCAAAAGGCCTTACTGACTGGAACGACCTGCAGAAGGAGCGCGGCGCAGCGGCTGTTGCCACTGAGCTGCAGAAGCAGCTGGGCCAGGCTCCGGACAAGCAAAGGCAGCCAGGCCTGTTTCATAAGGCCGCGCAGCTCGTTCGCGGAATGGGGCTGTGAATGCGCTGATCGGGCGGCCGAATGTGTCGGCCGCCCCTTCCCTTACTGAAAAGCAAGCCTGCGTGCTGCAGATCATCGCCTATGCCTCGCGCATATTCGAGGTGTCGCACTCCCAGCTCGTCGGCCGCGACAGGAGCACGCCGGCATTCCACGCTCGGGCCGCAGCGATTCATGTTGCTCGAAGGGTTACCGGCCTTAGCTTTCCTGCTCTTGGCGAGCTGTTCGGTGACCGCGACCATACGACCATCATGTATGCCGAAAGCCAGATCGAGATTCTCAAACTGCGGTCACCACGATTTCAGCGTCGGCTCGGCCGGCTTCTCGACATTTCAGAGGCCGTCGCCGGCAACGCCGGCATTCTGGCTTTAGCGGACGACAACGCAGAGCAGGTGTTTTCCGACCTGGCTGTTGCATTTGCCAAGGCCAGGCGGATGGACGCAAACCGTGCGGCCGATCTGATCGCTGCCCTGGTTGTCGCTATCCCTCACAAAAACGAGACCCCACGATGATGTATCTGGTTGGCAATACTCGGCTGCGCTCGGATGATTCCGGCTTCGACCAGGCCTTAGCTGCAGTTCGTGGTTCTAAGAGCAGGCCGCGTTGCCTATGCGTCGCTACCGGCGTCGAAATGTACGTCGCCCGGATCCAGGGAAAGCACGTCATCAAGCGGATGCCGGACTCTGGCGGGTCTCACCACCCTTCGTGTGATTCCTACGAACCGCCTGCAGAGCTGTCCGGACTAGGCCAAGTGATGGGCACGGCCATCCAGGAAAGCCCTGACACTGGTATAACAGCCCTCAAATTCGATTTTTCACTTTCCAAGACTGGCGGCCGTGCCGCGCCGGTTCCCGGCGACGGCGAGGCCGACAGTGTCAAGACCGATGGCAGCAAGCTCACGCTGCGCGGTGTACTTCACTATTTGTGGGAGCAAGCCGGCTTCAATCGCTGGTCGCCCTCGATGGCGGGCAAGCGGAGCTGGTTCGTGATCCGCAAATATCTCCTGCAGGCTGCCGCTGAGAAATCGGCAAAGGGCGTCAACCTGGTCGACATCTTGTACATGCCGGAAACCTTCAACGCTGAACGTCACGCCGACGCTACCGCACGGCGCATTGCCTATTTTGGCAAGGTGGCCAGCCCGACAAAGGGAACCAGGCGGCTGATGATGGTGATTGGGGAGGTCAAGGAGCTGTCCCCCAGCCGATACGGCCACAAGATCGTCCTCAAACACCTTCCTGACTGCCATTTCATGCTCAACGACGACATACACAAGCGGCTGGTGAAGCGGTTCGCGGTCGAGCTGGGACTGTGGGACGGCATTGAGGGCACGAAGCTGCTGATAATCGCCACATTCAGCGTTGAGCAAACCGGCATTGCTTCTGTCGAGGAAGCTGCCCTGATGACCGTTACGGATAGCTGGCTCCCGTTTGACAGCGTTTATGAGAAAATGGTGCTGGACGGCCTGGCTGCCAGCGGTAGGCGCTTTATGAAGGGCCTGCGGTACAATCTGCCATCTTCCAAGCCTCTGGCTTGCGCGGTGGCGATAGACACGCAACCGGCACCAACTGCGTTGTACGTCGTGCCGCCAGGCTCCAGCGACGAGTATTCGGCCGAGGTGTCCACCCTCGCCCAGGATAGTAAGCTGGCGTCCTGGATCTGGTCAGCCGGCTCCGGCGAAATGCCGGCGTTGCCGTCCAACCAGGTCAGCGCTTAAAGCGCCGGCAGGGTCAGAGAATGCCGCTCAAGAATCGCGTGCTGGCGAAATTCTACCCCACTCCGCATGACAAGGCCGATCTGGAAGCCCTGGCCAAGCGCACAGGGCAGTCGTTCTCTGAGTTGATCTGTAGGCTGACGTCAGGCCGTCAGCCAATGGCAGCAAACGACAAGCATCTGATCGTCCGCGATCTGTTGAAGATCAATGCCGATTTGGCCCGTCTTGGGAATCTTATGAAGCTAATTCTCGATGATGAGAGCCTAGTCCTACCCGATGGTATGGATTTTCACGGCCTCTTTGATAGCATCCGCGAAACACAGACTTTGCTTAAAACGAAAGTCAGGGAGCTGAACTAATGGCTGAGTATTCCGAAACTGATCTGAATCGTTTTGCTCGGAATGATGAGCTTCTACCGCTGGTGCTCGACGCTGCGCGTCGTGGCGATGAAGCTGAGGAAGATCGACTGATGCGCCAGATGATCTACCCCGCAGAGTCGCTGCTCTGGCTGAAGGACTTTCTGGGAGCCGACCAGGTGCGGGCCATGGGCCTGCGTACCGATGAAGCCGACCGCCAGTTCGGCAAGGGCTGGCTGGATCGCCATGTCGACGCCTGATACCAACCAGGGGCTTCTGGTCCGCCTGGCTAAGAACATGGTGAATGAGCGCGCCGCCTATATTGGCCGCGAGCGCAGCAAGGAAGCAAAGCAGTACCGTCTCAGCCAGGACATGCTTCTGGAGGCCACAAAGGCTATCGGCAAGTCGGGCGATGTCGACCTGATCATTTCTGCAGAGGCCGGCTTCCTTAAGAACGATGCGCGTTTTTACAGCAACAGCCCCTCGATGCGTTCCAGCTTGGCAGCTGCTCTGACCGAGCTGGGCCAGGCGCAGAAAATGCTGCCTTTGGTAAAAGACCCGGATTTGTACCTCGCCATCGATGCCAGCCACGGAAATGCCAAGAGCCGAATTGGCGGCGTGCCGCGCGATGCTGCCAGGCAATTCTTTCAGTCGCACAACGCGCGCCTGCTGAATGCCGACAAGTCACGGCTGACGGACACTGAAAAACAGATCCTCGATGCACGGCGGCACAATATTCGTGTTGCCGCCCTCGCCTACACTGCTCAACAAGAGCAAGCCTTGGGTGTCGGCCTTGTCGCCCAGGTCCGCGAACGTGTCCTGTCGATGTGATCTGCAGCCGAAGCCGTGATTCCCAAGCGTATCGATATCGAGCCTGCGAACGACGATTTCGCCGGCCTGGCGAATTACATCGCAGCTGCCAAGGATGAAGGCGAGAAGCTGGAATCCTTTTGGATTGAGAACTGCAATGCCGGCGACGGCCTTGATGGCCTAGATCTGGCCATTGCTGAGGTCAAGGCGACGCAAGCACTTAATCAGCGCACAAAGATCGGCAAAACCTACCACCTGATGATCTCATTCCGTGACGAGCATCCGCCGCTCGATGTCCTGAAGGATATTGAGAGCGAGTTTGCCAAAGCGCTCGGCTATGCCGAGCACCAGCGCGTTGTCGGAACGCATGTGAATACTGACAACTTCCACATGCACATTGCGATCAACAAGATCCATCCCGACACCTTGAAAGCTTATACGCCGCTCCGTGACTTCAAGACCCTTGAGGAAGTCAGCCGCGCCATGGAACATAAGCACGGCCTGAAGGTCGATCTTGGCCGCTCTGACAAGCTGCAGTCTGAACGACGGCCGCAGCGCGCCCTGGATAAAGAGGCGCACACCTGGGAGCAGAGTTTCGACGGCTATGTGCGCGAGAATAAAGCCGAGCTGATGGCCGCCCTCGATCAGTCGTCGACCTGGCAGGATATGCATGACGGCATGGCGCGTTTCAGCCTTCAGCTGCAGCCTTACGGCAATGGCCTGGTGATTGCTGACGCGAATGGGAAGCATCGTGTAAAAGCCAGCTCTGTTGACCGGCTTCTGTCGATGAAATCTCTAGAAACTCGGCTTGGTCAGTTTCGGCCGCCAGTTGCCGATCGCACGGCGGAGCAAGCCTCCGATAGCCAGCTCGATCGCTCTGGCGATCGGGCGAACGATCGTCAGCCAGGCCAAGCCGGAACTGCGCCCCAAAACGACGATCTGGCTAAAGCCTTTCGTCAGTCCGAAACATGGCAGGATCTGCATGTCGGCCTGGCACGATATGGGCTGGAACTGCGGCTGCAGGGCAACGGCCTGGTGCTGGATTCTGGCAAACGTGGCGCATCGATCAAAGCGAGCACCATCGGCCGCGCATATTCCAAGGCCGCCCTGCAGAAGCGCCTGGGAGCGTTCCAGGCCCCTTCCCGCCAGGCGCAGCAGATCCTGGCCACGAGGGGCGCGGCGCAGCACCGGGCGGCGGGCCGTGGGTCTGCTACCAGGCCGATACCTGGAGCGCGCCAAAGGCCGCTCAGCGGCCCGCGCAAGCAATATCGGAAACGGCCGATCACTAGCCATCCTGGCCAGGCCAGGCTCTGGCGTCGCTACCTGACACTGCAGCGGCAGCGGAAATCGCTGCTGGTGCTGGCATTCAAGACCTGGCGGGATTTTCTGATCTTTGAGGCCTCAACAGACCCACTGGCCATGGCCATTGTTATGTCGCAGCGGCAGATCATTGAGGCGATTAAACCCCTTCGCACACCAAAGCGTTCAGCCAATCAAGAACTGTTCCGCTGATCTACAGAATGCTGCTACGAAGCTTCCCGGTCTAATAACAGACCGCACCTCGTTTAGAGAACCTTTTTGTCCACCCTCAATCTAAAACGATTCAGCAGGTCTAAACTTCCGTGATTTCGGATAATATTTCTCGCCGTCGGGCAATTGCAAACCAGTTAGCGGCCCTCAGGTCTGGGCCTGTCTGCTGTCCATCCGGGCTGCTTTCCAGACGTCATTGGCGGCACCGATATTCAAGACGGCGATGCCAATACCGACAACAAGATCCGGCCAGCCCGAGGCCCAATACATTGTCACAACACCGGCAACCAGAATGGCCCCATTGGCATAGGCATCGTTCCGGGCGGACAGGAAAGCCGCCTTGGTCAAGCTGCCACTGTGATGCCGGAAACGGGCCAAGATGTAGGCGCAGGTGACATTCACGGCCAAAGCGCCAAGGCCAGCCAATGTCAGGGCGACCGGCTCCGGCGGCACGGGGGCCCAAAACTTCTCCCAAGCCATCCACGCCGTGGCAAGGCCGGGAACCAGCAGGATAGCTGCCAGCGCCATGCCCAGCCTACTGCGCGCCTGGAGAGACCAACCCAGCGCAAGCAGGATGAGGAAATTGACCGAAGCATCTTCCAGGAAGTCGACGCTATCTGCGAACAGCGACACCGAGCCGATCGACAATGCGACGCTGAACTCGATAACGAAATAAGCCAGGTTGGCGCAAGCGACGAACTTGACGGCTTTCCTGAGCTCAATGTTATCGCCCGGATCAATCGCCCCCATGCACGCTCTCCTTCTGAAAAGCCAGCCGGACCACCAGGCCCGGCGCTTTATCATGCAGCGTCACCTGGATGTGATGGACCTCTGCTACAGCCGAAACCAGCGACAGCCCCAATCCATTGCCTGCTGTCGTGCGGCTGCTTTCCAGGCGGTAGAAACGGCGGAATACCTTTTCGCGAGCGTCCAAGGGAATGCCCGGGCCATTGTCAGACACTGTTCCGACAACGCCATCAACTCCATCCATAAGACCGAAATGGATCGTCGCTCCCGGCGGACAATGCCGGATGGAATTTTCCACCAGATTTGCAAGCATCTGGGTCAGCAACTCCTTGTCGCCATGCACCAGAACACCATCCGCAATATCGGCGCTGATAACCTGGCCATTATCTTCGGCAACAGCCGAATAGGTGTCGCATATCGATCGGAACAAAATGGACAGGTCGACTGCGCTGAAAGCCGCCTTGCGCGTGCCAGCTTCAATCTGGGCAATCCGCAGCAGGGCCGCGAAAGTCTGGAGAATGGCGTCAACATCTGAGATGGCGAGACCAACGGCACTCTTGTATCCCTCGACGGTAGTGCTCTTTGCCTGCGCTGCCTCCAGCTTCTGCCGCAAGCGGCTCAACGGGGTGCGCAGGTCATGGGCTATGTCGTTGGAGACCTGGCGCAGGCTGTCGATAAGCGCCTGCAACCGGTCGAACATTTCGTTCAGACCCTGCGCCAGACGATCAATTTCGTCACCGGTACCCCGGGTCGGGATGCGGTCGCGTAAATTACCAGTGACGATGACCTGAGCCGTCCGCGAAATCTCATCAATGCGGCGCAGGAAGCCGGTACTCAGCAGGATGCCGCCACCGAAGCCAAGGACGATAATCAGCGCAAATGCCGCAACAAAGGCCCTGATAATTGCTTCCTGTGCTTCGACAACCCTGAAGCTGTCCTCGGCAACCAGGAGAAAGCTGCCGTCCTCAAATTTCTGACCGAACGCCAGCAACACGCGCTCTCGAGCGATACCGTTCGGTGCCGACGCCTCTTCACCAGAGCTGGGCTGCTGGAGTTCGTGCCAGCCCACTACAGGCTTCCGCGGCGATAGAGTACCCGCCAATCGCTGCCCGGCCGGGTCGAGCAATAGATAATACGTGGAAGGACGCAGCCCAGCATTGAGGCGAATTCCTATTTCGTCCCTCACATGCATCAGGCCATCTTCCTCATACTCCTCATTCAGGGATGCGACTTCGGCCGACACGATGTGAACTAGTCCGTCGCGCAGGGCATTGCCGGTAACAACATAGACAACAGAGAAAAGGATGAGCACCGACACACTGAAGAGCCCTGCATAGAGCAGAGCCAATCGAAACCCGATTGTCTTGAAGACTCTATTCAGGCGCATGCATGCTATATCCGGCACCGCGAACCGTGTGTATCAGCTCCACGCCGAAGCCACGGTCGACCTTGCTGCGCAGGCGACTGATATGGGTTTCGACCACATTGGTCTGCGGGTCGAAATGGAAATGCCAGACATTCTCCAGCAGCATGGTCCGCGTCACCACCCGCCCGGCATGCCGCATCAGGTATTCCAGCAGCTTGAACTCCTGGGGCTGCAACTCGATGCGTGTGCCAGCTCTGGAAACCGACCGGCGAACCAGATCCATCTCTATGTCAGCGACCCTTAGCGTAGTTTCGACCTGCATGACGGGCGGGCGGCGCGCCAGGGCATTCACCCGGGCCATCAACTCAGCAAAGGCAAACGGCTTCACCAGATAGTCATCACCGCCCGCCTCCAGGCCTTCGACACGGTCGTCGATACCTCCCAGCGCGGTCAGGAACAGGACGGGTGTGCGGACAGCTGCGCTGCGAATGGTCTTGACGATTCCCAGCCCGTCGAGGCCCGGTAACATACGGTCGACAATCATGACGTCGTATTGCTCGCCCGCGGCCATGAACAGGCCATCGCGGCCGTTGGCCGCGTGGTCGGTCGTGTGGCCAGCTTCTTTCATGCCGCCGATGATGTACTCGGCGGTTTCCTGGTCATCTTCGATAAGCAGCAGCTTCATAGCCGTTTTTGGCCAGAGATTTAAGTTGCGAGGCACGGTCGGAAGACTACCTGCGCGGTCAGGCCATACAACGGGCATAACAGGAAAAACGCCAACATTACTAAAAAGTATAGCCTGGGCATCATTGCCCCAAAGTTGGCTGGCCCACATTGGCCCCGATTCAATGCCTTGGGGTATCATTCATGGCCAGCCAGCCAGACCTATCCGTCGTCATACCGGTTCACAACGAAGAGAAGTGCATCTCCGCACTCATCTCCGAGACCTGCCGTGTCCTGCGCGGCCATCTCGCGTTCGAAATCATCGTCATCGACGACGCATCCGAAGACGATACACCTCGCCTCCTGCAACAGTGCCTGGAATCCGCTCCCGAGCTACGGCCCATTCGGCATGCGCGGCAGGCCGGGCAATCCATGGCCATCCTGACCGGCGTGCAGGCCGCCCGCGCGGACATGATCGTCACCATGGATGGCGACGGCCAGAACGACCCTCTCGATATCCTGGCCTTCTGGGGCGTGATGATGGATGCCTCAGACAGCGAAGGCCTGCTCTTGGCGGGCCAGCGGGTCCGCCGCCAGGATACCTTCATCAAGAAGATGTCCTCCAAAATCGCCAATGCTGTTCGCGCCTCCATTCTGCGCGACGCCACACCGGACACAGGGTGCGGCATGAAGATGTTCAGCCGGGCCATGTTCATGCGGCTGCCGACCTTCAATCACATGCACCGCTTTCTGCCTGTCCTGGTCATCCGCATGGGTGGCCGCGTCGCCTCCCTGCCGGTCAACCACCGGCCCCGGCGCGGCGGGCGATCGCATTATGGAACGCTCGACCGGCTTGCGGTCGGTCTCGTCGACCTCTTTGGCGTCTATTGGCTCAGGCTCCGTTGGACTGACAACGGTGGCGCGACTCTCCTCAAGAACAACAACTGAGATTGACATGTTGCCGGATTATCTTCAGCGGCTGCTCGGCAGCCTTGATCTCTGGGCTGTCGTGGGTTTCCTCGGCCAGCTCGTCTTCGCCTCCCGCTTTATCGTCCAGTGGGTCCATGCTGAACGCGTTGGCCGTAGCGAGATACCCCTCGCTTTCTGGTTCCTGAGCATAGTGGGCGGCATCATCCTGCTGTTCTACGCCATCAAGATTGCCAACATCGTTTTCATCATTGGCCAGGTTACCGGCCTCGTCATCTATTTGCGGAACCTGCACCTGATTCTCCAGTCGCGGCGCACCGTTTCCCATGAGGGGAGCGTTGCCAGTGTTTGAAATCCGTGACCGTTCCCATCTGACGCCGTATCTGCTGACCGGCGCCGTCATCCTGATTGGCCTATACGCCCGGCCGCTGCTGCCGCTCGATGAAACACGCTACCTGTCGGTTGCCTGGGACATGCATGTCAGCGGCAACTGGCTGGTGCCACATCTGAACGGTGAGCCTTACGAGCACAAGCCGCCGCTCCTGTTTTGGCTGATCCAGATGGTCTGGGGCGTTCTCGGAGTCTCCGAAACGGCAGCCAGGCTGGTGCCACCGGCTTTCGGCCTTGGCGCGCTCGGACTGACGCAGCTTCTTGGCCGTCTGTTGTGGCCCGGCGAAGAGGGCCACAAGGCGGGTGCCTACGCCTCTCTCATGGTCGCGGCAGCACTTTGGTGGATGGTCTTCTCATCGCTGGTGATGTTCGACCTGATGGTCGCCTTCTTCGCCCTGCTGGGATGGGTCGGCCTCGCCTATAGCCTGCGCCCAGGCAAGCTTCTCGGCGGCATGGCCTTGGTCGGCCTCGCGATTGGTGGCGGCATTCTCGCGAAAGGTCCGGTCATCCTGCTGTTCGTCATTCCGGCCGGTCTGCTCGGGCCGCTCTGGGCACCTGGCGGCCTAAAGATCCACTGGAGGCGCTGGTATGCCGGTTTGCTGGCTGCCGCGTTGACTGGCATCGCCATCGGGCTGGCATGGGCTATTCCGGCGGCGGTGGCGGGTGGTGAGACCTTTGCCGAGAACCTGCTCTGGGGCCAGACCGTCAACCGGGTTTCCAACAGCTTCGCGCATCAGCGGCCGTTCCTGTGGTATTTGCCGCTGCTGCCGCTCATCCTGTTTCCGTGGTCGGTTTGGCCGAATACCTGGCTCTCGCTGAAGGGCTGGGTGCGCTCACGAGACCGGAGCTTCTTCCTCACACTTCTGGTGCCGCTGCTGGTGTTCCTTGCTTTCTGCAAGATCAGCGGGAAGCAGCCTCAGTATCTGTTGCCGTTATTCCCACTGGTGATGCTGGCTGTTGCACGTGGCCTGACGGCGCCCTGGAGCCGCATGAAGGCTACTCCGGCAATCTGGCCCGTGACCGGTATCCTGGTTGCGCTCGGCCTCGGATTATTGGCTGCACCATTCATCCTGGCCCTCGATACCCGCCTGCAGAATGCCGACTGGGCCGGGACGGTGTCGGAACTGCATGTTCCGGCGGGCCTGATGGTACTGGTCGTCGCGGGTCTCGCGCATTGGATTGGATTGCGGGGGCGTCTTGAAGACGGGCTCCACGCCTGCACGATGGCCGTGTTCGGACTATTCGCCATCGCTCATCTGGTCGTCTTCAATCCGGCACTGCGGGATACCTATGACCTGAAGCCGATCAGCGGCGTCATCGCGAACTATCAGAAATCGGGCTACGACATTGCCTTCGCTGGCGATTACGCGGGGGAATACAATTTCTATGGCCGCCTGCAGCGACCCATTACCGAACTGTACCTCCATGAAGTCGCCGACTGGGCCGCCAAGCATCCGAACGGTGTCGTCGTAACCCTGTTTCGTGACGAACTGGCACCTTTCCCGCCTCTCTTCAGTCAACCCCAGCGCGGCCGCATCGCTGCCCTGCTGCCGTCGCGCGCCTATCGCGCCGAGCCCGACGCCCGCTCGATGTTCCTGAGTGCCAGCATACCAGAGAGGCGGACACCATGATTATGCCGACTCTCAGAAAACCGCTGACGACCAGGCTCCATGAACTGGCCGTTCGGCAGGACAGATGGATGCTCCCTCTGGTAGCGGCCTTTATCATTTGCCCGCTTTCGGCGGCGCTGGTCGACCCCTGGCTGGCCCTGTTCATTAGCAAGCATCAGGATGCATGGCCGATCCGCGCGGCACAGTGGGCAACTGATTTCGGGAATGCCTGGCGATACCTGATTGGTCTGGCTGTCCTGTTTGCCGGTTCATACCTGTTCAAGAACGCCAGCCAGTTCCGCTACCGTTGCGTCTACGTCTTCGTGACCATCTGCGCCAGCAGCATCTTCACCGAGGTGCTGGCTATCATCATTGGCCGATCACGGCCCCGACTCCTGCTGGAACAAGGTATTTATCAGCTCTCCCTGCTGAATGGCTTCAAGCCGTATGACTCCCTGCCGTCATCGCATGCGGCATCCGTGCTGGCCTTCGTGTTCGGCGCCGCGCTGGTATTCCCTGATGCCCGCAAGGTGCTTTTCACCTACGGCCTGCTGCTGGCCGCAACGCGCATTCTCATAAATGCCCACTATTTCGGCGACGTCGTCGCGGCTGCCGCGGTGTCGGGCGCAACCGCATTGTTCCTGGTCCGCTATCTGCCGGAGCCACGGAAATCCTTGCCCGGCAATGTCATTACCATGAGGAAAGCCCGATGAGGCTGCCATCCCGTTTCAGCTTCTGGCTGACCTGCATCGCCGTTTTCGTCGGCGTTTCGTCTTGCGTCCGCATTGGCCTGGCCATCTGGATCAGCGCCGACGGCCATTCGACAGGCCCGTTGCTGGGCGCCATTGCGGTGGGCCTGCTGCATGACGCCAGCATGGGCGTTGCTCTGGGGCTGCCATTTCTGGCCGGAATCTACGCACTAAGCTTCCTGTGGCGCCGGAAATATGGCCGCTGGATCGGCCATATTATGCTGCTCGTCTTCAGCGGTGTTCTGGTCTTCTCGTCCATGGCCGAGTTCTTTTTCTGGAACGAATTCAGCGGCCGGTTCAATGGCATTGCCGTGAATTATCTCATCTTCCCCCGCGAGGTAATCGGCAATATCGGTGAATCCTTCAACCTCGCCCTGTACATGCCAATCGCTGGCGTCGCGGCACTGGCTTTGTATCTGGCGCTGTTCCGTCGTCTTGAGGCTGCGCTTTTGGCCAGGCACTCGCCGTCAGAACTGATATTCAGCATCGCCAGCATTCCCGTTCTGGCCGGTATTGCCGCGCTCAGCCTGCACTTGGCGCCATTTGCACCGAGCCGCGACCGGGAAATCAACGAAGTCGCCCAGAACGGCATGTTCAGCATGGCTAAGGCCTTCCTGACCAACGACTCCCAGTATGACGGCCAGTATGCCGGGATGGATGAGGCCGGTGCCATCAAGCTGCTGCGCGGCGTCGTTGCCCAGAACAACACAACCTTTCTGGCTTCAGTGACCGAACGCTCCCTGTTGAGGCATGTCGACAACGGCCGGATTCCGAAGAAACTGAATGTCGTGCTGGTCATCAACGAGTCTTTCGGATCGACGTATATCGACAGCCTGGATAACAGGCGGGGCGAGTCAATCTCTCCGAACATCGACCGGCTGGCCAAAGACGGCCTGCTCTTCACCAATGTCTATGCGACTGGCGACCGGACTGTGCGCGGTCTGGAAGCCCTGCTGACGTCGTTCGCACCCATCCCCGGCATTTCCACAGCGCGCCGCAACGGATCCGAGGGCATGAATTCGATGCCATATCTGCTGCGTCAGTTTGGCTACCAATCCGCCTTCCTGTACGCGGGTGACGGCCGGTTCGACAACATGGGTCATTTCTGGGAAACGACCGGCTTCGATAACGTCTGGGATGAACGGGATTTTACCGAGAAAGGCTTCAAGACCATTTGGGGCTATGCCGACGAATACCTGTACAAGGAGGCCTCGAACCGGCTCGACCAGATGACCAGTGATGGACGACCCGCTTTCCTGGCCATGCTGACTGTGTCGAACCACCGGCCTTACACCTATCCGGAAGGCCGGATCGCCAAAGACCCGAACGCCAAGACCCGAACCAACGCCGCCACCTATGCCGACTGGGCCTTCGGCAATTTCGTCGACAGCGCTCGTGGCAAGCCATGGTTCGACAATACCGTCTTCATATTCATCGGCGACCATGGCCCGAAAGTGAATGGCTCAGCGCACGTGCCCGTTGATGGTTTCCGCGTGCCGCTGCTCTTCTATTCGCCCAGGCATATTGCTGCCGCCCGGGATGGCACGCTGGGCTCCAGCCTGGATATGGCGCCAACCTTGATGGGCCTGCTCGGCATCAGCTTTGAAAGCCCGTTCTTTGGCGTGGATCTGCGCCGCGTGCCTGAAGGCGGTGGACGCATCGCGATGGCGCACAACTTCTCAGTGGCTTTCGGCACCGAAGGCAAGCTGGTCGTACTAGAGCCAAACCGAACTGTGCGTGGCTATACCTTCGAACCCGGCCCAACGCAGCCGCAGTGGCAGAAATGGGTCGACCCGCAAGTTATGGACCTCGGTATTGCCCAGACGCAGACCGCTCACCGAATGTTCTACGGTCATCAGTATCACGAACTGTCAAATACCGACGGGATGCGCTTGGCGACGCCAGATCCGAAACCGACGGCAGAACTGAGACGGTAGTCAGGCAGCTTTCTCGGGTAGGTCCGGGGTCATCAAGATCAGGCCGATGGCATCAACGATGAGTACAGCTTGAGCGGTGCAAGAACCATGTTGACCTGGAGCCACTCGGGCAGCAACGGGCTTGGCGCGGTGTAAATGGCGGTGTCATGAATCCGCGTAGGACAACGAACACAAGCGCAACGTTCCACTGGATGTCAGAAGCGTCAAGATCACGCCCGGCAGAGGCTCTCGGCGCGTCATAATACAAAACCAAGACTGGCTTGCATCTCTCAAAGGCACAGAAATCCGCTTGGCATGGACTTGGAGGACGGCCCGATACCTTCGTCCACATAAAATCCGTTGAGCGCCGAAGGTGCGTATAAGGTTCTCGCCACTAGGCGAGCAGGATAGTGGTGGGCCCACCACGCCTATCCTGCCGTCCTCACGACAGAGAATTGGGGGGCGCCAAGTCGGAAAACTCAGAGAAATTCGGAGAAATTCTCTGAATATGCCGATGTCATAGAGAACACGGAGAAAGATAGAGAATAATTAGATAATCCCGGAGAATGATAGAGAGAATCCGTAACACCCCTATTCTAGCGTGCATCACTATTGCGAACCGCCCTAACCGGCTGATATTGCAGAGTGTTTCATGGGGGTTTTGTATTCATGCGGGTGGCGATCTACGCCAGGCATTCCACTGAGAAGCAGGAACACTCCACTAGGGACCAGATCGCCCGCTGTGAGGCGTTCTGCCGCCGGGTCGGATACGAGATCGCAGCCACCTTCTCCGATGAAGGCATCTCCGGTGCTGCGATGCAAAATCGCCCGGGCATCCGCAAGCTGATCGAAGCGGCCCTGGATGGCGAGTTCAACAGGATCATCTCCGAAGATCTCTCCCGCATTAGCCGCGACCAGGGCGATCTGGCCCATTTCTACAAAAAGCTGCTGTTCTTAAACATCAACCTGGAAACGATAGCCGAGGGAGATGTTTCAGAGCTGCACATCGGCCTCAAAGGCACGATGAATGCCCTCTACCTGAAAGACCTGGCCGACAAGACCAAGCGGGGGATGCTCGCAGCTGTGCTTAACGGCTCGATCCCTGGCGGTCGCACATTCGGCTATGACATTGTCCATCGCCTGAACGAACGCGGCGAACCGATACCTGGGTTGCGAAAGATCAACCCTATCGAGGCCGAGATCGTAAGGACGATCTTCACCAGGTACGACCAGGGCGAAACCTTGCTCCGCATCTGTGAGCATCTGAACGACAACGGCTTCGCCGCACCGAAAGGCGGCACCAAATGGCAAAAGTCGGCGCTGATCGGGACGTTCGCCAGGCAGACCGGCATTCTCCGCAACACGCTCTATAAAGGCATGCTGACTTTTGACAAGCTGGCATATCGAAAACATCCAGAGACTGGAAAGCGGGTGTCGATGATCCGGCCGGAGCATGAGTGGATCCGCGTGCCGGCGCCAGAGTTGGCGATACTAAGCGAAGACCTGTTCGACAGCGTGCAACGACATATCGAGGAACGGTCGAACAGTTTCCGTCAACGCCGATTGATCATTAAGGTGATGACCGGTGAGGAAAAGGCGAAGCGCCAGCGCGGATATGTTCGCAATTGGCGCGCGCGGCAAAAGACTGCAAAGAAAACGCGCGAACAGCCGTTTTACATCACGTCAGGAAAATTGTGGTGCTCGAAACATGATGCGGCCTTCATCCATCGCCGCGCGAAACTGAGTGGCTGCCCGCATAAAGGCTGCCCAAATCAAAACTTGCCTCTAGAATACATACTGCCTCTGGTGCTGGAAGATGTGCAGAAATTCAGCGCGGCCGATCTGAGCACCTACTACCAGGAAAATAGGAGCCGGCGTGCATTTCTAGAGGGCGAGCTGCGGAGCCTCATCGCTGAACTCAGCCGCGTACAATCTGAAATACGCGCACTGCTGGAAACGATTGTTCGCTCGCAGCGCGGACCTGAAACGCTTTCGCACATCCAGGAACGCGAGAAAGAAAGCGGAAGACTGAAGCTAGATATTGAACAGGCAAAAGCAGAGCTGGAAAATATTACTGCCGTCCCCGATGCCGATATGAAATTGATTGCGCAGCGCGTGCAGGAAACAGTCAACAAATGGCTGGCATCTGATCACGACAGCACAAAGGCTTTGCACGACTGCGTCTATAAGATTCGCATCATCTCGTTCTGGAATGAAGCCGAGCAAAGTATGCAGCATCGAGCGAAAGTCGCGTGGGACATGCCGGCATTGATCAGAGCGTTCTCAATGTCCGCGGACAAGCTCGCTGCTTAATTTTACCAAAGCTGTCAGAACCCTCAGGGATCAGCGCTCATACAGCCGATGCGAAATTATATTGATCTGGATTGTATTCGTAAGACTTCCGTTTTCTCATCAAAAGAAATCGTGGAGACAACTGGCGGAGCCTGATCGTTCATCCGCCCTGTAACCACCTTTGGATTTACATATGTCTTAGCCGAGCTCGAAATGAGTTCGCGCAGGACTTGAAAAAGCCGTATCGCTTTATTGAACTTAACTTCGAAATCGTCATATTTCACGAGTATTCCTGGGCCGCCATTCCGCCTCGGGAGACGGATACCTTCTGGTCTGACGACATAATCGGCGTGCGCATATCCGTTGCGTAAATCCGAGTCGAATGCGTCTAGCAGAATATTCTTGATCCCGATGAAGTTGAGTTCTTCAGCATGACCGAGCATTGCCCGCATCACTTTATTGGCGTTAGGAGCAATCGCCACTCCGCGCTGGTCAAATTTAGTGATCAAGCCATGGAATGGTACGGGCGCATAGTTTTGCTTGGATGTAATTCGCATCATGTTCATAGGGACTTCATAAAGTCCCGCACACTCAGATAAGTATGAATAAAAAGAAAGCGCCACACGCACTCGAATTGGTGAAGGAGGAATTTTTGAAATGAGGTCGAGGTATTCGTCAAATGCCTTGGTCGCTTCAACCGCTGTTGACCATCCTCCTTCCTGCGCGCCACGAAACTCCGGGCTTAACGCCATAGCAAACTGAAGTTCCTCTTGAGACCGAGCAGCCTCAAAAAGCTCATTCAATGCTGTCAGGCACTGTCGCTCGAAGGCAGCTAATTTAACGTCAGAGAACTGATCTGGGCGCTCAGCCATATCGCTCAATTCCCAGTAACGGCATTCCAGATTCAGATGTCAGTTCGCCGTGTTGCTTCAATGCACCGCATGTACTCTGGATAGAGCAGCGTACTGGTTTTACCGAAAAGATGATGCTCGATCCGGACACGCGCCTCATATTCAAGCGCGCAATCGCGCAGCCGGATATCGGCAAGCCAGTCAGCTGCATCATTGGAGAAATAGCGAACGGCTGACAGGGGGGCGTGGCGAAGATAAAGCAAATAGCCACCCTCCATCGCACTTTGGGTTAGGCCTGGCGTAGCCAGGACCAAAAAGCCGATGGTGAAAAGGCCGGCGGCGATCGCAATGTATACTCCCAGGATCTGGCCAAATTGGACGCGGACGAAGCGCCAAATCGACCGACGCTTACGGCCTATGGTCTTCTGGTAGCTTTCAACCTGCTCAACTAAAAATTCCTGGCTCATAGAACCCCCTGATGCTGTTTCATTATGGTAACAGCCGTTTTGGACAATGAGCATTAGATTCCATCGTCGCCAGCAAATGTATCAACGACGGAAGAGGGTTCAGTTGACCAGGTGACTGCCTGAGCATGCCGCCCAGGTACGAAGCCGGGGACCGGATAAGCCTGTTATTCCTATCTTTTGGCCGCATCAAGGCCACAGCGGCGGCAAGTAGGGCTTTTTCTCGACCATGAACCTCAATAGCGCGGCTCCATGCACCTGAATGGAATAGCCCCAATCTTTGCATTCTAACGGCATCTAGCACGTCAAATGGATCCAGCGCTTGGATGATTGTCGCTCTGGCAGGGTGCAAAGCGGCTGCGGCTTTTCGCGCCACTTCGGTCGTTTCTGGAGAAGAATCCGGGAGGGCAGGGGCACAAGTTTTGCCCATTACCTTTCCTGTCGTAATCAACCCGGTATCAGCCTTTGCAGGCATATCAGGATCTCGGCGCGCGGCAGCCGTAGGCGTAGCTCGCGCGCTGATGGGCGTCGCGGCAGCGACGCTCCTTTCATCCTTCGTACAATAGTTATTAGTTTTTATTTCCGAAGGGTGCGCCTGTTTTTGCGTACCAGACAATACCGGCGCGGGGCCGATTCGATTGATGCGGACCCAGCCTGCTGGCAGCACCGTAATTTTCGACGGCAGATGATGACGTGGATTGTGGCTGGGGCGGATCTCCCTTGCGACATAACGCAGCTCGATGAGCCTGGCCAAGGAATACTGGATGCCTCGACGGCTGCACCCCACACGCTGGGCCAGCTCGGGAATGCTTACTGTTGTGATGCCCAAGTCATTCAGGAATGCCAGCTGCTGCAATAGCAGCTCCTGGGTGCCGGTGAGGCGATGACCAGGCCCATGCCGTTCCTGGCGAGGCCTACGCGGTCGCGGTGTGCGGATCTCCGCATTGGTCGCTGGATCGTATTCAGCTTCCCTCGATCTAATCGCCGCTAACTCGGCCGCGATCTTGGCATTCCATTCCTCCTGGCGACGCTGTTTCCAGCCTGCCAGGTCGTCGGATTGCTCGTGATTCATATGTATCCGGCATACCCAGCACCGGGCATGGCCGCACAAAACCGCCGCGCAAAATGCACGTTGGTCTTGACCAGGTCATGTCAGGGGAATAGGATGCGCCTTACAAACACAGCGTATCCAATTCCTAAAAACCTCGCAGCGCCAACTGCGGGGTTTTTGCTTTTTTAGGGCTGGGAGATAGTGATCGCCGCCTCCAGGTTGAGGCTCCGGCGAAGTTACTTGTCCTTCCGGTCGAACTCAGATAATTTCTCTGCGTCCGACCGGAAAGCTCCAAGTGGTTGCGGGAGTAGGATCTGAACCTACGACCTTCAGGTTAAGAAGCCGGCCAACCCCGCCTCGCGTTACCCCCGCATATATAGATGTGCGAGATCCGCCATATGGATAGTCGACCCGGGGCCAGCTTTCGACATCCTGCGGTTCGAGGCATCTCGGGTCGATACAGCCCATCCCCAGGTCTGCGGAATGCCAGCTCCGACTGGATTGGGAGCAAAGCCGCTGCAACAGCCTTCCCGATTCGCCCGCCAGTCACGGCTACGTTGCAGGGCCCCAGGCGCGGACGACGACCAATTCCTGCGATCAGGGATGGCGAGCCGGCCTGAGTCTGGCCGCGATGCTATTCAGGCAATTTCCGGGACAGTGGGCCAACTTCAGATTCCCAAGCTTTGATGCAGGTTCGATTACCGCGCCGCCACCATAATCATTTCGACCTTCAGCGCGGCGGATGCGAGCTTCGCCTGCCAGCAGGCCCGCGAGGGCGGCGCCCCGGGCGTCACCCATCGGTCCCACACGGCATTGACGGCCTCATAGTCGGACATATCGGCGAGGATAATGGCGACAAACAACAGCTTGTCTTTGCTGCTGCCGGTCAGCGCCAGCCGCTCCTTCGCCTTTTCAAACAACTGCGCGACCTGCTCTGCAGCCGAAAGATTTACGTCATAAGGGGCCTTCGGCGTGACGGCGAAGAAGGCCAGATTGCCACTGGCAACAGCCAGACTCGACCGCGCGGTGACTCCGAACCGCGTGATCATGTCTTCCAGCATCGAGGTTTCACTTGTCATGAATCATATCCCGGATCGGAGCGTTCCAGGCTGCGCCGGAAGGCATCCCATTCGATATCCTGCCGCTCGCCGACCGCCATGCGGTCGTAGGAAACGGCATATTGCGCAGCTGTCCTTTCGGGAATTCCCGCCGTCACGGGAGCCAGGGGCGCGCCAGCCGACTGGATCGCAAGCTGCGCGCGGCAGGAGCGTTCCAGGTTATGCATCAGCTTGAAAGCTTCGGCCACACTGCGCCCGCAGGTGAGCAACCCGTGATGCCGCAGGATGAAAACCGACTTGGTTCCAAGATCAGTTACCAGGCGCTGGCGTTCATCCAGATCCAGGGCGATGCCCTCATAAGCATGATAGGCAATCCGATTGTGGAACTGCATGGCCCACTGGTTGAGTGGCAACAAACCGTCGCGCTGACAGGATACCGCCACGCCAGCCACCGTATGCGTGTGCAGTATGCAGGCCACGTCGGGGCGCGCCGCGTGAATCGCGCTGTGGATGGTGAAGCCGGCCGGGTTGATGCCGAGCCCCAGCGGATCGTAGATCACGCTGCCATCGACATCGACCGTCACCAGATTAGAGGCCGTAACCTCATCAAACCGCATGCCATAGGCGTTGATCAGGAAGCGGTCATGCGTGCCGGGAACGCGTGCCGAGATATGCGTGAAAATGCTGTCATCCATGCCGTGGCGATGGATAAGCCGGTAAGCGGCCGCCAGATCGACCCGCGCCCGCCAGAGTGGGCTCGCCTTGCTGTTCGACAGGTCGCGCGCCGGAATCATGCTCAGGCCATGCCCGCAACATCGAGCAGGCTGGTCTCCAGCCGCTTCAGCCCTTCATCCAACAGCGAGTCCGAAATTGTCAGCGGCATCAGGAAGCGGATGACATTGCCGTGGACACCGCAGGACAGCAGGATCAGGCCATTCTCGGCAGCCTTGGCGGTCAGTCGCTGCGCCAGTGAGCCATCCGGGCGGCCATCGCCATCCACCAGATCCATCGCCACCATGGCGCCGAGACCACGAACGGCCCCGATGCACCGCAGGCTGTTGCGCCGCGCCATCTGGCCCAATCGGTCGCGCAGCTTGTCGCCCAGCGTGTTGGCCTTCTCGACCAGTTTCTCTTCCGCGATCACATCCAGAGTGGCCAGCGCCGCCGCGATGGCGACCGGATTGCCCGCGTAAGTTCCGCCCAGACCGCCGGGATTGGCGGCATCCATGATCTCGGCCCGGCCGGTGACGGCAGACAACGGGAAACCGCCAGCCAGGCTTTTCGCCATCGTCATCAGATCAGGCACGACGCCGCCATGTTCGATGGCGAACATCCTGCCGGTGCGACCGAAACCGGCCTGGATTTCATCGGCCACCAGCAGGATGCCGTTCTCGTCGCAAAGCTGACGCAGTTTTTGCAGGAAGGCCGGCGGCGCGACATTGAAACCACCCTCGCCTTGCACCGGCTCAACGATGACGGCTGCAACGCGCTGCGGATCGACGTCCGCGCGGAACAGGGTCTCCAGCGCGGCGAAGGCCGCTGCACCATCGGCGTCGGTCTGCTCATCCGGGAACGGGACATGATAGATCTCGCCTGGAAACGGTCCAAAGCCGACCTTGTAGGGTTTGACCTTGCCGGTCAGCGCCATGGTCATCAGCGTCCGGCCATGGAACGAGGCCGAGAAAGCGATCACCGCCGGGCGGCTAGTATAGGCACGCGCGATCTTGATGGCATTCTCGACGGCCTCGGCACCGGTTGTGACCAGCAGGGTTTTCTTTGCATGGTCGCCAGGCGTCATCGCATTCAGGCGCTCGCAAAGCCTGATGTAGCTCTCATACTGGCCGACCTGGAAGCAGGTATGAGTAAAAGCATCAAGCTGCGCATGGGCCGCGGCAATCACCTTGGGATGCCGGTGACCGACATTCAGCACGCCAATGCCGCCGGCGAAATCAACCATCTGGCGACCCGACTCGTCCCAGACTTCCGAGCCTTCCGCCTTTGCCACATAGATCGGCAACGGGGTGGACAGGCCGCGCGGAATCGCAGCGGTACGGCGGGCGAGAAGGGTTTCACTCTGCGGCGACATGCGCGGACTCCGGGTTGGCTGGGGTAATGGCTTTTGGGCAGATCAGGCCGGGATGAGATGCATGTCGCGGCGACGCCAGGCGAGCTGCAATGTATTGCCCTCATGGATGTCGGTCGCCTGTACGAAGGGAATCCGGGCGCGCAGCGACAGGCCGTGACCACCGCCGATCAGCAGCACGCTGTCGCCGTAATTCACCAGCGCCTCGACGGTGAATGAAACAATGCAATGCTCGCCCGCCTCGCCGCCGCGCCAGACGCCGATCGCCTCGGGGCGGATCAGTCCATGAAACCGATCGCCTTCCGGCGCTGGCAGGTCGAGCGCACCGAGTCCAGCCGCGGTCAGCCCCCCATCCGTGCCACGGGTGACATCGAGGAAGTTGCTATCGCCGACGAAGCCGCCGACGAAACGTGTGGCCGGGCGCAGATAGACATCCAGCGGCGGCGCGAACTGTTCGACTGCACCCTGACTGAAAACTGCGATGCGATCCGACATGGTCATCGCCTCGGTCTGGTCATGGGTGACATAGATGGTGGTAATGCCGAGTTCGCGGTGGATGCGCTTGATCTCGACCTGCATATGCTCGCGCAGATTCTTGTCCAGTGCGCCCAGTGGCTCGTCGAGCAGCAGGACATCAGGTTCGAAGACCAGCGCGCGGGCGAGCGCCACACGCTGTTGCTGGCCGCCGGACAGTTCGCGCGGCTGCCGCCCGGCGAAATCGGCGAGGCCGACCATGGCGAGGGCATCCCTGGCGCGTTTCGCGATCTCCGCTGCGGGGCGTTTACGCATGCGTAGCGGGAAACCGACATTCTCGGCTGCCGTCATATGTGGGAACAGCGCGTAATTCTGGAATACCATTCCGATATTGCGCTGATGCGGCGGCACCGGTGCAATCTCGCGACCGCCGAGGCGAATGCTGCCGGCCGTCGGCTTCTCGAAGCCGGCCACCATCATCAAGGTCGTGGTCTTACCCGAACCGCTGGGTCCCAGGAAGGACACGAATTCGCCCTTCTGGATGTCCAGCGAGATGCCGCGCACGGCCTTCTGCCAGCCATCATAGGACTTCACCAGGTCGCGGATTTCCAGATAGGCCTTGGTCATTGTTCCATTTTCCCCTGCCAGCATGCCTCTCGCCGCGCTATTGGCGCGCGAATCAAGCGCGGTCATACCGGCCTCTTCACAACGACTCGCCAGATCAGCGGGCTGATAACTGCGAGCAGCACCACGCCAAACAGCAATGTCGACACAACGGAAATGATCGGATCGGCTTCGATGCGGATACTGTCAAACATCTTGCGCGGCAGCGTGGATGCGGCCTGACCTGAAATGAAGATCGCCACCACCGCCTCGTCGAAGGAATGGATAAAGGCAAACAAGCCGCCAATCAGGAAACCCGGACGCAATACCGGGAAGGTGACCTCCCAGAAGGTGCGTAGCGGGCCGGCGCCGAGATTCATGGCAGCGCGCTCCAGGTTACGGTCGAACCCCTTCAGCGCCGCGGCGATGATCAGATAGCTGACCGGAACCGACAGGCAGGTATGCGCCAGCACCACGCCCAGCGGCGAGTGAATAATCTTGAGATGGCTAAAATACGAATAATAGCCGAGCGCCATCACGATATGCGGCACGATCATCGGCATCATCAGCATCAGATTGACTGCCGAGCGGCCGAAGAAACGCTGCCGCACCATGGCGAAGGAGGCCGGAATGACCAGCAGAATGGTCAGCAGCATTGTGGCGAGGCCGATGCCGATGCTGTTGATTACCGGCTGGGTCCAGCGAGCATCTGCGAAGAAGGCGCGGTAATAGCCAAGCCAGTAGCCCGGCGGCGGAAACTCAAAGGAGGTCGCCGTGCTGAAGGACATCGGCACCACGATCAGCAGTGGGCCGACAACAAAAAGTGCGACAACCAGGGCGAAGGCGAGAACCAGGTTCATCCGTCAGCCCCAGAGTTTATCGAGGCCGACAAAGCGATTGTAGATCGCAAAGATCGCCAGCGTGACCAGCAGAAGAATGACGGAGGTGGCCGAGGCCTCGCCGAATTCGAGGAATTCCTCGATCTGGGTTCCGATCAAGCCGGCAATCATCTGCTCGCGCGGACTGCCAAGCAGCACCGGCGTGACATAGAAGCCCAGGCACATGATGAAGACGAGCGTGCAGCCATTCACAATGCCGGGTGCCGACAGCGGCAGAAAAACGCGATGGAAGGCCTGGAACGGCGTTGCACCGAGACTGCGTGCGGCGCGCACGAAATTCATGTCGATCTTCTTCATCACTGAATAGAGCGCCAGCACCATGAAGGGGATTAGAAGATGCACCATGGCCAGCGTGGAACTGAAGCGGGTGAACAGAAGCTGCGGCGCGGGCGACCAGCCGAATGCCTCCAGGATAGCGCGCAACGGGCCGTTGTTGCCGAGGATCACCATCCAGGCGAAGGTGCGGACCAGGAAGCTGGTCCAGAAGCTCATGGCGATAATCAGCAGCATCACCGTAGCGAAGTGCCCGCCCATCCGCACGATCATATAGGCCAGCGGATAGCTCATCAGCAGCGCGAAGATAGTGACGATACCGGCAGTCTGGAACGTGCCCCAGAGCACCCGCCAATAGAAGGAATCGCTGAGGAAAGACGTGTAGTGTTTCAGCGTGAAGCCAGGATCCATCACGCTGAAGAACACCACCTGTCCGAGCGGGACCAGGAAGAAAACCGCAAGAAAAGCCAGTGCCGGCAACAGCAGCAGCCATGCCTTCGCATCGCTGCTGCCGCTCTTGATGGCTGCCGAACCAACCGGCGGAACCATGGCGCTGACTTTTCCTATCGGCATCGTCCTGACCTGTCGACTTTCAGTTAACGCGAGATCCAGCGTTCGAACAGCTTGTTGGCTTCCGCCATCTGGTCACCAGCTTTGCTGGTATCCTGCTGCACCACCTTCTTGATGTTTTCCGGCGAGGTGGGGGTCAGCTTGGCATCTTCGGCCGAAATATGGTCGAAGGCTTTGGGGTTCAGCGGACCGTAGACATTGGCAAGGCTGAACTTGGCGATACGCTCGGGCTGCACGGCCGACTGGATGAACTTCCAGGCCAGCTCGCGGCGCGGTGAACCCTTCGACACGACCCAGTAGGCCTTGTCGAGCAGGGCCTGATTCCAAACCATCTCCACCGGGATACCTTCCTTGATCAGGCGCACTGGATAGGTCTGCCAGATGCCGATCAGGTCGACTTCGCCGTCACGCAGCAGCTGGCCCGACTGCGGGCCCTGCGTCCACCAGACCCGCATGGCGGGCTTGATCGTCTCCAGCTTGGCGAATGCCCGGTCGATATCCATCGGGAACAGCTTGTCAGCCGGCACGCCATCGGCGAGCAGGGCGAGCGCCAGCACGCGGCCGGCATGGCGCTGCAGGCAGCGAGCGCCGGGATACTTCTTCACATCGAAGAATTCCGCCCAGGTCTGCGGGCCGCCGTTCGGGAACTTGTCCTTGCGGTAGGAGATCAGCGTGGCGAAAGCGTGTGAGCCGACGCCATTCTGGAAGACCGCATCCTTCCACAGCTTCGACTGATCGATCGGCGACTGCTTGATGTCCTCGATGATGCCAGCCTCATTGGCGCGCACGATATCGGCGTCACCCAGCGTGGTGCAGTCGAATTCATAGACGCCCGTCTTGACCTGGGCGGCGAGCTTGGCAAACGACACCGGCGAGACGGTTTTGATCTCGACGTTGTTCTCGCGCATGAAAGGCTCGAACCAGTTGATCCGGGCAGATTCTTCCCACGGCCCGCCCCAGGTGTTGACGTACAGCACCTCGCGCGCATAGGCGCGATTGATAAAAGGCCCCGGGAAAGTCAGTGCCGCCGTGGCACCAGCCAGCTTGAGAGCAGATCGGCGATTCATGCCTTTTTTGGTACTGTCCGTCATAACACCCCTCCTCCGTTACGCCTGCGTCCAGGCGTTCGTACACTCACCCCAAAGAAGCCGCATATACGCGCTGCCAGTTGCCGTGGGTGATCTTGGCAACCTCCTCGGCATTGAAACCCCGGCGCTGCAGGCCACCGGTGATTTCGCCGATATTCTGTACATCCTTGAACCAGTCGGCCGGCGGCGCCTTGCCGGCATTCGTCACCGACCCGGCGCCATAATCGACACCGCGGGTCCAGCGTCCCGAACGCATCCAGTCCAGGTCCTTCTGGGTGGTGTTGTGGCTGCGATCCGTGCCAATTCCGACATGGTCGATCCCGGCGATATCGACGGTCTTGGCGACCATTTCGCACCAGTTGTCGACCGAAGCGCAGTAATGCGCGCCAGTGATGTTGCGATAGGTGGCGCAGCCGATCACGCCGCCATTATCGCGCAACGCCTTCAGCACATCGTCGGTCTTGTTGCGCTTGTGCGGAAAGAGCGTGTCGGAATTGGCGTGGCTGATCGCCACCGGCTTCTGCGAATGTTGGATGGCTTCCAGCGTGGTCTGGTTGCCGACATGCGACAGGTCAACCAGGATACCGGTACGGTTCATCTCGCGGATCACTTCCTTGCCATATCGGGCCAGGCCGGAATCGCGATCTTCGTAACAGCTGCCGCCAAGGTCGTTCTGGTTATTGTAGGTGAGTTGCACCACGCGTACGCCCATATCGGCAAACAGCTCGACGAAGGCAATGCGGCCCTCGAACAGCATGGCGTTCTGGAAGCCCAGCAGGATGGCCAGCTTGTTTTCTTTCACAGCGCGCTGCACGTCGGCTGCCGTGCGGGCAATCACGATCAGGTCGCTGTTGGTGCGTTCCATATCGCGCCAGCGCGTGATCGCATCCATAGATTCGATGGCATTTTCCCAGAAACCGAGCGTGACGGTGACGCAGCCGACCGTGCCTTTCAGCAGCGACTCGAAAACCTCACGATTAAAATGCCCGCATTGAAGTCCATCGACAATCATACCGGTATCCTTGCGAGGGGGGTTAGCTGGCAGCCGCCGGCGTATTTGTGGCTTGGGGCTGCGGCTGGGACAGAAGAGAGAAATCGGTGTCGTCGTCGTCGGGACGCCCGATCACCTTGCCGCTGGCATCGACCATCACCGTGCCGGCATGGCGGCGTGATGACACGGTATCCGGGGTGAGCGCACCGAGCGCCCGGGTATAAAGCCGTTCCCACAGGCCACGGTTGCTGGGAAAGCCTTCGGCCAGGATGCGACGCATGACAGGGTCCTGCGCAGAATCAGGGCGGCCGGCCGCGTCCAGACGGCGGCGATTGCACAGGCTCAGGACGGCGTAGCCACAATCCGCCTCGGCATGCCGCCATTCCGGCTCTACCACCACGTTGCCGGCGACGTTGCGCGCGACTGCCATATCTGTGCCGGTCGTGACCTGCAAGTCGACTTCATAGCCCCAGGCTAACGCCACCAGACCCGCCAGCATGGCCGGTTCGCGGACATTGCGCACCGACACCACAGCGCTGCCGAGATTGCGAGCTGCATCGACACCCAGTTCGAGGACGGCAACCCCGATACCCCAGGCATGCTCGCCCCCCGCATCCAGCGACAGGAACGCGCCATCCTCGGAACTCTGGACGAGCGACAGATTTGCCGGGTTTATGCTGATCACAATAGATTCAAAGGCATCGTCCAGCCGCTGCAGTGCTGGCAGCCCCACCGCCTCGGCGCCAAGGATGACGTTACGCACCGCCTGCTGGCTGCCGGAAACGATCCGGCTTTGCAGCAAGATGCGGTCGACCATCATTCGCGTTTCACGCAGCGACAGCATCATCGGTTCGGAGCTGGAAATGGCTATCGTCATGTCATCCTCACGCCGGCTCTGCGGGATAGAACCAGTCAGTATGTTTGCCCTCGCGCAGATCTTCCGGCAGCGGCGCGCCATGAAATAAAACGCCGCGCAGATTGCGGTTCAGGAAATCGCGGGTCTTGTCGATGCCGTGCAGGCCGATATTGAGTAGGCGCACGATTTGGATCGGCACAAAATCGGCCGCCATGATGTTCATGTGCGGCGAGTGATAGCGCACATCCTGCAGGCTCTGCATGCGCGCCACCAAGGTGCGGAACCTCGGGTTGCGCATCAGGAAGATGGCCGTGCTCTGGTCGGCCGGGCTTTCAGCCAGCGCTGCCTCCAGTTCCTGGATCAGGCGCGGCAGGTCGAGGCCAAGATTATGCGCCCACTCCACTTCATCCGCGGGGCCCCGGCGCGGTTCTTCCGCCGTGGCCGACTTGTACCAGATATAGCGGCGCGACTCTTCCGTGCTGAGGTCGAACTTCAGGCACCAGCTATAGTCGGCATGCAACAATTCGCGCAGGCGGCCGAGCTTCATATTCGGCTCGGTGCGGATCTCCTCATCCACGATCAGGCTGTCGGCCAGACCATCAGCAATCTGGGGGACAAGTTCGATCAGCAGCGAGTGCAGCGTCTCGGTCGTCTCGGGCAGCACCTTCGGTTCGATGTGATCGCAGATCGCCGCCAGCGGGTATACAGCCATCGCACCAGCCACCTTGCCGGTCGCGGCAAATTCGGCCAGCACCGCTCGCACATCGACCAGTTCGCCCGCCACCTTCTCGCTCGGCACCAGCGCGTCGTAGACCATGCGGTCCTGGCGGCGGAAAACGATCGCGCGATCAAGCAGCGCCAGCAGGCGCTTCACGTCATCGCCCTGCGGAGTCACCTGCAGCGACTTGGCATGCGCGATCGCGGTTTCACGCGCGACCAGGAAGCGGTCCAGCATGCGCGGATGATTGTTGGCATAGAAGATCAGCCCGAGCGCCGAGCCGTTGCCAACGCCGAGGAAGCGGCGGATTTCCGGCGACAGTTCTGCCGATTTCGGCGACTTGTGCCGCGCCAGCGCATTGACCAGATCGGTGGCGAACTGGCGCATCATATAGGCGCCCAGCATCTGTGCCGCGAGCGTGCCGCGCAGGGCATGATCGGGCTCCAGCGCGCGGAAGCTACGCGTGCCGAAAGTGCCGTTGCCATCCAGGCCGGTATTGCGCATCAGGTAGCAAACTTCTGCCACTACCGAAATATCGGGCTGCTCGCCGCGCGCCAGGCTTTCGACGGTGTGATTGAAAGCACGCGAGCTGCGGTTGGAACGCGCCCAGGCCAGGGTCTGCGGCAGGGCGCGGCCGGTATAAAGTTTCGGCAGCTCACGGCTGATCTGCTCGATATCCTCCAGGCTCGCCTTGCCGTCGATCAGGCTGGCCATCATGTCCCAGGTGCGACCGATAATGCGGCCGGTGCGGCCGGCTGGATTGTATTTGAAGGAAAACACCGGCAGATCGAATACGCCGGTCGGCGTTTCAATGCGGTAATGCGCGCGACCCTCTGCGGTTTCCGCGACATCGAAGCTGAGCTTGCTGATATTCCAGCGCTCGGCTGCCGCCTTGGCAATAAAGGCACGGGAGACGCTGATGCGGCTGGGCTGGATTGCGGCCAGCCGCTCCGGCTTCATCACCTGCTCTGGCGGCCGGATGGCAATCACCGGCCGGCCATCGGCCAATGTCCGGGAGCGGACCTCCCGGCCGGCTGCAGTTGCGGATTTCGCCGTCATAGGGCCTGCCCTCTGATCATCTGGGTAATCTTCTCGGCCGCTGCGATGAGGTCCGCGCGGCTCTTTTCGGCTTGAAAACGCTGCTGCGGGCCCACGAGAGAAAGAGCAGCCAGGATGCGACCGCCGGCCTCAAAAACCGGCGCCGCAGTGGCCATGATGCCCTCCATGCGATCACCGGAAACGGCGAAGCGTTCGCGTCGCACCTTCTCCAGCATCTCGGGCGCGGGCACGGGGATGCCGCTGTCGATCCAGCGCTGCAGGACCTCAGGCGTCACGAAGGCGGCCAGCACGCGACCGGAGGCAGAGTTGTCGAGGCTGAGGCGCGCGCCAACCTTGAGTTCGGCACGCAGCACGCCTTCGGATTCGACGCGCTGAACAATGCGCGCCTCACCACCATCGAGCACAGCCAGCGATGCAGTTTCACCAGCCACATCGA
>Ga0208492_1000010_pt1:342500-397066 | contig 397066 bp, 371 predicted proteins | sample Subbioar_CSW14AB_FD_184820 | JGI IMG/M metagenome (GOLD analysis project Ga0208492, IMG submission 184820) | Serpentinite rock and fluid subsurface biosphere microbial communities from McLaughlin Reserve, California, USA - CR12Mar_CSW14AB (SPAdes) | ecosystem: Environmental >...
ATGAAGTGATCCGTGAATTCAACATCGAACATGCGCGCGTCGGCGGCACCATCGATGACAGCCTCTACAATGCAGGTATCTCTGCCGGTTTGAACAACACGCTGCTCAGCGAGTTCATCCGCATCTTCTCGTATGATGTCGACTTCCAGCGCGAAGTGCAGCCGGGTGATCGCTTCGAACTCTTCTTCGAGCGTCATCACGACGATGCCGGCAGGACGATGAAGACCGGCCGCATCGCGGTCGCATCGATGACGCTGTCGGGGCGCGAGCTGCGCTATTACTTCTATCAGCCCTCCGATGGCGGCGATGCCGATTACTTCACGCCGGCGGGTTCCAGCGTGCGCAAGGCGCTGCTGCGTACGCCGATCGACGGCGCGCGGCTCACCTCGGGCTTCGGCGTGCGTCGCCATCCGATCCTCGGCTACAGCCTGATGCACAAGGGCGTTGATTTCGGTGCGCAGACCGGCACGCCGATCCAGGCCGCCGGTGACGGCGTCGTCGAAATGGCCGGCTGGAATGGCGGCTACGGCCAGTATGTGCGCATCAAGCACGGCAACGGCTATGCCACGGCTTACGCGCATATGAGCCGCATGGGCGTGAAGCCCGGCCAGCGCGTGCGCCAGGGCCAGGTGATCGGCGCCGTCGGCAGCACCGGCCGCTCGACCGGTCCGCATCTGCATTATGAAGTGATGCAGAACGGTAAGCAGATCAATCCGACCGGCGTGCGCTTCCCCTCGGGCCGCAAGCTGGAAGGCCGGGAATTCGAACGCTTCCGCCGTGCGGCCGAAAGCCTCGACACCGAATTCCGCGGCACGCCGCAGCTCGCACTGCTCAATCGCGGCGAATAAAGGCAAGCGCGCTGGTGGTCAGCCAGCGCGCGCCTCTTCCAGCAGCCAGTCGACCAGCATCTTAACCAGCGGACGTTTGAACTGCGTCTGCGGCCCGACGATGTAATAGCGCCAGTCCGACAGCCAGCTCTGCTCGAACAACCGCACCAGCCGGCCTTTCGCCAGATGCTCGCCCAGATGCGGTGCGCGGCCCAAAGCCACGCCCTGTCCCGCCACAGCGGCGGCCACCAGCACATTCGAATCCGTGAAGAACAGGCCGCGCTCGGCTACGTCGGCGCGCAGGCCTTCGCGTTCGAACCAGCGCGACCAGCTCATCCACGGCTGTTCCGGATGCGCGTCCATGTCATGCAGCAGCTGGTGCTGCACCAGATCCTCGAAGCGGTTGAGTGGAAGGCCGCCATGCAGCAAAGCCGGCGAGACCACCGGAAACAGTTCTTCGTCCAGCAGATGCACCGCTTGGAGCCCCTTGAACGGCCCTGCACCAAAGCGGATCGCGATATCGACATCTTCGCGCGCGAAATCGACCAGCCGCCGCGAAGTGTCGATGCGCAGGTCGATGCCGGGATACTGCGCGCGGAACCGCCCGAGCCGCGGCACCAGCCAGCCCGCCGCAAACGATGCCAGCATGGTGATGGTGATTGTGCCGCTGGCCTGGCCTTCCTTCAGATGCGAGGTCGCCGCGGCCAGACGATCCAGCCCATCCGTCAGCCCGGGCAGATAGGCGCGGCCGGCATTGGTGAGCGTGAGCCCGCACGGCTGGCGGCGGAACAGCTCGACCTGCAACTGCTCTTCCAGCCCCTTCACCTGCTGGCTGACCGCCGCCGCCGTGACGCCCAGTTCCTCGGCCGCCAGCGCAAAGCTGCTGTGGCGGGCGGCGGCCTCGAAGGCGCGCAGGGCATTTAGGGGCGGCAGGCGGCGACGCATAGTCCTGAGTATGGCTTAGCTTTCCTGAGCCTTCCAGCGAGAAACTCTCGTTTGTGACCCAGATAAACTTACGGCAGGGTTCAGCCATCAACTCAGGAGCCCCCCTCATGCCCAGTTTCGTCGCCGCCACCCCCGCCGCCCCGGCCTCGGAGGCCGCCCGCCACTACGCCGCCAAGCTGGCTTTCGAGGCCGATTGCTGGGACGTGCATCACGCCCTCAGCCACGGCTTGCAGGACTTCGTGCTGCTCGATGTGCGCGGCCGCAATGCCTATGCCGACGCGCATGTGCCCGGCGCGATCAGCCTGCCGCATGCCGATATCACGGCCGAGCGCATCGCCCGGACCTGGCCGGCGGATACGCTCTTCGTCACCTACTGCGCCGGTCCGCATTGCAACGGCGCGGACCGCGGCGCGCTCAAACTGGCGCAGCTCGGATATGCCGTGAAGATCATGATCGGCGGCATGACCGGCTGGGCCGACGAGGGCTTCACCTTTGTCGCCGGACGCGATCCCGGCCAGGTCGAGAAGGCCGCGTGACCATGCTGACGCTCTACGACTATCTCGATTCCGGCAACGGCTACAAATGCCGGCTGATCCTCGCGCTGCTGAACATCCCCTACACCCGCATCGACCTCGATCTCGACAAGGGCGAAACCCGCACGCCGGACTTCCTCGCCAGGAATCCGAATGGCCGCATCCCGGCGCTGGAACTGGACGACGGCCCAGGAAGTACAGTGGTGCTGCCTGAGTCCAATGCCATTCTCTACTATCTCGCCGACGGCTCGCCCTATCTGCCCACCGACCGCCTGGCGCGGGCCCAGGTGATGCAGTGGCTGTTCTTCGAGCAGTACAGCCATGAGCCTTACGTGGCCACGCCGCGCTGGATCATCCGCCATCTCGGCCGCACACATCCGCGCATGGCCGAGCTGCCCGAGCGGCTGGAAAAAGGCCGCGCCGCCTTTGCCGTGATGGAGCAGCATCTGGCGAAAGCCGATTTCTTCGTCGCCAACCGCTACTCCATCGCCGACATCGCCCTTTACGCCTATACACATCGCGCCCATGAGGGTGATCACGACCTGACGCCTTATCCCGCGCTGCGCCGCTGGCTCGAGCGCGTCGCGACACAGCCCGGTCACATCAAGATGCTGCCCACCGACTGAGCCAAAGCTGTATGCTGGGCTTCAGAAAAGGAGCCCGGCATATGGCGAAACGCACCGAAACAAAAACCCGCAGCGGCGACCGCGACCTGCATCCCGAAACGCAGATGATGTCTTACGGCTACAATCCCTTCCTCTCGGAAGGCGCCGTGAAGCCGCCGGTCTTCCTCACCTCCACCTTCGCCTACAAGACCGCCGAGGACGGCGCCGCCTTCTTCGATCTGATGGCCGGCCGTACCAAGCTGCCGCCCGGCGAGAAAGCCGGGCTGATCTACAGCCGCTTCAACCATCCCAATCTCGAGATCGTCGAGGATCGCCTGGCTCTGCTGGAAGGCGGCGAAGCCGCCGCCGTCTTTTCCAGCGGCATGGCGGCGATCGCCAGTGCCTTCCTCACGTTCCTGCGGCCCGGCGACACGTTGCTGCATTCCTCGCCGCTCTATGGCGGCACCGAGACGATGATCCGCAAGGTGCTGCCCGAATTCGGCATCAAGCCGATTGAATTCCATGACGGTCTGCAGGATCGCGACATCACCGCTGCGATTGCCAGCGCAACTGGACGGATCGCGATGATCTTCGTCGAGACGCCGGCCAATCCGACCAACGCGATGGTCGACTTCGCCATGGTGGGCCAGGCCGCCGATGCGATTGCCGCGAAACAGAACGGCGACCGCCCGCTGATCGTCTGCGACAACACCATGCTTGGGCCGATCTTCCAGAAGCCCTTGCGCCATGGCGTCGATATCGCGGTGTATTCGCTGACCAAATATGTCGGCGGCCATAGCGACCTCGTCGCCGGCAGCGCGGTGGGGGCGAAGAAGCATCTCGACCGCATCCGCAGCTATCGCAATACCTTTGGCAGCCAGCTTGACCCGCATTCGAGCTGGATGATCGCCCGCTCGCTGGAGACGCTGGTGATCCGCATGACCCGCGCCGCCGAAAGCGGCGTGAAAGTCGCGCAGTGGCTCAACACCAATCCGCATATGAAAGTCACGGTGCATCACCCCGACCTCATCACCGACAACACCTATCAGACCGTCTACCGCCGGCAATGCAGCGGCCCCGGCTCGACCTTTGCCTTCACGCTGGAAGGCGCCACGCGGCAGCAATCCTTCCGCGTGATCAACGCGCTGCAACTCTTCAAGTCGGCCGTCAGCCTCGGTGGCACGGAATCGCTGATGTGCCACCCGGCCTCGACGACGCATTCCGGTGTCGGCAAGGCCATTCTGGATCAGCTCGGCGTCACCGAAGGCCTGATCCGCGTCTCGATCGGCCTCGAACATCCCGACGACCTGATCGACGACCTCGACGGCGCGTTCAGGGAGGCGCTGGGTGGTTAAGGCGTGGATGCCCGGGACAAGCCCGGGCATGACAGAAAAAACCATGGCACACCATCAAGCATAATATTGAATGTCATGGCCGGGCTTGTCCCGGCCATCCACGCATGCCAGCGTTGCCGTATGGCCTATGCGTGGCTTTACATCATGACCAATAAACCGAACGGCATTCTCTATGTCGGCGTGACAGGCGACATACAGCGCCGCGCATATGAACATCGTGAGGGCCTGATTGCCGGCTTCACGAAACGCTACGGATTAAAACGCCTCGTCTACACCGAGGCCTATGACGACATTCAACTGGCATTGCAGCGCGAAGCGACTATGAAACACTGGCCGCGCGCCTGGAAAATCAGACTGATACTGGCGCAGAATCCGGACTGGACTGATTTATACGATACGCTCGCCTGAAGACGTGGATGGCCGGGTCAAGCCCGGCCATGACAATTTTATAATTCTTCAACATTCTTACGTGTCATGCCCGGCCTTGTGCCGGGCATCCACGCCTGACTTCGACAAACCGCAACGGGGCAGCCTTGGCTGCCCCGTTTCCGATTTTACTCCGCCGCGATATCCACGGCGCGGCCCTGAATCGTGAGCCCCTGCGCGCCGGCACTCACCGACACCGTCGCGCCATCCGGGATGGTGCCCTCCAGGATCATGCTGGCGAGCGGGTTCTGCAGCGCGCGCTGGATCACGCGCTTCAGCGGCCGCGCGCCATAGACCGGATCGTAGCCGGCATCCGCGAGCCATTTCTTCGCCGCATCGTCGAGCTTCAGTTCGATCTTGCGATCGCCCAGCAGCTTGCGCAGCCGCATCAGCTGGATATCGACAATGCCGGTCATATTCTCGCGGCTGAGGCGGCGGAACAGGATCACTTCATCGAGCCGGTTGAGGAATTCCGGCCGGAAGCTGGCACGCACCACTTCCATCACCTGATGGCGCGTCGCCTCGTCGATCTGCTCGCCTTCCGCCCGGGCGAGATGCTCGCTGCCCAGATTGGAGGTCAGGATGATCACGGTATTCTTGAAATCGACCGTGCGGCCCTGTCCATCCGTGAGGCGGCCGTCATCCAGCACCTGCAGCAGCACGTTGAACACATCGGGATGCGCCTTTTCGACCTCGTCGAACAGGATCACCTGATAAGGCCGGCGACGCACGGCCTCCGTCAACGCTCCGCCCTCGTCATAGCCGACATAGCCCGGCGGCGCGCCGATCAGGCGGCTGACCGAATGCTTTTCCATGTATTCCGACATGTCCATGCGAATCAGCGCAGAGTCGTCGTCGAACAGGAATTCGGCCAAAGCCTTGGTCAGTTCGGTCTTGCCCACGCCAGTCGGGCCGAGGAACAGGAACGAACCGATCGGGCGGTTCGGATCCTGCAGCCCGGCGCGCGCACGCCGCACCGCATTGGCCACCGCCACCAGCGCGTCATCCTGGCCGACCACACGGGTCCCCAGACGGGTTTCCATCTTCAGCAGCTTCTCGCGCTCGCCCGACAGCATCTTGTCGACCGGAATGCCGGTCCAGCGCGACACCACGCCGGCGATGTCGCTCTCGGTGACCGCTTCGCGCACGATGGCTTTCTTTTCGCCGCTGCCGCCACCCTTCTCGGCCTCCTGCAGCTTGCGCTCCAGGTCCGGGATCACGCCGTAGGAGAGTTCAGACGCGCGGTTCCAGTCCGACTTGCGCTGCGCCTGTTCGAGATCGAGCCGCGCGGCGTCGAGCTGTTCCTTCAGCTTCTGGGCGTCGCCGAGCTTGTCCTTCTCGCCCTGCCAGGCGGCGGTCAGCGTCGCCGACTGCGTCTCCAGATCGGCCAGTTCGGATTCCAGCTTGCCCAGCCGATCCTTCGAGGCCGGATCGGTCTCTTTCTTCAGCGCCTCGCGCTCGATCTTGAGCTGCATGATGCGGCGATCGAGTTCATCGACAGCTTCCGGCTTGGAATCGACTTCCATGCGCAGGCGTGCTGCCGATTCATCGATCAGATCGATGGCTTTATCCGGCAGGAAACGGTCCGTGATATAGCGGTTCGAGAGCGTCGCGGCGGCCACGATGGCGCTGTCGGTGATGCGTACGCCATGGTGGACTTCGTATTTCTCCTTCAGGCCGCGCAGGATCGAGATGGTGTCTTCCACCGTCGGCTCGCCGACGAAGACCGACTGGAAGCGCCGTGCCAGCGCCGCATCCTTCTCGATATATTTGCGATACTCATCCAAAGTCGTCGCGCCGACGCAATGCAGCTCGCCGCGCGCCAGCGCCGGCTTGAGCAGGTTCGACGCATCCATCGCGCCATCGGCCTTGCCGGCGCCCACCAGCGTGTGCAGCTCGTCGATGAACAGCACGATCTGGCCTTCGGCCGAGGTGACCTCGGCCAGCACGGCCTTGAGCCGTTCCTCGAACTCGCCGCGGAATTTCGCGCCGGCGATCATGGCGCCGAGATCCAGCGCCATCAGGCGCTTGTTCTTCAGGCTTTCCGGTACGTCGCCCTTGGTGATGCGCAACGCCAGTCCTTCGACGATGGCGGTCTTGCCGACGCCGGGTTCGCCGATCAGCACGGGATTGTTCTTGGTGCGACGCGACAGCACCTGGATCGTGCGACGGATTTCCTCATCGCGGCCGATCACAGGATCGAGCTTGCCGTTTTCGGCTGCTTCGGTCAGGTCGCGCGCATATTTCTTCAGCGCGTCGTAAGCCTGTTCGGCCGAGGCAGAATCCGCCTTGCGGCCTTTGCGCATATCCTGGATGGCTTTTTCCAGCGCCTGCGGCGTGACATGGCCGGCTTTCAGCGCGTCCGCCGCCGGCGTGCCGGCCTGCATGGCCAGCGCCTGCAGCAGGCGTTCGGCGGCAACGAAACTGTCGCCGGATTTTTCGCGCAGCTTCTCGGCCGCTTCGAACAGGCGCGCCATTTCCGGTGCCAGATACAGATTACCGGCGCCGCCGCCTTCGACTTTCGGAATCTTGCCGAGCGCGTCTTCGTTGCGCGCCTTCACGACATCGGGCTGGCCGCCCGCAGTCTTGATCAGACCGGCGGCCATGCCTTCGGGATCGTCGATCAGAACTTTCAGCAGATGCTCGGGCGCGAAACGCTGATGTCCGCGCGCCAGGGCCATGGTCTGCGCCGCCTGCAGGAAGCCGCGGCTGCGCTCAGTGTATTTCTCGAAATCCATGTCTGACTCCTTATAGGCAGCCCTGAGAAGGCGATCCCCGACAGGCGGCAGATCATTGGCTGGGCTCCGCAGCTGATGTGGGAAGCCGGAAACAGGCTACAAGGGGACGGACGCCGATTTCGTTAAGAATCCGGCATCCGTCCATCCCCCAGCAAGCCGGCCGCGCGCAGACGCTGCAAATCGGGGCCGTCCAGATCAACGACTGTATAGCGGGGCGGTTCGGCGCGCGGCGCGGAAGGACGCAGGCGCGGGCCGGGTGGGGCTGAGTCAGGTCTGCTTGAGGCGGAGTCAGGTCTATTCGGTATCGAGTCAGGTCTATCTGAGACCGACTCAGGTCTGTTCGGTGCTGACTCAGGTCCAGTTGGTGTCGAGTCAGGTCTATTTGAGACCGAGCCAGGTCCGGCAGCGACGGCAGTCGCCTGCGCCGCCCGGGCCAGACCGCTATTCAGCCCGTCGAGGAAACCGCGCGCCCCGGCGGCTTCGAGATCCATGGCGCGGCGCTCCACCGCCATGCGCGTCCGCCAGGCCATGTTCGGCGGCAAAGCGGCCGTCTCGCCCAGTTGTTCGATCTGTTTCTGCGTGCCGCCTTCGGGCGGGACGCTGCCGCCGCCGGCCTCCGCCAGCAGACGCAGCCCCTCACCGTCCAGGCTGGCGGCCTGTTGACCGCGGCTGACCAGCGCGCCGGGCGCCGTGGCCGCCAGTTGCAGCCCGGCCAGCAGCCGCTGCCGGTCCACCGCCTGCTGCAGATAGAAACGGAAGCGCAGGCTTTTGCGCAGATGCCGCCAGATGCGGTCCTCGTCGATGCCATACTCGGGCGCGAGGGCGGCGGGCTGCGCGCCGCCGGCCAGCCGGCGGGCGATCTCGCGCCAGGGAATGCGGGCGGGGCTGGCCTTGGCCGTTGCCTGGGATGGGGGAGCAGCAATGCCGTGGTCGGGCTGGGTCATGGGTCTCACTCCTTGACGAATGAGAACATATATAGTATATAGGAATAAATGTCAATATACGCACCCGAGCGACACCTTATACTGTAAGGAATATTCTTACAGGACGATCGACAGATGATTACCAGCCGCCTGACGACCAAAGCCCAGACCACCATCCCGCAGCCCGTGCGCGTTGCGCTCAAACTGCGCGAAGGCGATGAACTGGCTTACCGGATCGAAGGCGATACGGTGGTTATCACCAAGGCCAAGGCTGCCGCGCAGGACGATCCATTCCGTACCTTCCATGAATGGGATTCCGAGGCCGACCGTAAAGCCTATGGCAAACTTTAAGGCCGGCGACGTCGTCAAGGTGCCATTTCCCTACACGGATCGCGCAACCCGGCAGCATCGACCGGCATTGGTGATTTCGGCCCCCGCGCTGGAAGACACGCACGGCCTGCTCTGGGTCAGCATGATTACCAGTGCAGAAAACCGTGCATGGCCTTCCGATATCGCACTCAACGACCTGGCCGGAACGGGCCTGCCGGTCGCATCCCTGATTCGCACGGCCAAGATCGCGACGATTGAGGCGCGCGATGCAGAACTGCTCGGCCGTATCGATACAGCCACATCCGCCGCCGTCCGGCACCGGATCGCCGAGCAATTCGGATTGTAAAAAGACTCAGGTCCGCGCGTCGCCTGCCGCGTCGATCAGCCCGGCCATGACAATGTGTATGAAGGTCGGGAATGACGGTGGTTATCGGCACGTCATGCCGGCCTTGAGCCGGCATCCCATTATCCTTTGCCATGTCGAAAAAATGGGACCCCGGATCAGGTCCGGGATGACGATCTTCTGTGACGGTGGTCTGTACCGGCGTCCGCGCAATCCCGACCGTCGTCTTTACGCGTCCACCAGCGCCGAGCGGCCGCCCGGCACATAGCGGTACAGCGTGCTGGCGGCGATGCCGAGTTCGGCCGCCACGCCCTCGATGGTGCGGTTGGGCTCCGCCAGCATCTTGCGCGCCGCCACCAGGCGGGCGGCATCCAGCGCGCGCGGCCGGCCGGCGCGCTTTTCCCCCGGGCTGCTCTCGGCCAGCCCGGCGCGTTTGCGGAATTCGGCACGGAATTCATGCGGCAGGCCCTGCACCGTCTTGACCGGCACATCCTGACGCGCGCCGAGATAGACATTCTCGATCCGCACGCCGCGCACCGTCTCGACGTTATGCGGATGCTCGGCGCCCACCTTGCCCTGCAGGGCGCTGCGGATCTTGGCCGAGGCCTTGGCCAGCCGCATGATGCGGTTGAACATGCCGATGCCATAGGCGTCATGCGCCGCCATCGCCAGCAGCACCAGATCGGCTTCCGTGGTGCGCAGGATATCGCCGGCCAGCATATGCTCCTCGAAATCGAAATGCTCTTTCTTGGCCGTCATGGCGGACTCCTGAAAATATCTTCTCTAAATTATCGTGATTCGATGATTTTAAGGGTGTAATTTTGAGGGATCAACCCAGCCTGGCCGCGACCAGACAGCACACCGCGTCGCTTTACCTCGCTGCCCGCCTCGCCTAAACACAGGTCAGCCCTCCTGAGCGGATACCAGTTTCCATGTGCGGCATTGCCGGCTTCCTGACCTGGCGCGGAACCCCCGCCGACCTGCTGCAACGACAGGTCAAGGCGATGACCGATGCCATCGCCAATCGCGGCCCCGATGACGACACCAACTGGGTCGATGCCGGTGCCGGCCTGGCGCTGGGCCATCGCCGTCTCGCCATCGTCGACCTGACGCCGACCGGGGCGCAGCCGATGCTGAGCGCCAACGAACGTTTCGTCATTTGCTACAACGGCGAGATCTTCAATGCCGCCGAAGTGGCGCGCGATCTTCCTGGAATTAACTTCCGTGGCACCAGCGACACCGAAGTGCTGCTGGAAGCCTGCGTCGCCTGGGGCGTCGAGAAAGCAGTGTCGCGTTTCATCGGCATGTTTGCGTTTGCGCTGTGGGACCGCAAGGAGCGCAGGATCTGGCTGGTGCGCGACCGCCTCGGCATCAAGCCGGTCTACTGGACAAAACAGAATACCGCGCAGGGTCCGGCCTTGCTGTTCGGGTCCGAGCTGAAGGCGCTGACGGCTTATCCCGACTGGCAGCCGAAGCTGGATCGCGCAGCTTTGGCGGGCTATCTGCGTTACGGCTATGTGCCGGCGCCGCGCTCGATCTATGAAAACGTGCAGAAGCTGCCGCCCGGGCACATCTTGCGCCTGGACGCGGATGGCACCGAGACGCTGACCTGCTTCTGGGACCTGCGGCAGATCGCGCGCGACGGCGTGCGCAACCGCGACACGCGGCCCGAGGCCGAGCAGCTGGAAGATTTGCATATGCTGCTGAAGGATGCCGTGCAGCGCCGCATGCTGGCCGATGTGCCGCTCGGCGCGTTTCTGTCGGGCGGCATCGACTCATCCACCGTCGTGGCGCTGATGCAGGCGCAGTCGAGCCAGGCCGTGAAGACCTTCTCGATTGGATTCACCGACAAGGATTTCAACGAGGCCGACCATGCCCGCGCGGTGGCGCAGCATCTCGGCACCGACCATACCGAACTGGTGATCGATCCCGCCCATGCGCGCGACGTGATCCCCGACCTGCCCTTCATGTATGACGAGCCCTTCTCCGACTCGTCGCAGATTCCCACCTACCTGGTTTCCAAACTGGCACGCGAGAAAGTCACGGTTTCATTGTCCGGCGATGGCGGCGACGAGATTTTCGCCGGCTATGTGCGCTATCTCGGCATCGACCGGGTGTGGAACGCCGCCGGCAATGTGCCCGCGCCATTGCGTCGCATGACCGCTGGCGCGATCCAGCTGCTGTCGCCCGATGCCTGGGACGCCCTGTTCAGCCCGGTGCCGGCGCGCCACAAGCCGAAATTCCTCGGCGACAAAATCCACAAGGGCGCGGCGATCCTGGCCGAGAATGATGCCGATGCGATGTATGCCGCGCTGGTCTCGCAATGGGATGGCGAGGCGCTGGTCAATCATGGCGTGGTGCGACCGGCCAACGATCCGACCCTGGCGGACGACCTGCCGGAAACCGTGGCGCGGCTGCGCTATCGCGACATGACCACCTATCTGCCCGACGACATCCTGACCAAGGTGGACCGCGCCAGCATGGCCGTCGCCCTGGAAGCGCGCGTGCCGCTGCTGGATCACCGCGTGGTGGAATATGCCTGGACCCTGCCGCCGGACCGGCTGCTGAACGGCAGCCAGGGCAAGAAACTGCTGCGGCAGGTGCTGTATAAGTATGTGCCGCGTGAGATGGTCGAGCGGCCCAAGACCGGCTTCGGCATGCCGGTCGGCGACTGGCTGCGTGGGCCGCTGCGCGACTGGGCCGAGAGCCTGCTGTCCGAGGCCAGCCTGCGCGGCGACGGCCTGATCGATGCGGCGCCGGTGCGCCAGCGCTGGCAGGAGCACTTGAGCGGCCGGCGCAACTGGCAGCACAGCCTGTGGACCGTGCTGATGTTCCAGGCCTGGCGCGCGCGCTGGAACGGCCTCGCAACAGATTAAAGTCGGCTCGCGCAAAGCGGGAATTTCCCCTGCGGCAGAGGCACTTGGCGCATCCGGCGGAACTGTGTCGGCCGCTGGACGGTTCGTTGACAGCCCCCGGGGCGGGTTATAGTGTGCAGCGCGAAAAAGCTGGCGCCTGACTCTTCTCCGGGCCGCCAAAATCCGTTTTTCTCGCTGCTTCATTGCTAACAATCAGGGTTGCATGTCCATGAAGGTACTGGTCGCGGTCAAGCGCGTGGTGGACTACAACGTCAAGATCCGCGTGAAGGCGGACAAGACGGGTGTCGATCTCGCCAACGTCAAGATGTCGATGAATCCCTTCGACGAAATCGCCGTCGAAGAGGCCGTGCGCCTGAAAGAGGCCGGCACCGCGACCGAAGTCATCGCCGTTTCGATCGGACCGGCCCAGGCCCAGGAAACCCTGCGCACCGCGCTCGCCATGGGTGCCGACCGCGGCATCCTGGTGAAGACCGATGCCGAAGTGCAGCCGCTCGCCGTCGCCAAGATTCTCGCCAAGATCGCCGAAGCCGAACAGCCGCAGCTGGTGATCGTCGGCAAGCAGGCCATTGATGACGACAGCAACCAGACCGGCCAGATGATGGGCGCGCTGCTGGGCTGGCCGCAGGGCACCTTTGCCAACAAGCTCTCGCTGGCTGACGGCAAGACCACGGTGGTGCGTGAAGTGGACGGCGGTCTGGAGACCGTTGAGCTGAAGCTGCCCGCCGTCGTGACCACCGACCTGCGCCTGAACGAACCGCGCTATGCTTCGCTGCCCAATATCATGAAGGCGAAGAAGAAGCCGATCGACGAGAAGACCCCGGAAGATTTCGGCGTCGATATCACGCCGCGCCTCAAGACTCTCTCGGTCGAAGAGCCGCCGAAGCGCAAGGCCGGCATCAAGGTGCCAGATGTGGCGACCCTGGTGGACAAGCTGAAGACCGAAGCGGGAGTGATCTGAGATGAGCGTCCTCGTTATTGCCGAACACGATAACGCCTCGCTGAAAGGCGCCACGCTCAATGCGGTGACCGCCGCCAAGGCGATCGATGCCGATGTGCATGTGCTGGTGGCAGGCAACAGCGCCGATGCGGCCGCTGCGGCTGCCGCCAAGGTGGCCGGCGTCGCCAAGGTGATCCATGTCGATGCCGCGCATTACGGCCACGGCCTGGCAGAACCTCTTGCCGTACTGATCGCCGAGCTGGGCAAGGGCTATGGCGCCATCGTCGCGCCGGAAACCACGTCCGGCAAGAATGTGATGCCGCGCGTCGCAGCACTCCTCGATGTGATGCAGATTTCCGGCGTCACCGAGGTGAAGTCGAATGACACCTTCGTGCGTCCAATCTATGCCGGCAACGCCATGGCGACCGTGCAGTCTTCGGATGCCATCAAGGTTGTCACCGTCCGCACCACCGGCTTTGCCGCTGCCGCGGCAGAGGGCGGTTCGGCCGCAGTCGAGAAGGGCGCGGCAGCCGCCGATCCGGGCATCTCGACCTTCATCGGCCAGGAGCTGCAGAAGTCGGATCGTCCGGAACTGACCGCCGCCAAGATCGTCGTCTCGGGCGGTCGCGGCATGGGCTCGGGCGAAAACTTCAAGCTGATCGAAGCCGTGGCCGACAAGCTGGGTGCCGCCGTCGGCGCCAGCCGCGCCGCGGTCGATGCCGGCTTCGTGCCGAACGACTACCAGGTCGGCCAGACCGGCAAGATCGTCGCGCCGCAGCTCTATATTGCGGTCGGCATCTCGGGTGCGATCCAGCATCTCGCCGGCATGAAGGATTCCAAGGTGATCGTCGCCATCAACAAGGACGAAGAGGCGCCGATCTTCCAGGTTGCCGATTACGGCCTGGTCGGCGACCTGTTCAAGATCCTGCCCGAACTCGAAGCGGCTCTGGCCAAGTAAGGCGAAGCGGACACCATGATCAAGACCATTGGGGTGATCGGCGCAGGCCAGATGGGCAACGGTATCGCCCATGTCTGCGCGCTGGCCGGTTACGAAGTCGTGCTGCAGGACATCAATGCCGCGCAGCTCGACAAGGCGCTGGAGACCATCGGCGGCAACATGAACCGCCAGGTGGCGCGTGGCAAGATCACCGAGGCCGACAAGGCCAAGGCGCTGACCCTGATCCGCACCTCGAACGACATCCGCGCCTTCGCCGAGACCGATTTCATCGTCGAGGCCGCCACCGAAAACGAGGGCCTGAAGAAAAAGATCTTCGCCGACCTCTGCCCGGTGCTGAAGCCGGATGCCATTCTGGCCACCAACACTTCGTCGATCTCGGTGACCCGACTGGCCTCCAGCACCGACCGGCCGGAAAAGTTCATGGGCATGCATTTCATGAACCCGGTGCCGGTGATGCAGCTGGTCGAGCTGATCCGCGGCATCGCGACGGATGAAGCGACCTTCAAGCAGGTGCGCGAACTGACCATCGCGCTCGGCAAGCAGCCGGCCAATTCGGAAGATTTCCCCGCCTTCATCGTCAACCGCATCCTGCTGCCGATGATCAACGAGGCGATCTACACGCTGTATGAAGGCGTCGGCTCGGTCGAAGCCATCGACACTGCGATGCGTCTGGGCGCCAACCACCCGATGGGCCCGCTGCAGCTGGCCGACTTCATCGGACTGGATACCTGCCTGTCGATCATGCAGGTGCTGTATGAGGGCCTGGCCGACAGCAAGTATCGCCCGTGTCCGCTGCTGGTGAAATATGTCGAAGCCGGCTGGCTCGGCCGCAAGACCAACCGCGGCTTCTACGACTATCGCGGCGAACATCCGACGCCGACGCGTTGAGACTGGCGCGACAGACGATGCAAAAGGGGCCTCATGGCCCCTTTTCTTTTGTTTCCATAAAAATGGGATCCCGGCTCGCGCCTCCTCGGGCTGCGCGGAGCGCAGACCCGGGGGCTTGGCCGGGATGACAATCTTAAAAAGACACCGTCACCCCGGGCTTGACCCGGGGTCCCATTTTTTCTGCCCACGTCTCTGCCACCACCGCGTCGATCAGCTTTTGCCCGCGCGCCAGAGCAGGCGCAGCCAGAAGCCGAGCGGCAGCAGCAGCAGGAGCAGGGTCAGCGCGATCAGCAGGCTTTCGCTGCGGCTCACATCCGCCGCCAACGGTAGGGCGACACGTTGCGACGCCGCGTCCGGTGCGATCATCACGCTGGCGATATGCCGCGCCCCGGCCCAGTCCTCGAACTGCAGTTTGCAGCCGGCACTGCAGCTGACCGCCTCTGCCGGCAGCCAGAGTTTGCGGCCCGCGCGCCGCATCGCCGTGCCCTCCAGCGTGGCATGGCGCAGATTGGCCAGGCCGGCGCTGTGCAACTCGATCCGTTCCAGCCGCGCGCCGGTAACCACCGCATGGACCTGCATCTGCCAGGGCCCGACCGCGATCTCGCCAAGCGCCCGCAGCTCGCGCGGTTGCTGCGCCAGACGCTGGAAGCCATAGCCGTAGACGACCGCGCCATGCGCGGCGGCGCCGAGCAGCAGCAGCGTGCAGACTGCAGATACCAGCAATGTGCGGCTGAGGCCGGCATCAGGCTGCCGCTGTAGCCGCAGCCAGGCACTGATCAGGCCGGAGAGAATCCCGCCACACAGCAGCAGCCCGGTGGCGAACCAGACCAGCTTGCTGGCCAGGCCGGCAAAGTTGCCGAAATGCAGCGGATCGGCGGTGGCGATCCAGCGCTGCAGCGCCAACAGGTCTTCGGCGCGCTGCACATCCAGCACGCCGTTGGTCAGCGGATCGATCAGGATGCGGTTGGCGCGGTCGCGCACCAGCCAGGCTTCGGCCTGCCCGGTGAAGACCAGCGGATCGTCGGCGCGCTGCGGCAGCGCCAGCTGCGACAGGTTTATGCCGGGCCAGGCCGCCTGCGCGGCGGCTGCAGCGGCATCGAGATCGAAAGGCGGCAGCACAGCGGGCCGCTGCGCCATCGCAGCGGCCGGCAGGCGCTGCACCGGCGCGTCTTCGCTGATCAGCCGCGCATCCTGCAGGATGATCTCGGCGAAATACCACAGGCCGGTCAACGCCAGCAGGATCGTGATGGTGGCGGCCCACAGGCCGGCGCAGCGATGCAGGTCGGACCAGAAGAGCCGCGGGCTGCGGCCCCGGCGGATCTGGCGCATCGCACGCCACCAGCGCCGCACCGAGGCCAGCCCGGTATAAACCGCAACCAGCAGCGGCAGCGCCAGCAGCCCGACGATCAGCGTGCCATGAAAACCGACCACGCCGGGCACGAGATAGAGCTGCTTGTGCAGGATGCGCAGGAAACTCTGCAGGCCGAAGCTGCTGCGGTTTTCGCCGACCGCATAGCTGTGCGGATCGACCGGCACGCCGCGATAATCCTGCGGTCCATAGGCCAGGATGGCGCGCACCGGCGAGCGCGGCCCATCCGGTGCCTGCAGATAGAGCAGCGTCGCCTGCGGATGCGCGGCCGTCACCGCATCATGTAACTTCTGCCACGACAGCGGTTGCCATGATTGGGGCGCGGCAGCCTCGCGGCTTGCGATCCGCTGCTGCGGGTTGACCAGCCAGAGCAGTTCGGCGCTCAGCACCGCCAGTGTGCCGGTCAGGCAGACGGCAAACAGCAGATAGCCGAGCTGCAACCCGATCCAGGCATGGATGCGGAACAGGCCCTTGCGGCTGCTGCTCTCCATGTCGGCCGCGTCTAGAACTGGACCGTGACCGATCCCAGCACGGTGCGCGGCGCACCCGGATGCGCAATCGCGCGGTCGCTGGCGCGCTGGATGTAATCGTGATCCAGCAGGTTGTAGAAATTCAGGCCGACCTTCACATGGCTGTTGAAGCGGTACCAGATCGCGGCATCGAAGATGGTATAGGGATCCAGCCGGATCGAATTGGCGAATTGCGGGCTGCTGCTGCCGACATAGCGCGCACCGCCGCCGAAGCCGAGACCGCCGAGCGAAGCCTCCTGCTCGAACTCATAAGCCAGCCACAGCCGCGACTTATGCACCGGCACGCCGCCGAACCTGCGGCCGACAGCCGTGGCATCGCTCGGATTTTCCAGGGTCTCGGTTTCGGTATAGCTGTAATTGGCGATCACGCTGAGGCGATCGGTCAGGTTGCCCGAGACATCGAATTCAACGCCCCGGCTCTGCTGTTTGATGCCCGGAATCGAGGCCGACAGGCCGGTTGTGTTGAACCAATCCTGATCGGTCACCGCGACATTGGATTTCTCGATCTCGAAGACCGCTGCCGTCGCCGTCAGCCGGTTGTCCAGCAGGTCGGCCTTCACGCCGACTTCATATTGCAGGCCTTCCTCGGGATCGAGCGGCTGGCCACCGCGATCCAGCGTGCCATTCGATTGCGGCAGGAAAGACTGGCTGACGCTGACATAGCCGGCATACTGCCGGGTGAACTGGTACAGCAGGCCGGTACGGCCGGTGAAGGCGCGCTCATGTACATCGCGGGCGGCCGTGCCATCCGTCGTGCTTTCCTGATGCACATAATCGAAACGACCGCCGAGCAGCAGCTTGAGCCGGCCGTCTTCCAGCATCGCCAGCTGATCCTGCAGATAGAGCCCGCCCCAGCTGGTGGCACCGCTGACCACCTGCATGGTCTGGCTCGCCGGCGGATTGAAATTCACCGCCGGGCTGTTGTTGATCGCCACATTGGCGGTGTTGGTGCGGAAGCGCCGGAAATCCGAATCCTGGCGGATCGCATCGACGCCGAGCAGCAGCGTATGGTCGATGGCGCCGGTGGCGAATTTCGCCGTCGCATCCAGCACGGCCTGCACTTCATCGTTGCGCTGGTCTTCATTCTGATAGCGCTGCTGCAGCAGCGGCGCCGTCGCCGTGCCGGCGATGCCGCGCGAACGCAGCGTCTCGTTCTTGGCTTCGGCGCGATGGATCTGCAGCTGGTTGCGCAGGCTCCAGATGCTGTTGAGTTCATGTGTCAGCTGATAGCTGGCGAGATAGTCGTCGAGCGTGCGGCCCTTCAGGTCGGGATCGTTGAAGGAGACATGCGACGCGACCAGCGGTTCGCCATCCAGGCCGAGCGGGATACCGATATCATAGGGCTGGCGCTCATGCAGGTAGGAAAAATCGAGCAACAGCTCGGTGCGGTCCGACTGCCACAGGAAACTCGGCGCCAGCGCGGTGCGTTCGAGGTCCATATTGTCCCGGAAACTTCCGGAATCCGTGCGCGTCAGATTCACGCGGTAGAGCAGCGAACCGTCCTCAGTCATCGGCCCGGTGGAATCGACCGAAGTACGGAAGTGGCTGTCGCTGCCGATTTCCTGGTCGAGCGTGTGGCTTGCCTCGGCCTGCGGCCGCTTGGTGACGTAGTTGACGATGCCGCCGGGCTGCAGCGATCCATACAGGATCGAGGCCGGGCCCTTCAGCACTTCCACGCGCTCGATATTGCCGACATCGACGCTGCCGACCACGCTGGAGCGCAGGCCGTTGCGCAGCAGCACGGGAGATTCGAAACCGCGGATGATCGGCAGCACTTCGGCTTGGGCATTCAGCGTATTGCCCGCCATCTGCACGCTGCTGGCGTTGTCGTAGATATCCTTCAGGCTCTGCGCGCGCTGGTCTTCGATCACCTGGCGCGGGATCACCTGGATCGCGGCCGGCGTGTCCTTGATCGGCGTATCGGTCTTGGTTGCCGTGGCACTGCGGCTGGCCCTGTAGCCCGGCACGGGCGACCAGGCGGTTTCGATCTGCGCGCCGCGCGCGCCTTCCACACTGATCGGCGGCAGCACGGTGGCGCTGCCGGCCTTGGGCGCTTCCACCAGCGTCACGGTGGCAGGGTTGGTGAAACGATAGGTCAGTCCGGTGCCATCGAGCAGGCGCGCCAGCGCAGCTTCGGGCGTCAGGCTGCCGGTCACGCCGGGCGACTGCACGTTGCGGGCAATCGCCGCATCGAAAAAGAACTGCACACCGGAGGTTTCGGTAAACCGCGCCAGCGCGCTGACCAGCGGCTGGGCTGGAATCGCGAAAGCGCGGGTCTGGGCGTTCCCCTGCCCTTGCTGGGCCATGGCGGGTGTGAGGCCTGGGCCGGCGGCAGCCGCCGCCCCCATCATGGCGGCGACCACAGAGCGCGCCAGCATGCCCCGATACATCTTCGTCATCCCCCAAACCCCTTCAAATCTCTACCTTTTTGCCGTCCGCCGGGTTCCAGTTGCGACTGAAAGGCGGTTGCACTCCCTGCTAGGACGGATGGCGACGGGGCGGACAATTAGTCACGTATGCAAATTTTTGGAGTTTAACGCCGGCGGATCACCACCAGCCGGTCGGTCAGGCGGCTCAGCCGCACCGGCAGGGTGGCTTCGATGGTCTGCAGGGCGGCCTCGGTCTGGCCGGCATGGAAGAAGCCGGTGACTGGCAGGTCGGCCAGATCGGCGTCCAGGATCAGGATGCGGCCGGGTCGGTAACGGTCGAGATCGGCCACCACCTCGCGCAGCGGCGCTTCCTGGAAGAACAGGCGGTCCTGCCGCCAGCCGAGCTGCGAGATGATGTCGACCGGCGCCATCTGGCCGATGCCACCGGCGTCATAGGCAAGCGCCCTGCCTTCATCGACCCGCGCCGTTTCGCCACCATAGCTGACGGCCACCGCATGTTCGCTGACCGCGACCTGCACCAGACCGGCTGGCGCGATCTTCACGCTGAAAGCGGTGCCGAGCGCGCGGATCTCGCCGGTATTGGCCGCGACGACGAAAGGCCGCGCCGGGTCGCTGGCCACCTGGAAGAAGGCACGGCCGCGATGCAGCTGGATGCGGCGCTGGCCGGCGCTGAAGCTCACCGACAGCGCGGAGTCGGCATCGAGTTCGACCATTGAGCCATCGGCCAGTTTCAGGCTGCGGCGCTCGCCGACACCGGTGCGGTGATCGGCGAAGAGATCCGATGACACGACAACCCCGACCCCGCCGCCGAGCACCAGCGCAGCCGCTGCCGCCTGTTTGAGCCAGCCGCGGCGCGACATCTGCACGTCAGGTTTGCGCGCTGCCTGCCAGGCGTCGCGCGCCCGCAGCGCCGGCACGACCGCGTCCATGCGGGCCCAGAGCTGTTCGGTTTCGGCCCAGGCCTGCGCATGCGCCGGATCGGCCGCCAGCCAGGCGGCGAAACGCCGGCGGTCGGCCTGCGTGGCATCTTTATCCTGCAGCAGCACGAACCACTGCTGGGCGGTTTGCGGTTCCATGTCTCTAGGACGGTTCGGCGGGGCCTCGACCATTAGTCCGCGCCGCGTTTCAGATGCCGCTGCAACTGGGCCAGCGCATTGGCCATATGCACCATCACGGTGTTTTTGGCGATGCCGAGCCGTTCGGCGATCTCGACATGGCTCAGCTCATGCACCTTGGCCAGGATGAAGACCTCGCGGGCGCGTGGGCTCAAGCTATCCACCGCGCGCAGCAGATGCTGCAACTCGCTGCGGCCGGCGGCTTCCTGCTCGGGCGAGGGTCGTGCATCGGGGAACAGCGGCACGATATCGTCCTGGCCCTGCAGTTCGATGCCATGGCGGGCGCGGCGCTGATGATCGTTGGCCAGGTTGGCGGCGATGCGGAACAGATAGCTTTTCGGATTGTCGGCGGTGGCACCGGCATCGACTCTGGCGGCGCGCAGCCAGGTTTCCTGCGTCAGGTCCTCGGCCAGCGCGGCATTGCCGAGCCGGCGCAGCAGGAAGCGCTTCAGGCCATCCTGATGGTCGAAAAACGCCGCAAAAAGGCTGTCGCGGAAAGTGCTCATCGTCCCCCGTGGAGGAGGGACGCTAACTTATCTGAGAATTATTCGCAACTACACCCGGGCCGTCATCCTCGGGCTCGACCCGAGGATCTCGCGCAGTCCTGCATGAGATGGTCGGGTCAAGCCCGACCATGACATGTAAAAAACGTGCGTCACTTCTCCGCAATCGCCGCGTCGACCAGCTTCAGCGCATCGGCCTGATCCCATTCGGCACTGCCGACGAAACGGCCGATCTCGCGGCCCTGGCGGTCGATCAGGATCGAGGTCGGCAGGCCGAAAGCGCCCCAGGCGCGGCCCGACTTCATCGTCGTATCGAGATAGGAGGCCAGATGCCGTGCGCCGATCTGGCCGAGGAATTGTTCGACCTTGCCGCGCCCGCCGCGATCCTGCGCGATTGCCACCACCGCGAAATCCTTGCCGCCGCGCTGGACCTGCAGGCGATCCAGCGCCGGCATCTCTTCGCGGCAGGGCGCGCACCAGGTGGCCCAGAGGTTGATCAGCACCACCTTGCCCCGGAAGGCCTCCAGCGTCACCGGCTGGTCTTTCGGGTCGAGGAATTCGGCCAGCGCGACTGGCTTCCGCTCGCCCGAGAGGGTAAATTTCTGCATCTCGCCGGTGCGCGGCAGATCGGCCGCCATGGCCGACCCAGCCATCACGCAAACCGCCGCCAGAACCGTCAGAAACCGTTTCATACCCGAAGCCATCCCGATCATGTCCGTGAAGAAGAAATCATCTAAGTCGCCCACCCGAGTTAATGCCGCAAAGGTGGCGAAGCAAGCCAACAGCATGTGGGGCGGACGCTTTGCCGCAGGCCCGGCGGCGATCATGACCGAGATCAACGCCTCGATCCGCTTCGATCAGAAGCTGTATCGCCAGGATATCCGCGGCTCGAAAGCGCATTGCGCCATGCTGGTGCGACAGGGCCTCATTTCCGCCGCCGAGGGCAAGAAAATCCAGTCCGGGCTGGACACAATTCTGCGTGAGATCGAGGCCGGCAAGTTCAAAATCGATCCCGCACTCGAAGACATCCACATGCATGTGGAAGCGCGGCTGTCCGAACTGATCGGCACGCCGGCCGGGCGTTTGCATACGGCGCGGTCGCGGAACGACCAGGTGGCGACCGATTTCCGCCTCTGGGTGCGCGATGCCATCGATAAAATCGATGCCGGCCTGAAAGACCTGCAGCTCACCCTGCTGCGCCGCGCCGAAGATTATGCCGATACGGTGATGCCGGGCTTCACGCATCTGCAGGCCGCGCAGCCGGTCACCTTCGGTCATCACCTGATGGCTTACGTGGAAATGGTGGGCCGCGACCGCTCGCGGCTGAATGACGCGCGTGCGCGCCTGAATGAAAGCCCGCTCGGCGCCGCCGCGCTCGCCGGGACGTCGCTGCCGATTGATCGCGACAGCACGGCGAAGGCGCTGGGCTTCGCGCGGCCGATGGCCAATTCGCTCGATGCCGTGGCCGACCGCGACTATGCGCTGGAATTCCTCTCGACGGCCGCGATCTGCGCCGTGCATCTGTCGCGCCTCGCCGAAGAGATCGTCATCTGGACATCCGCCCAGTTCCGTTTTGTCTCGCTCAGCGATGCCTTCACCACCGGCTCGTCGATCATGCCGCAGAAGCGCAATCCGGATGCCGCCGAGCTGGTGCGCGGCAAGGTGGGGCGTATCGTGGGCAGCCTGAATGCGCTTCTGATCACCATGAAGGGCCTGCCGATGACCTACGGCAAGGACATGCAGGAAGACAAGGAACCGACCTTCGACGCGGTGGAGAATCTGGAACTCTGCATCGCCGCCACCGCTGGCATGATCGCCGACCTGAAGGCGAATGCGCCGCGCATGCAGGAAGCAGCCGGCGAAGGCTATACCACCGCGACCGACCTGGCCGACTGGTGCGTGCGCAAGCTCGACATGCCGTTCCGCCAGGCGCATCACGTCGCCGGCAGCCTGGTGCGGCTGGCCGAGACGCAGGACAAGCCGCTGGAAGCGCTGACGCTGGCTGAAATGCAGAGCGTGGAAAAGCGCATCAGCAAGGATGTCTTCGCCGTGCTGGGCGTGCAGAATTCAGTGAAAAGCCGCGTCTCGTATGGCGGCACCGCGCCGTCGAACGTGAAGAAGCAGGTCGCGCGCTGGCGCAAGCAGCTTGCCGCAGAAAAGCTTGATCGCGCAGCCAAAACGCGGGACAAGGCGTGATGCGCTCCAGGACCGCACTCTTTCTCTTGCTGATTCTCGCCCTGCCGGCCCTCGCCGCCTGCGGCCGCAAGGATGTGCCGAATTATCCGACCGACGCCATCGACCGGCCGGGGACTTTCGACCGCACCCAGCGCAACCAGAATCCCCGCTATTACTGAGATGAATTGACATGACCGGATTGCCCTGGTTCGCCTATCGCAATGGCGTGCTGCATGCGGAAGGCGTGCCGCTGGACCATATCGCCACTGAGGTCGGCACGCCGGTCTATGTCTACAGCACGGCCGCGCTGACCGACCGCTACACCAGCCTGGCCGAGGCTTTCAAAGGCCTGCCTGTGCTGATCGCCTATGCGATGAAGGCCAATGCCAATATGGCTTTGCTGCGTCATCTCGGCTCGCTCGGCGCCGGCGCCGATGTGGTCTCGGCCGGCGAATTGCAGATCGCCATGAAGGCCGGCATCGCGCCGGGCAAGATCATCTTCGCCGGCGTCGGCAAGACGAAACAGGAAATGGCGGTTGCGCTGAAGGCCGGCAATACCGGCATCGCGCAGTTCAACGTCGAATCCGAACCCGAACTCGATGCGCTGTCGGCGGTGGCCGCCTCGCTCGGCGTGAAGGCGCCGGTGGCAATCCGCATCAATCCCGATGTGGATGCCAAAACGCACAAGAAGATCACCACCGGCAAGGCCGAGAACAAGTTCGGCATTTCCTATACCCGCGCGCGCCAGGTCTATGCCCATGCCGCCACGCTGCCGGGCCTGAAGATCACCGGCGTGCATGTGCATATCGGCAGCCAGCTGACCGACCTCGCGCCCTATGAAGCCACCTTCATCAGGCTGGCCGAACTGGTGCGCGACCTGCGCGCCGACGGCCACGACATCCAGCGCATCGACCTGGGCGGCGGCATCGGAATCACCTATGACGACGAAACGCCGCCGGACCCGAAGGCCTATGCCGATCTGGTGCGCAAATACATTGCCCCGCTGGGCTGCGAGATCGCGCTGGAGCCGGGCCGCTACATCGTCGGCAATGCCGGCCTGCTGCTGACCGCTGTCACATTCGTCAAACCGGCCGAGGGCAAGACCTTCCTGATCCTCGATGCCGGCATGAACGACCTGATCCGCCCGGCCATGTATGAGGCGTTTCACCGCATCGTGCCCGTAAAAGCGCCAAATCCCGAAGCTGAGCTGGCGCCGGTCGATATCGTCGGGCCGGTTTGCGAGAGCGGCGACACCTTTGCCGAAGACCGTCCGATGCCACCGGTCGATAACGGGGATTTGCTCGCCATCCTTTCGGCCGGTGCGTATAGTTCTTCCATGGCCTCGACCTACAATGCACGGCCGCTGGCCCCGGAGGTTCTGGTTCATGGCGACAGGTTTGCCATTGTTCGGCGCCGCCCTAGCATCGAAGACATGACGGCCCTGGAGACCCAGCCGACATGGCTCAGCGAGGCGAAGGCGTAAATCCACCCGAGACGGCACGGCCGGCCCAGGCAAGCCTGGCGCCGGCAAAGTTGCTTGCCTTGCCTTTAGAGCGCCGCCTCGCCTATGCCCGCGCCGCCCTGTTCTGGGAAAACTTCTGGCCGGCTTTGATGCCGGCCGCGGCCGTGGTCGCCGTCTTCTTCATCCTCGCCGGTTTCGATATCTGGCGCTTCACGCCGATCTGGCTGCACTGGCTGCTGCTGGCCGGCTTTGCCGGCGCGCTGGCTTATACGCTGTGGCGCGAATTGCGCTACTTACGCTGGCCCGACCGCGCCGCCGCCATGCGCCGGCTGGAACGCGTCAACCTGCTGCAGCATCGCCCGCTGGAAGCCGCCGCCGACACGCTGTCGGCCGAGCAGCAGGACCCGATTGCCCGCGCGCTGTGGTCGATCCACCGCGAACGCGCGCTGGCCCAGCTGGCGACCGTGCGCGTCGGCACGCCGGAAGCCGGCTGGTGGCGCAAGGATGTCTGGGGTTTCCGCGCAGCATTGGGCCTGCTGCTGGTGGTGGCCTGGGCCAGCCCCGGCGAGGATCGCGCCACGCGGCTGGCCGATACGCTCAACCCCGGCAGCGCGATGGCGCCCGGCATGGTGCTGGCGATGGAAGCCTGGATCACGCCGCCTGCCTATACCGGCAAGGCGCCGTTATTCCTGACCCGCGACGGCAAAGCCGTGCCGGGCAATGCCGCGGCGCCTCTCACCGTGCCGACCGGCAGCCTGCTCAAGCTGCGCCTCTCGGCGCCGCCCGCAGGCTTCGCGCTGAAATTCGGCAAGAGCGAACAGGCGCTGCAGCCGATCGACGAGCGCAATGGCGAAATCGATCTGGCGCTGGACCTGACGGAGGGCGCCGTCCCGGTGCTGAGTCTGGTCCGTCGTGACAAGGTGGTGGCCGAATGGCCGCTGCAGATGATCCCCGACCTGCCACCGCAGATCGAAATCGCCGGCGAGCCTAAGACCAGCCGCCGCAACGAGTTGGAAGTCGGCTTCACCGGGCATGACGATTACGGCATGCAGCAGGTGCGGATCGAACTGACGCGCGATGGCGCCGAGCAGAGCGTGAGCCTGGACTGGCCGACGCCGCCGGCCGGCGCCGGCGAAATCCAGGACAAGCAGACATTCGATTTCACCTCGCATCCCTGGGCCGGGTTGCAGGTGCAGATGACGCTGGTGGCCACCGATGCGGTCGGCCAGACCGGCCGCAGCCAGCCTGTCACCGTGACAATCCCGGCACGCCGCTTCATCCATCCGGTGGCAAAGGCCATCGTCGAGCAGCGCCGCGACCTGGCGCTCAAGCCAGGCCAGTGGCAGCGCGTCGTGACCGCCTTGCGTGGCCTGAGCCTGGCGCCGGAACGCTATCGCGACGACACGACGGCGCATCTGGGCCTGCGCATGTCGGCGGCGCGGCTCAGGCTCAACCGTTCGGCGGACTCCATCGCGGCCGTGCAGGAGCTGCTGTGGCAGACCGCCCTGCATATCGAGGAAGGCCGCAAGACGCAGACCGACCGCGACTTCCAGGCGCTGATGGACAAGCTGCAGGATGCGCTGGACCGCAATGCCGATGATTCGGAAATCCAGAAGCTGATGCAGGAGATGCGGGAAGCGATGAACCGCATGCTCGAGCAGCTGATGCAGGATGCGATGGAGCGTCTGGCGCGCGGCGAGGAGCCGGAGGAGCTGGGCGAAGACGAAGAGGCCATGAGCGGCGACGACCTGCAGGACATGATGGACCAGGCGCAGGACATGGCGCAGATGGGCGACCGCGATGCCGCGCGCGACATGCTGCAGCAGATGCAGCGCATGATGGAGGCCCTGAAAAACGGCCGCATCGCGCGCATGCCGGAAGGCCGCCAGCAGCAGCAGGGCCAGCGCGGACAGCGGGGTCAGCGCGGCCAGGGCCAGCAGGGCCAGATGATGCAGGAATTCGGCGAGATGCTGCGTCAGCAGCAGCAGTTGCTCGACCGCAGCTTCCGCCGCAACCAGCAGGGCCAGCGCGGCGAGGGCCAGCCCGGCAGCCAGCAGCGCGGCGAGAACGAGGCCGATGCGCGCCAGCAGGAAGAACTGCGCCGTCGCCTGGGCGAGATGATGAACCGGCTGGGTGAGCGCGGCGGCCAGCTGCCCGATCAGCTCGGCAAGGCCGACCGCGCCATGCGCGATGCGCGCGAGGCATTGCGCCGCGGCGAGCCGGGTGAAGCGATGCAGGGCCAGGCCGATGCGATGGACCAGCTGCGCCAGGGCCTGAACCAGATGCAGCAGGCGCAGCGCGGTAATCCTGACGGCCAGGCGCCCTCGGCGGATGCGCGGCAGAACCAGCGCAATCCGCAGCGCGATCCGCTGGGCCGCAACACCACCGGCTACGAGAATGCCGGCGAAGCGACGCAGGTGCCCGAGCTGGCGCCGGTGGAACGCGCCCGCCGCATCCTGGAAGAACTGCAGCGCCGCGCCGGCAACCGCGAACGCGCACCGCTCGAACTCGACTATCTCGACCGCCTGCTGCGGCGGTTCTGAGTCCGACAAACCGTCATGCCGGCCTTGAGCCGGCATCCCATTTTTATTTCCTGCCCAGCGGAAATGGGACCCCGGGTCAAGCCCGGGGTGACGTAGAGGGCAAGGTCCGTCATGGTCGGACTTGATCCGACCATCTCAGGCAGACCTGCACGAGACCCTCGGCCAAGAAACTCTTCTTGGGCCCGAGGATGACGATGGAAATGCTGCAACGGTTCTGAATTCCTGACACACACAGCTTGTCATGGCCGGGCTTGACCCGGCCATCCACGCCTTGCTGCGATCAAGCAAAAGAAAAGACGTGGATGCCCGGATCAAGTCCGGGCATGACGTGAGTGGGTTTGGGCGGTTCTGAATGTCGTCAATACAGGTCCGTCATGGTCGGACTTGATCCGACCATCTCAGGCAGAACTGCGGGAGATCCTCGGGTCAAGCCCGAGGATGACGCTGTGAATTTTCGGCAGTTCTGAACACCTGGCACATCCTGTTTGCCAAGCCCGACCATGACGTGAATGGATTTACGGTTTGAAACCGCCGCCTACCCCGCCGGCTGGCCGGCGACCGCAGCCCTGACACCCAGCGCGCGTTCGACCGCGTCATTAAGCGCCACCATGGTGAAGGGCTTTTGCAGAATCACCATGATGCTGTCGATGTCATGCGAGCGGCGGCGCTGGATCGTGTTGCTCGACATCATCAGCATCGGCAGGTCGGGGAAATCGCGCGCCACCTTCAGCGACAGTTCGACGCCGTCCATGTTGGGCATCGCCACATCGGCCAGCAGCAGGTCGAACGGCAGGCGCGCCAGCTTGACCACCGCCTCGGCGCCGTCGCTGACCACCACGACCTCATGGCCGCGCTGCTGCAACACACGCCGGATGAACTCGCGCACCGGCACTTCGGTTTCCGCCACCAGGATTCGCGCCATGCATCCTCGCCGACGGCTGTCGCGCGGCCTGGGCAGTTCTGCCCGGCGACAGCCACCTATTCTGGAATCAGCTTGGTCAAACTATGCGTGTAGGTGCCGGCAAATCCGCCCGAACCGGCATGGCGGGAATCCTACCCTAACGAGTGGCGAAAGCAACGCGCTTTGTCACATTGTTGCAACCGATGAGTGCTGCCGAAGTTTATGCCGTTTTAAGGCACCGCCGACTGGCTGGCGAAGGCGACTTCAAGGTCGGTGACCTCGTCCTTCGGGGCCGGCAGCTGCACATTGAAGCTGAGCTTTTCCTCGGCTTCGATGCTGTTCTGCTCGAGCTTAACCGTGAAGGCGCCGAGATCCTGGCCATTGGCGCCGCGCATCGCGATGCGGATGGCGGGCAGCACCCGCTCCGCGCCGCTGATATTCACCACATCGCCCGACACGGTCACCTTGGTGGTGCCGCCATCCAGCACGGTGGCGGATTTCAGGTTATGCAGTTCGAGCCCGAGCCACTGCGCCGCTTCGACCGGGATGCCGAGCTGCTCGTACAGCTTGGCCAGCGGCGGGTAGAAGGCGACCAGCTCGATCCGCTTTTCGTAGCCGCCGCCGATCACGCCGCCGAGCAGGCCGAGCAGCAGCAGCCAGCCGAGCCAGGCCCAGGAAAACGGCTTTTTCGGCTTGGCCGCAGCGCGCTGCAGCCCGGCTTCGGCCAGCCGCTCGCGGCGGCGTTTGATCGCCTCGTCAGGGTCGCCATCCAGGTCGCCACCATCGTTATTGGGCTCGTCCAGCGGCGGATGCAGCGGCGGACGGTCCAGTTCGGCATCCAGCAGGTCGTCGTCGAAGCCGGTGATGCGCGGCACTGCCGGCGACGGTGAGGCGAAATCGTCCGCAGGCGGCGACAGGTCGAGATCCGGCAGGGAGGGTGCAGGCGGCACCACGGCTGAGGCCGCTGGCGGCTTGCCGCCGGGCGGCGGCGGCGGGACCCATTCGTCCTGCGCTGCCTCGGCTGCTGCGGCCGCCATCTGCTCCAGCACGGAGGGGATCGGCTTGGGCGGCTCAGGGATGGGCTCAGGCTCCGGCGGGGCCTGGCGCCAGACATGGCGGCAGACGGAACAGCGGACCTTGCGGGGCTCGTCGCCGAAAGCGGTGGGGTCGACCTGGAAGCGGGTCGCACAGGCTGGGCAGTTGAGGATCATGCCAAATCTGCCTGGTGCCAGCCCTTTTGCGTTTCCGGATGCTTTCCCTTATAGGACGGACAGGGCTGCGGAAGCAACCCCACTGCCTCGCAAGATATTGAAGTCATTGGCGCGCAAGGCCTTAAAGGAAGCAGGGCCTTAGGCGAATCGGAGGATCCCCGGACTTGGTGCGATTCCAGAATGTCGGGATGCGATACGGCCCCGGGCCGGAGGTGCTCCGCGATGTCAGCTTCGAGCTGGGCACGGGCTCCTTCCATTTCCTGGCCGGCCCCAGCGGCGCGGGCAAGACCTCGCTGCTGAAGCTTTTATATCTGGCGCTGCGGCCGAGCCGCGGCCTGATCAGCATGTTCGGCCAGGATGTCTCGACCGCCAGCCGCGCCGCCCTGCCGATGCTGCGCCGGCGCATCGGCGTGGTGTTCCAGGATTTCCGCCTGCTCGATCATCTGAGCGCGCTCGACAATGTGGCGCTGCCATTGCGCATTGCCGGCGCCGACGAGAAGCGCACGCGCGAACATGTCGTCGAACTGCTGACCTGGGTCGGGCTGGGCGACCGGCTGGAGGCACGCCCCGCCACCCTGTCGGGCGGCGAAAAGCAGCGCGTGGCGATTGCGCGCGCCGTGATTGCCAGACCCAGCCTCTTGCTGGCGGACGAACCGACCGGCAACGTCGATCCCGAGATGGCGCAACGGCTGATGTATCTGTTCGTCGAGCTGAACAAGCTCGGCACCGCGGTGGTGCTGGCGACGCATGACACGCATCTGCTGGAGCAGTTCCGCTTCCCGGTGATGCGCCTGCGCGCCGGCACGCTCAGCATCGACAGGAATGCAGCGTGAGCCGGCCGCGCAAAAAAGCGGTCTCGGACCTGCAGCTGGAAGTGGATAAATCCGCGCGCTTCCTGCCCTGGGCGCTGGCCGTCATGGTGTTCCTGGCCGCATTGGCGCTGAGCGGCGCGCTGGCGCTGGACGGCACCATCGAAGGCTGGCGGCGCGGCGTGTCATCCAAACTCACGGTGCAGATCGCCGATCGCCCGGGCCAGCCGATGCAGCCGCGCCTGCAGGCCGCCGCCGAGATCCTGCGCGGCGTGCCGGGTATTGCCGAGGTGCAGATCGTGGAGCGCAGCGCCGTCGAAGCCCTGCTGCAGCCCTGGCTGGGCAGCGCCGCGCTGCAATCTGATCTGCCCCTGCCCGGCATGATCGACGTGACCCTGCAGGACAATGCCGCGCTGTCGGTGGATGCGGTGAATGCGCAGCTGCAGACTGCCGTGCCCGGCGCGCGCATCGACGATCCGAAACCCTGGCTCGACCGCCTCGTTCAGTTGGGTCGCCTGTTGCAGAGCCTCGGCGGCAGCATCGTGCTGCTGGTCGGCATGGCCGCCGCCGCGATGGTGATCTTCGCCACGCGTGCCGGTCTTTCGGCGCGGCGCGACACCATCGAACTGCTGCATCTGATCGGCGCCGAAGACGGCTATATCGCGCGGCAGTTCCAGCGCCATGTGGCGGCGCAGGCGCTGCGCGGCGGCATCCTCGGCGCCGGCCTGGCGGCGGCTTTGCTGATCGGCATCCAGCTGCTGGCCGGCGGCATTGGCACCGGTTTGTTGCCCGGCCTGCAGCTGCTGTGGTGGCACTGGCTGCTGCTGCCGCTGCTGCCACTCGCCGCCGCCGGACTGGCGATTGTGACCGCGCGCTGGACGGTGCTCGGCGAACTGCGCGCGATGTTGTAAGACCAAGCCATGCTGATACTTCTTGACCGTGACGGCGTGCTGAACCGCGACTACCCCGACGATTACGTGAAATCGCCGGCGGAGCTGTTCATGCTGCCCGGCGTGGGCAAGGCCGTGGCGCAGCTGAATGCGCGCGGCTGGCCGGTGGCGATCTGCACCAACCAGGCCTGCGTCGGCAAGGGCATCATCGACGAAGCGATGCTGGGCCGCATTCACGAAAAGCTGTTCGACGAACTGGCGCGCGAGAATGCCAAAATCGACGCGCTGTTCTTCGCGCCCGATCCGCCCTGGGCGCAGACCGACCGGCGCAAGCCGGGTGCCGGCATGCTGCGCGAGGCGATGCAGCGCTTCCGCAAAAGCCCCGCCGAAACCGTGTTCATCGGCGACAGCCTGACCGACCTGCAGGCTGGCGCGACAGCCGGCGTGCGCCGCATCCTGGTGCGCAGCGGCAAGGGCGCGCAGACCCAGGCGAAGGGCCTGCCGCAGGATGTGCTGCCGGTGACAGTGGCGGAAGACTTGCCCGATGCCGTCAACCGGCTGTTAAGTGAAGTCCCCGTTATCTAGAGTGACAGAGTCTACGGAATCGTAATGGCCCGCAAAGACCGCGACCGTAAACGCGACGACGAAGAGTCGACGCCCTTTTTCACCCGGATCAGCCGCTGGCTGATCCTGCTGGCCGCGCTCGGCCTGCTCTGGCTCGGCGGCGGCATCGCCTATGTCGAGCGCGTGGAATCGCTGCCGGCGCCGGCCGAAACGAAAACCGATGCGATCGTCGTGCTGACCGGCGGCGCGGCGCGGATGGCCACGGGTCTGCGCCTTTTGCACGACAACAAGGCCGACCGCCTGCTGGTCTCGGGCGTGGCGCAGACCGCCACCAAGGCCACACTGATGCAGGCCGTGCTGCCAAGCATGCCCGATGCCGCGCAGGTCAGCAGCAACTGGCAGGGTATCGATCTGCAATTGCTGTTTGAATGCTGCGTCGATCTCGGCTTCGAAGCGGATGACACCGCCGGCAATGCCGCCGAAACCGCCAGCTGGGCGGCGGCGCGCGGCTACAAGACCATTCGCCTGGTGACAGCGAATTACCATATGCCGCGGGCGCAGGTGGAATTCGGCCGCTACCTGCCCGGCCTGACCATCCTGCCGCATCCGGTGCGTTCGGATGCCATGCGGGTGGAAGACTGGTGGCAGCGCCGCGCCGCCACTGTTTTCCTGCTCGGCGAATACAGCAAATACGTGGCCGCCCTGCTGCGCGCCCATCTCGGCACCCAGCTGAGCGCCACGCTGGAGCAGAAACCGGCAGCGACATCTGCGCCGCAAAACGTGCCGGTCGAGAAGCTGCCGGTGCAAGAGACGCCCGCCGAAGAAAAATCACCCGAAGAGAAGCCGCAGTGATGCTGCTGCTGCGCTCGATCCTGTTCCAGATCGCCTTCCTGCTGTGGAGCACGCTGGTCGCGCTCTATGGTCTGATCCCGCTGGCGCTGCAGAACCGCCAGCATCTGTTCAGCATCGGCGGTGTCTGGTCGGACGGCATCAACTTTCTGCTGCGCCTGATCTGCAATATCCATATCCGCATCGAAGGCCAGGAGCATATTCCCGCCGGCCCCGCGATGATCGCCGCCAAGCACCAGTCGCTGTGGGATACCGCCATCGTGCTGCGGCTGTTCCGTGGCCCCGCCATCGTGATGAAGCAGGAATTGCTGCGCATTCCGATCTACGGCGCGCTGTGCCGCGCACAGGGCATGATCGCAGTCGACCGCGATGGTGGCGCGAAAGCGCTGAAACAGATGCTGAAGGATGCCCGCGCCGCCGCCGCCGATGGCCGCAAGATCCTGATCTTCCCGCAGGGCACCCGCACGCGGCCCGGCGAAAGCGCACCCTATCAGCCCGGCGTGGTGGCGCTGTATCGCGACCTCAAGCTGCCGGTGGTGCCGGTGGCGCTGAATTCCGGTTTCTTCTGGCCCAAGCGCGGCATTTTGCGCAAGCCCGGCACCATCGTGCTGCGTTTCCTGCCCGCCATTCCGGCCGGACTGGACCGCGACAGCTTCATGGCCGAACTCGAAACCCGCATCGAAAGCGCCAATGCGGTGCTGGAGGCGGAGACGCGGGCCGTACTGTCGTGAGCCCGACCCCGACGACTTACGCTTTCGCCATTCAGTACGGACTGGGCGAATTGCAGTTCGAGATGCAGCTGGCCGAGGCCCTGATGTTCTCCAACATGGCCAATCGCATGATGGCCAGCGCCGAACTCCCATTCGCAGACTTCAGACTTCAAATGTGGGACATGCTGGCCAACAGCATCGAGGCCGGCGACCATCTGAAAGGCGGCGCCGAGGCCAATGCCGTGGCGATGGGCGCAGCCTGGCTGGCGCTGACCTGCGCGATGCATCGCGATCATCCGGAGCGCGACTGCTTCGTGCTGAAGCTGGGCGCCAAGCCCGGCGACCTCGGCGTCGAGATCGCGGCAGATAACCCGTATGCCGAACCACATGACGAACGCGGGCAGATTTTCGCGGTCGCCAATGTCACGCGCGCAATGTTCACCGAGGACACGCAGCTGTTCCGCGACTGGGCGACGGGGGTGCAGGCGGAGATCGCGAAGGCGGCGAACGATCCGACAGCATAACCAATCCCTCGGGCCCACAACTTTCAGACCGGAGCTGCAAAAGCCAATGATTCGACAGTGTGGAGTGGCCGTCCTATCCGTAATCCTGGGCCTGATGGTCCCGCATCCGGCTAAAGCCCAGAGCAAAGCCTCGGGCGAGGCCATCGACTGGCGTACCGTTCCGATTGTCGATGCGCATTTCCACCTGATGCTGTTCATGACACCGGAAGACCTGCTGGCGCGTATGGATCGCCACAAGATCAGCACGGTGATCAGCGGCGGCGCCATCGGCAGTCCGCAGGCCGGCGGGCCGAATTTGCGCGACACCAACACCCACGCCAAACTCGGGCCGCGTTTCATACCAGCCGTGGGCAATGGCGACCTGGTGGCTGCCGAACGCATCGAGGGACCGGGCATGTATTCCGACCCCGGCAGCCGCGAGGCCGCAGCAGCGCTGGCGCGCATTCGCGAGTTTCTGGGCCGGCAGCCCCGCGTCATCGCCGAGACGTTTCCGAACGCGGAACGCTCGCAGAAAGATCCGATGATGCGCCGCCGCGTTCCCGTTGACGGCCCGGTGTTCCAGGAATTGATGCGCCTCAGCGCGGCAACACAACGTCCCGTGCTGATGCATATGGAATGGCACCCGGAATCCGTGCAGCAGCTTAGCCGCCTGCTGGAGCAGCATCCGGATGGCATGGTGACGCTCGCGCATTGCGGCAAGACCACGCGCGCCGCCGATATCCGCGCCTTCCTGCAGCGGCATCGCAATGTGGTGTGTGATCTGGCTTTCCGCAGCTGGCCGCAGGAGGAACCGGACTACAAGCGGTTTCCGGAGCGGACGATCTTCTGGAGTGCCGGACCGACATGGAAGGCCTGGCTCGATCCGCAGTGGAAAGCCCTGATCGAGGACTATCCCGACCGTTTCATGGCCGCCATCGACGACACGCACGACTGGGCACAATACGACGAAGTGGTGCGGTCGATCCGGGAAGGGCTGCTGGCGCAATTGTCGCCGCCCACCATGGCCAAAGTCGCGCATGAAAATGCACGCCGCATTTTCCGGTTGCCGCAGCCATAACTGCAAACATCTGGAACGCGGCTGGGCAACGGGAATTCAGGACAAGATCAGGACGGCGGGGACATAGCTCCCGGCAGTTTCGCGGCCAGCGCATCGATGGCCATGCGGAGCCTGAGCGGCAGCCGCGGCGTTTGCAGCCAGAGCGCATGGCAGTCATAGAGAAAGCCTGGCCGGTCGGGCCACAGCGCCGTCAAGGCCCCCGCGTCAATGCGGTCGCGCACCAGCCAGCAGGGCAACCAGGCCAGCCCCATGCCTGCACCGGCCGCATCGGCGATGGCATCCATATCATCAAAACGCAATCGCGGCCTGGTGGGCGTGACGGCAACCGGCTGCGCTCCCGTCTGCGGAAACAGCCAGGGTGGCACGCGGCCCGAACGAGTGTAAATAATGGTATCGTGCGCGGCGATGTCTTCGATCCGCGCCGGCCGGCCCCGCTTTTCGAGATAGGCCGGCGACGCCACCACCACCATATTCTGCCGCGCCACACGCCGTGTCATCACCCCGGCACGCGCAGCCAATTCGCCGGTGCGGATGGCGAGATCGAAACCGTCTTCGACAAGATCGACCAGACGGTCATTGAATGACAGATCGAGGTCGAGGGCGGGGAACTGCCGCAGCAGATCGAGCAGGACCGGCGCCACGCAGCGCCGGCCGAACAGCACCGGCGCCGTGACGCGCAGCCGTCCCGATGGCTGCGACACCTGATCGGCGGCCAGCGCATCGGCCGCCTCGGCCTCCGCCAGCACCTGGCGGCAACGCTCGTAATAGGCGCGGCCGAATTCGGTCAGGCTCTGGCGGCGCGTGGTGCGGTTGAGCAGCCGCATGCCGAGCCGGTCCTCCAGGAAGCGCACATGCTTGCCGACCATGGGTGCGGAAAGGTCGAGCGCCGCCGCAGCGGCGGCAAACGAGCCGGCATCCACCGCCCTGACGAAGACGGCCATGCTGGTCAGGCGATCCATCATTCGAAACCCCAGGTTTTCTCTGACTTCCTTTCATGCCTATTTATCGTCGCCCATCGCCACGGCATAGCTCATTACATCGCTATATTTTGGAGTTGTGACGGATGGCACGCGTTGTTCGCTTTCATCAACTGGGAGGACCCGAGGTCCTGCGGATCGAGACCATGGAGGTTCCGCCGCCGGGGCCGGGCGAAGTCCAGATCCGCGTCAGGGCGCTCGGCCTGAACCGCGCCGAGGCCCTGATCCGCTCCGGCCGCTACATCGTCTCGCCGCCATTGCCGTCTGGGCTGGGCTGCGAGGCTGCGGGCCAGATCGAAAGCCTCGGCCCCGGCGTCACCGGCTTCGCGCCCGGCGATGCCGTCAGCGTGCTGCCGCCGAATTCGATGGTGCGCTGGCCGGCCTATGGCGACGTGGCGAATTTCCCGGCCGAACTTGTGGTCCGGCATCCTGCCGCGCTGAGCTGGGAGGCCGCCGCCGCCACCTGGATGCAGTATCTCACCGCCTATGGCGCGCTGATCGACATCGCCCAGCTGCGGCGCGGCGAATTCGTGGCTATCACCGCGGCTTCCAGCAGCATCGGACTTGCCGCGATCCAGATTGCCAACGTGATAGGCGCGATTCCGGTGGCCATCACACGCACAAGGGCCAAGATGCGCGACCTGCTGGCTGCGGGCGCGGCGCATGTCATCGTGTCCGAGGAGGAAGACCTGCAGGCCGGGCTGACCGACATCGCCGGGCCGGAAGCCGTGCGGGTGGTCTTCGATGCGGTCGGCGGCCCGGCTTTCGGACCGCTCACGGCGGCGATGGCGCGTGGCGGCATCCTGCTGGAATATGGCGGCCTGAGTCCGGAGCCGACGCCCTTCCCGCTGCCGGCCGTGCTGGGCAAAAGCCTGACCCTGCGCGGCTATGTGGTGCATGAGATCATCGCCGATCCGCTGCGCCGCGCCGCCGCGAAAGCCTTCATCCTGCAGGGCCTGGAAAGCGGCGCGCTGACGCCGGTGATCGACCGGGTGTTTCCCTTCGAGCAGATCGTCGAAGCGCATCGCTATCTCGAATCCAACGCGCAATTCGGCAAGATCGTGGTGACCCTTTAAAAGGAAACGCCCCTGTGCATAACCCGGGATAACTCAGCCGCGGTCTCCTGCGCATCGCGGGGATAACTCCGATTTCCCAAGCCTTACAAGATATTGTGGCGCATGCCCCTGTGGCTCAATCTGTAGAAACAGATTGGGAACATTCTGCTGGACTCTCGGCCTTCGGGCGATAGAGTCACCCTGTTGCGGTGCCCCAAAAATGCGGCGCCGCTTGTTGTCTTTGAGGTTTGTCCATGTCGCCCATCGCGCCGATTTCCCAGCAGATCTGGGACATGAAATACCGTCTGAAGGGCCCGGATGGCGCGCCGGTGGATCAGACGATTCCCGATACCTGGCAGCGCATCGCACGCGCGCTGGCGCAGGCCGAGACAAACCCGGCCGTGCATGAAGCTGGCTTCTTCGAGGCCTTGAAAGACTTCCGCTTCCTGCCGGCGGGCCGCATCGTGGCCGGGGCCGGCACCGCGCGTAAAGTGACGCTGTTCAACTGCTTCGTCATGGGCACGGTGCCCGACGACATGGCCGGCATCTTCGAGCATCTGAAGGAAGCCGCGCTGACCATGCAGCAGGGCGGCGGCATCGGTTATGACTTTTCCACCTTGCGCCCGCGCGGTGCGCCGGTGAAGGGCGTCGGCGCCGATGCGTCCGGCCCGCTGTCGTTCATGGATGTGTGGGACGCGATGTGCCGCACCATCATGTCGGCCGGCAGCCGGCGCGGCGCCATGATGGCGACCCTGCGCTGCGACCATCCCGATATCGAGGCCTTCATCGAGGCCAAGCGCGAGGCCAATCGGCTCCGCATGTTCAATCTCTCAGTGCTGGTGACCGACGACTTCATGAATGCCGTGAAGCAGAACCAGGCCTGGGAGCTGAAATTCAACGGCACGGCGTATCGCACCGTGCAGGCCCGCGACCTGTGGGACAAGATCATGCGGGCGACCTACGCCTTCGCCGAGCCGGGCGTGATCTTCATCGACCGCATCAACCAGCGCAACAACCTGCACTATTGCGAGACGATCAGCGCCACCAATCCCTGCGGCGAGCAGCCGCTGCCCCCCTACGGCGCTTGCCTGCTCGGCTCGATCAATCTGGCAAAGCTGGTGCGGAACCCGTTCGAGGCCGATGCCGCGCTCGATCTGGAAGAACTCGACCGCCTGACCCGCGCGGCCGTGCGCATGATGGACAACACCATCGACGTGTCGAATTTCCCGCTGCCGCAGCAGGAAGCCGAGGCACGCAACAAGCGTCGCATCGGGCTCGGCATCACCGGCCTGGCCGATGCGCTGATCATGGTCGGCGCGCGCTATGGCTCTGCCGCCTCGATCACGCTGATCGAAACCTGGATGAAGCGGCTGCAGCGCGCCGCCTATCTCGCCTCGGTCGATCTGGCCAAGGAGAAAGGCGCCTTCCCGTTATTCGACCGCGACGCCTATCTGGCTGGCGAGAGTATCCGCGAACTGGATGCGGATGTGCGCGAGGCGATTGCGCAGCATGGCATCCGCAATGCGCTGCTGACCTCGATCGCGCCGACCGGAACCATCTCGCTGCTGGCCGACAATATCTCCTCGGGGCTGGAGCCGGTCTTCAGCTTCACCTATATGCGCACCGTGCTGATGCCCGATGGCACGCGCCGGCAGGAGGAAGTCAGCGATTACGCCTATCGCCTGTACAAGCAGCTGAAGGGCGAGAATATCCCGCTGACCGAAGCCTTCGTGGATGCGCAGGGCCTGGCGCCCGCCGACCACGTGCGCGTGCAGGCCGCCGTGCAGAAATACATCGACAGCTCGATCTCCAAGACCATCAACGTGCCGGAAGACATCGATTTCGAGAGCTTCAAGGACGTCTACGCGATGGCCTATGAGCAGGGCTGCAAGGGCTGCACCACCTATCGCCCGAATGACATCACCGGCTCTGTGCTGACCATCAAGAAAGACGAGAAGAAGGCCGAGCCCGCCGCGCAGCAGCAGGCCGAACTGCCGCTGCAGCCGGTGGCCAAGCCGGTGCAGGTGATGAAGCCGCGCGACCCGCTGGCCGCTGGCGGCGTGATCTACATGACCAAGCCGCTGGACCGCCCGGAGGCGCTGCCCGGCAGCACCTACAAGATCACCTGGCCGGATTCCGAACACGCGATGTATATCACGCTGAACGACATCCTGCAGGATGGCCGCCTGCGGCCCTTCGAGGTGTTTATCAACTCGAAGAATACCGAACACTATGCCTGGACGGTGGCGCTCACCCGCATGATCTCGGCGGTGTTCCGTCGCGGCGGCGATGTGTCCTTCGTGGTGGACGAACTGAAGGCGGTGTTCGATCCGCGCGGCGGCCACTGGATGGGCGGCAAATATGTGCCGTCTCTCCTGGCGGCGATTGGCGGCGTGATCGAGCAGCATCTGATCAGGATCGGCTTCATGACCGGGCCGGACGATCTGCGCGAGGAAAAGGCCATGCTGGCGCTGGCCGCCAATGCGGAAACGCCGAAGCCGCTGTCTGGCCTGCGCCAGTGCCCGAAATGCGGGCAGCCCGGCCTGATCAAGTCCGAGGGTTGCGACACCTGCACCTCCTGCGGCTATAGTAAGTGCGGATAAGGGAAGCCTGACGTTTACGTTCGCGGCATTCCCCAAGGGAAACGCCGCGTCGATGAAGACTGATATCAAAGCCGTACTCTGGGATTTCGGCGGGGTGATCAGCACCTCGCCCTTCGATGCCTTCCGCCGCTATGAGGAAGACCGCGGCCTGCCGCGCGATTTCCTGCGCCAGGTCAATAGCATCAATCCGCATAGCAATGCCTGGGCCTGTTTCGAGCGCGGCGAGATCGATGCCACCATCTTCGGCGAGCGCTTCCTGGCCGAGAGCACCGCGCTGGGCCAGGCCATCCATGGCCGCGACGTGCTGGCGCTGATCGCCGGCGACATCCGCCCGCGCATGGTGGCGGCGCTGAAAAAAGTGAAGACGCGCTATCGCATCGCCTGCCTGACCAACAACATGCCGCATGGCCATGGCCCGTCGATGACCGCCTCGCCCGAACGGGCCAAAGCGGTCGCCGAGGTGATCAGCCTGTTCGAGGTGGTGGTGGAATCGAGCAAGGCCGGTGTGCGTAAACCTGAGCCGGTATTTTATGAGCGCGCCTGCAGCCTGCTCGGCATCCAGCCGAGCGAGGCGGTGTTCCTGGATGATCTCGGCATCAACCTGAAACCCGCTGCCGCCATGGGCATGACCACGATCAAGGTGACCGACCCGGACGCGGCGCTGTCAGACCTGGGCCGCATCATCGGGATGGAGCTGTGACATTATGAACCGTGCAGATGCTTTGCTGGCCGGAAATTACGCGACGCTGTCCGACCTGGTGCGGGCCCATGCCGAAGAACGCCCGGATCATCCCGCCGTCATCGACGCGGAAGGCACGCTGAGCTACGGCCAGCTGGCTTCCCGGGCGGACCGTGTCGCTGCCGCCTTGCAGCGGGATACCGCGCGGCATTCCGTCAGCATCGTCAGTTCCTCGCGCAACGACTATGTCGCGGTCTATCTCGGCGCCTTGCGCGCCGGACTTGCCGTGGCGCCGCTGGCGCCATCTTCGCTGCCCGAGCAGATCGTCGCCATGGCGCGGGACGCCGATGCGCAGCATCTGTTCCTCGATGCCGAGAACGAACAGGCGTTGCGTGGCGTGCTGAGTGATTTACCGCCGCATCGCATCCGGCTCGATACGCCGCAGTTTGAGCAATGGCTGGCGCCCGAGGGCAGCAAGCCCACGCCGGTGGACCTGACCCCGGAGATGCCGTTCAACATCATCTATTCTTCGGGCACGACCGGCACGCCGAAGGGCATCGTGCAGTCGCATGGCATGCGCTGGCTGCATATGCAGCGCGCCAATCTCTATGGCTATGACCGCAATGCCGTCACGCTGCTCTCCACGCCGCTGTATTCGAACACCACTTTGGTCAGCCTGTTTCCCACCATGGCCGGCGGCGGTACCGCGGTGCTGATGGCGAAATTCGACGTGGCGAAATATCTGGAACTGGCGCAGGCCCATCACGTCACCCATACGATGCTGGTGCCGGTGCAATACAGCCGCGTGATGGCGCATCCCGACTTCGACAAGTATGACCTGAGCAACTTCCGCGCCAAATTCTGCACCAGCGCGCCGTTCAATGCAGCCCTGAAGGCCGATATCCTGAAACGCTGGCCCGGCAAGCTGATCGAGTATTACGGCATGACCGAAGGCGGCGGCACCTGCATCCTGGTGGCCGACGAATTTCCCGACAAGCTGCACACGGTCGGACGCCCGGCCGAGGGCCACGATATCCGCCTGATCACCGAGGATGGCAAGCCGGCGGCGCCCGGCGAGATCGGCGAGATCGTCGGCCATTCCGGCGCGATCATGATCCACTACCACAAGCAGCCGGGCAAAACCGCCGAAGCCGAATGGTTCGACGAGACCGGCAAGCGTTTCATCCGCACCGGCGATATGGGGCGGTTCGATGCAGACGGCTTCATGCAGCTGATGGACCGCCGCAAGGACATGGTGATTTCCGGCGGCTTCAACATCTATCCCAGCGACCTGGAAGTCGTGCTGCGCGGCCACGATGCTGTCGCCGACGTCGCCGTGGTCGGCGTCGCCAGCGAGCAATGGGGCGAAACGCCGGTGGCTTTCGTCGTGGTGACACCGGGCGCGATTGTCACCGCGCCGGAGCTGTTGGTCTGGGCGAATGCAAAGCTGGGCAAGATGCAGCGCATCTCGGCCATCGAGTTCCGCGATCAGCTGCCGCGCAGCGCCATTGGCAAGGTGCTGAAGCGCGAGTTGCGCGACGAGTATGCCCGGAAGTAACCGTCATGGTCGGACTTGATCCGACCATCTCAGGCCGGACTGCGTGAGGTCCTCGGGTCAAGCCCGAGGACGACGATCCGCAGCTAAATCTCCGGACAGCGTTTCTTCACTTCCTGGAGCAGCCGGTGCAGCGGGCCATCGGCGATGCCGAGTGCATCGAGATGCTGCACGGTATTGGCCAGATAGACCGCATTCGGCCCGCGCTGGCCGCAGCAGGTCGCGATCGTGTCGATCACCTGCCGCTCGCTCAAATATCCCGCATACTGCTTGTGATGCGGATCGGCCACGAAAGCCAGCACCGGAACGCGCTCGCCGCCTTCGATCTCGGCGCGGTGGAAGCCCGGCCTGTAGACGCCGGTGACCATTTCGCGACGGTAGAGATAGTCGATCACGGCGGCCTCGTCGCCGCGCCGCACGCGAAACGCACGCCCGGTGCAGGAGCCGCCGGGCATCAGGCCAAGTACCAGCCCGGGCTGTTCCGGCGTGCCGCGATAGCGATGCGACCAGACGCAGAAACCACGATGGAAACCCCAGAGCCGCGCATTCACCTGTCTGGTGAAGGGAAAGCCCGGATCCCACATCAGCGAGCCATAGCCGAACACCCAGAGCGGCTGACCGCGCGCGACCTGGATCTGCGGGAATGGCGGCGCCGCTTCGCCGGGCAGCGGCTCCTCGTGGTCGAAAGGAATATGCCGCCGCGGCTTTTTCATTTCTTCGGGCTGATATTGACCAGCGCCACGCCTGCCATGGTGGCGGCCATGCCGAACAGCGCCAGCGGGCTGAGCTGCTCGCCGAACAAGGGCCAGGCGACCAAAGCCGTGCAGGGCGGCACCAGGAAGAACAGGCTGGAGACTTTCGCCGCCGCGCCGCGTCTGATCAATATGAAGAGGAGCGTTATAGCTCCAAGCGACAGCACGATGCAGAGCCAGGCGAGCGCGAAGATGAATTCGCCGGTCCACTGCACCTGCCGGGTTTCGAACAGCAGCGCCAGCGGTGTCAGCGCCACGGTGGTGGCGGCGAACTGGATCGCGGTGCCTGAGCGCAGGTCGATCTGCGGGCAGAAGCGTTTCTGATACAGCGTGCCGACTGTGATCCCGACCAGCGCGATCACCGAGAGCGCATAGCCCCAGAGTGTGCCGACGCCGAGATCGAGCTTGGTCCACACCACCAGGATCACACCACTGAGGCCGAGAATCAGACCGAGCCATTGCCGTGCGGTGACGCGCTCTCCCAGCACAGGACCAGCCGCGGCTGCCACTAACAAAGGCTGAATCCCGACGATCAGCGCCGAGATGCCGGCCGGCACGCCATGGAAGATCGAGGCAAACACGCCGCCGAGATACACGGCCTGCAGCAGCAGGCCCGCCATCGCGACATGTCCGGCCTCGGCCCAGCTTTTCGGCCAGGGCGCGCCGGTCAGTGCGGCAAAGAGGCAGAGCAGCACGGTGACGGCGGCGAAGCGCAGCACCAGGAAGGTCATCGGCTCGGCATAGGGCAGGCCGAATTTCGCGCCAATGAAGCCGGTCGACCACAGCAGCACGAAGACGCCGGGCATGGCGGCAATGGCCCAGGTGCCGAGCAGCGGGGCCGGGCGCGAAACGGAATCGGTCATGGCGTGTGAAGCAGACTGTCGCGGGACGTGGATTTCCAGCCAATATTGACTGGATGACCAACTATGGCAAGGCAGGCCGCCAAGCAAGTCTTCCTGGCAAGCCGGGCTCCTGACAACGGAGTCCGGGGCTGCTATAGAAACGCCATGCGCTATCTGGTTCTTTTCGGTCTGGTTGTCGGCGGCCTGCTTGGCTATTACGTCCTGTGGTCGCATATGGCCGATCAGGTGGCCGCACAGGCCGATGCCTGGATCGAGGGCCAGCGTCGCCAGGGCCGCGAGGTCGCTTACGAAAAGCGCCGCCTCTGGGGTTTCCCGTATCGGCTGTCGCTCACCCTGACCAAGCCGAGCTGGCACGATCCGCGCCAGCCGCTGGCGCCGCGCATCGACGCCGAGGAACTTACCGCCCATCTGCAGATCTGGCAGCGCGAGCATGTCATCTTCGACCTGTCCGGCCGGCAGACCGCTGCCTGGCGCGAGGGCGGCACCGAGCGCCGCGTCAGCCTGACCTCGGAGCGCTTCCGCGCCAGTCTGGTGGTGGATGGTGCCGGCAACTGGCTGCGCATCGCCACCGATCTGACCAAACCACGGCTGCAGGGCCCGGCCGATGGATTGCTGCGCGGTGAATGGGTGGCCGGCAAACTGCTGCTGCATGCACGCCGCGCCGAAAACGTGCCACCGAGCCTGGATCTGGCGATGCAGGCTGACCAGGCCGTGCTGGCACCCCAGGCCGCGAAGCCCTTTGGCCGGGAGGTGCATACCCTGCGCCTGACCGGGAATTTGCGCGGCGGTTTCCATGGCACGACGCCGGAAGACCTGCTGGCGAGCTGGCGCGATGCGGGCGGCGTGATCGATTTCAGCACGATGGCGCTGAAATGGGGCGACCTGCAGCTCGACGGGACCGGCACGCTGGCGCTGGATCGCGACTTCCGCCCGCTCGGCGCCATGAGCGGCAAAACATCCGGCGCGCTCAAGATGGTTGAACTGCTGGAGGCCAACGGCCTGACCACGCCGCAGCAGGCCGCCGCCGCCCGCGCAGCGCTCCTCACCAGCAACGAACAGCTGAACAACAACGGCCAGCCGGTGCGCGACATGGCGCTGACGGCGCAGGATGGCCGGCTGTCGCTCGGCCCGATCCCGCTGCTCAGCCTGCCTTCGGTTTTGCCGGGTCGGTGATTCCGGCGCCCTGATCCGGGCTTTGACGCCCGAAATCGGGCGCAGCGGTTTCCTGGCCGGCATCGATGATGGCGCGGCGGATCGCGCGGGTGCGCGTGAACAGGTTGAACAGCTCCTCGCCCTCGCCCCACCGAATGGAGCGCTGCAGCGCGATCAGGTCCTCAGTGAAGCGGCCGAGCATTTCCAGCACGGCCTCTTTATTGTTGAGGAAGACATCGCGCCACATGGTGGGGTCGGAGGCCGCAATGCGCGTGAAGTCGCGGAAACCACCGGCGGAATATTTGATCACTTCCGATTCCGTCACGGCTTCGAGATCGTCAGCTGTCCCGACGATATTGTAGGCGATCAGATGCGGCACATGGCTGGTGATCGCCAGCACCAGATCGTGGTGCCGCGGCTCCATCAGTTCCACCTTACTGCCAAACGCAGCCCAGAAGGCTTTCATCTTCTCGACGGCAGCGGCATCCGTGCCGGCTTCCGGCGTCAGGATGCACCAGCGATTGCGGAACAGCGCGGCGAAGCCAGCTTTAGGTCCCGAATGTTCGGTGCCGGCGACCGGATGACCCGGCACCAGATGCACGCCGGCGGGCAAATGCGGCGCGACATCGCGGATCACCGCCTGCTTGCACGAACCGACATCGGAGATGATGGCGCCGGTTTTCAGCGCCGCCGAGATATGTCGCGCGACGGCGGCATTGGCACCCAGCGGCACGCAGAGCATCACCAGGTCGGCGTCTTTCGCGGCCACGGCGGCATCGCCATGCACGCTGTCGCCCAGACCCAGCTCCTGCGCCTGTGCGCGATGCGCTTCGGCGGCATCGGCAATCGCGATATGGCGCGCGAGATGATGCTCGCGCACGGCGCGCGCAATCGACGAGCCGATCAGGCCGATGCCGATGATGGCAATCCGCTCGAAGATCGGTTCAGCCATGCCGCGCTCAGCCCTTCATGAACTTGGTCAGCGCGGCGATCACCATGTCGTCTTCCTCGACCGTGCCGATCGACAGACGCAGGCAGTCGGTCAGGCCGTAGCCGCCCATGCCGCGCAGGATCAGACCGGCCTGTCGCAAGGCCGCATCGGCGCCCTTGACCTGTTCGGCACCGCCGGGGAAACGCATCAGCAGGAAATTCGCCACGCTGGGCACCACTTCGATACCCAGGTCCTTCAGGGCCGCGCCGACACGCGCCAGTTCGGCATCGTTATGGTCGCGGCTTTTCTGCAGCCAGGCGGTATCTTCCAGCGCGGCGGCACCGGCGGCCTGCGCCGCGGCATTGACATTGAACGGCCCGCGCACACGGTTGAGCACCGCCACGATATTGGCCGGCGCATAGGCCCAGCCCAGACGCAATGCGGCCAGGCCATAGATCTTCGAGAAGGTGCGCAGCACCATGGTGTCGTCGCGGCCGGCCACCATTTCCATGCCGTTGGAATAGTCGTTGCGCGTCACGTATTCGGCATAAGCCGCATCGATCACCAGCAGCACGCCGGCCGGCAGGCCGTCGCGCAGCCGCTTGAGTTCGCTGCCCGAAATATACGTGCCGGTCGGATTGTTCGGATTGGTGAGGAACACCACGCGGGTTTTCGGCGTTACGGCGGCCAGCAGCGCATCGACATCGGAGGTGAAGTTCTTTTCCTTCGCCATCACCGGCGTCGCGCCGCGCGCCTGCGTGGCGATCGGATACATCATGAAGCCGTATTGCGAATAGACCACTTCGTCGCCAACGCCCACATAGGCGGCGCAGATCAGCGAAATCATCTCGTCCGACCCGTTCGAGCAGACGATATTCTCGGCCGGGATGCCGTAATGCTTCGCCAGCGCGTTGCGCAGGATATCGACGGCGCCGTCGGGATAGCGATGCAGTTCGCCGGCCAGCTTCTGGAAGGCAGCCATGCCCTTCGGGCTCGGGCCCATCGGTGTCTCGTTCGACGAGAGCTTATGCACCTTGGTCACGCCCGGCACGGCAGCCTCGCCGCCCTTATAGGGTGCGATATCAAGAATTCCGGGTTGCGGCTTCGGTGCAGTCACGACGAATACTCCTTCAGACTCGCTTACTCAGTGTCAGGCTACTCGGTGTCAGGCTCCAGCGGCACGGCATAAGCGCCGATCACCACGGCATCGAGAATCTGGGCCGGATCGGCCGCCACCAGCGCGGCAAGGCGCGGATCCTCGGCAGTGACGAAACCGGGCAGTTCGAGCAGCACACGGGCGCCCTCATCGCTGCCGCGACGATACTGCGCCACCGCCTGCCCCGCCAGCCCAACCCGGGCCAGCAGGCTGGACAGCCGCGCCATGCTGGGCGAGGCCTCGCTCATCGTCAGCACCGCCAGCGTGCGGTCGTCGCCCGATTCCTCGGGTTGCGCGACAGCGACCACATAAGCGCCCAGCTCGGAGAAGCGTCCGCGCGGATTGGGTACGAAGGGCAGACGGGCCACGATCCGCGGCGTATCGGCCGAGCGGCTGGCCAGCAGCGGCCACCAGCATTCCTTCTCGCCCTCTTCGGGCAGCGCCATGATGCCGAGCGCGGCCGGCTCGGACAGCGCACGGAAAACGGCGCTGGCGGTCGTGCAGAGCTGCATCGGCGTGGTCGAACCGTAGAAATCGCGTGCTAGGTCCCAGCGCGCCGCCGACTTGTTGGGCGCATGCACCGCCACCTTCACCGGGGCCTGGTAACGATAGAGCGCCGAAATCAGTTCGCGCCAGATGCGGATCAGCGCCACCACCGGTAGGCCGCCACGCGCACGCGCCGCCAGCCGGCGCAGGATCTGCGCCTCGCGGCCGGTGCGCAGGAAGCCGTCGGGCTGCCCGGTAACGGCGGCCGGCTCGCGGCCCTTGGCCTCGGCAATGCGCTGCACGGTTTCGGCACGGCGCCGCAACAGATCGAGGATCTGGTCGTCCAGCACATCGATGTCGTGCCGCAGGTCGGCCAGGCTCGGAATATGGTCGCTCATGGGGATGCTGATCTTAAAAAAAATGCCGCATAGTCATAGGGTCAGCCGGTCCGGCCCGCAAGGCCGACGCCACCCCGGGCCCAGTTGTCTGCCCCGGCGGCAGAGGCATCCCAGCAGGTCAAGGTGACAATTCAGCCGTTGACAGGGGGGCCGGGGGTCCGTAATCACGGGGTCCCCGCGCCGGACAGGGCCCGGCAGGGGTTAAAATCTTCCTTTCAAGCCCTGTAGGACATAACGGCTGCCTATGAGTGCCGCACTCCCCCCCCTTCATAGCCTCGACCCCATCGGCCCCGGCCACCGCGTCACGCTCGGCGAGACGCTGCCGCTCAAGCTGGATTGCGGCCTCGATCTCGGCCCCTACCAGATCGCCTATACGACCTACGGTAAGCTGAATGCCGAGAAGTCGAATGCGGTGCTGGTCTGCCACGCGCTGACCGGCGACCAGCATGTCGCCAATGTCAATCCGATCACCGGCAAGCCCGGCTGGTGGACCACCATGATCGGTCCCGGCAAGGTGATCGATACCGACCGCTTTTTCGTGATCTGCAGCAACGTGCTGGGCGGCTGCCTCGGCTCATCAGGGCCCAAAGACAACGATCCCGCCACCGGCAAGCCCTATGGCCTGCGTTTCCCGGTCATCACCATCCGCGACATGGTGAATGCCCAGGCCATGCTGCTGGATCATCTCGGCATCCAGCAGTTGTTCTGCGTCATCGGCGGTTCGATGGGCGGCATGCAGGTGCTGCAATGGGCGGCGAGTTATCCCGAGCGCGTGTTTGCCGCGATCCCGATCGCCTGCGCCGCCAAGCATTCGGCGCAGAATATCGCCTTCCATGAAGTGGGCCGCCAGGCGATCTATGCCGACCCGCAATGGCACAAGGGCGACTATTTCGAGCAGAATACCATTCCGCGCGCCGGCCTCGCCGTCGCCCGCATGGCCGCGCATATCACCTATCTGTCGGAAGCCGCCCTGCATCGCAAATTCGGCCGCAACCTGCAGAATCGCGAACGCATCACCTATGGTTTCGAGACCGAATTCCAGGTCGAGAGCTATCTGCTGCACCAGGGTTCCAGCTTCGTCGAACGCTTCGACGCCAATTCCTATCTCTACATCACCCGCGCGATGGATTATTTCGATCTCGCCGGCCAGGCTGGCGGCGTGCTGGCCAATGTGTTCCAGGGCACCAAGACCAAGTTCTGCGTGGTGTCGTTCACCTCCGACTGGCTGTTCCCGACCTCCGAGAACAAGGAAATCGTGCGCGCGCTGAATGCGGCCGCCGCCAATGTCAGCTTCGTGGAAATCGAGACCGATAAGGGCCACGATGCCTTCCTGCTGGATGAGCCGGTGATGTTCGCCACCCTGCAGGGCTTCATCGATGGCTGCGCCGAACAGCGCGGCCTGACCGGCCGCTCCGCCGCGAAAGGCGGCCGCGCATGAACCAGACCCGCGCGCTCGTGACGAGCAATTACCTGGATATCCGCCGCGACCTGCTCCTGATCGCCGAGATGGTGACGCCGCAAAGCCGCCTGCTCGATGTCGGCTGCGGCGACGGCTCGCTGCTGGAATACCTCGCCCGCGAAAAGCAGGTCGATGGCCGCGGCATCGAGATCCGCCAGAGCGGCGTGAATGCCTGTGTCGCGCGCGGTTTGAGCGTGATCCAGGGCGATGCCGACAGCGACCTGCCGGATTATCCCGATGCCGCTTTCGACTATGTGGTGCTGAGCCTGACGCTGCAGGCGACACGCAACCCCAGAAAAGTCCTGCACGAGATGCTGCGCATCGGCCGCCGCGCCATCGTGTCCTTCCCCAATTTCGCCTATTGGCGCGTGCGGCTGCAGCTGCTGCTGGACGGCAGGATGCCGATGACCGCGGCGCTGGACGATCCCTGGTATGAGACGCAGAATATCCATCTCTGCACGATCCGGGATTTCGACGAGCTTTGCGCGCGCGACGGTATCGTGGTGGAGCAGCGCATCGCCGTGAACGGCCAGGGCAAGCGGCTGGGCGGCGCCCCGGCCAACTGGTTCGGCGCACAAGCTGTGTACCTATTGCACCGCCGCTAGGCGGTGCTGGCAGTGTACTTACTGCATCGCCGCTAGTCGGACGCTTTGGTCTTTTCGGCGCGATGCGTACCGCTCTGAAGCGCGGGCTGCGCAGCCGGCTTGAGCAGGAAATGCCGCTTGGTTTTCACGGCTTTCACCGGCATGGCGCCGTAGACCTGCTTCTCGGCTTCCACCAGCAGCACGCCGGAGAAGCGCTTCCACAGGATCTCGCCCGCGCGCTCCCAGGCATTCACCGCCTTGATCACGAAGGCGCCGTCGGATGGCGGTAGCCACAGCGCCTGCTGCGCGGCGGTCGGCGAGAACATCGAATCGCGCATCAGGCGCGTGAGTTGCGGCGGCGTATAGGGATGGCCCTGACCGAAGGGCGTGGCATCGAGATGAGCCCACAGGCCGCGGCGGTTGGGCACCACGGCGAGCAGCCGGCCCTGCGGCGTCAGCACGCGCCAGACCTCACGTAGCAGCAGGCGGGTGTTTTCCGAATTCTCCAGCGCGTGCATGAGCAATAGGCGATCCACTGAAGCATCCGGCAACGGCAGGTCGTCCTCGTCCACCAGCATGACACGACCGGGCAGGCCGCGCGGCCAGCGCACCACCCCCTGCGGCCCCGGCATGGCAGCCAACACGCGCTCGGCTTCGCCGTCGAAAATGCGTAAATACGGCGTGGCATAGCCGAGGCCCAGCACCGTCAGGCCATGCACATCGGGCCAGAAATCGCGTAAGCGCTGGCGCAGCAGGCGGCGCACCGCCCGGCCCAGCGGGTTGGCGTAGAATTCGCGCAGATCGATGATGTCCGGGCGCAGCATCGCGCTATATTAGTCCTTTCCGCGGTCCAGCATAGAGTGCGACATGTCCCTCGAGATCGTCCAGATTCCGGTGCTCAACGACAACTACGTCTATCTCGTGCGCGAGCCACAATCCGGCGCGGTCGGCGTGGTCGACCCCGCCGTGCATGAGCCGGTTCTGGCCGAGCTGCAGCGCCGCAACTGGACCCTGACGCATATCCTCAACACCCACCATCATCCCGATCATGTGGGCGGCAATATGGCGCTGAAGCAGGCCACCGGCTGCAAAATCATCGGCCCCGAGGCCGACGCCGACCGCATTCCCGGCCTGGATATCGCCGTGGGCGACAATGAGGGCATCAATCTGGGCCATGAGACCGCGCGGGTGTTCGATGTGCCGGGCCATACCAAGGGCCATATCGCCTACTGGTTTGCCGATTCACAGGCGCTGTTCTGCGGCGACACGCTGTTCGCGCTGGGCTGCGGCCGGCTGTTCGAAGGCACGCCGGCGCAGATGTGGTCTTCCTTAAGCAAGCTGCGTCGCCTGCCCGACGAGACGCGCGTCTACTGCGCGCATGAATATACCGAATCGAATGCACGCTTCGCCGTCACCGTGGAACCCGGCAACGAGGTGCTGCAGCAGCGCTATCACCGCATCAAGGAACTACGCGCCGAAGGCAAACCCACCGTGCCGTCCACTTTGGGCGAGGAAAAGGCGACCAATCCCTTCCTGCGGCCGATGAGCGACAATATCCGGCTGCATCTGGACATGGGGGGCGCCGACGATGTCGCCGTCTTCGCTGAGATACGCAAACGCAAAGATACGTTCAGGGGCTAGAACAGGTAGTTCGGCAGCAACTCGGCATAGACGGCCTCGCGCCGTTCGCCGATCAGGCGCCACAGGCGTTCCGTGAAGTCGCGGTGGGCGGCGTAGAAGCGTGGCGACACCGGCACATGGAAATCCTCGACCAACATCGGCGGCGTGACTTTCTCGATCAGGCCGGACGCCTGCTGCCGCAGCTGGCGGTCGCCCAGCGCATCGATGATCACGACGGCATCGACACGGCCAATCGACAGCATGGCAAACATCTGGCCGCTGCTTTCGATGCGAATGATCTCGATGCCCTGGGCCAGCAGCGCGTCGGCCACCAGCTGCGTGCTGCTCACCGCCACCGGCGCCGTCAGCCCGCCGACCTGCCGGCCATCCCATGTCACGCTGCTGTCGCGGCGACGGTACAGCGAATGGGCCAGCCGGGCAGCATGGCGGGTGGCATCGGGCCTGCCATCCCGCATCGGAAACACCAGATCCTGGGCGCGTTCAGGCGAATGGCGGAAGCCGAGGATGCCGTCCTGCCGTCCGGCCTTCACCTCTTCCAGCATGCGCCGGGCCGGCATCCGGGTCAGCGCCAGCCTGGCGCCAAGCTGCGACACCGCACGCTGCACCAGCTCGACCGCGACACCAGGCTGCTCCGGGATCGTCGTGCCGGCGCCGGTCATATAAGGCCGCGCATCCTGGTCGATATAGGCCAAGCGCAATTCGAGCGCGCCAGCCGATAGCGGCAGGAGCAGCAGGGCCATCAGAATCGCAAGGGAAAAACGAATCACCCGGTCAGCCTAGCGCAGCATCGACCGCAGCAACACGATACTTTCGAACGTGATCGGGCCGGCGCGTTCCGGCTAAAGCGGGCGGCGCGCCTTCAGCGCAGCGCCAGTCTTGCGCTAAAGCGGGCGACGCGCCTTCAGCGCGGCGCCCAGGGTGCCGTCATCGAGGTAATCCAGCTCGCCGCCGACCGGCACGCCATGCGCGAGCCGGCTGATCTGCACATTCTGACTGGCGAGCCGATCCGTGATGTAATGCGCGGTGGTCTGCCCCTCGACGGTGGCGTTGGTGGCGATGATCACCTCGCGCACTTTTCCGGGCTGCACGCGCGTAATCAGGCCATCGACATTGAGATCGTCCGGCCCGATGCCATCGAGCGCCGAGAGCGTGCCGCCCAGCACATGATAGCGGCCACGAAACACGCCGGCACGTTCCAGCGCCCAGAGATCGGCGACGCTTTCCACCACGCAGAGCAAAGCTTCGTCGCGGCGCGGATCGGTGCAGATGGCGCAGGGGTCGCGGCTGTCGAGATTGCCGCAGGTGCTGCAGGCATGCACGGTCTCGCCGACTTCGCGCAACGTGGCGGCGAGCGGCAGTAGCAGCGCGTCTTTTTTCTTCAGCAGATGCAGCACGGCACGCCGTGCCGAACGCGGACCAAGGCCCGGCAAACGCGCCAGCAGCTGGATCAGCCGCTCGATCTCCGGACCGGCCATGACTGAAAACTCAGAAGGGCAGTTTCATGCCCGGCGGCAGCGGCATTCCGGCGGTCAGCTTCTGCATCTGCTCGGCCATTTCACGTTCGACGCGCTGCTTGGCATCGGCATGCGCGGCCTTGATCAGGTCTTCCAGCACTTCGCGCTCGTCTTCCTTCATCAGCGAAGGATCGATCTTGACGCTTTTCAGCTCGCTCTTGCCGTTCAGCGTAACCTGCACCATGCCGCCACCGGCCGCGCCCTGCACTTCGCGCGCTTCCAGCTCGGCCTGCATTTCCTGCATCTTGGCCTGCATCTGCTGGGCCTGCTTCAGCATGTTGCCGAGATTCTTCATGATCGACTCCTAATCTCAATCCAGTTCGTCGAGCGGATCGACATCGTCGGTGACATAGCCGTCGGCCGCGTCTTCGGTGGCCGGATCGACCTCTTCCACCGGCGGCACGGCCTCGCGCACATCGTCGAGCACTGCGCCGGGAAACGCGGTCAGCACCGCCTGCACCAGTGGATGGGCCTGAGCATGGGCGCGGCGCGCGGTGTCTTCGGCCTGCTCCTGCTCGGCGAGCGTCGGCTCGCCCGGCAGCTTGCTGAGCGAGACCACCCAGCGCTGGCCGGTCCAGGCTTTCAGCTTCTCGGTCAGTCGGCCCGGCAGGTCATGCGGTGCGCCCGGATTGAGGCGCAGTTCGATCCGCCCGATCTCGAAGCTGACCAGATGCACATCGTTGACCAGCTCGCCGGCCAGAATGCCTTCGCGCATATCCTTGGCCAGTGCGACCACGGCGGCGAAATTGACCGGCATCGCCGCGAGTGCCACGGTCTCGCCCGGCTGCGGGGCAACGGCCGTCATCGCACGCGGCTGCGCGGACACGGCAAGGCCGGCGGAAGCTCCACCGCCACCTGTCGGACGCACGCCACCCGGCGCCGGCACGCCCGGACCACCCTTGTCTTTCCATTCCTTGACCAGATCGGCCGGGCTGGGCAGATCGGCCGCATAGGCAAAACGCACCAGCACCATTTCGGCCGCCGCCAGCGGCACCGGCGCACTGCGCACTTCCTGCAGGCCCTTCAGCAGCATCTGCCAGCTGCGCGCCAGCACCGGCATGCCGAGCTTGGCCGCCAGATCACGGCCGCGCATGCGCTGGGCTTCCGGCAGGGTCACATCATCCGGCGTGCCGCCGATGACCTTCACGCGGGTCAGCCAGTGGGTGAGATCGAGCAGGTCCTGCAGCACCACGGCCGGATCGGCGCCGACACGATACTGGTTCTGCAGATTGTCGAGCGCTTCCGGAAGTCGGCCATGCAGCAGGTCATCGAGCAGCGCAAAGACCTGGCCGCGATCGGCCAGCCCCAGCATGTCACGCACCAGTTCGGCATTCACCTGACCGGCACCATGCGCAATCGCCTGGTCGAGCAGCGACAGGCCGTCGCGCACCGAGCCTTCGGCGGCGCGGGAGATCAGCGTCAGCGCGTCTTCGTCGATCTGCGCGTCTTCCACGCCGGCGATGCGCTTGAAATGCGCATTCAGCACGGCGATCTCGACGCGTTTCAGATCGAAACGCTGGCAGCGCGACAGCACCGTGACCGGGACTTTGCGGATTTCGGTGGTGGCGAAAACGAATTTCACATGCGGCGGCGGCTCTTCCAGCGTCTTGAGCAGGCCGTTGAAGGCCGCCGTGGAGAGCATGTGGACTTCGTCGATGATGTAAATCTTGTAGCGCGCCATCGACGGCGCATAGCGCACGGCCTCGATTATCTCGCGGATATCGCCGATGCCGGTGCGCGAGGCGGCGTCCATCTCGAAGACGTCCGGGTGCCGGTCCTCGGCGATGGCTTTACAATTGTCGCAGACGCCGCAGGGCGAAATCGTCGGGCCGCCGGTGCCGTCGGCGCCGGTGCAGTTCAACGCACGCGCAATGATGCGGGCCGTGGTGGTCTTGCCCACGCCGCGGACGCCAGTGAGGATGAAAGCCTGGGCGATGCGCCCGGTGGCGATGGCGTTGGTGAGCGTCCGCACCAGCGCATCCTGGCCGATCATCTCGGCAAAGTTGCTCGGGCGGTATTTGCGGGCAAGAACGCGATAGGGCGCCGGCTGATTCATGTGCTTACCATGCCGTGCCCATGAGAGCGGAACAAGTGGGCCGAATTTAAAGAGGTGGGAGGCTGACAACGACCCGAACGGGAACTCGTTACGGCTGCTTCCTTCCGGACCTGACCGGGTTGGCGAGGCGCTCGTCCACCACCAACCTCCCGGGGCCTTATATCAAGCATCGGACCCGGCATTTCAATGGGTAGCGGGGCGGATTCGGGCACGCATCCCCGGCGATTCGCCGGTCTGACCGAACGATTATTTTACAAGCGAGGGTAATGGACGGGGCGCAGCGGATATGCCAGCGTTTCGCTATGGTTAGCCCCGATACCTCCACGCCGCCGACAGACCGCCGCAGCGAACCGCGCCCGGTCAGGCCCATCGGCTTCACCGGATCGCATCTCGACCGTGCCGGCAATCCGCGCCGCAAG